>WNFU01000044.1_pt1 | contig 375643 bp, 380 predicted proteins | sample 5400121 | NCBI WGS metagenome assembly WNFU01 (sample SAMN13153360, study PRJNA577476) | soil metagenome | isolation source: 100 cm soil or saprolite under grassland replicate 1 | place: USA:California | collected 2016-06-15
ATCTGCGCCCACACCTCGTCCGGGATCCGCCAGCCATCGTCTGCGACCACGAGACCCATCGTCTACCTCCCTCGTCGGATGACAAGGGAGGCCTTCGTCGTCAGGCCTCGGGTCCCTTCCTAGCGGAATAGGTTCTTAGCTGCGCGTCCGTCTGAAATGACCGGTCGATCCAGTTCGGATTCGACCCGGCCGTCACAAGTAGCGCTCGAACCAGTCCACGATTCGCTCGATGCGGTCGACCCGACGATCCGGGCGCCCGACGGCGAGCAGGAGGTGGAACTCGTCGGGGTAGCGGACCATCTCCACGGTCTGCCCGAGCCGGCGCAGCATCGTGAAGGCGAGGTCGGTCTGCCCCGCGGGGCAGCGTAGATCGCCCTCGGCCTGGAGAAGAAGGAGCGGCGCCGTGTTGCGGTGGAGCTGCGAGGCGGGAGAGCGCTCGAGCACGCGGTCGAAGCTCTCCCAGGGGTTCTCGAGACCCGCGGCGTGCTTGGCGATCAGGAAGCCGACGTCCGACTCGCCGTAGAACGAGAAGAGGTCGAGGACCGGGTTCTCGCTGACCGCGGCGGCGAACCGCCCGGGATGGCGGCCGAGAAGCCAGTTCGTCATGTAACCGCCGTAGGAGAGGCCGAGCAGGCCGACGTGGCGGCGAGCGCCGATTCCCTTCCGCACGGCCCAGTCGACGAGGCGCAGGCAGTCCGAGGCATCGGTGTTGCCCCAGTCGCCGTCGATCGCTTTCGCGAACTGCTCGCCGTACCCGACCGAGCCCCGCGGGTTCCCGTAGAGGACGGTGAAGCCGGCCTCGGCGAGCGCGAGCATCTCGAGCCACGGCGTCGGCCCGTGGGCGAGGTGGGGCCCGCCGTGGATCTGGAGGACGAGACCGCGGCTGCGCCGTCCTCGCGGCCGTACGAGCCAGGCGTCGAGGTCGTGGCCGTCGCGGTGGCGAACCGAGTGGTGCTCCGGCTCCCGACGGTGGGGCGCGAGCCAGCGGCCTCCGTTTCGCGAGAGCTGCCGCAGGTCCCCATCCTCGACTGCATAGACGTCACTTGCGCCGCCGGCCACGTTTGCCACGACGGCAACCCGGCCGCCGGCCGCGGCCAGCCAGGAGCAGACTGCGTCATCACGCTCAACGAGACGCTCGGCCGAGCCGTCGAGACCGAAGCGGTAGGGCACGCAGGTCCCGCGGTCGGTGACGAGCACGAGCAGGTTCTCGTCGTCGAGCCAGAGGAGCGGCGGCGGGAAGCGAGCGGCGAAGTCGTAAAGGTCGCTGGCGACGAGGAAGCAGAAGGGGCGGTCGAGCTCGGCGCCGATGCGCTGCTGGGAGCGCCCCTTCTTCACCCAGAGCCCGATGTTCGCCCAGCCGGGCGAACCCTCCTCGTCGAGGCCGAGGAACGCGAGTCGTCCCGAAGGAGACCATGCCGCTGCGGCGACCTCCCCCGCGAGCTTCGCGAGCTTCGCGGGCCGGCCGCCGCCCGCTGGGATCGTCCATGCCTGCGGCAGCTCGAGCAGCGCGGCCTCCGGTCGCAGGTCGGTCAGGAAGCCGATCCGCGTTCCGTCCGGGGCCCAGAAAGCCTGGGCGACCTCATAGCGCGGCTCGGTCAGTCGCGTGGGCTTCCCACCCGTAGCCGGGACGACCCAGAGGCTCGTGAACTGGTCGCGGACGCCGACGAGGTCGAGTCGCCAGCTGAGGTCGGCGATCCGGCGGGCCGTGGGCTGCTCGGGATCGCCGACTCGATACCGGTCCTCGCCGCTCTCGCCGAGCGCGAGCACGCGCTCTCCGTCCGGCGACCACTCCGCAGCTCCGACTTCCACCGGGAACTCGGCCAGCTGCTTCGGCTCGCCGCCTGCGAGCGGCAAGAGCCAGGGCTGGAAGCGGCCCGAACGGCGCGACAGGAAGAGGAGGCTGCGGCCGTCCGGCGAGAAGCGCGGACGCACGTCGATGTCTCCGCTCGTCAGCTGCTCGGCGCGGCCTCGGGCCAGCGGCACGCGCCAGAGCCGTGTCCGGTACTCGCCGCCCTCGATCGTGCGGCGGGCATAGACGGCCGCCGACCCGTCGGGCGCGACCGCGAGCTGGCCGACCCGGGTCTCCCTGAGGACGTCTGCTGCGGTGAACCGGCGCCGCGCCATGAGCGCATCACACCACGACCGGCGCCGGGCGGGCAACGCCCTTTGGTCGCCGTCCGCCCGGACCGCTACAGTCCCGCTCGATCCGAACCCCTTTAACTCGGTCCAGTGAGGCCGGAAAGGAGTCCGATGTACGCGCCTGCCCCTGTCTACCCGCGGACACCGCCGAGGCATTGAGCCGGGCAGGGGTCTCATCGGAGAAGGTTCTGCTGGACGGCGAGGCGATCCAGCGCAGCCTGGCCCGCATCGCGCACGAGATCATCGAGGGCAATCCCGAGCTCGACCGTGTCGCGCTCGTCGGCATCCAGACGCGCGGGGTGCCGCTCGCGCAGCGCCTGCGCCGTCTCATCGCCGAGTTCAGCGGCGAGGAGGTGCGGCTCGGCTCGGTCGACATCACCTTCCACCGGGACGACGTTCATGTACGGGGCGGGGAGGCCCCGATGCACGCGCAGCCGGTCGTGCGCGCGACGCGGCTCGATTTCCCGCTGGAGGGGATGACGTGCGTGCTCGTCGACGACGTCCTCTACACGGGCCGCACGATCCGCGCGGCGATCGAGGCGCTCTTCGACTACGGGCGCCCCGCCCGGGTGCAGCTCGCCTGCCTCGCCGACCGCGGCCACCGAGAGCTTCCGATCCGCCCCGACTACATCGGCAAGAACCTGCCGACCGCCCGCGACGAGCGCATCCAGGTGCAGCTCGTGGAGGTCGACGAGGTCGACCGCGTCCTGCTCATTCCCGCCAGTGAGGAAGTGAGCCTTCCCAATGGGTGACCTGCACGTCATGCGGGACGACCTGCGCCCGCCCGCTCGGCCGCCGAGGCGGCACCTGATCTCGATCGCCGATCTCACCCGCGAGGACGTCGAGCGCCTGCTGGGCACCGCGCGCAGCTTCGCCCGCTCGCTCGAGCGCGAGATGAAGAAGCTGCCGACTCTCCGCGGGCGCACGGTCGTGAACGTTTTCTACGAGTCATCCACGCGCACCTCGTCCAGCTTCGAGCTCGCGGCGAAGCGGCTCTCGGCGGACACGATGTCGATCAAGGCCTCCGGCTCCTCGGTCGACAAGGGCGAGTCGCTGAAGGACACGGCTTTGACGCTCGGCGCCTACGACCCCGACGTGATCGTCATCCGGCACCCCCAGATCGGCGCGCCCCAGCTCGTCGCCAGGGTGACCAACGCGCACATCGTCAACGCGGGGGACGGGAAGCACCAGCATCCCACGCAGGCCCTGCTCGACCTGTACACGCTCCAGGACGAGTTCGGGGGAGTGGAGGGACTGCACGTGGCGATCGTCGGCGACGTCCTCCATTCCCGTGTCGCGCGCTCGAACATCCAGGCGCTGCGGCTGCTCGGCGCCCGTGTCACGCTCGTCGGGCCCCCGGCGCTGATCCCGCGCGGGATCGAGGCGATGGGCTGCGAGGTCTCGACGGAGATCGAGGCGATCGGAGCGGCCGACGTCGTCTACGTGCTCCGCATGCAGCGCGAGCGCATGCAGGAGGGCGCGAACTTCGTCCCCAGCCTGCGCGAGTACGCAGCGCGCTGGGGCGTGACGCCCGAGCGGCTCCGTCCTGGGCAGAAGGTGATGCATCCGGGCCCGATGAACCGGGGCGTCGAGATCGACCCGCGCGTCGCGGACGCGGCCGACGCGCTCATCGAGACGCAGGTGCGCGCCGGCCTGCTCGTACGGATGGCCGTCCTCTACGACCTGCTGACGAGGGGGCCGGTGCCGGTCGAGGCGGTCGCGCCGGTGGAGGTCGCGTGATGCTCTTCGTCAAGGACGCTCCGAAGGAGAACCTCCTTGTCCGAGGAGCGCGCCTGCTCGACCCCGTCGAGGGGGTCGACTCCGTCCTCGACGTGCGGATCGACGGCGGGACGATCGCCGAGCTCGGCGCCTCGTTGCCCGCGAACGGCCACCGTGTGCTCGAAGGCGCGGGCCTCGTTCTCGCGCCTGCCTTCGTCGACCCGCACGTGCACCTGCGCACACCGGGAAGGGAGGACGAGGAGACGATCGCCTCCGGCACGCAGGCCGCCGCCGCCGGCGGCTACTGCGCGATCCTCGCGATGCCGAACACGGAGCCGGTCGTCGACTCGGCGGCCGTGCTCCGCGCGCTCCTCGAGCAGGCGCACGAGGAGGCGGAGGTGCCGGTCGGGTTCCTCGCCGCGATCTCCAAGGGCCAGTCCGGCGCCGAGCTCACCGAGATGGCCGAGCTCGCCGACGCCGGGGCCGCGGGCTTCACGGACGACGGGAGGCCGGTCGCTTCGCCGGGCCTCATGCGTCGAGCGCTCCAGTACGGGCAGGTCGCCGGGCGGACGATCGCCGTCCATTGCGAGGAGCCGACTCTCTCCTGCGACGGCCAGGTGCACGAGGGAACGGTCGCGGCGGAGCTCGGCTTCGCCGGCTACCCGTCCGTCGCCGAGAGCGTGATGGTCGAGCGGGACCTCGCGCTCGCCGCCTACGAGGAGCGGCCGCTGCACCTGCTCCATCTCTCGGCGCATGAGTCCGTCGAGGCTTTGCGCGCGGCGCGCGCGGCAGGCGTGGCGGCGACCGCGGAGGTGACCCCGCACCACCTCTGCCTCACGGACGAGGCCGTTCGCTCCCTCGACCCGAATCTGAAGATGAACCCGCCCCTGCGTGCAGAGGAGGACCGCGCAGCGCTCGTCGAGGCTCTCCGCGAAGGGACGATCGAGGCGATCGCCACCGACCACGCGCCGCACGCACGGCACGAGAAGGAGGTGCCCTTCGAGGCCGCGCCCTTCGGGGTCACCGGGCTCGAGACGGCGTTCGGCGTGCTCTGCACGAACCTCGTTCAACCCGGCCTCGTCTCGCTGAGCACGCTGATCGAGCGCATGTCCGCGGGCCCGGCGCGGATCTATGGGGTCGAGCCGCCGCGGATAGCCGTCGGCGCGACCGCGAACCTCGTCCTCCTCGACACCGAGGGAAGCTGGCGGGTGGAGGAGGACGGCTTCCGCTCGCGCTCGGTGAACTCGTGGCTCCTCGGAGAGACGCTCCGCGGCCGCGTGCGGGCGACGCTCGCGGCGGGGCGGCTCGTCTACGAGGCCGCGTGACCGGCTTCCTCCTCCTGGAGGACGGGACGCTCTTTCGCGGCGAGTCCGTCGGCGCTGAGGGCTACGCGTTCGGCGAGGCGGTCTTCACCACCGCGATGACCGGGTACCAGGAGGTCGTCACGGACCCGAGCTATGCCGAGCAGATCGTCTGTTTCACGGCGGCGATGGTCGGCAACTACGGCGTCGCGCGAGACCGCTCGGAGTCGGCGAGCGTGCACGCGCGGGCGGTCTTGATGCGCGAGGCGCGAGGGCCTGCCTGGACGGACTGGCTGCACGACCACGGCATCGTCGCCCTCTCGGGGATCGATACGCGCTCGCTCGTGCTCCATCTGCGGCGTGCGGGCGCGATGCGGGCCATCGCGCTGTCGGGCGAGGGATCGGTCGACGAGGCCCTTGCGGCTGTGCAGGCTCAGCCGCCGATGGCCGGCCGTGCTCTCGCCGCCGGGGTCTCGACCCGGGAGCCGTACGTCTTCTCCGACGCGGGCACAGCGCGGGTCGCGGTCGTTGACTACGGCTGCAAGCGCTCGATCCTCAACCGGCTCGCGTGGGCCGGCGCGGCGGTCACCGTCTATCCGCACGACGCCGGCGCGGACGAGCTGGCGCGCTACGACGGCGTCCTGCTCTCGAACGGGCCCGGCGACCCGGAGCCTCTGCGCGACGAGGTGCTGACGGTCCGCGAGCTGCTCGGCCGGAGCTCCGTGCTCGGCATCTGCCTCGGACATCAGGTGCTCGCGCTCGCCACCGGCCACGAGACGTTCAAGCTCCCCTTCGGCCACCGGGGCGCGAACCACCCGGTCGTCGAGCGGGCTACCGGCGGCGTGCTCGTCACCTGCCAGAACCACGGCTTTGCCGTGCGCCCGACCGAGGCGCGCGAGGCGACACACGTCTCGCTCTACGACGGCACTGTCGAGGGCCTCGACTACCCGGAGCTGCGCGCGCGCTCGGTCCAGTTCCACCCGGAGGCGGGACCGGGCCCCCACGACGCCTGGCGCCTGATCGACGGCTGGGTGGAGGGGGTGAGCGGGCTTGCCGAGGCGGCGTGACCTCCACTCGATCTGCCTGATCGGCTCCGGCCCGATCGTCATCGGCCAGGCGTGCGAGTTCGACTACGCGGGCTGCCAGGCGCTGAAGGTGCTGCGGGAGGACGGCTTCCGGACGGTCGTCGTCAACTCGAACCCTGCGACGATCATGACCGACCCCGGCTTCGCCGACCGGACCTATCTGGAGCCGCTCGACCTCGAAGGCGTCGCCGGCGTGCTCGCCCGCGAGCGACCTCACGCCCTCCTGCCCACACTGGGGGGCCAGACCGCGCTCAACCTCGCCGTCGCCCTCGCGGAGGAGGGCGTTCTGGACGCGCTCGGCGTCGAGCTGATCGGGGCGCCGATCGAGGTCATCCGGAGGGCCGAGGACCGGGAGCGCTTCCGCGAGACCGTTCGCGCCGCGGGTCTGCGCGTGCCCGAGTCGACGATCGTGAAGACCGCCGACGAGGTGCCCGAGGGGCTCTCGCTGCCGGTCATCCTGCGCCCGGCGTTCACGCTGGGCGGCCACGGCGGCGGCACCGCGCGCACCCCGGAGGAGCTCGAGCAGCTGCTCGAGCGCGCCCTGGCGGAGAGCCCGGTCGGCCAGGTGCTGGTCGAGGAGTCGCTGCTCGGCTGGGACGAGTTCGAGCTGGAGCTGATGCGCGACCGCAACGACAACGCCGTCGTCGTGTGCTCGATCGAGAACCTCGACCCGATGGGCGTCCATACCGGCGACTCGGTGACGGTGGCGCCGCAGATGACTCTCTCGGACGAGGCCTATCAGCAGTTGCGCGACGCGGCGATCGCGGTCATCCGCGCCGTCGGTGTCGAGACGGGCGGCGCCAACATCCAGTTCGCCCGCGAGCGGGAGACCGGCGAGCTGCGCGTGATCGAGATGAACCCGCGCGTCTCACGGTCCTCGGCGCTCGCCTCCAAGGCAACCGGCTATCCGATTGCCAAGGTCGCGGCGAAGCTCGCGGTCGGCTACACGCTCGACGAGATCCCGAACGACCTGACCGGCACGACGCCTGCCAGCTTCGAGCCGACGCTCGACTACGTCGTCGTCAAGTTCCCGCGCTTCGCCTTCGAGAAGTTCCCGGGCGCCGACTCGACCCTCGGCACGCAGATGAAATCGGTCGGCGAGGCGATGGGCATCGGCCGCACCTTCGCGGAGGCCTTCCTGAAGGCGATGCGGTCGTGCGACGCCGAGTCGCCCACTCCGTGGACCGAGCTCGGCTTCGTTCCGGAGGGGGTGCACCCCTGGTTCCGCGGCGAGATCGAGCGCATCACGGCCGCGCTCGATCGTGTGTCGTCGCTGGACGATCTCGTTGCGGACGACTGGCTTCGGCTCAAGCGCCTTGGAGTGGCGGACGCGGAGATCGCCGGGCGGTGCGGCGCCCCCGAGCAGAAGGCGCGAGCGAAGCGGCGCGGCTGGGGTGTCCGCCCGGTCTACAGGCGCGTCGATTCCTGCGCGGCCGAGGTCGAGGCCGCCTCGAACTACTTCTACTCCACTTGGGGCGAGCAGGACGAGGCCGCGCCTCAGGGAGACAAGCCTCGTGTGGTCATCCTGGGCTCGGGGCCGAACCGCATCGGGCAGGGCATCGAGTTCGACTACTGCTGCGTGCACGCCGCGCAGGCGTTCCGCGCGCTCGGCTACGAGGCGGTCATGGTCAACTGCAACCCGGAGACCGTGTCGACCGACTACGACACCTCCGACCGCCTCTACTTCGAGCCCCTCGAGGCGGAGGAGGTGCTCGAGATCTGCGCGCGGGAGCTGCCCGACGGCGTCGTCATCCAGTTCGGGGGTCAGACCCCGTTGAAGCTTGCGCGCGAGATCGAGGCGGAAGGCTGGCGGATCCTCGGCACGCCGTTCGACGCCGTCGACCTCGCCGAGGATCGCGAGCGCTTCGCGGCTCTCTGCGACGAGCTCGGCGTGGCCGTTCCCCCGTGGGCGATGGCGGAGGGGCCCGAGCAGGCGGCATACGCCGCAGAGGCGATCGGCTATCCAGTGCTCGTCCGGCCCTCGTACGTGCTTGGAGGGCGCAACATGCGGGTCTGCTACGACGGCGAGGCGGTCGCCGCCGCTGCGGGCTCCGGCGAGCGCGTGCTCGTCGACCGCTTCCTCGAAGGAGCGGTGGAGATCGACGTGGACGCCCTCTGCGACGGGCGCGAGACGTACGTCGCGGCGGTGATGGAGCATGTGGAGGAGGCGGGTATCCACTCCGGCGACTCGTCGTGCGTGCTGCCCGCGCCCTCGCTCGACCCCGCAACCGCCGCCGAGGTCGAGGAAACCGTGCGCCGGCTGGCGCCGCGGCTCGGGGTGGTCGGGCTCGTCAACGTCCAGCTCGCGCTCGTCGACGGCGAGCTCTACGTGCTCGAGGCGAACCCGCGCGCCTCGCGGACGGTGCCGTTCGCGAGCAAGGCGACCGGCGTGAACCTCGTCGAGGCCGCGTGCCGCCTCGCGGGGGGCGCGCACCTGGCCGAACTGGACCTGCCCGAGGAACAGTCCCTCCGGCACGGCCCGACGGGCCAGGTCTCGGTGAAAGCGGCCGTGCTCCCGTTCGCGCGCTTCCCCGGGGCCGACCCGGTGCTCGGGCCCGAGATGCGCTCCACCGGCGAGGTGATGGCGAGCGCGGCCGATCTCCCGACGGCGCTCGCGAAGGCCGAGCGCGCGGCCGGCCGCCCGCTGCCCGCCGCCGGCACGGCCTTCTTATCGGTGCGCGATGCCGACAAGCCCGCTGCCGTGGAGGTGGCCGGCGCGCTCTCGCGGCTCGGGTTCAAGCTCGTCGCGACGGCGGGCACCGCGCACGCCCTCGCGGGCGCCGGCCTCGCGCTCGAGCACGTGCGCAAGGTGACCGAGCCTGGTGAGGGCCCAACGGTCGTCGACCTCATCCGCCGAGGTCACTGCGACCTGGTCGTCAACACGCCGTTCGGTGATCCGGGCTCGCGCTCGGACGGATACCTCATCCGCGAGGCCGCGCTGGCCGGCCGCGTTCCCTGCATCACGACCATGGCGGGAGCGCGGGCGGCGGTGCGCGCGATCGCCGAGGCTCGCGGCGAGACGGCCGTCTCCCTCCAGGAGCGGATCGATGCGCAGGCGCGAACGGCGTAGGGTCGTCGGCCGCGACGCGGTCGGGCCGTACACGCTCCTCCGAATCGAGCGGGGAGGCCTCGAGCCCGGCGTGCCCGGCCAGTTCTTCATGCTCGAGGCGCCGGGGCGCCCGTTGCCGCGGCCGATGAGCCTTTGCTCCGCGCCGCCCGGCGAGCTCGGCTTCCTCCTCGAGGCGGTCGGGCCCGGGACGCGCGCGCTCTGCGCGGCCGGGCCCGGCGACGAGCTCGCCGTCTTCGGTCCGCTTGGAAACGGCTACCGGCTCGGTGTCGAGCGGCCGCTGCTGGTGGGCGGCGGCATCGGCGTCGCGCCCTTCCCCTATCTCTCCGCGCAGCTCGGCGACCCCCCCGCGATCCTCGGTTTCCGCAGCGATTGGCACGCCGAGGCGGCCGCGCTCGTGCCGAACGCACAAGTCGTCGTCGAGCCGACCCTCGTGACGGAGCCCCTCCGTGATCTAGCAACAGACTGTTACAAGGTCTTGGCGTGCGGGCCGGAGCCGATGCTGGAGGCGGTCCGGGAGCTCGCGCCCGACGCGCAGCTCGCCTGGGAAGCGCCGATGGCCTGCGGCTACGGCGCCTGCTTCGGCTGCTCGGTCGAGATCGACGGCGTCCTCGAGCGCCTGTGCGTGGCGGGCCCCGTCCTCCAAAACGGGGGAACCCATGGTTCCCCCGTTGGCCCCCTCCTTCCCGCCTCTCAGGGTCGCTCGCGTCCTTGGGCTCCCGCCGGGTCAAGGGAGCGCGAGTTCATCTCGCGCGACCGCTCTTTCCCTGCTTCCGCGGCTCCGCCCGCCGTCCCCGTCGCGCGTTCCCACGTTGGAATCCCGAGGAGAGCGTCGTGATTCTGAATGCGTCCGGCTGTTTGGACGCCCTGGAGGCACCCGAGGTCGCCCGCTCGCTCGACGCGTTCGTGACCAAGACGGTCACGCCGCTCCCGCGGGAGGGGAATCGGCCCGTGCGGATCGCCGAGACCGAAGCGGGGATGCTGAACTCGATCGGGCTCGAGAACCCCGGCATCGAGGGCCTGTTGCGCGACAAGCTGCCGCGCCTGACCGAGCTCGGGGTGCCGCTCTGGGTCTCGGTCGGCGGTTTCGCGGCCGCGGACTACGCCGAGCTATGTGCTGCTCTCGACGGGCACGAAGAGGTGACCACGATCGAGCTCAACCTCTCGTGCCCGAACGTCGAGGAGGCGCCCGAGAGCGCAGCCGAGATCGTCGCCGCGGCCCGCGAGCGCACCGGCAAGCTGCTCTACGCGAAGCTGTCGCCCGCTGCGGCGGACCTTCCGGACGTCGCCCGCTCCGTGCAGGCCGCCGGAGCGGACGGGCTCTCGCTCGTGAACACGATCCACGGCCTTGCGCTCGACGAGCGCACGCTCGCACCCCGTCTCGGCCACGAGCTCGGCGGCTATTCGGGGGCCGCCCTGAAGCCGATCGCGCTCGCCGCCGTCTACCAGTGCTACCGGGCGACGGGGCTACCGATCGTGGGGATGGGCGGCATCATGACGGGGCGCGACGCTCTCGAGTTCCTGGCAGCGGGCGCGCGGGCGATCGCGCTCGGGACGGTCCTCTTCGCCGACCCGCACGCCCCCTCGCGGGTCAGGCGCGAACTGGCCGACGAGCTTGCCGCGCACGGGCTCGCCAGCACGGAGGACGCGTTTGGCCTTGCGCACCGCGCGGGACCCGTTCGCGTTGCCTAGTCAGAAAATACGCGCATATGCGCGCAAAAGACATGGTTTGCACGCCTCCCCTGCGAAGACTAGTATCCCGCGCCGTGGCGGCAACGAAGACTCAGGCGAAGGCGCCTGCCCGGTCGCGCGACCAGCGCATGGAGGCCCTCAAGCGCGCGAACGACATCCGGGTGCAGCGGGCCCAGCTGAAGAAGGACTTGAAGGATGGCCGCGCGCGGATCGACAAGATTCTCAACAGCCCGCCCGACTACGTCGCCACCGCGAAGGTCTTCGACATGCTGATGGCCGTGCCGAAGTTCGGCCGGGTGAAGGCGGCTCGCTTCCTGAATCAAGCCCGCATCAGCCAGTCGAAAACGGTCGGAGGCCTTTCCGACCGCCAGCGGGCTGAGCTTATTGGGCTCTTCAACCGCTAGCGGCAAGCGGCTCCCGGTCTTCGTAATAACCGGCACCTCCGGTGCCGGCAAGGGCACCCTGGAGAAGGCCCTCCTCGCCCGCATGCCCGAGCTGGAGCTCGCGGTGTCCGCGACGACGCGAGCGCGTCGGCGAGGGGAACGGGACGGGCGCGAATACTGGTTCATCTCCGGGTCGGATTTCGACGAGAAGCTGCGCGCGGGCGAGTTCCTCGAGCACGTCGAGTTCCCGTGGGGTCAGCGGTCGGGCACCCTCCGCTCCGAGATCGCGCGGATTGCGAAGGCGGGCAGGATTCCGCTCCTCGACCTCGAGACCCAGGGCGCGCTCGAGGTGAAGGGCACCGTTCCCGATGCGGTCACGATCTTCGTCACGGCGCCGAGCTTCGAAGAGAACGAGCGGCGTCTGCGCGAGCGCGCGACCGAGAGCGCGGGGGAGATCGGGGAGCGCCTCGAGCTGGCCCGGCGCCAGCTCGGGCAGGCGGCCGAGTTCGATCACGAGGTCGTCAACGACGACCTCGAGCGCGCCGTCGAGGAGATTGCGGGAATCGTTCGCCGGCAGCTGGAAGTGGTTTCGTCCAGGTAGCATGTCGAGGCCGTGGTCCATCCCCGCATCGATCAACTCCTCGAGAGCGTCACGGAGCGTTACGCGCTCGTGATCGTCGCCGCCAAGCGTGCGCGGCAGATCAACAACTACCACCATCAGCTCGGCGAGGGCACCTTCGACGACAATCCGCCCCCGCTCGTCGAGTCGCGCTCGAAGAACTACCTGACGATGGCGCTCGAGGAGATCTCCGAGGGGAAGATCAAGTACGAGTACCGCTCGTAGGGTCGGGCCGCAATGGCCCGGGTCCTCCTCGGCGTCACCGGCGGCATCGCCGCTTACAAAGCATGTGAGCTGACACGCCTGCTCGTCCGGGCGGGCCACGAGGTGATCCCGCTCGTCACACGCGGCGCCGACCGTTTCGTGCGCAGGGAGACCTTCTCCGCGCTCGCGCGCCGGCCCCGCAACGAAGACCCCTATCCGCACCTCGAGCGCGCCGACCTGCTCCTGATCGCGCCGCTGACGGCGAACACGCTTGCGAAGCTCGCGCACGGGCTCGCAGACGATGTCCTCACCGAGGCGGCGCTCGCGCACCGCGGCCCCATCCTCGTCGCCCCCGCGATGAACCCGCGCATGTGGGAGCACGCAGCCACGCAGGCGAATGCGGCGATCCTCCGCGAGCGCGGCGTCGAGCTCGTCGGGCCCGAGGAGGGGGAGACCGCCGAGGGCGAGCACGGCGTCGGGCGGATGGCGGAGCCCGAGACGATCTTCGCGCGCTGCGAGGAGCTCCTCGGCGGCGGGAACGGCCCACTTCGCGGCAAGCGGATCCTCGTCGGCGCGGGAGGGACGAGGGAGCCTCTCGACGCGGTCCGCTTCGTCGGCAACCGCTCGTCGGGCCGCATGGGCGTCGCACTCGCCGAGGAAGCCCGTCGCCGCGGCGCCGACGTAACCCTCATCGCCTCGAACCTCGACGTGCCGCCGCCGCCGGGCATCGAGGTCGTCCAGGCCCCCACGGCGGCCGACGTCGAGCGGGAGGCCTCGGCTCGTGCGACGGCGGACGTCGTGCTGATGGCCTCCGCCGTTTCCGACTACCGGCCTTCCGAGCTCGAGGCGTCGAAGCGTCCGAAGGACGGCAAGCCGTGGCGCGTCGAGCTCGAGCCGACGGCAGACGTCCTGCTCGGGCTCGGGGAGCGGCGCGCGAACGGGCAGGTACTCGTCGGTTTCGCGGCCGAAGCGGGCGCGGACGGCCTCGCGCGCGCGCGCGAGAAGCTCCTCGCCAAGCGAGTCGACCTCATCGTCTACAACGACGTCTCCCGCGACGACATCGGCTTCGAGGCTCCCGACAACGAGGTCGTCATCGTCTCGGCCGACGGCGAGCGCCGTGTGGGCAGGGCGCCGAAGGAGGAGATCGCCGCCGCGATCCTCGACGAGGTGGAGAAGCTCGTGTAATGGAGGAGCGCGCGGCGAGGCAAGCTGGGCAGGCAGAGTCGGCGGAGGTCGTCCGGCGGGTCGCCGAGAACCTCGCGAAGGTCATCCATGCGCCGGCGGAGACCCTCCGCATGTGCGTGCTCTGCCTCGTCAGCGAAGGGCATCTGATCATCGAGGACTTCCCGGGAGTGGGGAAGACGATGCTGGCGAAGGCGCTCGCGCGCTCTCTCGACTGCTCCTTCTCGCGGATCCAGTTCACGCCGGACCTGCTTCCCTCGGACGTGACGGGGGTGAACGTCTTCAACCAGCGCTCGAACGAGTTCGAGTTCCGGCCCGGGCCCGTCTTCGCCAACCTCCTCCTGGTCGACGAGATCAACCGAGCGCCGCCGAAGACGCAGGCCGCCCTGCTCGAGTGCATGCAGGAGAACCAGATCACGATCGACGGCGTCAGCTACGCGCTCGGGCGGCCTTTCATGGTCGTCGGGACGCAGAACCCGATCGAGTACGAGGGGACGTACCCACTGCCCGAGGCGCAGCTCGACCGCTTCACGATGCGCCTCTCGATCGGCTACCCGCCGCCCGTCGAGGAAGCGCGGATGCTCGGAGAGCAGACGAGCGAGCCGCCGCTGGAGAATCTCGAGCCGGTGACGAGCGCGACCGGGATCACCGACGTGGTCGACGAGGCGACGCGGATCTTCGTCGAGGACAGCGTTCAGCGCTACGTCGTGGAGCTCGTCCGGCAGACGCGGGCCGACGCGAGGCTCTACCTGGGGGCAAGCCCGCGCGCCGGGATCGCGCTTCTTCGCGTCGCGAAGGCTCGGGCGCTCGCCGACGGTCGCGAGTACGTGCTGCCCGACGACGTGCAGGCGGTAGCGGCGGCCGTGCTCGCCCACCGGCTCATCCTGGGGCCCGAGGCCCGCGCGGGCGGGACGCCTCCGGAGCAGCTCGTTCGAGAGGCGGTCGAGCGGACGGCCGTCCCAGCCTGACATGGCGAGGCTAACCGAGCGCGGTCGGCTCGTCCTCGCGCTCGCTGTTGCGGTCTACCTCACGGCGTGGGGGTTCGGCTCGCGCTCGCTGTACCCGGCCGCGTGCGGCCTCGCGCTCGCCGCCCTCGGAGGCCGGGTGTGGGTCGCGCTTCCCCGCCTGCCCGTTCGACTGCGCCGCTCGCTGGGATCGGACGATCTGGTCGAGGGAGACGACGTCGTGGTCGAGCTCGAGGCGCTTCCGGAGCGATACCCCGGCCCGCGCTCCGTCGAGGTCGTCGAGCGCGCCGGCCGCCTCGGTGAGCGGCGCGTGCGGCTCGTCGCAGACGGACGAGCGCTCCGGGCCCGCTACACGCTTGGCGACGTTGCCCGTGGGCGTTATCGGTTCGAACGCGCGCGGGCCGTCTTCGAGGACCCGTTCGCGCTCGCGCGGGCCGAGACGGAGCTCGGGGCCGAGACGACCTTCTTCGTCTATCCGCGCCTCGTCGAGCTCGAGCGCCTCTTCACGGAGACGGGAGGCGCCGGCCAGTCGGGCGGGCGGCTGCTGCTGCGCCGCACGAGCGGCTTCGACCTGCACAGCGTGCGCGAGCACCAGCAGGGAGAGTCGCTGCGGAAGGTGCACTGGCCGACGACGGCGCGTAAGGGCAGCCTGATGGTGAAGGAGCTCGAGGACGCTCCCCACGACGAGGTCGCGGTGCTCCTCGATGCTCAGTCCCCGGCGGCCCACGGCGAATCGTTCGACGTCCAGGTGCGGGCAGCGGGCTCGATCCTGCGGATCCAGGCTCGGCGGAGCCGGCGGGCGGTGCTGACGGTCACCTCGTCGCCTGCCGAGAGTCGCCGGGTCGCGTCCTTCGAGGGCGAATGGCGGCTCGCGCTCGAGCTTCTCGCCGCCGCCGAGCCCACCGGCTCGGAACCGCTCGAGCGGTTCCTGTCCCGGGACGCCTCGCCTGCGGCGCAGGCGACCGAGCTCGTGGCCGTCACGGCCGCGCTCACGTCGCGCCTGGCGGACGTGCTGATCGAGCGCGCGCTCGCCCACCGGCCGACCTCGCTCGTGCTCGTCGATTCGGCGAGCTTCCGGGTGGACGGGCCGGCGACCCGGAATCCGGCCGCCCTCCGCCTCCAGGCCGGCGGCGTGCCGATTGCGATCGTGCGCCGTGGCGACGACCTGGCCGCGAAGCTCAGCGGCCTCGTGGAGACCCTTGCGTCTCATGGCTAAGGCCGCTTCCAGGACGCTTCTCTTCTCCACCGGCCTGGCTGCCCTCGTGGCCTGGAACTGGGCGAGGCTGGAGCAGCCGCGGCCCGGCCTGGGCGCGCTCTGCCTGGCGGCCGCGCTCGGGATTGCGCCGGCGCTCCTCCCGCGAGCGCGCTGGCGGCTCACGGCGGCGCCGATTGCGCTCCTCATCGCCGCATCGATCTCGCTCGAGGTCTCCCGGCCCTACTCCCTCGGCCGGCTCGCCGAGCGCGCAGGGAAGGGCTTCCTCGACTTCTACGACGTGCTCGTCCCCTTCGATCCCAGCGCCCATCCGCTCATGCACGGCGTCGTCCTCCTCGCCGTCTGCGTCTTCTCGCTGCTGGGCGGGCTGGCCGTCGCGGCCCGCAGGCCCCTCGCCGCGAGCCTCGTCCTCGTCGCAGGCGCCGGCTGGCCGGCGACGATCCTTCCCGGGGGCGACCTCCAGCGCGGCTCGCTGCTCCTGATCGCCTTGCTCGCGCTCGTCGCCTGGCTTCGTCCCGAAGGTGGGCGCCCCGCGGCGCAGGTCGCTGCGGGGGCGGCCCTCGTCGCCCTCGCGCTGGCCGCTTCGAGCTGGAGCGCCGTGGCAAAGGGCCAGTTCGTCTCCTGGGAGAACTGGGATTTCTACAACCGCCCCGACAAGCCGGTGGACGTCGAGTACCTCTGGCGCGCGAACTACAACGGCATCCACTTCCCGCGGAAACGCACCCGTGTCCTCACGGTGCGAGCACCGGCCCACTCGGCCTACTGGCGGGCGACCACGTTGGACGCCTTCAACGGCGACGTGTGGGACGAGGACCTGGTCGGTGAATCCCCGCCGGTCATCGCCGACGGCGTGGCCGACTTCTCGAGCGACCCGCTGCTACCGGCACGGGCGCGCGACTCCGAGGGCTGGGCACGGGCGGATGTCCACGTCGAAGCATTCCGTGACTTCCACCTCGTGGGCCCGAGTGGCCCGGTCGCGTACGACGCTCGTGACATCGCGGGCGTGCAGTACGCGTCCGGGGGCATCGCGCTCGCGCCCAGACCGCTCTCGCGCGGCGATGAGTACACCGTCTGGGGGTTCCAGCCCGAGCCGACGCCGGCCCAGCTCGCCCGCTCGAGGCCGGAGTACCCATTCGAGATCGCAGAGGAGGGCCGCTACCTCTCGCTGGGGCGCAATCACGCCGTGCCCCCTTTCGGCTCGCCGCAGCACGCCGCCTGGACAGCTGACTATTTCCGCTACGCGGCGGACGCGCTGCCCTATCGGCCGTTCTACCGGGTGGCCGAGAGGATCGGAGGCAAGGCGCAGAACCCGTATGCAGCAGTGGTCGCAGTCGAGGCATGGCTCCGCTCGGGCGGAGGCTTCACCTACGATCAGAGCCCGCCGCGCGCTCGGCGGGAGCCGCCGCTCGTCGCGTTCGTCACGCGGACGAAACGTGGCTACTGCCAGCACTTCGCAGGCGCGATGGCGCTCATGCTCCGCTACCTGGGGATTCCCGCCCGAGTGGCCGCCGGGTTCACAAGCGGCACGTACGACCAGGAGCGCCAGACCTGGAGCGTCTACGACCGGAACGCGCATACCTGGGTCGAAGTCTGGTTCAGCGGCTATGGCTGGCTGCCCTTCGATCCGACTCCGAGCCGCGGCAACCTCGGCGGGCCTTACACCGCATCCTCGCTCTCCTTCGACGCTTCCGCGGCGCTGAAGGTGCTGCGCGCGAGCGCGATGCCCGGTCGACGGCTGCTGCGCTTCGAGCTGGGCCTCGACGGTCGGCCGGGTAGGGGCGACCCTGGTGCGGGCGCGTTGCCCGACGTCAAGACCGGGCAGCGCGAGAACGCGCCGGCGAGGGGCATAGGCACGACGGGCATCGTCGTTCTCGCTACGCTCGGAGTTGCGCTGCTCTTCGCGCTCGCCAAGCTCGCGCTCCGGCGTAGCCGGTACCTGACCCGCGATCCGCGCCGGCTCGGGAGCGCGTGCCGCCGGGAGCTCGTCGAGTACCTCCTGGACCAGGGGGTCGACGTGCCGCCGAGCGCGCCGCTCGGAGAGCTGCAGGCGCTCGTGAAGGCCGGTACCGGCATCGACCCTCGCGTTCTCGTCGAAGCGCTCGGAGTGGCTCGGTTCGGCCCGCTCACGGCCGCGCCGGCGGCCGCCCAGCGCGCCAGGCGAGAGCTGCGGGCGGTGCGCCGGCGCCTTCGACGCAGTGTCCCGTTTGGAGCGCGGCTCCGCGGCCTGTTCTCGCTCCGTTCGCTGCTCGTGGCCCACTAGCTCCGGTTCAGGCGATCGTCATGGCCGCCGGAGAGAGCCGAGCTCGCGCGGGAGAACTTCCCGTATCTTGAGGTGTAGATGAGCGAGACCTACGACCTCTTCCAGCAAGGCCGGGCGCATCTCAGGAAGGGGATGGCCGCCCAGGCAACGGTCTCTCTCGAGAAGGCGAAGCGGCGCGAGCCGGAGAAGGCGTCGATCCGCGAAGCGCTCGCCATCGCGTACTTTCGGATGCAGCGCTACAAGGAGGCCGAGTCCGAGTTCCGGGCGATGGTCGAGCTCTCACCGGCCGACGACTATGCGCACTACGGCCTGGGCCGGGCGCTCGAGAAGCTCGGCCGGAAGGCCGAGGCCCGCGGCCATTACAAGCTCGCGAGCTCGCTGCGACCGAGCAGCGAGCACTACGCGTCGCGCATCCGCGGCACCGAATAGGAATTTGCGCGCGGTCGTCCAGCGCGTCGCCGAGGCACGGGTCATGGTGGCGGGGGAGGTCGTCGGCGAGATCGGCCCCGGGCTCTGCGTGTTGCTCGGGATCGCGCGGGACGACGAGCCGACCGACGCCGAACGGCTCGCCGGCCGTGTCGCCCGGCTGCGCATCTTCGAGAACGAGCAAGGGCGCTTCGACCGCAGCCTCGTGGACACCGGGGGCGCTGTGCTGCTCATCAGCCAGTTCACGCTGATCGCGGACACGGCGAAGGGAAACCGCCCGAGCTTCACGGACGCTGCCGAGCCCCCGGTCGCAGAGGCGCTCTACCAGGTGTTCTGCGCTGCGCTCGGCGCGCTAGGCGTTTCCGTGGCGACCGGTGTCTTCGGCGCGAGGATGCGCGTCGAGCTCGCCAACGACGGCCCCGTCACGATCGTGCTCGGCTAGCGGCAGCCGAATTGCTCGCGCCTGAGAGGCGGCGCAACGCTGCTGAGCTCGATCTTGCTCGCTGGGCCATCCTTGCGCTGAACCAGGAGCCGATCGATGTCGGCCGGGCAGACAGCGTTCGACTTCATCTCGAAGGCGAACGCATTGCGCCCCATTTGTGCCCGATACGGGCGGTCACCGGCCACGACGGACACGCTTTTGACATCGTTTGCAACGACCCCATAGAGCCGGTAGACGCTGCCTTCGCCTTCCATCGAGAACGCAATCCCGTCGAGGAGCGAGAACCAGCAAGGTCCACCTTCCGCGTCCCACTCGTCTCCGTCCGGATAGACGAAGTAGGGACAGACCCACCCCTTCGCCGTCGGGACGCCGAAGAGCTGCTGGCCCTGAATGGGCCCCTCAGGGAGGAGAAGCCGACTCTGGGAGAAGAGTTCTTTCCCTGAGGCCATGTCCGGCGAGGTCTCCTCCGAGAAAGACAGCTTGTCCGCGACGGCTCGAGCCGCGGCGAAGACGGCGAGTTGCTTGGCGAGGGGCACCGCTCCGGGCCCGGGTTGTGGTTGGACGATGTCCACGCCCCAGGAAGAAGAGAGGGCGTCGGTCTCAGTCTCCACCGGCTGGGTCGCAGCGGGCCGCTCCGGGGTCGCCTCCTGTCGGGCGCCGCACGAGGAGGCGAGCAGCAAGACTGCGACGGCTGCGGAAACAGAAACAGCGCGCATCCCCAGGCAAAGTACCCCTTGCTATTCTTCGTAACCACCACATTTCGGGCAGTTTGAAATGGGCGCGCCGCGCCCGTTTTTTTTGAGAGGAGCGAGTTGACGGATCTCTACGACAAGGAGCGGAGCCTCTACCGTGACGTTTCGTCGCGCGTCGAGCGCGGTCTGCCCGGCGTCGAGGTCCTCGCGCTCGAGCTCACCGGCCCGGAGCGTTTCACGGTCTTCGTCAACCATCCAAAGGGCGTCGACCACGCACTCTGCGAGCGCGTCACGGACGTCTTGCGCGACTACCTCGACCGCTACACCGTCGAGGTCTCGTCGCCCGGCACGCGCCCGCCGCTTCGGCGCCGGCCGCACTTCGAACGGGTCGTCGGGCGGATAGTTGCCCTACGGACGGCGGACGAGATCGCCGGGCGGAAGCGTTTCCGCGGCGAGCTCGTCGCGGCGGGTGAGCGAAGCCTCCGTGTGGCCTCCGGCAAGGAGGAGCCTGTCGACATTCCCTACGAGGCGATCGTGCGCGGCAACCTGATCGAGGAGAAGACAAGATGAGCCGAGAGATCATCGAGGCGGTCCGCGTCATCGAGAAGGAGAAGGGGATCGACGGCGACACCCTGATCGCCGCTCTCGAGGACGCGCTCCTTGCCGCATACAAGAAGACCCCGGGCGCCACACGGCACGCGACGGTCGAGCTCGACAGCGGCGAGGGCGACTTCCGCGTGTTCTCGATCGAGCTGCCGAGCGACATCGAGGAGCGGCTGATCGAGGAGGCTCGCGAGCGGACGATCACGGAGCTCGAGCAGCTCGAGGTCGAGAACGGCGAGCGCTCGCACACGCTGGTCAACGACGACGACCTCGACATCGACTGGTCAGACGTCCCCGAGGAGCAAGTCAAGCGGGCGGACGTGACGCCGCACGACTTCGGCCGCATCGCCGCCCAGACGGCGAAGCAGGTCATTCTCCAGCGGATCCGTGAAGCCGAGCGCGAGATGATGTACGAGGAGTACGTCGACCGGGTCAGCGAGGTCGTCACCGGCATCGTCCAGCAGGCCGGCGACCGCAACAACGTCCTGGTCGACCTCGGCAGGGTCGAAGCTCTGCTGCCGCGCTCCGAGCAGGTCGACGGCGAGCGCTACGAGCAGGGGAGCCGCATCAAGGCGGTCATCACCGAGGTGCGCTCGGGCACCAAGGGCCCGCAGGTCATTCTCTCCCGCCGCGATCCCGAGCTGATCCGGACCCTGTTCGAGCTCGAGGTGCCGGAGATCGCCGACGGGCTCGTCGAGATCCGCGGCGTCGCCCGGGAGCCGGGGTACCGCTCGAAGATCGCGGTCGAGTCACACGCCCAGGGCGTCGACCCGGTCGGCGCCTGCGTCGGCCCGCGCGGCTCGCGGGTTCGCATGGTCGTCTCCGAGCTTCGCGGCGAGAAGATCGACATCATCCCCTGGAACACCGAGCCCGCCCGCTTCATCGCCAAGGCGCTCTCGCCGGCGCGAGTGCGCGAAGTGCTCGTCGACGACGAGACGAAGGAGGCGACGGTCATCGTCCCCGAGGACCAGCTCGCGCTCGCGATTGGCAAAGAGGGTCTGAATGCGCGCCTCGCCGCGCGCCTGACCGGCTGGAAGGTCGACATCCAGTCCGACTCGGAGTTCGCGCAGGCCGAGGCCGAAGCTGCGTTTGCCGGCGGCGAGGCGGGCGAGGAATTCTCCGGCCGCTGCTCGGCGATCCTGGCAAACGGCAAGCGCTGCCCGAATGCGGCCCTGCCCGGCACCCGCTTCTGCGGCATCCCGGCCCACCTCGAGCTCGCCGAGCGCGAGGCGGCCGGCGAGACGCTCGAGGCCTCGCAGGTCGTCGGCGGAGCGAGCGAGGAGGAGGAAGCCTCGGAGGAGCCGGCAGCCGAAGAGGCGCCCGCCGGCGAGCTGTCCCCCGAGGAGGAGGCAACGGTTGCCGAAGCGGGAGTCGGGCCCTCTCTGCCCGAGGCCCCGCTGGTCGCCGAGGCGTCGTCCGAGGAGAACGAGGAGGGCGAGCCGAGCGCCGCGTGAAGCTCGGCCCGGTGAGAACGTGCGCCGGCTGCGGCCGGAAGGCGAAGAAGGCCGAGCTCATCCGCTTCGTCGCACGCGAGGGCGCGCTCACGCCCGGCGCGAAGGCTCCCGGACGCGGCGTCTACACCTGCCGGCGGCTCGAGTGCTTCGAGCGTGCCGCCGCTCGGCGCGCGTTTGCCCGCACGCTGCGAGCACCCGTCCGCGTCGAGTCAGAGCTCGCGGATATCTACACTAACCCGGAGCGAAATGGCTGAATCGAAGGGAAACCGCCCAAACAGGCCAGTCCGGCCGCGACAGGCACCCGGTCGGGGCCGAAAGCGCCGCGTCGTCATCGACACCGGGGCCGCGCGCCCGCGTCCAGACTCGCGCCAGGCCCGCGAGCGCACGGAGGCGCGCCCGAAGGCTCCGCCCGGCCCTGCACCGACCGGGCCCGTCACCGTCCCCTCGGGCGTCTCTGTCAAGGACCTATCGCAGGCACTCGGCTTCCCGGTCGCCGAGATCATCAAGATCATGATGGGGCTCGGCGAGATGGTGACGATCACGCAGACCCTCTCGGACGAGGCCGTCCAGGTGATCGCCGCCGAGGTCAAGCGTGAGATCAACATCAAGCACGTAGCCGACGAGGACGAGGTCCCCGAGGTCCACGAGGACGCGGAGGAGGACCTCGTTGCCCGGCCGCCGGTGGTGACGATCATGGGCCATGTCGACCACGGAAAGACCACGATGCTCGACGCGATCCGCGAGGCGTCCGTCGTCGAGACCGAGGCGGGGGGGATCACGCAGCACATCGGCGCCTACCAGGTCGAGCACAACGGTCGGAAGATCACCTTCCTCGATACGCCGGGCCACGAAGCCTTCACCGCCATGCGCGCCCGCGGCGCGAAGGTGACCGACATCGCCGTCCTCGTCGTCGCCGCCGACGACGGCGTGAAGCCGCAGACCCAGGAGTCGATCGCGCATGCGCGCGCGGCCGAGGTGCCGATCGTCGTAGCCGTGAACAAGGTCGACAAGCCCGACGCGGACCCCCAGCGGGTCAGGCAGGAACTCGTGGCCGAGGACCTTCAGCCCGAGGAGTGGGGCGGGACGACGCAGTTCTCGGACGTCTCCGCGAAGGAGAAGCAGAACCTCGACGACCTGCTCGAGAAGGTGCTGCTGGTCGCCGACGCCGAGCTCGAGCTGAAAGCGAATCCGAAGGCCGAGGCCTCCGGCCCGATCATCGAGTCACGGCTCGACGTGGGCCGCGGCCCGGTGGCGACGATGCTCGTCCAGCGCGGGACGCTCCGCGTCGGCGACGCAATCGTGGCCGGGGACGCGTGGGGGAAGGTCCGCGCGCTGCACACGTTCCGCGGCGCCAAGGTCCGCGAGGCAGGGCCCGGCGACCCGATCGAGATCATCGGCTTCAACAAGCCGCCCGCGGCGGGCGAGCACTGCCGCGTGGTCGAGAACGAGCGCCAGGCGCGGCACCTCGCGCAGGTGCGGGGCGAGCGCCTTCGGCGGGAGCAACTCGCCCAGCGCCGGCCGGGAGGCGTCTCGCTCGAGACCCTCTTCTCGCAACTCCAGGAGGGCGCGGTCGAAGACCTCAACCTCGTCGTCAAGGCCGACGTCGACGGCTCGGTCGAGGCCGCCGTCTCCGAGCTCCAGAAGATCCAGCACCCCGAGGTGCGCGTGAACGTGATCCACACCGGCGTCGGCGGCATCTCCGAGAACGACGTCATGCTCGCCGCCGCCTCGAACGCGATGGTCGTCGGCTTCAACGTCCGCCCGAACGCGGAGGCGCGGGCCTCGGCCGAGCGCGAGGGCGTCGAGATCCGTACCTACACCGTCATCTACCGGTTGACCGAGGACATCGAGCAGGCGCTCGTCGGGATGTTGAAGCCGGTCACGACCGAGGAGACGCTCGGCGAGGCCGAGGTTCGGCAGCTCTTCCGCGTCTCGCGGCTCGGGACGATCGCGGGCTCGCACGTCACGAGCGGCGTCGTCCGCCGCGGGTCTCGGGTGCGGATCGTGCGCGAGGGGACGATCATCCACGAGACGTCGATCGCGCAGCTCAAGCGCTTCAAGGACGACGTCCGCGAGGTCGAGGAGGGATTCGAGTGCGGCATCCTCCTCGAGGGCTTCAACGACGTGAAGGAAGGCGACGTCCTCGAGGTCTTCGAGGTCCGCCAGGTCGAGCGCACGGATCTGTCCGCCCCAGCCCCAGCCCCAGCCCCGACGGGAGCGGCCACCACCTAAGGCGGGTCCCTCCGTCAAGATGTTGCCGTGGGCGCGGGCTTCGTCGGCATCCTCACGGTCGAGCTCCACTTCCCCGAGGCGGGGTCGCTGAAGGGGAAGCGGAAATACGTCAAATCGGCCAAGGCGCAGCTCCAGAACCGCTTCGGCGCCTCCGTGGCCGAGGTCGACCACCACGACCTCTGGCAGCGGGCCCGGCTGACGATGGCCTGCGTGGCGCGCGACCAGCGGGAGCTCGATGCGCTCCTCGATGACGCGGTGCGCTACCTGAACGGCCAGGACTTCGACGTCGTCCGGAGCGAGAGGCAGCTGGTGAGCCCGGATGACTGACCGGATGAGGCGCGTGAACGAGGCGATCCGCGAGACGCTCGCGGAGGCGCTCGGGGAGCTGAAGGATCCGCGGATAGGGTTCGTCACGGTGACGGGCGTCGACACCTCGACCGACCTGCGCCACGCGCGCGTCTTCGTCAGCGTCCTCGGCTCGGAGCGCAAGCGCGAGGGGACGCTCGCCGGCCTCGCCTCCGCGCACGGCGTCCTCCAGGCGCGCCTGGCCAGCGAGCTGAGGCTGAAACGGACCCCGCAGCTCGCCTTCGAATACGATCCGACGGTCGAGCGCGGCGTCCGCATGTCGCAACTCATCGATGAGCTCGCCCCAGACGACCGAAGCTAGCTCATGGAGGTTTCGTATTGAGTGCAAAGGGCTCGACCGGTCATTTCAGACGGACGCCGGGCGAAGCCCAGAGTCCTGAAGGCGGCACCGCAAGCGGTGCCTTAATGCAAGTCGCGGAGGCGATCCGCTCCCACGACCGCTTCGTCGTCACGACGCACGAGAACCCGGACGGCGACGCGCTCGGCTCCCTGCTCGCGGCGAAGCTCGCACTCGACGGGCTCGGCAAGGATGCGGTCATGTACCTCGCGGAAGAGGGTCCGCTGCCGCGGGAGTACGTGTGGATGCCGCTCGGGAGCCTGAGCCGCACGCTGCCGGGGGACGCGGAGCAGCGCGTCCTGCTCGCGCTCGACTGCGCCAGCGAGAGCCGGCTCGGGCCCGACCCGGAGGTGCTGGTGAGCGTGCCGCTCGTCGTCAACATCGACCACCACCATGACAACACGCGCTTCGGTGCAGTCAACCTCGTGGTCCCCGACGCGTCTTCGACGAGCGAGGTGCTGCGAGACGTCTTCCGGGAGCTCGACGTCGAGCTGACCCCCGAAATCGCGGAGGCCCTCTACATCGCGCTTGTCACCGACACCGGGCGCTTCCAGTATGCGAACACGACGCCGAAGGCGCTTCGGCTCGCCGCCGAGCTCGTGGAGGCCGGCGCCGACGTGCACAAGGTCTTCCAGGGCGTCTACGAGAGCGTCCAGTTTGCGAAGCTGAAGCTGCTCGCCCGCGCGCTCGAGCGGGCTCAGGTCTACGAGGGCGGCCGGCTCGTCGTCTCCTATCTCCTGCGCGACGACTTCCGGGAGGTCGGCGCCGCAGAGGCCTACTCCGAGGGGATCATCGACTTCCTGCGCGCGGTCGAGGGGGCCGACATGGCCGCGCTCATCCGCGAGCCGCCGCGGGGGAATGCTCCGGCCAGGCGCGTGAGCCTCCGCGCCTCCTCGGACGAGTTGGACGTGTCCGAGATCGCCAGGCGCTCGGGAGCCGGCGGCGGTCACCGGCAGGCGGCGGGCTTCTCGAGCGACAAGGCGATCGAGGAGATCATCGAGTTCGTCCGGAGAGAGTTCGCCGCGGCGACGACTGCGGCGTAGAGCAAGCGATGCCTAGGTGGGCGTTGACCCCCAGCGGGCTCGTCCTCGTCGACAAGCCCGCCGGCCCGTCGTCGTTCGCGCTCGTCCGCGACCTGCGCGACCGCACGGGAGCGCGCGCGGGCCACGCAGGCACGCTCGATCCGTTCGCGACCGGCCTCCTGCTCGTCCTGCTCGGCGCCTTCACGAAGCAGGCGCAGAGCTTCGTCGACCTGAGCAAGGAGTACGAGACCGAGGTCGACCTCTCGGCCCGCACCGCGACAGCCGATCCCGAAGGCGATGTGATCGAAGAGCTGGAGCCGCCGTCGGCACAGGACCTCGACAAACGGCTCGACTACCTCCGCGGCGAGGTCGACCTCCCCATCCCGGCAGCGTCCGCCGTGAAGATCGGCGGCGAGCGCGCTTATCGACTATTCCGCCGCGGCGTCGAGGTCGAGATGCCGGTCCGGCGCACGATGGTGCACGCCCTCGATCTGCTCGACTACGACGGGCGGATCGCGCGGCTGCACGTCCACGTGAGCAAGGGCGGCTACGTACGGGCGATCGCCGAGGCGCTGGGCGGCCACTGCGTCACGCTCAGGCGCACTCGAGTCGGTCCTTTCCGTGTCGAGGACGCAGACCCGGAGCGGATCATCCCGCCCGAGGAAGCACTGGCAGCGTTCGAGCTGTGAGAGTCGCGCGCACGCCCGCGGAGTTGGGGCCGGGGCCCCGAGCCGTCGCGCTCGGCACCTTCGACGGCGTGCACCTGGGGCATCGCCGAGTCATCGAGATCGCGCTCGCGGCCGGGCCCGAGACGGCAGTCGTCACCTTCGACCCGCATCCCCGAACGGCGCTGGGGAACCGCGTCGAGCTCCTCTCATCGCTCGAGCGCCGCCTCGAGCTGTTCGCGGAGCTCGGCGTCGAGGCGGCGCTCGTCATCGACTTCACCCTCGAGCTCGCGCGGCTCGAGCCGGAGGAGTTCGCGGAGCAGGTGCTGCGCCCGATCGGCGCCGAGCTCGTCGTCGCCGGGGCCGATTTCCGCTTCGGACGAGGGCGGAAGGGCGACCTCGACTTTCTGGCGGCCCTCGGCCTCGAGGTGCAATCCGTGCCGCTCCTCGACGGGGTGTCGTCGACCCGCATCCGGGAGGTCGTCCGCTCGGGCGACGTCGAAGGCGCGGCGCGAATGCTCGGGCGCCCGGTCGAGACCGAGGGCATCGTCGTCGCCGGGGAGGCCCGGGGCGGCACGCTCGGCTTCCCGACGGCGAACCTCGACGTCCGCCCGGAGCTGCTCGTGCCCGGCTACGGGATCTACTCGGGCGCCGCGCGCGGGCACCGAGCGGCCGTCTCGATCGGCACGAACCCGCACTACGGCGGGCGCGAGCGCCGCGTGGAGGCACATCTCCTCGACTTTTCGGGCGATCTCTACGGCGAGCGGCTCGTCGTCGAGCTCTGGCGCAAGCTGCGCGACGAGCAGGCGTTCGAGAGCGAGGAGGAGCTCGTCCGCCAGATCGCCCGAGACGTGGAGGCGGCCAGAAGCGCCGGGCGGCCCGTCTAGCACGGACGAGAGAAGCGCAAGTTTCCGCAGATTGCGGAATCTATTCCAGCGTGGACGCCAAGCGGACCCCCCACGATCCAAGAATCTTGGCGATCGAGACCGTTCGCTGCCTCTCCTGTGGCGCCGAGTACGCGAAGCCTCTGGGCGGAGGCACGGCCCGCGCGAACCCCGGTTGTCCTGAATGCGGCTACGTCGGCTGGGTTCAGGGCTCGGGCCTCACGCCATCGCCCGAGCCGCGCCGCTCCTCCGAGGATCGCCCGCGGCGCCGCTCCGCGTGACGGCGCTCACACCGCCGAAGTAGTGGTGGGGGCGCGGCCACTCGCGCAGCTCGAAGCCCGCTGACTCCAGCGCGCCGAGCGTCTCCGCGCCGAATCCGGGCTCGACGTGGATGAGCGAGGCGACCGGATGGAGGCGGGGCCGGTCGACGGCCGCCTGCGGCTCGAGCCCCTCGTCGAGGATGCCCGAGACCGCCTGGAGGAGCGCGCTCCGTAGTCGCGTGCCGCCGGCCGCGCCCACCGCGAGCGCGACGCCGTCCGCATCTAGTGCGACCGACGGCGCCATCATGCTCGCCATCCGCTCGCCCGGCCCGACCACGTCGGTGACCAGGTCGGACTCGCCGAGCATGCTGTTCAGGTGGAGGTCGAGGCCCGGCAGGAAGTCGCCCGACCCCAGGCCGAGGCTCGTCGTCAGAACGCACGCGCTGCCCTCGGAGTCGACGACTGCGAGGTTCGTCGTGCCGGCGTCGGCCGGCGGCTCGCCGCCCAGCGTCTCGACGAGCGCGAGTGCGCGCTCGGGCTCACTGCGGCCCCGGAGCTCCGGGAGGCCAACGAGCGCCGCCGGGAAGTTCGAGAGCCCCGCGCGCGTCCGCACCTGATACCCGCGGAACTCGACCGGAACGGCCTCCGACCAGCGCGCCTGGTACGTGTGAAGGTCCTGCTCTGTGACGAGGCCGCCGCGCTCCTCCATCAGCTCGAGGAGCGAGCGGCCGATCGTCCCTTCGTAGGCGCAGCGCGGCCCCTCGGCAGCGACCGCCTCGAGCGCCGAGACGAGGCCGGGCTGGCTGAGGAGGTCCCCCTCGCCGAGGAGCGTGCCGCCCGGCGAGTAGATCCGGGCGCCCTCGTTCATCGTCATCACGAGCGCCAGCATCTGGAGGCAGGACGCATGCGCCGCCGGCATCCGCACGCCCTCGCGCGCAAGCCGCAGCGCCGGCTCGACGAGCCGCGGCCAGGGAAGGCGGCCGTGCGTCCGCCAGAGCGCGTCCAGGCCGCCGGCAACCCCCGGCACGGCGCAGGAGCCGATCCCGACCGCGTAGTGGACGAGCTCCTCGCCGAAGGGCACGTCGAGCTCGAGGAGCGCGACCTCGCGCCGCTCACGCCCGAGCCCCGGGACGGCGACGAAGCAGTCGAGGTTCGCGGCGCGGCCGGTCGCGGCGTCGTAGTAGATCGCGTGCCCGCCGCCGAGGAGCCCGGTCATGACCGTCTCGGCCACGCAAGACGCGAGACAGGCCGCCACGGCGACGTCCGCCGCGCTGCCGCCTTCCTCCAGAATCTCCAGGCCCGCGTCGGCGCTCGCCGGATGACCCGCTGCGACGGCCGCTTGCACGTCCCGGAGCGTAGATCCAGTGCCTATCCTTGGTCGAGTGCGGGGAACTGCGTTAGGCGTGCTCCTGGGCGGAGTCGCCCTCGCCGCCGCCGGCTGCTTCGGAGGTGGTGGGGGCTCTGGAACGCCTTCGTCCGGGACTCCTCCTCCGGCATCCACGGCGTCCTACGGGAGCGCCGAGATCTCGGCCCATGCGACGGGAACGGCGTATGACCGCACGGTCGTCGTCCGCGCGAAGGACAAGAAGAGCGGCGTTCCCGTCAAGGGCGCCAGGGTGAGCGTCTGGGGGCAGATGATCTCGCCGCATCTGATGTCCCTCATCCCGCGCGATCTGCACGAGGTCGGCCGCGGCACCTACAAGGGCCGCTACAGCCTGATCATGAAGGGCCAGTGGACGCTGAACATCGAGGTCCGGAGCAAGAAGGAGGGCACGTCGACCTCCGCGCTGCCCGTGAAGATCGGGTAGCCGCGGGGCAGGCAGTTGCTACCCTAGTGCCCGACCGCAGTCTCGGCCGCATGCGGCGCTTCCCGCGGCGGGCTTGGATTGCCGACTACACCACGGAGGTTGATTGACCCTCACGAAGGAAGCGAAGCTGGAGATCATCGGCCGTCACGGGCGGTCGCAGGAGGACACGGGCTCGCCCGAGGTGCAGATCGCGCTCCTCACGCAGCGGATCAACGAGCTGACCGAGCATCTGCGGACGCATTCGAAGGACCACCACTCGCGGCGCGGCCTGCTCAAGCTCGTCGGCCGGCGGCGGCGGTTCCTGAACTATCTCCAGCGCAACAACGTCGAGGGCTACCGCGAGCTGATCAAGGAGCTGGGCCTCAGGAGATAGCTGTAGCCCTGAGATCTCGCGCCAGACCGAAGTCCGGCGCGGGCGAACATTTACCGGAGGGTGGAAGTTTGAGCGAGCCCTTCATGTTCGCCGGGACTGCTCCCGTCCCGGGTGCACGAAGAGTTGACTCAAACCTCCACCTTCCACGAACAGTGGAGGAACGATGAGCGTTACGACAGAGAGCCAGGCCACGGTCTCCGTGGTCGTCGGCGACCAGGAGATCGTCTTCGAGACCGGCAAGTTGGCCAAGCAGGCCGACGGCGCCGTCCTCGTCCGCTCGGGCGAGACGATGGTGCTCGCAACCGCGCAGGGCCGGATGGAGGCCCGCGAGGGCGCCGACTTCTTCCCGCTCACGGTTGACGTCGAGGAGCGGATGTACGCCGCCGGGAAGATCCCCGGCGGTTTCTTCAAGCGCGAGGGCCGCCCCACGGAGCGGGCGATCCTCACGGCGCGGATGATCGACCGGCCCATCCGGCCTCTCTGGCCTTCGGGCTATCGCAACGAGACGCAGGTGATCTGCACCGTCCTCTCGGCCGACCTCGTCACGGCGCACGACATCCTGTGCATCAACGGGGCCTCGGCGGCGCTGATGATCTCGCCGCTGCCGTTCCTCGGTCCGGTTGGGGCCGTGCGGATCGGCCTCCTCGAAGGCGAGCTGGTGATCAACCCGACCCTTCAGGAAACCGAGGAGGGAGCCGCCCTCGACCTCATCGTCGTCGGCACGAAGGACGCACTGACGATGATCGAGGCGAGCGCCGAGGAAGTGCCCGAGGAGAAGCTCCTCGAGGCGTTCGAGCTCGCGCACGGCGAGATCGTCAGGATCTGCGAGGCGCAGGAAGACCTGCGCCGCCAGGTTGGGAAGGCGAAGTGGCTCGATCCCGAGCTCACCGCCGAGCTCACGTCGCAGCACGCCGATCGGATCCGGGAGCGGATCGCGGCGGAAGGCCTGCGCGAAGGGGGAGCGGCCGTCGAGGAGCTGATGGGCGAGCTCTGCCCGGAGCTCCAGATGGACTCCATCGAGGACGACATCGTCCGCCAGATCCAGGTCCGTTCGAGCCTCTTCGCGATCCTGGACAAGGTCCGCATCGAGGCCGTCGAGGAGCAGGTCCGCGCCCAGTTCGAGGACGACCTTCGCGCACTCACCGACGCAGAGCAGGACTCGAAGGAGCTGCGCTCGGCGAAGCGCCGCCTTCTCTTCGACCGCATCAGCGAGTCGGTCGAGTTGCCCTTCCCGGTCGGCCCCGCGACGGTCGACGGCGAGGCGCCGGCGGTGAAGGACTCGCTGACGAAGCAGTACATCAAGAAGGCCGCCGAGTCGATCTACAAGCAGCTCATCCGGCGGAAGATCGCTATCGACAAGCGCCGCCCCGACGGCCGTGGCAGCGAGGACATCCGCGAGGTCACCTGCGAGGTCTCGGTCGCGCCGCGAACGCACGGCTCGGCGCTATTCACGCGCGGCCAGACGCAGATCATGACCCTGCTCACGCTCGGCACCGCCAAGGAGGGCCAGCGGATCGACGACCTCTCGCTCGAGCAGGAGCGCCGCTACATGCACCACTACAACTTCCCGCCGTACTCCGTGGGTGAGACCGGTTTCATGCGCGGGCCGAAGCGGCGCGACATCGGGCACGGCGCGCTCGCCCAGCGGGCGCTCGAGCCGTTGATCCCGAGCCTCGACGAGTTCCCGTACACGATCCGGCTCGTCTCCGAGACACTCGAGTCGAACGGATCGTCCTCGATGGGGTCGGTCTGCGGCTCGTCGCTCGCGCTGATGGATGCGGGCGTTCCGATCAAGGCTCCCGTCGGCGGGATCGCCATGGGCCTCGTCAAGGAGGGCGACGACTACGCGATTCTCACTGACATCCAGGGTGCCGAGGACCACCTCGGCGACATGGACTTCAAGGTCGCCGGGTCGCGGAACGGCATTACCGCGCTCCAGATGGACATCAAGATCACCGGCGTCACGCAGGAGATCATGCGTAACGCGCTCGAGCAGGCAAGGCGCGCCCGCGAGTTCATCCTCGACAAGATGGCCGAGGCGATACCTACCTCGCGCGAGGAGCTCGCCGCGCACGCTCCGCGGATTTCGACGGTCAAGATCGACCCGGAGCAGATCGGGCTCGTCATCGGCAAGGGCGGCGAGACGATCCGTGCGCTCGAGTCCGACCACGACGTCCAGATCGACATCGAGGAGGACGGCACGATCCTCATCTACGCGACCGAGGGCACCAAGGCCGGCGCCGCGATCGATGCGATTCAGGCGCTGACCAAGCAGCCTGAAGTGGGGGACACCTACACCGGCAAGGTTGTGAAGACGACCGAGTTCGGCGCCTTCGTCGAGCTGAAGAAGGGCACGGACGGGCTCCTCCACGTGTCGAACGTCGGCCCCGGCCGAGTCGGGCACATCGAAGACGTGATCGGGCGCGGCGACGTGCTCGACGTCCTCGTCCAGGAGGTCGACAAGGACCGCGGCCGGATCGGGCTGAAACTGATCGCGAAGCACGAGGACGGCGGCCTCGTCCAGCCTGAGGAGCTGATCGAGCGCGCGAAGGACGCCCCGCCGCGCGAGCGAACGGAGCGCCCACCGCGTAGGGACGGCGGCCGGGGCGGCGACCGTGGGCGGGGCCGCGGGCCTCGGCGCGACCGCGAGTAACGCCCTGGCGAAGCTCGCAAACGTCACCTTCGCCGCAGCGGACCCGCGGCAGCTGGCCGAGTTCTGGGCGGCGGCTCTGGGCTACGAGCTCCAGGAGGCTCCGCCTGACTTCATGGAGGCCTGGCTGGCCGAGGGGCGCGACCCGAACGGCGCGGCGGCGGCCGTCGATCCTGCGGGTGTGGGCACGCGCCTGTTCTTCAACAAGCGCCAGAAGACGCCGACGATCGAGGTTCCGATTCACCTCGACGTCAACGTCCTCGATCCGGATGCAGAGATCGAACGCCTGCTCGGCCTCGGAGCACGGCTCGTCACGCGCAAGACCGTGACGATCGGCGAGTTCAGCGAAGGCTGGACGGTGATGAGGGACCCGGAAGGCAACGGTTTCTGCGTGCAGGGCCCGGATCGGAGGGCGGAAGAAGGGCCGTTCGTCCGCAACATCACCTTCAGCTGCGCCGACCCACAGCGTCTCGCCGACTTCTGGGCACAGGCGCTCGGCTACAGCCGCCAGGAGGGGGACGACGAGCTCTTGCAACAGCTGCTCGACACGGGGCTCGACCCGGCCGAGATCGACGCGGAGGTCGCGCTCGTCCATCCGGAAGCCGGGCGCCGGTCGCGTCTCTACTTCCAGCGGCGGCAGAAGACACCGACCACCGAGATCCCGGTCCACGTCGACCTGACGGCAGAAGATCGGGAGGCGGAGGTCGAGCGGTTGACCGCGCTCGGCGCGAGCGTGGTCGAGACGACAACGCGGACGACGGGGCCGTACGAAGAGGTCTGGACGGTGATGCGCGACCCTGAGGGGAACGGCTTCTGCGTCCAGTAGGGCCGCGGACTACGATCACGCCGTGCAGAAGTACGAGCTGAGCGAGCTGGACTCGGGCCAGCGCCTCATCACCCAGCGGCTTACGGGCGTGCGCTCGGTCGCGCTGGGCTTCTGGATCGGCGCGGGCTCGCGCGACGAGACGCCTTCGAGGGCCGGCGTCACGCACTTCCTCGAGCATCTGCTCTTCAAGGGCACGCGCTCTTACACGGCACAGGACATCGCCGAGATCTTCGACGGGCTCGGAGGCGAGCTGAACGCGGCCACCTCGCGCGAGCACACGGTCGTTTACGCCCGCGTCGCCGACAACCACCTCGAGCAGGCGCTCGACGTGATGACCGACATGGTCTACGCGCCGGCCTTCGCAGACCTCGACTCCGAGCGCGAGGTCGTCCTCGAGGAGATCGCCATGTATGAGGACACGCCGCACGAGCTCGTCCACGACCTGATGAGCGAGGCCGTCTTCGGCGACCATCCGCTCGGCCGCCCCGTGATAGGAACTGCCGACGTGATCTCCTCTGTCGGGCGCCGAGCGCTCACGAGCTATCACCAAACGATGTACGCGGCCGGCAACGTCGTCGTCGCGGCCGCAGGAAATCTCCGGCACGACGCTCTCGTCGCCCTGCTCGAGCGCGCAGAGGCGAAGCAGGCGGAGCCGCCGGGCCGCGGTCCCCGCGTGCGCTCGCCGCTCGTGCGGCCGCCGCGTCCGAGCGTGCGCTTCCTGCGGAAGAAGACCGAGCAGTACCACGTGTGCATCGGCGCTCCCGGGATCGCGCGCTCCGACCGGCGCCGCTTCGCTGCGTCGCTCCTCGACGCGCTGCTCGGCGGCTCGGCCTCGTCACGCCTGTTCCAGGAGATCCGCGAGAAGCGGGGGATGGCCTATGCCGTCTACACGTTCGCCTCCCAGTACACCGACACGGGCTTGATCGGCTTCTACATCGGGACGCGGGCGGAGAACGTCGGCAAGTGCCTCGACATCGCGGCCGAGCAGATCACCGAGGTAGCCGAGGGCCGGCTGCACAAAGGGGAGCTCGAGCGGGCGAAGGAGAACCTCAAGGGCCGGATCATGCTTTCGATGGAGGCGACGTCGAGCCAGATGAGCCGCCTCGGCAAGTCGCTCATCACCGACGCGGAGCTGCTCTCGCTCGACCGCATCGTGGCCGAGATCGACGCGGTGACGCCCGAGGCGGTTGCCGAGCTCGCAGGCGTCCTGCTCGCCCCCGAGCGGCTGTCGGCGGCGGGGATCGGGCCGAGCGAGGAGCGCTTCCGCGAGGGCGTGCGGCGAATCGAGCCGGCGCTGGCCTCGCGGGCGGCCGCCGCGTGAGGATCGCCTTGCTCGGCTACCGGGGGAAGGTCGGGCGGGCGCTCCAGCCCGCCCTCGAAGAGGCCGGCCACGAGGTGCGAGGCATCGGCCGTGACGATCCCATTGCGGTCGAAGGGCTCGACGCTGCAATCAACTTCACTATTCCGAGCGTGGTGTACGTGACCGTGCGGCGCTGCCTCGAGCAGGGCGTGCCGAACGTCGTCGGCACGACGGGTCTCGGGAAAGAGGAGCTCGACGACCTCGACGAATACGCGCGTGACCGTGGCGTGCAGCTCGTCGTCGCCCCGAACTTCGCGGTCGGGGCAGTGCTGATGATGCGCTTTGGCGCCGAGGCCGCGAAGCACATACCGCACGCCGAGATCGTCGAGCTCCATCACGAGACGAAGGTCGACGCGCCTTCGGCGACGGCGAAGGCGACCGCGGAGCTGATCGGAGACGATGTGCCCATCCACTCGGTCCGCCTGCCGGGCCTCGTCGCGCACCAGGAGATCTTCTTCGGCGAGGCCGGCGCGTTGCTCACGATCCGTCACGACGCCTTCTCGCGCGAGGCGTACGTCCCGGGAGTGCTACTGACGCTCGAGCGGCTCGCGAGCCTGCCTCCCGGCCTCACGCTGGGGCTCGAGAGCCTGCTCGACGCCTGAGAGCGCCTAGCATTCGCGTCATGCGCCGCTTGGCGGTCGTTGTGCTTCCCCTGACCACATCCGCCCTTTCGGGGTGCGGCGCCCAAGCGCGCGATGAGGCGCAACCTCGGGACACGCTCCAGCCGGCGCCACTCATCAAAGCGATCGACGAGCCGCCTGAAGAATTGCTTCCGCCAGAACCCATTGAGCACGGTGCACGAGCCGCCTTCTGTCCTGGCAACGATTCCGGCGGCGACGACCGCCGGCTCGATGACTGCCCATCGCCGGAACAAGTCGAGGCATACCGCCGGCTGGAGTGGGAAGACACACGGGAATCGCTGCCCGCCCCGAAATCATCGCCGAGGTCGATCGCAATGCTTGCGCTGAAGGAACGAGAGCCCAAGGCGCGTGCGATGCTCGCGGTTTGGCGTACTCGTGCCGGCAAGCTGTGCATGGCGACCGGGCTCGAGGACGGGGACGACGCAACATGGGGTGAGTCGCGCGGGCCGTGTGTGAGCGGTTCGGGCTGTGCGGATCTGTGTCTCGACCGCTACGGCCACTACGACTACGGCGAGCCCCCTTACTTGTTGAGCGGAACCGTCAGCGCACATGCGGAGGAGCTCCGCATTCTCTTCGTCGACGGCCAAAGCGTCCGTTACCCGCTCACAGGGCCACTCCTCCCCGACTCCCGATCGAGGCGGGTGTTCATGCTCGATCTCGGCCACCGATCCCACCGGCGGCTCGAACTGCTGATCGAGGGAAAGGTCGTCGCCCACGATGACGTCCGGCCCAGCCAGATCGAAGCCGATCGCTGCGTGCAGCGATACAGCGGGCCTAGCCGGGAACCCGAGTTCTCCGCGTGCATCAAGAAGGCCTTCTCCGGCTCAGACGACGAGGAGTGACATGCAGCTCGACGTGGTCGACGGCGATATCGCGGCCCTCGAGGTCGACGCGATCGGCAACGCGGCCAACAACGCGCTCTGGATGGGCTCCGGTGTGGCGGGCGCGCTCAAGCGGGCGGGCGGGGATGAGATCGAGCGCGAGGCGATGGCGAAGGGACCGATCGAGGTCGGCGACGCCGTAGCGACCGGCGCGGGCCGCTTGCACGCGAAGCACGTCGTCCACGGAGCGGTCACGGGGCAGGATCTGCGAACGAGCGCCGACCTCGTCCGGCGCACGACCGCGCGGTGCCTCGAGGTCGCGGAGGAGCTCGGAGCCCGCTCGTTCGCACTGCCCGCGTTCGGCACCGGCGTCGGCGGCTTCCCGCTTGACGCGTGCGCCGAAATCATGGTCGAGACCGTTCGAGCCCACGAGCCCAGGAGCCTCGAGCGGGTCGTCTTCGCGGTCTTCGGGCAGGAGGCCCGGCGGGCCTTCGAGCGGGCCCTGGAGTAAGATCGAGCCGTGCTGGGCGAAGTGCTGACCGCGATGGTCACCCCGTTCTCCCGGGACGGGTCCGTGGACTACGAGCGCTTCCGCGCTCTGGCGCGCCACCTCGTGGACAACGGCTCTGACGGCGTCGTCGTCACCGCCACCACTGGTGAGTCGCCGACCCTTGGCGACGAGGAGAAGATCGCGCTCTGGGAGGCGGCGGTCGACGAAGTCGGCGGCCGAGCGACCGTCATCGCCAGCACCGGGACCTACGACACGCATCACTCCGTCGAGCTGACGAAGGCCGCCCACCGCACCGGGGTCGACGGCTTCCTCGTCGTCACGCCGTACTACAACAAGCCGCCGCCGCAGGGCATCGTCGAGCACTTCAAGACGGTCGCGGCTGTTAGCGACAAGCCGATCGTCGTCTACAACATCCCGCAGCGGGTCGTCGTCAACATCGAGCCCGAGACGATGATCGAGCTCGCCGGAATCCCCGGCGTGCAGGCCGTCAAGCAGGCCACGGAGGATCTCGACCAGGCAAGACGGATCGTGGCCGAGACAGGCCTCGCCCTCTACGCGGGCAGCGACCACCTCGTCTTCCCGTTCCTCGAGCTTGGCGGGGTCGGCGGCGTCCTCGTGTATACGCACCTCGTGGGGCCGCGCGTCAAAGAGATGATCCGGCGCTACCGGGAGGGCGACGTGGAGAGCGCACGGGCGATCGACGAGGAGCTGAAGCCCGTCGTGGACGCGCTCGGTGTGACCATCAATCCAATCCCGGTGAAGGCCGCCCTCAACCTACTCGGGCACGACGTCGGCGGCCTTCGCCTCCCCCTCGTCGAGGCAAGCGAGGCGGAGATCTCCTCGATTCGCTCAGGCCTCGAGCGGGCGGGTCTGACCCTGGCCCGCGTGTAGCGGCCTCGACGCTCTGCTGCGGTCGAGCTGCGAGGAGCCCGATCTCACAGACACGGCGAGCGCGAGACGGTCGAGACAGGCGGTCACGGCGGGCTCGACGTGTCGCGGCGGGTGCTCCTTCCCGCACAGCACGACGAAGCCGACGAGCTCGCTGTTGTCGCGCCGCAGGGGCAGCGCGACAGAGACTCCGCCGACGCCGAGCTCGCCGCCGTCGTCGATCCCGACCTCGCGGCCGGACTCTGCCTCGCGCAGGAGCCAGCTGAGCAGGACCGGCTCCTGCGGGCCGTCTCCCCGCTCGCGCGCGATCGTCCCGCCGGCGCCGTCCTCGTCCCAGTCGACGAGTGCGGCGTAGTCGATCTTCCAGACGGCGTGCAGCGCGGCGACGACGCGATCGAATACGTGCAGGCGATCGCCGTCCGCCGGGAGCGCCTGGGTGAGCGCGGTCGTCAGGTGCGCGACACGGCGCCGCCTGGTGAGCCACATCGCGGACCCGGCGAGTGCCACGGCCGCGCCTGCGGCGGTCAGCTCGCCGAGGTGGATGCCGAGCCCGGCGAGCGCGGCGGTCACGCCGCAGAGGGCGAGCAGCTCAGGCCGCTGCGAGAGGTCGCTCCGCCGGGAACGATCGAGCTTCGCGTGACCTGACGCGTCCCGGATCGCCGCGAGCTCCTCCGCAGAGAGCACGTCGGCGGGATCCCGCCCTCTGCGCACGGCGGCGAAGGCTTTCGCGATCGAGGGGTGGAACTGGGTGCCGCTGCTCCGCTCGAGCTCGCGGAGGGCCTCCTCGTGTGTCAGACGACGCCGCCGGAAGGGGCGGTCGGTCGTCATCGCGTCGAAGCTGTCGGCGACGATCAGGAAATGCGCCGCGAGCGGGATGTCGTCGCGCTGCGCGCCGTAGTAGCCGGAGCCGTCGTAGCGCTCGCGGTGGTACTCGACCGCCTGCGCCTGCCGGGCGGCGAAGCGGAACCGCTGGAGAAGGCGAGCGGAGAGCCTCGGTGCGCGCCAGACGGCGCTCCACTCGGTAGGTGTCAGCTTGCCGGGCTTGCCGAGGACGACGGAGTCGACGGCGACCTTGCCGAGGTCGTGGAGACGACCGGCCCACCAAAGGCGCGAGACCTCCTCCTCGGGAAGGCCGAGACCGCGCGCGAGGTCGCGGACGTAGCCGGCTACCCGGACGGAGTGGCCACGCGTCGATGGGTCGCGCTCGTCCACGATGTTGGCGAAGGTCTCGAGGGCGGTCGCCACCTCCCTGCGGAGCGCGACGACGCAGCCGTACAGCCGCTCGACTAGTAGCAGGAGCGGAACGAGCGCGACCGCGAGCCAGAGCTCCTGGAGGGCCGCGAACGCGAGCACGAGGCCTAGGCCGATCTCGGACGAGGAAGTGACCAGATCCGGCAGCGTCGTGCGGCTCGTCGCGAGCCCTTCGAGCAGGGTCCGGGCCGTCACGTAGACGATGCCCGCGACCGCAACCGGGAGCAGGTCGTCCGGCAGGCGCATGTGACCCACGGCCCCGCCGGCCAGCTGGAACGCGAGCCCGCCCGCGATCGCGGAGGCGCCGATCGCCGCTCCTCTCCGGAGCAGTGGAAGAGGCGTCTCACCCTTGAACGGGCCGACGCAGACGACGCTCCAGCCGGCCACTGCGGCTGCGACCCAGGGGCCGGCGACGAAGATCGCGGCCAGGTGGATCGGGGAGGTGAGCGCAAAGCGCTCCCCCTCTAGGTCGTCCGGCAGAAGCTCGTCGTGGGCGCGCCGAAGCGCCTCGACTGCGATCGCTGCCGCTCCGAAGAGGGCAAGCTTCGCCGCCGAGCTCCGAATGGATTCGAAGAGGACGGCGCTGAGCAGCACGCCCGCAAGGGCTACGGTGACGGCGTCCGCGGCGCGGCGCCGGGAGAGAGGCGGCATGGCGATTCTGGAATCGGCCCGCCTTGCCGCTCTCTTTAGTTTGAGGAGAAGACTAGGCCCGGTTTAGGGCCACTTGATGCCGATAGGAAGGATGAGAACCGTCGCAAGAAGGCCGAGTCGGTACAGCCAGGTGAACCGCAGCATGTTCGCTCCTTGAGGGTCAAGGCACGTCTCATGACGGGCCCCATCAAAGGATGCGGATGAAAATCGGGCTCGAATCACCCCGAAGGGTGGATGGAATCCCCCCGAAGGGTGAATTTCCCCGCAACGGGGGCCGGGACGGCAGCGATACTCTCCGCTGATGGACGCGCTCCGCATCATTCCGCTCGGGGGCATCGGTGAGATCGGCAAGAACCTGACCGTCTACGAGGCGGGCGGAGAGATCGTCGTCGTCGACGCGGGTCTCGCGTTCCCGCGCGACGAGCACCTGGGCGTCGACCTGATCCTGCCGGACTTCGCCTACCTGCGGGAGCGCGCGGACAGCGTGCGCGCGGTGCTGCTCACGCACGCGCACGAGGATCACGTGGGCGCGCTGCCGTACCTGCTCCGGGAGGTTCCGGTGCCGGAGATCTGGGGGACACGCCTTACGCTCGGACTCGTCCAGTCGAAGCTCGACGAGCATGGCCTCCTGCACGCCGTCGAGCTAAGGGAGGCTCGCCCGGAGGACGGAGCGGTCGAGATCGGCCCGTTCCGTGCGGAGTTCGTCCGCATGGCGCACTCGGTGCCCGACACCGTTGCGATCGCCCTCTCCATCGGAGCCGTGCGCGTGCTCCACACCGGCGACTACAAGCTCGATCACACGCCGGTCGACGGCCTCCGGACCGATGTCGGGCGCCTAGCCGAGCTCGGCAATCGCGGCGTAGACCTCGTCCTCGGCGACTCGACGAACGCGGAGCGACCCGGCGTGACGGGCTCGGAGCGGCTCGTCGGCGAGGCATTCCGCCAGATAATCCCGCTCCGCCAAGGTCGCATCCTCGTCGCCTGCTTCGCCTCCAACGTCCATCGGATGCAGCAGGCCGTCGACGTGGCCGTCGAGAGCGGCCGCAAGGTCTGCGTCGTCGGCCGGTCGATGCGGAAGAACCTCAACATCGCGCGCAACCTCGGGTACCTCGACGCTTCCGACGACACCTTCGTGCGCCCGCCCGAGCTCGCCGAGCTCGCGCCGCACGAGGTGCTCGTCCTCTGCACGGGCAGCCAGGGCGAGCCGCTCTCGGCGCTGACGCGGATCGCCTACAACGACCACCCTTCGGTGAGCGTCGATCGCGGCGACACCGTGATCGTCTCCGCGAAGCCGGTGCCGGGCAACGAGCTCCGGGTGCACGACACCATCAATCGTCTTGCGAAGTCGGGAGCGGAGGTGCTGCACCAGGAGATCGCGCCGGTGCATGTCTCAGGCCACGGGAACGCGGAGGAACTGCGGACGTTGCTCGGGCTCGTGCGGCCGAAGGCGGTGATGCCGGTCCACGGCGAGTACCGCATGCTCGCGGCGCATGCGCAGCTGGCCCGCGAGGGCGGCGTCCCGGCGGACTCGATCGTGATCGCCGAGAACGGCTCGGTCGTCGAGCTCGACGAGCGCGGCCCGCGGATCACCGATCAGGTCGAGACGGGTGTGACCTTCGTCGACGGCCTGGGTGTGGGCGACGTGCGCGACGTGGCGCTCCGCGACCGCAGGCACCTCTCCGAGGACGGCGTCCTCATCATCGTCGCGACGCTCGGCGCCAACGGGGCCCGGGCGGGCGCGCCCGAGCTGATCGCGCGCGGATTCGGTGACGCGAAGCCCTTGCTGGACGAGATGCGGGGGGAGGCGACGCGGGTCCTCGAGGAGTGCCTCGACCAGGACATCAGCGAGATCAAGCTCCTCCAGGAGCACCTCCACGACGCTGTCGGGCAGCTCGTCTACGACAGAACGGGGAGGCGCCCGATGATTTTGCCCGTCATAGTGGAAGTGTGAGCACTCTTCGAGCAGAACCGACCTGGGCCGACATCCTCGTGGACTACGCGCCGGAGGGCGCGACCGCGCAGCGGCTCGTCTCCCAGCTCGTCGCCTGTCAGGCGGCGGCGCTCGCTTTCTGCCGCCTGCTCGAGCGGTGGGCGAGGGGAGAGGCCGACCCCAGCACGCCGGGGAGGCGTGAGGCTGCCCTCCGCCGGGCCGCCGAGAGGGCGGAAACCGCCCTGGCGGGGCTCGAGCTCCCGCTCGGGCGCTACCTGCTCGAGCTCGAAGCCGACCAGGCCGAGGGCCGCTCCTGGTACGGCGAGCCAGGGCCCGCGGAGCTGGTCGAGTGGCAGCCCGTGCTGAAGCGAGCCGGCGTCCATGCCTCGCCGGTCCGGGTGGCGCAGGCATACCTCGAGCTGGCCGTGCTCGTGCGTGCTCTCGAGGGGCTCGCCGCAGCGGCTCGGATCCGCGCCGCTCCCGACCCGTCCTCGCTCTGGGCAGGCCTGTTCGACCTGCGTGAGAACCTCCTCGGCTGCGCCGTCGAGGACCTCCGCGCCCTGGCCGCGTAGCCAACTCCACGCTCGCCACGTGCGGAGGGATAGCCTCGCGCACGTCGAAACGACGCGGCGATGCCGCGACGCCGGAAAAAGCGCCTGCTCAGGCCCCGCACACCCGCGCGGGTCAAGAAGACGAAGCGCGCCAAGAAGGCGCGCGGCCACCAGCACCCCGAGCTGGTCGGCCTCGTCCTGGCCGCCCTCGGCATCTTCCTGTCGACCGTCGTCTACCTCGGCTGGAGCGGCGGCCCAGTGGGGAACTGGCTGGAGAACGGTGTGGAGGCCGTCGTGGGCGGAGGCGTCTACGCGGTGCCGGTCGCGCTCGTCGTCGTCGGCTCGCTGATGCTGGCCCGAAGCGATCTGGTCGACGTGGGGCCCTTCCGAATGGGCGTTGCCGTCTCGACGTTCAGCCTGCTGCTGGCCCTTGGGCCGCACGGCGGCTTCGGCGGCCGTGCGCTCAACGGGGTCTTCGGCACCCTCCTCGGGGACACCGGCGCCGCCATCGCCGGAGGAACGGGGCTCGTGGCGGGCGCATTGCTCCTCTCGGGTGCGTCCGCGGGCGCGCTTCTGCGCCGCTCCGGCACGGCGGTGCGACGAACGGCCGGCGCGGCTCGGCGCTCGCTTGACCGCGGGCTGCTCGAGCCGGTCGAGGAGCCGGCGGCGATCATCTCGACGGCGCGCGCGCGTCCGCCTGTCGATGCCGCATCCGAGTTTCCGGACGTCGTCGGCATCTCGGAACCGGCGCCGCTGATCCCGTTTCCGGACCAGGACACGCATGAATCCCCCGAGCAAGCCAGCCTGTTCGACGCCACGGCCGTCTCGAAGGACTACGAGCTCCCGGACCGAGGCGTCCTTCGCCACTCTGAGAAGCGGGGCGACGGGGGCGCCGACACGAGCGGCCACATCGCCCAGGTGCTCATGCAGGCGCTCGCCGACTTCGGCGTCGAGGCCTCGGTGATCGGCCAGATCGTCGGCCCGCGCGTGACGCGGTACGAGCTGCAGCTCGCGCCCGGGACGAAGATGTCGAAGGTCTCTGCCCTCAAGGACGATCTCTCCTATGCCCTCGCGACGACCGAGATCCGCATTCTCGCGCCGATCCCGGGCAAGCAGGCCGTCGGCGTCGAGGTACCGAACCTGACCCCGAACCTCGTCACGCTGGGCGACATCTACGACGACCTGCCGCAGACTGCGAGCCCGCTCGCGGTCTGGCTCGGGAAGGACATCTCCGGGAACGCCGTCTGGACCGACCTCGCCCGGATGCCGCACATCCTCATCGCGGGCACGACCGGCTCCGGCAAGTCCGGCTGCATCAACACGATCCTCACCTCCGTCCTCCTGCGCGCGACTCCTGACGAGGTGCGGATGATCCTCATCGACCCGAAGCGGATCGAGCTCTCCTACTACGAGTCGATCCCGCATCTGCTGGCGCCCGTGGTCTCGAGCCCGAAGGAGGCGACTGCCGTCCTCGCCAACGTGCTCGGCGAGATGGACCGCCGGTACGAGCGCCTGAGCGCCGTGCGAGCGCGCAACCTGCCCGAGGCGAACCGGGCCTTCCGCCAGCGCGGCGAGCCACAGCTTCCGTACCTGCTCGTCGTCATCGACGAGCTCGCCGACCTGATGATGATCTCGCCGCAGGCGGTGGAGGACGCGGTCATCCGCCTGGCGCAGAAGTCCCGCGCCGTCGGCATCCACCTCGTGCTAGCGACACAGCGGCCCTCGGTGGACGTGATCACCGGGATGATCAAGGCGAACGTGCCGTCTCGGATCGCGTTCGCCGTCTCGAGCCAGACCGACTCGCGGGTGATCATCGACCAGGGCGGCGCGGAGAGCCTCCTCGGCCAGGGCGACATGCTCTTCAAGCCGCTCGGCACCTCGCGACTCCAGCGGCTCCAGGGCGCGTACGTGAGCGAGGACGAGATCGCGCTCGTCGTCGAGCAGTGCCGCGGCCAGCGCGAGCAGGAGCTGGACGAGTCGCTGCTGGAGGCGCCCGAGCCGCAGCCGGGCGAGGACGACCATGCAGACGAGGAGTTCGACCCCGACGAGGATCCGCTCCTCGACCGAGCGATCGAAGTGGTCGTCCAGGCGCAGACCGCCTCGACCTCGCTCCTCCAGCGCCGGCTCCGGGTCGGCTATACGCGGGCGGGACGCCTGATCGACATGCTCGAGCGCCGAGGGATCATCTCCGGCTACGAGGGCTCGAAGCCACGCCGTGTGCTCGTCGACGAGGCCGCTCTCGACCGAGTCCTCGGCTAGCGCAGCCCGACTCGTTTAGCATCGCCCGCGGAACTTACAAGCGGGTCGGAGGAGGGTGCAAGTGACAGGAATGCGATTCAAGTGGCTCCTGGTGGCGCTGGGGGCTGCCTTGCTCGTCCTCGGCGCCGCGGCCTGCGGCGGCGGGAACGACAACGAGGGCGCGGGAACCACGACCGGCGCGGCGACGGACCAGATCAAGGTCGGCCTCGTCACCGACACGGGCGGGGTCGACGACCGCGGGTTCAACCAGTTCTCGATCGCCGGCCTCAAGAAGGCCGAGAGCGACTTCGGGCTGAAGACCCGCGTCTACGTCTCGAACTCGGCCGACGACTACAAGCCGAACCTGACGTCGGCCGTCCAGGATGGCAACGAGCTGGTGGTCGCGGTCGGCTTCCTGCTCGGCCCGTCGACGATCGAGGTGGCGAAGGAGTTTCCCGACACCCGCTTCGCCGGCATCGACCAGTTCTTCGGCGGAGAGGGTTGCGCGAAGGCCGGAACGTGCGAGCAGCCGAACGCCGTCGGCATGGTCTACCCGACCGAGGAGTCCGGCTATGAGGCGGGCGTCGTGGCGGCGCTGATGACGAAGACCGGCACCGTCTCGACGGTCGGCGGGAAGAAGATCCCGCCGGTCGACAACTGGATCGCGGGCTTCCAGCAGGCCGTGAAGGACACGAAGCCCGGCGTGAAGACCCTGAACGCCTACTCGCAGGACTTCGAGGACCTTGCAAAATGCAAGGAGATCGCGATCGACCAGATCAATCAGGGGTCGGACGTTGTCTTCCAGGTCGCCGGGAAGTGCGGGCTCGGCGCTCTCGACGGGGCCTGCGAGAAGGGCAAGCTCGCGATCGGCGTCGACGTCGACCAGTCGTCGCAAGGCGACTGCGTGATCACGAGCGCGCTGAAGCCGCTGGAGAGCTCTGTCTACGAGATCGTCAAGGCCTTCAAGGAGGGCACGTTCAAGGGCGGCATCAACAATTTCTACGGCGTGGAGCAGCTCCCCGATGCGAAGCTGCTGACGGACTTTCACGGAAACGTGCCGCAGAGCGTGAAGGACGCGGTCGCCAAGGCGGACATGGACCTGAAGAGCGGGAAGATCGACCCGCCGGCCACGCTCGACAAGGTCAAGTAGGAAACGATCGGTACGGGGGCGGACGCGTCGTCCGCCCCCGTACGATCTCGACCGCATGAGCGAGGCGCCTCTCCTCGAGCTGAAGGGGATCGTCAAGCGCTTCCCCGGCGTCGTCGCCAACGACCGCGTCGACTTCGACCTGCACCGAGGCGAGGTGCACGCCCTCCTCGGCGAGAACGGGGCCGGGAAGTCCACGCTCATGAACGTCCTCTACGGCCTCTACCGCCCGGACGAAGGCGAGATCCAGGTCAACGGGCGAACGGTCTCGATCCATTCGCCGAAGGACGCCATCGACCTCGGGATCGGGATGGTGCACCAGCACTTCATGCTCATCCCGGTCATGACCGTCGCCGAGAACATCGTCCTGGCGACGGAGCCGACGCAGGGCGGCATCCTCCTCGACTACGACGCCGCCGTCGCGCGCGTGGAGCAGATCGCGCGCAGCTTCAAGTTCGTCGTCGATCCCCGGGAGCGCATCGAGAACATCAGCGTCGGCCAGCAGCAGCGCGTGGAGATCCTGAAGGCCCTCTACCGCGGCGCCGACGTGCTCATCCTCGACGAGCCGACGGCCGTGCTGACGCCGCAGGAGGCGAATGAGCTCTTCGACATCCTGCGCACCCTGACCCGGGAGGGCATGTCCGTCGTCTTCATCAGCCACAAGCTGACCGAGGTGCTCCGGATCGCCGACCGGATCACCGTCCTCAGGCGCGGCAAGAAGATCGAGACGCTGCCCCGCGAGGGGGCGACGCCCGAGACGCTCGCCCGGCTGATGGTCGGGCGCGAGGTGCTCCTCAGGGTCGAGAAGAAACCCGCTGAGCCGGGCGAGCCGGTGCTTCGCGTCGAGGGCCTAAGCGTCCGGGACGAGAGAGGGCTGGAGGCGGTGCGCGATGTGTCGTTCGAGGTGCGGACCGGCGAGATCGTCGGGCTGGCCGGCGTCGACGGGAACGGCCAGACAGAGCTGATCGACGCCCTCACCGGGCTCCGCAAGCCGGCCGGAGGACGGATCCGGGTAGGAGACACGGACATCGCGGGCGCGAGCGCGCGCAACGCGCTCGACGCCGGCGAGGGCCACATTCCCCAGGACCGTCAGCTCCGCGGGCTCGTGCTCGAGTTCAGCCTCGCAGAGAATCTTGCGCTGCACGACTACCGGCGCGAGCCGGACTCGCGATTCGGCTGGCTCTTCCCGCGCCGGCTCGTTGCGCGCGCGCGAAGCCTCCTGCGCGAGTTCGACGTGCGCGGCGGGCAGCCGCAAACGCCGGCCTCGGCGTTGTCGGGCGGTAACCAGCAGAAGCTCGTCGTCGCACGCGAGGTGAGCCGCGACCCGCGGGTGCTCGTCGCCGCACAGCCGACCCGGGGGCTCGACGTAGGCGCCATCGAGTTCGTCCACCAGCGCCTCGTCGAGGAGCGCGACGAGGGGCGGGCCGTGCTCCTCGTCTCGCTGGAGCTCGACGAGGTCCTCTCGCTCTCCGACCGCATCCTCGTCATCTACGAGGGGCGAATCGTGGGCGAGTACGGACCGGACGTGTCGGACGAGGAGCTGGGGATCGCAATGACGGGCGGTGCGCGCGAGGACGCGGCATGACCGAGCCTGTCGTGCCAGAGGAGCAAGGGGGCTTCTCAGGGCTCGCCGGGTTCTACGAGCGGGCGGGAGGGGTCATCGTTCCGCTTGCCGCGACGGCGGTCGCATTCCTGATCGGGGGCCTCGTCGTCCTCATCACCGGCCACAACCCGCTCACCGCGTACCGGGCGATCTTCGAAGGCACGGGGCTCAACTGGGTCTTCCCGTGGGTGCAGGGAGACGGCCGCGCCGAGGCGGCCCGCGATCTGCAGCAGACGCTTCGCGTGGCGACGCCGCTCATGCTCACCGCGCTCGCGGTCGCTTTCGCCTTTCGCTGCGGCCTCTTCAACATCGGCGGGCAGGGTCAGTACTGGCTCGGGTTCATCGGGGCGCTCTGGGTCGGAACGCACCTGTCAGGCCTCGACAAGCCCATGCACGTCGCCGTCGGCATCCTCGCAGGCATCGTCTGCGGGGCGCTCTGGGGCGGAATCGCGGGCCTGCTGCGGGCGACGGTCGGAGCCCACGAGGTGATCACGACGATAATGCTCAACTGGATCGCGATCTTCGGCGGCCAGTATCTCTTCGAGCTCAACGGGCCGCTCCAGGGGGCGATCCCCTCGCTGCCCCGCTCCGAGGTGATCGACGACTCTGCGAAGCTCTGGATCATCTGGGGCCACTTCCAGGCGCTCCACGCCGGCATCTTCATCGCCCTCGCCGCGCTCGTCGTCTACTACGTGGTGCTCAACCGGACGACACTGGGGTTCGAGGTCCGCGCGGTCGGCTTCAACCCGGAGGCTGCCCGTTACGGCGGGATCCCCGTGCGCCGCAGCTACTTCCTCGCCCTCGCCATCTCCGGCGCGTTCGCCGGGCTCGCCGGCGCGGTCGACGTCCTCGGCTTCAAGTACTCGGTCGACACGAGCGACTTCGGCAGCCAGGTCGGCTTCACGGGCATCGCCGTCGCGCTCCTCGGCCGCAACAAGCCCATCGGGATCCTCTTCGCCTCGCTGCTCTTCGCCGGCCTCCAGACGGGCACCTCGACGCGTCAGCTCGACCCCGACGTCTTCGATCCGGCGCTCGCCACCGACCTGGCGACGATGATCCAGGCGCTCGTCATCTTCTTCGTCGGCGCCGAGCTCCTGATCGTGTACGTCTGGCGCGCGCGCCGCTACCTGCGGATTCGGCCGCCTGCGCGCGAGGAGCCCGCTCTGTGATTGACGCGGCCCGCGAACGGCTCTCCGCGCGTACGGGTCGGCTCGCCGATGCGCGCGGGCTCGGCACGCTCGGCGTCCTGCTCGGGCTGCTGGCGCTCTGGCTGACGCTGCCGCCGTGGACGGTACGCGACCTCGCGGTCCCGATCGCGGTCGGCTTCCTCGCCGCCGCGTGCGGGGTTGCCGCCCTGGCGCGAGGAGAGCGGAGCGCGGGGGCGTGGGCGCTCGCCGCCGCGGTCCTCGGCACCGGTGCGGCGCTCTGGGCTCAGGGAGTCGAGCGAGACACACTCGAAGGCATCTTCACGGCCGGTCTCCTCGCCTCGACGCTCCGGTTCGCGACCCCGCTCGCCTTCGCCGCGTGCGGCGGGATCTTCTCCGAGCGCTCGGGCGTCGTGAACATCGGGCTCGAGGGGATGATGCTGACGGGCGCCTTCTTTGCCGTCTGGGGCTCGATCTGGAGTGGAGCGTGGGTGGTCGGCCTCCTGATGGCCATGCTCTTCGGCGGGCTCCTGGCGCTCGTGCACGCGTTCTTCTCGATTCACCTCCGGGCCGACCAGATCGTGAGCGGCTTCGCCGTCAACTTCCTCGCGCTCGGGCTCACGGGCTACCTGTTCAGCTCGATCTATCCAGACGGAATTCCCAACGATCAGGTTTCCCGCGTGCCGAACGTCGACCTCGGCTTTCTCGACGGCGTCCCGGTCCTCGGCGATTTCCTCAACGGCGTCTTCGGCGAGCTCAACCTGCTCGTCTGGCTCATGTTCGCCGTCGTCATCCTCTCCTACGTCGTCCTCTTCAAGACACCGATCGGGCTCCGAATCCGCTCTGTGGGCGAGCATCCGCGCGCCGCCGACACTGTCGGGATCTCGGTCTACCGCGTGCGGTACCTCGCCGTCGTCACGTCCGGAGTGCTCGCCGCGCTGGGCGGCGCGTTCCTGTCGATCGGGTTCACCGGCACGTTCTCCGAGAACATGACGAGCGGGCGGGGCTTCATCGCGCTCGCGGCGGTCATCTTCGGCAAATGGCGGCCCGGTTGGGCCTTCGTCGCCACGCTCCTCTTCGGGTTCGGCTTCGCGGTCTCGATCCCGCTCCAGCGCGAGGCGGACATCTCGGCGAACATCATCTCGACGCTGCCGTACGTGCTGACCTTGATCGCCGTCGCGGGCCTGATCGGCCGCTCGATCCCTCCAGCCGCCGTTGGCCGCCCCTACGTCAAGCAATAAGGCGCCGACTCGGCGGCGCCGACCAGCTGAGGCATCGCTTGTCGATGCCGATGGAGGCGATGCGGGCTTTGCCCGCGTTGCCGTCTGCAACGCCGCGGCGGCTGTGCCGGCGTGGCCGAATAAGGCGCCGACTCGGCGGCGCCGACCAGAAAAGGCCGCGGCGGCTGTGCCGGCGTGGCCGAATCAGGCGCCGACTCGGCGGCTCTTGACTAATGCCTGGGATGCCTTCCACGCTTAACTCTCGCAGCGGGATCGCCTCTAACGGCGCGAGGCCGCGGAACCTCGCCGCCCGGGTGTCGGTCCTGCTTGGGCTGCTCGCACTCGCCGCGATGCCGGCCGCCGCCGCTGTCACGGAGAGTCGCGAAGAGCTACGGCTCGTGCACGCGGGCGTCGCCGTGCCGGTCGCCGGCGCGCTCGCGCTCGGAGCGCTCTGGTCCGCCCGCCGCGCCAGGCGAAACCTCGAGCGGACGCTCGGCCGAGTAGGCGGGGGGCGTGCAGCGGGGGCCGGGCGGATCCTCGGCTGGCTCGCGCTCTACCTGGCGCTCGTCGGGGCCATCTCGCTCGCCGTCTACGCCTACCTCTATTACGTCCGCGGCTGAGGCCCCCTAGAATCCCAGGCTCCCGTGTTCGAGATTGGCAATAGCCTCCGCGAGGCTCGCCTGCGGCAGGGGCTCGACTTTCCGGAGATCGAGCAGGCGACCAAGATTCGCGGCAAGTACCTACGCGCGCTCGAGGAGGAGCAGTTCGAGGTGCTGCCCGCGCAGACGTACGTGAAGGGCTTCCTCCGCTCGTACGCCGACTTCCTCGGGCTGGACGGCCAGCTGTACGTCGACGAGTTCAACTCGCGCTACGTCCGCGGGGAGCTCGAGGCGGAGGAAGAGCAACCGCTCCGGCCTCGCCGCGAGCCAGGGTGGCCGGGCAGCTCGGCGTCCTTCCAGGGGAAGGTCGTCGTGATGACCCTCGCCGTCATCCTGGGCCTGACGGTCATCGTCTTTGCCGCCGCCAAGTTCGGGAAGGACCCGAAGCCGAACGTCTTGCTGAACAATTCCCCGTCGAGGAAGCACTCGCAGCGGCCGCTCGCACGCCTGGTCGTCTCGGCGGTGAACGGCGACTGCTACCTCGCCGTCTATCGCGGCGCGCGGAGCGGCAAGCCGCTCTACGAGGGCACGCTCGAGCTCGGGCAGAGCCGTCGCTTCGCCGGCGGCCGGCTCTGGGTCTATGTCTTCGCGCCTTTGAACCTGCGGCTGCGGCTGAACGGCAGGCCGGTCGACGTACCGGGCCGGGGGCAGGGCCCGCGCCGGTGGCTCGTGGTGACGCCGAGGGGCGTCTCGGTCGCTCAGCCCCTCGCTTGACCGCCCGCGCGACGGTCGTCGTCACCGGCAGCGAGCTGACGCGCGGTGGGCGTCGCGACGAGAACGGCCCGTTTCTCGCCCGCGAGCTCGCGTCCCGGGGGCTGGAGCCGACGCGGATCACGCTGGTGGGCGACGAGGCGGGCGAGCTCGAGGCGGCGCTCCGGGAGGGTCTCCGGAGTGACCTCCTCGTCGTCTCGGGAGGCCTCGGCCCGACCCACGACGACCGCACGGTGGAAGCCCTCGCGCGCGCGGCCGGGCGCGAGGCGATCGTAGAGCCCCGTCTCGAGACCGAGATCGAGGGCACCTCGCGGCAGATCGCCGAGCGGCTCGGGCGGCCCTACGCGGACTTCGCTGAGGGCGTGCGCAAGCAGGCTACGATCCCCGAGGGCGCGATCGTGATCGGGATCGCAGGGACGGCGCCGGGGCTCGTGCTGGACGCCGGCGGCGCGGTCGCGGTCGTCCTGCCGGGGCCGCCGGCGGAGCTGCGGCGCCTGTGGGGAGCGGCGCTCGACGGGGAGCCCGTGCGCCGTGTGCTGGCCCGCGCGGAACCGCCGAGGCGGCACGTACTGCGCTTCTTCGGCGTCAGCGAGTCGGCGGTCGGGAAGGCGCTCGCCGAGGCGGGAGGGGAGCCCGAAGGCGTCCAGGCCACCGTCTGTGCCCACGACGGCGAGATCTGGGTGGAGCTCTTCGGCGAGTCGGAGGAGCTCGCCGGCGCTCTGGAGTCGGCGCTCGGGCGATACCTCTTCGCCGAGGACGACCGGCCGGTCGAGGAGCTCGTGCTCGAGGCCGCCCGAGCGCGGAAGCTCTCGCTGGTCGTTGCCGAGTCGTGCACGGGGGGCCTCGTCGCGGCGCGCCTTACCTCGGTGCCGGGCTCGAGCGAGGTCTTCCGCGGCGGCATCGTCGCTTACGGGGACGACGTGAAGGTCGCACAACTGGGCGTGCCCGACGAGACTCTCGCCGCCCACGGGGCGGTGTCGGCCGAGACGGCCGCGGCTATGGCCTCGGGGGCGCGCGAGCGCCTCCAGGCAGACGTCGCGGTGGCGGTGACCGGGATCGCCGGCCCCGGCGGCGGCACTCCCGAGAAGCCCGTCGGCCTCGTGCACATCCAGGCGCTCTCACCAGACGGCGAGGCGGGCCGTGAGTTGCGCCTTCCCGGCGACCGCGAGGTCGTGCGCCGCCGCGCGACCGTCGCAGCGCTTCATCTCGTGCGTGAACTTCTCGGCACGAAGTCGTGACAGACGCGTATGACTTCCCCCGCTAGCCTCGGCGACCGTGAGCGCCTACGGCTCTTCGTCGCCTTTCTGCTGCCCAAGACCGCGGTTCGGGCTCTCGTGCGCTGGCAACGCGACCAGCTGGACGCGCCCGAGGGTGCTCGCATCGTTCCCGAGGGGAACCTGCACGTCACGGTCGCGTTCCTGGGCTCCCGGCCGGCCGGCGAGCTCCAGCCGATCGCCGGCGCTCTGCGCGCGGCCGCCGCGAACGCCGCCCCGCCGGTGCTCACCGCTGCTCGCTACCGCGAGACGCGCTCGGTCGGGATGCTCGTCTGCGACGACGAGCAGGGCCGCGCGAGTCGGATCGCGGAGGACGTCCACCGGCGCCTTCAGCAGCTCGGCGTCTACCAGCCCGAGAAGCGGCCGTGGCTTCCGCACCTCACAGTCGTCCGCTTCCGTGACCGGCCGCGGCTCCGGCCGCCGATCCCCGATCTCGGCCCCCTGACGATGTCCGGTTCTGCTGTTATGCATTCCGTGCTGCGGTCGTCCGGGGCCCAGTACGAAGTTCTCGAGTCGGTTCCGCTAGGAGGTGGATGAGGTTGGATCGCGAGCAGTCACTCGACGTCGCCCTCGGCCAGATCGAGCGTCAGTTCGGCAAGGGCTCGGTCATGCGCATGAACGACCACGCGCAGGTCGCCACGGGCGCCGTCTCGACGGGATCGCTGACACTCGACCTCGCCCTCGGAGTCGGTGGGCTCCCGCGCGGGCGCATCGTCGAGGTCTTCGGGCCCGAATCGTCGGGGAAGACGACCCTCGTCTACCACGTCATCGCCGAGGCCCAGCGCCGACGCGGCATCTGCGCCTTCATCGACGCCGAGCACTCGATGGACCCGCAGTACGCGCGGCGAATCGGCGTCAACATCGACGAGCTGCTCGTCTCGCAGCCCGACAACGGCGAGCAGGCGCTCGAGATCGCCGAGCTCCTCATCCGCTCGGGCGCGCTCGACGTCGTCGCGGTCGACTCGGTCGCCGCGCTCACGCCGAAGGCCGAGATCGAAGGCGAGATGGGGGACAGCCACGTCGGCCTCCAGGCGCGGCTCATGAGCCAGGCGCTGCGCAAGCTCGCCGGCACGCTGAACCGCACCGACACGATTTGCCTCTTCACGAACCAGCTCCGCGAGAAGATCGGGGTCATGTTCGGATGCTTCGATTACGGGACCCGTGTGGTGCTCGCGGATGGGACCACGGAGAAGATCGGGAAGATCGTCAACCAGCGCCTGCCGGTCGAAGTTCTGTCAATGGATCAGGAGACAGGCGAGATCTCGCCTCGTAGGATCGCTCGCTACTTCCGAAACGGCAGGACAGATCGCTGGCTCCACTTCGAAGTTGCCGCCGGTGGAGGCAGCGGCCGGCGTCAGTTCCGCTGCACTCCGAACCACGTCGTCTTCACGCCTCATGGCCAGAGGCCTGCAAGGGAGATCGAGGTCGGCGAAGAGGTCCTCGCCTCTGTCAAGCATTACGCAATGTCTCCGGACCAGGAGCAGGTCATCCTCGGCGGCGTTCTTGGCGATGGGTCACTCCGACGGAGTTCCGCGCACAATTTCGCGTTTCGAGTGGGACACGGCCATACTCAGGCCGACTACCTCGATTGGAAGCACGAGTTTCTTGCTCCGTTCGCGCGGGCGATCGCGCCTACAGGCGCCGGGGTTGGCTTCGACACGATTCCAATGCACCAGCTTGGCTGGGTGCACGAGGCCGTCTATCAGCGTGATGGAGGCAAGTGCGCCGTTACTGAAGAGCTGGTTGGCGCACTCGACGAGCGAGCGATCGCCGTGTGGTATGCCGACGACGGAACGTTCTCCGGTACATACGCCCATTGGGGGCATGGGAAGGCAGAGATCTGTGCGAAGAGCCTCCGCCGGGAACATCGCGAGCTTCTTTCCAAGCGCTGCGAAGAGCTAGGGATGGGACGTCCAACGGTGACGGCTCGCGGTTTGCTCTTCAGCGGCGAACGGACACGAATGCTCCATGAGCGGATCGCTTCCTATGTTCATCCCTCGATGGCGTACAAGCTCCATCCCGATCTGCGCGGCCGATTTGACTGGCACCCAGATACGAGCGACGCACACCTGAACGGCACGCGGCTTCTCTCCCGGACGTCTCGGCGAGCCGTGCCGATGCGCGTGTTGCGCAAGGAGGAGAAAGTGGCACCGCCGCGCAGGCGAATGCGCTTCGATCTCGAGATCGAGGGCAACCACACCTACCTCGCAGACCATGTCGTCGTACACAACTCACCTGAAGTCACACCGGGCGGCCGCGCGCTGAAGTTCTACTCCTCGATCCGGCTCGACATCCGGCGCATCGAGACGCTCAAGGAGGGCGTCGAGGCAATCGGCAACCGGGTTCGCGTGAAGGTCGTGAAGAACAAGGTCGCGCCGCCGTTCAAGCAGGCTGAGTTCGACATCATCTACGGCTCCGGCGTCTCCTGGGAGGGCACGGTGCTGGAGGCCGGGATCGAGCGCAAGGCCGTCCAGAAGTCGGGCTCCTACTTCAGCTTCGACGACGAGCGGCTCGGACAAGGCCGCCAGAACGCGGCCGCCTTCCTGCGCGAGCACCCCGACGTCGCCGAGAAGATCGTTCAGCGGATCCAGGCCGAGCTCGGGGAAGGGATCATCGCCTCCGCGCGGCTGTTGCCGGTGGCGACGGGGGAGGAGGCCGAACCTGCCGCCGCCGAAGAGGTTCCGGCCAAGGCCTAGCGTCACCGCTCTGCGCGCTGCCCCTCGCGGGCGCGTCCAGATCGAGCTCGACGGAGCCCTCTGGCGGACCGTGCCGCTCGAGGTCGTGATGGCGGCCGGGCTCGCCGTCGGCGTCGAGCTCGACAGGCCCCGGATCCGACGCCTGCGCACCGAGCTGAGGGAGCGCGACGCTCTTGCTCGAGCGGCCCGGGCGCTTCGCAGGCAGGACTTCTCCGAGCGGGCGCTCAGCGACCGGCTGGCACGGTCAGGAGTGGCGCCCGCTCCGCGAGCGGCCGCCGTTGCACGCCTGGCGGAGGCGGGGGCGATCGACGACGACCGCCTTGCGCGGCGGCGCGCCGAGCTGCTCGCGGAGCGAGGCGCGGGGAACGCCATGATCCGCGCCGACCTCGTGGGGCGAGGGATATCGCCGGAGCTGGCGGCGGCCGCCGTTTCGGCCCTGGAGCCGGAGGCCGAGCGAGCCCGCCGTGTCGCCGAGGAGCGGGGGCCGAGCCTGCGAACGGCTCGCTATCTCGTTCGCCGCGGCTTCGCCGAGGATGCAATCGACGCCGCGGTCCCGAGCCCCATTGCGGAAGAGGGGTGATGGGCGTTACGATGTGTAGGCATCACTCGACATTTTTTTACCTGCACAAGCGCATTTTTCGAATCAGCTTCACAACTAAACCGAGGAAAGACCAGATGGCGACGAGCTTCCGAGAGGATCTGACGGCGAAGGTCTAGCCGTGCTCGCTGCGGCCTGCCTGGGCCGTTCGCCGATTCGAAAGTGACGCCACGCCGGTGGGAATGCCGGGCGAGCCCGCTCACGCGAGCGGACAACCGATCCCAGCCGGGCCCGCCCGGCGCGACCCCGAGGAGCGCCCATGGTCGTCGTCATCGCCGCCGTCGTGATCAGCGTTCTGGCGACGAGCGTGATCGTGCTCGTCGGGCTACGTCTGCTCGGTGGCTCCAGCGTCGCGGAGGCGCGCCTCGAGGCCGAGACGATCCGCCGCGAGACGAAGATCGAGGTCCGCGAGGAGGCCGTTCGCGTCCGTGGCGAGGTTGAGCGCGAGGTACAGGAGCAGCGGGCGCGGATCACCAAGATCGAGGAGCGCGTGCTCGCGCGCGAGGACGAGGTCGGCCGGCGGATGATGGAGCTCGAGCGGCGGGAGCAGGGGCTCGCCGACCGGGAGACGAATGTCAAGGAGCTCCAGGAGAACCTGAAGGAGGCGAGGAAGCGAGAGCTCGAGGAGCTCGAGCGGATCGCCGGCATGACCGTGAACGAGGCGAAAGCGAGGCTCCTGGCGCAGTCGGAGGAGCTCATCCGGCACGAGCTTGGCCGCCGCGTCCGGCAACTCGAGGAGGAGGCTCAGACCGAGGCGAAGCGGCGCGCCCGGAACCTCGTCGCCGACGCCCTTCAACGCGTCGCGGCGAGCCACGCCGCGGAAACCACCTCCTCGCTGATCGAGCTGCCGTCCGACGACATGAAGGGGCGCATCATCGGCCGCGAAGGTCGGAACATCCGGGCCCTCGAGCACCTCACCGGGGTGGACGTGATCGTCGACGACACGCCGCAGGCAGTCGTCCTCTCTTCGTTCGACCCGATCCGCCGGGAGATCGCAAAGATCACGCTGACGAAGCTCGTCGAGGACGGGCGCATCCAGCCGGCCCGGATCGAGGAGATGTACTACCAGTCGAAGACTGAGATGGAAGAGCACATCCGCCAGGCCGGCGAGCAGGCGGTCTTCGAGGCGAACTGCGGCGACTTCCACGAGGAGATCGTCAAGCTCCTCGGCCGGCTCAACTACCGGACGAGCTATGGCCAGAACGTCCTCAAGCACACGCTCGAGGTCGTCCATCTGGCGGGGCTGATGGCGACCGAGCTCGAGGCGGACGTGAAGACCGCGAAGCGCGCCGCCCTCTTGCACGACCTCGGCAAGGCGCTCACGCACGAGATCGAGGGCTCGCATACGGAGATCTCCGTGCAGTACGCGCGGCGGTACGGCGAGTCGCCCGGCGTCGTCCATGCAATCGAGGCGCACCACTACGACGTGCAGCCGCAGACGGTCGAGTCGGTGCTGGTGATCGCCGCCGACGCGATCTCGGGCGCCCGACCCGGTGCCCGCGGCGACAGCCTCGAGAACTACGTCAAGCGGCTTGCCGCACTCGAGGAGCTGGCGACGAACAAGCCGGGGGTCGAGAAGGCATACGCGCTCCAGGCCGGGCGCGAGATCCGCGTCATCGTGAAGCCGGGCGAGATCGACGACGACGAGGCCGCGCTCCTCTCGCACGAGCTCGCGCGCGAGATCGAGGCCGAGCTCGAGTATCCCGGCCAGATCAAGGTGACCGTGATCCGCGAGTCCCGCAATGTGGAGTTCGCAAAATGAATTTTGCTCCTCCTCACGAGGGAACCCCTGGTTCCCTCGTGGGCTCCCTCCTTGCCGGCGGAGGTGGTGCTCGATTGTTGCAGGAGCCGCCTGAGGGTGGTTTGACTCGACTGGTCTCCTCTCGGCGGTGAGCCTCCCGCCGGGCTGAGCCCGGCTCCGGCGGCGTGTGTCACTCGCTTTCGCGCGGATTCAGGTCTTCCACTTTTCGGATTTCGTCCAGCGTCTAGCGCCGTCGGGTCCTCGCTCTTTCGTTTTGCGTACATATCCGAACCCGGGCAACTCTCCTTCGTTCGGCCCGCCCTTGATGCTGACGGCCATCCGCCAACGAAGCGGAAAGAGCTCAGTTGGCGATTTCTTCAGAGCGCGGTAAGGACTCAGTGGCGTCTCCCTCGAGTTCGCTCTCGGCTTTGTTCCCCCACACGCTTCCCCACCAGAAATGGACGTGGCCGCTTTCACTGATGATCGTCGGATGAAAGTACCCGGGCTGCGCCTCCTCCGTTTCTACGGCAGTTGCAAAGCCCGAGTACGGCGTGCCGTCGGCGGCGCGAAACGAAGTGGCAACGACAAAGAGGCCTTTCCTCGGATTGACTTGGCGTCCGGACACGGCCTGAGGGTGTCCTCATCCTGGCCCGGCTCGCCCTCCTCGTTTAGAGCAAACTGCCAAACCGGCGTCTCTCGGAGATCTTCGAGGGTGAGGTCGTAGACCTGCTTGCGAAACCCCTTTGGCCCGTGCTGCCGGCTTATGTGCCGCATCCACCACCGGCCGAGCGCGAGCTGAAACCGGAGTGGGAGACGATAGAGAACCCTCGACACGCAGAACGATCATAAGAAACGACCCGAGATGACCTGGGACATCGAGGGCTACCATTGCGGCCAGCATGAAGCGCTACCACGTCACGACCTTTGGGTGCCAGATGAACGCTCACGACTCTGAGCGGATCAAGGGCATGCTCGAGGAGCTCGGGCTGGGGGAGGCGGTCTCCCAGGGCGAGGCGGACGTGATCGTCTTCAACACTTGCACCATCCGGGAGAAGCCGGATCAGCGCTTCGCTGCGCACCTCGGCAACGCGAAGATGCTGAAGCTCGCCGATCCGGAGAAGGTGATCGCTGTCGGCGGCTGCTACGCGGAGGCTCAACGCGAGCGCCTCTTCGAGCTCTATCCGTTCGTGGACGTCGCCTTCGGGCCCGGGTCGATCCCTCACCTCGGCGAGTGGCTCGGCACGGGCGGTCAGGCTCCCCGCAGCCGTTTCGGCACGGGTGAGACGCGCGCCTTCGCCGGCACGCTCCCGATGCGCCGCGAGCGTCGCTTCCAGGCGTGGGTGCAGGTCTCGATGGGCTGCAACTCGGTCTGCTCGTACTGCATCGTGCCGGCCGTCCGAGGGCGGGAAGTCAGCCGCCGCCCCGGCGAGATCGTCGCCGAGGTGACGCGGCTCGCGGGCGACGGTGTCCGCGAGATCACGCTGCTGGGCCAGAACGTCAACTCGTGGGGCCGCGATCTCCTTCCGGATGTGAAGACGGAGTTCGGCGAGCTCCTCCGCGCCTGCGACGCCGTGTCGGGAATCGAGCGGATCCGCTTCACGAGCCCGCACCCGAAGGACTTCCGGCGCGAGGTGATCGCCGCCATGGCCGAGTGCGAGGCGGTCTGCGAGCACGCTCACCTTCCGCTCCAGTCGGGGTCGAGCCGGATCCTGAAGGCGATGCGGCGCACCTACAGCCGGGAGCGCTACCTGCGGCTCGTGGGGGAGATGCGCGCGGCGATCTCCGATCTCGCTCTGACGACGGACATCATCGTCGGCTTCCCCGGCGAGACCGAGAGAGACTTCGAGGAGACGCTCGAGGTCGTCGAGGAGGTCGGCTACCACGGCGCCTTCAGCTTCGTCTTCTCACCCCGGCAGGGGACGGAGGCGGCGACGATGCCCGAGCAGGTTCCGGAGGAGGTCAAGCGGGAGCGGATCGAGCGCCTCGTGGAGGTCGTTCAGCGCAACGCGCGCGAGCGCAACCGGGAGCGGATCGGCCGAGTCGAAGAAGTGCTGGTCGAAGGGGCGAGCCGCACCGACTCGACGCTCCTGCGCGGCCGGACGCGCCGCAACATCACGGTCAACTTCGTCGGGACGACGGTGCCGGGAGAACTGGTGGACGTGACGATCGAGGACGCGACCTCGACCACCCTCCGGGGCACCGAGCTGGCCGCTGTTGCAGCGTAGTCGCGACCTGCGCTGGGACGGGTGTCTCAACGTCCGCGACCTCGGAGGTCACCGAACCGCGGACGGCTCCGAGACGCGCTTCGGCGCGATCGTCCGGGCGGACAGCCTGCGCCAGCTGTCCTCTGAGGGCTGGCAGGCGGCCGTCGACTACGGCATCGGCACTATCGTCGACCTGCGGGGGGATCACGAGCGCGAGGTCGACCCACCCGCCGAGCCTCCCGTGGCGGTGCTGCACGTCCCGTTCATGGAAAACGACGAGCGCGAGTGGGAAGAGATCGAAGCGGAGGTGGAGGCGGCGGCAAACGCTGCGCCCGACGTGGCCACCGCGACACGCGATGTGTATCTGATCTTCCTCGAGCACTTCAGGGAGAACGTCGCGGCCGGCATCCGGGCCGTGGCGCGTGCGCCAGAGGGCGGGGTCGTCGTGCACTGCGTGGGCGGGAAGGACCGGACCGGCCTGCTCACGGCGTTCCTCCTGCACCTCGCGGGCGTGGACGTCGAGCAAATCGCCGACGACTATGCGCTCAGCGAAGAACGCCTGCGCCCGCGTCACGAGGCCTGGCTCGCCGAGGCGGAGACGGAGGCCGAGCGGGAGCGGCTACGGCGGATCTCGCAGACACCGGCGGCGTCGATCGTGGGGCTCTTCGACGAGCTCGAACGGCGCTACGGCAGCGTGGAGGGGTACCTGCGCTCAGGCGGCGCGAGCAACGAGGATCTCGAGCTCGCGCGTGCTCGGCTCCGTGCCTGACCTGGTCCTTGCGATCTTCGGGCCGACGGCTTCCGGGAAGACCGCGGTTGCCGAGGCCCTCGCAGATCGGATCCCGGCAGAGATCGTGTCCGCCGACTCGATGCAGGTCTACCGCGGCCTGCCGATCCTCACGAACCAGTCCGGGCTCCCGATGCGGCTCGTCGGCGTCTGGCCGCTCGACCACGAGGCGTCGCTCGGCGAGTACCAGCAGCTCGCGCAGGCCGCGATCGACGAGATCCTCGCGGCCGGGGGCACGCCGGTGGTCGTCGGCGGCACGGGGCTCTACCTGCGCGCGGCGCTCGCCGACCTTCGGCTGCCCCCGGCACCGGAGCCCGGAGCACGCGAGCGGTGGGAGAAGCTCTACGACGGCGAGGGCGCGGAGCACGCCCACGCGCTGCTCGCCGAGCTCGACCCTGGGGCCGCGGCAGCGGTTCATCCGAATGACCGGCGTCGCGTCGTCCGTGCGCTCGAGCTCGCCGGAAAACAGCGGGAACGCGATCGCCTCTGGAAGGACGAGACCCGTCACCCGACGCTCGTCTTCGGCCTCGAAGTGCCGAAGGACGAGCTTCACCGTCGAATCGAGACGAGAGCGAAGGCGATGTTTCAGGCCGGGGTCGTCGAGGAGGTGCGCCGCGCGCTCACCGGGGACGTGTCCTCGACCGCGCGACACGCAATGGGGCTGCGCGAGATCGCGGAGCTCCCCGAGGCGGCCGCCCGCGACGTGGTGATCGCCCGCACGAAGCGCTACGCGGCCTACCAGCGAAAATGGATGCGGCGAATTCCGGGCCTTGTTAGCCTGCCCGCGAACCGCCCCCCGGGCGAGATCGCCGATGCAATTCTCGAAGTGGCACGGGCTCGGCAACGACTACCTGCTGGTCGAGCGGGCTGAGCTTGCCTTCCCGCTGACACCCGAGCGCGTGCGGCGGCTCTGCGACTACCACTTCGGCGTCGGCTCGGACGGCATCGTCGAAGTCACCTGTGCGAACGGCGGCCGCGCCGAGGTCGTGATCTGGAACCCGGACGGCTCGACCGCGGAGCTCTCCGGCAACGGGACGCGCATCGCGGCACGCTGGCTCGCCCGGCGGAGCGGGGCGGGCACGGTGCGGATCTCCGTCGGCCCGCGTGAGGTCGTCGCCAGCATGCGAGACGGCAAGCAGGTCGAGATGGACATGGGCACGGTCGAGGTCGGCGACATGGAGACGATCGTCGTCGCGGGCGAGCCCGTCGAGCTCGTCCCGGTGTCAGTCGGGAACCCGCACGCGGTCATCCGACGCGAGCCCGCGCGGGACGAGCTTCTACGTCTCGGCCCGCTCGTCGAGCGCCACGAGCGCTTCCCCGAGCGGACGAACGTGCAACTCGTGCGCGTCGATGCCCCGCGCGAGGTCACGGTCGGGGTCTGGGAGCGGGGGGCGGGGGAGACCCTTTCCTCGGGCACGAGCGCGGTCGCGGTCGCGGGCGCCGCGGTCCGGCACGGGTGGTGCGAGAGCCCCGTCACGGTTCACCTGGCCGGCGGCGACCTCCTCGTGAGCCTCGACGACGCTCTGAACGCATGGCTCGTCGGGCCGGCCGAGGAGATCTGCCGCCTGGAGCTCTCGGAGGAGCTGGAGCTGTGAGGTTCGCCAAGCGGCTCGACGCAGTGCCTCCGTACCTCTTTGCGGAGCTCGAGCGCAAGGTGACCGAGGCCGAGCGCGCAGGCATCGACGTGATCAGCCTCGGAATCGGCGATCCCGACCTGCCGACACCGCCCGCCGTGATCGACGCTCTCGCCGAAGCGGCTCGTGACCCGCGCACGCACCAGTACCCGAAAAACCACGGCACGGACGAGTTCCGGGCGGCCGCAACGGGGTTCTACCGTGACCGCTTCGGCATCGAGCTCGATCCCGCCGGCGAGGTGATCCCGGCACTCGGAGGGAAGGAAGCCGTCGCTCACATCGCGCTGGCCTGCCTCGACCCCGGGGATGTGTGTCTCGCTCCCGACCCCGGCTATCCGCCGTATACCTCGGGCCCGGTCTTCGCGGGAGCGGACGTCCATTACCTGCCGCTGCGCGAGGAGAACGGATTCCTGCCGGAGCTCGACGGCGCGCCCGACGCGAACCTCCTCTACCTCAATTACCCGAACAACCCCACCGGCGCGACCGCGGAGCTCGACTTCTTCGAGCTCGCCGTCGGCTTCGCTCGTGAGCGCGACCTGGTCCTCGTCCACGACAATCCGTACTCGGAGGTCGCCTTCGACGGCTACAGGCCGCCGAGCTTCCTCGAGACGCCCGGCGCGAAGGAGGTCGGCATCGAGATCTTCTCGCTGTCCAAGGGCTGGAACATGACCGGCTGGCGCGCCGGCTTCGTCGCGGGGAACGCCGAGGTCATCGAGCGCTACCGCAGGCTGAAGACGAATCTCGACTCCGGGATGTCCGGGGCCGTCCAGCATGCCGTCGCGGTGGCGCTGACCGCCGCCCGCGACTTTCCGCGCGAGATCTCCGAGGTCTATGCCCGCCGCCGGGACCTGCTCGCCGAAGGTCTCGCTGCGATCGGCCTCGAGGTCGAGCCGCCGCGCGCGACGCCGTACTTCTGGGTGCGGGTGCCCGAGGGCCACACCTCGGCGTCGTTCACCGAGCTCGTCCTCGATCGCGCATCGGTACTCGTCTCACCCGGCGATGCCTACGGTCCGAGCGGCGAAGGGTACGTTCGTCTCTCGCTCACGGTTCCCGACTCCCGTCTCGAAGAGGCGGTTCGCCGAATCACAGAAGCGCTAGTCATAATTCCGTCGTGACGCAGCACCAGCCGGATCCCGCACCGGGCGCAGAGCCCGAGCGGGGGTTCATCGTCGCAGTGCTGGGCTCCGGCGTCGATGCCGAGGACGAGCTGGGGGAGTTTCGCGAGCTCTCCCGGACCGCCGGCGTCGAGCCGGTCGGCGAGATCGTGCAGCGCCGGCCGCGGCCCGACGAGCGAACCTACGTCGGCAAGGGGAAGCTCGTTGCGCTCGAGCGGGCCTTCGCCGAGTCGGGCGCCGAGTCGCTGATCGTCGACGACGAGCTGGCGCCGGGGCAGCAGCGCCGGCTCGAGGACCGGCTCTCTGCGCGCGTCGTGGATCGGACACAGCTCATCCTCGACATCTTCGCCCAGCACGCCGTGAGCGCCGAGGGCAAGCTCCAGGTCGAGCTGGCGCAGCTCGAGTACAACCTCCCGCGGATGCGCGGCCTGTGGCAGCACCTCGAGCGGCTCGGGGGCGGCCTGGGCACGCGCGGCCCGGGCGAGAGCCAGCTCGAGACCGACCGCCGCCTTGCCCGCCGCCGGGTCACCGTCCTCAGGGGGAGGCTGCGCGATCTGAGCCGGCAACGTGCGACCCGCAGGAAGTCGCGCGAGCGCTCCCAGGTGCCGACCGTCGCCCTCGCCGGCTATACCAACGTCGGCAAGTCGACCCTGCTGAACGCGCTGACCGGGGCCGGCGCCTCGGTGCACGACCGGCTGTTCGAGACGCTCGACCCGACGACGCGCACGTTCGAGCACGACGGGCGCCGCTACCTCGTCACGGACACGGTGGGCTTCATCCGCCGCCTGCCCCACCAGCTCGTCGAGGGTTTCGCCGCCACCCTCGAGGAGACGCTCGCCGCCGACCTCGTGCTCCACGTCGTGGATGCGTCGGCGACGGACGAGCGGATCGAGGAGATGGTCGCCGCCGTCGAGGCCGTGCTCGGAGAGATCGGGGCCGACGAGCTGCCGGTGGAGGTCGTCCTCAACAAGATCGACGCGGTCGACTCCCTGAAGCGCCGCCGCCTCGCGAACCGGTTTCCGGGCGCTCCCCAGGTCTCGGCGCAGACGGGCGAGGCCCTCGAAGACGTACGCGCCGCCGTCGCCACCCACTTTGCAGAGCGGTTCGAGGCGGTGCGCCTGCTTCTCCCCTATGCAGAGGGCGACAAGCTTGCGGAGCTCTACGAGCTCGGCGCGCCGATCGACGAGCGCATCGACAGCCCGGAGGGCGTGCTCGTGCGGGCGAGGCTCGCACACGGCGATCTGCGGCGATTCGCGCGGTATCTCGTCCTGGAGGCGGACGAGGCTTCGCAGGGCACAGGCCGCTGATGGAGCTTCACGTTCGGCGCCTGAGCGACGACGCGGTCGTGCCTAGCCAGGCGTACCCCGGTGACGCGGGCCTCGATCTCGCCGCGTGCGAGCGGATCGAGCTCGGACCGGGGGAGAGGGCGGTCGTCGGCACGGGACTCGCCGTGGCCATCCCGGAGGGATACGCGGGTTTCGTCCAGCCGCGCTCGGGCCTCGCCGCCGAGCACGGGATCACGCTGCTCAACTCACCCGGCCTCATCGACTCGGGCTACCGGGGCGAGCTGAGGGTCGTCCTCCACAACACGGACGCGAATGGGCCCTTCGTAGTCGAGCACGGAATGCGGATCGCCCAGCTCGTGGTGCTGCCCGTCGCCGCGCTGGAGATCGCGGAGGTGGACGAGCTGCCCGAGACCGAGCGGGGAGTCCGCGGCTTCGGCTCGTCGCGCGTCTGATGGCCACGGAGCCGCGCATCCGTGTGTCTGCGATCCTGCGCTGGGGCGGCCGCCTCCTCCTCTGCCGGCACGAGAAGGAGGCGCGCGAGTACTGGCTGCTGCCGGGTGGCGGGGTCAAGTCAGGCGAGAGTCTCGTCCGCGCGCTGCACCGCGAGCTTGCGGAGGAGGTGGGCGTCGAGGGCGAGCTGCCCGTCGAGGGACCGGTCGCGATCGTCGATTCGATCGCGCCGGCGCGCAGCTTCGCGGCGAAGCACGTCGTGCACATCATCTTCTCGGGCGACCTCGAGGGTCGCTCGCTCGAGGCGGTCACCTCGAAGGACGCTGCGGTGCGGGGCCACCGGCTGTTTGCGGTCGCCGAGCTCGACGAGATCGTCCTCCACCCGCCGATCCAGCGCTTCCTGGCCCGCTGGCGCCCCGGTGACCCGATGGTCTACCTGGGCCCGCTCTGGGCGCCGTAGGGCTTCTCAGAGCCTCCTGCGGCCCCTTCGCGCCTGCGCGCGTGAGCGCGTGAACTAGAAGCGTCCGCCGCGCTCTCGCGCCCTCGCAGCGGACACGAGATGCGCCTCGCGCTCGAGGTCGTCTGCGAGGTCGTCCAGGGGCGGAGCGGCGCCGAGCCTGTGCGCGAGCGCCATGGCGAGCAGCCAGTCCGCGAGCCAAGGGTTGCGGGGGAGGAGGGGGCCGTGTAGGTACGTCCCGATCGCCCCTCCCTGACGGCAGCCTTCGTAGCCGCTCTCGCCGTCGTTCCCGAACCCCGCGACGACTCGGCCGAGCGGCTGGGCCCCCTCGTCGAGCCTCGTCATCCCCGCATGGTTCTCGAAGCCCGCCAGCGTGCGGTGCTCGCCGGCCTCGGGCTCGCACTCGAGGAGGCAATCGCCGATCATCCGCCGATCGCCTGCCACGGTGTGGAGCGGAAAGAGCCCGGCGCCGGGCAGCTCCGCCCCGCTGCGGTCGCGGTAGAAACGCCCGAGGAGCTGATAGCCGCCGCACACCGCGAGGACGGCGGCCCCAGCGTCGACCGCCTCCCGGATCGCATCGCCCTTTGCGGCGAGATCCAGCGCGATCAGCGCCTGCTCGCGATCCTGGCCGCCCCCGATGTACAAGAGGTCGTGGGCGCCCGGACGAAGATCGTCGCCGAGCCCGATCGGCTCCACGTGCAAGCCGATCCCGCGCCACCGGGCCCGGTTTGCGAGCACGGCGATGTTGCCGCGGTCGGCGTAGATGTTCAGGTACTCCGGGTAGAGGTGCCCGACTCTGATTTCAGTGACGTGGTCGGGCTGTCCGTGAGCGGATCGACTGGTCATTTCAGTCGGAGTCATGCGGCCCGCTCCCAGTAGGGCCGGACGAAGCCGCGCTCGGCCACGATTTCCCGCAACGCGAGCATTGCCGTGTACGTGGGCAGGACGACGAGCTCGCCGCCGGCAGGCGTCAGCTCGAGGCCGCGGTCGAGCGCGCGACCCAGCTCCGGCACGATCTCGATCGCATCGGCCGGAAAGCCTCCGTACTTGCAGCGCAAGGCCATCTCAGCCGCGCGGCTGCCGGTGGCGACGACCCGCTCGAGACCCTCGAGCAGCGGCTCGATGTCGACGTCCCAGATCCACGAGACGTCGCGCCCGTCGGCGATCCCGTCGTTCAGCGCGAGGACGGCCAACGTCGGCGCCCCGCCGGCGACGAGTGTGCGCACCGCCTCGTTCGCGCCCGCCGGGTTCTTGACGAGCAGGACCAGCAGCCCCCGCTCGCCCACCGAGATCCGCTCGAAGCGCCCGAATGCAGCGCCGAACCGCTGGAGCCCGGCCGCGACCTCGTCGAGCTCGGCTCCGAGGGCGACGGCGAGCGACGCGGCGGCAACCGCGTTGTAGACGTTGTAGAGCCCTGGGACGCGCAGGCTCACGTGCCTCTCCCCGTGGGGGGTGACGAGGGTGAAGTCGACCCCGTCGAGGCCGCGCAGCTCGATTTCCCGCGCGGAAATGTCGAGCGAGGGCCGGCCGTGTCCACAGGCGCCACAGCGGTAGTCGCCGAGATGCCCCACGTAAGCCGCCGCGTAGTCGTAGGGGCGCCCGCAGACCAGGCACCACTTCGAGTCGGCCGCGTGCTGCAACTCGCCCGCGTGCCGGGGATCGTCGAGGCCGAAGACGAGCCCGCCGGGACGCTCGCGTGCAAGGTCGCCCACCTGCGGGTCGTCGCCGTTCACGACGAGCCTCGCTTCCGGAGCGAGGTGGCGCACGGTCTCGCGCCAGCGCTCCGCGACGTGCTCGAGCTCGCCGTAGCGGTCGAGCTGGTCGCGAAAGAGGTTTCCGAGGCAGAGGGCGCGGGGCCGCACGCGCCGCGCGACTTCGGGGAGGGCCGCCTCGTCGACCTCGAAGAGGCCCAGCTCGGCTCCGCCTGTCGAGAGCAGGGTGGAGGCGACCCCGGAGACGAGGTTCGCGCCCGAGGCGTTGTGGGCCAGGCGAACGCGGGGGGAGATGATCTCGGCCGCCATCGCGGCGGTCGTCGTCTTGCCGTTCGTAGCGGAGACGAGCGCCGCGCCCAGCGGCAGCCGACTCGCCAACCGGTCGAGCGCGTTCGGGTCGAGGAGCGAGAGGACCTTGCCCGGTACCGTCGTTCCACCGCCTGTCCCGAGCAGGCGGGAAAGACGTGCCGCCGTTCGTGCGGCCGCGATTCCGGCGGCGAGAGGCAGGCGCGGTCGCACGCCGCCAGCGTACCTCCGATTCAGCCGTCCGGAGCCGAATCCCTCGCGCGAGTGATCTTGCCTGGCACTACCCCAAAGGGTGACGAGTCGACCCCGCGCCGAGCCTACGGTTGGGCAGATTTCTGTGGACAACTGCGGCTGTGCGCCTGGCGCGCAAAAAGGGAGAGGGAATGTCACGAGATAACGGCGGCACGCAGAGCGAAGTTCGCTCGAGCGCACTCTGGGGGACGGGGAATCGCGGAGGCGACTCGCGCGCCAACGCCCTGTGGGGCAAGGGTGGGCGAGGCTTCATCGCGATCCTGACCGTCCTCTTCGTCACGGCCATCCCGCTTGCGGGCGGCGCGACAACGACCAAGCCGGCCACGGCGCCGACCTATGTCGACCCGGTCCTGCTTGCGAAGGCGGAGAACCAGCCGAACTCGCTCACGAAGATGATCATCCAGAGCTCCGACGGCGTCTTCGATGCGAGCGACGCGTTCCAGATCGCAGACGAGGATGACGGCAACTCCGACCGAGAGCACGTCAAGGGCACGTTCAAGTTCGTGAACGCCGTGGCGGTGACGCTGAAGGCGAAGAAGGTGCTCGTCCTGGCGAAGACCCGTGGCTTCACGATTACGAGCGACTCGAGGGTCAAGCTGAGTGGGACCGTGACCCCGACGTCGAAGCAGGTCTGGCCGACCGCCGAGAACGTGCGCCCCTTCTACGGCGAGACCGACAAGTTCAGGTCGGCTACGCCGACGATCGCGATCGTCGACTCGGGCATCGACAAGAACCGGGCCGACTTCGACTTCGGCACCCGAGTGATCGCCGAGCGGGTGATCACGACGCTCCAGCCCAACTCGCCGGGCGACGGACGTGGGCACGGAACGTTCGTCGCCGGCGTCGCGGCGGGCAGCGCTGTCGACCAGGCCGGGGCTGCTCCGGCGGCCAAGCTCGTCTCGCTCGACGTCATGGACGACCACGGCATGGCGCGCACGAGCGACGTGATCGCCGCAGCCGCGTGGATCTACCAGAACCGCGAGGCGTACAACATCCGGGTCGCGAACTTCTCGCTCCACTCGACCACGCCGAGCAACTTCACGAGGGACCCGCTCGACAAGGCCGTCGAGAAGCTGTGGTTCGCGGGCGTGACCGTCGTGGTTGCGTCGGGGAACTACGGCAGTCCAGCTGGGCCGAGCGGCGTGCCGTTCGCCCCGGGCAACGACCCGTTCGTGATCACGGTCGGAGCTGTCGACCTCGAGGGTTCCCCGAGCGTGAGGCAGCATGACGTCGCCGGGTGGTCGGCGTACGGCTATACGAAGGACGGTTTCCGCAAGCCTGAGCTGGCAGCGGCAGGCCGGTACGTGATCGGGCCCGTCCCGGCGACCGCGACGCTCCCGCTCGAGCGTCCCGACCACGTCGTCGCCCCTGGCTACATGCGGCTCTCGGGGACCTCGTTCGCGGCTCCGATCGTTGCGGGGACGGCGGCCCAGATCCTCGCCCGGCACCCGGCCTTCACGCCGGACCAGGTGAAGGGCGCGCTCATGCTGAAGGCACGGTTCATCCCTGAGGCTCCGCCGGGCTCGGCGGGAGTCGGCGAGCTCAACGCCCAGCGTGCGGCGGACGTGACCCTCCCGCCAAACCCGAACCTCGGCCTCAACCGGTTCGTCGTCCCGGATCCGGCCGGCGGCAAGACGCCCGTCTTCGCCGCGGCGAGCTGGACGGACGCGGCGAAGAGCGACGCGTCCTGGGATTCGGCCTCCTGGAGCGACGCATCCTGGAGCGACGCGTCCTGGGATGCGGCCTCCTGGAGCGACGTCACCTGGAGCGACGTCTCCTGGACGGACGTCTCCTGGACGGACGTGCTCGCGACGGCCGACGTCACCTGGGAGGACGCGGCCGATAGCGACAACACGACGCCGGCCAACGACTACGTCATGACGCCCGAAGACGAAGCAGCGGCCGCGGCGGATCCGGATCTCGGGCCGCTACCCTCGCTGCCTCCGCCCCCACCGCTCCCGTAGCTCCGCGACCTGAGTGCAGGGGCCGGGCTTCCAGCCTGGCCCCTGGCCTCCCTCGACCGGGGGATGCCAAGTAGACGTGCGGGCCCTACGTTGAGAGGCGGGATCACCCTCCCTGCTGCGGGCACCTGAAAGGGATTAGGAGAGACTGGACATGCGGCACGAGCGACGAATCGTGAGCGGGCCGTGAGCGCGGTACCCACCGAGCTCGCCTTCGGCGAAGGGCCCGGCCCAGGGAGCAACGGCGGCCGGCGGCTCTCGCGGTCCGCGATGGCCTACCTCGTGGCGACGGCCGCGGCGGCCTGCGCGGCCACCATCCCCTTCCTCTCGCGGCTTCAGGACGAGCGCCACGGAGTCGGAGTCTGGACGACGTTCCTGCTGCTCGCAGGTGGCGCCGCGCTCGCGCAGATCTTGCTGGTGAAGACGCCGACGAACCACTCCTACCACGCGACGAACGTCTTCCTTATCCCGGCCGTCCTGCTCCTTCCGCCCGAGTTCGTGGTCGTGGTCGCCGTCGTGCAGCACATTCCGGCGTGGCTGAAGAACCGCACCGCCTGGTATCGCGAGTGCTTCAACATCTGCAACTACGTGCTTGCGACGCTCGGGGCCTGGGGTGCAGCGAGGCTCGTCCTGCACGCCGACTCGCTGATCCCGGACGGAAACCTGCGCTTCGCGGTCGCCGGCCTCGTTTGCTCCCTCGTCCTCGTCGGGCTCAATCACGCCATGTTGGCGCCGATGCTGGTCATGGGAGAGGGTCACTCGATCCGCGAGTCCGGCCTTTTCTCCTTTCACGGGCTCACGACCGAGTTCGTGCTCGCCGCGCTCGGCGTCGTGCTCGCGACCTTCTGGAACGCGAACCCGTGGCTCATTCCGTTCGCCATGGCACCCATCCTCCTGATCCACCGCTCGCTGTCGGTGCCCCAGCTCGAAGCCGAGGCGCGCGTGGACCCGAAGACCGGCCTCTTCAACGCGCGCCACTTCGGGCTCGCGCTGAACGAGGAAATCACGCGCGCGCAGCGGTTCGAGCGCCCACTCGCGCTGATCATGGCCGACCTCGACCTCCTGCGGGACATCAACAACTCGTACGGCCACCTCGCCGGCGACGCAGTGTTGAAGGGGATCGCGGAGGTCTTCCGGATGCACCTGCGCCACTACGACGTCCCGGCTCGCTTCGGCGGCGAGGAGTTCAGCATCCTGCTTCCGGAGACAACCGCCGAGGAGGCGTTCGAGATCGCCGAGCGCATCCGAAAGGAGGTCGCCGCGCGCGCCTTCGACGTCGAGACCTCGAGTCAGCCGATCCGGGCGACTATCTCGATCGGCGTCGCCGCCTTCCCGCGCGACGGCCAGGACGCAAACGAGCTCATCCACCAGGCGGACCTGGCGGTCTACCGGGCGAAGCTCCAGGGCCGAAACCGCGTGCTCGACGCGACTTCCGAGCCGCTCGCGGTGCCGGTCGACCGCAAGCCGCGCCTGGTCGCCATGCCGGAGACGAGCGACCATCTCACGCCGCTGCCCCCGGCCGTCGAGCTGATCCCGCCCGAGGAGCGGCGCCACCCGCGCACCCACGCGGTGCACGGACCACGCTTCGTATCGCTCTCGCGCCGACTCGCCACGCTCGTGGGCCTCGTCAGCGCCGTCGGCATCGCTGCCGGCGTGCTGGGCATCCTGCTCGGCTCCAGCCACGACTTCTTCGCGCTCGTGGCGCTCGTCGTTCTCGTTGGGCTGGGCCAGGCGCTCGCGATCGAGGTGGACGACGGCGGCTCGATCTCGGTCAGCGCAGTCGGCTCCCTCGCCGGGGCTGCGCTCTTCGGCCCGCGTGCCGCACTCGTGCTCGCGGCGACGACCGCGATCGTCGAGTGGAGCGCCCGCCGCTCGGAGATCCACCGCGTCCTCTTCAACGTCGGCGCGCTATCCCTCGCGTCACTGGCAGCGGCCGGGGTCTTCGCGGCCGGCTTCGACGGCACGATCGGCGACTTCGTGACGGCCGCGGCGGGTCTCGCCGCGGGCCTCGCGTACTTCGCGGTGAACACCGGCCTCCTCAGCGTCGCGATCGCGATGGAGGGGCACGAGCGAGTCTGGCGCGCGTGGCAGGAGCGATTCGCCTGGCTCGCGCCGCACTGGATCGTGTACGGCTTTGTCGGGGGCGTCATGGCGATCGCCTACCACGCGGCCGGCATCTACGCGCTCGCGGTGTTCGCCGTGCCGCTGCTTCTCATGCGCAAGACCCAGGAGGCCTATCTCCGGCACACCCAGCGCAGCGCCCAGAAGCTGCGGCGGGCCGCCGAGACGATCCAGACCCAGAACGTCTCGCTCGAGCAGGCTAACCGCTTGCTCAAGGAGCGCTCGACGGCGGCCATGGAAAGCCTCTCGGCGACGGTCGACGCGCGCGACGCGTACACCGCCGGCCATTCACGGCGCGTGCAGCAGCTCGCTCTCGCCATCGGCCGCGAGCTCGGCCTATCACAGGCAGAGCTCGATCTCCTCGGCCATGCGGCCCTCTTCCACGACATCGGCAAGCTCGCCGTCCCCGACGCCATCTTGCTGAAGCCCGCTGTCCTCACCGACGAGGAGTGGGCGCTCATGCAGCGCCATTCCGACGAGGGTGCCCGCATCATCGACCGCCTCGGCTTCCTCAACGACGCTGTCCCCGCGATCCGGCATCACCACGAGCGCTTCGACGGGACCGGCTACCCGGACGGCCTGCAAGGGGAGGAGATCCCGCTCGGCGCCCGCATCATCCACGTCGCCGACGCGCTCGACTCGATGCTGACGACCCGGATCTATCGCGCGGCGCGCCCCGCGCTAGAGGCGATGGAAGAGCTGAAGCGGGCCGCGGGGACGCAGTTCTGCCCGCGCTGCGTCGGGGCGCTCGAGCGCGTGCTGCCGCCGGACATCCTCGCCGACGCGGAAGCGCGACACGAGTTCCTGGCAGCGTCCTGAGCCGAAGAGCAACGCCCGCCTCCGTGGCGGGCCTTGGTAGTCGGTTCGGTTCAGCAACTTAGCGCCAACTTGCATTCTGGCCAATGCGCTCTATTGTTATTGCCGTGCCCCGGAAACCGGCCCCGCTCCGCGCGCTCGCGGGCATCGACCGGGAGGCGCTGGCCGAGTTCCAGGCGGGAATTCGCAGGCGCTACTCGGACGAGCAGATCCTCGCGCAACTCGCCGGCTGCGCAGAGCGGCTCGAGCGCTCGCCGACGATGCGGGAGTTCGAGGAGGATCCCGGCAGCTCGGTCCACCCGCAGACCGTTATCCAGCACTTCGGGAGCTGGAACGAGGCGAAGCGCCGAGCGGGCCTCGTGCCACGCCGCTTCGCGCGTCCGGACGAGCTCGTGCGGCTTCTGCGCGAGCTCGGGGAGCGGCTCGGCCGCGCGCCGACGGCCCGCGACCTCGACGAGCACCGAGCGTCGATGCCGTCGAAGTCGCTTTACTGGCACACCTTCGGGTCGCTGAAGAACGCGCTGCGCGAGGCCGGCTTCGACGTTCCTGTCGGGGAGGAGCGCCTCGAACGAGCGGTCGAGCAGGGCGCGGTGCTCGCACGCGCAGTCGGCCGGCTGCCGAAGTTCGCCGACTGGGCCGCCGCCCGGCGGGGCAACCCCGCGCTGATGAGCGAGTGGCAGGTCTACCGAATGCTCGAGCCGCAGCGAGACGCGTCGGCCTCTTCCGGTCGGCGTCGCCAAGTCGGCGCCTGGGCGACCTTCCAGTTCCTCGTCCGGGAGCGCCTGCGGGAGGAGGGGGCAGAGGTGTCGGCCGAGGGCCGCCTGGTCAGGCAGCCGCGATCGCGGCAAGGCGCCGGAGGCAGACCGCGCCCTCGCGCGGCGCGCGCACGGCCGGGAGCGGCGTCTCCTCGAAGGCCCGGTCGGGCGTGAACCGCTCGGCACCCGCGCACCGCCCGTCGACGAGCGAGACAAGAATGCCCTCCGGGAGCTCAACCTTGCGCAGTCGCATCTCGATGTAGCGCTCGAGCACCTCGAGCGCGTCCTTCGTCGAGGCGAAAAAGACTTCGTGCCGGCCCTCGCCGAGCCAGAGTGGGCGACCGACGCCACGCGCGACGAAGACCGTCCCGGGCCGCCGCTCGTCGACCCAGGCCGTGGCCATCGAGCCGCGAAGCTCCTCGAAGGCCGCCGCCCGGTTGTTCTCGGCGCCGGCCAGGGCGAAAATCGCCTCGGAGTCGACGGTCATCTCCGGCTCGTCGCGCTCGAAGCCGCGGCGGGCGAAGACCTCTTCGTCGTTGACGATGATCCCGTTGTGCACGCCGATGACCGCGCCGTGCCTGATCGGGTGGTTGTTGGCGGCGATCGTCGGATGGCCCTTCGTGTAGTCGCGTACGTGGATGAGCGCCTCTGTCGCGTTCCGGGGCACCTCGATGCGCTCGAGGAGCGCGCTCGCGCCCGAGCGCTGCTTGTGCACCGCGACGGCTCCGGCCTCGATTCGATAGGCGTAACCGACTGCGTCGCCGCCCCGTTCGGCGATCGCCGCCATCAGCGCCTGCGCCGCGAGCGTCCGGTCGATCCGGCTCGTGGGTTGCAGGCTGTATCCGGCGATTCCGCACATGTCGTTGATCGTAGGAGCCCCTCCAGACGACCCCGGCTCGCTCGAATCGGCGGGCCCAGCAGGCTCCTACCTCTTTTCGACGAGCGGAATCGCTGGGAGTTAGAACTGGTTCGGCGGTACCGCCGGAGGCGAACTCCCTCAATCGAGGGTACTCGTCTAAGCCACCCCTGTCGGCAGCCCGATACACGGCTCGATGGCCCGGCCGCTTCCTCAGCAACCGCCAGAAGCCGAACCTGCGGACGAGGCGAAACTCGAAGTCGTTCCCGACCCTGCGGCCCTCGACGAGCCCGCCGAGGCGGAGGAGCGCGACCCGTACGACGGCGTCGCCGCCGTCACGCAGGATCCGCTCAAGCTCTACGTTCGCCAGATCGGCGACGGCCCGTTGCTCACTCCTCAGGAGGAGCGCGAGCTCGCCAGGCGCAAGGACGAGGGCGACGAGGCCGCAAAGCGACGGCTGATCGAGTGCAACCTGCGGCTCGTGATGTCGATCACACGGAACTACACGAAGGCCGGCGTGCCGCTCCTCGACCTCATCCAGGAGGGGAATCTCGGGCTGATCCGCGCCGTCGAGAAGTTCGACTACAAGCTCGGATTCAAGCTCTCGACCTACGCGACCTGGTGGATCCGTCAGGCGGTCACGCGCGCGCTCGCCGACCAGGGCCGAACTATCCGCCTCCCGGTGCACGTCGCCGAGCAAACGAGGAAGGTGCTCCGCGCGCGGCGCATCCTTGCGCAGAAGCTGAACCGCGATCCGCTCATTCCCGAGATCGCCACGGAGAGTGGCTTCCCGGCCGAGCGCGTGCAGGAGCTGCTCGAGCTCGTCGAGGATCCGGTCAGCCTCGAGACTCCGGTGGGGGACGGGGAGAGCATCTACGGAGACCTGATCGAGGACACGAAGTCCGATCAGCCGGACGCCGCTACCGCAAAGCTACTGCGCTCGCACGAGCTGGCCGGAGCGCTGCGGCTCCTGAACCCGCGCATGCGGCGTGTGCTCGCCCTTCGCTTTGGGCTCGACGGCGAGAACCCGCAGACGCTCGAGCAGGTGGGTACCGGCCTTGGCATCACGCGTGAGCGCGTCCGACAGCTCGAGTCACGCGCGCTGCGTGAGCTGCGCAGCGTCGCGCCCGGCCTCCAGCTCTACCTCAGCGAGTAGCTCGGCCGCAGACGGCGCCCTAGCCGACGACCGACTCCATCTCGCGCAGCTTCGACAGGCGCCTGAGCGCGTGAACCTCGATCTGGCGGACGCGCTCGCGCGTCAGTCCGAGCGTCCGCCCGATCTCCTCGAGCGTTCTCGGCTCCGAGTCGGCGAGGCCGTAGCGGAGGGCAATCACCTTCCGCTCGCGATCCGAGAGCGCGGCCAGCCCGCGGATGAGCGCCTGGCTGCGCAGCGCGATCTCGACCTCGTCTTCCGGAGAGGGGCCGTCGCCGGCGACGAAGTCTCCGAAGACGGCGTCCTCCTGCTCGCCGACCGGCTGGTCGAGGCTGGTCGAGGTCCGCGCGGCCGCCCGTACCTCACGCGCCTGGTCGATGGGGAGGCTCGCCTCCTCGGCGATCTCGGCGAGCGTCGGCTCGTGGCCGAGCTGCGTCCAGAGGAGCCGCTCGGCTTTGTTCATCTTCTGGAGGCGCTCGACGATGTGCACGGGCATCCTGATCGTCCGGGCCTTGTCGGCCAGGGCCCGCGCCACGGCCTGCCGGATCCACCAGGTCGCGTAGGTCGAAAACTTGTATCCCCGTCGCCAGTCGAACTTCTCGACCGCGCGGATGAGGCCGAGCGTCCCCTCCTGGATGAGGTCGAGGAACGGAAGGCCCTGGTTGCGGTAGTTCTTTGCGATCGAGACGACGAGCCGGAGGTTCGACTGGATCATCGTCTGCTTCGCCTCGGGGTCGCCGCGCTCGATGCGCTTCGAGAGCTCGACCTCCTGCGCAGCCGTCAGCAGCGGGTGACGGCCAGCTTCGCGCAGGAACAGCTGCAGAGCGTCCGTCGTCGTCTCGTAGACGACCGGGGGCGGCGCCTGCTCGCGCCCGTCGTCGACGATCTCGATGCCGCGCTGGTCCAGCTCTCGATGCAGGGCGTCCGCCTCGAGCACGTCGAGGCCGTGCGCGTCCACCAGTTCCGTCAGCTCCGAGGAACGGACAGAGCCCGTCTGCTCGGCAGCTTCGATGACCTGGCGAACGTCCTCGGCGCGAAGGACGTGCTCGATCTCGACTGTCATCTCGTTTTCGTTGTGTTTACCTGGGCGGAGGTCAGGCCAAACACGATAGCTCGTCGCGTGCCCTTGTCCAAACCGGACGGCTCGACGCACGATAACGCGTGTTATGTCAAGTTCGAGATTGCACCTGGAACCGGGGCTCTCCTCCCCAAGGTCGTCCACAGCCGGAGGTCGGAAGCTGTGGGGAATGGGGAGAACTGAATCTCTTGCAAATTGCGGGGCCGGTGTGCCGGACGGGTCTTGAACGGACGAGAGGGGCGGTCTACTGTCGCTCCTGCGCCGAGCACGGGACGCGACTAGGACGAAGCGAGGCCCGGCGACCGTAGGCGGAAGCCGAAAGTCGGCGGGGCTCGTGGACGAAAGCGAGACCGGCTCGGCGAACTTCTGGTCCAAAACTTAGAAGGTACTCAGCGGTTAGGTTTCGGTGGTGCACCTGCGTCCGCCCAGCATCGACCGGGGAGTTACCTCGTTTCTCTGGGCCTGTGGGCTCGGGCTCTACCTCTGGCTCGGGATGATGTCCGTGGGCGTCTCTTCGGCGACAGCCTTCATCCTCGCGGCCGTGCTCGGAGGTGCGATCTTCCTGTATGTCCGGATCTACGGCGGTGACGAACCGCCGCGACGAGCTTAGAGGCTCCAACACAATGAGCCTTGTGCCGCCGGGCCGCGCTGCTCGCCCCGAGGCTGTGTCCTCTCTCGCGCCCAGGCTAACCAGCCTGGGCGCTCCCTGCGTCCTTGCCTCGGAACGACCATCGCGCCCCGGCGACGAAGCGTCATTATGTTGGAGCCTCTTTAGACCACGTTCGGCTTCGTCCGGTGGTCGCCCACAAGCGCGGCCAGCAGAAGGCGCGCGAGCTCGTCGCCGATCGCCTCGCGAAGACGGATGATCGCCGACGGCCGCCCGTGCTCGAAGCTGTTCAGCCGTGCACAGTGCTCGAGTATGAGGGCGAGCCCACGGCTCGTGTGCGGCGCTGCGGCGTCCATCTTGCTCCCGAATATCGGCCGCAGGCCCCCTCGCTACGATCCCCCCCGGGAGTGAGCAGGCCGGCCGCGAAACTACCGCGACCGGCCGAAACCTGCTCATTCCTTGACCTGCGGCCCTCCACTTCGGGGCGCGGGCTCGGCCTGCGGAGCGTCCGCGGTGCCACCCTCGCGGATGTGCACACCGCGGTCCTCGCTCGGCTCGCCGTTCCCAGGTGAGCCGTCCCCCGTCGCAGCTGCATCGGGCACGGCACGGCGCGCGCGCCGACCGCCAGGCTCGGTCCGTGGCCCCGTCGTATCGAACGTGAGGCCGAAGACGAGGCCGATGCCGAAGGCGATCCCGGCCCACCCGCGTCGGAGCCCCGTCACGAGCCCGTCCACTCCGATGTCTTCAGACCAGTTCCGCACATGATCGCCAAGCCAGTAGCCGCTCGGCTCGACCGCCGCGAGCACCCAGCCGCCTGCGATCAGCACCGGCAGGAAGGCGATCAGGAAGACGTTGCCGGAGACACGAGGCCACCCCCACTTCGTCCAGCCCCCGAGCAGCTGGGACAACGCCATCACGAGGCCGCCCGCCGCGAGCAGGCCCGCGAAGGCCCAGAACTCGCCGCCCGAAGGGTCGTCGCCGGCGATCGTCGCGCCGAGCCAGATGAGGAAGCCGGCCCCAGCAGCGCCGGCAAGCGTCATCACTCCTCTCGTCAAGCCGTACATCGCATCACCTCCACCCCGCTCCTTGCCCGCTCAGCGGGTTTTTCAGACGTAGCGCCCGTCAGTCGAGACGGAGGCGGCGAGCGTCGAACTGTCCGGAGTCGAGCTCGGTTCTGAACTCCTCGACCATCCGCCCGGCATCGGCCCCGAAGACGTGCGAGAGGACGCCGATCTCAGGGTCGTTGTGAAACGGGAGGTCGACGTGCTCGTGGGAGACGAGGTTGACGGAGACCCGTTCGCACGCCGGGCAGCGCACGGCGAGCCCGAGTCCCCCCTCACCCGGCGCCAGGAGGAAGAACGAGGACGGGAAGACGGGGCGCGACCTGCCCTCGGGATAGCAGAAGAAGCTCCAGGGCCAGTCCCCCGCTTGGATGTGCCGGACGGCGAGGTCGGTGAGCTCGCCCGCCGCGTCCTCCAGGCGCGCCGTCATCAGGTTCAGGAAGGGCTCCGCCCCCAGGCCCAGGGGCGCCCAGTCGAGCTCGGCGTCGGAGACGAGCCCCGGATGCTCCTCGCCACACGGGCACGCGAAGGAGACGTGGAAGACAGCCGGGTGGGCAGCACCCGGAAGCCGGTCGAGGGCGCGGAACTCCGACAGGCGGACCCGCGTCTCGCCCCGCCTGGGGCAGGCAAACGTGTAGCGCGTCGTGATCGCGTCGTACATGCCTTCTCTGACGTTGTAATCGGCCGGTCGGACGTGCGCCTTAAGGCGCCGACTCGGCGGCGCCGCCTTGAGGACGGGCGGGCTCTGCCCGCGCGTCCGTCTGAAATGACCGGTCGATCCAACACGGGCTCATTCCGACTCGCCTCTAGCAACGAATGAGTGAACGAACCCTACGAAGGGATTGCGGCCCGACCTCGCTCAGTAATGGATCAGCGAGAAGACGCCGTAGCCCGCGATCTGCTCACGGCCGTTCAGGAAGTCGAGCTCGATGATGAACTCGATCCCGACGACCTCTCCGCCCAGCTGCTCGACGAGCCCGGCCATCGCCTTGGAGGTGCCGCCTGTGGCGAGGACGTCGTCGTGGATGAGGACGCGCGACCCCCCGGCGAAGGCGTCGGCCTGCAGCTCGAGCGTGTTCTCGCCGTACTCGAGCGCGTATTCCGCGCTGATCGTCTCGAGCGGGAGCTTTCCCGGCCGCCGTGCCGGCACGAAGCCGCAGCCGAGCTTGTAGGCGAGCGCGGAGCCGATGAAGAAGCCGCGCGCCTCGCCGCCGACGACGATTTCCGGCCGCCGCGGCTCGGCCCACTCCGCGAGCAGGTCGATCGTCTCCGCAAGCGAGTCCCGGTCAGCGAGCAGCGGCATGATGTCCCGGAAGATGACGCCCTTCTGGGGCCAGTCCGGGACGTCCCGGATCTTGGCCTTGAGCTCGTCGACGCCCATTCGCGGCGTGCTAGGCGGAAGCGAGGCGCCGCAACGCCCGCCACAGGAGGAGCTGCGAGAGCTCCTGCGCGAGCTCGGCGAGGGTCTCGAGGTCCTCCAGTGCCGCCTGACGGCGCTCGGGTTTCCGCGAGCGGAGCGCCGGCCCGACGAGCTGCTCGAGGAGCAAGGCCTCGCGGTCGGCCGAGGTGCGGAACGCTCTCAGGTTGCGCGCGCCGATGCCGAAGGTCGAGAGACGGGCGCAGGCCGCGGCGATCTCGGCGTCGCCCGCTGCATACCGCTTCTCCCCCCCGTTCCCACGGGGTTCGAGCAGGCCGTACTCCTCCAGCTCGCGAACGAGCTGCGGCGTCCCGCCCGAGCGCTCGGCGAGCTCGCGCGCGTCGAGCTCCTCCTCCGGGCCCGCCAGGCCTGCGGCGCGCTGTCGCCGCTTCGTCTTCGCCACCGTCGGCGACGACAGCTCTTGGCGGATCACCCGGAGCGGCAGGAACTCGTCACGCTGGAGGCGCAGGATCGTTCGCAGGCGCTCGACGTCGTCCTCGTCGAAGAGCCTGTAGCCGCCCTGGGTGCGCTTCGGCGCGAGCAGCCCCTGGTCCTCGAGGTAGCGGATCTTGGAGATCGAGACGTCTGCGAACTCCTCGCGGAGGCGCCGACACACCGCTCCGATGTGCAACAAGCCGTCGCGTGAGGCTGACTGAACCGCGGTGCTCACGGCGAGAGGAAGGTCAGCTTGTACTTGCCGATCTGAAGCTCGTCGCCGTCCTCGACCTGGCCCGACTCGATCCGGCGCCGGTTCAGGAACGTTCCGTTCAGGCTGCCCTGGTCCTCGATGAAGAACTGCCCGTCGCGCCGCAGCACGAGAGCATGGCGCCGCGAGACCGTCACGTCGTCGAGGAAGATGTCGCAATCGGGCGAGCGCCCGACGGTGATGCGCTCCTTCTCGAGCAGGAAGTGCTCGCCTGCTCGGCCTCCTCCCGAGCGCACGACGAGCGCCGGTCCCTCGGTCTTGATCTCCTCGGCTATGGCCGCGGCCTCCTCCTCCCCCTCCTCGGGCGTATAGCTCATCGTCGTGTCCGACCCCGACTCGTCCCGCACCAGGAGCGCGCCGCACTTCGAGCAGTAGTTCGCCGCCTCCGGGTTCTGGAAGCCGCACTCCGGACAGTAGACATGGCTCAAGCCGGCTCTTCCTCGGCCGGCGGAGTCGCCTTTCCGGCGAGGATCCGCGCAAGACCATCGATGTCGACCTGCTCGAGGACGCTCTGGCCCTCCGACCTCTTCAGCCGGGCGACGAGCTCGGCGCGCAGGATGTCGATCTTCCCGTGCAGCATGCGTCGGCGGTAGGACACCTCCTGCTCCTCCTCCGTAAGCTTGTCGATGAGGGCCTTCAGCTCGGTATCGGACAGGGTCGCAAAATCGGGAAGCGGTTCCACCTGGGCAGCCTTTCGCTCGGAGGGATGTGGGCCGCTGGCAAGTAAAGCAGCCGCGCGGCAAAGGTTCAACCTCAGCTTGAGATTCCGGCCTCTTCCTGAAGGACTTCCTCGACGAGGGCGCGGAGCTCGCGCTCGAGCTCGTTCGAAGCCTGCTCGTCGCGGCCCTCGGCGTAGATGTGGACGAGCGGCTCGTCGGGGTCCGGCAGCACCTGGGCCCAACCGCGGCGGTCCCGCAGCTTGATCCCGTCGAGCAGGTCGAGGTCACGCCCCTTCAGGCGCTCGGTGAGAACGCGCATGACGAGGCCCTTCTGTGCCCATGGACAGGGGAGCTGGCGGTGGACGAGTGTGGACACCGGCAGCTTTGCGACGAGCGTCGAGATCGGCTGGCGGACCGGGGCGAGCAGCTCCAGGAGCTTGCAGAGGCTCGCCATCGCGTCGTAGGCGGGCAGGAAGTCGGGGAAGACGTAGCCGCCGCCGACCGCACCGGCGAAGATGACGCCGTCCTGCGCCGCCGCCTTGGTGAGCTCGCTCAACGAGGCAGGAGTGCGGACGACCTGGAGGCCGCTCCCTTTGACGAGGCGGTCGACCTGGCTCGTGACGGTGACCGGGAAGGCGAGCTTGCCGCGACGGCCGTTCGACCCGATCAGCCGCAGGAAGAGGAGGAGAGTCTGCTCGACCGGGATCTCGCGCCCACCCTCGTCGATCAGGTAGAGGCGCTCTGCGGCGCGGTCGAAGACGACGCCGAAGTCGGCGCCTACAGCCCCGACGAGCTTCTTCGTCTGGCCGATGAGGCCGCGCAGCGTCGCATTCGACCCCTCGGGCCAGTCGGTGGCGAAGGCATGGGCGGAGACGGCCTCGACGCCCAGCGAGCCGAGGACAAGAGGCAGGACGAGCGAGGCTGCGGAGTAGCCGTAGTCGACGACGACGCGGAACGTACGGGCGCGGATCGCGTCGACGTCGAGTGTCGAGAGCAGCTCTTCCGCGTAGCTCTCGCGAGCGCGCACGGGATAGTCGACGTTGCCGACGGCGTCCGCCGCCGCGCGGCGGAGCTCCCCGCGTGAGAAGTGCTTCTCGACCTCTTTCTGGAGCGCTGCGGTCAGCTGGATGCCGGGCTCCTCGAAGAACCGGATCTGGACGACCTCCGGGTCGGCTGCGTTGAGGCCCACGTGGAAGCCGGCCGCGTAGTCGTGTGTCTTCAGCAGGTGACGCCCGACCGCACTCGGGAGCACGCGCAGGTCGGCCACCTCGATGCCCGTCGAGTTCAGGCCGGCGATCATCGCGCGCTCGATCATGCGACAAGCCGCGGGCGCCTCCCGGCTCGCGGCGACCCGCGCGTTGGTCGAAAGGGCCGTCCCGAGCGCCACCGCCAGCCGAGTGACGGTCTCGGGGGTCAGATCGACGTTGACGAGCCCGGAGACGCCGTCCTTCTCGAACAGACTCGATGTCGCGCGCGACTCCCAGATCAGGCTCTCGTAGATCTGTGCCCCGCTCTCGACCTCCTTGTAGGGGTAAACGCGGACACCGGGCATGAGGACGCTCTCCTCACCGATCTTGACCTCGTCGCCGATCGCGACCCCCTCCTGGAGGCGGGCATGGGCCCGGATGTCGCACGAGCGTCCGACGATCGCTCCCTCGACGAGCGCGCCGCGGCCGATGTGAGTGGAGGCGTCGATCACGGACCGCGCCGTGAGCGCACGCTCGCGAAGCGTGACGCTCGCCGAGAGCACCGAGTAGGCGCCGACGGTCGCGTCGGGTGCGATGCGACAGTAGTTCGAGATGAGGGCCGGCCCCTCGATGCGATCGAGGTCGTCCACCTCCGCCCCCTCCCCCAGCCAGACGTTGCCTCTCAGCCGGATGCCCGGGATGCTCAGCTTCACGCGCTCGTCCAGCGCGTCGAAGTTCGCCTGCCGGTACTGGTCGAGGTTGCCGACGTCTTGCCAGTAGCCGTCCATCGCGAAGCCGTAGAGCGGGCGGCCCATCTCGAGCAGCAGCGGGAAGAGCTCCTTCGAGAAGTCGAAGGGCCGGTCCGTCGGCACGTGCCGCAGAACCTCAGGCTCGAGCACGTAGACGCCCGTGTTGATCGTGTCGGAGAAGACCTGGCCCCAAGAGGGCTTCTCGAGGAAGCGCTCGATACGGCCCTCCTCGTCGGTGACGACGATCCCGAACTCGAGCGGATTCGCGACCGACTTCAGGCCGATCGTGACCGCCGCCTTTCGCTTGCGGTGGAACTCGACGAGCTCAGTCAGGTCGAAGTCGCACACCGCATCGCCCGAGATGACGAGGAACGTGTCGTCGAGCTTGTCCGCGGCGAGCCGGACGGAGCCGGCCGTCCCCAGGGGCGATTCCTCGACGGAGTACTCGATCTTGACCTCGAGGCTCTCGCCGTCGCCGAAGTAGCTGCGAATCGCCTGCGGCAGGAAGGCGACCGTGACGATGATGTCGTCGAAGCCGTGGGCGCGGAGGAGCTCGACGATGTGCTCCATGCACGGCTTGCCGACGATCGGCACCATCGGCTTCGGCTGGTTCGACGTGAGCGGGCGGAGCCGCGTCCCCTCGCCGCCGGCCATGACGACGGCTTTCATCGCCGCACCGACCGCAGGGCGGAGAGGACGTAGAGCGCGCCCGCGGCCACTGCGAGCCCGAGGCCCGTCCAGAAGATCCAGACCGGCCAGTCCGTCCCTTTCGCCGTGACCATGACGAAGGCGAGGGCCGCGTAGAGGATCCAGGTGGCGACCTTGCCGAGGAAGTTGACGGAGAGCTCGTAGCCGCGGGGCACGACGAGCTTATACCCGCCCAGGAGCAGCGCGTCCCGCGCGAGGACGAGCCCGAGCGCAAGCCACGGCAGGCGTCCGTGGAGCGCGACGAGCAGGATCACGGCCGCGTCGATCATCAACCTGTCGGCGAGGGGATCGGCGACCTTGCCGAAGCCGGACTCAACTCGCCAGCGGCGCGCGAGCCACCCATCGAGCTGGTCGCTGATCCCGGCCGTCGCGAAGATCACAGCCGCGAGGACGCTGTGCCCATCGTCGGCGGGGATCAGGGCGGCGATGAAGACCGGGATGAGCGCGAGCCGCAGGAGCGTGAGCGCGTTCGGAATCTGGGCGAGCGGAGCAGAGACCGCGGGGGCGGACATGGAATCAAGGATAGAGCGCGGGCGGCCTCGTTGTTGCCCATTTGCTCGTATTTCGTGACAGATGCGTGCGCTTCTCCTCGCTAGGATCGCATTGGGGAGGAGGTTGGGGCTGCCTATCTCAGGCACGGCGCTGTAGGTTCGCGGCGTGGCGGAGCGCCTCACGATCCCGGGCTTCGTCAACGCGCACAGTCACGGCTTTCAGCGCGCGCTGCGTGGTCGCACCGAGGGTGGCGACTTCTGGGCCTGGCGCGACGCCATGCTTGCGGAAGCCGCCGAGCAGACCCCGCCGCGGGTTCGCACCGACTACGAGCGGGCCTACCGGGAGATGCGGCATGCGGGCTACACGGCTGTCGGCGAGTTCCACTACCTCGGCTACGAGGAGGCGCTCGCCGCCGCGGAGGCCGCGGAGGCGGCCGGCATCGCCTTCGTCCTCCTCTACGCGGCCTATGCGCGGGGCGGGCTCGAGCGCTTCCGCCGGCCGTCGCCCGCGGACTTCCTCCGTGAGGTCGAGGCGCTCCGCGATCGCGGCCTCACCGTCGGGCTCGCCCCCCACTCCGTTCGCGCTTGCCCGCCCGACTGGCTCGAGCAGATCGGGGGCTACGCCGTGCGCGAAGGCCTCGTCCTCCACGTCCATGCCGACGAGCAGCCGCGCGAGATCGACGAGTGCCTCGCCGAGCACGGTGTTCGCCCCATCGAGCTCCTCGCCCGAAGCGGCTGCCTGGGCCCGCGCACGACCGTCGTGCACGCGACCCATGCTGACGACCATGAGCTCGACCTCATCGCCGAGGCCCGCGCGCGTATCTGCGCCTGCCCGACGACGGAGGCGAACCTCGGCGACGGCTTCCTCCCGGTCGAGCGCGTCCGCGAGCGAGGCATCGGCATCTGCATCGGCTCGGACTCGAACGTCCGCATCGACCCGCTCGAGGAGCTCCGCGAGCTCGAGGGGATCGCGCGACGCCGCCTGCTACGTCGAAACATCATCTCCCCCGACACGCTGCTCTCCTTCGGTGCGGGCGAGGGCGCGGCCGCGCTCGGGCTCGACGCCTGGCCGAAGGTCGAGGTCGACCTCGCCCATCCCTCGCTCGCCGGCCTCGACGAGGGCGACGCCCTCGCGGCGCTGGTCTTCGGCTGCTCGGCCGACGTCCTCGTCTAGCCCGAGCGTGTACCGCTGGGTCGACCACACCGCCGAGCTCGAGCTCCACATCGAGGCCGAGACGCTCAGGGATGTGTTCGCCGAAGCGCTGGAGGCGTTTGCGGAGCTCGTCGGCGACGCCGAGGGCGAGCCGGCCGTGCACGAGCTAGTCCTCACCGCCGCCGACCGCGCCTCGCTGCTCGCGCAGTGGCTGGAGGAGCTCGTCTACCTCGCCGACACGCAGGCATTCGTGCCCCGCCGGGCGACCTCCCTGAAGGTCGGGCGGACGGAGCTCCGAGCCCGCGCCGAGGGCGTTCGGGGGTCGCCACGCCCGCTCGTGAAGGCGGTCACCTACCATGGCCTCGAGCTCGCCCGCCGCGAGGGAGCCTGGCGGGCACGAGTGGTGCTGGATGTCTGAGCCGCGCCAGATCGACGACACGCTGTGGGAGATCCCCGCCGATGCGCGCCCGGACATGCGGGTGCCCGCGAGGATCTTCGCCGACGCCGAGCTACTCGAGGCGATCGCGCGTGACACGTCGCTCGAGCAGCTTCAGAACGTGGCGACCCTGCCCGGCATCGTCGAGGCCGCCTACGCTATGCCGGACATCCATCAGGGCTATGGCTTTCCGGTCGGCGGCCTGGCCGCCACCGAGCTTCCGGACGGCGTGATGTCGCCCGGCGGAGTCGGCTACGACATCAACTGCGGCGTCCGCCTGCTGGCCGCGCCGCTCTCGGCCGAGGAGCTCGGCGGGCGCAAGGAGGCGCTCGTCCACGAGATCTCCCGAGCGGTGCCCGCCGGCGCCGGCAAGGACTCGGGACGACTCCTGCGGGGCGCCGAGCTCGACCGCGTGCTGACCGACGGCTCTCGCGTCGTCGGCTCAGCAGAGGACGTTGAGCGCACCGAGTCGGACGGCCGGCTCGCGGGTGCTGACCCGGCGGCCGTGTCCGATCGGGCAAAGGAGCGAGGCGCGGGCCAGCTCGGGACGATGGGCTCCGGTAACCACTTCGTCGAGGTGCAGCGCGTCGAGCGGTTGCTCGATGAACGGGCCGCAGAGGCATACGGCCTGCGCGAGGGGCAGGTGACGATTCTCATTCACTCCGGCTCGCGCGGGTTCGGGCACCAGGTCTGCACCGACTACGTGCGGAGGATGGACGCGGCCCTCGGCGGCTACGGCATCGAGCTGCCCGACCGCCAACTCTCCTGCGCTCCCGCCTCCTCGCCCGAGGGCGCGGATTACCTGGCTGCCATGGCGGCGGCGGCGAACTTCGCCTGGGCGAACCGCCAGGAGATCGCGAACCGCATCCGGGAGGCAATCGGCCGCGTGCTCGGTCGTACAGCCGCCGAGCAGACGCGGCAGGTCTACGACGTCGCTCACAACGTCGCCAAGCGCGAGACCTACGCCGGCCGCGAGGTTCTTGTCCACCGGAAGGGCGCGACGCGCGCCTTTCCCGCGGGCTCGGCGGAGATCCCCGCCGCCTACCGCGAGGTCGGCCAGCCGGTCTTCATCCCGGGCAGCATGGGCACCTCGAGCTTCGTGCTCGCAGGCGAGCCGGGCTCGATGGAGCGCTCGTTCGGCACGACGTGCCACGGCGCGGGTCGGACCCTCTCCCGTACCGCCGCAAGGAAGCGGATCCAGGGCGCGGATCTTCGCCGCCAGCTCGAGGAGCAGGGCATCACCGTCCGCTGCCCCTCGAACAAGGGCCTCGCCGAGGAGGCGCCGTTCGCCTACAAGGACGTCGAGCGTGTGGTCGACATCGTCGAGCGCGCCGGCCTGGCGCGCCGCGTCGCGCAGCTGCGCCCGCTCGGCGTCGTCAAGGGCTAGGCGCTAGGGCCTGCACCGCAGCTCGCTGCACCAAGGGCAGGGCCTCGCCAGCTGTGAAACCCGGGAGGGCGCGACCGGCGCCCTCCCGGTGGATCAGGTCAGCGTCGAACCCCGACGCGTGCGGGCGTCCGTGGTGAGATGACCTATGGCGAACTGCAGACGCTCATTCCCAATCGCGGTCACCACGTCCATCGCCTCGCGATACGCCTTATTCGCGTCATCAGATCCATACGCTACGAGCCTTGGCAATAGCCGATCATTTTCCTTCGAGAATTGATGATCAAGCAGCGCGATCATCTGACCCTTCCCGCCGTACACCAGCGCCTTCTCCAGCGATCCAAGAAAGCCTTCCGCTTCTACATACACATTCGCGCGACGGTCGTACACACGCGCGTCGTGAGCTAGCGCCCGCTGATTTATCCGATCTTCGCGTGCGATCGGCCAGCTCGCGCCAGCCCCGGCGACGCCGACCACCGCGGTGGCGATGATCCCCGTCAGCGCGATCGTTTTGCCCGTCTCCATCGTCCGAGTACCTCAGGAGTGAGGATCCCGCGATCCCACTCAACATGCAACTGCCCAAGAGGAAGATCGGGCTTCTTCGGGGGCCGAGGTCATCAAAGGATCACAACCTGAGGACGCTTCAGTCGAGATCGCGGGAGAGCACCTCGGTATCGCCCAAGCCAGGGTCCAGGCCGTCCATAGGGTCCAGACATCGAGATAGGTACCCATCCCTCTCGGGATTGCCTAGTTCCCATAGCCGCCTGTTGATCGAGCGCAGCTGCTCCCGCGGCCTCGGGTATCTCTGGGCTTCGAGCAAGTGTTTGCTCCTCGTTAGTTTCTGAGGCCGAGTGGTCTTCGCTCGCCTCTCCCTTCGACACTGAAAAGGCCCTCTCAGCAGGGCCTTTTCCATCGGGGCGCCGAGATTTGAACTCGGGACCTCTAGTCCCCCAGACTAGCGCGCTAACCAGGCTGCGCCACGCCCCGTAAGGGACGGATTCTAGCTGCCTTGGCCCAGCCTTCTGTAGAGGCGGTCGATGAGCGCCGGCATCTCCTCCAGCCGCTCGGTGATCACGCGGAGGCGGTACTCCCGGAAGTGCTCCGGCTCGACGTCGAGCGCCGAGGCGAGCTTGCGGACGATGTCGGTCGAGGGGACCGGCCGGTTGCCGTGCACGAGGTGGTTGAGGTAGCCGGCCGAGAGCTTCGTCTTCGAGGCGAGCGCGCGGTAGGTGACGCCCCTCTCGACCATGAGCCGCTCGAGAGTCGCCCCGAACACGTCGTCGCTGAAGCGCCGTCGCCGCGCCATCAGCGCAAGCTTCCCAGGTCGGCGATCGGCACGCGCCGCTCATCGCCGGAGGCCCGGTCCCTCACGTCGACGGCATCGTCTTCGAGAGTCCTCTTTCCCACCGTCACGCGGACCGGCAGCCCGATCAGATCGGCGTCGGCAAACTTCTCCCCCGCCCGCTGGTCACGGTCGTCGAGAAGCACTTCGTCGCCCGCCTGGTCGAGCTTCTGAGCGACGCCCGCAGCCTGCTCCTCGAGCCCCGGCAGCGCGACCACGTGGACGTGATACGGGGCGACCGACCGCGGCCACTGGATCCCGTGCTCGTCGTAGTGCTGCTCGACGACGGCGGCCATCGTCCGTGCCGGGCCGATGCCGTAGCTGCCCATGATGATCGGCTTCTCCTTGCCCTCCTCATCGAGGAAGGTCGCGTCGAGCGGCTCGGAGTAGAACGTCTCCAGCTTGAAGATGTGCCCCACCTCGATCGCCGTCTGGAGACGGAGCCGGCCTCCGCAGCGGGGACAGGCGTCGTCCTCACGGGTCTCCCGGATGTCGGCGAAGCGGGCCTGGAAGTCACGGCCGCTCTCCGCTCCACGCAGATGCCGGCCGTCGCGGTTCGCTCCGACGACATACTGGCCTTCGCGGAGTGTCTCGTCGGCGACGACCTCGACCGTCGCCCCCACCGGCCCGATCGAGCCGCCCTCGGCGCCGAACGCCGCGCGGATCTCCTCGGCGTGCGAGGGCCTGAAAGCCGCGCCGAGCGCGCTCAACAGCTTCGCCTCGTTGAGCCGGTCGTCGCCCCGCACGAGCGCGAGCTTGACCTCCTGGTCGACCACCACCGGCATCGCCTTCGCCGTTGCCGCCTCATCGATGCCGAGGAGCTTCGAGACCTCCTCGATCGTGGTGACGTTCGGCGTTTCGACCTCCTCGGGAGCGTCAAGCCGGTCGGGAAACTCCGGCGTGCGCGGCACTCCCCGCGCGATCTCGAGATCAGCTGCGTAGTCGCCCCGCTCGCAGGTGACGAGCGTGTTCTCACCCGTCTGGGCCGGCGCGAGGTAGTCTTTGCTCGAGCTCCCGCCCATCATCCCGGACTCGGCCTCGACGGCGTAGACCTCGAGGCCGCACCGTTCGAAGATGCGGTCGTAGGCATCCTTGTGGAGCCGAAAGCTCCGGTCGAGGCCCTCCGCGTCACGGTCGAAGGAGTACGAGTCCTTCATGATGAACTCGCGCACCCGGATCAGGCCGGCGCGAGGGCGCGGCTCGTCTCGGCCTTTCGTCTGGAAGTGGTAGAGCATCTGCGGAAGGTCACGGTACGACTGGATCTCGCGGGCATGGAAGGTGACCGTCTCCTCGTGCGACAGCGGCAGCACGAAGGGCCGGTCGTTGCGGTCGGTGAGCTTGAAGAGCTCGGGAATCGCGTAGCGCCCGGTCGCCTGCCACAGCTCGGCTGGGGTCAGCACCGGCATCAACATCTCTTGGGCGCCGATCGCGTCCATCTCCTCACGGATGATCTGGACGATCTTCTCGTGCACGCGCCAGCCGAGCGGCAGAAACGTCCAGAGGCCGGCGCTGACCTGACGGATGAACCCGCCGCGGACGAGCAGCCTGTGGCTGACGGCCTCTGCGTCGGCGGGGTCGTCGCGCAGCGTCGGGAAGAAGAGTTGCGTGGCCCGCCGAACCATCGCTCAACCTTAGTGCACTAGTCGAGCGGAATCTCGGAAGCCTCGGCCATCGCAAGCGCTGCGGGCTTCGCCATCTTCAGCCGCTTGGGTCGCCGCATGCCGCCTTCGATCCAGGCATCGATCTCGTGGAACAGCTGGTCGACGAGGATCTCCGAGGAGACCTTCTTCAGCACGTGCCCGTGCGCGTAGATGAAGCCGACGTCGCGGCCGCCGGCAATGCCGAAGTCGGCGTCCCCGGCCTCGCCCGGGCCGTTGACGGCGCAGCCCATGACGGCGACCTCGAACGCCTGGGGATAGTCGCGGAGCCGCTCCTCGACCTTGACGGCGAGCGTCTCGACGCCGACGTTGTCGCGACCGCAGGAGGGACAGGCGATCATGATCGGGCCCCGTTCGCGCAGGCCGAGCGCCTTCAGGATCTCCCACGCGACCTCTACCTCCTTGACCGGGTCGGCGGTGAGGGAGACACGGAGCGTGTCGCCGATCCCGTCCGCGAGCAGGGCGCCGATGCCGATCGCGCTCTTGATCGAGCCCGCGAACGCCGTGCCCGCCTCGGTCACGCCCAGATGCAGCGGGTACGGGACGCGCTCGGCGAGGAGCCGGTATGCGCGAATCATCGTCGGCACATGCGTCGATTTGACCGAGATCTTGAAGTCGTGGAAGTCGAGGCGCTCGAGCAGCTCGACCTCCTCGAGCGCAGCCGCGACGAGCGCTTCCGCCTGGTCGCGATGCGCGACCTCGTGCAGGTGCTTCGGCAGCGAGCCCGAGTTGGCGCCGATGCGCATCGGGATGTCCGCGCCCCGGGCCGCCTCGACGACCTGCGCGACCTTCTCCGGCCCGCCGATATTGCCCGGGTTGATGCGGACCGCGGCGACACCCGCGTCGATCGCGCGAAGAGCCAGGCTCGCGTTGAAGTGGATATCCGCGATGACCGGGATCGGCGAGAGGCGGACGATCTTCCGCAGCGCCTCGGCGTCCTCGATCTTCGGAACCGCGCAGCGGACGATCTCGCAGCCCGCCGAGGCGAGGGCCGCGATCTGCGCGGTCGTCGCGGGCACGTCGTGCGTCGGCGTCAGCGTCATCGACTGAACGACGACGGGCGCGCCGCCGCCGATCGCCACGCTGCCGACCTTGATCGAGTGCTTGCTGGCCATCTTTCCTCTCTCGATTCTAGAGGCGGCTAGTCAGCACCCAACCGGCTGACGTCGTTCGAGAGGCCGATGAAGAACAGGAGCAGCACGAGGGCGATCCCGACCGCCGAGACGCGCTCGTAGACCTCGCGACCGACCGCGCGTCCCCGAATCCCCTCCACGATCGAGAAGACGATGTGGCCTCCGTCCAGCGGCAGCAGGGGCAGCAGGTTGAGGAGGGCGAGCGAGAGGCTGAGCAGCCCGAGCACCCAGAGGAACGTCTCCAGCCCCTCGTCGAGCGCGTTGGAGGAGCCCTCCACGATCCCGACCGGGCTCGCGACGTTCTTCCGCCCTTCCCCGTGAGCGAGGCCCCCGAGCGAGGCCCCGATCTCCTTCGTGACGATGCCCGTCAGCCGGATCGACTCCCACGACGCGGCGAAGACCGACAGCTCGGGCTCGGCATGCGGCCTGGCAGGCCCGAGCGGAATCACCTCGTTCTTTCGGCGTACGGTCAACCTCACCGGGCGGCCGCCGCTTGACCGGATGAGCGGCGGGATGTCCTCTCCGCGTGAGACGTCCTTTCGGTTGACGGCGATGATCCGGTCCCCGGGCCTGAGGCCCATCGCCGCGGCCGGCCGGTCGGCCCGGACTTCGTCGACGACGGTCGTGTTCTCCTTCAGCGCGAAGCCGAGTCGGTAACCACCGCTGCCGACGACGAACAGCGCGGCGAAGAGCATGATCGCGAACAGGAGGTTCGTTCCCGGCCCGGCGAAGATGACAGCGACCCGTTTCCAGGCGCGCTGCCGCCAGTAGGCGTCGGCGCCCAAGCCGTCCTTGAGCTCGCGCAGACCGCGCTCGGCCGCCTTCCGGGCTCTGCCCGAGATCTCCGCGGCCGCGAGAGCCGTCTCCAGCTCTGGAAGGCGTTCGCGCGCACCCTCCATGTCCCCTTCGGCGATCCGCTCCCTCACGCGATCTACGAACGGCCGGAGGCGGGGCGCTTCGACAATGGCCGCTCCGAAATGCACGCCGCGCACGTCCAGGTCGGACGGCGCCGGCCGGTGCATCCCGGGGATCTTCACGTAGCCGCCGAGCGGGATCATCCCGATGCCGTACTCGATTCCCTTGCGCCGAACGCGGACGAGAGGCGGCGGGAAGCCGACGTAGAAGCGGCGAGGGGTCATCCCCACGGCCCGGGCGGTGAAGAAGTGCCCCGCCTCATGAACGAGCACGAGCAGCCCGAGGCCGAGGATCGCGGCGAGCACGTTCACGTGACCGCCGCTCCCACGGCGCGCTCGGCGTGACGGCGCGCGTCCGCGTCGGCCTCGACGAGCTCCTCGAGATCGGAGGCCGGCGCGCCATCGACCTCGGCGAGCGCCTCGACAACGACCTCCGCGATCCCCAGGAAGGGAAGCCGCCCGGCGAGGAACGCCTGCACGGCGACCTCGTTGGCGGCGTTGTACGCGCACGGGAACGTGCCGCCCGACTCGCCCGCGCGCCGGGCGAGCGCGAGCAGGGGAAACGTCTCGAGGTCCGGCGGCTCGAACTCGAGCCTGAGCCCCGAGGAGAGGTCGAGCGGCTCGACCGCCGTTGCGGCCCGCTCGGGGTACGTGAGCGCGTACGAGATGGGCACGCGCATGTCCGGATAGCCCAGGTGGGCGAGCGTGCCGCCGTCCCGGAAGCGCACGAGCGCGTGCACGAGCGAGGTCGGGTGGATGACGACCTCGATCCGCTCATACGGCACGCCGAACAGAAAGTGCGCCTCGATCAGCTCGAGCCCCTTGTTCGCGAGTGTCGCCGAGTCGATGGTGATCTTCGGGCCCATGCGCCACGTCGGGTGCGACAGCGCGTCGGCGCGCGTGACGGCGGCGAGCTCGTCGCGGCTGCGGCCGCGGAAGGGGCCGCCCGAGGCGGTGAGGACGAGCGAGTGCACCGTCTCCGGTGCGTGCCCCTCGAGGCACTGGTGGAGCGCCGAGTGCTCGCTGTCGACGGGAAGGAGGAGGCCCCCACCCCGCTCTCGGGCGGCGAGCGCGAGCTCGCCTGCGGCGACGAGGCTCTCCTTGTTCGCCAGCGCCAGCGTCGCGCCCCGCTCGAGCGTCCACAGCGTTGCCGGCAGCCCGGCGAAGCCGACGACGGCGTTCAGGACGATGTCGGGTTCGGCCCTGTCGAGAAGGGCTGTGAGGTCGCCGCCGACCTGAGTGTGCTCGACTCCGCGCTCGGCCGCGAGAGCCTCGATGTCGTGCGTGCCGGAAGCGAGAGCGCAGACCTGGAGCCCCGGGTGCGCGTCGACGATCTCCAGAGCTTGCCGCCCGATCGAGCCGGTGGCGCCGAGGACGGCGATCTGCTTCACGGACGAATTGTACGGGCGGCTTTCGAGACGATCGCCCGTCAGCTTGCGATCAGCGGCCCCGCTCTCGCCCTCTCCAAAACGCAACCGCGGCTACGGGCGCCGTCGCCACTATCTGCCCGCTGCGGTCGCGGGCCACCAGCGTCCGGGGCCGCATGAAGTCGTCGACTCGCTCGGCCGGCACGGTGTAGTCGTAGCTTCCGTCAGGCCCGATCGGGATCGACACGCGGTCGCCGGCGGCGTATTCGAGCTCGAGCGTCACCGCGCCGGCGGCGCTCACGTGACCCTCGATCCCGTACACCTTGGTGAAATCGGACTCGTCCGAGCGGGTGCTGACGAAGAGGGGAGCGACTTCGTCGGGAACTGCGGCATCGTCCCAGTCGGCGGGGACGGAGCTGCGGGCAACGATGGAGCCTCCCGCGTCCCGCGCAACCAGCTCGAACCCGTCCGCATGAGCGGAAGCCAGGTGCTCCGCCGGGACGTCGAAGACGAAGAAGCGCTCATCGCCGAACGGGATGCGATCCGTCCCGCTGCCCCCGTAGACGATCTCCAGGGAAGCCGCCGCGGCAGTGTTGACCCGCCCCCCGACGGTGACCGGAGCGTCGTTGCCTGCGCCCTCGTCGGCGGGGACTGTGACCTCGATCGCCTGTCCGGAGAGGTCGGAGCCGGTCGCACACGTTGCGCCCCGGCCTCGGTCGCCCATGGTCACGATCTCGGTGCAGTGGCCGCCGTCGCGCAGGTCAGCCGCGTAGAGAGTCGACTCGCCGGCGGCGGCGACCGCGCGTGCATGCGCGACGTCGGGATTCAGCCGTAGGTCCTCCGGCAGGCCGCGGTCGACCGCGGCGATCTCGTTCTTAACGTGCCCCGGAGCAGGCCACCCGAGCAAGGCGGCGGCGCCGAGCCCCACTCCCGCCAGGAGCAGCGCCCCCACGCTCAAGGCCGCAGAGAGGCGCACGAACCGGCGGCGCCGCTTCCGGCGCTCGACGAGACGGCCATATGCGGCGTGGAGATCGTGCTGCAGTGCGTCGCGTGCGTTCATCGCTTCATCCTCTACATGCAGCGAGGGACGGAAACGTTTCACTCCCTCAGGTGTATATCCGGGTAGGTGGCAAGGAGCGACGCCGAGCTCATCCGCCTGGCGCGAGACGATCCCGATGCGCTGGGCGAGCTATACCTGCGGTACAGGCGGCCGGTCTATGCCTGGTTCGGCCGGCGCCTCTCGGAGCCCGCCGCGTCGGAGCTGACCGCCGAGCTGTTCGCCCAGGTAGCCCTCAGCCTCGGGCGCTTCCGCGACGAGGCCGGCGGCTCGGCGGGGCCCTGGCTCTACGGAATCGCGAAAAACCTTCTGCGCCGGTATCACGAGCAGGGGCGGATCGAGGACCTTGCGCGTCGCCGTCTCGGGATGCCTGTCCGTTCCTACGAGCACGACTTCGAGGCGATCGATGAGCGGATCTCCGCCGTCGAGCGCGATAGCGGCCTCGCTTCGGCGCTCGAGTCGCTGCCGAAGCCCCAGCGCGACGCGCTCGAGCTTCGAGTGGTCGACGAGCTCTCGTACGGCCAGGTAGCTGCGGCTCTCGGGTGCTCCGAGGGAGCTGCTCGGCTGCGCGTGATGAGGGCTCTCGGCACGCTCGCTCGCATGCTCCGCGGCGCGAGTGCGTAAAGCTAGGTCGCCCCGAAAGCGGCGACGACGTAGTACGCGGCGATCGCCGAGAAGAGGAGTGCGTCGAGCCGGTCGAGCATGCCTCCGTGGCCGCCGAGCAGGCGACCCGAGTCCTTCACGTCCATGTCGCGCTTGAGGGCCGACTCGAAGAGGTCGCCGAGGGGCGCCGCGACCGCGATCACCGCGCCGAGCACGAGGGAGCGCCATGCCTCGAGGAAGACCGGCTCGTAGAGCCACACCCAGGTCACGAACACGGTTGCCGCCGTTCCCGCGACGAGCCCCTCCCAGGTCTTGCCCGGCGACACCGTCGGCGCCAGCTTGTGGCGGCCGAAGAGGACTCCGGCGAGGTAGGCGAAGGTGTCCCCGGCCCAGACTGCGAGCAGGACCGCGATCACCGCGTCCCGACCGTGCTCGGAGATGTCCCGCAGGAAGATCGCATGGGCAAGCCCCAGGCCGATCCAGGCCGCGCCGAGAGCGGTCACGGCGACAGAGACGGTCGTTGGCTGGCTTGTCCCGGCGATGCCTTTGAAGACGAACGCGAGCGCGAGCGTCGACAGAAAGCCCGCGAGCGCCCACTCGAGCCCGCCCAGAGTCGCCCCGAGCAGCGCAGCGAGCGCCCCGATGTACCCTGCGAGGACAACCGGCCGCAGGGTGCGCGTCATCCAGAAGAGCTCGTGCAGCGCAGCCACCGCCGCCACGGCCGCCAGCGTGAACATCCACCAGCCGCCGAGGTAGACGAGGCCGAGCACGACAGGAATGCCGACCACGCCCACGAGGAGCCGTGACCAGAACGGGCTCATCGACCTCCGAACCGCCGCCGCCTGCCCGCGTACTCCGCGATCGCCTCTCGCAGGTCGTCCTCGCCGAAGTCCGGCCAGAGCGTCTCGACGAAGACGAGCTCGGAGTAGGCGACCTGCCAGAGGAGGAAGTTCGAGATCCGCTGCTCGCCGGACGTCCGGATCACCAGATCGGGATCTGGCATGTCCGGCGCATACAGGTAGACGGCGAGCACGTCCTCGTCTACCTCCTCGGCCTCGACGCCGGAGGCGATGAGGCGGCGCGCAGCGTCCGCCAGCTCGGCGCGCCCGCCGTAGTCGAACGCGATCCACAGGTGCAGCCGGTCCTTGACCGCGGTCTCGTGCTCGAGTGCGGCCATCCGCTCGCGCAGCTCTCCTGACGCGCGGTCCCGCCGCCCGATGAACCGCGTCCGGACACCCTGCTCGGCGAGGTCCGGCAGCTCGCGGTCGATCGTCTCGCGGAAGATGTCCATCAGCGAGTCGACCTCGACCGGCGAGCGGAGCCAGTTCTCCGTCGAGAACGCGTACACGGTCAGCGACTCGATGCCGAGATCGATCGCCGCCTCGACTGTGCGCCGCAGCGCGCGGGTCCCCTCACGGTGGCCCGCCTCGACCGCCAGTCCCCGCTTCTCCGCCCACCGCCCGTTGCCGTCCAGGATGATCGCCACCGAGCGCGGGATGTCGCCGGGCCCGAGCTCTAGGCGGCTGCGACGCAAGATCTGCCTCAAGAACCGCAAGAGGAGTAGCCGATCCTACGCTCGGGCCGCGCGTGACGACCGGGAGACGACGGCCCGCGTTGCCGTCACACCTCGGTGATCTCGGCTTCCTTGCGCTTCAAGAGCTCGTCGATCTTGCCGGTGTGCTCGTCGGTGAGCTTCTGGACTCGCTCCTCGGCGCGATGTTCCTCGTCCTTTCCCACCTCGCCCTTCTGTGAGAGCTCCTTCAGGCGGCGGTCGACGTCTCGGCGCACGTTCCGAACGGCGATGCGGCCGTCTTCCGCGATCTGCCGCACAACCTTGACGAGCTCCTTTCGGCGCTCCTCCGTGAGCTGGGGGATGGGGAGGCGAATCACCTTGCCGTCGTTCGAGGGCGTGAGCCCGAGCTCGGACTCCAGGATCGCTCGCTCGATTGACTTCACCGAGCTTGGATCGAACGGCTGGACGGTGAGCAGCCTCGGCTCGGGCACGTTGATCGTCGCAAGCTGCTTGAGCGGCGTCGACTGGCCGTAGTAGTCAACCTGGATGCGGTCCAGAAGGGCGGCCGATGCCCGGCCCGTGCGGACGCCGTTGAACTCGCCCTGAGTCGACTCGACGGATTTGTCCATTCGGCGGGTCGCGTCCTGGATCAGGTCGTCGATCACGCGCCCTCCTCGCTCGGGGTCGCGATGATTGTGCCGACCCGCTCACCGAAAATCACGCGCTTGATGTTGCCGCCGACGAGCTCGAACACGTGAATCGGCAGCCCGTTGTCCATGCAGAGCGACAGCGCCGTCGTGTCCATCACACGCAGACCGCGCTCGATCGCCTGGAGGTGGGTGATGGTGGGCAGGAACTCGGCGTCGGGATCGCTGCGAGGATCGCCGTCGTAGACGCCCTCGACCGCGTTCTTCGCCATCAGGATCGCTTCGGCCCCGACCTCGAGCGCACGGAGTGCGGCGGCGGTGTCGGTCGTGAAGAACGGGTTCCCCGTGCCGGCGGCGAAAATCACGATGCGGCCCTTTTCGAGGTGCCTGATTCCACGGCGGCGGATGTACGGCTCGGCCACCTCGGCCACGCCGATCGCCGAGAGGATCCGTGTGTGCGCGCCGAGCCTTTCGATGACGTCCTGGAGCGCGAGCGCGTTCAGCAACGTTGCGAGCATCCCGGCGTAGTCGGCCGTCGCTCGGTCCATCCCCTCTGCGGCCGCCGCCATGCCGCGGTAGATGTTCCCCGCGCCGACGACGATGGCGATCTCGACTCCCTCCCGCTGGCACTCGACGATCTCCTGCGCGATCTCCTCGATGCGCGGCAGGTCGAGGCCGTATTCCTGGTCGCCCATCAGCGCCTCGCCCGAGAGCTTCAGCAGAACGCGGCGGAAGGCCGGCGAGCCGCCCCCAGGCGTGACGGCGCTCTCTTCCTCGCGAACCGTCACTCGGCGAGGGCGTAGCGCGCGAACTCGAGCACGCGCAGCCCCTCCTCCTCGAGCGCCTGCCCGACCGTCTTTCCGGGGTCGTGGATCCAGGACTGGTCGGCGAGGACGGTCTCGGCAAAGAAACGCTTGCCGAGCATCCCCTCGACGATCTTCGGCCGGACCTGCTCGGGCTTCGACTCCACCTCGGGTAGCTTCTCGTACACAGAGCGCTCGAGCGCGACCTCCTCCTCGGGCACTTGCTCGCGGACCGCGTAGCGCGGCGCCGCGAAAGCGATGTGCATGGCGAGGCGGCGGGCCGCGTCTGCGGGGCCTTCGGCCTTGACGAGGACGCCGATCTTGTTCGCCGGCGGATGGACATAGGTTGCGAGCGACTGGCCGTCGGACGACTCGAAGCGGGCCGCGCCGCGCACGACGATGTTCTCGCCGATCTTCGCGATCAGGTCGGTCCGCTCGTCCTCGAGCGAAACGACCGCCTCGGGGCCCTTTCGCTCGACGAGGTCGAGCACACGCTCGGCGAACGCCCGGAACTCCTCGTTCTTGGCGACGGGCTCCGTCTCGGAACCGACCGCCACGAGGGTTCCCGTCGAGTCCTGCACGCGGGCGAGGACCACGCCCTCGGTCGTCTCGCGACCGGCCCGCTTGCCCGCCTGCGCCGCCCCCCACTCCCGCAGCAGGCGGTGCGCGGCGTCGAGATCACCCTCGGCCTCCTGAAGCGCGCGCTTGCAGTCCATCATCCCCGCGCCCGTCCGCTCGCGGAGCTCCTTGACGAGTGCTGCCGAGACCGCCGTCATTCGGCTTGTACTTGCTCCGGCTCCGGCTCGACGGCGGCCGCGGTCTCCTCGGCGCTCTCGCCCTGAGACAGCTGCTCTTCGGCCGGGTCCTCCTCGGCCCTTGCCTCGGGCTCGGTCGAGGCTCCCGGTTCCTCCGAAACCTCCTGCTCCGGTCCGCCTTCGGGGACAGGCGGCTCCGCCGCCGGCTGGAACTCCTCGGCTCGAACCTGCTGCTTCCCGGCCTCCATCGAGTCGGCGATCGTGCGGATGACGAGCTCGCAGGCCTTGATCGCGTCATCGTTGCCCGGGACGACGTAGTCGGCCTCGTCGGGATCGCAGTTCGTGTCGACGAGGGCGACCACGGGCAGCCCCAGGCGCTTTGCCTCGCGGACCGCGATCGCCTCCTTGCGGAGGTCGATGACGAGCATCGCGTCGGGCTGGCGCTTCATGTCGGCGACGCCGCCCAGGTGGCTCTCGAGCCGTTCGAGCTCGGCCAGCATCGAGATCCGCTCCTTCGGGGGCAGAAGGTCGAGCTGGCCCTCCTCCCTCAGGCGGCGCAGCTCGTGCAGGCGGTCGATCCGGCTCGAGATCGTGCGCCAGTTCGTGAGCAGGCCGCCGAGCCAGCGGTGGTTCACGTACGGCATGTCGACGCGCTTCGCGTGCTCCTCGATCGCATCCTGCGCCTGCTTCTTGGTGCCTACGAAGAGCATCGTGCCACCGCGTCCCGCGAGGTTCCGGGCGAACGCGGCTGCCTCCTCGAGGAGCTCGAGCGTCTGCTCGAGGTTGATGATGTAGATGCCGCCGCGCTCACCGAAGATGAAGCGGCGCATCTTTGGGTCCCAGCGGCGCGTCTGGTGGCCAAAGTGGACGCCGGCCTCCAGCAGCTCTCGCATGGTGACGACGGGCACGCGTACCTCCTGTGGTTGGGTGCAGTTCTGCCGGCGGTGCCCGGGCGGAACCGACATCCGCGCCGGCACCACCACCCGTCCATCCCGCCGGGACGGTTGCAGGGTCGGTGGATTCTAGCCGCTGCTCCGCAAGCGGCCGAGATACAAGTCCAGCTCCGGCGGGAGGGGAGATTCGACCGCAACCCGTTCGCCCGTGAAGGGATGCTCGAAGGCGAGCGTGCAGGCATGCAGGAACTGGCGCCCGAGCGCCGAGTCTGAAACGCCGTACACCGGGTCGCCGACGACGGGCAGATCGATCGCCGCCAGGTGGACGCGGATCTGGTGCGTCCTCCCCGTCTCGAGTCGCACGTCGAGCAGCGCGTGCCCGCCGAGAAGCGCAGCGACCTCGAAGTGCGTCACGGCTTCGCGCGGGCGGTCGGTGTCGAGCGACTGCCGCGTCGCATCGGCCCGGTCGCGGCCGATTGGCGCCTCGATCCGCCCGCGCCACGAGCGCGGCCGACCCCGCACCAGTGCGAGGTAGCGCCGGTCGAGCGCCCGCCGGCGGACCATGTTTTGCAGGCGGCGGTAGGCCTCCTCCGAGCGGGCGACGACGAGGAGGCCCGAGGTGTCGCGGTCGAGGCGATGGACGATCCCCGGCCGGTCCTGCTCCCCGCCGCCCGCGCGGCCCACCAACCCGTGCACGAGCGTGCCGCGCCCGCGGCCCCCCGCAGGGTGGACGACGACGCCGGCCGGCTTGTCGACGACGAGCAGGTGCTCGTCCTCGTACGCGATCCGAAAGTCGACCTCCTCGGCCTCCAGGCGCTGCAGTTCCCTGGGCGCCAGCTCGACCTCGAGCTCCTCGCCTCCCTCCAGGCGGTGACTCTTCGGCCGCGATCCCCCGTCGACCAGCACGGAGCCACCGGAGAGCAGCCGCTCAGCCGCCGAGCGCGAGCCGATCTCGGGCAGCTCGGCGAGGAAGCGGTCGAGGCGGGCGCCGGCCGCCTCGACAGGAACGGTAAGCCTCAGTGGCCGCAGCCGCAGGCCACTAGGCGTCTGGAACCGGCTGCGGCCGCACTCGCGTCCGCTGCGGCAGAAGCAGCGCTGCGAGGAGGACGAGGACGCCGAGGACGATGAAGCTGTCCGCGAGGTTGAAAGCCGGCCAGAAGCGGAGGTCGATGAAATCCGTCACGTGGCCGAGCCGGATCCGGTCGATGAGGTTCGAAGCGCTGCCGCCGATCAGGAGCCCCAGGGCGACCGGAAGGATCGGATGGCGTGCCCCCGAGCGCGCGAAGAAGACGAGCATCCAGCCGACCGCAAGCGCTGTCAGGGCGGTCACGACAGGCGTCGCGCTGGCGAACAGGCCGAAGGCGATGCCCGAGTTCTGGACGTGGTGGATCGATAGCGGGCCGACGACCTGCGCCTCGCCGTCCAGCGATAGGTGGCTGGAGACGAGCTCCTTGGTGAGCTGGTCACCGGCGAGGGCCGCAAGCGCGATCGCCGTGAGACCGATCCACTGCTGGGTCCGGGCGGCGAGCGAGCGCTTGGCGGCTGATACGGGCGTCAGCGCGTCGGTCGACGAGCCCACGCGCACGTCGAGCCCCAGCGGGCGCGCCGTCAAAGCCCGCTCGCCCTGTTCCGCGCCGTCGTCGAGTCGACGCCTTGCACGCGGTGCGGGCTCGTTCAACCGCGCTCCTCTCGGCGCTTGCAGTCGATGCACTGCGTTGCCCAGGGAATCGCGGCCAGGCGTTCCTCGGCGATCTCCTTGCCGCAGGTCGTGCACCTGCCGAATGTGCCCTCCTCGATGCGCGCCAGAGCGGACTCGATCGCGGCCAGCACGTGTTCGGAATTCTCCTCGAGGGTGTAGTCGATCTCGCGGTCGAGCGTCACCGACGCCGTCTCAGCGAGGTGGTTGTCGAGCGGCATCTCCTCGGTCTCGTCCTCCATCGAGCCCGGGTTCTCCTCGTGGAGATAGTCGATCGCATCGAGCACGCGGCGGCGCTCCTCGAGAAGCTCGTCACGGAAGCGTGCGGCGTCCAACGCCATGGGCGAAGTTTAGATGCTGGCCTAGAGGCCGTTCCGCCATCGGCCGGTAGCTCGACCGCCGGGGCAGACGGGACGCGCGTGGCAGTGCCCGCGCGTCCCCTAGGGTCGAAGCCTAGGCTGCCTCGACGGCCTCGTCCGCGCCATCCTGCTCGTCGACGATCGCCAGGGCTGAGCGCAGGAGCGAGCGGATCCGGCTCGCCTCGCCCCGGAGGTGCTCGCGCTCGGCGAGCGCCTGCTGCTTGACGAGTCGCGCCTCCGCGTGGGCCTCCGTGAGGATCACGTCAGCCTCGCGGCGCGCGTGGTCCTTCAGCTCCTGGGCACTCCGCTCCGCCGAGACGAGCGTCTTGCGAAGAAGCGTCTCGAGGTCGCGGTACCGTGCGATGTCCGACTCGAGGCGCTCCAGCTTGTCTTCGAGGTCGGCCCGCCCGCGCCAGACCTCCTCGAAGCTCTCCACGATCTCGTCGAGCAACCGGTCGGCAGGCGCCCGGCGGTAGCCGAACAGGCCGCGGCCGAGTTTGACGTGGCGGATTTCCACAGGTGTCAGGGCCATCTCTTCACCTCCTTTCTCAGTGCAGTTGTTCGAGGATCGCTGCGATCAGCCGGTCGAGGAACCCGAGAGCGAAGACGCCGATGATCGGCGACAGGTCGAGGGGGCCGAGGGGCGGCAGCACTCGTCGGAAGAGGCGCAGGTAGGGCTCGCAAACGTCGTACAGGAAGCGCTGGACCCGGTTCAGCCAGGGCGAGTAAGGGAGCCGGAGCCAGGACGTGATGATGTACCCGAAGATGAGCAGGATGTACACGGCGATGAAGACGTGCACGAAGTTCTCGATTGAGGAGATCGCGTCGGCAAACACGAGCAGGCCGCCCATGCGGCGGTGTTCGGCCCTGAGAGGCGCGTCCCTCCTACGCCTGGTTGAAGAAGCCGCCCCTCTCGAGCAGGCGGGCCCGCTCTTCTGCGGAGACTTCGACGTTTCGCGGCGTGAGCAGGAAAACCTTGTCGGCGACGCGCTGCATGCCCCCGTCGAGTGCATACGTGAGCCCGCTCGCGAAGTCGATCAGGCGCTTCGAGAGATCGGAGTCGGACCCCTGGAGGTTGAGGATGACCGGCATCCCCTCCTTGAACTTGTCCGCGATCTGCTGCGCGTCGTTGAAGCTGCGCGGCACGACGAGGTGGACCCGGGCGGGCGGCCGCGAGGGCGCGGCCTCGAGGTTCCGGCGTCCCGCCGGCCGCATAGCCGTGCGCTCGCTCGGGGACGCCTCGGGCTCTGTCCAGTCCTCGAACTCGCCCCGGCGACGGCGCGGCGAGAGCCGGCGCACGTTCGGGCGCTCGCCGTATGAGCGCTCGAGCTCCTCGTTCGTGACGTAGCCGTCCTCGTCCCACTCTCCGTCCTCCTCGGCGATCCCGAAGTAGACGAGAGTGCGATTCCAGACGTCAGCGAAGCCCATGGCGGGAGAAATGTTAACCGCGATACAGCACTGTGCCTATTCGGATCATGGTCGCTCCCTCCTCTACGGCCACGTTGTAATCCTGACTCGTGCCCATCGAGAGCTCGGTTAGTCCGTGCTCTCGGGCGAGCTCGCACAACGTTCGGAAGAGAGGGCGGGATGTGTCTGGGTCGCTCGTCTCGGGCGGCATCGTCGAGAGGCCTCGGACGCGCGGATAGAGCTCCAGGAAGCGCGGAAGCTCCTCTGGCGCGATGCCCGACTTCGTCGACTCGCCGGCGAGGTTCACCTGGACGAGCGCCGGGATCTCCAGCCTCTGCGCCGCGGATTCCGTGTCGAGCGAGTGCACGAGCTCGCAGATCCGGTTGACGATCTTCGCCTTGCGGCTCTGGAGACTGCCGATGAAGTGCCAGCGAAAGGCGTTCCCGTAGGCGGCGTGCTTCTCCTCGAGGTCCTGGGCGCGGTTCTCGCCGACGATCTCGACCCCGGCTTCCACCAGAACCGCCATGTCCTCGATTGACAGGTACTTCGTCGCCGCGACGATCGTCACGGTGGGACCGACCTCTTCGCGGACTCGCGCGTAGCGTGCCCGCACCTCTTCAGGCGACACGGGCGACCACCCCTTGTCGACCCGTCACCCCATCGTCACGGCGGTGCGAGAAGAAGAGGTCGGGGTGACACGACGTGCACATCTCGACCCGCTCGACGCGGGTGCAGCCTGCCCCGTGCAGAGCCTTCTCGGTCGCCGCGTAGAGGTCGAGGTGACTCCCCACCAGGACCTCCGCGCCGAAGCGGCGCCGGAACGGCTCGGCGACGTCTTCTCCCACCTCGTAGCAGCAAGGACCGATGCCGGGACCGATCACCGCCGCCAGCCGCCCGCCGCCCAGCGCCTCGGTCGCCGCCGCCGCAATCCCCGCCAGGAGGCCGCGCCAGCCGACGTGCAGCACGGCGATCGCCGGCGCGCTCCCATTCGCCCGCGCAACGGCGACGGGCAGGCAGTCGGCCGTGATCAACATCATTGCGAGGCCCGGCTCGTCGCTCCAGAGCACGTCGCCCGGCGGGTGGTCGAAGCCCGCGGTCAGCACACCGCGGTCGATGCTCGCGCGCACCACGCCGGGTCCGTGCTGCTGCCACAGCATCGTCGCCAGCCCGGGCTCGATTCCCACCTTCTCGCAGAGCCGCGTGCGGTTCTCGATCACGCGCTCCGGCTCGTCCCCCGTGAGCATGCCGAGGTTCAGCGACTCGAAGGCACCCTCGCTGACGCCGCCGAGGCGGGTCGAGAAAGCGACCTCGTACGGGCCGGGCGCCTCCCATCGGAAAGTCGGGATCACGCTTGCGCGATCAGCTCTCGCGCGGCGGCGAGCTCCGACTCGCGTCCGTCCAGCTCACCGTTCAGCTTGCGGCGACGCAGCTCCTCGAGGATCTCCCCCACTCGCGGCGACTCGCCGAGGCCGAGCTCCGCGACGTCGTTGCCGGAGATCTCGAGGCGAACGCTTCCGAGCCGCTCGAAATACTCGCGCAGCTGCGGGAGGTCGACGAGGGCGAGGGCGAAGAGCGGCGCGTCGGGCGCGTGCGGCTCGGCGAGTGCGACGACGTCCGCCGGCGAAAGCGAGTCGGCGCGCAGACGCTCCACGATCAGCGGGCCGAGCGTGACAGCGGCTGCGATCCGCTCAGCGTCGCGCCTCCGGACTTTCAGGCCCTCGAGCCAGGCGTAGATCTCATCGGGCGGCAGCTCGCGAGCAAGCGCCGAGAAGCCGAGCCGCCAGGCCGGAATCCGGAGCCGGTAGTGCTCGTTGAGCTCGCGGAGGCGATCGAGCAGCCGGACCGCTTCCTCGTCCGCCGCGAGATGGGGATGAATCGCCTTTCCCGCGCCGAGCTCCGCGAGGCGGGGAATCGAGTGGTGCACGTCGCCCTCCTCGAGGAGCGCCATGAGCTCCTCGCGGAGGCGCGTGCCCGAGAGGTCGCCGACGAGACCCATCTCGATGCAGCCCCGCGCTAGCGCGGCGGTGTGCTCGTCCATTCGGAATCCGTGGCGGTTCTCGTAGCGAACCGCGCGGAAGATCCGGGTCGGGTCGTCGATGAACGAGAGGTTGTGGAGGACGCGGATGCGTCCGGCCTCGAGGTCGCGCCGACCGCCGAAGGGGTCAACCAGGCGGCCGAGCTCGTCGCCCTTGAGCGAGACGGCCATCGCGTTGATCGTGAAGTCGCGCCGGAAGAGGTCCTCGCGGATCGAGGCGTGCTCGACAGTCGGTAGGGCCGCCGGCGCGTCGTAGAACTCGGTGCGCGCCGTGACCACGTCCACGCGCTCGGCCTCGCCGTAGAGGACCACGGCGGTGCCGAACTTCTCGTGCGGGCGGACACGCCCCCCGAGCGCGTCGGCGAGGGCGCTCGCAAGCGCGATCGCGTCGCCCTCGACGGCGATGTCGATGTCGAAGCTCGGCTCTCCGAGCAGGATGTCGCGGACGGTTCCGCCGACGAGGTAGACGCCGTCGTACGCTTCGCTGACGGCCGACACTGCCTCGAAGACGGGCCCGAGGTGCTCGAGGCGCGCGAGCTCCTCGGCGAGGTCGGCGGCCGGCTCGGCGCCTGGCTCCTCCCGTGCCCCGATCGCCCGGAGAAGGTCGCTGCGCGTCACTACGCCGACGACCTGCTCGTCCCGGAGGACGGCGACCCGGCCGTCGGCGCTCTCGGCGACGAGCCGCTGGAGCTCGCCGAGGGGCGTCTCCTCGGCCGCGCTTGCCACGCGCGAGCTCATGATCCCTTTCACCGGAGCGTGCGCGAGCCCGTGCGAGATCGCCTTGTCGAGATCCTCCCGTGCGACGGCGCCGACGAGCCGGCCGTCCTTCGTGACGAGGATGCCGCTCTGGCCGTAGCGCTGGCAGGCGACCATCGCGGTCGAGACGGTCTCATCGGGCTCGACCGAGCGGGCGGGCTGAGACATGACCTCGCGCGCACGCTGTGCGCCGACCGCCTGCTCGAGACCATCGAGGAGCTTGCTCCGGGCCTGCTCGAGGCTCCCGCGGAAGATCGCCGAGGCGGCCTGGCGGTGGCCGCCTCCGCCGAGGGCTCGCGCGACAGCCGCCGCGTCGAGCTCCGGCGTCCGGCTGCGCGCGACGCAGAAAATGCGTTCACCCATCTCGACGAGCAAGACGAGCCCCTTGCAATCGGTCAGGTCGACGATCTTGTGCGCGAGGTTCGAGATCCCGTCCACGTGCTCGGGCCAGGAGAGCGCTGCGACGAGCACTTCGACGCCCGCTACCTTTCGGCTCTCGACGGCGGCAAGGAGTGCACCTAGCAGCTCGCGCTCGTGCTCGGCGAGTGGCGTGTGCAAATACGTGGCGATGAGCTCCTGTCGGGCGCCGTGCCGGAAGCACCACGCGAGCGCATCCGCATCGCGCTGCGTCGCGCTCTCGTAGGTGAGCGAGCCGGTGTCTTCGTGGATGCCGAGGGCGAAGACGGTCGCCTCGAGCGGCGTGACGGCGATTTCGCGCTCGGCGAGCACGCCGGCGAGCGTCGTCGTCAGCGCGCCGTCTTGCGAGATGACCGCGTTTTCGGGAGCGACCCAGTCCGGGAGCTCTTCGCCCGCGTGGTGGTCGAAGACGACCTTCTCGACCGCCGGGTCGAGCGCGACCGCCTCCAGCTCCCCGAGCCGCCCGGCGTGGAGTGTCTCGACGACGATCAGGCGGCGGATCGCGTCGCGCTCGAGCCGGGAGGCCTCCACCGCGTCGAGCTCGTCGGCGTGGAGGCGGTAAAGCTCGCGGACGTTCCGGTTGAGCGAGCCCGAGAGGCAGACGACGGCGTTCGGGTAGAGCCGGCGCGCGGCGAACATCGCCGCGAAGGCGTCGAAGTCGGTGTTGCCGTGGGTGGCGATGACCTCGTGGGCGCGCATCTCGACCTCATTCTGCCTGGGCTCCGCCCCGGAACCGGCGCCATTTCGGCACGAGGACGTGAGACATCCGTGCGGAGCTGGGCGCTAGGCTCGCGGCGGGGAGGAGGTCGGCGGAACCGTTCTCAGGAGGCTGTCAAGCCTCTGCGATCGCCTCGATCTCCACGAGCGCCCCCGACGGCAAGGCGCTCACCTCGACCGTCGCGCGCGCAGGCGGCGACTCCCCCACACGCCGCGCGTACACCTCGTTCATCCCCTGGAAGGCGTCGAGGTCGGTGAGGAACACGGTCGTCTTCACGATCCTGTCGAGGCCGCTGCCGGCCTCGGCGAGGATCGCCTCGAGGTTGTCGAAGACCTGCTCGGTCTGCTCCCCGATCGTCGAGCCGGCCATCTCCGACGCACCCGGCGCGAGGGCGAGCTGCCCGGAGACGAACACGAACCCGCCGGCCTTGATCGCCTGTGAGTAGGGGGCGCCCTGGAACGGCGCGGGCGCCCTCTCCGTTCGAACGACAGTCTTCCCGTCCATCCTCACTCCTTCCGTGTCCGCGGCCGGCCGGCCTGGGCGAGCGCCACGCCGAGCGCCTTGAAGATCGCCTCGAGCACGTGCTGGGGGTCGCTGCCGCCCATCAGCCGCACATGGAGCGTGAGCCCGCCGCCTTCGGCGAGCTCACGGAGAAAGCTCGTGACGAGGTCGGTGCCGAGACCGCTTACGCGCTCCTCCGAGAGGTCGACGTTCGAGACGACGAGCGGCCTCCCCGAAGCCTCGAGGACGACGTGGGCGAGCGACTCGTCAGCAGCGGCGACGGCCGACCCATGACCCCGCACCCCTTCCGCGGCGAGCGGCTCCCGCAGAGCCTCGCCGAGCGCCTTGGCCGCCGCGGCGACCTCCGCGTCCGCACCTCCCGGAGCGACCTGAAGGACGAGGTCGAGCGACCCGTAGCGGGCGAGGAGGGCGAGCAGATGGTCGAGGAGCGGCAGCCCGGTCGCGACGTTGCTCTCCCCCGCGCCACCCAGCGACACGCCCACACGCACGCGTTCGATCTCACCTATCCGGTCGGGGGACTCCATCCCTCGAATCAGGGTACCGCAGGCCAATCCCCAGGCCGACACGGACCAGGGACACCAGTTCCCCTCCCGTGCGACCTCCCGCGCCCCACCTGTCACGATTTTCGGCCTCCCTGCTCGGCGCGGTCGCGCTCGCCGCAGCTCTCGCTTCCGCAGGCTCCGCCGCGCGCACACCCGCCCCGGAGCGCGCGGTCGTCGGATTCCGCTCCCAGGCCGCGCTCGCCGCGGCGCTCCAGCGCTTCCCCGGAGCCCAGATCGTACGGCGCGTGCCTCATCTGAGAGCGGTCGAGATCAGCTTCGAAGGCGATCCCGAGCAGTTCGTCGAGAGCGTGTCGTCCCTCGCCGGCATCAGCTTCGCCGACCGCCCGTTGCGGCGGACGCCGCAGGTCGAGCCGGCACTCGCCGCCGTCTTCCGGCCCGGACTCCCCTACGAGTGGCAGTACGTTGCGACCCGGGAGAACGAGGTGCCCGAGGCCGTTCTACGCGCTGCGAGCGCGTTCAAGATCGCGGTCATCGACACAGGCGCGGACGTGACCCATCCCGACCTGGCCGCGAAAGCGCCGGAGACCTGGGACATCGTCCACCACCGGACGAACGTCCGCGACAGGGACGGCCACGGCACCTTCGTCTCCTCGCTCGCTGCAGGCTCCGTCACGAACGGCGAGGGCATCGCAGGCTTCGGCGGCGACGCGAGGCTCCTGATGGTGAAGGCTGTCGGCGCCGGCGACTCGTTCAGCGACGTCGACGAGGCGGCGGCGATCGTCTACGCCGTGGACCACGGCGCGAATGTGATCAACCTGAGCATCGGCGGCGAGGGAACCTCAGCCCTGGAGCAACGGGCAATTCGCTACGCAGCGAGCCATAACGTCCTCATCGTCGCTGCCGCAGGCAACGAGTATCACGAGGGGAACCCGGTCGAGTATCCGGCTGCGGCCCTCCAGCCCCCCGGCTCGAAGGGTCAGGGCGGCGTCGGCCTCTCCGTGGGGGCGAGCACGATGTCCGGGCGGCGCGCGTCCTTCTCGAACACGGGCTCCCAGATCTCCCTCGTGGCCCCCGGTGACAACGTCTTCGGCGCCGTCGCGGCGGGCACGTCTCGGCTCGACTGGCCCCGCTACGCCCTGCCCGGCTCCCTCGCGGGCCTGTACGGCTGGTCGAGCGGAACGTCGTTCTCGAGCCCGGAGGTCGCGGGAGCCGCCGTGCTCGTGTGGGCGGCGAACCCCTTGCTGAGCGCGCAGCAGGTGGCCGGGGTGCTGAAGGCGACGGCCTCGGGCCACGGAGTGTGGAACGCACGTGTCGGCTACGGCGTCATCGACGCCGCAGCGGCTGTCGCCGCTGCGGGAGGGCAGGAGATCGCCCCTCGCCCCCAGGCAAGCGCATGGCTGAAGCTCAATCGTCTACGGGTGCGAATGCACGGGATGGCAGGCCGGGTGCATTTCCGGGGCCGTCTCCAGCGCGTGCGGCTGACCGTGCATCTGCGCAGCTCGCTGGCGACGGTTTCACCGGATTACCGGCTCGTCTCACTCGAGGTTCGCCGCGGTCGCAGCTGGCGCCGGATTGCCAGGGCAGCCACGCAGCCCGGCGGGGCGATTCGCTGGACGGTCGGGCTCAGGCCCGGCAGCTATCTCGTCCGCGCCGTCTACCGTGGACGGTGGGACCTCCGTCCAGCGACGCGCGCAATGCGCGTTCGAGTCCGCTAGCCCGAGACGCGCTCGATCCGGGCGCCGACCGACCGCAGCCGCTCGTCGATCCGCTCGTAGCCCTTGTCGATCTGGTGCGCATCCCCGATCGTTGAAGTTCCCTCCGCGCAGAGGGCCGCGAGCAACATCGCCATTCCCGCGCGGATGTCCGGGCTGGACATGCGCTGGGCGTAGAGCTTGGCAGGGCCGGTCACGACGACTCGGTGCGGGTCGCAGAGGATGATCCGCGCGCCCATCGAGACGAGCTTGTCCACGAAGAAGAGCCGGCTCTCGAACATCTTCTCGAAGATGAGAATCGTTCCCTGCGTCTGCGTCGCGAGCATGACCGCGATCGAGGTCATGTCCGCCGGAAACCCGGGCCAGGGCCCGTCCTCGATCTTCGGGATCGCGCCGCCGAGGTCGTCGTGGACGACGAGCTCCTGCCCGGCGGGAACGCGCACCGTCGTCCCCTCCAGCTCTACCCGCACACCGAGGCGCTCGAACGCGGGCAGGATCGGGATTAGGGCTTCCGGCGCCGCACCGTGAATCGTTAGGTCGCCGCCGGTCAGCGCCGCCATCCCGATGAAGCTGCCGACCTCGATGTGATCGGCGGCGAGACTGTACTCACCGCCCGAGAGCCGCTCGACCCCCGTGACGTGGATGACGTTCGAGCCGATCCCGTCGATCTCTGCTCCGAGCACAGCAAGGAAACGGCAGAGATCCTGGACGTGCGGCTCGCAGGCGGCGTTCGAGATCGTCGTCCGCCCGGCGGTGAGCGTTGCGGCCATGATCGCGTTCTCGGTTGCCATCACGGAGGCTTCGTCCAGGTGGATGAGCTTCCCCACGAGGCGCTCGGCGCGCAGCTCGTAGTGCTCGTTGATCGAGATCTCCGCCCCCATCTTCGCGAAGGCGTGGATGTGCGGGTCGAGCCGCCGCCGCCCGATCACGTCGCCCCCGGGGGGCGGCACGGTGGCTCGGCCGACTCGCGCGAGTAGCGGCCCGGCAAGCAGGAACGACGCTCGGATCTTGCTCGCCAGCTCTTCATTGACCTCGTGCCTAGCGATGGTCGCTGCGTGCACGCGAACCTCGTTCGGCCCGGTCCACTCGACCTCGACGCCCAGGTCCCTCAGGAGGGCGACCATGGTGTCGACGTCGAGGATGCGCGGTACGTTCTGGAGCACGACCGGCTCAGCTGTGAGCAGGCAGGCGGCAAGGATCGGCAGCGCGCCGTTCTTGTTCCCGGCTGCGGTCACGTGTCCCTGCAGGGGCTGTCCACCCTCGATCACGAAGGACTCCATGAGCGCGTCGGCGACCGTCGTCTCGGCCATCGGCAAGGCGGCTATCGTACCCCTCGCTTGGAGATCTCTCGCGACCGCGCCTGGGAGACGCTGACCCGCCACACGAAGAGCGAGGCGGTCCTCCGGCATGCCCTCGCGGTCGAGGCGGCGGTGCGGGCATACGCGCGTCGCTTCGGCGAGGACGAGGTGCTCTGGGCCGTGACCGCGCTCCTCCACGACTTCGACTGGGAGATCCACCCCACCCTCGAGCAGCACCCGCAGGACGGGGCGCCCATCCTGCGCGAGGAGGGCTACCCGGAGGAGGTCGTGGAAGCGGTTCTCTCGCACGCCGAGCACCTCCACCTGCCGCGCGACACGCCGTTGAAGAAGACCCTCTTCGCCTGCGACGAGCTCTCGGGGTTCATCCACGCGTGCGGGCTGGTGCGGCCGGACGGGATCGAGACGCTCGAGCCGAAATCGGTCAAGAAGAAGCTGAAGCAGCCCTCGTTCGCCGCCGGCGTGCGGCGCGAGGACGTCTACAAGGGCGCCGAGGAGCTCGGCGTCGAGCTGGACGACCACATCCGCTTCGTGGTCGAGGCGCTGCGCCCGATCGCGAGCGAGCTCGGGCTTCGAACTGCGGCGCCCTCAGGAAGCCAGACCGGCTAGCAACCGCTCGACGTCCTCCTCGCTCGTCCAATAGCCGCACGAGACCCGGATCAGGTCCTTGCCCGGAATGGCGCGCACGACGACGTCCCGCGCGTAGAGCCGCGCGACCGTTTCCTCGGGATCGCCGGCCGGGCGAAACGAGACGAGGCCCGACTGGCCGGGCTTCGTCACGACCTCGAAGCGCTCCGCCAGGGCCTCGCGGCACCGTCCGGCAATCTCGGCGCCACGCTCGAACCGCCAGTCGGGCGCGCCGCCGAGCGCTGCGACAAGGCCCGCGAGCGAGGCGGCGCCGAGCCAGCCCGAGTCGAACCGCGCTGCGCCCTCCTTGGGGACGAACGAACCGTCGGGCGCGTACTCGACCTGAGAGAGGTAGCTCGGGAGCGCGACACGCAACTTGTCGGGCTCCGCAACGAAGAGCGCGCCGGTCACGTCCGGCCCGCAGAGCCATTTCTGGCACGAGATCGCGTAGAAGTCGAGCTCACCGACCTCCACCGGGATGGCGCCGACCGCCTGCGCGCCGTCGACGAGCACCGGCAACCCCGTCTCGGCCTTCACGCGCGCGGGCTCGAGCGATTTCCCCGTCACCCACGAGACGTGCGAGATAGCGATCAGGCGCGTGCGCTCGCTGACGGCCTCCACGATCCGATCCGCCGGCGCAACGCGCACCCGTGCCGCCGAAGCGTGAAGCGCGCCGAGCAGCCCGAAGTGCTCCTCGTCGCTCGTCACGATCTCCGCGTCGGGCCCGAGGCCCAGGCCGGAGAGGACGATGTTGCAGCTCTCCGTCGTCGAGCGCGTCAGCGCCACCCGTTCCGGCTCGACCCCGAGCACGCGGGCCAGCCTCGCCCGGGCTTCCTCGCGAAGCGCGAGGACGCTCTCGAAGTACGGCGCTCCGCCGCGGCCGCGTGCAACGTCGAGCAACTCCTCGGCCAACATCGCCTCGACGGTCGCGCGCGCGAGCGGCCCGTTCGAGCCCGCGTTCAGGAACGCGAAACGCTCGAGCACGGGAAAGGCGGCGCGGGCCTCCTCGAAGGTCATTCGTTCCGGCTGCGGACGAGCAGGGCGGCTTAGTCTAGGCGCCCATGCGCGCGCTCCTTGCCGACCTGTCCGAGCTTCACGCGGAGATTGCGTGAGCCCAGAACGCTTCGCGGACGTCATCCGCCGGCAGCTCAACCTGTTCGAGCATGAGAACGCGGGCCTTATCGCCGAGTGCGAGGCGGCGGAGCGCGCTTACGACAAGGCTGATCGGGACGAGGCCGAGGAGCGCTACGGCGACTACGCCGACCTCGTCGAGACCGGAACCGAGCTGCTCGCCTCGCTGCGGGACGGGTTCGCCTCGACGCTCGACGAGGAGACGGCCGAGGAGTACGAGCACGCCTTCAACCGGGCGGTTGGACGGCGGTTCACTCGCTTCGCCTTGGAGATCGAGGACACGTAGAGGCCGTCGGCGAACCCGCGGACGAGCGCTAACGATGACCGAAATGATGGGCTTCGGGCAGCGCCGAGACGAGATCGGACGCGCCCGAGAGTCGCCGCGCGATCGGCGCGAGCGTCTCGAGCTTCCGGACCACGACGTTCTGGTTCCGCTCGATCCGCTCGAAGGTGCCGTGCGCGAGGATCAGCGGCTCGCCGCGGACGATTGCGCGGTGCCGCTCGTAGACGGGCGGGGGGACGATCAGGTTTATCTGCCCGAACTCGTCCTCGAGCAGCACGAAGACGACGCCGTTGGCGGTCGCCGGCCGCTGACGGGCAACGGCCATCCCCGCCACGGCCACACGAGCCCTGTCCGGTGCCTGGCATAGGTCATGGCTGGAGAGGACACCCTCGGGGAGGTGCGGGCGGAGCAGCTCCAGCGGGTGCACGTCGACCGACAGGCTCGTCTGCCGGTAGTGGGCGAGCATGCGCTCCCACTCGGATGGCTCCGGCAGCTCCGGCGTCTCCGCTGTCGGATCGAGCGGAAGCGCGAGCTGGCGCTCCTCGCCGCCTGAGCCGGGCACGCTCTGCGAGCGCGGAACGAGCCCTAGCTCCCAGAGGAGCGCGCGGCGTGACTCGCCCGAGGCATCGCTTGCGGTGCCGCCTTCAGGACGTACGGGCTTCGCCCGTGCGTCCGTCTGAACTGACCGGTCGATCCGATGGGACTTCAACCGAAACGGCTTAAAGCAGTCGCAAGCTCCCGAAGCGATCAGGCTCTCGAGGCCGTCATGGCTGAGCGACGTGCGCTGTGCAAGTGAGACCACATCGGGGAAGGGCCCGCCGCAGGCCCGCTCCTCGGCGAGCGCCTTGGCGTCGTCCTCGCCGATCGACGCGATGTATTCGAAACCGATGCGCACGGCGCCCTCTTCGACACTGCACTTCGCTTCGCTCACGTTCACGTGCGGCGGGCGCACCTCCACCCCACGCCGCTGGGCGTCGCGGACGAGACTCGCCGGCGGGTAGAAGCCCATCGGCTGCGCGTTCAGTAGCGCACAGAGGAACTCGACGGGATAGTGGTGGCGCAGCCAGGCCGACTGGTAGGCGAGCAGCCCGAAGGCCGCCGCATGCGACTTCGGGAAGCCGAAGCCGGAGAAACCGACGAGCTTGTCGTACACCGAGTCGGCCGTCTGCTCGCCGACGCCCCTCGCGACCGCGCCCTCGACGAAGCGGTCGCGGAAGGCCTCGAGCGCCGCCTCACTCCGCTTCCGGCTCATCGCACGGCGCAGCCCCTCGGCCTCACCCACGGTGAACCCGGCGAGCGCCATCGCCACCTCCAGCACCTGGTCCTGGAAGACGACGACGCCGAGCGTCTCGCGCAGCGGCTCGGCCAGCGAGGGATGGTCGACGGGAGGCACGAAACGCGGGTCCTCGCGAAGGCGCTGACGCCGTTCGATGTACGGGTGGACGGCCTTGCCCTGGATCGGCCCCGGTCGGACGAGCGCCACCTGCACGGTCAGGTCGTCGAGGTTCTCCGGCCGGGTCCGCAGCAGGCTCTGCATCTGCGCGCGGCTCTCGATCTGGAAGTCGCCGACGGTGTCGGCGCGCTGAATCTCCTCGTAGACGGCGGCATCGTCCAGCGGGATTCGGGAGAGGTCGATCGTTTCGCTCCGCAACCGCGCGATCTGGACGACGCAGTCCTCGACCGCCGAGAGCATGCCCAGGCCCAGCAGGTCGATCTTCAGGAAGCCGGCGTCGGCGCAGGAGTCCTTGTCCCACTGGCAGATCTGCCGACCCTCCATCGCGGCCGGCTGCACGGGGACGAGCTCGACGAGGGGACGGCTCGAGATCACCATTCCGCCCGGGTGCTGCGAGATGTGCCGCGGCAGGCCGGCGATCTCGCGCGAGAGGTCGCCGAGCGCGCGCCAGCGCGGCGAGCGGAGCTTCCTCTCTCCGTCCGGGAGCTTCTCGATCTCCTGCTCGACGCGCTTCGGGTTCCCCTCGGTGACCCGCGCGAGCCGCTCGAGCTCGGCGAACGGAAGGCCGAGCGCCTTGCCGACGTCGCGGATCGCCCCGCGCGAGTGGTACGTCGAGAAGCTTGCGACGAGCGCGGCGTGCTCGCGCCCATAGCGCTCGGTGACGACGACGATCAGCTTCTCGCGGATGTCGCGCGGGAAGTCGAGATCGATGTCGGGAACGGCGTCGAGCTCGCGGTTCAGGAAGCGCCCGAGCGAGAGGTCGGCCGCGACGGGATCGACGTGCGAGAGCCCCGTCAGGTAGCAGACGAGCGAGCCGACCGAGCTTCCCCGCCCACGCCCTGGTGGGAGCGAGTGCCTCGGCGACTCCCGTCCGCGGACCTCTCGGGCGACCTCGGCCGCGAGCTCCAGCACCTCCCAGTGGAGCAGGAAGAACCCCGCCAGCCCGAGCTCGCCGATCAGCGCGAGCTCTTCGTCCAAACGCGCCCGTGAACATAGGACGCGTAGCGTGTTTGCACCGCCGTAACGCGCCTCGAATGCCGCATTGCAGACGCGGCTCAGCTCGGCGATGGCCGGCTCGTCCCGGTCGGAGAAGTCCGGGTAGCGATAGCCGAGCTCCTGAGTGAGATCGAAGTCGAGTCGAGTCGCGAGCTCGCCCGTCCGGGCGACCGCTTCGAGATCGTCGGGGAAGCGCTCAGCAGCTTGATCGGGCGCAAGGAGGACGGATTCGTGATTGCCGCGCCGCTCGCGCTCGGCGCCTTCGAGCGAGGTGCGACGGCGGATCGCGACCATCGTGTCCTGAAGCTCGGCGCGCCGCGGATGGTGCGCATGCGCGTCGCCGGTGGCGACCGTCTCGACCCCGAGCATCTCGGCCAATTCGCGCAGCCTCGCGTTGCGGCGCGCATCGCCGCGCTCGTAGGGCCGCTGGAGCTCCACGAAGAACCGCTCGCGGCCGAAGGCGCGGGCAAGCTCCGCGGCTGCGTTGGGGTCGCGAACCGCGAGCCCGTCCCGCGCGCAGCCCGAGAGGCAGACGAGCCCTTCGTTCTGCTCCGCGAGCAGCCGGAGGTCGAGTGCCGGCGGCAACAACTCGGTCTCCTTCGGCCTCGTCCCCGCGTGCGCCGCGGTCAGAAGGCGGCAGAGGTTCGCGTAGCCGCGCGGGGTCTCGACGAGGAGCGTCACGTGGGCGCCGTCTGCGAGCGTTACCTCCGCGCCGGTGATCGGTCGCACGCCGAACGCCTTCGCAGCATGCGCGAACTCGAGCGAGCCGTAGACCCCGTCGTGGTCCGTGAGTGCGAGGGCCTCGTGGCCGAGCTCCGCCGCGCGGGCAGCCAGCTCCTCAGGGTGCGAGGCGCCGTCGAGGAACGAATAGGCTGAATGGCAATGCAGCTCCACGAAGCCCATGCCGTCTTCCTAGGCCCCAGCGAAGGCGAGTATCGGAGAACGGGGGACTAGATCGACCCCCGTGCCCGCTACGACGAGATCGCCGACGACCTCGCGGCCCGCGACCCGAGCGTCCAGCTCGGCCAGATGATGGGTATGCCCTGCATCAAGGCCGGCGGCAAGATGGTGATCGGCTACGAGTCCAGGGGCGAGATGGTCTTCAAGCTTCCCGACGCGAAAGCGCACGAGCAGGCGCTGGCGCTCGACGGCGCCAAGCTCTTCGACCCCTCCGGCCGTGGAAAGCCCTTCAAGGAGTGGGTCCAGGTGCCGGCGGCTCACGAGAGCGAGTGGCCCAAGCTCGCCGACGCAGCCATCAGACTCCGCGCTGGCTGAACCAGCCTCCGTCTTCCTCGTCCCGGTAGATGACCGCGTTCTCGCCACCCTCGAGGACGACGTCGAAGTAGCGCCGGTGCACAGGCTCCTCGGTCCACCAGCGATCGACGACGCGCCACTCCTCGCGGACGAGCGCGACCGGCCGCCGGTTCACCTCCCGCGGCGTCCCGTCGAAGCTCGGCTCGACGAGCGCAGGCCGAGGAGCGTTTAGTCGTCCAGCGCGACGAGCAGTGCCCGCTGTTCCGGAATGCGCGACCAGGGCGCCACCTCCACGACCGTGCACACACCTCCTTCGCCCGTGCTCGCCTTCACCTGCCGCAGGCCTTCCCGGAGCTTGCCGTGGAGCTCGTCGCCCTCAGGACGGACGAGCGCCAGCTGCTGGCCCGTCGACTCCGTCAGCTCGACCGCTTCGAGCTTCAGCTTCAAGATAGGTGCCGGAAGCTCCGCGAGCTTCGGGCCGAGAGCGGTGCGCAGCCGCGCCGCTTCGGCGAAGGGCTCGCGCAGGGTTAGCGTCCGCCGCCACGAGCCGCCGCCGACGAGCGTCGCCGAGAGGGCGATCTTGCGCAGGAACCGCTCGCCGCGCTCCGACCGCCCCAGGAGGCGCTCGACGAGGACCGCGAGCGCGCGCCGTAACGTGAGCTCGTTCCCGACCGCTTCGGGAAAGTCGAGCGTCTCGACGAGCTCTGCCGGGGGCCGTCTTCCCCGCACGCGCCCGCGGTCGCGTCCTCTCGCCAGGCTCCAGGCGCGCCGCCCGTCCGGCCCCAATCGTTCGGCTACGGCGCCGCCCGGAAGCCCAGCAAGCTCGCCGACCCTGCGCACTCCGAGCTCCTGCAGCTCCCTCTGCTGCTCCTCGGCGAGCGGCAGAAGCGAGAGCGGAAGCGGCGCGAGGAAGTCGCGCGTGCGCTCGTCGGCAACGATGAGAACCTGCCCGGGACGCGCGACGCTCGCCGCAGCGAGGGCGGCGAACCGGCGCCCGGCAGCGCCCGCGCGTGAATCCCAGGCAGAGCCGACGGCGGCGAGGGCGCGCTCGAGCGCCGCCTCCACGCCGCCGTAGAGACGCTCGACCCCACGCGTCTCGAAGAAGACTGAACCGAGCCCGGTCGGCTCGACTGCGAAGCCCGCGTCCTCAAGGCGCCTGAGGACCTCCTCCCAGGCCTGCTCGGCCGCCGCGGGGTCCTGCTCGACGAGGACGAGCTCCGGGCAGGTGGCGAGCGCCTCTCCCATCCGCATGCCCGGCTTCACCCCCGCCTGATCGGCGGCGGCGGTCACCGGGCCCAGCAGGGGCTCCTCGCCCTCGGCGGGAGCGAGCGCCGCCGGCGCGAGGGCCAGGCGCGGGCGCGCGCGCAGCGCGACCCGCAGCTCGAAGGCGGGGATGAGGATGCAGGCCACCATACGAACGTATGTTCTACACGAACACACGTTCGCTGTCAAGAACGGGAATTGCCCCTTCTCTGTATAGGCGGCTAACCTCGGTGCTGGCCGACCAGCCGGTAAGGGGTCGCCTCCGGAGCCGCAACGTCCGCGCAAGCGGCCGTCGAAGGCTGAAGGGCTGGAAGTAGACCCGGGGCCTCCCGCCATTTTCAAAGCCGTAACGTCCGACCCGAACCGTAGTATTTGGCTTAGATAAAGCGAAAGCGCCGCTGGTTGCACCCAACGACGCTTTCTTGCCAACAAGGAGCGATGCATGCCCCCCGTTGACCGCCTTCAGCCTATCCGCGCCGCCTCGTCCGAATCCGGGCTCTCCCTGATCGAGTTCATGCGGGAGTTCCCCGACGACTCCACTTGCCTGGAATGGCTGTGGCGAACCCGCTACTCCCCGGACGGCAAGACAGCCCACTGTCCGAAGTGCGAGCAGGACAGGCAGTTCAAGAGGTACGAGTTCAAGACGCGGCGTCAGTCGTGGACGTGTACGGCTTGCGGTCAGCACATCACCCCGACGGCCGGAACCATCTTCCACAAGTCGTCCACATCCCTGCATCTGTGGTTCTTCGCGATCTACGTCATGACTAGCACTCGTTGTGGGATTTCCGCGAAGCAGCTTGAGCGCGAACTGGGCGTCAAGTATCGAACCGCTTGGAGGATGTTCAACAAGATCCGCAACGAGCTTATGGCCGACGACGACACGCCGCTGTCGGGGCACGTCGAGGCCGACGAAACATTGCTCGGCGGGAAGATTCGCAACGACGCTCGGCGCAAGCGAGACGCGCTCGGGTGGACGCCGAAGCGGTGGGATCAAGAACACAAGACGATGGTGTTCGCGGCGGTCGAGCGGGACGGACGTGTTCGCGCTCGGGTCATTCCGAATAGTTCCGGCCCAACCCTGCGCCAAGTGGTGCGGGAGAACGTTGCGCGGGTTCGATCCTCTACACGGACGAGTGGGGCGGCTACCGGACGCTCTCGGGTGACTATGACCACCGAACGATCCGCCACCGCGACCGCATCTACGTCGATGGGCTGACGCACACTCAAACAGTGGAGGGTTTCTTCGGGTCGTCCAAGAACGCGATCCGTGGCGTCTACCACGGCGTCTCGGCTCAGTGGCTCCAGGGCTACCTCAACGAGTTCGCGTGGCGCTACAACCGACGAGGCGACCGGAACACGATGTTCCGCGACCTCCTGAACGAGGCCGCTACCCGGACACGCTAGGCCTTTGGCTTGGCGATCTTCTTGAGCGCCGCCATCACGTCCTTGCGCTTCGGGATGGGGATCTCCAAGCCTTTGGGCGTCTTCTGCTTCGGCTCTTGCGGCTTGTCGCTCATTCATGGTGAGGTTAGCGGGTGCATCCGCTGACAAGCGTCCGAGAAAAGGTGGGCAGGGCACGCGAGCACCACGAGGTTCTTCACAGGGAGTTCGACTCGTTCATGAAGGACGACCCGGACTCTCCCTGGGGACTCGCCTTCGACCTCGACCACAAGGTCGGCGAATGCCGTTTCTGGTGGCGACAGGAAGAACCGACTCCGCTTCGCTGGTCGGTCATCCTCGGAGAGTTCTTGTACGACCTCCGCTCGGCGCTCGACCACCTCGCGAGACAACTGGTCCTCGCGAACGGACGGAAACCTGACAACCGGACTGAGTTCCCCGTCTTCAAGTCCGAGGACGACTTCGAGGGTCGGTCTTGTCCCAAGACGCGCGGAATGAGCGCCAAGGTAAAGGCACTCCTCTTGGAGATACAGCCGTTTAGAGAATGGCCGGAAAACCCGATGGACACGACCCTCTGGGGCATCCAGAACCTCTGCAACTTTGACAAGCACAAGCTGCTTCATCTCACGGATCCCTGGTTGATGACCGCCGAAATGAACGTCACCGGACCGGGAGTTGAGTGGATCCAGAAACCCCGCCGCATGCGGCTCTACGACAAAGCAAAAATCTGTGCCTACCGATGGGACACCTCGGCCGATACAAACGTGAATATGAATTTCGGCTTCTCCCTTGACGTAGCGCTCGCCGAGGGGCAATGGCAGCCGGAAGGGGCTGGTCAGCCGAGCGAAGGAATGTCTGTCCTCCACCTCATGGACGTCTGTCTCAAATACATGGAGACGACCTTCTTGCCTCGCTTCGAGCCGTTCTTCCCCGACGCGACTCAAAACTGACCGCCGCGTTTAGACAGAGAAGGCCCAATTCCCTCAAGAACCTCCGGGATCGATCTATCGACGCCGCTTGCGAGCCGTCAGCCAGCCGTAGTCCGGAATGCGGTCCAGACACCCATGCCCGCATCGGCCGTGATCCCGCCAGACGCTCGTGACGGCCACGCCGACCGCTTTCCTGCCCACACGCGCGAAGGCGGCGGCGGTTGCCGACGGCCGTGAGAGGGAGGCGGCCGGAAGGTGCCGCGTGACATCGGCATCTCCGTCGACATCCAGGTCATAGAGCGCCGTGAACGACCCCTGTCCATGCTGGATCGCACTTGTCCGCCAGGGCTCCCACGTCTTGACAGTCGCAGTCAGCCGGCCACCGGCGATCCGAACGATGAGCCTCGCCAGGTCGAGATCGCCCTTGCCGGAGCGCCGGTCGGAGAAGGACGAGGGCGCGTTCGTGACGCGCTGCCAGTCCACCGACGATCCGGCGACCGGGATCCGGCGCAGGTTGCTTCCGTCCGCATTCACGAGATAGAGCCGGTAGCCGCTGATGTTGACAAGGCGGGAGATGACGATGCTCTGTCCGTCGGGCGACCAGTCGGCCTCCCATTCCTGGTCGCGGCTCGGCGCGTGCGCGATCAGCCGCCTGTCCGTTCCATCGACCCGGATTGTGTACGTGTTGAAGCCCGCGCCGTCCTCGAGCACGTAGAGGAGCGAGCGGCCGTCCGGCGACCACGCCGGCCTTTCCCCGTCCGCGACCTTGCGGCGCTGCGAGCCGTTCGGACGCACGACGTGGATCTCCTTGTTCGCGTAGTAGCCGTCGTCGTCGGGATCCGGCGTCGGGCGGTTCTCGATCGTCGAGAACGCGATCCAGCGGCCGTCCGGCGACCAGGCGGTATCCGTGTGCCCCTCGTCGCGCGTGACCCTTCGCTTCCCCCGGCCCACGCCCATCATGTATATGCCGCCCTTGGCGTCGCTCTGGCGCGAGAAGGCGATCGATCTGCCGTCCGGCGACCAGGTGGGCGAGAGGACGTAGCCGTGCGGCGGTGTGCGGACGAGCCGCCGCCACGCTGTTCCGTCGGGTGTCGTCAGCGAGATCCCGCCGAGCCGGCCCGATCGGTCGCTCGCGAACACGATCTCGGTGCCGGAAGGCGACCAAGCCGGGTCGTCATCGAGTTGATTCCGCGTGAGCCGAAGCCGGCCTGTGCCGTCCGTGTTGACGACGACGATGCCGTTGTTCCCGACGACGAGCATGCCGTTCAGGCCCGGGAACACGCGCTCCGAAGCTCCCGCAACCGAGCAAGCCGCCAGCCCGGCCAGCGCGGCGCAGACAGCCGCGGTCCGACCACTCACGCCTGGTTAGACGACGCAGGCCACGCGCTCGTTAGGGCTCAGCGGAGAAGAAACCCGGCTCCGATCTCGTCCTCCGGATCGAGGACGAACTCGGCGCTCCCGGTGCGAAAAGCGCTGCCCTCCACCTCGGTGATGACCGCGGGCCGGCCGGCAACCTCCGGGCGCGCGACGACCCGCCCCCGAAACTCCGAGCCGACGATCGACAGGTGGCGAAGCTCCTCGCCCGTCGGCAGCCCGCCCGACGCATCGAGAAGAGCCAGGCGGGCCGAGGTTCCCGAGCCGCACGGCGACCGGTCGACCTCGCCGTCGGCGAACACGGTCACGTTTCGCTGCGTGAGGACGTCGCCGTCCTCGTCCTGCCAGAAGATGACGCCGTAAAGGTCGCGGAGCTCGGGCTCGAGCGGGTGCACTAGGTCGTGCTCGGCCTCGATCGCCTTCTTCACTTCACGCCCGAGCTCGATCAGCCGCGGCAGCTCGACCGGCTCCACTCGCTCACGGCAAGATGCGTAGAAGGCGCCTCCGAAAGCGACGTCGACCTGGGCCGTCCCCGCTCGCAGCCCCGTGGCCCACACGAAGGAGGGAACGTTGCGGAACCGCACGGACCGCACCTTTCCGCCCTCGACCGTGGCCCATGTGTCGAGGCGGCCTGAGGGAACGTCGACCACCACCTTTGTCTCGCCTTCGCGCCTCTCGACCACTCCCTCTTCGAGCGCCCAGGTGACGAGAGCGATCGTGCCGTGCCCGCAGGCGGTCGAGTAGCCGGCGTTGTGAAAGAAGACGACGCCGAGATCGGCTCCGTCGTCGTTTGGCTCGACGACATGGCAGCCGTACATGTCTGCATGGCCGCGGGGCTCGAAGACGAGCAGCCGGCGGACGTGATCGAGCCGTTCCAGCGCGTCACGCCGCTTCTGGAGGATCGTCTCGCCGCGCAGCGGCTCGACCCCGTCCGTGACGATCCGGAACGGCTCGCCGCCGGTGTGGTAGTCGACGGTGCGAATCACTCGAGCCTCTCGATCTCGGCGGCGCCGCGCACCATGCGGCTCAGACGCGGCACGACCTCGAGGACGCTCTCTCGAGCGCACCACGCGATGTCGTCCTCCAGGCCGGGCGGGCCGTACGTCCGCGCGAGAAGGCCCTCGTGCGCGGTTGAGAACGAGCGGGCGACGAGCTCGGCCGCGATCGCCGAGTCCGATCGCTCCGCCTCGAGCAGCTGGACGATCCTCCCCGCGCAGTAGGCGTCATCGAGCGCGAACGCGCCCTGGAAGCCGGCGCAGACGATCACGACGTCCTCTCCCCCGCCGCGCGCGGCCGCCGCCACCACGTCCAGGTTGAGCAGGCTCCCGAGCAGCACCTCTCCGCAGCGCGCCGCAGCCTCGAGGATCGCGCGCGTCCCGTTCGTGGTCGAGAAGATCACGGTCCTGGCCCTCGGCTCGCCGACGAACTCCCGGGGCGAGGCCCCGACGTCGAAGCCCTCGATCCGCACGGCGTTCCGCTCACCGCCGAGCAGCCCCTCCCCCAGCTCCTCGCGCAAGGCGCGCGCGTCCTCGATCTCCCCACAGCAGAACACGCGCTCGTAGCCCGACGCGAGCGCCTGCGCGATCGTCGTGGTGGCGCGCAACACGTCGACGACGATCCCTAAGGGCGCGCTCGTCGCCTCCGCCGGTGTAAACGCGACGTGGACGCGCATGCCGCCACTACGCTACCCAGGTGGCCGAGACGATGACCTGCTACCGGCATCCCGACCGGGAGACTGGCGTCTCGTGCTCGGAATGCGGCCGCGGGATCTGCCCCGATTGCATGGTCTTCGCCCCAGTCGGCATCCGCTGCCTGGATCACTCGGGCAAGCCCCAGGGCGCTGCCCGCGTCACCAGTGGCATGCGGCGGGCTACGTACGAGGGCACCGGCGCGCTCGTCACGAAGGGGCTGATCGCGGTCAACGTCCTCGTCTTCTTCGCCAACCTGGCGCAGGGCTCCAGCCTGAATCGAACATCGGGCTCGATCTATGACAAGGGAGCGCTCTTCGTGAGCAATCCCTTCCTGCAGGGCGGCCTTGCCGACGGAGAGTGGTGGCGCCTGATCACGGCCACCTTCCTGCATGGCAATCTGCTCCACATCGGGATGAACATGTTCGTGCTCTGGATCGTCGGCGCGCCCGTCGAGCAGGCGATCGGACGCGGGCGCTTCCTCGCGCTCTACGTCGTGGGGGGCCTGGCGGGGTCGGCCGGCGCGATCCTCCTGGACCCGAACGTGCCCACGGTCGGCGCCTCGGGGGCGATCTTCGGGATCCTCGGGGCCGCGCTGATCCTCGAGTCGCAGCGGAACTACGTGCTCGGCGGCAGCGCGCTCTCCTTCATCGTCATCAACCTCGTGCTGACCTTCGCAATCCCGAACATCTCAATCGGCGGGCACCTCGGCGGGCTTGCCGGCGGCGCGCTGGGGACGCTTGCGCTCTCGCGATTCGGGAGGTCGCACGCCATCTACGGGAGGCCGGGACTGATCGGCGCGGTGGGTCTCGCCGCGGTCGGCCTGGCGAGCGTCGCCGTCGCCTACTGGCGCGTCCAGGGCCTCGCCTGAGGCAAGGGAGCGCGGCGCCGTGACGGCGCCGCGCTCCGATCCAACTACGACGCGGGAGTCGCCATGGCCCGCTCGGGCACCGGCTCGGTCACCGGTGCGCTCACGTAGAGCAGCCCGCTCGTGATGGCCGTCCAGCCGAGGCCGGCGATGGTCGCCACGAACACATAGCCGCCGGTGGGCGCCCAGAAGCCGCTCGTCGCCCAGTTCGTCCCATGCAGGACGACGAGCACGGCCGCCAGCAGCCCGAGGTACCCGTACCAGCTCGCCATGATCTGGGATCGCCATAGGGCGATCGACGCGGCGGCGATCAGGCCGGCGAGCGGATAGGCGCTGATCACGTCGGCCGTCGCAACGAGCGTGTTCAGTCCCTGGATCACGCCGGCGTCGCCCGCGCTCGCGATGTTCAGTGCCAGGCCACCGGCGATCGCACCCGTGACGGCCTGAACGCCCACGAAGACCGCGCCCATCGCGATCGTCGTCGCGGCGAGCCGGCCTTCGCCCGCCTCGCGAAGGATGTTCGCGATCGTACCGATGAACCACACCAGCATCAGGAACGCGATGCCGAAGATGATCATCGAGGTCAGGACGCGGCCGCGATCTCCGTCGTAGAAGCTCACGATCTCGTTCGTCGGGTCGCTCACCTTCGGCGGCGAGCCATAGATGATGAACGCGACGATGAAGAGCACGACGAAGCCGATGCCGGTCGCGCGTGAGTAGCGCTCCCAGTTCATGCTCGTCATAGATACCTCCTTAGTGAGAGTCGGCTCGATTCTCCGCCTCTGGCCGGGGCCGGTCAAGACCTCGCGACGAAGGCGTCACGTCTGAATCGACTGCACGTCTCGCGAGAAGACGAATCGCCCGCCGACTCCGGCGAGACCAACGACGTAGGCGAGAGCGAGCGCGATGCCTGCCCTTGTCGAGAGCAGATCCTCGTGGTCAGTCCCGACGATGGCTCCCAGCGCCTCGCCGGGCGTGTACTTCGCGTTGTCCTTCAGAAGCTCCATCAGCAACTGCTCGACGATCAGCAGCCAGGCGAAGACGACGACGATTGCCGCGACCTGGTTCCGGATCAGCGCTCCGAGCCCGACGCCGAGCATCCCGCAGATCGTCATCACGCCGATCGTCCCGGCCACGAGCCGCGCGGCGTCGTTGTCAAACGAGAGATCGACGCCCTTCAGTGCCAGCAGCGGCGCCCCGAGCGCGAGCGCGAAGAGGTCGGAGATCACGGCAAAGGCGATCCCGAGCGCAGCGCCGGCGACGAGCTTCACGAGCAGCACCTTCCAGCGACGCGGCGTGACCAACAGCGTCTGCGTGATCGTGCCATGGCGGAACTCGCCCGACATCAGCATGACGCCGAGGACGAGGACGAAGACGATGCCGCTGATCGGCGCGGCGAAGAGCCCCTCCTGGTCGTCGGCGAGATCGCTCGCGCTCGAGCTTGCGATCGCCGCGATGGTCGCGATCGCCACGATCGCCAGCAGCGCGCCGAGGAGCCCGTAGACCATGCGCGTCGTGCGCAGCTTCAGGAGCTCGGCCGAGAGCAGCGCGCTCACGCCGCGGCTTCCTCGGTCGAGCGGGTCAGCTCGAGGAAGACTTCCTCGAGCGTCGCCGCCTCGGCGCTCAGCTCGTGGAGGACGATCCCGTTCGCGGCCGCGAGCTCGCCGACGCGCTCGATGGGCGTCTCCTGAACGGCCAGAACGCCCGGCGACGTTAGGCTCGCGGTGACTCCGGCCGCCGTGAGCGCCTCGTGCAGGCGATCGACCTGCGGGCTGCGGACGCGGACACCCCCTTTGGCGCGCTCCATGATCTCCTGGAGCGAGGTGTGCGAGATCAGGCGCCCGCGGTGGATGATCACGACCCGGTCGGCCAGCTGTGCGACCTCGGCGAGCACGTGACTGGAGACGAAGACAGTCCGGCCCTGGTCGGCGAGCGAGCGCAGGAACTCGCGTAGCCAGCGGATCCCCTCGGGGTCGAGCCCGTTCGCAGGCTCGTCGAGGATCAGCACGTTCGGCTCGCCGAGCAGCGCGCCGGCGATCGTCAGCCGTTGCCGCATGCCGAGCGAGTACACCTTGACGCGCTTCCTCGCCGCGTCCGCCAGCCCGACGAGCGCGAGCACCTCGTCCACCCGCTGCTCGGGGACGCGCGCGGCTTGCGCGAGCACGCGCAGGTGGTTGCGGCCCCCTCTCCCCGGATGGAAGTTCGCCGCCTCCAGCACCGCGCCCACCTCGTGCACCGGCTGCTCGAGGTCGCGGTAGCGGCGACCCCCGATGGTGGCCGAGCCGGCCGTCGCGGCGACGAGGTCGAGCAAGACGCGCAGCGTCGTCGTCTTGCCGGCTCCGTTCGGGCCTAGGAAGCCCGTGACGGCGCCGGGCTCGACCTCGAAGCTGAGGTCGTCGACTGCGAGCGTGGAGCCGTAGCGCTTCGTCAGGCGCTCGACGGCGATCATCCATGCCCCTTCCAGTGACGCTGTCGAGCTTCTGGGTCGCGAGCCCAAGGCGCCGCCTTGGCGGCGCCGACAAGAAGAGGCCGTGCCGGCTTTGCCGGCGCGGCCGTCTCAAGCCAGAGGCCGCACTCGTCCGCGCAGGGCATCGCCTGCGATGCCCTTAAGAGGTCACGGCAGCTTTGCTGGCGTGACCGTTTCATGCTAGAAGCCTTGGCAAGGGCGAGGGTGGGCTCTGGCGCCGCGTGATCGCGGGCCAGAAGCCGACGAGTGTCGCTGGAAGGGGCATCAGTCGCCGGCCGCTACTGCCTCGACGCCGGCGTCCTTCAGCGCCGCCTGCGCAGCGGCGAGGCGCGCGAGGGGAACGCGGTACGGGGAGCACGAGACGTAGTCGAGGCCGAGCTCGTGGCAGAACGCGACCGAGGCAGGCTCGCCGCCGTGCTCGCCGCAGATGCCCATCTTGAGGCCTTCCTTCACTGACCGTCCGCGCTCGACCGCGATCCGCATGAGGTCGCCGACCCCGGCCTGGTCGAGCGTCTCGAACGGGTTCCGCTCCAGCACGCCGTCCTCGAGATAGCGCGTGAGGAACTTCCCCTCGGCGTCGTCGCGCGAGAAGCCGAGTGCGGTCTGCGTGAGGTCGTTCGTCCCGAACGAGAAGAAGTCGGCGTGCTCGGCTATCTCGTCTGCCCGGACACATGCGCGCGGGAGCTCGATCATCGTGCCGACGAGGTATTCGAGCACGCCCTCCTCGGCCGCGGTGGCGACGGTGATCGCCCGCAGCCGGTGCAGCTCCTCGCCGAAGCCGACGAGCGGGTGCATGATCTCGACGAGGGGCGCGTCGCCGGTCCGTTCCTCGACCGCGATCGCAGCCCGCACGATCGCACGCACCTGCATCTCGTAGATCTCGGGCCACATCAGGCCGAGCCGGCAGCCGCGCGTGCCGAGCATTGGATTCGATTCACGGAGGGCGCGGATCCGCTCGCGCATGCGGTCGTCGGTCGCCTCCTCGAGCGGCGGCAGGAACTCGTGCAACGGTGGGTCGAGCAGGCGGATCGTCACCGGAAGGCCGGCCATGGCCTCGAAGATCCCCTCGAAGTCGCTCTGCTGGTGCGGGAGCAGCTTCTCGAGCGCTCGGCGACGCTCCTCCTCGCCGGAGGCCATGATCATCTCGCGGACGACGGGCAGCCGGTCCTCGGCCATGAACATGTGCTCGGTGCGGCAGAGACCGATGCCCTGCGCGCCGAACTCGCGCGCCTTCGCCGCGTCCTCGGGCGTGTCGGCGTTCGCGCGCACCTTCAGGCGTCGCAGGCCGTCGGCCCACTCGAGGATGGTCTCGAAGTCCTCGTTGATCTGCGGCGGGACGAGCGCGACTTCCCCAAAGATCACGCGTCCGGTGCCCCCGTCGATCGTAAGCAGATCGTCCTCGCCGAACTGCTTGCCGTTCAGCGAGGCCGTCTTCGCCTTCTCGTCGACGGAGAGCGCCTCGCACCCCGCGACGCACGGCTTCCCCATCCCGCGCGCGACGACCGCCGCGTGCGAGGTCATGCCTCCGTGCGCGGTGAGGATCCCCTTCGCCGCGATCATCCCGTGGATGTCGTCCGGTGTCGTCTCCCAGCGGACGAGGATGACGTCGTCGCCGTTCTGACTGCGCTCGGCGGCCGTGTCGGCGTCGAAGACAACCTTGCCGCAGGCCGCCCCCGGCGACGCGTTGAGCCCGGTAGCGGCCACCTCGAACTCCGCCTTCGGGTCGATCATCGGATGGAGCAGCTGGTCGAGCTGCGCCGGGTCGATCCGCGCGACCGCGTCCTCCCTCGAGATCAGGCCCTGCTCGACCATGTCCGCCGCGGACTTGAGCGCGGCGGCCGCCGTCCGCTTCGCGCTCCGGGTCTGGAGCAGGTAGAGGGTCCCGTCCTCGACGGTGAACTCGATGTCCTGCATGTCGCGGTAGTGCTCCTCGAGGCGGCCCATCGTGTGGAGGAGCTGTTCGAAGGCCTCCGGGAGCCGGTCGCGCATCCGCTCGAGGCGTTCCGGTGTCCGGATGCCGGCGACGACGTCCTCGCCCTGCGCGTCGGCGAGGAACTCGCCGTAGAGGCCCGGCTCGCCGGTCGAGGGGTCGCGGGTGAAGGCGACACCGGTACCCGAGCCGTCGCCCTTGTTGCCGAAGACCATCTGGACGACGTTGACCGCCGTCCCGAGATCGTCGGCGATGTGGTGGGCGCGACGGTAGACCTGCGCGCGCGGGCTGTCCCAGGACTCGAAGACGGCGCCGACGGCCCGCGTCAGCTGCTCGCGCGCGTCCTGGGGGAAGGCTCGGCCCGTCTCCTCCCGGTAGATGCGTTTGTACGTCTCGACCAGCTCGGCCATGTCTTCGGCCGAGAGGTCGACGTCCTGCGCGGCGCCTTGCTCCTCCTTCAGCCTCGAGAGCGCGTCCGCGAAGCGGTGCCCGTCGATCCCGTCGACAACCTCGCCGTACATCTGGATCAGGCGGCGGTAGGAGTCGTTTGCGAAGCGCGGGTTGGCGGTGCGCTCGGCGAGGCCGCGGACCGCCTCGTCAGTCAGGCCGAGGTTGAGGATCGTGTCCATCATCCCGGGCATCGAGACCGCCGCGCCGGACCGGACGGAGACGAGCAGCGGGTCCTCCGGGTCGCCGAAGCGCTTGCCGGTCCGATCCTCGAGCGCCTCGACGTGACGGTCGACCTCGTCGGCGAGCCCGTCGGGCAGCTCGCCGCCGGCCTCCATGTAGGCGCGACAGGCGTCGGTGGTGATCGTGAATCCCGTCGGGACGGGGATGCCCAGCTGCGTCATCTCCGCGAGCCCGATGCCCTTGCCGCCCAGGAGCTCGCGCCCTCCCTCGGCGCGCTCGTCGAAGTCGTAGACGTAGCGGGTCGCGGTCGTCGCCATCAGACGAATCTTCCCATAGCCGCAAGGCAATACTCCTGCAACGGGGTTAGCGTTGTCTTCTGTGCACAAGGACGGCCGCCTGGGCGCGCACGCCCGGGCACGACTCGTACTGGATCTACTCGCCGATGTTCTTCGACCTCGTGCCCAAGCCTGGCCGGGCAACGCTCGAGATCGGCTGCGGCGAGGGCCGAGCAACGCGCGACCTGAAGGAGGGAGGCCACCGAGTCGTGGCGGTCGACGCCTCGCCCACGCTGCTTCGCCTCGCCCAGGAGGAGGACCCTGACGGTGAATACCTGCTCGCGGACGCCGCGGCCCTGCCCTTTCAGGACGCGACCTTCGACCTCGTCGTGTCCTACAACTCGTTGATGGACATCCAGGACATGCCCGGCGCGGTGCGCGAGGCGGCACGCGTACTCGAGCCGGGCGGCCGCTTCTGCGCCTGCGTCACACACCCGCTCATGGACGCCGGGCGGTTCGTCTCGCACGACCCCGGCGCGGCCTTCGTCATCGCCGGCTCGTACTTCGGCCGGCGGCGCTTCGAGGGCACCTTCGAGCGCAACGGCCTTGCGGTCACGTTCCACGGCTGGTGCTACCCGCTCGAGGACTACGCACGAGCGCTCGAGGACGCGGGCCTGCTGATCGAGGCGCTGCGAGAGCCGCCGATCCCATCCGAAGTCGTCGCGGCGAAGCCGCGCGAGGAGCCCCACAGCCGCATCCCGATGTTCCTCCACCTGCGGGCTGTCAAGCCGTGACGCGGGAGGTCCGACGCGGGCAGCGCGTCGTCCGTCTCTCCAGCCCTGATCGTGTGCTCTGGCCCAACGAGGGCATTACGAAGGGCGACCTCTTCGACTACTACGCAGAGATCGCGCCGGTGCTCGTCCCGCACCTCCGGAACCGGCCGTTCACGATGAAGCGCTGGCGCGAAGGAATCGCCGGCCCGGCGTTCTTCCAGAAACAGGCGCCGAAGGGAATGCCGCCGTGGATCAAGACGCGCCGGTTCCGGACGGTTCCCCGCGACGGCGAGCCCAGGCTCGTCGACTTCGCGCTCGTCAACGACGAGCTGGCGCTGCTGTGGATGGTGCAGATGCACTGCATCGACATGAATGCCTGGTATTCCCGGGTCGATAAGCCGCACCGGCCCGATTTCGTGCTTTTCGACCTCGACCCACCGAAGGGCGAGTGGAGGCTCGCCGTCGAGGTCGCTCATCTCATTCGTGAGCGTTTGGAAGAGCTGGAGCTCGAATCCCACGTGAAGACGAGCGGGTCGACGGGCATCCACGTCCTCGTGCCGATCGCGCGGCGCTCGACCTTTGACCAGACCTATGAGTTCGCCGAGCTGGTTTCGCGGCAGCTCGCGGAGGAGCACCCCGGAATGCTCACGACCGAGTGGTTGAAGGAGAAGCGGCAGGGTGTCCTCATCGACCACCGGCAGAACGGCTGGGGCAAGACGATCGCGTCCGCTTACTCGGTCCGCCCGCGACCCGGCGCGCCGGTGTCGACCCCGGTTCGCTGGACGGAGCTGACACCGGATCTCGACTTCACGGCGTTCACGATGTCCGCGGTGCTCGAGCGCGTGCGGCGGGAGGCGATCTGTTCGAGCCGGTGCTGCACGGCCGGCAGGCGCTCGGCCCCGCGCTCCGCGCCATGCGCCGGGCGAGGCGGTAAGCTCGCCCATCCAGACCCGCGAGGAAGGAGCCGACGATGGCCTACCGCATTGCCGGAACGTATGTCTTGCACTGCAGCTGCCACCTTCTCTGCCCCTGTGGCGTCGACGGTCCGCCGACGAGCCCCGACGGCCAGTGCGATGCGGCCAGCGTGTTTCACGTCGCGAGCGGCAACTCCGACGACACCGACCTCTCGGGTGTCGACTTCGCGCTCTACTTCCACGTGCCTTCCAATCTGACCGCCGGCAACTGGACGGTCGAGCTCGTCGTGGACGAGGCAGCGTCCGACGACCAGGCTCAGGCCCTCGAGCGGATCGTTTCCGGACAAGCGGGCGGGCCGTTCGCCGAGTTCGCGCCCTTGATCGGCGAGGTCCAGCCGCTGCGTCGGGCGCGGGTGACCTTTTCTGACGGGGATGCGCCGTCGGCGTCGATCGAAAACGAGGCGGAGATCCAGTTTGACCCGTTGAGGGGGGCCGACGGGACGCCAACCACTGTGTCGAACGCGATGCTCGCCTTCGCCCCTACCTACACCATCGGCAAAGGCTCGGGGCGTGGCCACTCCATCCGCGGAAGCTACGAGCCGGTCTACGGGGAGTCGGCGGCGTTCGAATACGCCTCGTAGCGGTTGTGCCAGCTGCCGCTCGGCAGCGGGTTATGGCCCCGCATATTGGAACTCGGCGTATTCGGCGTACCTCCCGCTCATATCGTCGAGCACGAAGCCGTCCAGGCCGAACCTGGCGACCGTCGAGGTCCCGAGCTCGCTTCGAATGGACGTAAATCCCGTCGGCTTGTCGAGATAGAGCTCCTCTTCATCGCCGGTGACGGGATTCCGCACGCGCGCCTGCCCGACCTCGAAAATTCGACCGCCTGCGATGGAGGCCGTTGTATTGATGCCGTCGAGTTTGATTTCGAAGGGGGCGTACACCGTATCCAGCAACGTCGACGTGACCGAGGCCAGGATGTCGAAGGGCAACCCTGCCTCGCCGCTTCGCCAGAGGGCTTCGAGCGCAGTGCGCTGCTCCAGCGTCGCATCCTCGTCGACTAGGAGGACCGCTGTGACGTTGCCCTCGTGCAGTGGACCGGGCGAGTGAGCCGCCCATGCGAACCGAAGTCCGTCCAGTGGCGTTTCCCCGTAGCGGCCCTTACGAATATCCCAGACATAGACCCCGTCGCAGTGTCCGTAGCTGGGAGCGACGTTGAAATTGCAAGGACATCCCCAATCGCAGTTACAGGGTCCGAACGTCGCCCCGCTCATCGACCATTTCTCGACCATCGCTGCCTCGTTCAGCCGGCACAGTCGGACTCGTTGACGTCATTCGAGCGCCGGGGCGTCACTGGCCAAAGCCGAACGTGAAAGACCAGCCGCCTCCTCCTGGGAGCGAGGCCTGTACGGAGTAACAGCCAGCTTTGGGGAGGTAGACACTCGAACCCCACTCGTGTGTATCGGGCTTCCTCGGATCATCTGGATGGCCGGGACGAGAGGGATCAAGAACCGGCCTTCTCGTCTTGATCGCGGGATAATCATTTCCCACCTGACTGGCGATCCTGAAGAGAACGGGTCGTTGGGAGCTGACTTGGGTGATCGAGACCGGAACAGGATCCGTCTGGTCGCGGTGAAGCAGCCAAAGCACCTTGATGCGCCAGCCGTATTTTGCTCGTCGGTAGGAGCGAGTCTGGCGAACTCGGTATGTGTTCTCCTGAGCGTTGAATCGAGCATAGAAGTGAACCCACACGGGCATCTCGCCGGAGAACAAGATGTTGAACGGCGCCGGCGGCATCGATCTTGGGATCGAGTTCGGCGCTGCACAGGTCCTTGGTGCAAGCCCGAGCTTGGGCGTTGGCCTAGGCGCCGTGGCACCGCTGCCCCCAGCAAGGAGCAGCTGAAGGACGCAGGCAAACAAGCAGAGAACCAACGCTCGGCGCAGGCGCGTTGTAGCTCGCGAACCGACATCGACGCCTCTAGCAATGAGAAGAGTATGCCGTGGCTAGCGGGAAGCCCGCGACTTCAGGTCGGCGAGCCAGGCGAGCCCGCGCAGCCCGAGCCAGATCGGCGTGAGCAACACGTAGAAGACGAGGCCCGCGGCACCGAGGCACGCGAGCCAGACGCCCCAGCGCCAGGCGGGAACCGGCGGCTTCGGTTTCAGCTCGGGGCGGGCAGCGCGCTGGCCCGGAACGCTCAGGAGACCGGCGCCTCGGTCCGACGCTGCTCGACGAGACGGATGACTCGCGCCGCCGTCTCCTCGATCGAAAGCTCGGTCGTGTCGATCACCGGGCAGCCCAGACGGCGCTGGACTCTCTCGGCCTGATCGAGCTCCTCGTAGATATCGAGCAGCTTCGAGTAGCGGTGATTCGAGCCGCCCATCCGCCTCGCCCGGCTGCGGCGGATCTCGGCGAGGCGCTTCGCGTCGATCGTGAGGCCGACGACCTTGGCCGGGTCGATCTCGAATAGCTCACGAGGAGGGTCTATCCCCTTCACGAGCGGCACGTTGGCCGCCCTGTAGCCGAGGTAGCCGAGGTAGATCGAGAGCGGCGTCTTGGAGGTGCGGGAGACGCCGACGAGAACGACGTCTGCATCGCTCAGGCCTCCAGAGATCCCGTCGTCGTATTTGACGGCGAACTCGATCGCCTCCATCCGCCGAAAGTACGTCTCATCCAGGAGATGACGCGAGCCCGCGCGCATTGTCGCCGCAATGCCCGAGACCTTGGCGACCGCCTCGATTGGCTGCCCGAGGAGGTCGCAATAGTGAAGCCGGGCGCGGCGGCACAGCGTCCTCATCGCGTCGCGCAGCTCAGGCTCGACGAGGGTGTAGACGACAACTGCCGGCCGCCCTTTCGCCCGATTGACCGCGCCCGCCAGGTCGTCGACTGTCTCGACCTGAGGATGACGGATCTCTTCGAAGGGCTGGTCGGGGAACTGCGCCTCGAGGGCATGGACGAGGCGCGTGGCCGTCTCGCCCGTGGAGTCGGAGACGACGTGAAGCTCGACCGCCTGCTTCGTCATCGCCTCAGGGTAGCGCCCGAGCTTCAGCGTTCGGGGTGCCGGGCAGCGCCGGCCACCCCTCTGCGGCCAAGGTTGCAGGTGTCCGGCGCTGTGGCAGACTCACTGACGGGTGTCGAGTGAGTCAGGGACGGCTGCGGCGTGCCATCCCGCCTGCGACGACAGACGGCCTTCCAGCCGGCAACCGGCTCCCGGTTCGGGAGCCTGCGCCGAGGGTGCCGCAGCGCCGCATGCCTATTACAGCGGCGTTTCGGCCCGAAACGTTGATCGCCCGTTTGAGTCCCTCGTTCGAGGCTCTTGGCAGCGGCTGGTCATGAACGCGGGATCTGGGAGAGCTCTCCGAGCCGGCCGAGCGTGTCGCGGACGTTGAGGAGGAGTCGCAGCCTGTTCGCGCGCACGGCCCGGTCCTCCGCCATCACGAGCACGTCCTCGAAAAGACGATCCAGGAGAGGCCCCAGCTCAGCCGCCGCCTCGACCGCGGCTCCGAAATCGCCGGTGTCCAGGGCGGAGGCGACTTCAGGATCGACCCGCTCGATGGCCTGGGCGACGTCGACCTCGGCCGGCTCGATGAGGAGCGCCGGATCGAGCTCGGGAGCGGCGCCCTCCTCCTTCTCGGCGAGCCGGGACGCACGCGTATAAGCCGTGTGAAGCGGGCCGAAGCGCTCGTCGGGGAGCGCGGCGAGGGCCTGCGCGAGCCGCGCGACTCCGCCGAGCTCGCGGACGGAAGCTTGTCGCGCCGCGCGGACGTACTCGACCGGCGCGTCGAGTAGGCCCTCGAAGCGCTCCTCGGCGAACTCCAGCACGTCATCTTCGAGAAGCGCGCGCGGGATCGCCAGGTTCCCCTCGGTAGCGAGCCGGCAGAGCCCGATCGCCGCCCGCCGCAGCCCGTAGGGGTCGCGGGAGCCTGTGGGCCGGTGACCCAGGCCGAAGGAGACGTTGAGCGTGTCGATCTTGTCTGCGGCCGAGAGGGCGCGGCCTGTCTCGGTCTGCGGGAGCGGGGCCTCCGCAGCATCGGGGAGGTACTGCTCCTCGATCGCAGCGGAGACGGCCTCCGGATAGCCGGCGAGGCGCGCGTACTCGGCGCCGACGTGGCCCTCGAGCTCGGGGAACTCGCGCACGAGTTCCGAGGCCTGGTCGGCCTTCGCCAGGCGGGCGGCCTCCCGCGCCGCGTCGCCGCCGCCCAGCGCCTCGACGAGCCTGACGAGCCGCTCGGTCTTGTCGGCGAACGTTCCGGCCTCGGCAAAGTAGGTGATCGAGCCGAGCCGTTCGGCGAGACCGTCTATGCCGACCTTCAGGTCCCGTTCGAAGGTGAACGAGGCGTCCTCGAGACGGCCTTCGACGACGTTCACGACTCCCGCGCGCACCGTCTCGGGCTCGCCGGCGTTGGCGACGAACGCGAACCGGTTCCCACCCAGCGGGAAGGCGCGCACGTGGACCTGGATCGTCGTCTCGACCACGCGCGCGGGCAGCTGGAGGTAGCGCTCGTCGAAGGCTCCCTCGACGACGAGGGGGCTCTCGACGAGGTGGACGACCTCTTCCAGCCCACGCGCCGGATCGGCCCACGCCCCGATCGCGTCGAGGCCTTCGACGATCGTTCGGCGGCGAGCTTCGTGATCGGGCTCGACGCCGGCCTCCCGCAGCGCCTGCTCGTAGCTCTCGGCGGAAGGGATCTCCACGCGCGCGGACGTGAACCGGTGCCCGTACGAGGCGTCGCCGAGAATCGTCTCGTCGCCCAGCTTGACGAGCGTCCAGCGAACCGGCCGCGGGAACCGGAGCCCGCTCTCGTCCCAGCGCATCGACTTGGCGAACGCGAGCCCGCGGAGGATCGCGTCGACCTGCTCGGGCAGCACCTCGGCGAGCGGCTTGCCGGGAACCTCGACGCCGAGGAGGCCGTCGCGCTCCTCGAGCTCGGCGACCGCCACCCCGTGCCGGCGCGCAAAGCCCTCCGCGGCCTGCTCACCGACCTTGACCGGCGGGCCTTTGACCCAGGCATCGGGCGTGCGCTCCGGAACGTCGTCGACCAGCACGGCCAGTCGGCGCGGCCCGACAAGGACACGCGACGCCTCGACGCCGAGCGTCCGACGGCAGAGCTCGGGAAGCTGCGCCTCCGCCTCGTCGCAGGCCCAGGCGGGAAGCTCCTCGCAGCCGATCTCAAGCAGGAGCGTCGTCATTCGTCCCCACGTAGAGCTCCGTGACCGCGCGCGCGAGCTTGCGGACGCGCCCGATGTAGACGGCGCGCTCGGTCGCCGAGAGGGCGCCGCGGGCATCGAGCAGGTTGAACACGTGCGAGGCTTTCAGCACCTGGTCGTACGCGGGCAGTGGAAGCCCCTTCTCGAGCAGGTGCGTGCACTCGTCCTCGTGCTCCACGAAGCGGCGCGTGAGCACGTCGACCGGCGCCTCCTCGAAGTTATAGACCGACCACTGGCGCTCGCTCTCGCGGTACACGTCTCCCCAGGTCACGCCCGGCGCCCACTCGAGGTCGAACGCGCTCCGCTTTCCCTGGAGGAAGAGCGCGAGTCGCTCGAGCCCGTACGTCATCTCCGCCGAAACGACCTCGACGTCGAGCCCGCCGAGCTGCTGGAAGTAGGTGAACTGCGTGATCTCCATGCCGTCGCACCAGACCTCCCAGCCCAGGCCCCAGGCGCCGAGCGTCGGCTGCTCCCAGTCGTCCTCGACGAGGCGCAGGTCGTGCTTCACGAGGTCGATGCCGAGCGCCCCCAGCGAGCCGAAGTACTGCTCGAGGACGTCGTCGGGCGAGGGCTTGAGGATCACCTGGTACTGGTAGTGCTGCTGGAAGCGGTAGGGGTTCTCGCCGTAGCGGCCGTCGGCCGGCCGGATGGCGGGCTCGACGTAGGCCGCGCGCCAGGGATCGGGGCCGAGGCAGCGCAGGAAGCTCGCCGGGTTGGACGTGCCCGCCCCCAGCTCGGTGTGGTACGGCTGCATGAGGACGCAGCCGCGCTCGCCCCAGTAGGCCTGGAGCGCACCGATCATCTCCTGGAAGTTCACGCCACGAGACTATGACTCAGCGGGCGGCGAGTGTCCGCAGGCGGAAGCCGCCGTGGTACTCGTACGACGCGGTGATCACCCGCAGCGCCTCCCGCGCCGCGGGGCGGGCGATCTCGGCCTCGGCGAGCGGGCGCGCCAGCAGACCCTCGATGCCGCGGATCGCCCCGCGCGAGAGCGGCAGCGAGTCCGCGGCGCAGCGCTCGCAGACGGCCCCGCCCGCCCGCGGCGAGTAGCCGACGAGCGGGCCTTCGGCCCCGCACTCCGCGCAGCTCGTCAGGTGCGGCAGGTAGCCCGAGAGCCAGAGCAGCTTCAGCTGGAACGAGAGCCCGAGCGGGTCCAGAGCGGGCTCCTCGGCGCGCGACGGCGGAGTCGCATCGAGCGCGTCGAGGAAGCGCGTGAGCGCCGCGAACGCGCGCGGGTTGCGCTCCTGCTCGATGAAGAGCCGCAACATCGCCTCGAGCCCGACGAGCCCGACGGAGAGCCGGTACGGATCTTCGCGTGCGTCCCGGTGCGCGCGGACGAGCTCGGCGCCCGTCACGGTCGCCAGCTCGCCGCTCCCCTGATGGAGGAGCAACTCGGCGTGGCTGAGCGGCTCGAGGCGCGCACCGAAGCGCGACTTCGTCCGTCTGATTCCCTTCGCCACGGCGCCCACGCGCCCGCGTTCGAGCGTATAGAGGTGAAGCACGCGGTCGGCCTCGCCGAAGCGGAACGAGCGGAGGACGACGGCCTCGGTCTTGTAGCCGCGTCCCGCCATCCGCTCAAGTGTAGAGGCGGGCCTTGTCGGAAACGGACGGGTTACCGGATCGTGACCGGGGTGCCCAGCGGCATCAGCCGGAAGAGGCGCATGACCGGGCCGTTCCGCATTCGAACGCAGCCGTGCGAGACGCGGCCCGGGAGAATCTCCGGCTGGTTCGTGCCGTGGATGCCGATGAACCCGCCGCCCGGCCAGTCGGTCAGCTTCGTCGAGCGCGCGTTCAGGCCGAAGGCGCGCGGCCCGTACACCGGCGAGTAGTAGCCCGAGAGCTTCTCGCGGATATAGAACTCACCCCCGGGCGTGGGCCACTGCGGCTGGCCGACGCCGACTCGGGTTCGGAAGACCGGCCGGCCGAAGCGGAAGAGGGTGGCCCGCAGGGCGCGACGGTCGATGACGAGCCGCGTGTGGATCGTCCGGAACGCGGTGAGCGAGCGGCGGAGCACCCATCCCGTGGAGCCGTTGGGCAGGATCGCCAGCCGGACGCGAACCCACATCTGGCCGTTCCGGTACTGGACGCTGCTCAGGACGTGCAGCGCGTTCCGGTACAGCTCGGGTGTGCGGTACGAGATCGGGGAGACGACGCGCGTCGAGCTCGACGGACCGCGGCGTGCGACCGTGCGCCGGCGCACGAGCGCCCACTTGTAGGTCTCGTGCGCCCTGTCGCTCAGCAGCTCGCGCTTCGGGTAGACGCCCGGCGGCGGCGGCGGGCCGGGCGGCGGCCGGCCGCGCGGGCCGACGCGGACGACAATCGTCCGCTGCTGGGCGCCGATCGCCGGAACATCGGCGGTCGCGGTAAAGGTGACGCGATACTCGCCCACCTGCGCCGCGGCCGGAGTCCAGGTGAACCTCGCGCCGGCCGGATTGCCGTCCGCCTGATGCAGCAACGAGCCGCGAGGCACGGCGCCGCTCGTCCTGATCTTGATCCTCACGGCGGGACCACCAGGCGCGCTCGCGGCAAGCGGGACGGAGAGCTGCGTGTGGGCGGCGACGCCGAGGACCGCCCGCTCGGGAGGAGTGGGCGCGATCCACGAGACGATGGCGTCCTGCCGCGCAGCGGTCGCCGACCCGGCGAGGGCGGCGAGCAGCACGAGACCGGAGGCGGCGAGGAGGAAGGCGGGCGCGCGCCGCACTGTGCGTATACAGGGGATCATTCGAGAAGTGCCTGGCCGTGAAGCGGCGCCATTGTAGCCTCTCCATCGGCTTTCCGTGCTCGGCCCGAGAGGCCGTTTCGATTGGGGATTGTCCCTTTGATGCACGGCTGACGTCCGACGCCCTAGTCATGATTTGGCTTAGACGTGGGACGTTCAGACGGTTTTTCAGCTTCAGCAGCAGCCTTCTTTAGGCGGGTTACGACTCGCTTTGGAAAGAGCTTGTTTATGGCCTGCTCAGTCGTCAGGTCTCTCGCCTTCTTGCGCGGCCTACCCATCGGAGCCTCCTAGTGGAAATGAACCTTGCCGACCTAGTGGAGCAGTTCGGCAGCAACGACCGTTGCCGCGATTACCTAGAGGAGCTCCGCTGGCCCGATGGGATCGAGTGCCCCAAGTGCCAGTCCAAGAGCGTGTCTCGCATCTCGACACGGAAGCAGTTCGACTGCAACTCATGCCGCAACCGCTTCTCGGTCATGGCTGGCACGGTCTTTCACGACTCCAAGTTGCCGCTTTGGAAGTGGTTCGCGGCCGTCTACCTGATGATCGAATCCAAGAAGGGAATCTCGGCGCTTCAGGTCAAGAGGATGCTGAAGATCGGAAGCTATGAGACGGCGTGGTACCTCTGCCATCGCATTCGATCCGCGATGGTGGAGGAAGGTGAGCCGCTCTCGGGCACCGTTGAAGTGGACGAGACCTACATCGGCGGCAAGGTTCGCGGGAAGGGCCGTGGGCCGTACGCGGGCGGTAACAAGACGATGGTTGTTGGAGCGGTCGAACGTGGCGGGCGTATCCGGCTCCAAGCTGGACTCTCCCCGACGAAGGCCGACCTTCGCAGCTTCGTGAAAGAGGTCGTGGACGATGACGCCGAGGCGATCTACACCGACGAGTTCTACGCCTACGGCGACCTCAGCGATTGGAATACGCGCCATGAGCAGGTCACCCATAGCAAAGACGAGTGGGTTAGGGGACTCGTTCACACCAACACTGTCGAGAGCGCGTGGAGCCTGTTTGACCGGGCCGTGCTTGGCTCGTATCACAAGCTCTCCAGGAAGCACCTGCCCTCGTACCTCGCGGAGTTTGAGTTCAGGTTCAACAACCGCGAGAACCCACACCTGTTCCGCGACACGATTCTCGCGCTGGTCGAAGGCGACGCGCTCTCGTACAAAGAACTCGTCGCGTCTACCTAGTCGTTTCGCCACGAAGGTAGGCCTCCTCAATCGAGGTCATCTCTCCGACAATGTCGCTTGCGTCCACGCGTCGTATGTCTGCCTCATCCCGCTGGAACTGTTTGAGAATCAGGGCTATCGCACCCGCTGCCAGCGCGGCAGCGCCGTATAACGAGACGGCCCAAGTCGAGCGATCCTTCTGGAACACGAATACCAGGAAGGACAGGGCGCAGGGAATCGAGATTCCCCAAGCGCCGACAACATAGTTCACGTAGTCCACGCGCGGATTGCCGAGAACGCCAACGCGCGACTTGAGCCGGTCCCACTGACCGAAGCTAACCGGCAGCATGATCCGTTTCCGGGGTTGAGCGAGAACGTCCGCCGTAGGTAGGGCTTCGGACTTCAGACCTTGATGGGTCTCGTTTGCTTCGGCGTCGGTTGTCATTCCTCGCCCTCTGCTTCCTCCGCCCTCTGGTCAAGAATCCCCGAGTGGAAGAACATCGTGTACCCACAAGTGAGGCAACCGACCGGGACATAGATGTAGGCCTGTCGCGGTACGCTCTCGATGATCGGGACAGGCCCGATGAGGCGCAGCGGCACTTCAACCAAGTCGCCCACGTTCCACTCGCCACTGCCGCAGACTGGACACGTGTTGGGGACTTTCCAAAGGCGATCCAGAATCGCGGCATACTTGTCTCGGGACGCCGCCCGTAACGCTTCCTCGGATTGCTGTTCCTGCCCGGCCATGAGTGCCCGGGTAAGGGGGCTGGGAGCCCTCCTGACTGAAGATTTTGGGTCTTGAGTAGACATGTGTGGGAGTCTAAAAGCCCATTGAGGCGTTCAGCCGTGCATGAAGTGGACAATCCCCTTTCGATTGAGCTACGTGATCGTGACGGGCGTGCCCAGCGGCATCAGCCGCGAGAGGCGTCGAATCGCCTCGTTGTGCATCCGGACGCAGCCGTGGGAGACGGCCCCCGGGAGGATCTCCGGATGGGCGGTGCCGTGGATGCCGATGAAGCCGCCGCCCGGCCAGTCGGTGAGGACAGCCGACCGTGCATTCGTCCCGAAGGCGATCGGGCCGTAGACGAGATCCGAGAAGCCGGTGATCCGCTCGCGGACGTAGAACTCGCCCGCGGGTGTCGGCCAGTACGACCTGCCGACCCCGACCCTTGTCCGAAAGACCGGCACGCCGCGCCGGTAGAGCGTGGCGGCGAAGAGGCCTCGGTCGATGACGAGGTGCGTCCAGTTCGTGTGGAAGCTGCCGAGCGCGCTGCGCGGCACCCAGCCGGTCGAGCCGTTCGGTAGGACGGGCAGGCGGACCCGCACCCAGAACTTCCCTTTCTCGTTGATCTGTCCCGTGAGCGCCAAGACGATGTTCTGGATGTGCTCCGGGGTTACCGGGCGCATCCGGACGAGCGTCGGAGCGCTCAGGCTGGGGCGAGCGCGCGCCGGCACCGTGCGCAGAACGGCGGCCCAGCGCGACATCCCGTTCGGCCCGTTCAGAGCGAACGGCTCGTTCGGTGAGCCCGGTTCCGAAGGCTGCACGAAGACGAGGAAGCTGCGCGGGCGCCCGTACACGTGGGGAAGGTTGCGAGTCCGGGCCGTGAAGGTGAGGACGTGTTCCCCGGTTTGGTCGGCGGTGGGCGTCCAGCTCACGGCCGCCGTGGCCGGCCTGCCGTACCCCGCGGAGAAGGAGGCGCCGGCGGGTAGCCCTCTGTTCCCGATCAGGACGAGCTGGGGCCGCGAGCTCGAGGCGGCGAGGTCGAGCGTGAAGGGCGAGCCGGCCGAGACGGTGAAGGCAGTGCCGTCGGACGGGGTTGGGCCTCCCCACGACAGCGTGAGCTTCGGCCCGGGTGACGCCCCCGCTGCGCCGGCTGCGAGCGCAAGCGCCGCCACCGCCGCCAGAGTCGCTCCACTTCGCTGAATCCGCCTATTCCGCATGACCCCTCACAGTCCGAGAACCACGACGGGGCGACCTCGCGGCCGCCCCGTCGGTTCGTGCTCTCTCTCGCAGGCTAACCGGTGAAGGGCGGCCTTCGGAAGCGAACACCCTTCGCCTTCTTGACCTTCTTGCACCTTGCGCCGACACGCTTGTAGCCCCTGCGGCACTTTGCGCGCTTCGGCTTGCCGTACTGGTCGCGCGCTGCCGTCCTGTTAAGGACGGTCACGCCGTGCGTGTGCACGACGCGCTTCGCGTTCTGCACGGCCTGGCCGGTCGCGCTCGCTGCGTACCCGAGCCCGCCGACCGACGCTAGCGCGGCGAGCACGCCGGCTGCGAGGGCACTTGCGAATGCGAGGCGGAACGAGCCGGCCCGCGAGTGGCGACCCTCATCCCGGACACGCGCTTCGAGCCGGTGCAGAAGCTCGCGGCTGGGCTGCGGCCGGTTGGCCCGCAACTCGGCCTCGAGATCCAGTCCATCTCGCTTCTTTCGCCAAGATCGCATCAGTCGGAATCCTCCCGCTCTCGATTTTTGGTGCTTGCACTCCTTACTACCGGCCCGCGTGCGATTTCCTTACAGCCGTCGGTGGCTCGCCCTCGCCCTCCAGATGCACGCGCAGGCGGGCGAGTGCGCGGTGGAGGGCGACCTCGATCGCATTCGTCTTCGCGCCCTGGAGCTCCGCGATCTGGCGGGCGGTCAGGTCGGCGCCGTACCGAAGCGCGATCAGCTCGCGGTCGCGCTCCTCGAGCTGCACGACCGCGCTCGAGAGCGCGATTCGCCGCAGCGCGTCGTCCTCGAGGTCGCGGGGGTCCGAGGCCTCGAGGTGCTCGGACAGGACCTCGAGGCTCGGCGGCCGTCCGTCGACACAGCGGCGTGCGATCCCGATCAGCCAGGCGAGCGGCTCACCCTTGCGCGCGTCGAAGCTCCGGCGGTAGCGCAGGGCTCGTTCGAACGTCTCGCTCGTCAAGTCCTCGGCGTCCGGCCCGTCCCCGATCCGATAGGCGATGTATGCGTACACCCGCCGGATCAGGGGCTCGGGATTCGCGAGCGGGTCACTGCGGAGCAGTGTCGACCTCCTCCAGATCGCTGCGGAAGAAGGGGTTCAGGCGCGCCGCCTCGTCGAGTGCGCTGCGGGCCTCCCCACCGTCGCTCACCGAGGCGAGGTCGTACCAGAGGAGCCAGTCGCGGCGGTCTTTCGAGATCGCCTTCCGGTAGCTCTCGCGGGCCTCGGTGAGGTTCCCCTCGGCCGCCTGCGTGTCGCCGAGCTGCCGCCACGGATCCGGCTGCCAGCGCCACCAGCGGGCAGCCTTGCGCGCCTGCGAGCCGGCCTCCTCGTAGCGGCCCTTGCCAAGGGCCCGCTCGCTCGCCCCGAGCGCGCTCGCGCCGATCAGCCCGACGAAGGCGATCATAGAGAGGACGAGTGCGGCCGCGACGCCGGCCGCGCGCAGCCCCAGGGGCAAGCGCGGGGGCGTCTCCCGGCCGTCGGCCGCGGCGAGAAGCGCCGCAGCGGACGTGAGCCCCACGAGGGTGACTGCGCTCATCTCCCAGTCCCAGTCGACCGCCGCGTGGGTGAGGTACGCAGCGAATGCGGCCAGAGCGGCCGGCACGAGCGGGTGGGCCCGGCCCGCTACGGCAGCGGCGAGCGGAGCGCCGAAGGCGAGCGCGAGCAGCACGAGCCCGATCGGCCCCAGCTCGGCGAGCACCTCGAGGTAGAGGTTGTGCGCGTCCCGCACCTTGTGCGGGATCCCTCGGTGCCGGAGCCAGTACTGCTCGTAACTCCCGGGCCCGGATCCGAGCACCGGGCTCGCCCGGTAGTCGTCCCAGGCCTCCTCCCAGAGCTCGGCTCGCCGGCTCCCGGAGAAAGTGAACAGCCGCTGGTTCAGGTTGACGGGGTTCTCCGTCCCGGTCGCCGTGAACGAGTCGTATCCCTTGCGCACGAGCGTCACCGGCCCGCCGTAGCGCACGAAGATCGTGAGCAGCACCGCCAGCGCGACGAGGACCACTGCGCCGCCGAAGGCGAGGCGGACCGTGCGGGGTGGATGGACACGCCTTTCGGCCAGCGCCAGGCCCCCGGCTGCAAGAGCGCTCAGGCCGGCGAGGAGGAGGACGTACAGCGCGAGCCGATGCCCGTCGTGCGTGGCTGCCGAAAGAGGCGCGTCCGTCCGGGTGAGCGCCTCCTGGCGCGACGAAAGAAGCACGGCGAGCGCCTGCGCAGGAGCGAGCACGAACGCGGTCACGATGAGCTGGACGCGCCGCGGATCGACCGCCACCGCAACCGCCAGCCCGATCGCTCCTGCGATCCAGGCACCCCGGCTGAACGTGAAGTAGACGGTCGAGAGCAAGACCGGCAGTGAGGCCGAGGCGAGCATCCGGCCGGCGAGAGCTCGGCCCCGAGCTGCGAAGCCGAGCGCGAGCAGCGCGCCCATCGCGGCGAAGATCCCGAGCGCGTTCCAGTATGTGAGCGGCTCCTCGAGCCGGTAGCCGGCAATCGGGTCGTAGACGCCGAGCCGCTCCGGAAAGAGCCGCGTCGCCAGCCCGTAGGCCGAGGCGATGGAGACGGCGACGAGCGTCGCCGCGAGCACCCACGGCACCGTCTGCCGGCGAACGACGAGGACGAGGGCGGCGAGCGCGCCGACGTAGAGCAGCACGCGCTGGCCCTCGAGCAGAGAGCGACCCGTCTCCTCGCTCCACATGAGCCCGAGCCAGGTCCAGGCGCCGAACGCGGCGAGCCCGGCGAGCGACGCGAGGGCGAGCCTCGACGGTCGCGTCGCCTCGCCGACGACGAGGTATCCCGCGATGAGTGTGAGCGCGGCGAGCGAGCCCCACCCCCACGCCGTCGGGAAGTAGCCGCCGTTCGCAAACGCGACGAAGGCGACCGAGAGTGCCGCGCCGACGCCGACGGCCAGCTCACGCACGCGGGGGAGCGCTCGGAAGGGCCGCACTGCGGCTGAGGTTGCGTTCGCCATGGCTCCGGGCTTGTCCGCCTCTTCAGAGAGTAGTCGGCGTCTCAGAAGACGAGAGCGAGCCCTTTCTGTTCTGTGTCTAGCGCTGACAGCCCGGGCAGTACCACGTGCCGCGGCCCGACACCCGCGTCTTCTCGATCGGCGTGCCGCAGCGCGGGCAGGGCTCGCCCGCGCGTCCGTACACGCGGAATGCGTCCTGCATGGCGCCCTCCGAGCCGTCGGCCCCGCGGTAGTCGCGGAGCGTCGCCCCCTGGCGCGCGATCCCGCGGCGGAGAGAGCGACGAACGGCGCGGACGAGAGCACGAAGCTCGTCGGCGGTGAGATCCCGGCCGGGGCGAAGCGGGTGCAGGCGGGCCCACCAGAGCGCTTCGTCCGCATAGATGTTTCCGAGACCCGCGAAGAGCCGCTGGTCGAGCAGAAGGGCCTTCAGCGGGGCGCGGCGGCCGGAGAGACGATCGACGAGCGAGCGGGCGGTAAGCGAGGGGCCGAGCGGTTCCGCGCCGATGCGGGCGGCGAGATACGGCTCCAGCTCGTCGGGCTCGAGGAGGAGCCACGTTCCGAAGCGGCGAACGTCGCGATAGACGACGTCCGATCTGTTGTCTAGCCTGACGACAGCCCTGCGGTGCGGATCCTCGGCCGAGGCGCCGTTTCGGAGGTGCAGCAGGCTTCCCGTCATCCGGAGGTGAATCAGGAGAACGCGCTCGCTCTCGAATCGAACAACCAGATACTTGCCGCGCCGGCCCAGCGCGGCGACCTTCTCCCCCTCGAGCTCGGCGGCGACCTCCCGGGGCTCGTAGGGGCGAGTCAGGCGTGGATCGTTGATCTCGACGTGCTCGAAGGTGCGCCCGACGAGGTGCGGCTCGAGCCCGGCCCGGATCGTCTCGACCTCAGGGAGCTCGGGCACCCGCGCAGCGTAGCGGTGTAAAGCGTGCGCCTAGCTTAGGCGAGCGTCTCGAGAACGATCGGCGTCGGTGGCTGCGGCTCGGCGGAGATCGTGACGAGCTCGCGGACCCGCTGGGCGGCTCGGTCGGCAGCCTCCTCGTCGCGGGCGTGGATCTCGGCCAGCGGCTGACCGGGCTCGACCGCGTCGCCTCGCTTCGCCCAGCAGCGGATCCCGGCCGCGTGATCGATCGTATCCTCCTTCGTGCGGCGGCCGGCACCGAGCTCCAGGGCGACACGTCCAAAGCCCATCGCCGAGACGCCGGCGACGAAGCCCTCGCCCTCGAAGGTCAGCTCGTGCACGACCGACGCTGTCGGCAGCGCGTCGGGCGCGGGATCGCCGCCCTGGGCTTCGATCCATCGCTCGAACGCGGCCAGGGCGGAGCCGTCGTCGAGCGCGACCTCGGCCCGCCGCATCCCTTCCGCGGGGTCGACGCCGAGGTCGGAGAGCGCAAGCAGCCGGCCTGCGGCCTGAATCGCGAGCGCAAAGAGGTCGGGGGCGGTCTCCTCGCCGGCGAGCATGGCTCGGGCTTCCTCGACCTCGAGCGCGTTGCCGATCGCCCAGCCGAGCGGCTGGTCCATGCCGCTGAGAAGGCAGACGACCTGTCGACCGGCTCCTCGCCCCAGCTCGAGCATCGCTTCGGCGAGTATGCGTGCGTCCTCGATCGACTTCATGAAGGCGCCGTCCCCCACCTTCACGTCGAGGACGATCCCTTCGGCGCCGGCGGCGATCTTCTTCGACATGATGCTCGCGGCGATGAGAGGGATGCTGTCGACCGTCGCCGTCACGTCGCGTAGCGCGTAGAGGCGCTTGTCGGCCGGGACGAGGTCGGGGGACTGACCGATGATCGCAAGGCCGACCTCGCGCACCTGCTCGACGAACTGCTCGTTCGAAAGCTCGACGCGAAAGCCCGGGATCGACTCGAGCTTGTCGAGCGTCCCGCCGGTGTGCCCGAGGCCGCGGCCGCTCATCTTTCCGAACGGCACACCGCAGGCCGCGACGATGGGGCCGACCACGAGCGAGGTCTTGTCCCCCACCCCCCCGGTCGAGTGCTTGTCGACGACCGCGCGGCCGAGCTCCGCGCGTAGGTCGAGGGTCGAGCCGCTGCGGACAAAGGCCTCGGTCAGCGCCAGCGTTTCCTCGGCAGAGAGCCCGCGGAAGTAGACCGCCATGCAGAAAGCGGCGAGCTGGTAGTCCGGGATCTCTCCGCGAGCGTGGCCGAGGACGAGCTCGGTGATCTCCTCCGGCTCGAGTCTCCCGCCGTCGCGCTTCCGCTCGATGAGCTCGGCGGCCCGAATCACGGACGGACGGTGTTCGGATCGTCGAGCCTCACGGCTCGACGATCGGTAGACCTGGCATCCCCCTCCGTGGGGCCTTCCCTCCGAGCCAGCGGTTGACGGTGGCGCCAACGTCCGCGAACTCGCCTTCGTGGATGCGCCCCGCGGCGTTCTTGCCCGCGACGTAGGTGAGGAGAAGCGCATGCTCGCGTGAGTGGTCGGTCGACGGAGTCGTCGGGTCGCAGCCGTGGTCGGAGGTGAGGATCAGGAGATCGCCCGGCTCGAGCGCGGCGAGGATGTCGGGAAGGCGCCGGTCGAAGTCCTGGAGGCAGCGGTGGAAGTTGACGGGATCGTTGCGATGGCCCCAGAGCATGTCGGTCTCGACGAGGTTCACGAAGACGAAGCCCCCGTCGAGCTCGCGCAGCAAGCGCTCGGTCTGCGTGATGCCCTCGACGTTCGACCGTGTCGGATGCGACTCGTCGATGTCGCAGCCGGCAAAGATGTCCCTGATCTTGCCGACGCCGTGCACCTTCGAGCCGGCCTCACGGACGAGGGTGAGGTAGTTCGGCTGCTTCGGCTTCAGCGACCAGTCGTGCCGGTCCGGAGTGCGAACGTAGTTGCCCGGCTCGCCCGTGAAGGGCCGGGCGATGACCCGGCCGACTGCGTGTTTCCCGGCCAGGATCTCGCGGGCGATCTCGCACCCGCGGTAGAGCTCGTCGAGGGGAATCGTGTCGACATGGGCTGCGATCTGAAAGACCGAGTCGGCCGAGGTGTAGACGATCCACTTCCCCGTGCGCTGGTGCTCCTCCCCCAGCTCCTCGATGATCTCGGTCCCGGAAGCGTGCTTGTTGCCGAGGACCCCGCGACCAGTGGCGTGCATGAAGGGATCGATGACCTCGAAAGGGAAGCCGTGCGCATAGGTCGGCATCGGCTGAGGCGTCACGATGCCCATCAGCTCCCAGTGGCCCGTGCTCGTGTCCTTGCCGCGCGAGCGCTCGACGAGGCGGCCCGCAACCGCGGGCGCGCCGGGCTGCGGTGGGCAGCCCTCGAGCGGCTCGACGTTGCCGAGCCCGAGCGCCTCGAGATTCGGCAGGTCGAGCCCCCCCACTGTGCGCGCCACGTTGCCCAGGGTGTCTGAGCCTTCGTCGCCGAACTCGGCCGCGTCAGGCAGCTCGCCCGCGCCGACCGCGTCCAGCACGATGACGCACGCGCGGGACATGGGGCTATTCTAGGTCGGCCATGGGAACCGTCCTCGGCCTGCTCGGACTGATCGTCTTCATCGCCGGCGTGATCGCGTTCGCTGCCGGTGTGACCTGGCTCGTCGTCAAGGTGTTTCCCACCGGCAGCCGGCAGAAGCCGGAATCACAAGCGTCGTAGCGCTCAGACCGGAGAGAGCGGGAGGACGTCCTCGAGCGGCGCGTACGCGAGACCGTGCGCGTCGGCGACCGCCTTGTACGTCACCTTCCCCTCGAGCACGTTCACGCCCTGCGCGAGCGCGTGGTCGCGTGCGACCGCCTCCGGCAGACCGTGCTCGGCGATCGTCTCGACGTACGGCAGCGTCGCATTCGTCAACGCCTTGGTCGCGGTGATCGGAACGGCTCCGGGCATGTTCGTCACGCAATAGTGAGTCACGCCCTCGACGACGTAGACGGGCTCGGAGTGTGTCGTCGGCCGTGACGTTTCGAAGCACCCTCCCTGGTCGATCGCGACGTCGCAGACGACGGACCCCTTCTTCATGCCGCCGACCATCTCGCGCGTCACGAGCGTCGGTGCGAGGGCGCCGGGGATGAGGACGGCCCCGATGACGACGTCCGCGTCGGCGACCGACTCCTCGATCTGGAGGCTCGAGGACATGAGCAGCGTCACCCGGGCTCCGAGCACCTCCTCCAAGTGTCGCATGCGGTCGATCGAGCGCTCGATGATCGTCACGCTGGCGCCGAGGCCCAGCGCGATGACGGCGGCGTTGTAGCCGACCATCCCGCCGCCGATGACGACGACGTTGCCGGGCGCGACGCCGGGTACACCGCCCAGCAACAGGCCCCGCCCGCCGACAGGTTTCTCGAGAAAGTAGGCCCCGGCCTGCGCTGCGAGCCGGCCGGCGATCTCGCTCATCGGCGCGAGCAGTGGCAGCGCGCGGCTGTCGGTCTCCACCGTCTCGTACGCAACGGCGGCCGTCCCGCTCTCGAGAAGCGCGCGCGTCAGCTCGTCGTCGGCTGCGAGATGGAAGTAGGTGAAGAGGACGAGGCCGTCGCGGAGGTGCCGGTATTCCGCGGGGAGAGGCTCCTTCACCTTCAGCAGCAGATCGACCTCGCTCCAGACGTCATCGACGGAAACGGTCTGTGCGCCCACCGCCTCGTACGACGAGTCCGCGAAGGCACTGCCCTCCCCCGCGCCCTCCTCGACGAAGACATCGTGCCCCTGCTGGATCAGCTCACGCGCGCCGGCCGGAGTCAGTGCGACACGGTACTCGTCGGCCTTGCTCTCCTTTGCGACGCCGATCTTCATGCGGGGCCGGCAACCTTACCTGGCGCACTCCTGGCGCACTCCGTGCGACACGCGTGCGATTTTCGCCGCTACGGTGAAACCGGAGGGCGGCCCGCGGCCGGCCCCGGGGAGGTGTCCCCAGCGGTCAAGTCCGCGCGAGGCGCTCCACAAGCAGGCGCTCCTCGGCGCCGAGCCACGGCGGGTCGCCGGCGGCGGCATTCGCAAGGGCGTGCTCCGGGCTGCGGGTTCCCGGGATCACCGCGTCGACCCGCTCATCCGAGAGCGCCCACTTCAGCAGCGCCTCGGGCCACGTCGAGACGCCGAGCTCACGGAGCGGCGCGAGCGCCTCGGCAGGCCGCAGGCCCGGCAGCCGCGACGTGCCTCCGAGGGGCCGCATGACGATCACGGCGACCCCGAGCTCCGCTGCGAGCGGCAGCAGCTCGCGCTCGCAGTCGCGCTCGAACGGGTTGAGCGGAACCTGGAGGACCGAAAAGCGACGGGTCTTCAGTGCGCGGGCGACCTCGTCGAAGGCTGACGGCTGCCAATGCGTCACCCCGAGGCGGTCGATGCGTCCAGCGTCGCGCTCTTCTTCCAGCCACGGAAGCTGCTCCTCCCACCCGACGAGGTTGTGCACCTGCTCGATCTCGACCCTGCCGAACCACCGGAGCTGGTCGGCGAGCTGGCTGCGGCCTTCCTCGACCGAGCCCGCCCAGATCTTCGTTGCGACGGTCGCCTTCCCACGCTCCCTGCCGAGCGCAGCGGCAAGCGACTCCTCCGCTGCGCCATACATTGGGGAAGAGTCGAAGAGCCGGCAGCCCGCTTCGAGCGCAGCGCCGACCACGCCGCGGGCGAGCTCTCGATCGGCATCGAACGTGTTCCACGTTCCGAGCCCGACGACCGGGCCGAGGCGGCGCTCCTCCATCTAGCCGGCGAGCTGCCGCGCCAGTCTGCCGGCGGCGAACGCGGCGGCGAAGAACCAGGGATCCTCCTCCGGGCCGCGGCCCATGTGCTCGAGCGGCAGCCCGGCACAGGCCTCGCGCCAGCCGGTGACGTCGACCTCCTCGTAGACGGCGAGCCATGGAGGAGGCGCCAGGCCGGCCGGCCAGGCCACGGCGACCTCGCCGAGGCAGAGCCCGAGAGCCGCGCGGGTGTGGTGGGACACGCCTCGATGCCGCTCTCTCGCATCGCCGTGCGAGACGCGAACGGCAAGCACGGGCGTGCCGGCCAGAGCGCTCGCCGCGTTCGCCGCCTCGGCCGCGCCGACGCCTCCATGGCCGAGCGCCGACGCCGTGCCGACGATCCCGGGCCCGACGGCGCAGACGGCGGCCTCGAACCCTTGGGCGACCGCCCACGCCAGCGCGGAGACGACCCCGACGGCCTGGGCGTCGCCGTCGAAGCAGGCGCCCGCCGCAACGGCAACCTCGACGAGGCCGCGCTCCTTGAGCGCACGCACAGCGTCCGAGAGCGAGACCGGCAGCGCCCCGCCCCCGAGCTGGACGTAGGCGACCCGCATCCCTTGGCCGATGCCGGCGCACGCCGGTGCAACCTGGGAATGCAGCGAGCAGCACACCACCGGCATTCCTCCGAGAGTCTCTGCCAGCTCCGCCTCCTCTTCCACGTAGCGCATCGCCGCTTGCACCGGCGAATAGGGAAGGGTCATCACGTGCGCACCCGGTTCGGGTGCGAGATCGAGCCCACGCGTGAGGTTGACGCAGAGGATGTCGAAGCCCCCCGAGCCGAGGCCGAGCTCGCGGCCCTGGACGTTCACGATCACCTCGTCCCCCAGCGCGACAGGGCCGGTCAGGCGCGGATAGGCGACGCACGGGACGCCGTCCACCTCGATCCGAGCGAGCCCCTCCAGCCGCTCGACGACCGCGGTGACGGTGCCGCGCTTGAGGCTAAGTGGCATCCCGTGCGGCGTCGACGAGGGCCAGAGTCACCTCGACCATGTCGTCGAGGTCGGCAACGGCAATCTGCTCGTTCGGCGTGTGGATGTTCGCCATGCCGTTCGCGAGGTTGAGGCAAGCGAGCCCGCGCTCGTTGAAGACGTTCGCGTCGGCTGCCCCGCCGCTCAGCGTCAGGTGTGGCTCGTGCCCGGTTCGCTCGAGCGCGGCACAGGCGAGCCGCACGACGTCGTCTTCGCGCTTGAACCGGTAGCCGCGATAGCTCTTGTGCACCTCGGTCTCGACCTCGCACTCTGCGAGCCCCGCCGCGAAGGTGATCGTCTCGAGCATCTCGCGCACGAGGTCGGCGAGCTTGCCCTCGTCGTGCGAGCGGGCCTCGGCGAGGAACGTGCACCACTCCGGGACGATGTTCCCCGCGGTCCCGCCTTGGATAGTCCCGACGTTTGCTGTGGTCTCCTCGTCGACGCGGCCGACGCGCAGGTCGGCGATCGCGCGCGCCGCGGCGACGATCGCGGAGCGTCCGTCCTCGGGATACATCCCGGAATGCGCAGCGCGGCCGTGAAAGCGCACCTGCATCGAATGGGCGTGCGGCGCACCGAGGATCACCTCGCCGATCGGAGCGGCCTGGTCGTACACGTAGCCGAGCCGGGCGTGGAACCTCGACGGGTCGAACGCGGCGGCGCCGTGCAGACCGACCTCCTCTTTCGGCGTGAACAGGAGCTCGACTCCGGCATGCGGTCGACCCTCGCTGAGCACACGCCGCGTCGCCTCGAGCATGACGGCGACCGCGGCCTTGTTGTCCGCCCCCAGAATCGTCCTGGCCGCGTTTCGGACGATGCCCTCCTCGAGAACGGGCTCGATCGGCCCGTCGGGCGGCACCGTGTCGAGGTGAGCGCAGAAGAAGAGCGGGGTTCCGCCCTCGTCCGTTGGCTCGAGGCGGCAATAGAGGTTGCCCGCGTCGGAGCCGATTCGCGGACCGGCGTCGTCCTCCGCGACCTCGACGCCGAGGTCCCGCAGGTAGGCGGTGACGCGGTCGGCCACCTCCCGCTCCTCGCCCGGTGGGCTCGGAAGGGCGGCGAGCTCCGTAAAGAGCGTGACGACGTCGGGAGCTTCCGGCGGCACTGGGCGATCTTAGGTCGGCGGCGCGCCCGGCCGCCCGTTACGAGAGCCCGGCTACGCGATTGTCGTGGTCGGTACCGCGGCGCCGGCTCTGTCGAGCGTCCGCGCCAGCGCGGCACCGACGAATTCCCGGAAGAGCGGCGCGGGCCGGGTGGGGCGCGACTTGAACTCCGGGTGAAACTGGCTTGCAACGAACCAGGGGTGATCCGGCAGCTCCACGATCTCGACGAGTCGCCCCTCCTGGAACGTGCCCGAGACGACCAGGCCGGCCTCGACGAGACGGGGCCGGAAGTGGTTGTTCACCTCGTAGCGGTGTCGATGACGCTCGTGCACGATCGCCTCGCCGTACGCATCTCGCGCACGCGACCCCTCCGCGAGCTCGACCGCCTGGGCGCCGAGGCGCATCGTCCCCCCGAGATCCTCTATCTCCTTCTGCTCGGGCAGAAGGTCGATCACGGGGTACGGCGTCTCGGGGTCCATCTCGGTCGAGTTCGCACCTTCGAGACCGACGACGTGGCGTGCGAACTCCGAGATCGCGACGTGCATGCCAAGGCAGATCCCCAGGTAGGGAATGCCCCGCTCGCGCGCGATGCGGCAGGCGAGGATCTTCCCCTCCCACCCGCGCGAGCCAAAGCCGCCGGGAACGAGCACGCCGTCCACCTGCTCGAGCTCCTCCTCGGCTTCCTCGAGCGACATGCCCTCGGCGTCCAGCCAGCGCACCCGCACGCCGCAGCCGTGGTGGATGCCGCCGTGCTTGAGCGCCTCGTGCACCGAGAGATACGCATCCTGGAGCTTGACGTACTTGCCGACGAGCGCGATCTGGACCTCGCCGTCGAGCCGCCGCACGCGCTCGGTCAGCTCCCGCCACTCTCCGAGGTCGGCACGGCCCTCGGGGAGCCCGAGCTTCGAGCAGACGAGCTCGTCGAGCCCCTCCGCCTGGAGCGCCTCGGGGACGAGGTAGACGTCCGGCACGTCGCGGTTAACGATCACCGCGTCCGGCTCGATGTCGGCAAAGAGGGCGATCTTGTCGCGCAGGTCGTGAGAGAGCGCGTCGCGCGTTCGGCAGACGACGATGTCCGGATGGATGCCGATTCGCCGCAACTCGTTCACCGAGTGCTGGGTCGGCTTCGTCTTCAGCTCGCCGGCCGCCTCGATGAACGGGACGTAGGTGACGTGGAGATAGAGGACGTTCTCGGCGCCGGCCTCGCGCCGGAACTGCCGGATCGCCTCGAGGAAGGGCAGCGATTCGATGTCGCCGACGGTGCCGCCGATCTCGCTGACAACGACGTCGGTATCGGTCGCCTCGGCGACCCGGCGGATCCGTTCCTTGATCTCGTTCGTGATGTGCGGGATCACCTGGACCGTCGAGCCGAGGTACTCGCCCTTCCGCTCCTTGCGAAGGACGGAGTACCAGACCGAGCCCGAGGTGTGGTTGGCGTTCCGAGAGAGGTTCTCGTCGATGAAGCGCTCGTAATGGCCGATGTCCAGATCGGTCTCGGCGCCGTCCTCGGTGACGAAGACCTCTCCGTGCTGAAACGGGCTCATCGTGCCCGGGTCGACGTTGATGTACGGATCGAACTTCTGGACCTGAACCTTCAGCCCCCGCGCCTTCAGGAGGCGCCCGAGCGAGGAAGCGGTGATGCCTTTTCCGAGCGACGAGACGACCCCGCCGGTGACGAAGACGTACTTCGTCGCCCTCAGAGCGCCGCCCGCCCGAGCCGGTCGAAGGCCGAGAGCCCGGGCGTCCGCTCGATGAGCTCACCGAGCGACCGGCGCTCGCCGAGGAGCGTGAGCCCGGCCAGCGCCCCGATCGCCAGCCATCGAACCCGACCCGTGAGACAGCTCACGGATCTCAAGCCTAGCATCGCGCCTAGCGCGTTCGAGCCTGCGTCTCCGAGCATGGTCCTCTCGCGGAGATCGTATGGAAGCAGGAGGACGGCGCCGACAAGCGGCCCGCGCAGCAGGACGGCGCCCAGCAGATACGCCTTGAGCGCGCGCCCCGGGCGAGTGTCTAGCTGGTTGAGGAAATTCGCCGACAGCGCGAAGAGCAGGGCGCCGGAGGCCTTCCGCGTTGCGATCAACCCGAGCAGCGGGATGCCGACGAGCTTGAGGACCCCCGTTGTCCGCCCGGCCCGCAGATGGCCGCGGAAGCCTCGCTCCGGCCCACTCCAGAGGTCGTCGGCGAGGCCGATCGCGGCGGTCGCACCGACAGCCGCCCCCTGGCCGACCGCCACGGTCCAGCCGATCAGCGGCAGCCGGAGGCCACGGTGGTTCACGCCGAGAGGGCCGCAGGCGAGGACCGCGTCGAGGAGCTGGCGCGCCCTGTGGGCGAATCCGCCGAGATCTCGGCCCGTCGCTCTATGGGAGACGGGCAGCTCGACCTCCTCGACGCGCAGGCCTGCTCGGAGAGCGTCGATCGTCATCCGGACCTCGCAGCCGAAGCCTGCTGCGAGCGGGAAGCAGGACCCGCGGGCGGCGGGAGACAGCGCCCGCTGACCCGAGAGCGGCTCCCGGGGGGCATAGCCGCTGCGCGCCTTCACGAGCGCACGCGCCGTGCGCTTCGCGATGCCGAAGCCGCCGCCCTGCCGCTCTGCGAACGCGGCGACCGCGAGGTCGGCATCCGTCTCGAGCAGCGGGCTCAGATCCCCGCGCAGGTCGGCGTCGCAGACGACGAGAGCTCCGGCCGGGGCATGCCGCTCGGCGAGCGAGAGCGCCTGGCCCTTGCCTCGCCGCCGAAGACGGACGACGCGTGCGCCGGCTCGTTCCGCCTCCGCCGCTGTGCGATCGCGCGAGCCGTCGTCCGCGACGATCACCTGGACGCCTGGAAACGCGCGCCGGAGCGCCGCGATCCCCGCCGCGATCGTCCGCTCCTCATCCCGCGCCGCGACGAGGACCGCGGCCGGGCTCGAGACCGTTTCGGCCTCAGCCACCGGCCTCCGGGGAGAGCGGTTCGATCGGCGGCAGGATCCCGTCCGCGGCGGTGTCGTTGAGCCCGTAGTTCCCCGGCCGGCCACCCGCAAGGAGCAACGCGAGCGCGAGCCGCCCAGCGGGAGCGTCCACGTCGTCGACGGTCGACAGGCCCATCTCGTCCCAAACCTCGACGGCGGACGGCTCCTCGCCGCTGCTTTCGACGCCGACCACGGGCACGCCGCTCTCGGCGAGGCCGGCGTAGAGACCGCTGAGGAAGCGGGCGGTCTCCGCTGACTGTGGGTCGACCGTGCGCATCACGACCGCTCCGTCCGCGCTCCGCTGGAGGCTCGCCGCCTTCTCCTCCACGAGCAGCGATGCGAGTGCGTCCCAGCCCGGCGTGTCGGCCCCCGCCACGAACTCGCTCCCGAGCTCGCGACCCAGGGCATCGAGCGCGTTGCTGCCGCGGTACTGCTCGAGCTCGGCGTGCCCGTCGAGCGCGCCGTCGATCCTCTTCTCGTCGATCGGGATCTTCAGCGCGCGCATGCGAAGCGGGGTGCGAGCGCCGGCGTCGCCGAGCACCTCCTCGACGTCGTCGCGCAGGCTCTCGTCGACGGACCCCACGAAGAGAATCGCAATTCGCTTGCCGCGCAAGCGGTTCTCGACGAGCAGAGGGTATGCGTCGTCGATGAACGCGCGGGCGGCCTTCTGCTCGCGCACGAGGTTGGCGCGCCCCTCGCCCGCGCTCTCGAGCCTGCTCTCGAGCGCGTTGATCCGCTCGCGGAGAAGGTCGCTTTCCTTCTCGTCGACGCGGCCGGAGAGCCCGACGCCGACGAGGATTCCGATCAGGAGCGCGAGGAACACGGCCGCGAGCGAGGCGACGTGGTAGCGCAGGTCGAACATGTCAGAGGCTCGCGGCAGTCTGGCAGAGTGCGTGCAAGCGGGCGAGCGCCTGGCGAGGCGCTCTCCGGAGGCCCTCGAGGTCGAGTCGCCACCAGGCGGCCTCGAGCGTGAGAGCCGCGAGCGTGCGCCCATCGGTCGCTGCGAGCTGGATCTCGGCGGCGAATCCCTGCTGCAGGTCGCGCCACCCGAGCCGGCGGAGTGGCTCGATTGCGGTCAGGACTACCATCCCCTCTCCGCCGGGACGGCGAAGGAGACCGGCGGCCCGGCTGCGGGCAACCTGCCAGCGTGCGCCTTCGGCAACTCCCCGGCGGTCTGCGTGGACGCTCGCGTAGCCCGGCCACCAATCGGAGAGGTGGTACGGCTCAGCGAGAAGAGCCCAGACGTCCTCCGGGGGCGCGAGCAGCTCGCGTTCCGCCACGATCCGCACTACCCAAGGCCGACCAGCTGGAGCAGGCGCCTGCCCACGAGGTCGATCAGCTCGCGCAGGTTGGGCGACACGACGACCGCGACGACGAGCGCGCCCAGCCCGGCGCCGATAAAGGCGACGAGCGGCCAGACGCCAACCCGACGGCTCACGAGCCGCGAGACCCCCTTCGCGTCGATCAGGATCTCGCCGACCTTCAGCCGCGTCAGGAAGGTCGACGACATCCCCGCTCGATTCCGCTCGAGGAACTCGATGACGTTGAAGTGGGTGCCGACCGCGACGATCAGCTCCGCGCCCTTCTCGTGCGCGAGCAGGAGCGCCACGTCCTCGCTGATCCCGAGCGCGGGCACGATGTGGCAGGCGACGCCGAGCCGCTCGACGCGCTCGGCTCCGGGCGCTTCGCCGCCGGCGTACGCGTGGATCAGGAGCTCCGCGCCTGAGCGGAGGGCGCGGTCGGAGACGGAGTCCATGTCGCCGACGATGACGTGGGGCTTGTAGCCGGCCTCGAGCAGCGCATCCGCGCCGCCGTCGACGCCGACGAGCACCGGCTTGAAGTCCCTGATGTAGGGCTTGACGATTCGCAGGTCACGCTTGTGCCCAGGCCCGCGGGCGACGACGAGGGCGTGCCGGTCGCGGAAGCGCGTCTGGATGGGCGGGAAGTCCACGCCCTCTGCCAGGAACCGCCCCTCCTCGCGCAGGTACTGCATCGTGTTCTCGGCGAACGACTCCAGCGCTTCGGTCACTCTGCTCCGCTGCTCGGCGAGCGCAGCCGCGAGCTCGGCCGCCTCGAGCGTTCGTCCAGACACGAGGCAGGTGCCGTTGCGAAAGACGCTCGCCCCTCGTACCGTCAGCAGCTCGCCGTCGTCGACGTCGTCGAAGAGCTCCGCTCCAGGCGCGTCGATCAGACGCACGCCGGCGCGCACGAGGAGCAGGGGCCCCGGGTTCGGGAAGCGTCCCGTCTGCGACGAAGCGACGTTGACGACGACCCGCACGCCCGACTCGAGCAACTCTTCCGCCGAGACACGGTCGAGGTCGGCGTGGTCGATGATCGCAACGTCGTCCGGCGTCAGCCGGCGGACGAGATTCTTCGTCCGCCGGTCGAGGCGCGCCGGCCCGGTGTGCTCGACGAAGGCGCGGGGCGTGCTCATCGCACGGTTTGCAGGAACTCCTGACCGCCGAGCATACGACGAATCTCCTCCTGACGCTCCTCCTGACCAAGCTGCTCGAGCCGCGTATGAGTCGGATCGCCCGGGATCTTCTCCACCCGGAAGTGCCGCTCGGCGAGGCTCGCGATCTGGGGAAGGTGCGTGATCGTGATCACCTGCGCGCGCTCCCCGAGCCGGCGAAGCGTCTCGCCGACGGCATGGGCCGTCTGTCCGCCGATTCCCGCGTCGATCTCGTCGAAGACCATCGTCTGGCCTCCGGCGACCGCGGCGATCGCGAGCGCAATTCGCGACAGCTCGCCACCCGACGCCGTGTCGGCGACGGGCGCGAACGAAAGGCCGGGGTTGGGCCGGATGAGGAAAGCGGCTTCGTCGGCACCGGTCGAGCTTCCCTCGCGCTCCTTGAGCTCGACGCGAAACTCGCCCTCGCCGAGCCCAATCCCCTGGAGCTCGGCCTCGACCGCCCGTGCGAACGGCTCGGCTGCCGCGCCGCGGTTCTTCCGGAGCTTCTTGATCAGGGCCTGAGCGCGGGCCTCGACCGCGGTGAGCGCGGCAGAGGCGGCTGCGACGGGGTCGGCGCCCTCAGCGAGGGCCGAGAGCTCGGCCCGCGCTTCGACGGCGCGCGCGAGCAGCTCGCCGTAGGTCTCGCAGCGGAAGCGCCGCTTCGCTTCGGCGATCCGGTCGAGCTCTGCCTCCACCTGCTCGAGCCGGTCCGGCTCGGCCTCCAACTCCTCGAGGAAGCCGCGGAGCTCCAGCGCGGTCTCGCGCAGGCGCACCTCGGTATCGCGCAGCTCGTCGGCGGCGCGGCCGAGCTCGGCCGCGATCTGCCCGACTGCGGCGAGCGACTGCTCGGCCCGAGCAGCGAGCCCGGCTGCCCCCTCGCCCTCGTCGGGGGCGAGTGCGTGGACCGCGGTGCCGACGGCCTCGGCGAGCTCGCCGACGTGCCGGAGCCGCGCCCGTTCCGCGCCTAGCGTCTCCTCGGCTTCCGGCTCGAGCCCGTCCGTGTCCTCGACGAGCGCACGCAGCTCGGCGAGCCGCGCCTCCTCGGCGGCGGCGCCGTGGCTGAGCTCCTCGTGGCGGCGTCGAGCGGCGCCGAGCTCGCGCCAGGCTGCCCGAAGGTCCCGGCGCAGCCGGAGCTGCTCCTCGCCCGCGAACGCGTCGAGGACGTCGAGCTGGTACGACGGGCGCGCGAGTCGCCGCTGCTCGAACTGGCCCGACATCGCGATCAGGCGCTCGCCCGCGGCCGCGAGATCCTCGCGCGCGGCGCTCCGCCCCCACGCGTACGCTCGTGTGCGGCCGTCCGCGAATACGCGGCGGGCGAGCACGAGGCCCTCCTCGCCCTCCGGCCGTAGCTCGGCGAGCGCCTCGATGCCTTCCTCTTCGAACAGGCCGAGGGACGGCTCGAACTCGGCCTCGACGTAGGCCTCCTCGGCTCCCGGGCCGACGTAGCCCGCGTCGCCCTTGGACCCAAGCAACAAGCCGATCGCCTGCGCGAGGATCGTCTTCCCCGCCCCGGTCTCGCCGGTGATCGCGTTCAGGCCCGGTGCCGGCTCGAGCTCCGCTTCGCGGATGAGCACGAGGTTCTCGATGCGGAGCCTACGAAGCAAAGGTGTGCCGGTAGCGCTGGAAGAACGTTGCCTCGGGCAGGTGTCCGAGCAGGCTTTGCTGCTCTCCGAGCCGGACGAGCACCCGCTCGCCCGCAGCGAGCTCGCCGACGAGACGCCCGTCGACCAGGACCGCCGCCGGCACGTCGCCGGTGCGGTTCTCGATCGCCACGTCCCGCCCGCGGGGGACGACGAGAGGCCTCGCGTGCAGCGAATGCGGGGCGATGAACGTGACGACCAGCGCGTCCAGGCCCCAGACGAGGACCGGTCCGCCGTTCGAGAGGTTGTAGCCCGTCGAGCCGGAGGGAGTCGCGCAGAGCACGCCGTCGCAGGGGAGCGACCCGAGGTCCTCGCCGCCGACTGCCCAGCCGAGCTCGATCATGCGCCCGACGATCGAGGCCGCGGCGACGACGTCGTTCACCGCGACGTGCTTGCCGCCGCCTACCTCGGCCTCGAGCGTCGGCAGCTCGGCGACGACGTACTCGCCGGCGAAGATGCGCGCGACGCCCTCCTCGAGCGTCTCCGCCCGGATCGAGGTCAGAAAGCCGACCTCGCCGAAATTGACCCCCACGACGGGCGTGCCCGTGCCGAGCGCGCGCTGGAGCGCGCGGAGCATCGTCCCGTCCCCTCCGAGGACGACGGTCACGTCCGCCGCGGGGAGATCGGGACCGCCGCCGTCGAGACCGTGCTTTTCGGCTTCGTCTTCCGAGAAGAGCAGCTCGACCCCGGCCTCGGCCGCGACGCGCTCGAGCCGCGGGAGCGCCTCGCCGATCGTGCTCGGCTTCCCGTGCGTGACGACCGCGGCCGTGCGCACGGCCTCAGCCTGTCGCGTCGTCGATCCAGTCTTCGAGCTCATTGGGCAGGTCTGGGTCTTCGCGGTGGACGAGGTGGAGGAAGAACTCCCGGTTCCCCTTTGGGCCGGGCAGCCCCGAGTCTACGATGCCGGCAGTCTCCCCAGGCCAGGCCAGAGCAGCCTGGGCGATCTCCCGCAGGACGCGCCGGTGCACCTCACGGTCACGGACGACTCCACGCCTGCCTACCTCGCCGCGCCCAGCCTCGAACTGGGGCTTGACGAGCACGAGCGCCTCCCAGCCGGGCCGGGCGAGCGCGAGCGCCGGGGGCAGCGCCGTGCGAACGCTGATGAAGGAGACGTCGCACGTGACGAGCTCCGGCGGGAAAGGCAGCGCCGCGAGGTCGCGGGCGTTCGTCCGCTCGAGCACCGTCACGCGCGGCTCGCCGCGGAGCCGCGCGTGCAGCTGGCCGCGACCGACGTCGAGCGCGATCACGCGTGCGGCGCCGCGCTGGAGGAGCACGTCGGTGAACCCGCCGGTGGAGGCGCCGACGTCGAGGCAGTCGCGGCCCGCCACCTCGACGCGGAGCGCGTCGAGCGCATGCGCCAGCTTCTGGCCTCCCCGGGAGACGTACGGCGGCGGGCTCTCGACGGTCAGGTCGGCCGATTCGTCGACCTGCTCGCCCGCCTTCGAGTGGCCCGGCACGAGGCCGGCCATGACGAGCGCCTGCGCCTGGGCGCGGCTCTCAGCGAGGCCGCGCTCGACCAGCAGCACGTCCAGGCGCTTCCGCACGGGTTCAGGCTAGCTCGCGGGCGCGCGACTTTTAAGGCCCGAAACGAGCTCGTCGAGAAGGGAGGTGTCCGCGGGGATCTCGGCCAGACGGGCGCGAGCCCGGGCCTCGGTCTCGGCAGCGATCTCCCGCGTGCGCCCGGGCCCGAGCTCGGCGGCCAGCCCGTCCTCGTCGAGGAGATCGTCGACGATCTGATAGAGGAAGCCGAACTCGGAGGCGAAGCTCCGCCAGGGGGCTTGCTCTCGCTCGGGCACGTCGCCGACTGCGAGCGCGCAGCCGACCGCCGCGTCGAAGAGTCGCCCCGTCTTCAGCGCGTGCAGGCTGGCAAGGTCGGCACTGCCTCCTCTGACGTCGTCGTACTGGCCGCCGATCATCCCGAGCGTGGCGCGACTGAGCTCGCGGGCGACGGCCGGGGTCGGGTACAAGAGCGCGAGGGCGAGCGCCTGGGCGAGGAGCGCGTCGCCGTTGAGAATGGCCGTCGCCTCGTCGAATTGCACATGCGAGGTCGCTCTGCCCCGGCGGACCGCGTCGTCGTCGAGGGCGGGCAGATCGTCGTGCACCATCCCGAACGTGTGGACGAGCTCGACGGCGGCCGCGGCCGGGAGGAGCTCCTCCGGCTGCGTCCCGGTCGCTTCTCCGCACGCAAGGCAGAGCAAGGGCCGGATCCGCTTGCCCCCGCCGTCGAGGCTGTAGCGCATGGCTTCCGCAAGCGCTCCCAGCTCGGGGGCGAACGGGAGCGCTGCGAGGTATTCCTCGATGAGCTCCCGGTGCTCGTCCAGGCTCAGCACGCTATCCCCCAGCCTCGCGCCGGGCGCGCTCGAGCTCGGCCTCGACCTGTCTTGCGATGTCGGCAAGCTCGGCGAGGATGTCAACCGCGGCTTCGGGGTCCTCCGTCGACTCGAGGCTCGCGCGCGTCCGCTCGAGCCGGTCGAGCAACTCCTCCGCTCGTCCCAGCGCGCTCTCGCCTTCGCTCACGCCGCCCTCTCCCGGGCGATCCGGCCGAGAATGCCGTTCACGAGGCGCCCCGCGTCGTCCGACGCGTAGCGCTTCGCGAGCGAGACCGCCTCGTCGATCGCGACCTCCACCGGCACGTCGCCTTGCTCGAGCTCGTGGAGGCCGATCCGCAGTACGTTGCGCTCGAGCGCACCGAGCCGGTCGGCGGTCCAGTCCTCGGACGCCTCCGTGATCTGCCTGTCGAGCTCGGGCGCGCGGGCGATCACTGCCTCGGCCGTCTCACGCGCAAAGGCGTCGACCTCTCCCTCGTAGAGCGAGGCAAGCGGCTGCCCGGTCAGATCCCACTGGTAGAGGAGGAAGAGCGCCGTTCGGCGCGCGGCTCGCCTGCCGGCCATGTCAGCCGGCGAGCGCGGGCAGACGCCCGCCCGCCTCCGCTAGGAAGCCAGTCGAGTAGCGCCCCGTTCCGAACTCTTCCGTCCGGAGGACGTCGATCGCGGCCCGCGCAGTCGTCGGCACGCCGACCACGTCGAGCTCCCCGAGCGCCCGCAGACACCTCTCGATCGCGCCGGGCCGGTCCACGTCCCAGACGATCACCTTGGCGAGCAGCGAGTCGTACTGCGGCGGCACAATCGCTCCCTCCTCCAGGTGCGTGTCAACGCGGACGCCGGGCCCGAGCGGGGCCCGGAAACGCTCGATCCTGCCGGGAACGGGCAGGAAATCACGGGTGGGGTCCTCGGCGTTGATGCGCGCCTCGATCGCGTGGCCCCGCCGCTCCGCGCGGCCTGTAGTCCGAAGCGCCTCGCCCGCCGCGATCCGGAGTTGCTCCCGGACGATGTCGATCCCCGTCACGAGCTCGCTTACGGGGTGCTCGACCTGGAGCCGCGCGTTCAGCTCGATGAAGTAGAACGAGCCGTCCGGACCGAGCAGGAACTCGAACGTGCCCGCGTTCCGGTAGCCGATCACTCGCGCAGCGTGTTCGGCCGATCCCTCCATCTGCTCGCGGATCTCGGGCGTGGCCGCCGGGGAGGGCGATTCCTCGATCAGCTTCTGGTGGCGACGCTGAATGGAGCATTCGCGCTCGCCGAGTGTGAGGACGCCGCCGTCTGCGTCGGCGAGGACCTGGACCTCGACGTGGCGCGCGGGGGCGATCGCCTTCTCGAGGTAGAGGCCCGGCTCGCCGAATGCGCTCTCCGCCTCGGCCGCCGCGGTCTGGAACGCGCCCTCGAGCTCGTCCGGCTCCCGCACGAATCGCATCCCTTTGCCGCCCCCGCCCGCGATCGCCTTCAGCAGGACGGGATAGCCGACCTCCTCGGCGGCCGCGCCGGCGTCGTCGAGGGTCGTCGCTCCTTCCGTTCCGGGCACGACGGGAACGCCGGCCGCAGCCAGCTCGCGCTTCGCGGCTGCCTTGTCGCACATCCGAGCCATCGTCTGCGCCGTGGGGCCAACGAAGACGAGCTCGTTGTCCGCGCACGCCTCCACGAAGGCCGGGCTCTCGGCGAGGAAGCCCCATCCCGGGTGGACGGCGTCGCAGCGGGTCGTCGTCGCGGCGGCGACGATCGAGGGGATCTTCAGGTAGCTCTCACCGGCAGGCGGCGGCCCGATGCAGACCGCGCGGTCTGCGAGCCGCGTGTGGAGAGCGCCGGCGTCGATCGTCGAGTAAACGGCGACCGCTTCGATGCCGAGCTCGTGGAGGGCGCGGATGACGCGAACGGCGACCTCCCCGCGGTTCGCAATGAGCACTCTCGAGAACACCGGCTAGAGCGCGTCGAGCGGACGGGCGATTGCGGGCTCGAGGTCGAAGAGCGGCTCGCCGTATTCCACCGCCTGGCCGTTCTGGACGTGGATCGCGCGGACGATGGCCTCGATCTCGGCCTTCACTTCGTTCATCAGCTTCATCGCCTCGAGGATGCAGAGCGTCTGGCCGGGCACGACGGCGTCGCCCTCCTCGACAAACGGCGGCGCGCCGGGCTGGGACCCTCGGTAGAACGTCCCCACCATCGGGGCCTCCACCCGAACGAGCCCGTCGGCGGAAGGCGGAGGAGCAACCGGCTCGGCCTCGCCGAGCTCGAGCGGCCCGGCCTCGGTCGGCGGCGGGAGAAAGCCTGGCTCCTCGGTCCGTCGCACGGAGACGCGGGTTCCACCCTCCTCGACCGAGATCTCGGCGATGCCCGTCTCCTGGACGATGCGCACGATCTCACGGATGCGCTCGGCGCGAGATTGATCGACGCCGCCGCCGACCAGCGTCTCCTCGCCGCTCGTCCGGTCACGGATCGCGTGCAGCAGGGCCTCGGCCTCGTCGCCGAAGAGCGCGAGAAGAAGCAGCTCCTCCTCGCTTGCCGCAAGGCCGGCGGCCTCTTCGCGGATCGACTCGAGGTCGACTGCGGGCGCCTCAGGCGGCGTGCCGTCGAAGAGGAGGGCGACCGCACGCTGAACGGTCGAGTCGATGGGGCCGGGCGGATTCCCGAAGCGGCCGTCGAGCAGCGCGCGGAGCTCGTCGACGACCGTCTGGTAGCGGCTCGCGGAGAGGACGTGAACGAGCGCCTGAGACGCGAGAATCTGTCCGATCGGCGCGGCGAGGGGTGGGGATCCGGCCTCCTTCCGGATTACGGCCAGCTCTTCGAGCACCTCGTCGATCCGGTCGACGGCGGCATGCGCGAGCAGTCGCGCCTCGATCGCCGCGACGAGCCCGGCAGGCAGCTCGTGCTGTGCTGCGCGAACGGCGATGCGCGGCGCAAGCGGGATCACCGCCTCGTCGCCGATGTGCTCGTCGATGATCTCGGCGGCCTGCCAGAGCGTCTCGACCCGTACGCCACTGTCGAGGCCGAGCCCGGTCAGCGCCGTGGCGAGCGCCTCGCCTGAGACCCGGTGAAGCGTGAGGGCAATCGGGTAGACCGCGCAGGCGATGCGGTCGGCCCCGGCGCGCGCCGCCTCGAGCGCGGCCGCGAGGCCGTTGCCGGCCGCGCCCTGGCAGTAGAGGCCGACCGGCAGACCGCTCTCCTCCGCGAGCGCAGAGATGAGCTCATGGGCGCGCGCCGCCTGGAGCGCACCGGCCGGGTCGTGCAGGAGGATCCGGGCAGCGCCAAGCTCCGGCAGCATGCGGGCCCGCTCGACGAGGCGCTTCGTCTCGCCGGTCTCCCCCGGGCTGTACATGAGCCCGGCGTCGAACTCTCGGCCGGCGGCGGTGATCGCCTCGCCCGCCTCGCGGAGATTCGAGACGTCATTCAGCGGATCGTGGAGGCGGAAGACGTCGATGCCGCTCTCCGCGGCGCTCGCGACGAAGCGGCGCGCGAAGTCGCCGCCGACGGGGCGAGAACCGACGAGGAAGCGGCCGCGGAGAGCGAGGCCGAGCGGCGTCGTCGTGCGCGCCTTGAGGGCGCGGATCCGCTCCCACGGGCTCTCCACGCCCCGGCGCACAGCGCTGTCGAAGACGCCCCCGCCGGAGACCTCGAGGTAGGCGAAGCCTGCCCCGTCCAGCAGCTCGGCGAGCCGCAGGAGCTCCGCCGTCGGCACACGCCCGGCAAGCGGCTCCTGGCTAAGGAGTCGGATGGTTGTGTCGACGAGGGCCGGCATGGGGAGAGGGTAACTCTCAGCCTGCGAGCGCGCCCGGCGCGGAGCGCCGGCTGCCGGGCAGTCGTCCTACGCTCGCGAGATGTAGCGGCGCTCGCGGGGATCGACCTTGATCCGGTCGCCGGGGTTTACGAAGAGCGGCACCTGGACGACCGCCCCGGTCTCGAGCGTCGCGGGCTTCGTGACGCTGGAGACGGTGTCGCCCTTGATGCCGGGCTCGGTCTCGGCTACGGACAACTCGATCGAAGAGGGAAGCTGGAGCCCCGAGGGGCGCCCGTCCACGGTCAGGATCTGCACAGAGGTCGACGGCGGGATGAACTCGAGCTCGCCGGCGACGCTGGCGCGCGGAAGCGAGAACTGCTCGTAGGTCTCCTCCTCCATGAACACGACGTCGTCGCCCGAGTCGTAGAGGTACTGCGCGTTCTTCATCTCGGTGTGCATCCGCTGGAACTTCTCGCCTGCACGGAAGGTCCGGTCGACGGTCGCGCCGGTCGTGAGGTTCTTGAGCTTCGTGCGGACGAATGCGCCGCCCTTGCCCGGCTTCACGTGCTGGAACTCCACGATCCGCCAGACGCCGCCGTCCACCTCGATGTGCATCCCGTTCTTGAACTGGTTCGTGTTGACGGTCTCGGCCAAGGGACCCGAAATCTAGTCGACCTCGAGCAGGTCCTTCGTGAAGGAGGTGAGCACCTCCGGCTCGCCGTCGCGGACGACGACGAGGTCCTCGATGCGAATGCCCCCGATCCCGGAGAGGTAGATGCCCGGCTCGACGGTGACGACGTTGCCGGCGGCGAGGGTGTCTCGCGACTCCCTTGCCAGTCGCGGTGCCTCGTGGACCATCAAGCCGACCCCGTGGCCGAGGCCGTGCCCGAACGCCTCGCCGAAGCCGGCCGCCTCGATGCGATCCCGCGCGGCGGCGTCGACGCCGGGGCCGGACGCGCCGGGCCGAGCCGCGGCTACTCCGGCCAGCTGGGCGTCGAGGCAGACCTCGTATGCGCGCTTGAGATCGTCCGGGAGCGGCCCGGTGGCGAAGGTGCGCGTACAGTCGGAGCAGTAGCCCTCGATCGTGCAGCCCGCGTCGACGATCACGGTCTCGCCGCGCCCCACCTGGCTATTACCCGGCACGGAGTGCGGCTTCGCCGCATTCGGGCCGGCGGCGACGCTGACCGGGAAGGCCGTGCCTTCGCCTCTGCCGTCGCGCAGGAGCTGCTCCATCCGCCAGGCGAGCTCGCGCTCGGTCTGCCCGATGAGCCCGCCCTCGTCCGCGAAGCGCTCGAAAGCGATGTTCGTGATCCCAGCCGCCCGCCGGATCGCCTCGAGCTCCCAGTCGTCCTTCGCCGCACGCAGCTCCTCGACGAGGCCGTAGCGCGGCACGGGCTCGAGGGCGCCGGCGTACAGCCGCGCGTAGCGCTCGAAGGTGAGCGAGGACGCCTCGAAGCCGATGCGGCCCGAAAGCAGCTCCGAGAGCGACTGGAAGAGATCGCGCTTCGTCTCGACGAGCTCGACGCCCTCGATCTCGCGGGCGGTCTCCGCGTAGCGGGAGTCCGTGAAGAGCTGGACGCGCTCCGGCTCGACGAGCAACGCTGCGTTCGAGCTCACGAGCCCGCACAGGTAGCGGACGTTGGCCGGATCCGAGACGAGCAGAGGCTCCTCGAGCCCTGCGCGAAGGCGGTCGACGCGCTCGTTCACGACTGCCTCACAAGGAACTCGAGCGCCGCGCGGTAGCCCTCGGGCCCGTGCCCGAGGACCCGTTGCGCGGCGAGGTCGGCGATCACCGAGGTGCGCCGCCACTCCTCCCGCTGCTCGGGGTTCGAGAGGTGCACCTCGACGAGCGGGCCCGAGAAGAGCTCGAGAGCGTCCCGGATCGCGTAGCTGTAGTGCGTCCAGGCACCCGGATTGGCGATCACTCCTTCGGCCCAGTCGAGCGCTTCGTGGCACCAGCCCACGTACTCGCCCTCGCTGTTCGTCTGCCGGCAACGGACCGTGCAACCGAGCTCCCCAGCCCAGCCCTCGATGCGCTGCTCCAGCTCGTGCAGCGAGAGCCCTCCGTAGAGCGCGGGATCTCTGCGCTCGAGGATGTCGAGGTTGACCCCGTTCAGGACGTCGACGCGCATTGGGCCACTCTAGTGCGCGATCAGAGATTCGAGCGCACGGCGCGCATCGGCCTCGGGAACGGCCTCCACCTTCGGTCGGCCCGGTGCATCGAGCAGTACGAGCCGGACTTCGCCGTCCGCCCGCTTCTTGTCCCCCAGCAGCGCGGCCCAGGCCAGCTCGGGATCGACCCGGACCGGCTTGGGCGAGAGCACCTCCTCGACGCTTGCCGTATCGAGTCCCGAGAGGCGAAGCGCCGCCATGAGCCCGAGTGCGACCGCATCGCCGTGGCGCAGGGATCCCGACGCGGTCTCCAGCGCATGGCCGAACGTGTGCCCGAGGTTGAGCACCGCACGCCGACCCTCCTCGTACGGATCCGAGAGCACGACTGCGGCCTTGTACGCGGCGCAGGCGGCGACCATCTCCTCCTCCTCGAGCGACCAGAGCTCCCCGCCGGCGAGGAGCCCGGTCTTCACGACCTCGGCCAGGCCCGCGCGCCGCTCCTCGGCCGGAAGCGTCCGCAGAAGGTCCGGGTCGATGAGTACGCGCTCGGGGAAGTGGAAGGCGCCGACGAGATTCTTCCCGCCGAGATCGATGCCCGTCTTGCCGCCGATCGCCGCGTCAACCTGGCCTGTGAGGGTTGTCGGCACGGCGATCCAGGGCACGCCGCGGAAGTAGGTGGCGGCGACGAAGCCGGCTAGGTCGGTCGTCGAGCCGCCGCCGATTGCGACGATCGTCCCGTTCCGGTCGAGGCGAAGAGCGCTCCAGAGCCGCTCGGCGACCGCGAGCGTCTTCGCTTCCGGGCTGCCCGGCACGGGATGAACCGGGCCCGTGATCGCCGGGTGATGGCGCTCGAGGACTCGCTCGTCGACGACGATCTCCGTCGGGCCGGTTGCGACGAAGGGCACCCGGTCGAGCAGGCCGCGGCGAATCTCGATGCCGAGAGCAGCGCGAACAACCTCGGCGGCCGAGTGGGCCGATGCGTCGGCGACCTCGTCGTAGCGGTCGTCCCGTTCCGCGAGGAGCTCGCGGAAGGACCGTTCGTTCCGGGCAAGCGGCCTTCCGCTCTCACGCACTCGCTCCCACGCCTCGTCGGCCATCACCGGCAGCCAAACGGTGAACTCCTTGCTAAGCCCCTCCCGCACGGCCGGGGTGGTCACGGCGCCTCCGCCGAGCGCGACCACCGCCGGCTCGCGCCGAGCGAGAACCTCCGCGACTACGGCCTCTTCGACCCGACGGAACTCCGCCTCGCCTGCGGCGAAAAGCTCGGCCAGCGGGCCGTGCCGGAGCTCGATCTCCTCGTCGGTGTCGACGAAGGGACGCTCCGTCAGGCGCGCGACCTCGGCGCCCACCGTCGACTTCCCGGCTCCCATGAAGCCGACGAGGACGAGGTGCCGGTCTAGCGCGCCGACCACGGGATGCGCTCGATGTAGGCGCGGTGCGCCGCGACGAAGTCGCCGAGCGCGTCGCCGCCGAACTTCTCGCACGCGGCTCGCGCCAGCTCGAAGGCGACCGAGGCCTCGGCGACGACGGCCAGCGCCTCGACCGCCGCCACGTCGCTTCGCTCGACGAGCGCGTCGGCGGGCTCGCCGGTGTCGAGGTCGACCGAGCGCAGCGGCCGCATCAGCGTCGGCAACGGCTTCATCGCCGCACGGACGACGATCTCCTCGCCGTTCGACACCCCTCCTTCGATGCCGCCGGCCCGGTTGGTCTCGCGGTGCAGCCCTCGCTCGTCACTGAAGATCTCGTCGTGCGCCGCCGACCCGCGCAGGCGGGCAAGCGCGAAGCCGTTGCCGATCTCGACTCCTTTCACGGCCTGGATGCCCATCACAGCGGCGGCGAGCCGCCCATCGAGCCGCTCCTCCTTCGCTGCGTACGAGCCGAGGCCCGGGGGGACACCCCGAGCGCGCACCTCGACGACGCCGCCGACGGTGTCGCGGTCGGCCTTGGCCTCGTCGACGTCGCCCAGCTCGAGAACCTGGCCGGCGACCTCGACTCCGATCTGGGCCAGCAGCGCCTTGGCGATCGCCCCGGCGGCGACGCTCAGGGCGGTCTGCCGTGCGCTCGCGCGCTCGAGGGCGTCTCGCGCATCCGCGAGGCCGTACTTCAGGACGCCGGCGAGGTCGGCGTGCCCCGGGCGCGGCACCGTCACCGGCGTCGTTCCCTTGCCACGCGGCTCGCCCGCCTGCGGCCACGGGCTCATCCCCCACTCCCAGTTCTCGTGGTCCCGGTTCTCGATCAGAAAGCCGAGCGGCGTGCCCAGAGTCCGTCCGTGCCGAAGCCCGGCGAGCATCCGCACTTCATCGTGCTCGAGCTGCTGGCGCGGGCTGCGCCCGTAGCCCTGCTGGCGCCGGCGCAGGTCGTCGTTGATCGCGTCACGGTCGAGGACGAGCCCCGCGGGCAAACCACTCAGGATCCCGAGGAGAGCGGGCCCGTGCGACTCGCCTGCGGTCGCCAGCTCGAGTGTCACGCAGGCAAGCCTACGGCCCGGCGCATGACCTCGACGGGCGCCGCAATCCCTGTCCACAGCTCGAACGCGGCCGCTCCCTGAGCGACGAGCACATCGAGCCCGCCGACAACGGTCGCCCCCGAGGCGCGCGCAGCTCTGGCGGTCGCCGTCTCGGGATACGGGAGGTCGACGAGCGTCTGACCCGGGCCGAGCTCTACGAGCACGTCGTCCCGGGCAGACGTCGCGTTGACGACGAGATCGGCTCCGCTCACGTCAGGCGGCCACTCCCCCCGGCGGGCGTACACCCGTACGCCCGGCAGAGCCGCCTGGAACGCGACCGACGCTCCGCCGTCGCCCAGCACCACAGGGCGTTCGGCGGCGAGCCCTTCGAGCGCGGCCGCGTCAGTCGAGAAGCCCTGGATCCGGCCCTCCGCGAAGACGAGCGTGTTCACCGATGGGACCTCGGCTTCCGCCAGCGCCGCCGCGGCCAGCTTGTGCGGAGTGGTCACGTTCACCCCCGCGTAGCCGCCCGCCGCCAGGGCCCGGGCGACGTCCGCGAATTCGTCGGGGCCCACGTCGATCGGCACATACGACCAGTCCAGCCCGCTGGCGGCGAACGCAGCGTTCTGCATTCGCGGCGAGAGCGAGCCCGAGACCGGGTGGCCGAGGAGCCCGACGAGCCGGCTCACCCGTAGCCGTGGGCCTTCTTGTAGTTGTCGAACTCCTGCTCGCTGGCCGTGAAGAAATGATGGTCCTTGTCCTCCGGCTTGCGCACGAAGAAGAGGTAGTCCACCTTCGCTGGGTGCGCGGCCGCCTGGATCGAGGCGAGACCCGGGTTGGCGATCGGCGTCGGCGGCAGGCCCGGAAACTTGCGCGTGTTGTACGGGGTTGTCAGGTCGTTGAGCTGCGACTCGTGCAGCGGCTCAGTCGGTGGCACGCCGAGGCCGTAGCGGATCGTCGCGTCGATTCCCAGCACCATGCCGTCGTGCAGGCGGTTGTAGATCACCGCCGCCACGAGGGCGCGCTCCTCAGGAGCGATCACCTCCTTCTCGATCATCGACGCGATGATCAGCACGTCATAGGGCGTCAGGTGCTTCGACTTCGCATAACCGAGGTCGACCTTCGCCCAGTTGCGCTGGAAGGACTCGAGCTGCCGGTTGACGAGCTGGCGCGACGTCGTCGCCGGCTCGAACTCGTACGTCGCCGGAAAGAGGAAACCCTCGAGCGCGCGACGCTCATGGTCACCGGCGAACTTGCCCGGGATCTTCGAGGACGCAGTCGCCTTCAGGTAGCCGCGGGCCGAGAGCCGCGGATTGACCTTGCGGCGCTCGCGGGCGATCCCGTCGACGACCGTGATCCGCTCGGCCATCTGCGCTCGCGTGAAGCCTTCCGGGAAGACGATCCTGAGCGCCGGCGGTGCAACCGGAACGGTTGGAGTCGCCTTCTTGCCGCCGTCGCGGATGCCGCCCACCGCGAAGGCGGCGAGCCAGGCGAGAGCTCCGAGGCCTCCGGCCAGGAGCACAAGAGCGATGGCTCGCCGCGCCGCGATACGGGACCGAGAAGGCTGCGGCCGCACGGGCGGAGGCCCTGGCGGGTTCAGCGGGGCGCGCTGCTCGACCATGTCAGGTAGCTCGATAGGAGGTGGGCCGCGGCGCGGGCATCTGTCTCCCCCGAGCCGCCGCTCTGCTCAGCGAGGTCGGTCGTGAAGCGCTCGTCGAAGCTCTCGACCGGAACCGTGAGCGTGTCGCGAAGGTCGGCGACGAACCGCTCCGTCGCCTCGGCCTGCTCGCCGCGCTCCCCGCGCATCGTCAGCGGCAGCCCGACGACGACGAGCTCGACGCCGTGCTCGCGGACGAGCTCGGCAAGCCGCTGGAGCCCAGCCCTGCTCGCCGCCTGCTCGACGACCTCGACCGGCCGCGCCACGGTCCCGGTCGGGTCGGAGACGGCGACGCCCGTACGCGCACGGCCGTAGTCGAGTGCGAGCACTTTCACCGGAGCAGGGAGGCTATCTCGCTCCTTCCGACCTCGTACGCCTCGGGAAGGCCGTCGGGATTCTTGCCTCCCGCCTCGGCAAGGGTCGGCCGTCCCCCGCCCCCGCCGCCGATCTTCTTCGCAGCCTCCTGCGCAACGGCGACCGCGTCCGCTCCCCGCTCCACCAACGAGCGGTCGAGGTTGACGACAAGGTAGGCACGGCCATTGTCGATCGAGCCGAGCAGCACGGCCGTCGCCTGCTTGGACTGTCGGATCCGATCCGAGAGATCTCTCAGCGCCGAGCCCTTCATCGCCTTGACCTCGGCGATGACGATTCCGTCCGACTCGTCGCGAAACGTGATCTCGACCTCCGTCGGCGCCATCGGTTCTTTCCCGGCCTCCTTGCGAAGACGGCGGAGGTCCTCGCGGAGCGCTTCGGCTTCACGGGCCCGGGCGGAGAGGTAGGCGAACGCCTCGCCGGAAGTGAGCGCCTCGATTCGCCGCGCGCCGGCTCCGACCGAGCCTTCGGAGAGGATCACGAACGGTCCGATCTCGGCCGTCCAGCGGACGTGAGTGCCCCCGCAGAGCTCGCGGGAGAAGCCCGGGATCTCGATCACGCGCACCTCTTCGCCGTACTTCTCGCCGAAGAGCATCATCGCTCCGAGCTTCCGTGCTTCCTCGATCGGCGTCACGAAGGCGCGCACGGGCAGGTTCTCGAAGATCTTCTCGTTGACGAGGCGCTCGATCCTCGCGCGCTCCTCGGGCGTGAGCGCCTGTGGGTGGGTGAAGTCGAAGCGAAGCTTGTCGGGCCGAACGGCCGATCCCGCCTGGCGGACGTGGTCGCCCAACACGACCTGAAGCGCCTTGTGCAACAGGTGCGTCGCCGTGTGGTTGGCCATCGTCGGGAAGCGAATCGACCACGGCACGACGGCGCGCACGCGGTCGCCTTCCTCGAAACCGTCGCCCTGGAACGTGAGAACCTGGTCGTCCTCCAGTCGGATGGCGTTGACGAGCTCGGCCCGAGCAGCCGTCTCCTCGTGCTCGAGGTAGCCGGCGTCCGAAACCTGGCCGCCCCCCTCGGGGTAGAACGGTGATTGCTCCAGCTTCGCCTGGAAGAGCCCTTCACCGAGGTCCGCGTAGCCGATGATCGCGGTCAGGACGTCGGTCCGCTCGAAGCCCGCGAACTCGCTGCGGGGACCGCCCGTGACGTGGATAGCGACGTCAAACGCGGCGCCTCGCCGCGAGCGCTCGCGCTGCTCCTCCATCAGGCGCGTGAAGTCTTCCTCGTTCACCTCGAGCCCACGCTCGGCCGCGAGCTCCTTCGTCAGCTCCAGCGGAAAGCCGTACGTGTCGTGGAGCCGGAAGGCGTCCTCGCCGGAGATCCCTCCGCGCGCGACGATCTCCTCGAACAGCCGCTCGCCGCGCTCGAGCGTCTCCTGGAAGCGCACCTCCTCGGCCCTGAGATGCTCCTGGATCTGTACGGAGTGCCCCTCCAGCTCCGGGTAGACAGAGCCCATCTGCTCGCGAACGACATCGGCGAGCTCCCACATGAACGGCGGCTCGAGACCGATTCGCCGCCCGAACTGGACGGCGCGCCGGATCACACGGCGGAGGACGTACCCACGCCCTTCGTTGGAGGGCGCGATGCCCTCCGCGACGAGGAAGGCGGCAGCCCGCGTGTGCTCGCTGACGACCCGATACGCCTTCGTCGACTCGTCCGAGCCCCGATACGGCGAGCTCGCGCGCTCTCCGATCCAGTCGAGCATTGGCTGGAACGTGTCGATGTCGAAGACCGAGTCGACGTCTTGGAGGAGCATCGCGGCGCGCTCGAGGCCCATGCCCGTGTCGATGTTCTGCTGCGGCAGCGGGGTCAGGCTCCCGTCCTCGGCGAGGTCGTACTCCATGAAGACGAGGTTCCAGGCCTCGAGGAAGCGCTCGCAGTCGCAACCGGGGCCGCAGGTCGGCCTGCCGCAGCCGTGCTCCTCGCCGCGGTCGTAGTTGATCTCCGAGCACGGGCCGCAGGGGCCGGTGTCGGCGGCCTGCCAGAAGTTCTCGGACCGCGGTAAGCCGACGATCCGCTCACGGGGGAGGAACCGATTCCAGCTCGCAATCGCGACCTCGTCCTCGCCGAGAGCGAGCTCCGGATCGCCCGCGAAGACGCTCGCCCAGAGCCGGTCCTCCTCCAGGCCCATGCGCTCGGTGACGAACTCCCAGGCGAGCTCGATCGCCCCGTCCTTGAAGTAGTCCCCGAACGAGAAGTTGCCGAGCATCTCCATGAAGCACAGATGTCGGTTCGTGAGCCCGACATCGTCGAGGTCGTTCTGCTTGCCGCCCGCGCGAACCACCTTCTGCACGGTCGTCACCCTCGGGGCAACCGGTTTCTCGAGCCCGAGGAACCATCGCTTCATCGGCTGCATCCCGGCGACGACGAAGAGCGTCGTCGGATCGTCCGGCGGCGGCACGATCGAGCCCGAAGGGCGACGGACGTGGCCGCGCTCCTCGAAGAAGGAGAGGAAGCCCTCGCGAAGCTCGTAGGTCGTGCGCACTCTGAACGTGATTGTACGAGTCGCGTCTTTCGGCACAGCCCTGCGACAGACGCGCGCGGAGCTCGCCGCTACGATCGCATCGGGGAGGAGGCCGGGCGAACCTCTCTAGGGCCGCTCAGCCTCCTGCGGCGCGGCGTGCGGCCGGAGGCTCCTCCTCGGTCGCGATCTCGTCGCGGATCTTCTCGAGCGCGCGCCGGATGAGCCGCGAGACGTGCATCTGCGAGATGCCGACCTGCTGAGCGATCTGCGACTGCGTGAGCCCCTTGAAGAAGCGCAGATGGAGGATCCTTCTCTCGCGCTCGTCGAGCACGCGGAACCCCGGCGCAAGCACCGCCCGGTCCTCCGACACCTCGTACTGGGGCTCCTCGGCGCCGAGCGACTCGAGCGGGTCGAGATCTCCTTCCTCGTCCTGCCCGGCGCTCGTGGAGAGCGAGACCGAGCTGTATGCGCGACCGCTCTCGAGCGCCTCGAGGACCTCTTCATCGTCCGCGTTCGCAGCCTTCGCGAGCTCCGGAACGGTGGGCGAACGGCCGAGCTCGACCGTCAGCTCCTCGATCAGCCGTGAGAGCTGGACGTTCAGCTCCTGCAGGCCACGCGGCACACGCACCGACCATCCCTTGTCCCGGAAATGGCGCTTGATCTCGCCGATGATGTTCGGCGTCGCGTACGTCGTCAGCTCGACTCCCCGCTCGAGGTCGAAGCGGTCGATTGCCTTGATGAGCCCGATCGCGCCGATCTGGACGAGATCGTCGAGCTGTTCTCCCCGGTACGAGTAGCGGCGTGCGAGCGAGCGGACCAGCGACATGTACTGCTCGATCAGCTGCTCGCGCGCGGCGAGGTCTCCCTGCTCGTGGTAACGGCGGAGCAGGATGCGGTCGTCGGCGGCGCTCATGCGCGCCGCGCCTCGACCGCCTTCGTCAGCGTGACCCAGTCGCCGCCATCGCCCGGCGTCAACTCGGCGCGGTCGACGAGCGTGTCGAGGATTCGCCGCAGGCCGACATCGTCTCCGTCCGCGGCGGCCTCCAACTCGTCGCGGATGCCGTCGCGCAAGGGGCCGATCGCCGTCTCGATCTCGCCCTCTTTGAGTCGGAGCGCGATCGTCACGTCTTCGGCCTCGCGCGTGCGCTCGAGCACGGCGTCGACGGCGAGCTGGAGGTCCTCGAGAGTCTCGATCGTCAGGTTCAAGCGGATGCCCAGCCCGCCGAGCACGAGGTGCGCGACGCTGTAGAACGCGCGATCGCGCGGCATCGTCAGGGTGATCTCGTCCGTCTTCAGCGGCTGCCCTCCTTCTGCTCTGGATAACGCTCGTCGCCCGGGTCGAGATTCGCGCTCACGGCTCGCTCGAGGCGATGATGCCCGAGCCGACGACGACGTCCCGCTCGTAGACGACCGCGGTCTGGCCCGAGGCGACTCCATAGGCAGGCTCGTCGAGCCGGAGGCGGAACCCACCGCTCGTCGGCTCGATGCGAGCCGGGAGAGCCGGAGAGCGGTACCGAAGCTTGGCCTCGCCCTGGGTCACCGAGGCGAAGAGGCGACCGGAGGCCGTCACCGTGCGGCGCGCGAGCGCCTCCAGCGGTCCAGCGATGACCGTGTTCGCCCGAGGATCGGTCCGCACGGCGTACGCGGGCCGTCCCGCTGCCACGCCGAGGCCCCGCCGCTGCCCGGGCGTGAAGCGCCAGAAGCCGCGGTGCGAGCCAAGCGTCCTGCCCTGCTCGTCGACGACCTGCCCTTCACGGGAGACGAGGCCGTGCCGCTCGAGGAAGTCGCGGTAGTCCCCGCCCCCGAGGAAACACGCCTCCTGGCTCTCGGGCCTGCGGGCGACACGAAGGCCGGCGCGCTCGGCCTCGGCGCGTGTGTCCTCTTTCGTCTGCTCGCCGAGCGGGAACCAGATCTCCTCGAGGCGGCGGGGATCGAGCCGCGCGAGCATGTACGACTGATCCTTACGGCCGTCGACCGCCCGTGCCAGCAGCAGGCGGCCACGATGCTCGACGATCCGCGCGTAGTGGCCCGTCGCCAGCCGGTTCGCGCCGGCCCGCCGAGCGAACGCGAGTAACTGCCCGAAGCGGAAGCTGCCGTTGCACCGCGTGCAGGGGTTCGGGGTCTCGCCCCGCGCGTACGCGTCGATGAAGGGCGCAACGATCGCGCGGCGGAAGGCCTCGCGCGCATCGAGCGTGACGTGCGGGATCCCGAGCGCATGACACGTCTCTCGGGCTGCGATCACCGCTTCCGGCGAGCAGCAGGCGCGCTGAGCGTCCGGCGCCCGCGGGTCGATCCAGAGGCGAAGCGTCACGCCGATCGCGGCCGGCCCGCCGCGCAGCAGCGCCACCGCACTGTCGACGCCCCCGCTCATTGCAACCGCGACGCGTGCCGGGTCGGGCGCGGCGCGGAAGACGGGGCCGATCGCGTTCGCGAGCGCGTCCGTCGCCAGGCTCTCGCCGGGCACCGCGGCAGCCTCGAGCAGCGTCAGTCCCGCGAGCGGGCGCTCGAGCCCCTCCGCGTCCGCCTCGACGATCCGGTCGCCGTCGACGACCAGGCGGACGAATGCCCACTCTCCGCTGCGCGACGCGTCTCCAGTCACCTCGAGCATCGAAGCCAGGCTAGCCGAAGAAAAGCGTGCTCCACCCTGCCGATGTTTCCCGCCGCTTTGCGAACCTGGAGAACCAGGTGGGTGCCTTGCCGGCTACGCCCGAAGGCTCGCCGGACGCAGGCTCCCTATGCAGTGCTGTTGGTTCAACATTGCATGACGGGTCCACGCACAGGGTCGAGCACGGACCCACTCTAGCGCGCATAGCTCCAGCGGATCGTGACGGTCCCCTCGATCCCGAGGGTGCGCGCCAGGGCCTGAGTGAGCCCGAACTGGACGCCGCGCTGCTCGGGACCGCGGGCGATCACCTGGGTCAGCACCTCCTCGTCGCCGTAGCCGATGTATAGCTTCACGCCGCACGGCAACACCGGATGGGCGATGCCCATCGTCGTCGGGCTGAGGCGGATGCCGCACGCGGTCTTCCCGGCTTCGAGATCGCGGCCGGAGGCGGCGGCGGCTGCGTGGTACCAGCCACCTCCCGGTGCCGGAACTCGGGCCGGCAGACGCTGTCCCGAAGCGGGCTCCCCCCGGCCGGAGGCAATGGCGAGCCCGACGAGGACCGAGAGGAGCGCGACGGCCGCAAGCGCGATCTCCCGTTGGGCGAAGGCCGGCTGCACGGCCTAGGCCGCGTGGATGAGGTCGGCGAACGACTCCCGGACGAGGGCGTCGAACTCCTGCGGAAGGACCCCGTCGGCGGTCGCAAACTCTCGGAGATGGACAAAAAGGGCGCTCTGCTCCTCGTCGCGAACAGCGCCGCCTGCCCGCTCGCGGGCGCGCCGCTCGAGAACCCACAGATTCCACTCCTGGGCCGGCGCTGGGAGCCGCTCAAAGGCCGGCTCAAGACGCGCGGCGTGCGAACGCTCCTCAGCTGTGACCTTCCTTGCCTGCTCGCGGTGGCTCGCCCGCTCGACGAGCGCGACGAGGACGGAGGCGACCAGGATGCAGCCGACGATCGCCAGTGGGCCCAGCTGTGCGAGCGCCGCGCCGACTGCGACGAGAATCAGAAAGACGATCTCGAGTGCGAAGCGCACCCGCACGGACGAGGTGTCCGCCCAGCGTCCTTCCCTAGCGCTCCTCTTCACGCGAATCCTCGGCGTGCGACTCCACCTCGCCGCCGTCACCGCCGTCCTCCCCGGGCCGCTGCCGCGAGCCGAAAAGGCCCCATCGGCGCCGTGGCCGCGGCTGGAGCGGCGTGAGCCGAAACCGCGTGCGTTGCTCTTCGACGTCGAACGCCAGGCGCTTTGCGGCCACCCGCTCGTCAGCCTCGCTGACGGTCTCCTCGGGCGAGCCGGCCTCACTCGGCTCGTGCGCAGGCGCGACAGGCTCGATCACGGTCTCCTCCTCGGGCGGAGGCGGGGGAGGCGGCTGCGCGGGCAGCGGAGCGGCCTCTTCCTCGAACGGCGCCGGGATCGGCTCGGCGGCGGGAGCGGAGCGCCGGGCCCCCGGGAACCGGGGCCTCTGCCGCCAGGCGAAGTACTCGATGAGCGCCACGAGGAGCCAGGCGATCGCCATCACGAGCACGATCAGCGCCGGTCGCAGGTCGGCCAGACCGACGAGGACGGCAAGCAGGATTAGGAAGCCCGCCTCGAGCGCGAATCTCGGCCCCATTCCGCCTGGCATTGTGGGGAAGGTTAGAGCGCGCTAGGCGTTCGTGTCGCCGGAATCCGAAGGCGGCTTTGAAGATTCCTGCGGCTCGGGCGCGGTGGACGGCGGCTGAGGCCCCTCGGAAGGCTGAGCCCGACCCGGGGCGGGAGCGCTGGGAGCGGGTGCGGGCCCAATCGACTGGGGACCGGCGGTCGCCTCGCCGCCCGTAGGTTCCCGCTGCTCGGGCTCTCCGACACGCGTTGCCTGAGCACTCGCCTCGGCGGATTTGGCGATCGTCTCGGCAACCTCGTTCGCCGCGGCCTCGCCGAGACCGGCGGCAGCGAGGACCTGCTCGGCGCCCTGTTGTGCTCGGGTAATGACCGCGGAGGCCTGGGCGCGGGCCCATTCGAGCGTCTGCTCCACCTCGGCCCGGGTCGCGTTCGTGAGCTCGGTCGCCTGGTGACGTGCCTGCTCCAACAGCCGCGTGCCTCGCGCTTCGGCCTCGCGAAGCTCCTTGCTCGCCTCGCGGTTGGCCTCGGCGACGAGCTGGCGCGCCTCGTTCCGCGCCGAAGCCACGATCTCGAGGCGCTGCCGCTCGCTCTCGTCGTGGTAGCGCTGCACCTCGGCCTCGCGCTGCTGGAGCTCGACCTGCTTCTGACGGACTTCCTGCTCGGTGCGCTGGAACTGCGCCGCGGACGCTCGCTGAGCGTCGCGCTCGAGGACGTCCGCGAACTCGGCCGCCTCGCGGATGAGGTGAAGTGAATCCATGCGGACGGCGTGGCCGGTGGGCTCGGCCTGGCCCGTGCGCCCCGCGGCCTGGAGGACGCGTAGCTGGGCCTGAAGCTGGACGACGTGCCGGCGGAACGAATCGAAGGCCTCGCGCACCGCATGCTCGTCGAAGCCCCGCTCGCGGACGGGCAGATCCTCGACGCTCGGTAGTGAGGTCATCGCCGGCGCCTCACGCGCTGCTCCTGATCCTTCTGTCGCCATCCGATCCCTCCTCGCCTGTCGTGACCGCAAGTATGACGGCTGCATCGGCCCACGAGGCCGGCTGCATTAGGGCTTTCTGTTCGGCGGCAGGACGCGAATCCCTAGCTCGTCGAGCTGCTCCTGCGGAACTTCCGAGGGCGCGCCGCTCATCGGGTCGAAGCCCGCCTGGTTTTTCGGGAAAGCGACCGTGTCGCGGAGATTGGGCTCTCCGGCGAGCACCATCAGCATTCGGTCGATCCCAAACGCGATCCCGCCGTGGGGAGGCGCACCCATCCCCAGCGCGTCGAGCAGGAAGCCGAATCGCGCCCGCTGCTCCTCCGCGGAGAGGCGAAGCGTGCCAAAGACCTTCGCCTGGAGCTCCGGCTCGTGGATCCTGAGCGAGCCGCCGCCGAGCTCCTCGCCGTTGCCGACGAGGTCGTAGGCGACTGCGATCGCGGCTCCAGGGTCGCTCTCGACGCGCTGCTCGGACTCAGTGGTCGGTCGCGTAAATGGATGGTGCTGTGCCGCCCAGCGCCCTTCCTCCTCGCTCCAGGCGAACATCGGAAAGTCGGTGACCCAGGTGAACTCGAAGCCCTCCTCGAGAAGGCCGAGCCGGCGCCCGAGGTGCAGGCGCAGAGCGCCGAGGACGCGCGCGACGAGAGCGGGCTCGTCCGCGCCAAAGAGGACCGTCGACCCAGGCTCTCCGCGAAAGGCGGCGAGCTCCGGCTCTGAGAGGAACTTCGCAATCGGCGAGCGCGCTTCCCCGTCCTCGCCGTATACGACGTACGCGAGGCCTTTCGCCCCCCATTCCTTGGCGAACTCCTCGAGCGCGGCGAGCTCCGCGCGCGAGAGCTCCTGCGGCACGGTCAGGAAGCGTACGGCCGGGGCGTCGCGGAAGACCTTGAACGCCGACCCCCGTGTGACGTCGGTCGCATCCTGAATCTCGAACCCGAAGCGGAGGTCGGGCTTGTCTGAGCCGAAGCGCAGCATCGAGTCGGCGTAGGTCATGCGCCGGAACGGGATCCCGAGCTCGACGCCTAGGCACTCGCGCCAGACGGCCCGCACCATCTCTTCCATTAGCCCGATGATGAACTCGACGTCCGGGAAGGCCATCTCGACGTCGAGCTGCGTCAGCTCCTGAGTCCGATCTGCCCGCAGGTCTTCGTCGCGGAAGCAGCGCGCGATCTGGAAGTAGCGCTCGAAGCCGGCGATCACGAGGAGCTGCTTCAGGATCTGCGGCGACTGTGGAAGCGCGAAGAACCGGCCCCGCTGAAGGCGGGAGGGAACGATGAAGTCGCGCGCGCCCTCCGGCGTCGGCTTGAACAGGATCGGCGTCTCGATCTCGAGGAACCCGGCGTCCTCCATCACGCGCCGGATGATCGCGACCATCTGCGCGCGCAGTCGGAGGTTTCGCTGGAGCCGCTCGCGGCGGAGGTCGAGCCAGCGGTAGCGCAGGCGGAGCGTCTCGTCGACGCCCTCGTCGTCGAGCTGGAACGGCAGGGGCGGGCAGCGCGAGAGGACCTCCAGGCGGTCGACCTGGAGCTCGACCTCGCCGGTCGGGAGGCTCGGGTTGACGTTCTGCGGATCGCGCGCGGCGATCTCGCCCTCCGCTTGAAGGACGAACTCGGTGCGGACCTCGTGTGCGACTAGCGCCGCCTCGGCCGCGTGCTCGGGGTTGACGACGAGCTGGCAGAGCCCGGTCTGGTCGCGCAAGTCGATGAACACGAGCCCGCCGTGGTCGCGGCGGACGGCCGCCCACCCGGCGAGCGTCGCGCGGCGGCCGACGTGCTCCCGCCGCACCTCGCCGCAGCCGAGGTCGCGCCAGGTCAGAGCTCGACCTCCTCGAGTGACTCGACCTCGCTGTCTGCCTGCCCGCGCCGGCGGATCGTGAAGGACTCGGCGCGGACGATGATCGTCGTCCTCGCCCCCACACGCTGGGCCTGGGTGAGCTGACCCTTCAGCGAGCGGCCCGCATAGTCCGTCTCCGCGCTCCGGCCGTTCCGGCGCAGCTGCGCGAGCACGGGCAAGAGCTCGTGGCGGCGTTCGGGCGCCTCGAAGGCAAAGAAGACGTCCACGGGCTGCCGCTCCGCTTCGAGCCCCTCTTCCTCGAGCTGGAGGCGCAGGCGCTCGATGCCGGCACCGAACCCGATCCCCGGGGTCGGCGGGCCGCCGAGCTCCTCGACGAGATAGTCGTAACGGCCACCGCCGACGAGCGAGCTCTGCGCGCCGAGGGCTTCGCCGATGAACTCGAACGTCGTACGCGTGTAGTAGTCGAGCCCGCGCACGAGGGTCGGGACGAGCTGGTACTCGATGCCGTAGGCGTCGAGATACCGCCGCACCTCGGCGAAATGCTCCTGGCACGAGCCGCAGAGCGATTCGCCGATCTTGGGCGCGGCGGCGAGCGCCTCCTGAACGGCTGGGCTCTTCACGTCGAAGACGCGCAGTGGGCTCGTCTTGCGCTTCTGGCGGGCGTCCTCGTCAAGCGCTTCGGCGTGCTCGTCGAGCCAGGCCTCGAGTCGAGCGATGTACTCCGGCCGGCACTCACGATCGCCGATCGAGTTGAGCTCGATCGAGTAGCCGCGGACGCCGAGGCGCCGGAGAAACTCGACGTACAGCTGGACGATCTCGGCGTCGACGGCGGGGTCGTCCGAGCCGACCGCCTCGACTGACCACTGGTAGTGCTCGCGGTACCGCCCCTTCTGCGGCGCCGCGTACCGGTACATCGGCGCGATCATGTACGTCTTCACGGGCTGGGGCTCCCGGTGCAGGCCGTGCTCCAGGTAGGCGCGCGCGTTCGGCGCGGTGCCTTCGGCGCGGAGAGTGAGGCTGCGTCCCCCGCGGTCGGTGAACGTGTACATCTCCTTCTGGACGATGTCGGAGCCCTCGCCCGAGGTGCGCCGGAAGAGCTCGGTCTCCTCGAAGCCGGGCGTCTGAATCCGCCCATAGCCGTACACGGCGCAGACCTCCTCGGCTGTGCGGACGATCCGCTGCCAGAGCGGCTGCTCGTCCGGGAGGACGTCGAAGGTGCCGCGCGGTGCCTGGATCACGCGCGCAGCTCGGCCAGGAAGGGATTGCGCGAGAGCTCGGCGCCGAGCGTCGTCTCGGGACCGTGGCCCGAGTAGACGATCGTCTCAGGCGGGAACCTCTCCATGAGGCTGCGGATCGACTCGACAAGGGCCTCCGAGTCGCCGTACGGGATGTCCGTGCGCCCGACGGAGCCCGCGAACAGGACATCGCCGGAAAAGAGCGCGCCGTCGGCGTGGTAGGCGATGTGGCCCGGCGAGTGGCCGGGCACCTGGATCGTCTCGAAGGTGATGCCGGCCAGCTCGATCGTCTCGGCGCCTTCGAGGAGGACGTCTGCCTCGTACGGCCGCAACGAGACGTCCGGATACCAGTCCTTCGGCCTCGCGAGCACGGGTGCCTCGAGCGACGGCATGTAGACCTTCGCGCCGGTGCCCTCTGCGAGGTCGGCGACGCCACCGAGGTGATCCCAATGGCTGTGTGTGATGAGAATCCCGGCGCACGCCGCGCCCATGCTCGTGAGCTCGGTTCGGAGCCGGGGGGCGTCGCCTCCGGGGTCGACGACGACCGCGTCGGACGCGGCCTGCTCGGGGCGGACGATGTAGCAGTTCGTCCCGACCGGTCCGAGCTCGTAACGATCGACGGCGAGCGTCATGCGGCGAGTCTAACCGTGCCCTCCGCGGGCTCCGGGGCGGGATAGGATCGCGGCGTGCGGAGCTGGCGGCTGCCCGACATCGAGACGCCCGAGGGGAGCCGCTCGCCGGTCGTCCTCCACTCGGGCGAGGAAGGCCGAGCCGTCCTCATCGGCCTCCAGCCGGGACAGCAGCTCGGCGACCATCAGGTGAAGGAGCACGCGTTCGTCGTCGTCCTCGACGGCACGGCCCGCGTCGAGGCAGGCGGCGAGACGCTCGAGGCCGACGCGGGAACGCTCGTCGCGTTCGCGCCCGACGAGCGGCGCATCGTCGCGAGCGACGAAGGCGCCAGGATCCTCCTCCTGCTCGCCCCGTGGCCCGGCGAGGGCCACTACCGCGGGGGCGACGTGCCGGCCGCCTAGCGCCGGCGGGCGGGGTTTCGGCCCGCTCCCGTGCGCCGCAGGTAGGCGCGGTAGAGCAGTGAATCCATCACGTAGCTGAACGGCAGGAAGACCACGAGCAGGAACACGGTTGTGCGGATGTGGACGATGACCGACTCGCCCCTGCCGAGTAGCGAGATCGTCAGGAACATGATCGGCGCAAAGAGGAGGCCGCGCTTGCCCACCCGGCGCCACGAGGCGGGCTCGATCGGACGCCCCCCACGGGCGCGGGGCGCGGCACGCCGGTCTGCCTTCCTCGGCTCCTCGACCTCGCCGGGCTCGACCTCGACCTCTCGGCCCTCCTCGTCGACGTAGACGTACTCGTACTCGTGGCGGCGTTCCTTCGCGCGCCGGCGCCGCTGCTTGCGGGAGGGCACGCGGCTACCCTAGCGCCGCCACACGAGCTGCCCGCCGCGGACAACGGCGCCCACGACGTCGCCGCCAAGGTGGTACGCCAGGTAGCGCCAGTCGGGCACGTCCAGGAGCGCCACGTCCGCGTCGTAGCTGGGGGCGAGCCTGCCGGCGCGGTCGGCTCGACGGAGTACATGCGCGGCGTTGACGGTGCAGGCGGTCAGCGCCTCGCCGGGCGAGAGCCCAAGCTGCACGCAGGCGAGCGAGCAGACGAGCGGCAGGCTCTCGCAGAACGCGCTGCCGGGATTGAAGTCCGTCGCGAGCGCCACCGCTGCGCCCGAGTCGACCAGAGCCCGCGCCGGCGGCATCGGCCGCCCGAGGAAGAGCGCGCTCGCGGGCAGGAGCACCCCGACGACCTCGCTGTCGGCAAGCGCCCGGATGCCGCGATCGCCCGTAGCCTCGAGATGGTCGACGGAGCGGGCGCCCAGCTCGATTGCGAGCGGGACCGCGCCCTGTTCAGTGAACTGGTCGCCGTGCAGTCGCAGGTCGAGACCGGCCTCTCGGCAGGCCAGGAGGTACCGCCTCGCCTGCTCAGCGCTGAAAGCACCTCGCTCGAGGAAGACGTCGGCCGCCTGGGCGAGCGGCGCAGCCTCGGGCAGGACCTCGGCGAGCGCGAAGTCCAGGTACGCGTCAGCGTCGGCGAACTCGGTCGGGACCGCGTGGGCACCGAGCCACGTGGCGATCCCGCCCTCGCCGACGATCGCCCGCAGCGACGCGAGCTCGGTCTCCCCGTCGAGGCCGTACCCCGATTTCGACTCGAACGTCGTCGTCCCCGCGCGCAGCATCCACTGGCGGTGCCGCCGCACAACCGTCCGAAGGCCGTCCTCGCCCTCAGCGCGGGTGGCCTGGACGGTGGCGAGGATGCCGCCGCCGGCCGCCTGCAGCTCCTCGTAGCCCGCTCCGGCGGCGCGGAGAGCGAACTCCTCGACGCGATCGCCCGCGAAGCAAGCGTGGGTATGACAGTCGACGAGGCCGGGCACGGCGCACAGTCCGCGCCCGTCGAGCTCATCGAGCTCTCCGTCGATCCCTCCGAGGTCCCTCATCTTGCCGCGGCCTGCGATGCGCCCGCCCTCACACAGGAGATACGCGTCCTCGATGACCTCGACATCGCCGAGCGGCTGCCCGCGGAGTGGCGCCGACACACCGGCTGGAGTGACGAGCTGCGCCAGGTCGCGGAGGAGAAGCCGCCGCGGCTCGCCGCTCGAGCTCACTCGGAGCCGGTCGAAGCCATGGGCGGCTCGAGGCCGTGCAGGGCCGCCGCCTCGGCCGCCTCCTCGTAGCCGGCGTCGGCGTGGCGCAGGACGCCGAGGCCAGGGTCGGTCGTGAGCACGCGCTCGAGCCGCTCGGCCATCTCGTCGGTGCCGTCGGCGACGACCACCATCCCGGCATGGATCGAGTTGCCGATCCCCACCCCGCCGCCGTGGTGGACGCTGACCCACGTCGCGCCTGCGGCGACGTTGAGCAGGGCGTTCAGGATCGGCCAGTCCGCGATGGCGTCCGAGCCGTCGCGCATGGCCTCCGTCTCGCGATAGGGCGAGGCGACCGAGCCCGAGTCGAGATGGTCGCGGCCGATGACAACGGGTGCCCGGACCGTGCCCACGCGGACGAGCTCGTTGATCGCGAGCCCGGCTTTGGCCCGGTCACCGAGCCCGAGCCAGCAGATCCGGGCCGGCAGGCCCTGGAAGCGCACGTGTTGAGGCGCGAGCTCGAGCCAGCGCTGAAGGAGCCCGTCCTCGGGAAACAACTCCCGCAGCGCCGTGTCGATCACCGCGATGTCGCGCTCGTCGCCGGAGAGCGCCGCCCACCGGAACGGCCCGATCCCGCGGCAGAAGAGCGGCCGGATATAGGCCGGGACGAAGCCCGGGTATGTGAATGCCTCCGCTACGCCCGCCTCATAGGCCTCCCCACGAAGATTGTTGCCATAATCGAAAACATAGCTGCCGGCTCGGACGAGCTCGAGCAGCGCCTCGACGTGGCGCGCGATCGACTCGCGGGCGAGCTGCAGGTACTGGTCCGGGTCGCGCTCGCGCAACGCGGCCGCCTCGTCCATCGAGATGCCGGCGGGGATGTAGCCGACGAGCGGATCGTGCGCGGCCGTCTGGTCGGTGACGAGATCGAAGCGCTCGCCGCGGCGCGCCAGCTCGGGCACGACCTCGGCAGCGTTGCCGAGCAGTCCGACCGAGAGCGGACGTCGCTCCTCGGTGGCCTCCCGCACGAGGCCGAGGGCCTCGTCGATCGACTCGCTCGCTCGGTCGAGGTAGCCGGTCTCGAGGCGCCTCCGAATGCGCGCTGGGTCGACCTCGATGCAGAGGATCGCGGCGCCGGCCATCTTGGCCGCAAGCGGCTGGGCGCCGCCCATCCCCCCGAGCCCCGCCGTGAGGATCGCCCTTCCCGCGAGGTCCGGCGAGCCGAAATGCCGCTCGCCCGCCGCAGCGAACGTCTGGTACGTGCCCTGGAGGATCCCCTGCGTCCCGATGTAGATCCAGCTCCCCGCGGTCATCTGGCCGAACATGGTCAGACCCGCCGCCTCCAGTCTCCGGAACTCGTCCCAGGTCGCCCAGCGCGGGACGAGGAGTGCGTTCGCGATCAGGACGCGCGGCGCCCCCGCGTGCGTTCGGAAGACGCCGACGGGCTTGCCGCTCTGAACGAGCAGCGTCTCCTCCTCCCCGAGCGTGAGCAGCGAGCGCACGATCGCCCGCAGAGCCGCGTGATTGCGCGCGGCCTTGCCGGAGCCACCGTAGACGACGAGCTCCTCCGGACGCTCGGCCACGTCCGGGTCGAGGTTGTTCAACAGCATGCGCAGCGGCGCTTCCGTCGACCACGAGCGCGCGTTCAGCTCCGTCCCGCGCGGCGCACGAATGCGCGAGAGGTCGCCGCAGAGGGCCTCGACGGACTGATCGAGGGTATCGACCGCGGTCACGAGTTCTGCCGTTCGGACTCGAGACGCTTCCGAAACCGCCACCACGCGTACCCCGTGCCGAGCAAGAAGAACCCGAGGGCGACCGGGAGGGCGCCGACCACGACGTTGCCGTCGTCCTCGATTCTCGGCAGCACGGCGGCACCCGTCGCCCAGGCGATGACGACGACGACGCAGGCGAGCACCGCGTACATGATCGCGCTGTCGCGGAAGGGCCGCGCCGGGAGGGAGCTCCGGCTCATCGCAGCTCACCGGCCTCGGCCTCGACCGCGGCGAGCGCCGAGCCGTTGCGGATCGCCGCTGCGAGCGCCTCGATGTCGTCTGCAAGCGGCCGATCGTCGCGAAGTCGCGCCGAGAGGGAGCGCACGTGCTCGTGCGCCGCGAGGCCTCCGACCCCGGGCCGGAGCGGCGCGTGAAACTCGACCGCCTGCGCGCCCGCCAGGAGCTCGATCGCAAGCACTCGCTCCGCGTTCGCCAGCACCTGCCAGGCCTTCAGGCCTGACGCGTTCCCCATAGCGACGTGGTCCTCCTGGCCCGCGCTCGTCGGGATCGAGTCGACGCTCGCGGGATGGCAGAGGGCCTTGTTCTCGCTGACGAGAGAAGCCGCGACGTACTGCGGAATCATGAAGCCGGAGTTGAGGCCCCCGTCAGGAGCAAGGAACGCCGGCAACCCCTCGGAGAGCGCCGGGTTGACGAGCCGCTCGATCCGACGCTCGGAGATGCTCGCCAGCTCGCTCGCGGCCATCGCCAGCACGTCGAGCGCGAAGCCCAGCGGCTGGCCGTGGAAGTTTCCGTTCAAGAGCATCGTCTCGTCCTCGGCGAGCACGAGCGGGTTGTCGGTCGCCGCGTTCAGCTCTGCCTGCGTCGTGTACTCGACGTAGTCGAGGAGATCGCGCGAGGCCCCGTGCACCTGCGGTGCGCAACGCAGCGAGTAAGCGTCCTGGACGCGGTCGCACCAGCGGTGCGCCTCGACGATCCCCGAGCCCTCGAGGAGCGAGAGGACGTTCGCCGCCGAGGCCGCCTGTCCGCGCAGCGGGCGCAGCTCGTGGATCCGTGGCAGGAAGCTCTCGCGCGAGGCCTGGAGCGCGTCAACCGAGAGCGCGCAGGCGATGTCGGCCGCCCTCGCGAGCCTCCGCGCCCGAACGAGCCCGAGCGCCGCGAAGGCGCCCATGAACTGCGTACCGTTGACGAGCGAGAGGCCCTCCTTCGCCTGGAGGCGGAGCGGCTCGAGGCCTGCCCGGGCGAGCGCCTCGGCGCCCGGCAGGAGCTCGCCGTCGACGCGCGCCCGACCCTCGCCGACGAGCGGCAGCGCAAGGTGGGCGAGCGGGGCGAGGTCGCCGCTCGCGCCGACCGAGCCCCGGCTCGGGACCTCGGGCAGGACCCCCCGCTCGAGGCAGTCGAGAAGCAGCTCGGGGATCGCGGATCGCGCGCCCGAGTATCCCTTCGCGAGCGCGTTCGCGCGCATGAGGATCGCCGCTCGTACGACCTCGTCCGGGTACGGCTCGCCGACGCCGCACGCGTGGCTCCTGAGCAGGCGCAGCTGGAGCTCCTCGACGAGCTCGCGGGGCACGGACCGTGAGACGAAGCGGCCGAAGCCTGTGGTCACTCCGTACGTCGGCCCTTCCGCCAGCAGCGCCCGCTCGACGACCGCGCGAGAGGCCGCCATCTTCTCCCGGACCGACTCGTCGAGCTCGGCCCCCGCGCCCTCGACGGCGACCTTCCAGACGTCGGTCGGGGTGAGGTCCTCCCCGGTCAGGCGGACCACAGTCGTCCGGGCCATCGCCGGGCCAGTCTAGCTTTCACCCTGCGGGTACAACTCGCCCGTGGCCGATCCGGTGACGACGGTCCCCGAGGAGCTCCGGCCGGAGGCGCTCGGCCCGCCGGAGGGGGCATTCGCCCTCCTCCGCCGCCCTGACTTCCGGCGCGCGTATGCGGCCGTCGCCGTCAGCGAGCTGGGCGACGCGTTCCAGTACATCGCCCTCATGTGGTTCGCCCTTCTCGCCGGCGGGCCCCTCGGCGTGATTGCGGTCCGGCTCGCCGACAGCGTGCCGGCGCTCGTCTTCGGCCTCCACGGTGGTGTCATCGCCGACCGCTGGGACCGGCGGCAGACGATGATCGGCGCCGACCTCGTGCGCGGCGCGGTTCTCGTGCCCGTCGCCGCAGCCGGCCTCGCCGGGCATCTGCCGCTCGCGGCACTCGTCTTGGCCGCGTTCGCTCTCACCGCGGCGACGAGCTACTTCGCCCCTGCGTACGGCGCTCTGCTTCCCGCGCTCGTCGATCGCCGCAACGTCCAGCAGGCGAACGGGCTCGTTCGTGCGACAGCCGACGCGCTGTCGGTCTGCGGCTGGGCACTCGCGGCCCTCCTCCTGTCCGTCCTCCCGATCACCGCCTTCTTCGCCCTGAACGCGGCGTCGTTCTTTCTCTCCGCAGCCCTCTTGACGGGGATCCGCGCGGGCGGGCGGGCCGCAGGCGAAACCCGCGCCGGGCGGCCGCAGGTGCGCGAGGGATTTGCCGCGCTCCGTCCCAGGCCGGCGCTCGCCGCCTCCGTCGCGGTCCTCGGCATCGCCGTCACGCTCTCGTCGGGAACCTGGATCGTCGGCGTGCCCGAGCTCGTCCGCTCGACGCTCGGCCGCGGTGCCGGCAGCTTCTCGCTCGTCGCGGCGTCCTACGCCCTCGGCTCGATCTCCGCCGGAGCCGTGCTCGCGCGACGCCCCGTGCGCCGGAAGGCGCTCGCGAGCCTGCTCGCCTGGACCCTCTACCTGCCTGCGTACGGGCTCTTCGCGGTCGCCGGGTCGCTCGGCGTCGCCCTCGCGGCGGGCTTCGGCGCGGGCGTCGGGCAGGGATCGGCCTGGGTGCTCGTCAACTCCGCTGCGCAGGAGGAGGTTCCCGACCGGCTGCTTGGACGCGTGACCGGCCTCGTCGCCCTCGTCCACCGCGGCGCGCACGCGACCGGCTTGCTCTTCGTCTCGCCTCTCTTCGCCGTGGTCGCACCGCAGACAGTCTTCGCGGGCGCTGCGCTCGCCATCCCGCTCGCCGGACTCGCGGGGGTCCTCGTCAGCGATCGAGGAGACGGAGCTCGAGGACGCGTGAGGCGTCGAACCCGTCGATCCTGAGCATCGCGCCGGCCGCGGCAGCCGCCGCCCCCGCCGGCATGAGCCCCACGAGCTCCGAACCGGCGATCTCCGCGCCACGCGCCTCTGCCTCCTGCTCGATGCGCCCGACGATCTCGTGCAGCGCGGCCGCCTCCCAGTCCTCGACGTTCATGCTCACCTGGACGAAGCCCGTGCGAGGAAGGTCCAGCCCGAGCGCCCTTACTCCCGGGAAGCCGCCGTCGGCCTCGCGGACGACCTCGGCGATCGCACAGGCCGTCTCGAGATCCCCGCGGAGGTTGACGTTGAAGGCCACCAGGGGGCCGCGCGCGCCGACCAGCACGCCGCCGGCGGCATCGTCGAGCTGGTTCGGGCCGAAGTCCGGCCGGAGCTCCCCAGCGTCGATCCGCCGCTGGAGCTCCTCCGGGCCACCCCGGCGGAAGAACGCCGGGCCGCGGCCGGATGCAAGCTCGCCGTAGAGGAAAACCGGGAGACCGAGGTCGGCGCCGAGAACCCGCGCGAGCTCGAGGGCGGCCTCTCGGGCGCGCGGCATGTCGTCCGGCCGAATCGGCACGAGCGGAACAACGTCGGTCGACCCGATCCGGGGATGTGCGCCTTCGTGGTCGCGCAGGTCGATGCGCTCGCGGGCGCACGCGACGCCGGCGAGGAGCGCGCCGACAAGCTCCTCCTCGTCGCCGATCAGGGTAAAGACCGAGCGGTTGTGGTCGGGGTCGGCGTGGACGTCGAGCAGTTCCGCGTGCTCGGCGAGCGCGGCCGCGAGCACATCGATCGTCTCCTGGTCGCGGCCCTCCGAGAAGTTGGGCACCGATTCGAGCGGCAGTCTCACGCGCGTACTCTAGGAGCGTGAAGACGTACTACGACCGCCGCGCGCCCGAGTACGACGACTGGTTCCTCGGCACGGGCCTCTACGCCGACCGTGACAGGCCTGGCTGGGAGGAGGAGCTCGGGGCGCTCGAGAGCACGATCGCCGGTCTCCCACCGGGACGAACGCTCGACGTCGCCTGCGGGACGGGCTTCCTGACCCAGCACCTGCCGGCCGAGATCGTCGGGCTCGACCAGAGCCGGGCAATGATCGAGATCGCACAGGCGCGCGTCCCGGAGGGCGAGTTCGTGGCCGGCGACGCGTTCGAGCTTCCGTTTCCAGACGGCTCATTCGACCGTGTCTTCACGAGTCACTTCTACGGGCACCTCGAGGCCGGAGACCGCGAGCGCTTTCTCGCCGAGGCCCGCCGGGTCGCGCGTGCGCTCGTCGTCGTCGACGCGTCGCAGAACCACTCTCCCGTCGCGACGGAGCTTCAGCCGCGCGTCCTGAAGGACGGCTCGCGCTGGGAGGTCTACAAGCGGTTCTTCACCGGCGAAGGGCTCGCCTCCGAGCTCGGCGGCGGCGAGGTCCTCTTCGAAGGTCGCTGGTTCGTCGTCGTTCGCTCGCCCGCTTGACCCGCCGGCGCTCGTCGTACCGCTCGCTGCACTCGCTTCAGCGCGACGCCCGCGTCTGCCGCGCGTGCGCCGAGGCGGGCTACCCGCTCGAGTCGCTGCCGGTCTTCGAAGGCGGTGCGGGACAGCGGGCGTACATTCTCGGGCAGGCGCCTGGAGTCGTCGAGGGAGAAGAGCGCCGTCCCTGGCGTGGTCGCGCAGGCCAGACCCTGCGCCGGTGGCTCGAGCTCGACGAGGAGGAGTTCTACGCGACGTTCTACTGCGCCTCGGTCACGCGCTGCTACCCGGGACGCGCACCGGGCGGCGGTGGTGACCGGACGCCGACCGCGCGGGAGCAGGAGCTCTGTGCGTTCTGGCAGGAGTGGGAGCTTCGCCTGCTGCGGCCCGGGTTGATCGTCACGGTCGGCGGGCTTGCCGCTCGCAGGCTGCTCGGTCTCACGAGCCTCGATGCGTGCATCGGGGAGCGCTTCGAGCATGGAGCTGCCATCGCGGTCCCGCTGCCACACCCCTCGGGAGTCAGCCGCTGGCTCAATCAGGAGAAGAACCGGTCGCGCCTGGACCGCGCGGTCGAGCTCGTCCACCAGGAGCTCGCTGGGCTCGGCGGCCCGTTGCCGGTGAAAATGGCACCGCCGACCTCCTCCCCGCATTCAGCGTAACGAGGAAATCGTCACTCGTGGGTGACGGGATCGGGCCAGAAGTGTGACGATCACTTTCGGGCGACCACCGTCATCCGGCGGTGCTCGAGCGTCAGCGACTCGCCGTCCTCGCCGAACGCGTGCGCCTCGCGGAAGCCGGCGCCGAGCAGCCAGTCGCGTAGCTCGGCGGGGGTCAACAAGCGCACGAAGAACTCGAAACTGCGCCGTTTCCCGCCGCGGATGATCGTCCGCTCGGTATGTATCCGCCCCGTCTCGAGGTCGAGCCGGTGGCGGTCGATCATCAGGTCGCCGTTCCGCTCGGTGACGATGTCGTCTTGGTAGACCCGGAGCACGCGGTCGCGGCTGAGCATGTTCACCGCCAGAAGCCCGCCCGGGCGTAGCGCGCGCGATGCCTCGGCGAGCACCCGCTTGTTGTCCTCGTCCCCGAAGTACCCGAACGACGTGAACCAGCTCAGCACGCGCTCGAAGCGGTCCGTCCACGGCAACGAGCGCATGTCGCCCTCGACGTACTCGACCTCGACGCCCCGCTCAGCCGCATCCTTGCGCGCGAGGTCGAGGAAGTACGGCGTCGCGTCGAGCCCGGTTACCCGCACGCCACGTTCGGCGAGAGCGTTCGCAATCCGGCCGTGGCCGCAGGCAAGATCAAGCAGCTCCAGCCCCGGCTCGAGCTCGAGCAGCTTCCAGATGAGCTCGACGTCCGCCTCGGTCTCCTCAGGCGAGAGCCGCTCCGCGTAGAAGTAGAGGTAATCCTCGTCGAACGCGGCCTCTCGGTCGAAGATCGGCTCGGCCACGCTACTGCTCGACCAAGAAGAGCTTCCACTCGCCCGGGACGCCCTTGAGCTCGGCGACGCCGTGCTCGCGGAAGGCTATGCCCGAGCCCGCGACCAGATCCTTGACGGTGCTCGAAACGAGCACCTCGCCCGCCGCTGCCTGCGCGGCGACCCTGGCGCCGATGTGGACGGCGATGCCGCCGACCTTGCCCTCGACGACCTCGCACTCGCCGGTGTGGAGGCCTGCGCGCACCTCGATCCCGAGGTCGCGCACGTTCTCCGTGATCGCGCACGCGCATCGGATTGCGCGCGCGGGACCGTCGAAGCTGGCAAAGAATCCATCCCCGGCGGTATCGAGCTCCCGCCCGCGGAAGCGAAGCAGCCAACTCCGAATCAGGGCGTGGTGCTGCTGCAGGAGCTCGCGCCAGCGAGCGTCGCCGAGCTCCGTTGCCACCCTCGTCGAGCCTGCGATGTCCGTGAACAAAACGGTCGTCATAACCCGCTCGCGCTCGGGCTCGGCCCAGGCCCCCGCCTGCCAGAGCCCCGTTAGGAAGCGCTCGATCTCCCCGAGCAGCCCTTCCGAGTCGCCGAGGTACGGAAAGGCCTGGTCTCCCTCCAGCTCCACGAAACGCGAGGAGGGGATCCGACTCGCGAGGTACCGCCCTCCTCGAACGTCAGATGGATGCCCCGACCGGTGCAGGACCAGTGTCGGCACGCGCACGGCTCCGAGGACGTGAGTGACGTCGATGTCCAGGTTCATCCTCGCGAGAGCCGCTGCCGCGCCGGGGCTGGCGCTGCGGCGCATGAGCGCCGCGAGGCGATCGGCTGCCTCGCCGTCTGACCCCTGCAGCTGCTCGATCGCCAAGTCGCGCGTTCCCCAGCGGAGTTCGAGCTCTTCGATCCCTCGTTCTGCCTCCTCGCGCGGAGGCGCCCACGGAAAGCCCGGTGCGCGCGTGTAGCGTGGGAGCGTCCCGTAGAGCACGAGGGCGGCGGTTCGCTCCGGATACGTCGCGGAGAAGAGGGCGGCAAGGCAGCCGCCGTCCGCAAGTCCGAAGAGCGCTGCGCGCCCTGACTCGGCTGCATCCATCACGGCCCTGATGTCGTCCATTCGAGTCTCCAGGCTCGGCGCTCCCTGGACGCGGTCGGAGAGCCCTGTGCCGCGTTTGTCCGGCGTGATCAGCCGCGAGAGCTCGCTGAGCCGGCTCAGGAAGGCGGCGCGCTGGGGGTCCGCCCAGTCGAGCTCGACGTTCGAGACGAAGCCCGGAACGAAGACGAGGTCGAACGGGCCTGAGCCGACCACGCGATAGGCGATGTTGACGTCCCCGCTGCGCGCGTACCCGGTCCCGGCACTCGTGTCCATACGCGGAGTCTCAGGCGGCGGCGATGGCAATCGCCTTCCTTACGGGAACCGGGCTCGAAAAGGCGATCACGGCCCAAAGCCGGCACGACCTCTACCTGATCGCCGCACTCGTGCTCGCGGTCGGCGCGGCGCGCGCCCTCTTCATGTCGGGCCGGCGGCTGATCTCGGGCCGCCAGGCGCTCGGCGTCGAGTTCGACATGCGCAACGCCCTCTACGCGAAGCTCCTCAGGCTCTCGTTCGGCTTCTACGACCGCCACCAGACGGGCCAGCTGCTGTCGCGGGCGACGGTCGACCTGCAGACCGTTCGCTTCTTCCTCGGTTACGGGCTCATCTTCTTCTTCCAGAACGTGCTGACGGTCGTCGGTGCGACCGCGCTCATGTTCGCCGTCAACTGGCGGCTCGCACTCGTCGCCACAGCCGTCACGCCGCTGATCGTCGTCTTCGCCTACCGTTACTCGACCGTCGCGCATCCCGTGCTCCGCGACGTCCAGCAGAAGATGGCCGACGTCGCGACGGTCGCCGAGGAGAACATCGTCGGCGTCCACGTCGTCAAGTCCTTCGCCCAGGAGCGGAACGAGCTCGGGAAGTTCGCGCAACGCTCCGAGCGCGTCTTCGAGCGCAGTGTCGACGCGAACAAGCAGCGCGCCCTCTACGTGCCGCTGCTCTCGTTCCTGCCCCTCGCCATGCAGGCGGGAGTCCTGCTCGCCGGCGGGCGAATGGTCGCACGCGGAGACCTCGACATCCGCACGTTCTTCTTCTTCAACGTTCTCGTCGTCATGCTCGTCATGCCCCTCCGGATGCTCGGCATGTGGATCGGGCAGTCCCAGCGGGCGACCGCGTCAGGCGAGCGGATCTTCGAGGTGATGGACGAGCCCGAGGAGATCTCGGACCGGCCGCGGGCGGGCGAGCTGCCTCCGGGAGACGGGCGCGTGCGCTACGAGCACGTGTGGTTCGAGTACGCACCCGGCCGGCCGGTGTTGCAGGACATCGACCTCGAGCTCGAGCCGGGCCGAACCGTAGCCCTCATCGGGCACACCGGCGCTGGGAAGACGACCGTCGCCTCGCTCCTGCCGCGCTTCTACGACGTGACCGAAGGGCGTCTCACGATCGACGGCGCCGACGTCCGTGACGTAAAGCTCGAGTCGCTGCGCCGTGAGATCGGGATCGTCTCGCAGGATCCATTCCTCTTCTCCGCGACGGTGCGGGAGAACATCGCCTTCGGGGCGCCGGATGCGAGCGACGAGGACGTGGTGCGGGCGGCGGCACTCGCCCAGGCCCACGAGTTCGTCACCGAGCTGTCAGAGGGCTACGACACGGTCATCGGGGAGCGCGGGATCACTCTCTCCGGCGGGCAGCGCCAGCGGCTCGCGATCGCGCGTGCGCTGATCATGGATCCCCGCATCCTGATCCTCGACGACGCGACAGCCTCGGTCGACGCCACCACGGAGGCGCGCATCCGCCTAGGGCTGCGCGAGGCGATGAAGGGGCGGACGACCATCATCATCGCCCACCGCCTCTCGACGATTTCGCTCGCCGACGAGCTCGTCGTGCTCGACGGCGGCCGCATCGCCGGGCGAGGCACCGACGAGGAGCTGCTCCAGACGAACGCCGTGTACCGCGACATCCACGAGCACGGGCTGCTCGAGCGGGAGTTCGCGGAGCGGGTGGAGGCGCGAGCGGGATGAGAGTCTGGCAGCCCGGAAGCCACCTCACGCACCGCCGCGACGCGGTCAAGGTCGAGGACTGGTCGTGGCAGCGGACGGCGCGACGCGTCTCGACGCTCGCGCGCCTGGCGGCTCCGTACAAGCGACGGACGATCCTGGCGCTGGCCTCGCTGTTCGCAGCGACGGCGACGGCGCTCGCGCCGCCCTACCTGGCCAAGCTCGCGATCGACGACGGGATCCGCAAGGGGAATCTCCACGCCCTGACGATCGTCGTCGCCCTGTTCGTGGTCGCAGGCGTGGCGAGCCTCGCGACGAGCGCGGCCCAGACGTACTTCACCGGCTGGACGGGCGAGCGCATCCTCGCCGACCTCCGCAACACCCTCTTCCGGCACCTTCAGCGCCTCTCGCTCGGCTTCTACGAGCGCAATCGAGCGGGAGTGATCATCAGCCGGCTGACGAACGACGTCGAGGCCCTCGACCAGCTCGTCACCGACGGCGTGACGACGCTCGTGCAGAGCACGCTCTTCCTCTTCGGGACCTCGATCATCCTCTTCGTGCTCGACTGGCGGCTCGCCCTCGCAACGCTGACGGTGATGCCGCTGATGGCAGTCGCGACGGCGCTCTTCCGCATGCGCTCGGCGCGCGCCTACCGGGCGGTGCGGGAGCGGCTCGGCCTAGTCACGGCGACGCTCGCCGAGGACATCAGCGGCATGCGCGTCGTGCAGTCCTTCCGCCGCGAGCGCGCGAACGAGCGCAACTTCCGAAAGGTCAACGCCCACTACCGAGCGGCGAACCAGCAAACCGTGATCCTGAACGGCCTCTACTTCCCGTTCGTCGACTTCCTGTCCGCGGCCGCGACCTCGATCGTGCTCGGCTACGGAGGGTATCTCGTCTTCGGCGGAGACCTCACCGTCGGCACGCTCTTCGCCTTCGTCCTCTACCTGTCGAACTTCTTCGACCCGGTCCAGCAGCTCTCGCAGCTCTACAACACGTTTCTCTCGGCCGTCGCCGCGCTCGACAACATCATGAACGTCATGGACGAGGAGCCCGAGGTGCGCGACAACCCCGGCGCCCGTGAGCTCTCGAGGATCGAAGGCCACGTTCGGTTCGAAGACGTCCGTTTCGGCTACGGGAACGGCCCTGAGGTCTTGCACGGGATCGACCTCGACGTCCCGGCCGGCACGACGGTGGCGCTCGTCGGCCACACCGGCGCCGGCAAGTCGACGATCGCGAAGCTCCTCGCCCGCTTCTACGACCCGCGGGAAGGGCGAATCACGATCGACGGCGCCGACCTCCGCGACGTCACCCAGACTTCCTTGAGGCGCCAGCTTGGCGTCGTGCCGCAGGAGGGGTTCCTCTTCGCCGGCACAGTGCGCGACAACATCGCCTTCGGCCGGCCGGACGCGCCTCCGGCGGAGGTGGCCGCTGCCGCCAAGGCGGTCGGAGCACACGAGTTCGTGATGGCGCTCGAGGACGGGTACGAGACGAACCTCCAGGAGCGGGGGACGCGGCTCTCGCTCGGCCAGCGCCAGCTCGTCGCATTCGCCCGGGCGCTCCTCGCCGACCCCCGGATCCTCATCCTCGACGAGGCGACCTCCTCGGTCGACATCGGCACGGAGCGCCGCATCGAGAGCGCGCTCCGCACGCTGCTAGCTGACCGGACAGCGTTCGTCATCGCGCACCGGCTCTCGACGATCCGCGATGCCGACCTGATCGTCGTCCTCGAGCACGGGGGGATCGTCGAGCAGGGCACGCACGCCGAGCTGATGGCGCGCCGCGGGCTCTACACATCGCTCTACGGGGACTGGGCCGAGGTCGCCTGAAGCGCTCAGCCGCTAGAATCCGGGGCCCGTTGCGGGGTCGTCTAATGGTAGGACGCCTGGCTCTGGACCAGGTAGTCTAGGTTCGAATCCTAGCCCCGCAGCCTTCTAAAAGCCCTGCACACAGCGGGGTTTTACTCCAATCAGAGCCGCCCTCCTCTCCTACTTCGAGCTCGAAGACCTGCCGCGACTGCTCGAGGCGCTCGCCCGCTCGGGCATGCCCGCCGGAACCCTCGTCCACGTCGGCAGCTACGGCGTCAACTTCGAGGCGAGCGGGCTCGTGCGCTCGTACGAGGGCGGTCGCTACTCGCCCTTGTTCAAGACGCACGCGACCGAGGCGTGGGAGGGCCGCCGTCTGACCCCTGACGAGGAGCGGCGCGTGAGCCGCCGCTTCTCGGGGCGCGTGCCGAGTGAGCGGGCGCTGCTGCGCCTCTCGCCTGCACAGCGGACCGCCTGGGGCGTAGAGGTCGGGCGCCGCTATCGCGACTCGATGCGCCACGCCCGGCAGGCCGGCTTCGACGTCGATTCCTGGCAGCTCGACGAGCTCGAGACGGAGCTGGCCGGCGCTCAGGGCCGGCTGTACCGCGAGTTCGTCCGGGGCATCCTCCAGGGGCTGACGTTCGGCCGCGCCGTGCTCGGCGACACCGAGGGCAAGGGGTTTGTCTGGGCGGGGCGGCAGGCGCTTCGACTGGCCTCTCTCCCGGTCGACCGGGAGCTGACGGCGTTCTGGCGCCAGCTCGACCAAGCCTGCTTCCGCCTCGTCGGCGAGGAGTACCCCGACTTCGTCGGCGACCCGGTACGCGCGGCGCGCACCTGGTCGGACGGCGAGCGCGCTCTCGCTGAGGGTGGTCCGGTGCGGCAATCACTCGCCCGCAAGTACCTCGCCGGCATGACGCCGGGCTATCGGCTCGGGGTCGGGCTCGGCGGGAACGTCGCCGGCCTCTCCCGGGCCGAGGTGAATCGCTGGCGCAACCGCTACATCGCCGAACGGGCCCGGATCGGCGTTGCCGGGTTCGGCGACTATTACTTTCGGTTCGAGAACAGCCGTACCACCGTCATGCAGGACGTGACACGGGCTGTGGCACGGGGCATGGCACAGGTCTAGCAGGTACCCCCTTTTGGGGGGCGGCGAAGGCCCTTCCGAGACCGATATCCGAGGCCACGTTCCGAACGCAAACGGCGGGAACGGCATCTATGACAGAGATGACCGCGATAACACTCGGATCCATCCTGCTCGCGCTCAGCGTGCTCGTGCTCCTCTGGGGCTTCCCGAGCGTCCCCACGAAGCGCTAGAGCTCCCGGCCGGAACCCGCAGGTACACCTTGTGCGAGGTACACCTTCTCGTACAGAGTTGTCCCGACTGTGGCTCGTGCCGGGAGCAAGCAACGCCTGACCACGGCTCTCTTCCTGGGAGTCGGGGCCGCCATGACCGGGCTCGCGCTCCTCGCGTATGGTACCGGTCTCTTCCGCGGGCTCGAGCTCAGCTCGGTCGACGTCCGCTTTTCGATCCGCGGCGAGCGCGAGCCGCCGCCCGAACTCGTCGTCGTCCAGATCGACGACATCACCTTCTCCGAGCTGCACCAGCGCTGGCCGTTTCCACGCTCGCTCCATGCACGAATGATGCGAACGCTCAAGCGCGAAGGCGCGAGGGTGACCGCGTTCGACGTGCAGTTCAGCGAGCCGACGGAAGGGGCGGCAGCCGGTCTCGAGATCGGCCCCAAGCTGGGGCGGCTGCTCGAGGGCTTCGCGGCGACACAGGACAACCAGTTCATGGACGGGGCCCGAGCGGCGGGCAATCTCGTCTTCTCCACGACCGGGGTGAACGAGCGGAACCAGCCGAACTTTCTGGGCGGGAACATAGGGATCCGCTACGCCCGCACCCGGGTAGGCAACGGAAACTTCGACGACGACCCCGGAGGCGTAATCCGGCGACTCCAGTACAAGGTCGACGAGATCAAGACCTTCGCGGTCGTCACGGTCGAGCGGGCGACGGGCAAGAAGGTCCCGCCCTTCTCCGGCGACAAGACGCTGATCGACTTCCCGGGGCCGGCTGGAACTGTCCGCTCAGTCTCGTATTCGGACGTCCTCCAGGGCCAGTTTCCCAAGGGCCTCTTTCGGAACAAGATCGTCGTCGTTGGGGTGACGGCCCCGTCGCAGCAAGACCTTCACCCCGTCTCGTTCGGCGACGACCTGATGCCGGGCCCCGAGATTCAGGCCGATGCGATGGCGACGATCCTCGAGGGGCTGCCGCTCGAGAAGGTCTCGAGCAGCCTGAACCTCGCGTTGATCGTCGTCCTCGGCCTCCTGGCGCCCCTGGCCAGCCTGCGCCTCAACCTCCTCTGGACGCTCGTGGTAGCGATCTCCGCGGCTGTTGTCTACCTCGTTGCGACGCAGGTCGCCTTCAACCAGGGCCGGGTTCTGTCGTTCGTCTACCCCTTCGGCGCGCTCGTCGCCTCGTCGGTCGGCTCACTCGCCGCGCACTACCTGCTCGCCGCCTTCGAGCGCGAACGCGTGCGCGACGTCTTCTCGCGCTTCGTCCCGGAGACCGTTGTCGATCAGGTGCTCGCGCGCACCGACCGTGACCTGCGGCTGGGCGGCGTCTCGCTCGTGGGCACGATCATGTTCACCGACCTTCGCGGCTTCACGACCTTCTCGGAATCGCTCCCGGCCGACCGGGTCATCGAGGCGGTGAACGTCTACCTGAGCGAGATGACCGACGCCATCCTCGCGCACGGGGGCACGCTCGTCTCCTACGAGGGCGACGGCATCATGGCGGTCTTCGGTGCGCCGATCGAGCAGGAGGACCACGCCGACCGGGCAGTCGCAACCGCGCGCGAGATGCTGCTCGAGCGGCTCCCCAGCTTCAACGCCTGGCTGCACGAGCATGAGCTCAGCGAGGGCTTCAAGATGGGTATCGGACTGAACACCGGCCCGTTCATGTCGGGCAACGTCGGCTCGGAACGACGCCTGGAGTACACGGTGATCGGAGATTCGACGAACACGGCCTCGCGCCTCCAGGGCATGACGAAGGGGCAGGAGTACCTCTTCTACATGGCCGACTCGACTCGCGAGGCGCTGACGGAAGAGGTCGACGACCTCGTCTTCGTGGACGAGTTCGAGGTCCGCGGCCGTCAGGAGAAGGTGAAGATCTGGTCGATCGAGGCTGCGAGCGACGCGGCCTTCGAGACCCGGCGCGCCGCAGCCGCAGCGCCGTCCTAGTACTGGGTGGTGCCTACGCCCCGGGCGCGCGGGCGAGGTAGCTCTGGCCGGCGCGGACGATCACGTTCCGGTGGCGGCGGAAGTCGCGGACGCGGACAACGCCCCGACGGACGCGGGTCAGCGTCCCGTCGCACTGGTCCTGCGTCAGCCACCTCGTGCCTCGCACGGTCGCTGAGCTGTACCGGCCGCGCGTCGTGAAGCGTCCTCTGCCGCTGCCCCACACGCGTCGCACCGGCCGCCTCTTCCTGCCGACGGCGCTGAGCGAGCGCGCGGAGCCGCCCCGTCGGCAGATGCGGAAGTTGCCGCCGTCGAGGCGAAGCGTCATGAACGCATTCGCTCCGTGGTGTTGGAGGATCGTGAAGATGCCGTCGTAGAAGTTGGCCGAGTTCGTCCGCCCGCCGCCAAGGCCCGCCGTCAGGTGAACCGTCCCGTTCAAGGTGTTCAGCTGCGAGCCGACCGGAATCTCGGTCGCCCCCGTGAGCTCGACGAACTTGTTCGAGTCCGGGGTCTTGAAGAGGACGTGACCGCTAACCGGAGCGACGCCGGCGATTTCGCCGGGCTGCGGCACCTGGATGACGTCCGTCGTGCACGGGTCGAGGTCGCTGACGATCTCGCCGACCACCGTGGTCGCATCGGCGCCGACGACATTGGTCGTGTCCTCGGCCTGAGCCTGGTACCCGCCGGTGTAGGTCCAGGTCTCGCCCGGGTCGAGGGTTGGGGGTCCGGTGTCGCCGCTCTGGTACGCGAGCAGGAAGTCATCGCTCTCGTCGTTGGGAGTGCCCGCGTCCCCGTCGACCACAAGCGTCGTGAAAGGGACGTCGCCCGTGTTGGCAACAGTTGTGGAGACCTCGACCAGCGCGCGCGGCTTCACCCGCGTCGAGCACGTCTGGGTGAGGTTGATGGCCGCCGCGGCGGCCGCCGCCCGGGCCTGCGGAACGCCCCGCGCGCCGGTCGTGACGGCGAGGAGGCCCCCGCCGAGAAGCAGGGCGGCGCCGAGGAGCAGGCGGGGTGCCGCTTCCCTCAGCTTTCCGTGACTCGGACCATTCATCTGCCGCAGACCCTCCTAGTTCGAGCGGCAACGCGGTAACAACTTCCATGACTTTTACATCGTTTCTGTCGAAGGCGCAACGAAGGGTCTTGAGCATGCCCCTCCGATCGGTATAGGGTTCCGCCCCAATGCGTCTCCCCGGTGCGCCTGTCCTCGGCCCACTCCCACCCCTCGCGGAAACCTGGCGCCGCGTGTTCGCCGAGTTCGTCGGCACGTTTGCGCTCGTCTTCGTCGCGGCTGGGACGATCCTCGCCGTCGGGCCGGAGGCCAACGCAGGAACGCTCGAGGTCGCGCTCGCGTCCGGGCTCGTGATCGCAGTGATGGTTTCTTCCCTCGGCCACATCTCCGGCGGGCACTTCAACCCAGCGATCACGTTCGGTTTCCTCGTCACGCGCCGGATCTCGGTCCTGCTCGGCCTCGCCTACTGGATCGCGCAGCTCGGCGCGGCGGCGCTCGCCGCCCTCCTGCTCAAGTGGATCTTCCCGGCAGAAAGCAGAGGCGCTCTCGGCGCTCCTTCGCGAACGGGCATCGACCTCGGTCCCGCTCTCGTCGTCGAGGCAATGCTCACCTTCTTCCTCGTCTGGGTCGTCTTCGCCGTGCTCGCCGACCCGCGCGGCACGTACACGGCAATCGCGGGCCTCGCGATCGGCCTCACGATCGTGTTCGACAACCTCATGGGCTACCCGCTGACCGGAGCCGCGGTGAACCCGGCCCGAGCCTTCGGGCCGCAGCTGGTGGGGAACTCGTGGAGCGACTTCTGGATCTGGTACGTCGGCCCGCTCGCCGGCGGTGCGATCGCGGCGATCCTCTACGACGAGCTCTATCTCACGCCCGCGGGGTCGAGCCCGAGCGCGGCCGCACCTGCTCCGACGGCGCCGCCTCCGAGCGCCTAACACGCTGGCTCTAGTCACGCTCGGCGCGGGGACGAGCCCTACCCCACCCGGCTAGACTTCAACCCGCGGCGCATTCGTCTAGTGGCCTAGGACACCGCCCTCTCACGGCGGCGGCACGGGTTCGAATCCCGTATGCGCCTTGAATCGGCCCCGCGCTCGGGGCGCGCCTCTGAAGTGTCCTACTTAGGCGAGGAGCCTGAGGAAGGGCCGCCCCGGGTTTCCGAGGTTCCAGTATCGGGCTTTGAGGGAGCAGGTGGCTTCGGTATGACGGTCAAGGCGCCTTCGAGCTTCACGACCTGCCGGAGCGTGCCGGCGCGCTGGTGGCGGGCCTCAATGCCGAGCTCGCCGCCCTCGGGTGCCTCGATCACCCACTCGAGCTTCGTCAGGTCCGCCGTCGAGTCGTCCGTCCCCCAGAAGAGCGCGCTGCGCTTGTGCACGCGTCCGGCGAGCTGGCCCGCCTCGGCCTTCCGCTCGCCGGCGACGAGCTTGGCCCCTTCGGGAAGCGTCAGCTCGACCTCGAGCGGGCGTACCGCCCTTCTCTCGACCGCCTTCTCGGTGACGTTCGTCGGCAGCCAGCCCGTGTTCTGGAGGACGAGCCGCACCTTGTAGGCGCCCTCCGCCAGGGGCTCGACGTTCAGCGAGTTCACCTCGAGGCGCGGTGAGACGAGCAGGTGGAAGAGGGCGAAGTCCGAGTGGGGCGCGATCTCCCGCTCGAGGAGGTGCAGGGGCACGTTGCCCCAGTAGTTCATGACATCCCAACCGCCCAGCTCGAGCTCGCCGAGCTGAGGATGCTCCTCGGGATCGTGGTCGCGCAACCATTCGATGTACTGGAAATCCTCGATCCCGGCCTCGCGCTGCGGGCTCCAGAACTCGGTTGTCCAGGAGAAGACGCCGAGGTGGTCGTACAGCCAGTCGTGCGCGGAGCCCTTGATCGACTCCTTCGGCTCGTACTTGAACTCGTGAAAGACGGAAACGGCGGGATAGCCGGTGAGCTTCGTCGCCTCGGCGCCGATGAGCTTGTACGCGCGGAGGTCGCCGGTCGGGAAGTGCTCGTCGTCGTAGCCGCCGTACGGCCGCAGGTGCACGCCGCTGAACGTGTGGTAGGCGACGTGGCCGGTGACGTTCGGCCGGTCGACGATTGCCTGCACCATCGCGCGCGTTTCCGGCTCGGAGACCGGGAACGGCCCCGCGCCGCGCTGGTCGCCCTCGGGGGCCCACTCCATCGGGAAGTTGCGGTTGAGGTCGAGGCCCTCCACCGGCGGCGCGATCTTGATCGTGACGCCGTCGAAGTTCCTGATCGTCCCCTACCAGAGGAGCCGGTAGAACTCCCCGTCCTCCGCCCCCTCGTCCGGCTCACGCCGAACCATCAAGCGCGGCTCGTCCTGGTGCGGCTTCCAGGCCCCGTTCGCGTCCTTGAGCCGCATCATCAGGATGCGCCCGTCGCCGTCGATGTCCTCTTCGTGAAGGCCGTCCTGCTCGTCGAGCCGCGGGTACGGTCGGACGCTCGAGCGGACGAAGCGCGGCCGATCGGCGAGCGCGAGCTCGGCGCCGTCGGGATTGAGCCGAGGGATGATGTAGAAGCAGCGCGTGTCGAGGCAGCGCGTCACCTTCGTGTCGCTCCCGTAGCCGTGCAGCAGCTTGTCGATCAGGTGCAGCGCCGCGCTGCAGCCGGTCACCTCGAGGGCATGGATGTTCGCCTCGATCAGGAACGCGGGCTTGTCGAGGTCGGCCCCGGTCTCGAAATTCGTGACCGTCGCCAGCCAGATGTCGCGGTCCTCGTAGGAGCGTCCGATGCTCTCCAGGCGGTAGAGGCCGGGCGACTCCTCCGCCCAGCTCTGGAGGATTTGTGTCAGCTCGTCGTAGCGGTAGAAGCGGTCGAACGCGACCCGGGGCAACTACGCTCCGAGCTCTGTGCGGAGCGAGGCCGTGTCGAGCGGCTCGTAGCCGAGCCGCGCGGCGATCTCCTCGCTCGACGGACGTGTCCCCTCGCTGAAGAGCGCGCGAAGCCGCTCGCCGGTCTCGGGCGAGCGCCACCACTCGGGCCCGATCTCACGCACGAGGTGCTCGCGCAGCTGGGCCGAGCGAATCCACGCGCGCAGGTAATCGGCCGAGTAGAAGCCCGCGTCCATGTCGGCGATGTACGCGTCGCGGCGGTAGGCGACCCCCGTCGCCTCGGTCAGGAGCTCCGAGTAGCCCTCCGGACTGCCCCCGTCCTGTGGGAAGCGGTTCCAGAACCCAAGCTCGAAGCGAAGCTTCGCGGCGTAGCGGCGGAAGAGAAGAGCTTCGAGGAACGTCGTCGCCTCGGCATTCGTCGCGGCCTCGTCCCCGGAGAGCCCGAAATACTCGGTGTGCCAGCCGGGCTCGCGTGAGATCGCCTCGAAGATGTACGAGTAGATCTCGGTCAGCGCGTGGTCCCGCGAGAGGTTGCGGAACGTGTAGGGGAGGCCCGGGTCGCAGCCCGCGTAGTGGAGCGCGTGGCCCGCCTCGTGGAGAAATGCCTGGTAGTCGTGCAGGCCGCCCTGGGCGCGGGTAATCAGGTGGACGACATGGGGCGCGTCGGAGGCGATCACGCAGGCCCGGGGAGATTTCTGGGGCCGGTCGTCGAGGTCGAGCTGGATCTTAGGGTCGTTCGCGACGTCGAAGCCGAGGCGTCCCAGGGTGTCCAGGCAGACCTCCACTCCGCGCTCCTTCGTGTACGTCTGCTCGAGCGGGGAAAGCCGGCGGAGCCAGCCGACGTGATACGAGGACGGCGTCGCTGCGCGCTCGGGGCCGAGGAGAGCTTCGAACCAGCGCTCGCGGAGCTCCCGGTAGGCCGCGCCGGCAGCCTCGCTCGCCGCTTCCAGGGCATCGGCGAGCTCGCTCAGGGAGACGCCCTTCTCCTCCTCGTTCCGCTCGACCGGATCCGCGATGCCGGAGAGCTCCGCCGCGAGCTCGTCCTCGGCCCGGATGAGGTCGAGCCGCTCGTCGTTGAAGCCGGCCGAGGCGTCGCCGTGGAGCTGGCCGAGCGCCTCCCGGTCGCGGTATGCGGGGAGCACGGCGAGCATGGCCTGCGCGGTTCGCAGCGGGAGCTCCTCGCCCTTGAAGACGATCCGCTCCGCCAGGATCGCGTTCTCGAGCTGATCGTGCCGCACGGAGAGCTCGGAGGCGGCCACTCCGGCCTCGCACTCCTTGCGCAGGCGGTAGAGCCGCTCCCACTCGTCGCCCTCGGCCTCCCCTTCGGCTGAGCGGAGCACCTCGAGCTGCTCGCGGCTGAAGAGGTCGGCGAAGCGGGCCACGATCGCGGCGCGCTCGGACACCTCCTTCTCGCCGACGCGGACGGCCCTCGCCTCCTCCGCGCGCTCGTAGAGGTAGTTGCGGAGGCGGTCCTCGTACTCCGCAGGCGTCCGAACGACGGCGATGCTCATCGCGGAGAATCTACACGCGACGTCATTGTCGATTCGGAACGGACCGACCGGTTTTTCAGACGAGCGCACGGGCAGGCCCACGCGCCTCGGAGCTCAGGGTCGCGCCGGTTCCTTCGCGAGGAGACGCTTGACGGTGCCGATCAGGTCGTCGAGCTCGAACGGCTTTCGAACGAAGGCGTGGACCCCGGGCTGGAGCGGCGGGTCGGTCTCCGAGGTGCCGCTCAGGAGGCAGACCGCGACCTCCGGCCGTTCGTCGCGGAGGAACGGGAGGAGCTCCGCCCCGTTGCGGTCGACGACGTGGAGATCGAGCAGGATGACATCGACCGGCTCACTGCGAAGGAGCTCCTCGGCGCGCCCGAGGGTCCCCGCGTCGAGCACGACGTAGTCCTCGAGCTCGAGGTTGACCCGGCAGAGCATGCGCAGCGACGGATCGTCCTCCACGACCAGCACTGTCGCCGCCCCGGCACTCGCACTCAGCGGCTGCGAGTTCATCCCCATACGCTGCATGCTTTCGACTACCAGACGGCAAAACCGGACTGAGCTTGCCTTGACGCGTGCGCAAAAGTCCGCTCTTTGCGGGTATTTCTGTCGCTCGACGCGTACCTCGTTCGAGGGATGAGACGTTTATGGCTTGGAAGTGGTACGGGAAGAGGGGTCACCCGAACAGGTCGAGGCGCTCTTCCGAGCGTCGTCTTCGCGCCCGCGGCCTAAGCCGAGTTTCCGCCGCCGAGCCTGGCGCGAGTTCGAGCGCGCGCTTGACCCGCTCGGCCCTCCCAAGGCACTGCCTCCCTCAGTCTGCTCCCCGCGCGCTCCTGATCCGGGCTAGAGCGCGGTCGCGGCCGAGAAGCTCGAGGCTCTCGAACAGCCCCGGCGAGATTCGTGAGCCGGTGACCGCGACGCGGATCGGCTGGAACGCCTCGCGCGGCTTCAGCTCGAGGCGCTCCGCGAGGGTGCGCAACGACTGCTCGATCGCCTCGGCTGTGAACGGCTCGACCTCTGCGAGCGCGCTCTCGGCTTCGCCGAGCACGGCCCCGTCGAGGAGCGCCGGGTCCGGCTCGACGTCCTTGAAGAGGAAGCCCGCAAAGGCCGGGAACTCGCCGAGCGTTGTGATCTTCTCCTGGACGAGCGGCGCGGCGCGGCGGATGAGCTCCTCGTCCCAGTCGTAGCCCTGCTCTCGCAGGTAGGCGACTAGGCGCTCGGCGTACTCCTCCGTCGGGAGTGCCCGGAGGTAGACGCCGTTCAGATGCTCGAGCTTCTGGTAGTCGAAGACACCGGGGCTCGCCCCGACGCGCTCGAGCGTGAAGCGCTCGATGAGCTCGGCCACGCTCATGATCTCGGTGCGGTCGTCGTAGCTCCAGCCGATGAGCGCGAGAAAGTTGACGAGCGCCTCGGGCAGGTACCCCTGCTCGCGGAACTCCTGGACGGAGACGGCGCCGTGTCGCTTCGAGAGCCTCTTTCCGTCTGGGCCGAAGATGAGGCCGAGGTGGCCGTACTGCGGCGCCGGGGCGCCGAGCGCCTCGAGGATGCGGATCTGCCTCGGCGTGTTCGAGACGTGGTCGTCGCCCCGGATGACGTGCGTGATCCCGTCCAGCCAGTCCTCGACCGGCGAGGCGAAGTTGTAGGTCGGGCGACCGTCGGCGCGAACGGCGACGAGGTCGTCGAGCTTGTCGTTGGGCCATTCGATCCGGCCGCGGACGAGGTCGTCCCAGGAGGTCGTCCCCTCGCTGGGCATCCGGATCCGGATCGCTCCCTCGTCCTCATACGCCTTGCCCTCGGCGACAAGGCGCTGCGCCTCCTTTTGGCAGCGCTGCATCCGGTCGAGCTGGAAGGTGACCTCGCCGTCCCAGTCGAGCCCGAGCCAGCGGAGCGACTCCTGGATCTGCTCCGTCGCCTCGGCCACCTCGCGGCTCGTGTCGGTGTTCTCGATCCGGAGGCGGAACTCGCCGCCCAATAGAGCCAGTTGAAGAGGGCCGTGTGGACCCCGCCGATGTGAAGGAAGCCGGTCGGGCTCGGGGCGAAGCGGACGATAGGGGCCATGGTTAGCGGTGCAGCCGGCCTCCTTGCCGGATTTCTGGCGCGCGAAAAGCGAGCCAGGGAAGGACGCAGGGAGCCCCCAGGCTTTGCAGCCTGGGGGCGACGGAGGACGCCGCCTGGCGAAGTCTTTGCAGCCGCCAGAAACCGGTGAAGGGGGCCGGTTGCACCGCTATATCGTACGAGTCGTGTTTGTCGGCGCTCACGTCTCGTCGTCCGGCGGCATCCACACAGCGATCGACCGGGCCGAGGCGATCGGAGCCGACTCCGTCCAGGTCTTCACGCAGAGCCCGCGCGCCTGGCGGCCGACGAACCATCCGCCGGAGAACTTCGAGCGCTTCAAGGAGCGGCGGGCCGAGGCCGGCATCGGGGGGGTTCTCTGCCACGCCCTCTATCTCGTCAACCTGGCGAGCCCGAAAGACGACTTCTACGAGAAGTCGGTCGCGGCGATGTGCAACACCGTCGACGTCGGGTGCGCGATCGCGGCCGAGGGAGTCGTCTTCCACATCGGCTCGCACCTCGGGGCCGGCATGGAGGAGGGGCTCGAGCGCGTGGTCGAGGCGATGAAGAAGGTGCTCGACCGCTGCTCCGAGACGACGTGGCTGCTGATGGAGAACTCGGCCGGAGCCGGCGGGACGATCGGACGCTCGATCGAGGAGCTGGCGCTAGTGTACGACCGCCTTGACGCGCATCCGCGGCTGGGGGTGTGTCTCGACTCCTGCCACCTGTACGTGTCCGGCTGCGATGTCACGAACGAGGCCGCGCTGGATTCAACGCTCGACGAGCTCGACGGGTCGATCGGCCTCGACCGACTGCGGGCGCTCCACGTGAACGACTCGAAGACGCCGCTTGGCTCGAACCTCGACCGGCACGACAACGTCGGCGAGGGCCTGATGGGCGAGAAGCTCGGCGTCTTCCTCGGCCACCCGCGGCTCCAGGGGCTACCCGCGCTGCTCGAGGTTCCCGGGCCGGATGGGCACGGCCCGGATGCGAGCCAGATCGAGAAGACGAAGAAGCTCCGCGACCGGTGGTTGTCGAAAGGCGCCGCGAGCGCTAGGCGCTGGGCTTGACCTGGGCGAAGATGCGGAAGCTCGGCTCGTCGAGCGGCAGCTCGTAGAACTCCGGGTTCACGCAGGTGAGCTCATCGCCGCGGGCCTCGTAGCAGCTCTCCACTTCGGCCCGGCACATCGGCAGCGGCCTTCGGTTCGCGCGCACCGCCCCGAACTCCCCGCGCTCCTCGGCCTCCATCAGGAGCTCGAGGTCGATCTCGACGCCGAACACCTTCTGCATGCAGCCCACGTACGTCCGTCCGAGCTCCTCGAACGAGTACAGGAAGGGACAGCCTCGCTCGACGCAGGCCGACGGGTAGACGACCTTGTCGCAGTGAACCCCGCAGCGCCGGCACTCGACCTCGTCCTGTGGGTGGAGAGGGAGCCCCTGCCGGACGACTTCGAGGCGCTGCATCACCGCACATTGTCGGCACCGCGAACCGCCTTCGCAAGACTTGACAAGCGCGCGCGAAAATGCTTGGTCAGGCCGAAGCGAGCGCCCGGTCGACGACGTTCAGGACGTCCATCTGGGTGAAAGCCTGGTGGTCGGGCTCGCCTCCCTCGGAGTGCTCGTCGGCGCGGAACCAGACCGCCTGGACGCTCGTCATCCCCACCTCGTTCGCGCCGCGGATGTCCTCGTAGAGCCGGTCGCCGACGAACATCGCTTCGTCGGGCGCGACGCCGAGCGCCTCGAGCGCGCGCTCGAAGATCGCCGCGTGCGGCTTCCGCTTGCCGAGCTCGGACGAAAAGACGGCGAAGTCGATCCGCTCGGCGATCCCCATCTGCTCGAGGTCGCGGTGCAGGAGCCAGCCCGGATCGAACGCGTTCGAGACGAGCCCCAGCGCGAGGCCGCGCCCCCGGAGCGACTCGAGCAGCGCATGAGTCGTCGAGCCGAGAAGGCGGGCGGGCTCCCACGCGGCGTGCTCGGCCTCGAGGAAGCTGCCGAGCTCCTCGTCCGAGATCTCGACCCCGAAGTCTCCGAGCAGCTCGCGCACGAGCCCCGGGTACTCGATCTCCTCGACCGTGCCGGGGAGCCAGAAGAGGCGCTCGTAATGCTCCCTGAAGTGCGTCGTGATCGCATCGGCTGCGGGCAGGCCGTCGCGCCCGAGCGCTTCGAGCCCGGTCCGGTGTCCCGCCTCGACGAGCGCCTCGTCGTAGGCGAACTCCATCAGGGTGTCGCCCCAGTCGAAGAGGACCGCCCGTAGCACCCGGGGTACGCTAGCGGCGTGGGGCGCAAGATCCTCTGGGGCACGCTCGCCCTCGCGCCACTGACCTTCGTCGCCGACTACGCCCTCCACTGGGGCGACGTCGCGCTCTTCCTCCTCGCCGCGCTCGCTCTCGTCCCGCTCGCCTGGCTGATCGGCGAGGCGACCGAGCACGCGTCGTACCACACCGGCCCCGGAATCGGCGGCTTCCTGAACGCCACGTTCGGCAACGCCCCCGAGCTGATCATCTCTCTCTTCGCCGTCGACAGAGGCCTGACCGAAGTCGTCCGCGGCTCGCTGACGGGCAGCGTCGTCGGGAACCTCCTGCTGGTCCTCGGCTTCTCGCTGCTCTTCGGTCGGGGAGACCTGTCACTCGACCGCGAGTCGAGCTTCATCTGGCTGGCGCTCGTCCTCGCCGCGACGCTCGCCTTCCTCGTGCCGGCGGTGCCCGGCTGGCACGGGGACCACGAGCGCCACTTTCTCGCCGTCCTCTCGCTGCCCGTCGCGATCGTCCTCCTCCTCCTCTACCTCGGCGTCACGTGGTGGCAGCTCAGTAGGCATCGGCGGCTGCACGTCGCCGAGGAGCTCTCGGAGGCCGTCTGGCCCCTGTCGCGCGCGATTGTCGTGCTCGCCGTGGCGACTGCGGTGACCGCCTGGGTCGCCGAGATTCTCGTCGGCTCGATCGAGACTTTCGCCGACCGCGCCCATCTCTCGGACTTCTTCGTCGCCGCGGTCATCGTGGCGATCGTCGGCAACGCCGCCGAGCACGGCGGCGCCGTCGTGGTCGCCTACCGCGGAAAGGTGAGGCTCGCCGCTGAGATCGCGCTCTCCTCGAGCGCGCAGGTCGCCGTCTTCCTGATCCCGGCCGTGGCGCTCCTCGCCTGGGCGATCGAGCCGCTCGCGCTTTCCTTCCGCCCGGTCGAGTTGCTGGCGGTCGGCGGCTCCGCCGTCATCGCCTCGGCCCTCCTCTGGCCCGGTCGGTCGGATCGGTGGCGCGGCGTCGCCCTGATCGCGCTCTACGTCGCAGTCGCGCTCGCCTTCCTGGCAGCGGGGGATCGCTAGGAGCGCGCCCGGACGCCGAGCGCGCGGGGAATCGCCTCGATCGCGCGCCCTATGTCGTCGTCGGTCAGGCCGAGGTGCGTCACTGCCCGCAGGCGCCCTGGCAGCACCGTCGACGACAGGCGGACGCCCTCGCCGAGCAGCCGCTCGAGCGCCTCGGGCTCGTCGAGGCCGAGCGCGCCGACGTCGATCTGCACGAAGTTCGTCTCCACCTGCTCGAGGTCGACCGGCACTCCGGCCTCGTCGAGCGACTCGCCGAGCCGTCGCGCCCGCGCGTGGTCCTCGGCGAGCCGCTCGACGTGGTGGTCGAGCGCGTAGACGCACGCGGCCGCGACGATGCCGGCCTGCCGCATCGCGCCGCCGAATTGGTGCTTGTAGCGGCGCGCGCGGAGCATCCGCTCGGACGATCCCGCGACGACCGCGCCGAGCGGGCAGCCGAGGCCCTTCGAGAAGCAGATCGTGACCGTGTCGGCGGGACCGGCGATGGCCGCGGGCTCCTCCCCGCTCGCGACCGCGGCGTTGAAGAGCCGCGCGCCGTCGAGGTGAAGGGCGAGCTCGAGCTCGCGGCAAGTCTCGGCCATCGCCGCGATCTCCGCGAGCGGCCAGACCCGGCCGCCGGAGCTGTTGTGCGTGTTCTCGATCGCGACGAGGCGAGTCGCCGGCACATGCCTGTGGTCACCGCGCCGAGCTGTCCGTCGTACCTGCTCCGGCGTAAAGCGTCCGCCCCGCCCGGGCAGAGGCCGTGTCATCAGCCCTGCGTGGACGGCCGGGCCGCCGAGCTCGGCAAAGAGGACGTGCGAGTTCTCCTCGGCGATGAGCTCGTCGCCCGGCTCGGAAAGGACGCGCAGCGCGATCTCGTTCGCCATCGTCGCGGTCGGGACGAAAACCGCCTCCTCCTGGCCGAGCAAGTCGGCGGAGCGCCGCTCGAGCTCGTTGACGGTCGGGTCCTCGCGCACCTGCTCGTCGCCCACCTCCGCGCCTGCGATCGCTTCCCGCATCGCGCGCGTCGGCTTCGTGGCGGTGTCGGAGCGGAGGTCGACCACGACCTCATTGTGGCCGCTCAGGGCATGGGGCTGCCGGTGAGGCTCGGGTACCGCGAGGTCAGCAGTGCGAGGTACGCGTAGGTCTGAACGTCGTACCGGAGGCAATACGCCGAGAGATCGCGCATTCCCTTCGGCATCCTTCCGATCGCGAGGCAGACGAACCAGCCGAGGAAGGCGACGACGACCATGACGAACGAGAGGACGTAGGCGAGGACGACGGCGGGGATCGCGAGCACGAGCCGGAAGAAGGTGACGAGGCGAGGCTGGCGCTCGGGAGGTGCGATGCTCACGTCGATCGGGTGTGTGCCTTCGCGGCCGAAGAAGGTCGGATAGGGATTGGAGACGAGAAGGCCGTACGACGTCACGTGCGTCCGATAGCGGATGTAGCGGGCGAGGAAGAGGTGGAGGTCCTCCGGCGTATGACCGGCGATGAGGGCCGCAAACCACATTACGGGGAGGCACACGAGCAGCGTGTACGTCCAGAGGTAGATCCAGATGAAGTGCGGGATTGCGAGGATCAGCCGGAAGAAGACCGTCAGCCGAGAGCGCCCGAGGTCGTCGCTCACGACCAGGCGAACCGGGTGCGGTGCCTTCTCGTCCGACGGGGGCGAAGGCTGCTCTTCGGGCGGCTCACCTGACTCGTACTCGCTCATGGGCGCTCAGGACACCGGGCTGCCGCTGAAGCTCGGGTACCGCGAGGTCAGCAACAAGACGTAGCCGTACGCCTGCGCCTGGTATCGCAGGCAGTACGCCGAGAGATCGCGCATTCCCCTCGGCATCCTGCCGGTTGCCAGGCAGACGAACCAGCCGAGGATCGCGATGATCTGCGCCACCCCTTGGAGGGCGTTGGTGATGAGCAGGGCGGGGATCGCCAGGATCAGGCGGAACCCGGTCGCCCACCGGTTCTGCCGCTCGGGCGGGTCGACCTCGAGGTCGACAGGGTAGCCCGTGCGGCCGCTGAAGCTCGGATACGGATCTGCGATCAGGAACAAGTAGGCGCTCACGTGCGTCATGTAGGTCAGGTAGCGGGCGATGAAATCGTGGAGCCCCGCCGGACAGCGGCCTCCGAAGAGCGTGGCGAACCAGGCGACGATCGCTGCCAGCTCGATGACGATTCCCCAGAGGAGAAGCCAGAGCACGTGGGGGATGACAAGGAGCAGCCTGAAGAAGACGGTCAGCCGCGAGCGCTCGAGATCGTCGTTCACGACCAGCCAGATGGGATGGCGCCCCTCGGGCACCGGCGCAGTCGGCGGCGGTTGCTCGCTCACGTTGCGCGATCCTAACCGGGAAACCCGGGAGAGGGATGGCGTGTTGCAAGTGCGACGCCGATCTCTTGTCCGAACCCGACAAGTGAGGGCCGCATGAAGATCGCCGCATCCTTGTGGCAGTTAGTCGAGCAGGACCGCCTGGCTCGCTGGGCTGCCTACGCATCGGTCGTCGCCGTCTGGTTCGCGATCGCCTGGGCTGACGTGCGCATCCTGCTCGTCATTCCCCTGATCGCGGCGATGATCTGGTGGCTTCGACGGCAGCGGGAGCGTCGCGGCTGGTTCGAGCAGCGCGAAGACGATCTCGACCTGTTGTAGTTAGCTCTACGCCCCCTTCTGGGCCTCGAGCTCCCTGGCCTCGCTTGGCTCCTCGGACAGGTCCGGATGCTCCTCGAAGCCGTAACGTACGACCGCGCGCTTCGCCGCCTTCACCTCGTCGACTCGTCGCACCGGCCGGTTGTGAGGCGCCTCCTTGAGCAGGTCAGGGTGCTCCGCCGCATCGCGTGCGATCTCGAGCATCGCGTCGACGAAGGCGTCGAGGGTCTCCTTCGGCTCGGTCTCGGTCGGCTCGATCATCAAGGCCTCCCGGACGATCAGCGGGAAGTAGATCGTGGGCGGGTGGACGCCGTAGTCCATGAGGCGCTTGGCGACGTCGAGGGCGGTGATCCCGTGCTCGCGCTTCAGGTGCCTCGCCGAGAGCACGAACTCGTGCATGCAGAGGCGGTCGAAGGGAAGCTCGTAGGCGTTCTTCAGGAGAGCGAGCAGGTAGTTCGCGTTCAGGACGGCCACCTCGGACATCTCGCGCAGCGCGGGCCCATACGAGCGGATGTACGCGTAGGAGCGGACGAAGACGCCGAAGGGACCGTAGAAGCCCCGTACCTTGCCGATCGTCTTCGGCCGGTCGTAGTCGAGGCGGAAAGCATCGCCGTCGGAGACGACAGCCGGCACGGGCAGGAACGGCTCGAGCCGCTCGCGGACGGCGATCGGCCCCCCGCCCGGCCCACCGCCGCCGTGCGGCTGCGAGAAGGTCTTGTGGAGGTTGAAGTGGACGATGTCGAAGCCCATGTCGCCCGGTCGCGAGATGCCGCAGACGGCGTTGAGGTTCGCGCCGTCGTAGTAGAGAAGGCCGCCGACCTCGTGGAAGATGGCGGCAATCTCCTCGATGTGCTCGTCGAAGAGGCCGAGCGTCGAGGGGTTCGTGAGCATGAGCCCGGCTGTCTCGCCGTCGACCAGCTCGCGCAGCTCGGCGACGTCGACGTTGCCGCGCGCGTCGGTGGCGACCTTCTGCAGCTCGTACCCCGCCATGGTCACGCTCGCGGGGTTCGTGCCGTGCGCCGTGTCGGCGACGACCACCTTGCGCCGCTGCTCACCCCGGTCGGCAAAGTAGGCGCGCATCAGCATCAGCCCGGTCAGCTCGCCCTGCGAGCCCGCCGCCGGCTGGAGGGAGACCGCGGGCAGGCCGGCGATCTCGGCCAGGACTTCTTGAAGGCGCCACATCAGCTCGAGCGCTCCCTGGGCGGCTTCCTCCTCCTGGAGCGGGTGCAGATCGCGAAAGCCGGGCAGGTTGACCACCCGCTCGTTCACCCGCGGGTTGTGCTTCATCGTGCAGGAGCCGAGCGGATAGAACCCCGTGTCGATACCGAACGTCCGGGTCGCCAACTCGCTGAAGTGGCGGACGAGCTCGGGCTCGGAGAGCTCGGCAAGCCGCGGCGGGCGAGAGCGGCGGAGGTCCTCGGGAACCTGCGGCACCGGCAGGTCGATCCGCGGGAGCGTCGAGGCCCGCCGTTCGGGTTGCGAACGCTCGTAGATCAACTTCAAGCGGCGAGTGCCTCCGCGAGCCTGTCGATGTCGGCAGGCGTCCGCTTCTCCGTCACGCACACGAGCAGGGAGTCTTCCATGCCGGGGTAGTCGCGCTTGAGGGCGTAGCCGGGGTGGACGCCGCGCGCCCTGGCGGCTCGGATCGCCTCCTCGGCAGGCCGTCCGACCCGAACGGCAAACTCCTTGAATGTTGCCTGTTCGGGAAACAGCAATGGTAGGGCGAGCCGCTCCTTCGCGTAGGCGGCGAGCCCCATGCAGGTCTCCCCCAGCTCCCTGAGCCCCTGCGGACCCAGCCACGAGAGGTGGACGAGCCCGGCGAGCGCGAGCAGCGTCTGGTTCGTCGTGATGTTCGAGGTCGCCTTCTCGCGGCGGATGTGCTGCTCCCGGGTCTGCAGCGTCAGCACATAGGCACGCCGGCCGTCGACGTCGGTCGTCTCGCCGACGATCCGGCCGGGCATGCGCCGTACATAATCCGAGCGCGCGGCGATGAAGCCGTAGTGCGGGCCGCCGTAGGCCTGGTAGTTGCCCGCCCCCTGCCCTTCGCCGATCGCGAGCGCGCACCCGTACGCGCCCGGCGCCTCGAGTACGCCGAGCGAGACCGGGTCGACGTGCGCGACGGATATGGCACCGGCATCGTTGGCGGCCGCGGCCAGGTCGGGCGCCGGCTCGAGGCAGCCGAAGAAGTTCGGCTGCTGGAAGATGGCACAGGCCGCGTCGCGAGCTGCCTCGCCGAGCTCGTCCGGGTCGGTGACGCCGTTGCGGTGCGGCACCTCGACCACCTCGAGCCCGAAGCCCGGCGCGTACGTCTTCACGACCTGACGTACCTGCGGGCTCACCGTCTCGGCGAGGACGACGCGCGACCGTCCGGTCACGTGCTTCGCGACGTAGCACGCGTCTGCGGCCACGGTCGCCCCGTCGTAGCCGGACGCATTCGACACGTCCATCCCGGTCAGCTCGCAGATCGCCGTCTGGTACTCGAAGATCGCCTGGAGGACGCCCTGGCTCATCTCCGGCTGGTAGGGCGTGTAGGCGGTGAGCAGCTCGCCGCGCGCGAGGACGGCGTCGACGACCGCCGGCACGTAGTGGTCGTAAATGCCTGCGCCGAGGAACGAGAGCTCACGGCCCGTGTCGACGTTCCGAGCGGCGAGCTGCTCGAGGTGGGCGACGAGCTCGGGCTCGGACAGGGCCGCCTCGAGCTCGAGCTCGCGCCGGAAGCGCACGCCCTCGGGGACGTCCCGGAAGAGCTCGTCGACCGACTCCACCCCGATCGTCGCGAGCATCTGCTCGCGGTCCCGCTCCGTGAGCGAGAGGAAGCTCACGCGGCGTTCACTGCTCGGCGACGAAGCTCTGGTAGGCCTGAGCGTCCATGAGCCCGTCGGCCTCGGCTGGATCACTGAGCCGGACGCGGACGAGCCACCCTTCGCCGTAGGGATCCTCGTTCACGGTCCCGGGCTCGTCGACGGCCTTCTGGTTGACCTCGACAACCGTGCCCGAGAGGGGCGCGATCAGATCGGAGACGGCCTTGACGGACTCAACCTCACCGTACGACGAGCCCGTGGCGATCTCGGCGCCCTCCTCAGGGGGCTCGTAGTGGACGAGCTCGCCCAGCGCGTCCTGGGCGAACCAGGTGATCCCGAGCGTCGCCTGGCCGTCCTCGAGGCGGGCCCAGTCGTGCTCTGAGTGGTAGCGGAGCTCGTCGGGGTAGCTCTCCGCCGCGACCACTAGCGCTCCTTCGCCTCTTGCCGGTAGATGGGCTTCTTCACGACCTCGGCCCGCCTGGCGCGGCCTCGAACGTCGATCGTCAGCGTAGTGCCGGGCGCGGCGTGCTCCGCGGCGACGTAGCCCATGCCGATCCCGCGGTCGAGCATCGGCGAATGCGAGCCGGAGGTAACCTCGCCTCCCTCGGCGATCGTCATCCCCTGACGCGGGACCCCGGGCTCGGTCATCACGAAGGGCACCAGCTTGCGGCTCGGCCCCTCGGCCTTGATCCGGCGCAGCTCCTCGACCCCGGTGAACTCCTTGTCGAGCGCGCAGACCCAGGCGAGCCCGGCCGAGATCGCATCCGTGTCCGGCCCGATGTCGTTTCCGTGGAGCGGGTAGCAGACCTCGAGGCGGAGGGTGTCGCGCGCGCCCAGCCCGCAGGGCTTCGCCCCGCGCTCGAGCACGATGTCCCAGAGAGCCTCGGCGTCATCGGCCATGACGGCCAGCTCCACCCCGGCCTCGCCGGTGTAGCCGGTCCGATTGACCATGCACTCGACGCCGCCGATCTCTCCCATCGCGAAGGTGAACGCCGGCGCGTCCTCAAGGCCGAGTCGCTCGAGCGAGCGGGGCCCCTGGACTGCGAGCAGCGCGTACTCGTCCGAGACGTCGCGAACGTCCGCTCCCCGGTGCTCTCGCTCCTTGAGCCACTCGTAGTCGACCCCCTTGTTCGCAGCGTTCACGACGAGCATGTAGCGACCCGGCTCGAGCCGGTACGCGATCAGGTCGTCGACGATGCCGCCGCGCTCGTTCGTCAGGAGCGTGTACTGGGCGCCTCCCACCTCGACGCGGTCGAGGTCGTTCGCGAGCAGCGACTGGAGCAGCTCGTGCGCCCGCGGGCCCTCGACCACGAGCTCCCCCATGTGAGAGACGTCGAAGGTCCCGCAGTCCCCTCGCACGGCGCGATGCTCCGGAATGACGCCTTCGTACTGCACCGGCATCTCCCAGCCGGCGAAGGGCACCATCCGGGCTCCGAGCGCGAGATGACGCTCATAGAGCGGGGTGCGGAGAAGTGTCTGCATGCGACGCGGATGCTAATGAACGCCCGGAGGGCCGGCCCGAGCGAGAGCTGCCCCGAAAATCCCGGCCAGCCGCTCGATCACCCTGTCGACGACGGAGCGGCCGGCCAGGCCACATGGCGGGCCTCAATGAGGACCCGCCGGGAGGGCAGGCTTTCTCTACCGCGGCGCGCGATTCCCAAACCGCGCCGGCCGGGACAGAGGTGTCTGGTCAGTCGCGAAGGAACGAGGGCACTTCGAGCACGTCGTCGGGAAGCTCGAAGGCATCCTCCGCCGAGGGCCGTACCGCAGCCGGCTCCTCCGCGGGCCGCTCCTCTCGGCGGCGGCGCCGGTACCGCTCCGGACCGAAGCCCGTCGCGATGACGGTTACGCGCACCTCGTCCTTCAGACCGTGGTCGATGACCGCGCCGAAGATCACGTTCGCGTTCTGGTCGGCTGCGCCGGTGACCACCTCGGCGGCCTCGTTCACCTCGAAGAGGCCCATCTCAGGACCGCCCGTGATGTTCAGGAGAATCCCGGTCGCGCCCTCGATCGAGGCCTCGAGCAGCGGCGAGGAGACGGCGGAGCGAGCCGCCTCGGCGGCCCGGTTCTCGCCCGCCGCCACTCCGATGCCCATCAGGGCCGAGCCGGCGTCGCGCATGATCGTGCGCACGTCGGCGAAGTCGAGGTTGACGAGGCCCGGAATCGTGATCAGGTCGGTGATCCCCTGGACGCCCTGACGGAGCACGTCGTCGGCCATCCGGAACGCATCGACGATCGAGGTCTCCTTCTCGACCACTTGGAGCAGGCGGTCGTTCTCGATCACGATCAGGGTGTCGACGGTCTCGCGCAGGTCGCGAATGCCGACCTCGGCCTGCTCGGCTCGCCTGCGGCCCTCGAACGAGAACGGCCGTGTGACGACCCCGACGGTGATCGCGTCGAGCTCCTGTGCAAGCCGGCCGAGCGTCGGCGCAGCGCCGGTCCCAGTCCCCCCGCCCTCGCCGGCGGTGACGAAGACCATGTCCGCGCCCTTCAGCGCCTCCTTCAGCTCGTCCTTGCTCTCCTCCGCGGCTTCCTTCCCCACCTGGGGGTTCGCGCCGGCGCCAAGACCGCGCGTCGTCTCCGCTCCGATCTGGAGCTTCACGTCGGCGTCCGTCATCAGGAGAGCCTGCGCGTCGGTGTTGACGGCGATGAACTCGCAGCCCGTGAGCCCTGCGTCGACCATGCGGTTGACGGCGTTCGAGCCGCCTCCGCCGACGCCGGCGACCTTCAGGACGGCAAGGAATTTCTGGGAGGGATCGCGTGTGCTCATCGTTGGCTAGACCTCAACCTGTAGTGGAGCATAGGGCAGGGGTCGGACAGAAGACCGCACCAGAGTACGCCGACCAAAACCGCATGTCAACCGGGATTTGCGGTTCTAACCCTAAGGCTCAACCATCGACTTGAGAGTTACCCCAAGGCAACCGGACGCTCAGGCAGGCTGACGTCCACATAGCGGGCGCCGGGTGCGAGGAGGCGCATGATTCGGCGGGCGACGGAGAGCTTGACCGCAATGTCCCCCTGCGTGCCGAGCCGGATCTCGGTGCCGGTTCGCAGCACGAGCACCAGCTGCCCGTCCTGGGCGCGGGCGGCCCGCACGCTTCCGAGGAAGCGGGCATCTGCGGTGAGGACTTGGCCGAGCGCGAGCGCGGGAAGCAGAGCCTCCTCCTCGGAGAGCAAGCCTCCGTCGGCAGGGACTTCGGCTCCGGCAACCCAGATCCGCGGCAGCGTCGAGCGCGACTCGTCCACGAGACGGCGAAGAACCCGACCACGCTCGGAGACGAGCCATGCCTTCGACCCCGAGCGCAGGACGGCCACCGGGCGTTCCGCGGCGACGACGATGCGAGCCGTGTGCGGAAAGGCGCGGTCGTACGCTACGAGCCGGACATCCGGCAGCGCCGCCAGCCGCCGGTCGACAGCCTCGACGTCCACGGAGAGGAGGCTCTCGCCGGCGAGCGGAGCGAGTGCCCGGTCCACGCGCCGGACGACCGCCGGTCGCGCACCCGTCGCCTCGACGCGCTTGATCGCGAAAAGCGATGACTGGCGCGCACCGAGGTAGCCGCCCGCGGCGAGCGCGAGGAGACCGAAGCCGACGAGGAGCCAACGGCCGGGAGGAAGCATCCGGACGAGCAGGGCCGGCAGCAACGGCTGCCCGGACCGGGCGGCGGACCGCTTGCGAGTCGCTGGCACGAGCCTCAGTTCGGCGTGGCGGTGGGAAGCCCTACAGCGTCTGGCCGGCGGCAGGCAGCTCGAGGCCGCCGAGGAGGCGGACCTCATGCTCGAGCTCGATCCCGAACTGCTCGAGCGCGCGGCGGCGAGCCTCGGCCATCAGCGCGAGGGCATCGAGCGCACCGGCGCCGCCCGCGTTCTCGATGAAGTTCGCGTGCCGCGGGGAGATCTGAGCGCCGCCGATCCGATGGCCTTTGAGCCCGCAGGCCTCGAGCATCCGACCTGCAGAGAGCTCGTGCTCCGGATTCTTGAAGACGCTGCCGAACGTGCGCTTGTTCGTCGGCTGCGCGGCTTTCCGCTCTGCCTGGAGCTCCGCGACGATCGCCTTGACCTCCGCCGGCGGCCTCGGCCCGAGCCGGAACTCGACCAGCGCGACGACCTCGCCGTCACGTAGGCCCGAGCGCCGGTACTCGAGCCCTAGCTCGCTCGGGGTCCGCCACTCCGTTCCCTCGGCGGACACGACCAGAGCGCGCTCGAGGATCCGGCGCCAGTCGCCGCCGTAGGCCCCCGCGTTCATCTTCACACCCCCGCCGGCGGTACCGGGGATGGCGCAGGCGAACTCGAAGCCCCCGAGCCCGGCCGCACGCGCGCGGTGCAGGCAAACCGCGTTCGCGGCGCCGCCGCCGGCGACGAGCAGCTCGCCCTCCGTTGCGGCCTCGGCAAGCTCCCGGTCTAGCCGGAGGACGAGCGCGTCGACCCCCTCGTCCGCGACGAGGAGGTTCGAACCGAGGCCGATCGTGACGACGGCGAGACCGCGCTCGCGTGCGAAGCGCAGCGCCTCTTCGAGCTCGGCGAGGGATCGCGGCCGCGCGAAATGGCGCGCCGGACCGCCGATCCCGACCGTCGTGAAGCGCGCCAGTGCGACGTTCTCCTCGACTGCCAGGGCCAGGCTCATCCGAGGTCCTCGAGCAGAAGCGAAACGCCCCGGTCGACATCGCCGGCTCCGACGGTCAGCGCGACGTCGCCGGGCCTTGCGCGACGCGCCAGGAACTCCGCCCCCTCTTCGACGGTGGGAGTCCAGCCGACGGGCATCCCGGGCCGCACCTCTGCGAGCGCATCCACCACGAGCTTGCCGGTCACCCCCTGGACCGGCTCCTCGCGGGCTCGGTAGATCTCCGTCACCGCAACGACGTCGGCCGAGGCCAGGGCCTTGGCGAGGCCATGCGCAAGATGACGCGTGCGTGAATAGAGATGCGGCTGGAAGAGGACGAGCACGCGGCCGTCCTCGCGGCCTTCGCGCACGGCTGCGATCGTGGCGCGGATCTCAGCCGGATGGTGCGCGTAGTCGTCGAGCACCTCGACGCCCCCCGCTTCGCCCCGGTGCTCGAGCCTCCGCGCGGCGCCCGTGAACTCGGCGAGATGGGGGCGCGCCTCTTCCGCCGCCACTCCCGCCAGCTCGAGCGCCGCGAGCGCGGCGGCGGCGTTGCGGCGGTTGTGCTCGCCCGGCGCCGCGAGCTCGAAGTCGACCGGCTCGAGCTCGCCGCCGCGCACGACCTCCGGAACGTCGGCCAGCCAGCGCTCGAAGAGGTCTTCGACCTCAGCCCGCGACGCGAACTCCGAATGGTGGTCGAGGTCGACATTCGTGACGACCGCGATCATCGGCCGCAAGTGCTTGATCGTCCGGTCCGACTCGTCCCCTTCGACGACGAGCCACCCGGAGCCTGCACGTGCGTTGCCGCCGAGTTGGGGTATCTCGCCGCCGATCAGGAACGAGGGATCGAGCCCGAGGCCGTCGAGGCAGAAGGCGATCATGCCCGCCGTCGTCGTCTTCCCGTGCGCGCCGGCGACGACGATCGCGTCCTGAAGCGAGACGAGCTCGGCGAGAAGCTCGGCGCGACTCCGTCCAGCGACGCGGCCGGCAAAGGCGGTCGAGACGACGCACTCCCAGCCCTCCGGCGCGCCCAGAGGCTCCGCCTCGACCGTGACGGCGATGCCCGCAGCCCGCACGTGCTCGAGGTAGGGCGTCTCGACGCGGTCCCAGCCTGCGACGTCCGCCCCCCACGCCTTCGCGACGACGGCGTAGCCCGAAAGCCCGGCGCCCCCGATGCCGACGAACCAGATGCGACGTCCCTCAAGAGGCGGCAAGCTCGATCAGCTCCCGAGCGATCTCCTCGGCCGCGTCGGGTCGTGCGACGCGCCGCATCGCCTCTCCCATCTCCTTCAACCGGTAAGCGTCGCCGAGCAGAGATCGCGCAAGGTCGGGCACGCGGCCGAGCTCTGACTCCGGCACGGCGATCGCTCCGCCCGCCCGCTCGAAGAAGCGAGCGTTCGCCGTCTGGTGGTCGGCCGTCGCGAACGGGTAGGGGACGAGGATCGCCGGCCTGCCGGCCGCGGCGACCTCCCAGACCGACCCGCCTGCACGGGCGAGCACCAGGTCGGCGGCCGCGAGCGCCGCGCCGAACTCGTCGGTGAAGGCGAGGAGCCGGTACTCGTCCCGCCCTACGCGCGAGCGCAGACGCGCATAATCGCGCTCGCCGCAGAGATGAAGCACTGCGGGCCCCGTCGCGCCGAAGCTCTCGACTGCGATGTCGTTGATGCTCGCCGCGCCCTGGCTGCCGCCGAAGACAAGCAGGACGCGGGCGCGCGGCGGCAGGCCGAAGGCCCGGCGCGCCTCCGCTCGGGCGGTTGGGCGCGAGCGCGCGGGAATCGGCCTCCCGGTCACGCGGTACTTGGGCCCGCCGCGGCCTTCGATCGGGAAGGCCAGGAACACGCGTTGCGCGAACGGGGCCGCGAGCCGGTTCGCGAGGCCGAGGTGGGCGTCGGCCTCCATCAGCGCCGCCGGAATCTCCAGCCTGGACGCGGCGTACACCATCGGCCCCGCGACGTAGCCCCCGCCGCCGAGGACGATGTCCGGCTCTCGCCGGCGAAGGATCCGGCGGCAGGCCCGCGGCGCCCGCAGCCCCCGGGCGAGCGCGCGTGCGAGCGCGGGGCCCGGCCGGCGCGGCAGCCCTGAGATCCGGAACGTGTCGAGCTCGAAGCCGGCCTCAGGAACGAGCCGCGCCTCGACGCGATCCGGCGACCCGGCGAAGGTCGTCGTCACGCCGTGCTCCGCGAGCGCCTCCGCGACGGCGAGCGACGGCAGCACGTGGCCTGCCGTCCCCCCGGCCGCGATCAGGCACCTGAGCCTTCGCTCGTCCGCCATGCCCTGCGATGTTAAGGAGAACGCCCACAGAGGCGAGCGAGACGATGAGGCTCGAGCCGCCGTACGAGACGAACGGAAGCGTGATTCCGGTCAGCGGAGCGAGGCCGACGACGGCCGCGAGGTTGATCAGCGCCTGCCCGCAGACGAGGGTCGTCAAGCCGGCCGCGAGCCGCTTGCCGAAGGGGTCGCGGGAACGAAGCGCGACGCGCAGGCCGGCGTAGGCGAAGACCGCGTACGCGGCGATCACGAGGCTCGCGCCGAGCAGGCCGAGCTCCTCGCCGATGACCGCGAAGATCATGTCCGTGTGCGCCTCCGGGAGGTAGTTCACCTTGCCGACGCCTTGACCGAGCCCGACGCCGAGAATCCCGCCCGAGCCGAGCCCGATCAGCGCCTGCACCGTCTGGAAACCGGCTCCCTGGGCGTCGTGCCAGGGATCGATGAAGCTGAAGAGGCGCGCGCGCCGGTAAGGCTCGAGCCAGATCGCCGCGAACGCGAGCGAAGCCGCGATCGACCCCCCACCGGCGAGCACGCGCAGCGGCGTGCCGGAGACGAGCAGGATCGCGCCGAGCACTATCGAGATCGCGATCACCGTCCCCAGGTCCGGCTCGGCGAGGATGAGCGCACAGAAGGCGCCGGCGACCAGGCCGATCGGCTTGACGAGCTCGCCGAGGCTACGGGGCGCGGGCCGGCGGGCGAGATAGGAGGCGGCCCAGATCGCGAGCGCGAGCTTGGCGAGCTCCGAAGGCTGGAAGGTGAGCGCCCCGACCCCGAGCCAGCGGCGGGCGCCGTTCACCTCCTGGCCGACGACGAGCACCGCGAAGCAGGAGCCGATGCTCACGAGGAGCAAGGGCGGCGCGAGGTAGCGCAGAACACGGTAGTCCGTGCGTGAGGCGACCAGCAGCAGGACGATGCCGATGAGCGCGTAGATCGACTCCCGTTTGAGGTAGAAGCCGGGATCGCGGCCGCCGAGCGCGGCAGAGGCCGACGTCGCGCTGTAGACCATCACGAGCCCGAAGGCGGTCAGGCCGAGCGTGACGAGGACGAGGATGTGGGAGTCGAGCTGCCCCTTCCTCACAGAGCCACCCCTCTGACGATCCGCCGGAAGGCGTCTCCGCGCTCCTCGAAGTCGCGGAACTGGTCGTAGCTCGCGCACGCCGGCGAGAGCAGCACCACCTCGCCGGGCTTCGCGTTCTCGGCGGCCGACCTCACCGCGGCTTCGAGGTCGGCGCTCCGCTCGTGGTCGACTCCCGCGAGCTCGAGCGCCACGGCGATCTCGCCTGCAGCCTCACCGATCAAGTACACCCGCCTCGCCCGGCCGACGAGGGCGAGGGCGAGCTCCGTGTAGCTCTCTCCCTTGCCACGGCCGCCGAGGATGACGTGCAGGGGCTCGTCGTAGGTGGCGATCGCTCGGAGCGCGGCCGCGGTGTTCGTCGCCTTCGAGTCGTTCACATAGCGGACGCCCCCCACCTCGGCTACGAGCTCGAGCCGGTGAGCCACCCCGGGGAACGTCTCGAGCGCCAATCCGATGCGGGCCTCGTCGGCCCCGGCCGCCCGCGCGGCGGCCGTGGCCGCAGCGGCGTTCTCGCGGTTGTGAGCGCCCGGGATGCGCGGCTCGGCCGGCAGCGGGTCGCCCGCGTCGAACTCGACCCGCACGCCCTCACCCGGCACTTCGCCGAAGCCACGCGGCATGACGGCGGTGTCCTCGCCGCGCTGGTTCTCGAAGATCCGCAGCTTCGCCTCGCGGTAGGCCTCGAAGGAGCCGTGGCGGTCGAGGTGGTCGGGCTCGAGATTGAGGAGCACCGCGATCCGCGGCCGGAACTCGTGCACGTCCTCGAGCTGGAAGCTCGAAACCTCGCAGACCACCCAGCCGGCGTCTGCCCGCTCCTCTCCGTCGAGATCGCAGAGCGCTCGGCCGACGTTGCCGGCGACCGGTGCGCCGAGCATGACCCCCAGCAGCTCGCTCGTCGTCGTCTTCCCGTTCGTCCCGGTGACGCCGAGGATCGGATTCGGCAGCAGCCGCGAGCCGAGCTCGAGCTCGCTCCAGACGGGGATGCCCCGGCCCCGCGCAGCCCCGACGAGCGGCGCCTCGGCGGGCACGCCTGGGCTCTTGACGACGATCTCGACAGCGTCGAGCAAACGCTCCTCCTCGGTCCCTAGGTGAACTTCGACGCCGGCCTCGGCAAGCCTGCCCGCGTCGACCTCCGCGGACGAGTCGACGCCGACCACCTCCACCCCGCGCCGCCGCAGGGCGAGGGCGGCCGCCTGCCCCGAGCGGGCGAGGCCGAGGACGAGGGTGCGCGACGGAAGGGTCAGGTCGGCGGCCTCAGCTCGCGACGGCGAACGCTCACGTCAACTCTCGAAAGCTGAGGTAGTAGCGGTAGTAGAGGGCGAACGCGGTCGCGCAGAGGATCGCGGCGAGGATCCAGAAGCGGACCATGATCTTCGTCTCGGACCAGGCCTTCATCTCGAAGTGATGGTGAATCGGGGTCATCAGGAAGATCCGCCGTCCCCAGTAGCGGAAGCTGAAGACCTGGAGGATCACCGAGAGCGCCTCGAGGACGAAGATGCCGCCGATCAGAAGCAGCAACAACTCGGTCTTCGTCATCACGGCGAAGGCGCCGAGCGCGCCGCCGATAGCCATCGAGCCCGTGTCGCCCATGAAGACCTCGGCGGGAAAGGCGTTATACCAGAGGAAGCCGATCGCGCCGCCGATCAGCGCCGCGCCGACGAGCGCCTGGTCGAGCGCCGCCGCGTCCCTCACGTCGGGGGTGGGGCCAGACCGGATCCAGGTGACGACGTTGATGGCCGTGAACGTGATCAGCGCGATCATCCCGACCCCGATCGCGAGCCCGTCGATGCCGTCGGTGAGGTTCGCGCCGTTCGCGGCGCCGGCGATAACGAGGAAGAGGAGGACGAAGAAGCCGAACGAGAGCCCGATCCGCCAGTCGAGGACCGGCACGTAGACCGCCGTGGCCAGGCCGAGGTCGTGCACGACCCAGCCGACCCCGGCCGTGATCGCCGCGAGGAGAAGGAGCTTCCAGCGTCCGGCCAGGCCGAGTGAGCGGCGGTGCGTGACCTTGATGTAGTCGTCGAGGAAGCCGATCGCCGCGCAGGCGAGAGTCACGAAGAAGATCGTGAGCCCCGCCTCGGTGTAGCGGCTGAGGGCGAGGAAGGGGATCACCATTGCGAGCACCATCAGCAGCCCGCCCATGGTCGGCGTTCCCTGCTTGAAGGCGTGCCCGGCGGGCCCTTCCTCCCGGATGTGCTGCCCGAACTCGTTGCGCCGCAGGAACTCGATGAACTTCGGCCCTGCGAGGATCGAGATAGCCATTGCCAGGATCCCGGCCGCGAGGACTCGTTCCACTAGGCGCGCACCGCCGTCAGCGCTTCCGCAACCACCTCGAGCCCGACGGCCCGCGAGCCCTTCACGAGGACGACGTCGCCCGGCTGAACGAGTTCCTTGGCGGCGACGATCGCATCCTCCGCATTAGCCGCCCACTTCTTAATCGGCACTGGGCCCACGAGATAACTGCGCGCGAGCTCGCCGACCGCCAGGAGTGCGTCGATTCCAGCGACTGTTTGGGAGCTCGAAGCGACACGTGAGTGGAGGGCAGGCCCCTCGGGGCCGAGCTCGGCCATATCGCCGAGGATCGCGACGCGACGTCGATCGCCCGCGCGCTCGGACAGATGGGCCAGGGCGGCGATCATCGAGTCAGGGTTTGCGTTGTACGCGTCGTTGATCAACAGTCCGCCGCCAGGCAACTCGGTCTCCTCGCCGCGCCAGCGGGAGAGAGTCACCTGACTCGCACCTGCCTGAGCCTCGTCGAGCGGAAATCCCAGTGCCTTGTAGGTGTGCAGAGCGACGAGAGCGTTCTGCGCCTGATAACGAGCGGTGAAGGGGAACTCCAAGTCGACTTCGCCGTCACCGAGCGCAAAACGGACGCGAGCGCCAAGTGCCGCCGGTTCGAACGCCACAACCTCGTCCGGATAGAAGCGACGGATCTCAATGTCGTCTCGCGCCAGATACGGCTCGAGCAACGGCTCGTCCGGGACGATCGCGACCCCGCCCTTCGGCAGCGACACCACGACTTCGGCCTTGGCCTCCGCGACTCGCTCGAGGGTGCCGAGCAGCTCGAGGTGCACGAGGCCGATGCTCGTGATCACGCCGATGTCCGGCCGCGCGACCGCGCAGAGCTCGGCGATCTGGCCTACACCGCGCATGCCCATCTCACAGACGACGAGCTCCGTGTCCGGCTCGATCCGCGTCAGTGTCAACGGGAGCCCGATCTCGTTGTTGTGCCCGCCCTCTGCGGCGGCCGTCCGGGCATGCGGGCGGCAGAGGGCGGCGAGGATGTCCTTGGTCGAGGTCTTGCCCGTCGAACCGGTGATGCCGACGACGCGGGCCGAGCTGCGGGCGCGCACCGCGCTGCCGAGCGCGGCAAGCTCCGAGAACGCGTCCTCGGGGACGAGGATCGCCGCGGCGCCGCGCGCAAACGCGTGCCGGGTGTAATTGGCCCCGTCGCCGATCGCGAAGAAGAGGTCTCCCTCGTCGATCAGCCGCGAGTCGATCTGCACGCCGGTCACCTCGTGCGCCCACGGCGCCGCGTCGAGCTTGCCGGGGCAGAGGAGGGCGATCTCGTCGACGGCGAGGGGTATCACGCCGCGGCTCCCAGCCTTCGGAGGGCTTCCCGAGCCACCGCTCGGTCGTCGAAGGGCACGGTCCGGTCTCGGAACTCCTGGCCCTGCTCGTGACCCTTTCCGGCGATGAGGACGACGTCGCCCGGCCGCGCCTCCTCGATCGCGCGCGCGATCGCACCGCGCCGGTCCGGCACGACCTCGAGCTCCATCTCGGCGCCCGCGACGATCGCGTCGATGATCGCCCGCGGGTCCTCGCTGCGAGGGTTGTCGGAGGTGACGATCGCGAGATCGGCGAGCTCCCCCGCGATCCGTCCCATGACCGGCCGCTTCTCGCGGTCACGGTCGCCGCCGCAGCCGAAGACGCAGATAACTCGGCCCGAATCGAGCTCGCGCGCCGCGGTGAGGGCGTTCTCGAGCGAGTCGGGCGTATGGGCGTAGTCGACGAGCACCGTGAACGGCTGCCCCTCGTCGACGGCCTCGAAGCGACCCGGCACTCCTTCGAGCGCCTCGATTCCGCGGGCGATCGCTTCGTCGTCGACGCCGAGAAGCCTCGCTCCCGCCATCGCGGCGAGTGCGTTCTCGACGTTGAAGCGGCCTGGGAGCTTCAGGTCGATGCCCTCGAGCGCCGCAGGGCGCAGGGCGGCGTCCTCGGCCGAGCCGTACGTCAATGCGTCGGGCCGGTCGGCGGCCAGACGGCGGCCCCAGGGATCGCCGACGTTGATCGCGGCCGGCGGGCGGCCTTCGAGGAAGAGGCGCCGCTTGGCCTCGAAGTACGCCTCCATCGTGCCGTGGAGGTCGAGGTGGTCCTGGCTCAGGTTCGTGAAGACGAGGCAGGCGAAGCGGGTGCCGTCGAGTCGTCTCAGGTGCGAGCCGTGCGAGGTCGCTTCCATCGCACAGCTGAGGTGGCCCGCGTCGAGCATCTCCCGAAAGGTGCGCTGGAGGTCGATCACCGCAGGCGTCGTGCGAATCGCGGGCCGCCGCTCGCCGCCCACGCGGCACTCGATCGTGCCGAGCAGGCCGGGTCGCCTGCCGGCGGCGTCGAGTATCGAGTGGAGCAGGAACGCGGTCGTCGTCTTCCCGTTCGTGCCTGTGACGCCGGCGACCTGGAGCTCGTGGGTCGGGTGCCCGAAGAACTCCTCGGCCGCGACGGACATCGCCTCCCTCGTATCGGCGACGACCAGCTGGGTCACGCGCGAGGCGACCGGACGCTCGACGACGAGCGCGCTCGCGCCCATCTCGATCGCCCGCTCGGCGAACTCGTGGCCGTCGAAGCGCTCGCCCCGAACGCAGAAGAAGAGCGCCCCCGGCCGGACGGCGCGGGTGTCGTACGCGAGATCCTCGATCTCGACCTGGGCGTCCCCCACGATCTGGCTCGGCGAGAGAGTCTGTGCGAGGCGTGAGAGGTCCACGGGACCGCCGCGAGCGTACCAATGTGCCCTGCTGGCCCTGGGTGTCTGGTTAGGGAAGCGGTGTTCCCGGTTTCCTGACGCGTCGCCGGTGGTGCGCAGGCCGGGGGGACAGTGTTCGACACACGGCCCGCCGGCTGGAGCGCCGCCGGCGGCGCGAGGCGGCCCGGAGCCCGGCTCCGCCGGGCGGGAGGGCCGCCGGTCAGGGAAGCGGGGAGTCTGGGGGGATCTCTAGGTACTGGAGATCGAAGCGGGCGATCTCCTGGAAGGCGGGGGCTGCCACGACTCCGCCCCAGATCGAGGCTTGCGGCTCGTCGATGGTGACGAGGATGACGACGCGCGGCCGCGTCGCGGGCACGATGCCGACGAACGAGGCGACGTAGCGCGAGGTCGAGTAGCCGCCGCTCGGGTCCGGCTTCGCCGCCGTGCCCGTCTTGCCTGCGACCTCGTAGCCGGGCAGCTTCGCCTCCTGGCCCGTGCCCTCGAGCACGACGTCGCGCATCATGCTGAGCACCTGCCCGGCGACCCGCGGCGCGAGGACACGCCGCGAGGGAACCGTCGGCCGCCCGCCCGCGCCGATCCGCTCGACGAGGTGCGGCCGGAGCCAGACGCCCTCGTTCGCGACGGTCGCGTACGCCCCGGCCATCTGCACAGGCGTCACCGCCACGCCGTGACCGATCGGCAGCGTCCCGATCGTCGAGCCCGACCAGCGCGCAAGCGACGGGATGATGCCCGGGCTCTCGCCGGGGAAGTCGATGCCCGTCCGGTGCCCGAAGCCGAAGCGCCCGATCCACTCCGATAGACGCTGCGAGCCGAGCTTCTCGGCGAGCGTGATCGTGCCCACGTTCGACGATTGCGAGAGGATCTCGTCCACGGTCAGCCGCTCGGTGCCGCGCGGGTGCGCGTCGCGGATGACCCGGTCGGCGACGTGGATCTCGTACGGGAGCGTGAACGCCGTGCGCGGCGTGACGAGCCCTTCCGAGAGCACGGCGCTCACGGTCACGACCTTGAAGGTCGAACCCGGTTCGTATGTGTCCGTCACAGCCCGGTTGCGCTGCAGGTCGCGCGGGATGATCGGGAACTGGTTCGCGTCGTAGCCGCGCTCGACGGCCATGGCCAGGATGTCGCCGGTGCGCGGATCGAGCACGATCGCCGAGGCGCTCTTCGCGCGCCATCGGTCGAGAGTGCTCCGCAAGACGGCTTCGGCCTGAGCCTGGATCGTGTGGTCGATCGTGAGGTAGACGTCCTGCCCCTCGTGCCCAGCGGTCGACTCGAGGACGCTGATCGCGCGCCCGGAGGGGTCGCGGACGACGGTCTCGCTCCCCGGCTTCCCTGAGAGCTTTCGCTCGAGCCCGAGCTCCACGCCGGCGAGGCCGTGGTTGTCCGTTCCGGCGTAGCCGACGACCTGCGCGGCCACGTGGTTGAGCGGATAGACGCGCTTCTCTTCCGGGATGAAGCCGAGGCCGACGATGCCCATCCGCTTCAGGACTGCCGCCCGCGTGGGATCGGCCTTGCGCACGAGGTAGACGAAGCCGCGCGAGCGGTCGGAGAGAAGCTGCTGCATCTCCGCCGGGTCGACGCGGAGCGCGTGGCCGACGACGGCCGCCAGGGCCTCCGGGTCACGGACCTGTCGCGGGTTCGCGTAGACCGACGTCGCCTGTCGGCCGATAGCGAGCTGAACGCCGGTGCGGTCGTAGATCCCCCCGCGGCCGCCCGGGTCGACGAGCGTCGCCCTGTGCTGGCCGTCGGCGAGGCGCTCGAAGCTCCCCGCACGCACTCCCTGGAGCCAGGCGGCTCGGGCGAACATCGCCGCGAACGCGACCGCGAAGACGGCCAGAACCAGCCTGATCCGGCGGTTGGCCAGCTTCATCGCCGCAGGTCGAGGTACGTCGAGTCCTCAGGCCCCGCGGGAGCCAGCCCGAGCCGACCGCTTGCGAGCGTCGCGATCCGGCCCGAGGCGGCCCGCGCCGCGATCTCCGAGGAGAGCTCGGCGTTGTCGGCGCGCAGCTGCGTGCGCTCGCGGCCGAGACCGTCCAGCCGAACGTTCAGCCGTAGGACGGCGACGTTCAGGGCGACGACGCCCGCCAGCAAGACCGCGACCGCGCCGATCCAGAAGACACCGCCGGCGATCCGCCTGCGCGGCGCCGGGCGAGGGGCGGGCTTGGGCTTCGCCTTGGGGCGCGGGCGCGCCCGGACCGGGGCTGGCTGGGCCCGGGCAGTGGCGGCGCGGCCCATGGGGCTAGCTCTTGACCGCTGCGCGCAGCCTCGCCGAGGCGGCACGCGGGTTGAGGGCGAGCTCGCGCGGGGCGGGCCGGATCGCCTTCCGGTTCAGGCGCCGCAGCTCGGGCTCGCGGCCGCAGACGCAGATGGGGAAATCCGGAGGACAGACGCAGCCGCGCTCGAGCTTCTGGAAGAAGCGCTTGACGATCCGGTCCTCGAGCGAGTGGAAGGCGATCACGGCGAGGCGGCCGCCGGGCCGCAGCATCTCGAGTGCGGCCGGCAAGGCTTCCTCGAGCTCGCCGAGCTCGTCGTTGACGGCGATTCGAAGCGCCTGGAAGACGCGTCTTGCCGGATGCCCGTCGCCGAAGCGCGCGGGGGCGGGTATCGCCGAGCGGATGATCTCGACGAGCTCGCCGGTTCGCTCGATCGGCCGCTTGCGCCGCTGCCTGACGATCGCCCGCGCGATCTGCTTCGCGTAGCGCTCCTCGCCGTAGCGCTGGAAGATCGTCGCCAGCTCCCGCTCCCCGGCGTCGTTGACGAGGTCGCTCGCGGAAAGGTCGGCGGTCGGGTCCATCCGCATGTCGAGCGGCGCGTCGACGGCGTACGAGAAGCCGCGCTCGGGCCGGTCGAGCTGCATGCTGGAGACGCCGAGATCGAGCAGGATCGCGTCAGCGCGAACGCCGTTCTCGGCCAGTTTGTCGAGGACGACCGAAGCCTCGCCGCGCAGGAACCGCGCCTGAGCTCCCGCATGCCGCCGAAAGCCCTCGAAGTAGGGCCGCACGGTCGGGTCGCGGTCGATCGCGATGAAGCGTCCTTCGCCGCGGAGATCGGCGGCGAGGATCGCCGCGTGGCCGCCGGCCCCGAAGGTGGCGTCGACGACGGTCTCCCCGGGGCGGATCGCCAGCAGCTCCCGCACCTCCTCGGCGAGGACGGGAACGTGATCAGTCGAGTCGTGTCGTTGCAAGACGTTCGGCAACATCTTCTGCGCTCCCTTCGACCTCTTTCAGCTCCGTGCGCCACGAGGCGCCGTCCCAGATCTCGAGATGGTCCCGCATCCCAGCAACGACGACGTTGCGGCCGAGCCCCCCGTGCTGGATCAGGGCGGCCGGGATCATCACGCGCCCCTGGCGGTCGAGCTCGGCCTCGGTGGCCCCGGCGAAGAAGAACCGCTGCACACGCCTCGCCTCCTTGCTGAAGGGGCCGAGGCCGGCGAGCCACGACTCGACGAGCTGCTCCCAGTCCCGCCGCGGGTAGGCGTAGAGACACCCTTCGAGGCCGCGCGTGACGACGAGACCGCCTGCGAACGTCGCCCTGAACTTCGCGGGGAGCGTGAGGCGGTTCTTGTCATCGAGTGTGTGCTCGTACTCGCCAAGGAGCATTTTCGGGGCCTGACTGGGTTTCCACTTTCACCCACTCTAAACCACAGTGGTCCACCGCGCAAGCCCAGCAGACCATATTGACCAAGCCCTCCTAGAGCTGCAACTGCCCGTCGTAGGCGCCGCGGCCGGTCATCGCGGCCGCTCCGCAGCGTGAGGCGAGCGCGAGGGCCTCCTCGACTTCGTCGCCGCGCGCCAGCGCGAACGCCAGTCCGGCCGCAAACGAGTCTCCGGCCCCGTACGCGTCGGCGATCGGGCCCGGGAGAGGTGCCGGGGCGTAGGTGCCCGTCCGCCCGCCCGAGACGAAGCTCCCACCCTCCTGCCCCCTCGTCGAGACGATCAGCCTTGGCTCCGGAACGATCTGGCCCGGCTCGTAGGCCTCCTCCGGGTCGTGTCCACTGCGGACGAGCGCGTCGAGCTCGACTCCGGCCTCGACGAGCGTCGGCAACTCGCGCGCGGTGGCGACGAGAACGCGGGCCTGCCGCGCGGCTCGCAGCGCCCCGGGGTCGCCGGCGCTGAAGTAGACGGCGTCGATGCCGGCCAGCTCCTCCCAGGGAAGAGGGTCGCTGCGGTACGGGTGGAGCTTCGGCCCGAGCAGCGTGATCGTCCGCTCGCCGTCCGCGTCGAGATAGGTCAACGCCTGCCGCTGCGGCTCCTCGCGCACCACCGAATGGACGCTGAGGCCGAAGTGCTCCAGGCCTTCGCGGACGAGGCGGCCGACCTCGTCGTTTCCGACTGCCACGAAGAAGTCGGCCTTCCCGGCGAGCTTCAGGAGCTGCACAGCCGCGACCGCGCCGCCGCCCGCCGGCTCGAGCCAGCTCGCCGAGGCATGGACGATCTCGCCCTGCGTCGGCACGCGCTCGACCTTGGCGAAGCGAACCCACTCGACGTGGCCGACGACTCCCGCCCGCACGCGCCGAGTCTCACACTTCGCGCCGCTCGCACGTTAGAGAAGATGATGGGTCTCGTGCATCCGCCGCCGTTTGAACGCTTCTACGACGAGCACCGCGACGCCGTCCTGCGCGAGCTTCGGCGGCGTCTCGGGCGGGATGCGGCGGACGACGCCTACCAGGAGACCTTTCTGCGCGCCCTCCGTGCATACGGGCGGCTCCGCCACGCCGAAAACCTGCGCGCCTGGGTGCTGACGATCGCGCGCCGGGTGGCGGTCGACCAGCGCCGTCGCCGAGAGGCGCCGCCTTCGGCGCCCGAGCCTTCAGATGACTCCCGCCCCGCCTATGCCGAGCTCGGCGAGCTCGCCGACGGCCTGCCGCGCAAGGAGCGCGCGGCCGTCGTGCTCCGCTACGGCTACGACCTCTCCTACTCCGCCATCGGCGCCGCGCTCGGCTCGAGCGAGCAGGCGGCGCGCCAAGCGGCCTCGTCCGGTGTCCGCCGTCTAAGGCGCCGACTCGGCGGCGCCGACCAACAAAAGGCCGGGGCGGCTCAGCCGGCCCGGCCGATGACAACGAGGAGGATCCAATGAGCGTCTCCCCCACCCTCGACCACCGTTTTCGCGAAGCCGCCGCCGCGGCCGGCCTGCTCGACGTCGCCTACGATGTCGCCGACTCTCCGGTCGGGCCCCTCCTCGTCGCTGCGACCGATCACGGGCTCTGCCGGATCTCCTTCGATCCCGAGCCCGAGCGGGAGGCCGAGGAGCTCGCCCGCATGTTCGGCGCCAAGGTGCTGAGGGTGGGCAAGCCGGTGGACGGCGTGCGCCGGCAGCTCGACGAATACTTCGACGGGAAGCGGACGCGCTTCGAGCTCCCTGTCGACCTTCGCCCGTCGGCGCCGTTCAGTCGTCGCGTTCTCCAGCGGCTCGCGCGTGTCCCGCACGGCGAGGTGACGACCTATGGCGCGCTCGCCCGCGCCGCCGGCAACCCGCGCGCGGCCCGCGCGGTCGGCACAGTCATGAACCGCAACCCGATCCCGATCGTCCTGCCGTGTCACCGCGTCATCGGCTCAAACGGTGCGCTCGTCGGCTACGGCGGCGGGCTTGATCGCAAGCGCCAGCTCCTGTCACTGGAAGGATCGCTCGTCCTTGACATTCAGTAATAGTAACCCTAGACTTACCGTAAGCGATGGCTTACGCAAGTGCGATGGACGCGCTCGGCGATCCGACGAGACGTCGGATCTTCGAGCTTCTTCGGGCCGGGCCCCGGGCCGTTGGCGAGCTCGCCGGCGAGCTCCCGGTTAGCCGACCTGCCGTCTCGCAGCACTTGCGGGTGTTGAAGGAAGCCGGGCTCGTGACGGAGCGGCGGCAAGGCACACGCCGCATCTACCGGCTCGATCCGGACGGGCTGGGCGAGCTTCGCGCCTACTTCGACAGGTTCTGGACGACCGCGCTCGCAAGCTTCGAGGCGGCCGTCGAACGCAACGGAGAGGAGAAGGGATGAGTACGCAGGAGACAGGGCTCGTGATCCAGAAGTCGGCCGTCGTCGCGGCGCCGCCGGAGAAGGCCTTCGAGGTCTTCACCGAGGGCATTGCGACGTGGTGGCCGATCGAGACGCATTCGGTGCAGGCGATGGACAAGGACAGCGGCGCGCCCGAGACGGTCATCTTCGAGACCGGGCCTGGCGGCAGGGTGTACGAGCGGATGACCAACGGCGAGGAGGCGCACTGGGCGAACGTGATCGCGTGGGAGCCCCCACACCGGCTCGTGCTGGAGTGGAAGGTGAACCCCGACGCCGTGGCACCGACCGAGATCGAGGTGCGCTTCACCCCCGAGGGCGATGGCACGCGCGTCGACCTCGAGCACCGCGGCTTCGAAGCCCTCGGCAAGGATGCCGAGGAAGCCCACGCCGACTACTCCGGCGGCTGGCCGACGGTGTTCCGGGACTACGTGGAGACGGTCGGCAAGTAGGACGTAGCGCAAGCCCGGATCGTCGAGGTCCGGGCTTGTTGCCTTTCGGCAAAGCGGGTACGTGTTAAGGACCGATGCGCCTCACGGTCGTCGCGCTCGTTCCGATCACCCTCCTCGTCGCCGCCTGCGGGCCCGCGAGGGAATCGGGCCTGGCAGCCGACCAAGCCCAACCGCGGGAGATGACCATCTCGCTTGAGGACGTGACGACGAAGATCGTCGGCGCCACGCCGAAGCAGGAGACGATCCTGCGCGAGATCCTCGCCGGACTCGGTCCCAACACGCGGATCCGATCCGTCCACGTGAAGCCGGCCGGAAAGGAGTGGGATTCAGATCCCGACTCCGTCGCCGTCGATCCACACGTGGCGCCCGGCGAGGCTGTGCGCGGAGAGTGGGAGGTCTGGCTCCTGGCGAATGCCTTCGCTCATCGGTCGCGTGCCATCCATGTTCAACGGGTGGCGGCGCTGTACATCAACGGCGAAAGCAGTTCGTCTCTCGACGCCGGCGATCCGGTCGAGCCCCGCGACCCGGTCAGCGCCGACGCGCTCTCCCAGGAAGTCGTCTCCGGCGCAAAGAAGAGCCGTGCGCGACTGGTCGAGCTCGAGCTTCTCCACCCGAACAATTACGCCGTCTACGTGAAGCTCCAGGTCGACGATCCGGCGTCGTTTCTCGACCACCGCGCACCTGTCTTCCTCTCGACCATTCAGACACCGGACGCGGCCCGCTACGACGGGCTCTTCATCGAAGTCGTGGACGCGAAGGGGAAGCTCGCCTGGTCGTATTCGCAGGCGGTGTCGGAGGACGGTGGAGAGGCTTTCTGGGGATACAACCGTCCAGAGCTCGCGGGCTGCAATCCGATCCCCTTGGTCGGAGGGTCCCCGTTCAGACGGCCGCCACCACCCTGCCCAAACGACGAGGTCGGTTTCCACGTCGAGACCGTCGCGCCCTCGGACGTGACGACGGAGATCGTCGGAGGGACGCCGAAGCAGAGAGCTGTCCTGCAGGAGATCCTCTCCGGCCTCGGCCCGACTCGGCTCGAATCGGTCGAGGTCGTGACCGACGTCGAGAAGGCGTGGGGTGCTCCTCCGGACGCCGTCGGATTCGATGCCAAGGCCCGGATGGCTGACGCTTACACACACTGGCAGGCCTGGCTCGTCGGGGACGCGTTCGGTCAGCTGTCTCTCGAGCTCGGCCTCCCGCCCGTGGCGTACGTCGGCGACAACGGCGACCAAGCGGGCGGACTCGACTTCTCGACGGATCGTTCGAAAGCTCCGTCCACGCGCGCGGAAGCGGACGAGGCCCTCCGGCGCGTGGCCGAGATCGCCAAACGATATGGCGCCTCGACTCGCGTGCGCGTGCTGAAGCCGAGGCGTCTCGCGTTCGCCGTTGAGTTCCGCGCCGAGAGACCAGCGGAGTTCCTCCTCAACGGGCTCGAGCGTGCGCTGAAGCCGATCGAGGATCGCGACGAAAGCCGATACGACGGGCTTTACGTCAAGGTCGTGGACGCGAAGGGCCGGCGAGTCCTCGACACCGGCGCCGGCTACTGGGTGCGTCCGGACCTCGTCGAATGCCCACCGTATGCCTACTTCGGCGGCCCCTACGGCGGCGAGATGGAGCCGGAGCCGCCGCCTCCGCCTTGCCCCGCTAAGTGAGCAGGCGCGTGAGGCCGGAGGAGCGGATCGCCTGCGGGAACTTCTGGCCACGGAAGGCGTCCCAGTTGAGTAGTGACCCGGTGGGCCTCAGCCGCCGCCCTCTTCAGCGCAGTCATGGTTCTCGCTAGCGCCTGCGGCGCGCGAACAGAGCCGGCGAGCAACCTGCAGGATCCGGAGCGGTCGGGTCCGGTCGTGGCGAGGGTCGGCGAGGACGTCGTTACCGCCAGGGAGATCGGAGCGCTCCTCGACGAGGCGAGAAGGAGCTTTCGGGCTCGCGGACGATTGTTCCCCGCCGAGGGCGATCCCTATTACGCCGACTTGCGGGACGAAGCCGTTCGATACCTCGTCGAGCGCAGCCTGCGCGAGCAGTTGGCAGAGCAACTCGGAGTCGATGTTTCCGAGGCGACGCGAAACGACGGGCTCGACTTCGAGACCTACCGGGCGATCTCCCGCTCCAGGGAGTCGGACGAGACCGTCCGCGAGGCGTTGGCGAGGTGGCGGCAGGCGCTGGAGGGGCAGTTCGAGCAGGTCACGTACGCCTCGCGCTCTCGTCCGGCCGAGCATCGACGCTCGATCCCACGCGAGCTACGGAAGCTTCCCAAACCGAGGGCTTCATGCGATCTGAAGGACGGCATGTACCCGTACCTCGTTGCGCGTGCACACGGCTGTCTAGACCCCAGCGACGAAGACGTGAGGTACATGATCCCTCCGTGTCCTGAGATTCCGGCCAGATCATGGGGCGGGTTCACCGCCGCTGAGGCGCACAGCGGCTATTCGGACTACGTGACCTCGGGGACTGCCGGCCACGATTTCTTCGAGCCCCTCACAACGAACCGAGAAGACCTCGCGTCCGTGGCCGATCCCGAAGGTCCTGAATGTCAGGACTTCCCCGGCGATTCGGAGATTTCGGTCGGAGACATTGGCTTCCGTTCGATGCCCGCTCCCTGATCAGTTAGTCGCCGAGCAGGCAGTAGCCGACGCCCCAGACGTTCCGGACGTACGGCGGTTGCCCGGGCCGCGCGAGGCGGCGCCGCAGGCGCGAGGCGTGCGAATCGAGCGTCCGCGTCCGGCCGAGCGAGCGGAAGCCCCAGACGTCCCGCAGGAGCTCCTCCTTCGTGAACACGCGGCGGGGGTCGCCCGCGAGCCTCACGAGCAGCTCGTACTCCTTACCGGGCAGCGCGACCCGCTCGCCCGCGACCGTCACGCGCCTCGTAGCGTGGTCGATCTCGATCTCCCCCGCCTCGAGCCGCTGCGCGGAGGGCGGCGCGGCACGGCGCAGGACGGCACGGATGCGGGCGACGAGCTCGTCGTAGTAGAAGGGTCGAGGCACGTAGTCGTCGCAGCCGCGCTCGAAGGCGCGGACGCGGTCGACCGCGTCCGACTCCTGCGGACCGAGGACGATCACCGGCAGGTTGCGGTCCCAGGACCGGCCGGGCTCGCCCTCCCGCAGCCGGCGGCAGAGCTCGGGCCCCTCGGGATCGCCGACCAGCAGGAGGTCGGGACGCGCGCGCTCCAGCAGGTCGAGCGCCTCGCCGTTCTCGGCCTCGACGACCTCGAACCCGTCCTGGGTCAGGTGGCGCTCGAGGAAGCACCGCGTGGCCTCCTCGGCCTCGGCGAGAAGGAGTGCGCTCGACATGCCGCCGACGCTAGCGGCGACCGACCGAGCCCGCCAGATGTCCATTCGCGCGAGTTTGTGCCGAACGATCTACAGCTCGTCCTATCGGCCACGCGCCTTGCGGCCACGGCTCTTACAGGGCCGCAGCTTCACGCAGGCGCGGTCGATCGGAACCGCGAAGTTCAGGTTCTCTGCCTCGCCCGAGACGAGCACGCCGACGACCCGACCGTCCTCGTCGACCACGGGCCCCCCGGAGATGCCCGGGTACGCAGCTGCGTCGGTCTGGATCTCGTTGTAGGCGACCCGGCCGACCACGCCCGAGGTGACCGATCCTTCGTACCCAAGGGGGCTGCCCACGAGCAGGAGCTCGTCGCCCACGAGCGGCGGCACGTAGACCGGGCGCTGCCACAGCGGGGGCCCGATCCGCCGGGGGACCCGGATGAGGGCGAGATCGTTGTCCGGGTCCGTCCTGACGATTCGTCCCAGCCACACGCGAGTCCCCGAATGCACGCGCACGCCGAGCTCATGGCGATGAACGCTCAGAACGACGACGTGGTTCGCCGTCATGACGTACGTGTCGCGTCCCTTCACCCACGCGACGAACCCGGAGCCCTCGTCGAGTGAGGCCGTCACGGTGAAGACGCTTCTCCGCACGCGGGCCGCGAGCGTGGTCCGGGCGAGCCGCGCCTTCCGAGCTCGGCGCGTGACCCCGCGCAACCGGCCGGCGAGTACCTCGTTCTGGCGCTCGGCGGTGCTCAGGTCGCCGCGGACTACGCGCAACTCTCCTGCGAGCCGGGCTACGTCGGTGCGGCGCTGGTCGCGCTCGTGCCGGTAGGCCCACCCGCCACCCGCCACGGCGATGACGAGCGCGAGAACGGCGAGCGCCTTCATCAGATCCTCCCGGAGCGGAAGACCCCCCAGAGCAACCAGAGACCGAGCACGCCGGCGAGGAAGAACCCGAACGCCGAGACGACGTTCAGGCCCAGGACCTGCGGGCCCGAGGTGGCGAAGACCCCAATCAGGCTCGAGCCGATCAGCCCGGCGGCGACGACGAACGCGATGATCAACCGGTTGAACGCGACGTCGATCTTGTGCATGAACTCGTCGAGCCCCTTGTGGACGAACCCGACCTCGATCTGCCCGTCCCGCATCTGCTCGAGCACGTCGTGGAGCTGGTGGGGATACTCGGCGAAGACGGAGGCGAGCTTCACGGACTCGCGACGGGCCCGAGACAGCATGCGCTGCGGCGTGTAGCGGCCGAGCATGAGGCTCCGCGCGTACGGCTTGGCCACCTCGAAGACGTTGAAGTCCGGGTACAGCTCGATGCCGACCGAGCCGAGCGTTGCGATCGCCTTGTCGAGGATGATGAAGCGGGTCGGCAGCCGTAGGTTCATGGAGTAGATGAGCGAGAACACCTCGCGCATGACCTGAAGCGGGTCGATCTCCGCCAGGCTCGCGCCGTAGTAGCGGTAGAACATCTCGCGCAGCTCGGCGAGAAACTCCTCCTCGCGCTCCTTCGGGTAGCGGACGCCGAGGTCGGCGAGCCGCTTCGGCAGCGCCTCGACGTTCTCGTTGGCGACGTCGATGAAGAGGCGCGTCGCCTTCGAGATGTCGTCGTCGGTCAGCTTGCCGGCGAGGCCGAAGTCGACGAGACCGATCTGGTCGGGGCCGATGACGAGGATGTTCGCGGGATGCGGGTCGCCGTGAAAGAACCCGTCCCGGAAGATCATCGTCATCCAGGCCTCGGCGATTACCTCCGCCAATCGCTTCCGCTCCTCGAGCCCGTACGAAGCCTCGTCGAGGTCGGCGAGCTGGATGCCTTCCACGAACTCGAGCGTGAGGACCCGCGCCCGGGTATAGGTCCAGTAGACGCGCGGCACCTTGACGTGCGGGTGGCCGGCGAAATGGCGGTGCAGAGTCTCGGCGTTCCGCGCCTCCTGGCGGTAGTCGAGCTCCTGGCGGATTCCGCGGGCGAACTCGTCCACGAGCTCGCGAACGTCGACGAAGTCGAGCGCGCGCACGCGTTCCTTGACGATCCGCGCAGCCTGGTAGAGAAGGCTGAGGTCCGCCTCGATCTGCTGCGGCGCGCCCGGCCGCTGCACCTTGACCGCGACCGTCCGCCCGTTCGGCAGCACGGCGCGGTGCACCTGACCGATCGAGGCGGCGGCGATCGGCACGGGGTCGAACTCGAGGAAGAGGCGCTCGATCGGCTGGCCGAGCTCTTCGTGGACGACCCGCTCGACGTCCTCGTACGGGAAGGGCCGCACGTCGTCCTGGAGGCCGCGGAGCTCGGAGATGATGTCCGGCGGCAGCACGTCCGGCCGCATCGAGAGGAGCTGGCCGAACTTGACGAAGGTCGGGCCGAGCTCGTCGAGGAGCTCGCGGAGGTGCTGGCCGCGCTGGGACGGCGTCCCGTCCACGATTGCCGCGCCGTCACGGCGACCGGGCAGCAGGTCGGTGAGCTTGTGGCGCTCGAAGAAGTAACCGAAGCCGTGCCGGACGGCGACCTGGGCGATTTCCGTCAGCCGGCCGAGATTACGCGTCTTCGGGGGCGCCTGCGCCATGTCGGAAGTGTTCCACGCGGGGCTACCGTCCCCTAGGCGCTCTCCGCGAAATCTCGCACCGAAGGCCATCTTCCCGCAGAGGTAGGGGCGGGGTCGACTGCGGGAAACTCGTTCTTGAAGGCGCGCCATGCGATCACGCCGCCCACCACGACGGCCGCCATCGCCCCGACGACAATCGCAAAGACAAGAACCGAGGCCTTGGTGAAGAAGCGCCAGAGATCGCCGGGCGGGGGAGGTTCGCGAGGCTCCATAGTCCTCAGCTCGTCATCCCTATGAGGGAGTCCTGCTTTCTGTCGAGACGACGCGGAACTCCAAGGGCAGCGCGCCCGTCTGGAGGACGAGCGCCAGGTCCTTCGCCTCGCCGATCGAGCCGATGCCCGTGATCTGCGCTCCGTTGTCGCCGGGGATGCCGTCCGGGTTCTCGTTGTAGTCGATCGTCGGCGCGGACCTGATCTCGCGATCGAGGACGATCGCGAACTGCTGGAAGGCTTGCTCGTCCGTCCCGCCGATCCGGTTGTGGAGCCCGCGGCCGCGCCGAGCGAGCTCGCGCGTGATCTCGTGGAACTTGTCTCCGCCCTCCTTCGTGAACTGCATGAGCACGATCGGGCCGCCGCCCCCGCCCGGGCTCGGGTCGAAGTCCTGTCGCGTGCCCGTGGGGTCGAAGTCCGCCCCCGTCATCTCCGGAACCGGGTTCCTCTTGTTGTCCGGGTCGTACTTGAAGAGGTAGTAGTACGTCTGGCTCGGCTCCGCATTGACGCCCGGGCAGTGCCGCGCGTCCTTGGTGCACGTAACGACGACCGTCTTCTCGCGCTCGCGTGGACGAGAAGAAGACGGGCGCGGAAATCCCTGCGCGTCGAGCGATGGGCCGGTCAGGTTGGCCTGTAGATCGAAAAGCTCGAGCCGGCCCGGTCGGGTCAGCACCGGCAGCGCATCGCCTACTCGGCCGGTCGAGAGGATGACAACGATTCTCTTGCCCTCTCGCGCGAGGGAAGCGTCCTTGACCCGAAGCTTGTCCAGTCGGTCAAACATGATGTTGACGGCAAGATCGAGCTCGTGGTCGGTGACGGCGCTCGGGTTCGTCTTGGCTTCGAGAAGAACGCGGGTCAACCCCTCTCCTTCGCCGCTTTCCTTCGGTCCTGCGCCACACCCCGCAGCCGCGAGAACGGCGGCGACGCGAGAGCCAATGCGGCAGGGCGCACCTGTTCAGGGCGGTGGCGGCTGCTGCTCTTCGACCAGCCGCAACCGGTGCTCGAGCTGCGCGACCCGGAGCTCGAGCTCGTCCAGCTCTGCGTGCGTGACGAGGCCGAGCTGCTGGAAGAGCCCCTCGAGGCCCGCGCCCGCGCGCTCGCCGACCCGAACCGCCTCGCCCCGCCAGCGGCTCGTTGCCTGGTCGATCAGCTCGCGCGCCTCGTCGCGGCGCATGCCTCCCTTCCGCGAAAGCTCGTCGGCGAGCGCGTCGGCCCGGTCGGCGGTCAGCGCCACCGCCCCCAGCGCGGCGAGGCCGAGTCGCTCGGCCGCCTCGCGGAGAGAGCTATCGCTGTCGGCCATGGGGCCTTGCGCGCCGGCGTTGTCTACGCCGTTCGCGCTTGGAGGACTGTCCGGAAGCGGCGGGAGCGGGCTCGGGCAACAAGCCGTCCGTCAGCCCCGGCGTTGGCTGCGCGGCGGCCGCCTGCGTCGCCTCCTCGAGCGCGATCGTGCCGGTGTCGACCGCCGGGCCTCCGATCGGCGGCCGCGGCCGCCGGCGCGCGGGAAGCCCGCCGTCGGGCTCCGGGCCCTCCCCGTCCTCGCCGATGTCGACCTGCCCGACCCGCCGCGCGTACTCGGGCTCGCGCTCCTTCCAGATCGTGAGCAGCGGAGCCGCGATGAAGATCGAGGAGTAGGCGCCGGAGCCGATGCCGATGAGGAGCGCGAACGCGAAGTCCTTGAGCGTCGCGCCGCCGAAGATGAGGAGCGAGCCGACCGGGAGCAGCGTGATGAACGTCGTCGCCAGCGAGCGCCTGATCGTCTCCCAGAGCGAGACGTTCGCGATCGTCGCGAACGAGGCGCGCCGCATGAGCGGCACGTTCTCGCGGATCCGGTCGAAGATGATGATCGTGTCGTAGATCGAGTAACCGAGGACGGTCAACACAGCGGCGACCGTCGCGACCGACACCTCCCGCCCGGTCAGCGAATAGACCCCGATCGTGACCACGACGTCGTGGATGAGCGCGGCGATCACCGGGCCCGCGTACTTCAGGTCGAAGCGGAGCGCCACGTAGAGGACGATCAGGAACAGCGAGAAGAGGATGGCGATGATCGCCGAGCGGGCGATCTGGCGGCCGAAGCTCTCCGAGACGTTCTTCGCGCCGTAGTGGGTCGCTTTGAACTTGCTCTGGAGGCCGTTGCGCAGGTCCCTTGCATCTGCCGACGTGAGCGATTTGGTCCGGAGCTGGAAGCTCTGGTACTTCCCGTTCGTCTGCTTCCCGCGCCCCTGGATGACGGCTTTCGCGAACCGGGGGTCGATCGACTGCGCGTCGCTGCGCACGTCTTCGACGAGCTGGGGCTGCGGGGTGTCGAACGTGACCTGCGTCCCACCCTTGAAGTCGATCCCGAGGTTCAGCCCGCGGACGCCGAGGGAGACGATCCCGATCGCCACTACCGCTCCGGAGATGGCGAACCAGAGATAGCGGCGCCGCATGAAGTCGATCTGGAGCCAGCGCGCGCCCTGCTGACCGTGGGCGCCCATGAAGCGCGGGTTGTCGAACCAGCGGAAGCCGGCGAGCAGCCCGAGCATGGCGCGGGTCGCCGCGACCGCGGTGATGAGCGAGATGCCGGTGCCGATCAGGAGCATGAGGGCGAACCCCTTCACGCCCGCAGTCGCGACGAGGAACAGGACGAGCGCGGTGATCGCCGTGACGACGTTCGCGTCGATGATCGTGTGGAAGCCCTTCGCGTAGCCTGCGGCGATGGCGGCGCGCACGGATTTGCCCGCGCGCGCCTCTTCTTTGATGCGTTCGAAGACGACCACGTTCGCATCGGCCGCGACTCCGATCGTGAGGATCAGGCCGGCGAAACCCGGCAGGGTCAGCGTCGCGTTGATGAGGAGCACCGCCCCGTAGAGGAAGGCGACGTAGATGCCGAGGCCGATGACGGCGACGACGCCGAGGAAGCGGTAGAAGAGCAAGAGGAAGAGCGCCACGACGAGCAGGCCGCCGATCGCCGCGCGCCTCGCCTCCCGAAGCGAGTCCTTGCCGAGCGTGGCCGAGATATCGGTGCGCTCGATCGTCACGTAGTTCACGGGCAGCGCGCCCGTCTGGAGGACGAGCGCCAGGTCCTTCGCCTCACCGATCGAGCCGATGCCCGTGATCTGCGCTCCGCTGTTACCGGGGATGCCGTCCGGGTTCTCGTTGTAGTCGATCGTCGGCGCGGACCTGATCTCGCGATCGAGGACGATTGCGAACTGCTGGAAGGCCTGCTCGTCCGTCCCGCCGATCCGGTTGTGGACAAGGCGGCCGCGCCGGGCAAGCTCGCTCGTGATGTCGTGGAACTTGTCCCCGCCCTCCTTCGTGAACTGCATGAGCACGATCGGGCCGCCGCCGCCGCCCGGGCTCGTGTCGAAGTCCTGGCGCGTCCCCTTCAGCTTCAGGTCGGAGCCCGTCATCTCGGGGATCGGCTTGTCCTTGTTCTGCGGGTCGTACTTGAAGAGGTAGTAGTACGTCTGGCTCGGCTCCGCATTGACGCCCGGGCAGTACCGCGCGTCCTTGGTGCACGTCACGACGACCATGTGCTCCGGCACCGCGAGCACGCGAAATCCCTTCTTGAGGTGGCCCTTCCTGGGGGCGAGCAACGCCTTGCGCGTCTGCGCCGGCTCCCCGACCTGGGTCCCCGTCGTCTTATCGCCCTTCTTGGTGACCTTGACGAGGTAGAACTCCCCCGGCTCGCCCTCCTTCGTCTGCGACTGGACCGGCGTGAGCAGAGCGAAGATCGAAGTCATCGGGCGCGGGAATCCCTGAGCGTCGCGCGAGGGACCTGTGAGGTCGCCCTGGAGGTCGTAGAGCTCGAGCTTCGCCGTCTTCCCGATCAGCTGGGCCGCGCGCTCCTGGTTGTGGACGCCGGGCAGCTCGATCACGATCTGATCCTTGCCCTGCTTGCGGATCTCCGGCTCGGCGACGCCTATCTTGTCGACGCGGCTGCGCATGATCTCGACCGAGCGATCGAGGTCCTCGGCGGTGAAGGTCTGCCCCTTCTCGGGCTCGGCCTTCAGCACGACCTCGAGCCCGCCCTGAAGGTCGAGGCCGAGCGTCACCTTCTTGTGGGCCGGCGAGCCCGGTACCGCGAGCAGGGCGACGCCGACGAGGGCCGCGATGATGAGGCCCATCAGGGTCAGGTGCGAGCGCCGTTCGGACACCGTCTTCGACCTAGGTTAGCGGGGGCGCCTCGGCCGGCTCCGGCTCCACACGCCCGGCTACCGCGCTTTTCGCCACCCGCACACGAGTATCCGAGGCGATCTCGAGGACGACGTAGTCGTCACCGAGCTCGCGGACCCGTCCGTAGAGCCCGCCCGCCGTGATCACCTCGTCCCCCACGGCGAGTTCCGCGAGCATCCGCGCCTGCTGCTGGCGGCGGCGGCGCTGCGGCTGGACGAGCAGCAGCCAGATCAGGGCCAGCATGGCGGCGAAGAAGATCAGCGACGGATCCAAGCGGCCTCCTCGGAGACGCCCTTCATCCGGTCGAGCGTCTCGGCCTTGAAGGATGCCAGCTTGCCTGCCTCGACCGCGGCCCGCGCGCCGGCGGTCAGCTCGAGGAGGAAGCGGAGGTTGTGGAGCGTGAGCAGCCGCAGGCCGAGGAGCTCCTGCTGGTTCACGAGGTGGCGGAGGTAGGCGCGCGAGAACCGGGAGCAGGCCGGGCAGTCGCAGCGCTCGTCGAGCGGCCGCGGGTCGCGCGCAAAGCGGGCGTTCTTGAGGTTCAGGCGGCCCGTGGAGGTGAGCGCGGTGCCGGTCCGGCCCATCCGCGTCGGCAGCACGCAGTCGAACATGTCCACCCCGCGCTCGATCACCTCGAGCACGCCCTCGGGGTCGCCGATGCCCATGAAGTAGCGGGGCCTGTCGGAGGGCAGGAGCGGCGCGGCCTCGGCGACGGTCTCGAACATCGGATCGCGCGCCTCCCCCACGCTCAGCCCCCCGAGTGCGTGACCGTCGAAGTCGAGCTCGACGATCTCCTCGATCGACCGCCGTCGCAGCTCGGGGTCGGTCGCGCCCTGGGCGATGCCGAACAGCAGCTGGCCGGGAGCGCGGGGAGCCTTGCGTTGCCGAGCCGCCCAGAGCGTGGTCAGGCGGACTGCCTCCGCGAGCTCGGGTCGCGGCCCGCCCGCGGGCGCGCATACGTCGAGGCACATGGCGATGTCCGAGCCCAGCTTCGCCTGGATCGCGGCCACCGTCTCCGGTGTGAAGCGCGCCTCCTGTCCGTCGTAGACCGAGCGGAAGGTGACGCCCTCGTCGTCGACGGCGACGATCGTGTCCCGCAGGGAGAAGACCTGGTAGCCGCCCGAGTCGGTGAGGATCGGCCCGTCCCAGGCCATGAAGTCGTGGAGCCCGCCGAGCTCGGCGATCACGTCCTCGCCGGGCCGGAAATGGAGGTGGTACGTGTTGGCGAGGACGATCTCCGCACCGAGGTCGCGGAGCTCCTCGGGGTCGACCATCTTCACGGTCGCCTTCGTCCCGACGGGCATGAAAGCCGGTGTGCGGAGCTCACCGTGAGCGGTGTGGAGGACGCCCGCGCGCGCCTCGCCGTCGGTCGCCTGGATCGTGAAGCTCAAGGAGAGAGAATCGGGATCCGCAGCCCGGGCGCTGCGGCAAGCGAAAGGTCGGTGGTAACGAGCGACGCTCCAAGTGCCTCCGCCAACGCGACGAAGGCAGCGTCCGAGGCAGTGAAGTTGTGGCGCAACTCCCAGATCTGCCCGAGAAAGGGAAAGTGCGGATATCGCCTCACTCTCAACTCCTGAAAATCGGAGAGAGCCTGCTCGGCTCGGCGCGGAGACACTTCGCCGATCTGAACCTGCTTGCGAAGTCCTCCGACTACTTCGATGTCGAGCAGGTGGGGCGCGTGAACACGGTCGACCTTTCGCAACTGCTCCTCTACCCATTCCCCTGGCGCACGCGCGAGCAGGTAATCGACGGCAGCCGAGCTGTCGAGGACGATCACCCGGTCTCTTCGCGAAGCTCGCGGATGATCTCGGCCGAGGGCTTGCGGAGCCGCACTCGGCCCCGGCGCCGGATGCGCTCGCTGAGTTCGGCGAATGTGGGCAGGTCGGCTTCTCGTTCGGCCATTCGCAGGAGGTAATCCGAGAGCGTGATCCCCTCCTCCGCAGCGCGCGCTTTGAGCCGTCGATGCAGATCGTCCGGCACGTTCCGGATCTGGATCATTCCCATGCGCTTCACATTATCACATGCTGAAGACATGTCTTCATGTGACAAGCATGGCCGCACGAAGGAGTCGTGGCGCACGGGCGACTGTGATGGCGTACAGCTCAGTGCGACTCCTCGGACTCTCGTGAACGCTGCAAGCGCTCCTTCGCCCACGGGCAGCGCCTCTGGCTCACAGGATCAGCATCGCGTCGCCGAACGAGTAGAAGCGGTAACGCTCGGCGATGGCGAGCTCGTAGAGGCGCCGCGTCTCTTCCACGCCGGCGAACGCCATCACCAGCGCCAGCAGGGTCGAGCCGGGCAGATGGAAGTTCGTCAACAGCGCGTCCACGCGGCGGAACTCGAAGCCGGGGGTGATGAAGAGGTCGGTGCGGCCGGCGAGCGGCGCGCCACCAGTGAGCGACTCGAGCACGCGCACGGTCGTCGTTCCCACGGCGAGCACACGTTCGGCCGTGCGGATCCGCTCCCAGGCTTCGGGCGCGACCGCGTAGCGCTCGCTGTGGATCGGGTGGTCGGCGAGGTCGTCGACGGTGACCGGCCGGAACGTGTCGAGCCCGACGTGGAGCGTGATGCGCTCGACGTCGAGCTTTGCCAACAGCTCACGCGTGAAGTGGAGGCCCGCCGTCGGCGCCGCGGCTGATCCTTGCTCCGCGGCGTAGACGGTCTGGTAGCGCTCCGGGTCGGCAAGCGGCTCGGTGATGTAAGGCGGGAGCGGGGCCTCACCCGCCGGCTCGCCCTCGAGCCGGAGACGCCAGCGGCCGTCGCCGAGGTGCTCGAGCAACTCGACCTGCCCGAGCCGCTGGCCCGGCTTGAGGCGGCGTGTCGGCCGCGCGAGCGCCTCCCACTCCCCACGCCCGTTGAGCGGCTCGAGCAGCAGCACCTCCGCCTCGCCGCCTCCCGAGCGCCGCAGCCGGAGCCGTGCCGGCACGACGCGCGTGTCGTTGACGACGACGATCTCGCCGGAGAGCTCCTCGGGCAGCTCGAAGAAGCGGCGGTGCCGGATCTCCCCGCTCGACCTCTGCAACACGAGCAGCCGCGACTCGTCTCGCCGCTCGGCCGGGTGCTGCGCGATCAGCTCCGGGGGCAACGAATACTCCAGCTCGACGCGCTTCATCCGCCCCAAACGCTAGCGTTCCACCGCATGGACGAAGGCGCGATCGAACGCGCGAGGGAGCGGCTGGAGCAGGCGGCGCAGGGCCGGCCCGGCCCCGGCGACGTGGAAGCGGCGCTCGAGCGCGCGCGGACGCAGATCGAGTCGCTCGCCGAGCTCGCCTCCCAGCTCGAGACGACGCTGCCGGAGCGGGTCGAGGGCGCGGTCCGCGAAGGCGTGCGCGCCGAGGCGCTCCCGGTCGCGCGCCAGCTCGCAGAGGTTCGCGGGCTCTCGGGACAGACCATTCGCCGGCTCGAGCGCCTCGAGGGCGACCTGCTCGCCGAGCGCCACGCCCGGGTCGACGACCTCGCCCTCCTCGTCGACCTCATCACCTCCGGCTGGAAGGGCGTCGACCAGCGGCTGGCGCGGCTCGAGCGGAAGCTCGAGGAAAGCGGCGGTGCCGCCGTCTACCGGATCGAGGAGCGCGAACGCCGCTCTAGCTGACCGCCGTGTTCGGCCATAGCCGCGAGCGGGCATCATAGGAGCGTGCGGCTCTGGCTCTGGATCGGCACGACGCTCGTTCTGGGGCTCGTTGCAGGCGGCCTCGGCGGGTGGTTCGCCCACGGCGAACAGAGAACCGTCACGCGGGCCAGGGACATCGCTCCGCAAGAGTCACAAGTGCTCGACGTGCGCGTCCTGCGGTCGCAGACCGGGCCGACCCAGCTGGCGGTCGCCTGGCGGCGAGGCGATCCCAACGACTACCCCACGGAGTTCGGACTCAACGTCTGGCAGCGCGCCGGCGTCCGTTCCCCGTGGCGACGTCTCTACGAGCGGCGCATCCCGGTCTCGAAGCTCGCGAACATCTACGATCTTCGTCTGCGGACGGCCGACGTCACGCGCGACGGCCGCGAGGACCTGCTCGTGTTCGAAGACCTCGACGGGAGCGCGGGCGTCTACGTCTACCGGCTCTTCACTACCGACGGCGGCAATGTGCGCCAGATAGCGGCGCGGCTAACCAGCGAGGACGACTCGACTGTCATTGCCACCTACGGCGAGCTCGTCTCGTACGACGGGGTCGGCAAAGATCCGAAGTCGGGCTCGTACATCCATTGCTGCCCGCGCTACTGGCGGCGCACCGTCCAGCGGTGGAACGGCGAAAGACTCGTCACCGCGAAGATCACCCGGACGAAGAGCCGGCCCTCTCCTTACCGGTACTGATCAGACGGGGCTCGCCGGTAGCACCAGCTCGAACCGGCTGCCGCGGCCGACCTCGGTGTCGAGCTCGATCCTGCCGCCCAGCGCGAGCGCGAGCTCGCGGGCGATCGCGAGCCCGAGCCCGGTGCCCTTCCCGTCGGCCGTCCAGAAGGGGCGAAAGATCCGCTCCCGATCGTCGACGCCGATGCCCGGCCCGTTGTCCTCGACAGCAACGCGCACCCGGCCGTCGTCTGCGCGCAGGCGAAGGTCGACGCGGCCGCCGTCGGGGGTCCAGCGGAAAGCGTTCGCGAGCAGGTTCGAGATGATCTGGAGGACGCGATCGCCGTCCGAGACGATCACGGGCTTCGCCGCGACCTCCTGGCTGTACTCGATGTCCCGCCGCTTCGCCTCCTCGCCGAAGACCGCGAAGGCGCGATCGAGCAGGCGAGCCATGTCGACCTCCTCGCGGAGCACCGTGAACCGCCGAGTATCGAGCTTGGCGAGGTCCAGGACGTCGCCCACGAGGCGCTCGAGCCGGCCCGCCTCTTCGGCGATCACCCCGAGCGACGCGGCCCGCCCTTCCGGGTCGTCGACGAGCCCTTCACGGAGCGCCTCGACGTGGCCACGGATCGCCGTCAGAGGCGTCCGCAGCTCGTGCGAGACGGTCATCAGGAAGTTCCGCTCGAGCTCCTCGGCCTCGGCCAGCCGCGTGGCCATCTGCCGGAACGAGTCGGCGAGGTCGGCGATCTCGTCGCGTCCGGACGGCTTGGGCACGGAAACGTCGTAGCGTCCCTCGGCGACCTCGTCGGCCGCCTTGGCCAGAGCGAGCACGGGCCGCGTAATGCGGCCAGAGAGGTACCAGGCGAGTCCGGCCGTGACGAGGATGCCGACGAGGAAGGCGATCGCCAGGCGCTCGAGAAGCGTCTCGAGCCGGTCGCGCAGCTCGGTCTGCGCCGTCGCCACGATCAGCGCGCCGAACGGCGGCCCCTGCTTCTCTAGGTAGAGAGGATGGGCGACGGCGAGGAACGTCTTGGTCTCCCCGGGCGGCACGAAATCGAACTCGAGGACCTGCCCCCGCTGCAGCGCCGGAAAGTCGACGGTGCTCTGCGGCAGGCGGGTGAGGCCCGACTCCTGCCCCGAGAAGAACGGGAGGCCGACGTAGAAGAGGCGGTTGCCGCTCGCCCGCTCGAGCTTCGTCGCGGCGAAGAACGGCGGCGGGCGGTTCTGCTCGGCCGCCTTGTTCGCCTGCTCGGCGTAGAGCTGGGTGAGGCCGGACGCTTCGCGGCGCAGCTCGCTCCGCGCCTGGTCCTGGGTGTAGTCCTGGAACAGCCCGAAGGCGATCGCCGTCGAAACGAGCCCCGTCAGCGCGATGCCGGCGAGGAAGAGCACCGGCAGGCGGAAGCGCAGCGACCGGAGCATCGTTTCCTAGGCCGTCGCAGTCTCCTTCGCGGGCGAGACCTTGTAGCCGACCCCCCAAACGGTGACGACCGGAGAGGCCTCGCCGAGCTTGCGCCGCAGCTGGCGCACATGGACGTCCACCGTCCTCGTGTCGCCCGCGAAGGTGTATCCCCAGACGCGCTCGAGCAGCTGGTCGCGCGTGAGCACGAGCCCGCGGTGGTCGAGGAGCTCCCACAGGAGGTCGAACTCCTTCGGCGCGAGCTTGATCTCATCGTCCCCGACCTTCGTCTCGCGGCGCCCCGCGTCGATGGAGAGGTCGCCGTGCCGGATGACCGCGCTCGCCACGTCCTTGCGGTCGGGAGTCGAGCGGCGGAGGATCGATTTCACGCGGGCCACGAGCTCGCGCGGATTGAACGGCTTCGTCAGGTAGTCGTCGGCCCCAACCTCGAGCCCGATGATCTTGTCCACGTCCTCGTCCCGGGCGGTGAGCATCAGGATCGGCACCTCGGAGCGGCGCCGAAGGCGGCGGCAGACCTCGATCCCGTCGATGTCCGGCAGCATCAGGTCGAGGACGATGAGTGAGGGCTGCTGGCTCTCGGCCTTCGTCAGCGCGTCCTCTCCGGTCTCCGCGACGTGGACCTCGTAGCCTGCGTTCTTCAGGTAGAGCGAGACGAACGAGGCGATCGAGGCTTCGTCTTCGACTACGAGCACCGCTTGCGGCTTGTGCAACGGCATCACTTCCAGGATGCCAGAGACGCCTGCTAGTCGCCGGTCGTCGCGACGAGCTGGAAGGTCGTCGGCTCGTCGGGCAGCGAGTGGTAGCCCTCGTCGTTCAACGACCAGACGCCGTCGTAGAAGATTCCCGCCTGTGGGTCGCCGGCGCCCTGGATCAGCCCGCGGCCGCGGCCGATGGCGCTCACGAAGATGCCTCGACCCTCGACGCGCAGCTGCCACTGGCTGCCAAGCAGGCGGAAGCGAATGCTCCGGCCCTGGTAGACGGTCGTCTTGTCGCCGCGGTAGATCGTCCTCTCCGCGCCGTAGACGGTCGGCCGTCGGTTGTCGTACGGGTTCGCGTCGGTGATCGTGATCCTTCCGCGTTCGAGGCGGCCGGTCATGCTCCCGCGCACGCTCAACTGCACCATGCCGCGGCCCTCGCGGACGGACAGCGTCCCGTCGACGGCCCCGGCCTCGGGCGACCCGAGAGCGGTCGCGGGCACGACGAGCACGAGCAGGATTGGGACCAGGAGCTTTCGCATCTGCAAGAGAAGTATGCGCTTTGACCTTGTGCCCAGAATGAGGGAGATGTAAGGAAAGCGTTAGGGGTGCGACGCCGCTCCTCTAGGCTCCTGCTGTGGCGGAGCTCGGCGACTTTGGCGCGATCGTGCTGGTCGTCTCGGGCGGGGTCCTGCTGGCCTTGCTGGCCAGAAAGCTGACCGAGCGCTACCCGATTCCCGCGCCGGCGTTGTTCCTCGTCGCAGCGGCGGCCGCTCCGATCTTCGTCCGGAACATCCATACCGTAGAGCGGATCGGCGTCGTCGCGCTGATCGTGATCCTCTTCGACGGCGGCGTCCACATCGGCTGGCGGCGCTTTCGCCGTGCCGCGCTACCGATCGCCTCGCTCGGAGTCCTCGGCACCCTGTCGACGGCGGCGGCCATGGCTGTCGGCGCCCACTACCTGCTCGATTTCGACTGGACAACCGCAGGAATCCTGGGCGCCGCACTCGCACCGACGGATCCGGCAGTCATGTTCTCGATCCTGGGCGACAAGGAGATCCGTGGCCGGACGGGCACGATCCTCGAGGGCGAAGCCGGCGTGAACGACCCCGTTGGGATTGCGCTCATGATCGGCATGCTGGAGTTCGCTACCGCCGACGGCGGCTCGTTCTGGGGCGTCGCACGCGAGTTCGCGCTGCAGATGAGCATCGGGCTCGTGGTGGGCATCGCCGGCACGGGGCTGCTCGTCGTCTTCATGCGCAGGGTGCGCCTGCCCAGTGAAGGCCTCTACCCGCTGCGGACGCTGGCTGCGGCAGGGGTCATCTACGGGCTCGCCTCGGTCGCGCACGGCTCCGGATTTCTGGCCGTCTTCATCGCCGGCCTCGTACTCGGGGACCTCGACGTCCCCTACAAGCGACAGATCCGGCGATTTCATACTGCATTGGCGAGCCTGGCCGAGATCGTGGTCTTCGTGGCCCTCGGGCTCACGGTGAGCGTCACCCAGCTCTTCGATGAGGGGATTTGGCTCGACGGCCTGCTGCTAGCCGTCCTGCTCGCCTTCGTCGCCCGCCCGCTCGGGCTCGCGCCGCTGCTCGCGCCGCTCAAGCTCCGAACGGGCGAGAAGCTGTTCATCGCCTGGGGAGGGCTGAAGGGCGCCGTCCCGATCCTGCTCGCGGCCTTCGCCATCCTGGCTGAGGTCGACGACGCACGGCGACTGTACGAGATCGTCTTCGTCGTGGTCGCCTTCTCCGTAGTCGTGCAGGGGGCAAGCGTTCCCTTCGCGGCCTCGCGGCTCGGCGTGCCGATGCGGGTCGTCGGCAGATGAACGTCCTCGCCATTGCCCTCGCCCTTCTGGCCGGCAGCAACCTGCACGATTTGCGCGTCTCGAACGGCTCGCTGCCTTTCGCCGGGGATGGACGTCTTCTGACGACGGTCAGCCCGAACGGCGACGGCTTCCGAGACCGCGCGATCGTCCGCTTCCGGCTCGACCGTCCGGCGGTTGTCCGCATGGACGTGCTCCGGACGGACACACTCCATCCCGGCCGAGCGACGAAGACGATCTTCACCCTCAGGCGACGCTTTCGCGCAGGACGAGGTCAGCTGGTCTGGAAACCGAGGCGCGCGACGGAGCCGCGGACGTATGTCCTCCGGCTCGCGGTCGGCCGCCGCGTCTACAGCAACCTCCCGGGTCGCCCGCCGCGCACGCCCGTCGTCCGCGTGCAGGGGATCGAGGCGAGTTTCCCGCTGCGGAGCTACGCGCCGGGCGAGCAGGCCGATCTCAGGCTGGCGACCGACGCCAAGTCCCTGCGTTTGCAGGTATTTCGCTACACGAGCGAGGTTGGGCCGCGCGAACGCGACTTCAAGACCGCGGGCACGGCAATGACGGCACCTGTCCGTGTCGACTGGCGCGGCCACCGGAACGCGCCGGCGGCGCTGCGGTTCATCCGCGCGGGCGACTGGCCGAGCGGGCTCTACTTCCTCCGGCTCACCGCACCTGACGGGCGGCTCGGTTACGCGCCGTTCGTCGTTCGTCCGCCCGCGCCGCGCGCACGGGTGGCGGTCGTCCTGTCCACGAACACCTGGCAGGCCTACAACTTCTGGGACGAGGACGGCGACGGCTGGGGCGATTCCTGGTACGTGAGCGGGGCGACCCGAAGGGTCGACCTGACGCGCCCGTACCTCGACTTCGGAGTCCCCTACCGCTTCCGCGACTGGGACCTCGACTTCATCGCGTGGCTCAACCGGACGGGCAAGCAGGTGGACTTCCTCTCCGACGACGATCTTGCCGCCTTCGCCGACGGGCGCGGGCTCACCGCCGCGTACGACCTCGTCGTCTTCCCGGGCCACGCCGAGTACGTGACCGAGCACGCCTACGACGTCGTCGAGCGCTACCGCGACCTCGGCGGCAGCCTCATGTTTCTCGCGGCGAACAACTTCTTCTGGAAGGTGCGGCGGGACGGGCAGCGCCTGACCCGGGTGAGGCGCTGGCGCACGCTCGGCCGGCCCGAGGCGGGCCTCGCCGGCGTCCAGTACGTGGCGAGCGACTACGGCGCGCGGCAGGGCGGCTACGTCGTGCGCGGCGCGGCGACGGCACCGTGGGCCTTCGGCGGCACGGGCTTGCGCGACGGCGACCGCTTCGGCCGGTACGGGATCGAGATCGACGCGCGCGCCGGCTCCTCGCCGCCGGGGACCCAGCTACTTGCGTCCATCCCCGACCTGATGGGCCCCGGCCGGACGGCGGAGATGACCTACTACGAGACGCCGGCCGGCGCGAAGGTCTTCGCCGCGGGGGCGCTCAACTTCGCGGCCTCGGTCGGCGACCCGGCCGTTTCGCGCCTCGTCGAGAACGTCTGGGCCCGCCTCAGCCGCCCGTGAGGCCGCGGACGAGCTCGTCCTCAGCCTCGTAGTCGAACGACTCGGCCATGTACTTGGCGGAGCCTGTCAGCACCTCTTGCCAGTCCTTTCCTCGAGTGGCCGAAACGAGCCATTCGCAGGTCGCCTGCACCGCTTCCGCGGAGGTCGTGACCGGGCGGTAGCCGAAGTCGATCTCGGAGGCGGACGTGTCAGCGACAAGCGTGCTTCAGCCCCGACCAGGGCGTGTCGCCGAGGGTCTCGACACCCCGCTGCCAGGGTTCCGCTCGCTCGATCAACACCTCCGCCCGCCGATGGTCCAGCGCCGCCGCCACGACCCTCGCGATCTCGAGCACGCGCGGCGGATCGGGATCGCCGCAGTTGTAGATCCCCGTTCGCGGGCGCTCGGCCGCAAGCCGAATCAGGTTTGCGAGATTCTCGGTCGAGGTCGTGTGGAAGCGGCCCGTGCCGAGATCGGTGAGCAGCACAAACCTTCGTCCGCGGGCGGAACCGTCGCCTGCGTCTCGGGAATCGGACCGTCGAAGTCCGGGAACTCCTCCGCCGATGTCGCCTCGTCGAGCGACCGGCCATGATCGTCCGCGTAGACCGAGCCGGTCGAGATCACGATCAGGGATCGCACCAGGCCGGGGAGCGAGAGCAGCTTCCATCGAACCTGAACGCCCCACCTCTCCTCTGTTCGTACGCATCCCCGTTGCCGAGGCGGAGCGGCTCGACCGCGTTCGTTCGAGCTCAAACGGCCCAAGCAGGAGCTCGTCGCCGAGGCGCTGCGTTCGCTCGGTGTCCCCAAGGCGCCGGTTGGCTTTGCCCGTCCTTCTCCCTCGTCCGGAGAGGTCTTGACGACGGCCGAGCTCGCTGAGTTCCTTCAGGTCGACGAGAAGACGGTGCGTGGGATGGCGCGCCGCGCCGAGCTCCCCGGTCGGAAGATCGGCCGCGACTGGCGCTTCTCGCGCACGGCTGTTCTCGACTGGCTGGCCGGAACCTAGCCCGAGTAGGCGAAGAAGCCCTGGCCGGTCTTGCGGCCCAGGTGGCCGGCCGCCGCCATCTGGCGGAGACGTTCCGGCGGTGCCATCCGCTCGTCGCCGGTCGCCTCGTGCATGGCCTCCGCCGCATGGATGTGGATGTCGACCCCGACGAGGTCGACGAGTGCGCACGGGCCCATCGGCCAGCCGACGCCCTTCGTCATCGCCTTGTCGAGGTCCTCGGGCGTGATTCCCTGGTCGAGCAGCCGGATGCAGTCGTTGAGGGTCGGGATCAGGATGCGGTTGACGATGAAGCCCGGGGTGTCGTTGCAGCGGACCGGCTGCTTTCCGGCCCGCTCGGCCCACTCGTAGGCGGCGTCCACGGCCTCGTCGGAGCTGCGCTCGGCGCGGACGATCTCGACGAGCGGCAGGAGCGGCGCGGGGTTGAAGAAGTGCATGCCGACGACACGCTCGGGATGCTCGGTCGCCTCGGCGATCTTGCCGACGGGCAGAGCGGACGTGTTCGTGGCGAGGATCGCCTCGGGCGCGACCATGCGGTCGAGCTCGGCGAAGAGCTCACGCTTCGGGTCGAGCTCCTCGACGATCGCCTCGATCACGAGGCCGCAGCCGGCGAGGTCGGCGAGATCGGTGGTCAGGCTGAGCCGCCCGAGGGCGGCGTCACGCTCGTCCGCGGTCATGCGGCCCTTCTCGACGGCGCGGCCCAGGTAGTGCTCGATCGTCCCCCGCGCCCGCTCGCAGAGCTCCTCGCTCACCTCCCGCCCCACGGTCTCGAAGCCGGCCTGGACGGAGACCTGGGCGATCCCTGCGCCCATCGTCCCCAAACCGACGACGCCCACCCGACGAATCTCCACCGTCAGCCGATCCTAAAGGGAAGGACGCGGAGCGTTTCTCCGTCTAGTGGGCACATGACGCGGCAGCTTCTCATCGCACTCCTCATCTGCGGCCTCTTCGCGCTTGCCGTCCTCGGCGCCATCACACAGGCCGCCAGAGGGAAGCGCCCGGCGCTTGTTGCCCGCCGGGCTCCCGCGTTCTCCAGCTAGATCCGGCCGCCGTCGCGCAATCCCCAGCGTGGCGGCGACCGGGCCTAGGCGACTCGCCGGCCGAGCACCCACAGGAAGCACGCCTCACCGTGCTCGCCTTCGTCCTGACAGACGAGCTCGTGCTCGAGCACTTCGAGACCGGGCTCTACGAGCAGCCGCAGGCTCGTCTGCATGTCGAAGCCCGAGAAGAACATCGGCGCCCCCAGCCAATCCTCTTCGACGTTGTCCGGGTCGTCTCGACGACCACCTGCCGTGGCGAGCAAGTGCCCTCCGGGCCGGAGCCAGGAGGCAATTCGCGCATAGAGGCCGGACAGCTCCTCTCGAGGGACGTGGCCAAAGGTGTAGAGAGCGACGACGGCGTCGACGCACGACGCCGGCTGCTCGAGCTTTGTGTAGTCGGCCTTGACGAACGCGCCGGTCGGAACCAGCGCCCGTGCTCGGCGCAGCTGCTCGGACGAGATGTCGACCCCGGTGTAGCGATGCTCGGCGGCGAGCATGCGGGCCGCGGGCTCTCCGTTGCCGCACCCAAGCTCCAGCACGTCCGCGCCCGGCGGCAACAGGGCGAGCAGCCGCTCGAGGTACTCGATCGCCGGGGATCCCGTGACTTCGTTCTGCGCCCACTCCGCATAGCGGTCGGCGATCGCGTCGTAGCCCCGCTCGACGATCTGCTTGGGATCGTCAGCCATGGACACGCTCCTGGAACTCACACCCGCTCGATCACGCCCGCGATCGCCTGCCCGAAGCCGATGCACATCGTCGCCACGCCGTAGCGCGCCTGACGGCGCTCCAGCTCGTTCACGAGGGTCGCCGTGATCCTCGCCCCGGTGGCGCCGAGCGGGTGGCCGAGCGAGATGCCGCCGCCGTTCGGGTTGACGTCGTCCATCCGCTCCGCGAGCCCGGCGTCGCGCACGAACTGGAGGACGACCGACGCGAAGGCCTCGTTCACCTCGATCACCGCCACGTCGTCCCAGCCGATCCCCGCCTTCGCGAGTGCGCGGTCACAGGCCTGCGGGTTGCCGTGCAGCATCCGATACGGGTCGACCCCGGCCAGGCCGAATGAGACGAAACGCGCCCGCGGCTCGAGCCCCAGCTCGGCGGCCTTGCGCTCGCTCGCGACGAGCACTGCCGCCGCACCGTCGCAGATCTGGCTCGAGTTGCCGGCCGTGATCTTCCCCTCGGGCAGGAACACCGGCTTCAGGCCGGCCAGGGCCTCCGCCGACGTGTCGCGCCTGGGCGTCTCGTCCACGGCGAAGAGCGTTCCGACGTGAGGATTCGAGATCTCGATCGGGATGATCTCGTTCTCGAAGCGGCCCTCGTCGGTGGCCGCGAGCGCGCGCCGGTGCGACTCGAGCGAGACGGCGTCGAGCTCCTCGCGCGAGAGGCCCCACTCCTCGGCGATCGCTTCGGCCGAGATCCCCTGCGGCACGATCTGCCAGCGCTCTAGCAGCTTGTCCGAGAGATCGCCGCCGTTCGAGCCCATCGGGACGCGCGACATCATCTCGACGCCCGCTGAGACGACGAGGTCGAGCTGGCCCGACCAGACCGCAGCCGCCGCGTTGAAGTTGCATTGCATCGACGAGCCGCACTGGCGGTCGACGGTCGTCCCGCAGACGGTCTCGGGCCAGCCCGCGACCATGGGCACCATCCGGCCGATGTTCCAGCCCTGTTCGCCGATCTGGGTCACGCAGCCGAGCTGAACGTCCTCGATCTCGCCTGGATCGACGTCCTGGCGCGCCAGGAGCCCGTTCAGGACCTGGCCCGCGAGCTCGTCTCCGCGGATCGAGGACAGCGTCCCGTTGCGCTTGCCGATCGGCGACCGCACCGCCTCGAGGATGAGCGCGTCGGATTCCCAGCTAGGCATCGACTACAGAGTAGAGGCGCCACGATCCCACGCCCTTCAGCTCATGGTCCCCGCGATCATCGAAACGAATCCCGGAGCCGGCGACCAGGTCCTTCACGGTCTGCGAGACGAGCACCTCGCCCGAGCGAGCCTGGCCCGCGATACGCGCGCCCGTGTGTACGGCAACCCCCGTGACCTTGCCACCGAGCAGCTCGCATTCCCCCGTGTGCACGCCTGCCCTGACCTCGAGGCCCAGCCCTCGCAGGCCGTCGCCCACTGCGCATGCGCAGCGAATCGCGCGCGCGGGCCCATCGAACGTGGCGAGGAAGCCGTCGCCGGCCGTGTCCAACTCGCGGCCGAGGTAGCGGTGGAGCTCCTTGCGCACGACAGCGTGGTGCCGTTCCAGCAGCTCGCGCCAGCGACGGTCGCCGAGCTTCGTCGCATGCTCCGTCGAGCCGACGATGTCGGTAAAGAGGACCGTGGCGAGCACGCGGTCCGGCTCAGGGCCGCGTCGCGCTCCGGTCAGGAACTCCTCGATCTCGTCGACTATCGAGTCGGTGTCTCCGGCCCAGAGAGTGTGCGCATCGCCGGGAAGCTCGACGAACTTCGCGCCGGGAATCCTCTCGGCGATCCACCGACCCTCGGCCACATTCGCGTCGAGATCGTCCTTGCGATGGAGCACGAGCGTCGGAGCCTGGATCGATGGCAGAACCTCGCGAACGTCGATCTGCGTGTTCATCCGCATCAGCGCCACCGCCGCTCCGGGGCTCGCGCTGCGCCGGAAGTAGGTCGCCAGACGGTTCTTGAAGGCGTCGTCCTCGCTCGGCGCGAGCTTGTCGAGGTCCATCCGGTCCGACCAGTTGCGCTCGAGCTGCTCGATCTCGTGCTGCCGCGAGTCTGGTCTCGGCGCCCATGGATAGTCCGGACTCCAGATTCTCTTTGCGAAGACGCCGTAGAGGACGAGCGCGGTTATCCGCTCCGGATAGGTGGCGGCGAAGAGGATGCTCATCAACCCGCCCTCCGAGAATCCGAACAGCGCAGCCTGCTCGCAGTCGACCGCGTCCAGCACGGCTCGCACGTCGTCCATCCGCTCCTCGAGCGTCGGGAGGCGGTCGAGCGGTACGGGGTCCGACAGGCCCGTTCCGCGCTTGTCGAAAAGGATCAGACGGGAAAAGCTCGCAAGCCGATCGAGCACGTGCGCGTGCGCAGGCTCCTCCCACATCAGCTCGACGTTCGAGATCCAGCCGGGGACGTAGATGAGGTCGAGGGGACCCTCGCCGACGACCTGGTGGGCGATGTTGAGGTCCCCGCTCTTTGCGTACCGAGTCTCAGGAGGGGCTGACGGCATAGAGCCTCCACTCGCCGGGGACGCCTTTCAGCTCGTGGACCCCGCGCTCCTCGAACTCGATCCCGGAGCCCGCCACGAGATCCTTGACCGTCGAGGAGACGAGCACCTCGCTCGGCGGGGCTGCCGCAGCGAGACGCGCCCCGATCGAGACGGCGATCCCGGCGACCTTAGCGTCGTGGAGCTCGCATTCCCCGGTGTGCACGCCGGCACGAATCTCGAGGCCGAGCTCGCGCACGCCGCCGACGATCGCCTGCGCCGCCCGGATCGCGCGCGCGGGACCGTCGAACGTGGCGAAGAACCCGTCGCCCGCGGTGTCCCGCTCCTCGCCCCGGAAGCGCGCAAGCTCGCGTCGCACGAGCGCATGGTGCCGCGCGAGGAGATCGCGCCACGCGCGGTCGCCGACCTCCGTGGCGTGCTCGGTCGAGCCGACCAGATCCGTGAAGAGGATCGTCGCGAGCACGCTGTCAGGCACCTCCGCCGGGATGCCCCCGCGCAGGAAGGCCTCGATCGCATCGGCCGCGTGGACGCCGTCGTGCTCGTGGATGGCCATCCCTTCGCCTGGAAGCTCGACGAGACGCGCATCGGGAATGCGATCCGCGACGTACTGAGAGGGGCCGCGCTGATGCTCCTTCGTGAGCACCAGGGTCGGGACGCGGACGGCGGGGAGCACGTCGGTGACGTCCGACTCCATCTGGAGACGCCGGAACTCGAGCACTGCCCCGGGACTCGCCGAATGGCGATGGAACCAGACAAAGTGCTCGATGTAGCCGGCCTCGTCGGCCCACTGCGGATTCAATATGTGCGCGAGCTCCTCCAGGTATCCCCGCTCGCCCCAGCGCTCCCGCTCGACGCGAAAGCTCTCCAACCATTGCTCGCGCGTCGGCGCCCACGGGTAATCCTCGCTCGCGGTGCCTCGCGCGAACGGCGTGAAGACGATCAGCCGCTCGACGCGCTCCGGATACGAGCCCGCGAAGAGGATGCACGTCGCCGCGGCCTCGCCGATCCCGAGCAGCGCGCAGCGTTCGATTGCGAGCGCGTCGAGCACCGCGAGGATGTCGTCCATGCGCGCCTCGATCGTGATGCCGCGCGGCCGGTCGGAGAGCCCCATCCCACGCGTGTTGACGAGAACGAGCCGGCGCGACTCGGCAAGCCGGTTCGCGAACGGCTCGAAGTGCGGGTACCGCCAGAGCCACCAGAGGTTGCTCAGGAACGGCAGGAAGACAAGGTCCGTCGGACCCTCGCCGACGACCTGGTAGGCGATGGCGACGTCCCCGCTGCGCGCGTAGTGAACATCTGGAACGTCCACGCCGAAAGTGTCCCACTACACTGGTCACGTGGCTATGGCCGCGACCGAGAGACGGCTCCTGATCGGCGGCGAGTGGGTCGAGACCGGGGAGTGGCGCGAGGTGCGCTCGCCGTACTCGGGCGAGGTCGTCGGCCTTGTGCCGACGGCGGGCCCGGACGACACGCGGCGCGCAGTCGACGCGGCCGAGAGGGCCATGGCCGAGCCGCTCCCCGCCCACAAGCGCGCCGAGATCCTGGTCAAGGTCGCAGGCCAGCTGGGGCGCCGCCACGACGAGGTCGCACGGCTCATCTCCGACGAGGCGGGGAAGCCGATGAAGGCCGCCCGCGTCGAGGCCCACCGGGCCATGTCCACCTACACCTTCGCCGCAGTCGAGGCGCGCAAGCTCGCCGGCGAGGTGGTGCCGATGGACGCCTCCCAGGCCGGCGAGGGCAAGCTCGCGTTCACGCTGCGGCGGCCGATCGGCGTCGTCGGAGCGATCAGCCCGTTCAACTTCCCGCTCAACCTCGTCGCGCACAAGCTCGCGCCCGCGCTCGCGGCGGGCTGCGCGGTGGTGCTGAAGCCCGCGAGCCAGACCCCGCTCTCCGCCCTCCTTCTCTCCGAGCTCGAGACGGAGGCCGGCCTGCCGCCCGGCTGGCTTAACGTCGTCTCGGGCCCGGCGGCCGAGATCGGCGACGTCCTCGTCGAGGACGAGCGCGTAAAGGCGATCACCTTCACCGGCTCGGGTGACGTCGGCTGGAAGCTCAAGGAGCGGGCTCCGCACAAGCGGGTCAACCTCGAGCTCGGGAACGCAACACCGGTGATCGTCCACGGCGACGCCGACCTCGACGAGGCCGCCGAGAAGCTCGCCCAGAACGCGTTCTCCTTCGCGGGCCAGAGCTGCATCTCTGTTCAGCGGATCTACGTTCAGCAGTGGGTCTACGAGGAGTTCCTCGAACGCTTCCTGCCCAAGGTCGAGGCACTCGTCGTCGGCGACCCTGCCGGCGAGGAGACCGATGTCGGGCCGGTGATCGACGAGGGTGCTCGCGAGCGGATTCTGGACTGGGTCGACGAGGCCCGGCAGGCTGGCGCGGAGATCCTCCTGGGCGGCGACCTCAAAGGCGAGCTGATCCGCCCAACCGTGATCGCGAACGCGACACTCGACCTGAAGGTCTGCCGCGAAGAGGTCTTCGGGCCCGTCTGCACAGTCAACGCGTACGAGACGCTCGACGAGGCCATCGCGCTCGCCAACGGAACTCGCTACGGCCTCCAGGCCGGGATCTTCGCCGGCGACCTCCGTGTGGCCCTCCGCGCCGCGCACGAGCTCGACTTCGGGGGCGTGATCGTCAACGAGGCGCCGACCTTCCGCGCCGACCAGATGCCATACGGCGGCGTCAAAGCCTCGGGGAACACGCGGGAGGGCCCGGCATACGCAGTGCGCGAGCTGACCGAGGAACGGCTGGTGGTGATCGACCTTTGAGCGGCCGGAGGAGCGCCGCCGAGCGTCGGCCCTAGCTTCCCGTTGCTATAGACTCGCGCCGCCCGATGGCTCGACCCTCGCTGCTCGACCGTTTCCGCAGGCGGCCCGCGGAGGAAGCCGGCGAGAGCGCTCCGCCGACTCCGCCGCGCGCCCAGCGCATGCCCGCTCCCGGAGTGCTCCGGCGCGAGCGGCGCGCGCTCGTGCGAACGCGCGAGGAGCGAATCCGCGACCTCGGTGGCCTGATGCTCGAGATGTACCGGCGCGACCGGTTCAAGCAGGACCTGCTCGTCGAGCAGTGCCTCGAGGTGATCTCGATCGAGGAGCGGCTGCGGGAGATCGACTCCCTCCTCGAGGCGAGCGTGGCGGAGCGCCGGCAGGGGGTCGGCGTTCGCTGCACGTGCGGCGCACCCATCCTCTGGGGGTCGCACTTCTGCGCCAACTGCGGGCGCCCCGTCAGCACCGAGCCGGTCGTTTCCTGCCCGAACTGCGGGAACGCGCTAGCCGCCGACGCACAGTTCTGTGCGAACTGCGGGACGCCCGTGCCGGAAGATTCGAGGGGCCGCGAGAGTCAGACCGGCGACGGCGAGCAGACGATGCTTCAGGCCGAGCGCTCGGGCGATCCCTGGGAGAGCTAGACAACCATGGCGATGCCGCCTGAGCCTCCTGACGAGCGGCCTGCACCACCTCCTCTCGCGTTTTCCGACCTCGAGGGCGGCGAGTGCCCGCGGTGCGGCACGCCCTACGAGCCGCTCCAGGAGTACTGCCTGGAGTGCGGGCTCCGCCTGCCCGTCGAGCGAGGAGTCATCGCTGTGCTCTCGACCGCCTGGCGCCGGCGTCTCCCCTGGTACCCGGGTGACTGGGTCTGGATCGTTTTGCTCTTGCTGGTCGTGGCCGCGCTCGCTGCGACGGTCGCGGTCCTCGCCACCCGCGACAACGAGAAGTCGGCGACCTCGACCAAAGTCGCCACTACCGAGTCGGTCCCGGTCACCAGCGGCAGCGGCACGGTGCCGACCGAGTCCACCCCTACAGGCACCGAGTCCACCCCTACAGGCACCGGGCCCCCGCCGACGGAAAGCGGGACCGTCCCCACCACGGAGCCGCCTCCTCCGCCGCCCCCGCCGACGAGCGGCGGGCTCACGCCTTGGCCCTCCGGCCAGAACGGCTGGACGGTGGTTCTCGCGTCGATCCCCCAGAGCTCAGGCCGGCGGGCGGCCACCAGCGAGGCGCGGAAGGCGCTGAGCGCGGGCCTCACGGACGTCGGCGTCCTCGACTCCTCGGAGTTCTCGAGCCTCCACTCCGGCTACTACGTCGTCTTCAGCGGCGTCTACAGCTCGCTGAGCGAGGCGAAGAGCGGCCTCAGCTCGGCGCAGTCCGCGTACCCGAAGGCCTACACGCGGCAGATCACGCAGTAGGCGCCACGAGCGCGGCGCCGGTGCCTCAGGCCGCGACCTTCGAACGCTCGAGGTGCTGGTGCGACGGGCAGTAGTCGCGCCGCGGCACCGCTTGCGGTGCCGCCATCAGGACGCGCGGGCTTGCCCGCGTGTCCGTCTGAAACCGCCAAGTCGACCCGATGAAGCTCAGCAGCGCGGCCTAAGCCGCAACCTTCGAACGTTCGAGGTGTTGGTGCGACGGGCAGTAGTCGCGCTCCGGCAGCGGCGTCCGCTGGCAGGGCTTCCCTTTGCGCGTCGTCGCGTGGCAGCGCGGGACGCCGCCGTCGAAAGCGCCGGCCTCGATCTGGTCCTCGATGAACGCGACCGCGGCGGTGACGCCTTCTGTCACCGTCCACGCCACCTGGGCCTGCGCCGTGATCGGGAAGTAGCGCCGGATGTCCTGGAAAAGCGAGCGCTCCGGCTTTGCGAAGTACTGCGGGTCTCGTGCGAGCCGCTCCATCGTCTGCTCGCATGCCTCGAGCACGGCGCGCCGGTACTCGATCTGATCTGCCTGAGAGGCGTAAGGATCGATCAGATCCTTGATCGAGCGATAAATGGCTCGCGAGTACTGATACATGCTCTGTTGGATATGGAGGGCTTGGTCGTCCATCCCAAGTGTGCCGGTCACCTTGTTAATCCCCCGCAAAGCTCTGTTAACCTCGGATTAATCGTCATTCTGGTGCCCTAGACGGGTCCACCTTAACGCCTCCCGGCCGCTGTTACAAACTCTCGCTGCCGGTTGCAATTCTGACAACAAGCGCGCTGTCGCCACGCATCCGCGAGAATAGGTCGCCGGATGTCGCACGACACCGACAAGCTGATCCGCCAGCTCTCCCTCGTCGCGTTCCTGATGGCCGAGCGCCGGCCGCTGACCGCCCGCGACGTGAAGCAGAACGTCGAGGGCTACTCGGAGATGTCGGACGAAGCCTTCGCGCGCCGCTTCTACTCCGACCGGGCCGAGCTGCTCGCGCTCGGCGTCCCACTCGACTCGCAGCGCGACGAGTTCACGGGCGAGGAGCTCTACACGCTGCGCTCCGAGCGCTACTTCCTACCCCCGCTCGAGCTGACCGACGAGGAGCTCGCGGCTCTCCAGACGTGCTTCTACCTGCTGGAGGGGCAGTTCGCGTACGCCGAGCCGCTGCGGCTCGCGCTCCAGAACCTCGCCCTCGGCCGTCCCGGGTTCGAGGACGCCCCGACCGCGACCGCGCGGGCGGTCGAGCTTCACGACCCGGGCTACTCGCCCGAGCTGCCCGGCCGCCTGGCGAAGCTCGAGGGTGCGATCTCGAAGAACCGGACGGTGAAGTTCACGTACTGGTCGATCATGCGCGAGGACCTCCGAGAGCGCACCGTCAATCCATACTCGCTGCTCTTCGACCGCGGCCAGTGGTACGTCGTCGGGCTCGACACGGAGGCCGACGAGATGCGCACCTTCCGGGTCTCGCGCATCCGCGGGGACATTCGGCTCGCGACACGGCGCGAGCGCGACTTCCGGCTGCCGCCCGACTTCGACGCCGACGCCTACAGGCTCCGGCCGGACTGGCAGGTGGGCGAGATTCAGGGCGAGGCCCGCGTCGAGGTCGGGGGCGACACGGCGTGGTGGGTCGAGCGTGCCTTCGGCGCGCATGGAAGCTTCGAAGACGGCGTGTTCGTCACCGGCTACTCCGACCTCGGCCGGCTCTCCTCGTGGATCCTCCGCCAGGACGGTCGCGCGGTTCCGGTGGCCCCGCCCGAGCTGCGACGGGTCGTTCGCGCCGATCTGAAGCTCGTCCAGGAGCGGCACGAGGGAAAGCTGCCGAGGGTCGCGGCCGATGCGAAGGAGGCGGAGCGCGAGGTCGACGAGCGGCCCGCGAGCCCGGTGCCACCCGAGCGCTTCGGCCTGCTCCAGGCGCTCCTCGCATACCTGCTCGACCGCTGCGGCGAGAACGCGGAGGCGGTGGTATCCGCCGCCGACATCGTGGAGCGCTTCCACATCCCGCCCGAGTCGCTGGAGGAGCACCTCCAGCTCCTGAACCTCGTCAACTTCGGCGGAGGGTGCTACGCCGTCTATAGCGAGCTGCAGGACGGCGAAGTCCACGTCGGGAAGGAGATCTTCGGCGACGCCTTCCGCTCCCCGCCGCGCCTGACGCCGCTCGAGGCGCGCGCGATCCGGCTCGCGCTCGAGTTCGTCGGGCCGATGATCGCCGCCGACGCGCACACGCCGCTCGACCGGGTCCGTCGCAAGCTCGAGGAGACGTTCGGCCAGTTCGACCTTTCCCAGACGGCCGAGCCGAGGTCCACGCGCGCCGAGGAAAAGCTCGTCGGCTCGCTCAGCGAGGGCATCCGTCAGAGCCGGCTCGTCGAGATCGAATACCAGAAGGAGGGCGAGGAGTCGCTCTCGACGCGGGTAGTCGAGCCACACGTGATCGAGCGGGAGCTGCCGTACTGGTACATCCATACGTGGGACCGCACCCGCGACGCGCAGCGCTCGTTCCGCCTCGACCGGATGCGGAGCGCGCGCCTGCTACGGGAGAAGTTCGAGCCGCGCCCGGGCTTCGAGCCTGAGCGACTGGGGGGCGCCGCGGTCTCTGCGCGCATCTGGTACTCGAAGAGGATCGCGCGCTGGAAGACCGAGGAGGGTGCCCGACCGCTCACCGACGGCGCCGCGCGGGCGGAGAAGGCCGTCGGCAGCGAGGAGTGGCTGATCGGCGAGATCCTGGCCGACCGCGGCGAGGCGGTGCTGCTCGAGCCGGAGAACCTCCGCAAGCAGGTCGCGCGACGGGCGAAGGCCCTTGCCCGCGAGCTCCGGCTCAGCCGGGTCGCCGCCAAGGCGTAGGCGCATGGAGCCTCTTAAAGGCTCGATTCACCTTCCGCCGGAAGGGCGAGCGTGAACGTCGCGCCCTGCTCCGGCACCGAGTGCACCTCGAGCGAGCCGCCGTGCGCCTCGGCGATCGAGCGAGCGATGTAGAGGCCAAGACCCGTCCCCGGCTTCGCGTGCTCGCCGCGCACGCGCCCGAACCTCTCGAAGATGAGGGACTGGTGCTCCGACGCGATGCCCGGGCCGTGGTCGCGAACCTCGACGTTGATGCGCCCGTTGTCGGCGTAGGTGTGGATCTCGACCTCGCCGCCCGCCGGCGAGTACTTGACCGCGTTCTCCAGCAGGTTCGCGATCACCTGGCGCAGCCGGTCCCGGTCGGCGCGAATCGGGGGCAGCGGCCGCAGCACGGTCGAGCGGATTCGCACCTCGTCCTGCGCGCTCTCGGCCGCCGTCGCCGACTCCTGGACGAGGTCGCCGAGGTCGAGATCGATGAACGAGTAGCTGAAGCTGCCGGATTCGATTCGCGACGTGTCGAGCACGTCGCCGACGAGATTCGCCAGGCGGTCCGTCTCGTGCTCGATGAGCGCGAGGAACGACTCGCGTTGATCGGGCTTCAGCTCCCGCCAGCGCTGACGAAGAGTCTTCGCCGAACCGATCACGGCCGCCATCGGGCTCCGAAGCTCGTGCGAGACGAGCGAGATGAAGTCCGCGCGCAGTGCCGAGAGGCGGCGCAGCTCGAGGACGGTCGCCCGCTCGGCCTCGTAGGCGTGGATGTTCTGGACGGCGCTGCCCATGAAGCGCCCGAGCAGCGACACGAGCTCGACCTCCTCATCTTCGAACGAGGCCGGATCCGCACGCGCGAGGGAGATCATCCCAATCGCCTGCGCACCCGCGAGCAGGGGAACCGCGAGACGGCAGCGCAGTCCGAGCGCGAGGAATTCCTCCTCCTCGGGGTAGAGCGGCTTCGAGATGTCCGCGCGGTAGATGGGCTGCGCACTCGCGAAGATGTCCTCCATGACGGTGTCGGTCACCGCCAGCCGGGTCCCGGGCGCGAGCGCCGTCCCCGCTCCCGCTCCCGCCGCGGCGATCACGCGGGCGCTGCCGTCTTCGGCGAGCACGATCGCTGTCCGGTCGAACGCGACGAGCCCGCCCAGCTCGCGGATGAAAGCGGCGAACGCCTGCTCGATGTCGAGCGACGAGCTGAGCGCCCGCGCGCAACGGCCCGCCGCGTCGAGCAGGTCGACCCGGCGGCCGAGGCTGTCGCGGAGGCCCTCGGCCTCGGCGGCGCGGGTCTCGGCGACCTGGGCCTCTCGCCCGAGCCGGCTGACGAGCCAGCCGACGACGGCGCCCATGCCGAGCTGGAGGCCGAGCGCGAAGGTCACGTGATCGAAGGTGAAGTCCGGCGGCGAGAACCGGTCTGCGCGCCACGCTTCGATCGCGACGAGGACGGGTGCCTGCGCCAGGGGTGTCACGACCCCGCCGACGAGGCCGAAGCGGAGAGCCGCCTCGACGACGGGGAAGAACAGCAGTTGCCGGATCGGCGTACCGGGCTGGAACGCGTAGACGACGGTGTAGGCCCAGACGATGGCGGCATCGAAGGCGAGCGCCGTCAGGGCGGTCGCCCGCTGAACGCGCGGCTCGGCCTCACCGCGGGTCAACCAGAAGAAGGCCGCTGCCCCGAGCGCGAGCGCCGCCGTCGTCGCCCACGCTGCGGCCTCGTAGCCGCCCGAGGGGTAGCTCTCGGTGAACACGCCGACCTCGAGGACCGCCCAGGGCACGGCCGCGAGGCGGGCCCACGAGATCCACCGCTCGAGCTGCCACCGCCGATCTAGCTTCCCGTTCACGAGTTACTCCTCGGAGAGGCGCGCGAGCGCCCACTCGGCGTGCTCGCGCAGCAACGGGTCGCCGTCCTCGGCGTACGGCTCGAGGACGGTTCCGTATTCGGGGTTGCGGGTGTTGCCCACCGCGACCAGAGCGTTACGGCGCAGGTAGCGCGGATCCTTCCGCGGGAAGTAGAGACGCTCGTAGCGCGCACGCAGCTCGTCGTCGCCGAGCTCGAGCCACTCGACGAGCGAGACGTGCGGCTCGGCGTCTGCGGGTGGTGCCTCGCCGGCCCGCCGCTTCTCGACGCCGCGGTTCCAGGGGCAGACGTCCTGGCAGATGTCGCAGCCGTAAACCTGGGCGCCCAGCTCCTCACGGTATTCCTCGGGTATCGACTCAGGCGCCTGCGTCCAGTAGGAGAGGCAGCGAGTCGAGTCGAGGACGCCGGGCTCGTCGAGGGCCCCGGTCGGGCAGGCCTCGATGCAGAGGGTGCAGGCTCCGCAATCGAGCTCGAGCCGCGGCGAAGGCTCGATGGCGACATCGGTGACCAGTGTGCCGAGAACGACCCAAGAACCGTGGCGGCGGGTGATCAGCATCGTGTTCTTGCCGTAGAACCCGACGCCCGAGCGGGCGGCGCCCTCGCGGTCGACGTGGTCGTTCTCGTCGACGAGGACGCGGTACGCGCCGCCCAGTCGGCGGCCGAGCGCGTCGAGGCGATCGCGCAGCTGTGCGTACGCGTCGAACCAGGTGTACCGCGGGAGCCTCCCCTCCCCCGGTTCGGGCGGCGCCTCGTCCGAGTAGTAACAGAGCGCGGCCGAGACCACGGTGCGAGCTCCCGGCAACAGCGTCTCCGGGTGGCACGAGACCTCAGGTCGAGCCATCGTGAAGCGCATGTCAGCGAACAGGCCCTGCGCGCGGCGCTCGCGGATGTGACGCTCGGTCTCCTCGTAGGGCTCGGCCGGCGCAGCGCCGACGACGTCGATGCCGACTTCCTCGGCGAGACGTTCGAGCTCCGCAGTCGTCACAGGGGCATTGTGCCTAGGATCACGCGCCTTGAAGGCAATCCGGATCCACGAGGACGGCGGCCCGGAGGTGCTGCGCTACGAGGACGCGCCCGATCCCTCCCCCGGTCCCGGCGAGGTGCTGATCCGCCTCCGCGCCGCCTCCCTCAACCATCTCGATCTGTGGGTCCGCAAGGGACAGCCCTCGGTTCCGAAGCCGCGCATCCTCGGAGCCGACGGTGCGGGGGTCGTCGAGGCGCTCGGCGAGGGCGTCCAAGGCCTCCGCGAGGGCGATTCGGTGGTGATCAATCCCGGGCTCGAGCACGGCGAGACGATCATCGTCGTCGGCGAGCACACCGACGGCACCCACGCCGAGCTGATCGCAGTCCCGGCGACGAACGTCTACCCCGTCCCGGACGGCATGAGCTTCGAGGAGGCCGCCGCCTTCCCGCTCGTCTTCGAGACCGCATACCGGATGCTCGTCACGAAGGCTGCGCTCCAGGAAGGCGAGTGGGTGCTCCTCTGGGGGATCGGCGGCGGGCTCGCGACGGCGGCGCTCGCAATCGCGAAGGCGCTCGGGGCCCGGACGATCATCACCTCCTCGAGCGACGAGAAACTCGCCCGCGTCAAGGCGGACGTTAAGGTCAACCACGCTGCGGAGGACGTGGTCGAGGCGGTCAAGGCCGCGACCGAAGGCCGCGGCGCGGATGTCGTCGTCGAGCACGTCGGCGAGGCGACCTGGCAGCGCAGCCTCCAGGCGGTACGGCCCGGCGGGAGGATCACGGTCTGCGGCGCGACGACCGGCCCGAACCCGCCGGCGGCCCTCCACCGGATCTGGTGGAAGCAGCTCACGATCCACGGCTCGACGATGGGGACGAGAGAGGACTTCGAGGGCGCCTACGCGCTCGTTACGAGCGGCAAGGCGCGGCCGATCGTCGACGAGGTCTTCCCGCTCGCGGAGGCCCGCGCCGCGCACGAGCGAATGGAGGCCGGCGAGCAGCTCGGCAAGATCATCCTGAAGATCGAGTAGCTACTCGGGCGTAACGTAGGCAGCGGTCAGGCCGCCGTCGACGAGAAAGGTCGAGCCGTTCACGTACGACGACTCGTCGCTCGCCAGGAACAGGGCCGCGTTCACGATCTCGCGCGGCTTGGCGAGGCGGCCCATCGGAAGGTGCACGCGCCGTCGCTCGTAGGCCGCCGGGTCGTCGCCGAAGATCCGCAGCAGCAGCGGAGTCTCCACCGGCCCCGGGCAGAGCGCGTTCACGCGGACGCCTTGCCGCGCGAATTGGACGGCGAGCTCCCGCGACATCGAGAGGACGGCGCCCTTCGAGGCTGTATACGAGATCTGCGACGTCGCCGCTCCTACGAGAGCCACGAACGACGCGACGTTGATCACAGAGCCTCCGCCGCGCTGGAGCAGGTGCGGAATGCCGTACTTGCAGCAGAGGAACACGCCTTTGGCATTCACGTCGAGCACTCGGTCCCAGGCTTCGGGGTCGGTCTCGAGGATCGAGGCGTCTTCCTCGGGCGAGATCCCCGCGTTGTTGTACAGCACGTCGATTCCGCCGTAGCGCTCCGCGGTCGCGACATACATCGCCTGCACGCTCTCGGGGTCGGCGACGTCGACCCGTGTCGCGAAGCCTTCGCGCACCTCGGACGCGGCCTGCTCGGCCGCGTCGCCGTCGACGTCGGCCAGGCACACCTGGGCGCCCTCTTCGGAGAAGAGGATCGCCGCGTCGCGGCCCATTCCGCCGGCCGCGCCGGTAATCACGGCGACCTTGCCATCGAGTTGGCCCATCAACCCTCGGTCGCCACGTAGAGGTTCTTCACCTCGGAATAGCCCTCGAGGGCGTGCATGCCGAGCTCGCGCCCGAAGCCGGACTGCTTGAAGCCGCCGAATGGCGTCGAGACCCGCACGGATGTATTCGAGTTGACGGACAGCACGCCCGTGTCGAGCGCCCGAGTCACGCGCATCGCGCGTCCGACGTCACGCGTCCAGATCGAGCCCGAGAGGCCGTAGGGCGTGTCGTTCGCAAGGCGGACCGCGTCCGCCTCGTCGGCGAACGGAATCACGCACACGACCGGCCCGAAGATCTCTTCGCGGGCGGCCCGGTCCTCGTTCGAGACCGGTGCGAGCACTGTCGGCGGGAACCAAAACCCCGGGCCTCCTGGAATGTTGCCTTCGTAGACAACGTCACCGTCGACGTAGGACGACACGGATTCACGTTGGCCGGCCGATACGAGCGGGCCCATCTCGGTCTCGGGGCTCTCCGGATCCCCGACCTTCACGCCCTTCGTCGCTTCGACCAGGAGCTCGAGGAAGTGGTCGTACGCCGACCGCTCGACGAGGATGCGCGAACGAGCACAGCAGTCCTGGCCCGCGTTGCCGAAGACGGCATACGGAGCACCCGCGGCAGCAGCCTCCAGGTCTGCGTCGGCGAAGACGACATTCGCCGACTTGCCGCCGAGCTCGAGCGTCACGCGCTTGATCGTCTCGGCCGCGCCCTTCATCACCTGGCGCCCGACCTCGGTCGAGCCGGTGAACCCGATCTTTGCCACGTTCGGGTGCTGTACGAGCCTCTGCCCCACCACCGAGCCCGAGCCGGCGACGACGTTGAGGACCCCTTCCGGGATTCCCGCCTCGAGCGCGAGCCCGGCGAGGCGCTGGGCCGTTAGCGGCGTCAGCTCGGCGGGCTTCAGCACGACGGTATTGCCACATGCGAGCGCGGGCCCGAGCTTCCAGCTCGAGATGGCCAGCGGGAAGTTCCAGGGAACGATCAGCCCGACGACGCCGAGCGGCTCGCGGAACGTCATATCGACGCCGCCCGCGACCGGGATCGTCTCGCCGTGGTGCTTGTCGACTGCCCCGGCGTAGAAGTAGAAGACCTCGGCCACCATGTTCACCTCGCCGCGCGAGTCGGCGATGGGCTTGCCGACGTTGCGGGTCTCGAGTAGGGCGAGCTCTTCGCCGCACTCTTCGACGAGCGCCGCGAGCCGCCGTAGGAGGCGGGCTCGGTCAGACGGCGCTACCGCCCGCCAGGCCGGGAAGGCTTCCTTGGCGGCGGCGACTACAGCATCAGTCTCTTCTACGCCCGCGGCAGGAAGCTCGGCGATCGTCTCCTCGGTCGCCGGGTTCGTGACGGTGATCACCGACGCGCCTCCCGGTAGCGGCGCGCCTCCTCGACGAGCCCCTCGAAGAGGGCCATGTCCTCACCCTCTTCCGGATGCCACAGCACCCCGACCGCGAACCGCTTCGATGGATCTTCGAGCGCCTCGACCGTTCCGTCCTCAGCCCAGCCGGACTCGCGCAGCCCCTCGCCGATCCGGCCCAACCCCTGATGGTGGTGCGACTTCACGGGCGCTCGCTCACCGAGGAGCCCGCCGACGCGGCTCTCCGGCTCGAGCGTCACGTCGTGGTCGGAGAACTCGCCGGGCAACTGCATGTGGCCCTCGTGGCCGAGCTTTTCCGGCAGGTGCTGGACGAGGTCACCTCCGAGCGCCACGTTCAGGACTTGTGAGCCGCGACAGACGGCAAGCACGGGCATGTCGCGCGCGAGTGCTCCCGTGAGGAGGGCCATCTCGGCGCGGTCGCGGTCCTCCCGTACTCCCGTCGTCTCCGGATGGAGCTCGGCGCCGTAGAGCTCTGGATCCAGATCGGAGCCTCCGGAGAAGAGGATCCCGTCAAGGACGTCGAGCGTCTCCTCGATCGCCTCGTCGCTCGGCGGCACGACAAGCGGGCGGCCGCCGGCCTTCTCGATCGCGCGCACGTATGCGAGCGGCACAAGCGCGGCGGGCTCGACCCAGCCTCCCCAGGTGACCTCCTCGGCGTACGAGCTGATGCCGACGATCGGCTTCATGCGAGTAAGACTAGACCCGCTCGAACAGCCGCTCCCTCTCGTAGCACGTCACGATCTCGTCGAACAGGCGCTGCTCAGTCCGGGCGTAGTTCAGGTAGTGGTCGATGACCTCGTCCCCGAACGCCCCGCGCGCCACCTCTGAGCGCTCGAGCTCGTCGATCGCCTCCCTCAACGTGGAGGGAACGCGCTGCAGGCTCTCGTCCACGTACGCGTTCCCTTCGAAGAGCGGTGGCGCTTCGAGCTCGTTGTCGAGCCCGTGAAGGCCGGCTGCGATCATCGCCGCAAAGGCGAGGTAGGGGTTCGCGTCCGCACCAGGGATTCGCGACTCGACGCGGAGCCCGTTGCCGTGCCCGACGAGACGGAAGCCGCAGGTGCGGTTGTCCCGCCCCCACGCGAGCGTCGTCGGCGCCCAGCTCTCGGCTGCGAAGCGCTTGTATGAGTTGACGTTCGGAGCCACGAACACCGCCAGCTCTCGCATGTGGCCGGTGAGGCCGGCGAGGCAATGCCGGAAGACCTCGCTCGGCTCGTGCGGGTCGTCGCCGGGGAAGAGAGAATGCGTGCCCTCCGGGTCCCAGAGACTCAAGTGGATGTGGCACGAGCTCCCGATCCACGTGTGGTCGGGCTTTGCCATGAAGGTGATCGACTTGCCCTGCTGGTGCGCGATCTCCTTCGCGCCGTTCTTGTAGATCACGTGGCGGTCGGCGGTCGTCACCGCGTCTGCGAAGCGGAAGTTCAGCTCGTGCTGGCCCGGCCACGCCTCGCCTTTGGTGAATTCGACCGGGATGCCTGCGGCATTCGTCCCCCGCCGGATCGCGCCGACCACATCCTCGTCGAACGTCGTGGCGAGTATGTGGTAGTCGAGGATGTAGGGGATCGAAGGCGTGAGATCGCGGTAGTGCTTCTCGTGCGCCTCGGCATAGTTCTCCTTGAGGAGATAGAACTCGAGCTCGGAGCCCATCATCGGCAGGTACCCGCGCTCCAGCGCGCGCTCGACCTGTCGTTTGAGGATCTGGCGCGGCGACTGGACGACGGGAGTTCCGTCCTCCCAGTCGACGTCACAGAGCACAAGCGCTGTGCGGTCGAGCCACGGAATCCGGCGCAGTGTCCCGAGATCGGGCGCGAGGTGGAAGTCGCCGTACCCCTTTTCCCAGTTGGCCATGTCGCCGTGCGACGCGGCATCGAGGAGGAAGAACTCGCCCGCGACGCGCTTGCCGAACAGGCGCCCTTGCATGTCGGTGAAGCAGGTGAGAACGGTGTCGATGGTTCCTGCCTCGACCTCCCCGCGGAGCTCGTCGAGCGTCAGCATTCCCTTCACCGTGCCGCGCACCTCCGGGTGCATTGTGTCCGTCATGGCGCGCCTACGGCCCCGGAGCGGGCACCGTGCCGCTCTCGGGCGCCGCCACGAAGTCCTCTTCGTCAATCGTCCGCACCGGCCCGGCGTACCTCTTGTTGGCGCCGAGGACCCACCAAAGGGCGACGACGACCCCGACCAGCAGGACGAGCGGCGAGTAGTTGACGGCGGTCCAGTCGAACTCGTCCTTCCAGGGGACGCCGGCGGGCACGATCGGGATGTCGAGCGAGTAGACGACGAGTGCCACGAACGCGATCGCGCCGATGTTGACCCAGCGGTAGTGACGCCCCAGTGTCCACGGGCCGGGCTGGAACTTGTCTCCCTGCCGCAGCCGCAAGTACACGGGGATGATGTACGCGAGGTAGAGGCCCACCGTGCAGATCGCGGTAATCGCGAAGTACGCCCACGGGACGCCTGCTGCGTTCCCCCAGATCGCGGGGATCGTGATGATCAGGGCGGCAGTGGACACGGCGATCACGGAGTAGAGCGGCACCCGCTGCCGGTTGAGCCGCCGGAACAGCCACCACCCGGGCATGCCGCGGTCACGCGAGAACGCGTACCAGGTCCGTGACGCGCTGGTCAGCCCAGCGGCCCCGCAGAAGAGCTGCCCGATCGTGGCGATCAGGAGCACCGTCTTCGCCGCCCAGGAGTCGAGGGCGCTGTTGAAGATCGCGATCGAGGTCCCGCCCCCGTCGTTGACCGCCCCGACGTCGCTGGCCGCAAAGAGGAAGGCAAGCAGCACGAACCAGCCGGCAATCGCGGAGTAGAAGACCGACCGCCAGACGCCCTGGGCCGCCGCAAGGGCGGCGCCCCGTGTCTCCTCGGCCGTATGCGCAGACGCGTCGTATCCCGTCTGCGTGTACATGGTCAGGATGAAGCCGACGGGCAGGATGTAGAGCCAGAAGAAGAGCCCGCCGGCGGATCCGGCGTGAAAGCCCGTGTTGTTGATCCGCTCCGTGAAGACGAAGCTGACGCTCTGGTGGTTGTCAGGGACGAAGGCGAGGATCCCGATGATCACGAGCACGCCGAGGACGTGCCACCCAACCGAGATGTTGTTGAACAACCCGAGCAGGTCGTCCGCGAAGATGTTCACAACCGTGTAGAGGACGAGGATGATCACGAACAGGCCGAATTGCTCGCCGAGGATGTGCTTGCTATCCCCGAAGTCGACGCCGAAGATCTTCAGCCCGTAGAGACCGAGCAGAGCGTTGAGGAAGAGCGCAGCCCCGTAGCCGACACCCGCGACGATGCCGACGAGCCCGACCATGTTGAACCAGCCGGTGAACCAGCTCCAGCCTTTGCCACCGAGCTTGGCCGCCCACCAGTAAGGGCCCCCGGCCGTCGGATAGGCGGAGGTCAGCTCGGACATCGAGAGCGCGACCAGGAGAACGAACGCGCACAGGATCGGCCACCCCCACGCGATCGCCGCCGGCCCTCCACCGCCCCATGCGAAGGAGAAGTTCGTGAAGCATCCGGCGAGAACCGAGATGATCGTGAACGAGATCGCGAAGTTCGTGAAGCTGCTCCACGCGCGCGTGAGCTCCTGTTTGTAGCCCAGCTCCGCGAGTTTCTGCACGTCCTCCCGAACGTCTTGGTCCTGCGTCGGCTCTGCCATCACCGTCCTCCTCTCGTGGGGTGACGGACGGCCACCTCACCCGGGGTCGTTAGGAGGCGCGAGCGTAATGCAGTTTGCAAGAAATAGTCAATGGTTGCGGGCAGCCAGCGCGACGATGATCGGCCCACCGTTTGGGTCGCAGTGCGTGATCCAGGCAGCCGGCAGCGTGCGTGAGCGTCCTGGCATCAGCCTCGCCACTCGCCCATTCCAGAGCAGGCGGTGGTCCTGCCGGATCTCGACCCGGGAGCTGCCCCGGAAGGCGGCAGAGCGCAGGGTGAACCGATCACGGGGCGGCTGTTGGATCGTTCCACTGAGGGCGTTGGGGGCGATCCACTGCAGTGGCGGTCGGCACGTGATCGGGACTCGGCGCTCGGGCCACGCCTCACCTTGGGCGAGTCGGCGGCTGACGGAGACAGCCGCATGCCGTCCGCTCAGAGCGGCGATATCGGCGGGCTCGGCCCCGTGCAGGAGGTTGCCCGCCGCGAAGATGCCCGGCTCCGTCGTGCGCAGGGCGGTATCGACACGGGGTCCACGCGTTCCCGGATCGAGCTCGAGGCCGGCCAGCACGGCAAGCTCGTGGTCCGGGATCCAGTCCGCGGTGAAGACGATGGTGTCGCAGGCCACCCTACGACTCTGTCCGCCGTCGAGGTCGAGGAGCTCGACCTCTTCGACCCGCTGCCGGCCATAGATGCCCGTCAAGGCGGTCCGCGTCCACAGGGGGACGCGGTAGCGCAGGGCGGCGCCGGCGCGGACGAGGGCGAGCGACTGGTGCCGGGGCAGCTCGGTCGCCATTCCGACGACTTGGGCGCCTGCATGGACGAGCGTCATGACTGCAGAGAAGCTCACGTGCTCGGCTCCGACGACGACCGCGCTCCGTCCGACACGCTCTACTTTGAGGTCGACCAGCTGCTGGAGTTGCCCTGTCGTGAGGACGCCTTCAGGGCGCGAGCCGGGCACCAGCCGCGCGGAGCGGGGACGCTCACGACAGCCGGTCGCGAGGACGACGGCAGACGCTCGCAGCGTCTCGCGGCCCTCCGGGCTCGTCACATCGAGCGCGCCGTCCGCCGTCCAGCCGGTCACCATCGCCTCTTCCTGGACGCGCGCGCCCGACCCGCGCGCAAGCTCGACGTAGCGCTGGGCGTAGCGGGGGCCGGCCAGGACACGGTGCAGATCGCGCAGGCCGAACCCCTGGTGGGCAGAGTGGCGCGGGATCCCGCCGGCCCGCGCCTCGCGGTCGAGCACGAGCACCTCGTCGACCCCGCGACGGCGCAGCTCGACGGCGCACGCAAGCCCCGCCGGCCCACCGCCGACTACGACGACGGGATCTTCTCCGACCGTCATCAGCGGCCGCGGGCCTCGGCGAGCAGCGCGGCCACGTGGGCACCGCAGAAGAAGCCCTGGCAGCGGCCCATCAGCACCCGTGTTCGCCGTCGCAGCCCGTCGAGGTCGACGGCCGGTATCGGTCCGGCCAGCGCGTCGACGATCTCACCGCGCGTTACCCGCTCGCAAAAGCAGACGACACGCCCGTAATCGGAGTTCTCAGCGATCCGGTCGGGGCGGGCGAATGGGCGCAGGAAGGCCTCGCCGATGTTCGGCATGCGCACCGCGGGGAGCTCTTGCCTGGGCCGCAGCGGGAGCCCGGCGGCGCCGAGCTCGGAGCGCACGTGCTCGGCGACGGCCATGGACGCCGTGAGCCCGGTCGACCGGATGCCCCCGACGCACGCGTACCCCTCGGGAGCATGGATCGTGAGCTGGTAGTCGGCGTGCTCCGTGGCAGCGCGCAGACCCACGTAGACGGCCGTCACCTCGTGGTCGAGCAGCGCCGGCACGATCCGCCGACCTTCCGATCGGAGGTAGGCCAGGCCCTCGCTCGTCGAGGACGTGTCCTCTTTGTCCTCGACGTCGTCCGCCGTCGGCCCGAGAATCAGGTTGCCGAAGACCGTCGGCGCCACGAGCACCCCTTTCGTCGTCGGCGTCGGGACCGCGAGCACGATGTGATCGACGAGCGGGCGCGACAGCTTGTCGAAGACGATCAGCTCGCCTCGACGCGGCGTGATTGTGAACCCGTCGTGACCCAGCATGCGGTCGATCTGGTCGCTTCGCAGACCTGCCGCGTTCACGAGAAAGCGCGTCGTCAGCGACCCGGCGCCGGTCTCCACGCGGAAGCCGAAGCCGCCTCCCTCCAGTCGCTCAACCGCCGCCACGGGAGCGCACAGACGCAACTCACAGCCGGCGAGGACCGCCTCGGTCGCGAACGCGAGCGTCGTCGTAAAAGGGCAAACGATCCCCTCATCGGGGACCTCGAGCGCTGCGCGGGCTCCGGGGCCCAAGTGGGGCTCCCGGCGATAGAGCTCGTCGACGCCGATCCGGCGGATCGCGTCGTAGCCGTTTGCGTTCGCACGGTCGATGATCCCGGGAAGCGCGCGCTGTTCCTCGTCGCTCCAGGCCACCAGCAGCGCGCCTGTGCGCTCGAGCGGAATGCCGACCCTCGGTGCGTATTCGGAGAGCAGCTCGTGGCCGCGGCGCACGAGGCGCGATTCAATCGTCCCCGGCTCCGCGTCGAAGCCGGTGTGGAGCAGCGCCGTGTTGGCCTTGCTCGTGCCAGTGCCCACATCAGGGGCCGCCTCGACCAGAGTGCAACGCAGCTCGAAGCGGCTGAGGTCCCGTGCGATCGCTGCACCGACGACCCCCGCGCCGACGATGACGACATCGCGGTCCGGCACTACGCCAACTCGGCGAGAGCGAGCGCCGCAGCGTGCCAGCGGGCGAGCCGCTCCTTCGCCTCGTCGGCCGACATGCTCGGATCGAAGACCGCGGCTGGAGCCCAACTGCCGACTGCCTCGGCGGGCGTCGCGGCTCCGCCGCTGCCAAGGCGGGCGAGAGCACCCACCCCGAGCGCCGTGGCGTCGGCGGACGGGTAGAGCTCGACCGGCGCCTGCAGGAGATCGGCCTGCGCCTGCATGAGCGCCGTGGATTGCGTGAGCCCTCCGTCGACGCGCAACCGCTCGAGCGGCCGGCCCATGTCGAGCTCCATCGCCTTCGCCAGCGAGGCGACCTGCGCAACGATGCCCCAGATCACCGCGCGCACCAGATCCTCGCGCCGCGTGGCGAGTGAGAGTCCGAGCCAGCCGCCGCGCGCGTCGGGAGACCAGAAGGGAGCGCCCAGCCCGGCGAGCGAGGGCACGAACACGACCTCGTCGGCACCCGGTCCGAGCCGGTCGAGGTCACCGGGCCCCGAGACGAGCTCAAGCTCCTGGAGCCATGACACGGCCGAGCCGGCGCTGTACACCTGGCCGTCGAGGCAGTAGGTCGTCGCACTGCCGAGCCGCCACGCGACGCACACTGCAAGCCGCGATTGCGAGCGGGTGACCTGCTCGCCTGCGGTGGCGAGAATGAACGCCCCAGTCCCGTAGGTGCACTTCGCCTCGCCGGGATCGAAGCATGACTCGGCGAAGAGCGCCGCCTGCTGATCCACGGCCAGCCCCGTGATCGGCAGGGCTCCTCCGAAGACATCCGTCTCTCCGATCGCGGCGTCGCAGTCGACGATCTCCGGCAGGGACCCCGGATCGAGCTCGAAGATCGAGCACGCCTCCTCGGACCACGTCGTGCTCTCGAGATCGAGCAGCATCGTGCGCGACGCGGTCGCCGCGTCGGTGACGAAAACGCCCGCGAGGCGCTCCAACAGCCAGGCGTCGACCGTGCTGACGACGCCTTCGGCGCCCTGTTCGCGGCGCAGCCACGTCATCTTCGGCGCAGCGAAGTAGGGGTCGAGCGGGAGCCCGGTCAGCTCGGTAAGCCGGTCCGCGCCGTCCGCGAGCTCACGCGTCACCGAGACCGCCCGCCGGTCCTGCCAGCTCAGTGCCGGGCCGAAGGGCTGCCCGGTCTCGCGGTCCCACCGCAACACCGTCTCACCTTGGTTTGCGATGCCGACAGCCTCGACCGGCGACCCGGCTGCCCTGAGGGCGGTACGGCCTGCCTCGATGATCGACTGCAGCAACTCCTCTGGATCCTGTTCGACGGCACCCCCGCCCCCTGCCTGCGGATGCACGGGGACACTGCTCTCGGCCACCACCTCGCCCCCGTCGGACGCGACGAGCGCCTTTGTCGACGAAGTCCCCTGGTCGATCGCCAAGACGTTCATCGACGCAAACCTAACGAGCGGCCCTCGGCTGCGTCGGTCGAGGCACAAAATCGAAGACGCGCCTCCTCGTCCGCGAACCGGCTATCGTGAGAGTGCGGGGTTCGAACGGTAGGCCTGCTCATGCGGCGCCGAAGGTAGTCCGATGCTGAAACAACAACCTGGTCGCCGATGGAAAACCGCAAGACGATCCTGATCTGCGATGACGAGCCGACGCTCAGGGAGCTCGTGCGGGCGTCACTCGACGGCGGGTACCGGTTCGTGGAGGCGAGTGACGGCCTCGTAGCGATCGAGCTGGCGCGCGAGCTCGAGCCGGACGTGGTGATCCTCGACCTCATGCTGCCGCGGGTGGGCGGCCTCGAGGTGCTCGCTGAGCTGCGCGCGGACGAGAAGCTGCGCCGCGTGCCGGTGCTCGTGATCACGGCTTGGAATGAGACCCGGGAAGACGTGCTGGCCGCGGGCGCGGCCGACTTCGTGGCGAAGCCGTTCGACCCTGACGAGTTGAGGGCCGCCATCGAAAAGCTGCTGAGCGGAGCATGAAGCGGTCCCGGTTCTCTTCACTCCCCCTGCAGACCAGGATGGTGGCCGCGAGCGCGGTCCTGGCTGTCCTCGTCGTCGGCGTCTTCCTTGCCCTCGTCCTCGCTGTCTCCGCGCTCCGAGAGGCGACGAGGCAGGAGGCGCGGTCCAAGGACGTCACGGCCTCGGCGCTCACGCTCGAGAAGCTCGTCCTGGACATCGAGACGGGCCTTCGCGGCTACGTCATCACCGCGGATAAGCGATACCTCCAGCCGTACTGGGAGGCGCGCCGACAGCTGCCGAGTAGTCTCGAGAGCTTCGAGGAGCTTGCCTCGCATGAGCCGCGTCAGCGCGTCCGGGCTGAGGGTCTGGCGTCGGAGATCCGGCACTACCGCAGCGACTACGCCGACCTCGTCCTGCGGTTCTCGAACCTCGAGGCGGGCCAGTTGGCGACGGAAATCGAGGGCAAGCGCCAGATCGACAAGATCCGCCTGGATTTCAAGAACTTCCTCAGGGCCGAGAATCTGCTCGCCGCCAGCCGTGAGCGGTCGGCCTCAGCCAAGTCCAACCACGCCATCGCGCTAGGCGTGTCGGGGCTTGCCGCCTCAGCGGCCTTCATCGTCCTCTTCGGCTTCTATCTGGCCCGCTCGATCGCGCAACCAGTCCGCGAGACCGCCGAAGGTGCGAGCCGCCTCGCAGGCGGAGACCTCTCGCTGCGGCTCGAGCAAGGCGGCCCAGGCGAGGTGGGCGGGCTCATCACCGCCTTCAACCAGATGGCGGAGAGCCTCGAGAGCGCCCGGCGCGAGCTAGAGGGGCAGAACGAGCAGCTACGAGAGAGCGAGCGACTGAAGTCGGAGCTCGTCAACACCGTCTCGCACGAGTTGCGGACACCCCTCTCGGGGGTGCTCGGGTTCACGAGACTCCTGCTGACGCGGGACTTCGACTCCGAGACGCGCCGTCACTACCTCGGCATCGTCGACGCGCAGGCGCGCCGGCTGTCGGAGCTGATCGAAGAGTTCCTCGACGTCCGCCGCATCGAGGAGGGGCGGTTCGAGCGCGCCGAGGAGTTGGTCGACATGGCGCCTCTGCTTCGTGACGAGGCGCAGCTCTACAGCGCGCAGAGCCGCAAGCACCGACTTGCCCTGGACGTGCCGAACGCGCCCCTCCCGGTGATGGGGAACGCCGACCGGCTCCGGCAGGTGATCGGCAACCTGCTCTCGAACGCGATCAAATACTCGCCGCAGGGCGGCATCGTCGAGCTCACCGCCGAAGTCGACGAGGACGCGGTTCGCGTGCGGGTGCGCGACCAAGGGATCGGCATCCCGGCGCACCAGCAACCTCGGATCTTCACGAAGTTCTTCCGCGGGGACGCTGCGGCCAGCGGGATCACGGGCACCGGCCTCGGCCTCGCGGTTTCACGGGACATCGTCGAGTCGCACGGCGGCCGCATCGGGTTCACGAGTACCGAGGGCGAAGGGACGACCTTCTGGGTCGAGCTCCCGAGTGCGAACGGCGTCGACGGGCAACTACAAGGAGATGGCGTACAACGGTCGTAAAGGGGGAACGAGATGCGAAGGGCTCTTGTACTCGTCGCCGTCCTGCTCGGGTTTGCATTGCTTGCGGGCTCGGTCACACGAGGCTCGCCGGCGCTGTCCGCACCGGGGGTAATCCGGATCACGAGCCTCGATATCCAGGTCATGGTCGACAACCGCGGTGCCGTCAGCCGGGGCCCGGGCGACGTCCTCTTGATTCGCCAGCTCCTCTTCAACACGCGGATCACGAAGCATGCGATCGGGCACGCCGATCTGGTGTGCACGTACACCAGCGCCAGGTCGCGGCAGTGCAACGGGACGTACGTCCTCCCGAGAGGAAAGATCGTGGTTTCCGGCGCCATCCGCTTCCGCGAGTTCTACGAGCTCGCCGTCGTCGGGGGTACGAGGCTCTACGACAACGTGCGCGGCTCCCTGACCGTGACGCTGCTGACGCGAAAGCCCCGGCGCGAGATTCTCCTCTTCCGCCTGGTCGTCTAGCAGGTCTGGCAGCCGGCGCCCAAAGCGGCGAGAATCGGCGCCATGACCTCGGTCAAGGATCCCGAGGGCGCCGAGGCCCGTGCGCTCGCCGAGCTCGCCGACTTCGGGAGCAAGCGGGTGCTCGAGATCGGCTGCGGCGACGGCCGCCTGACATCGCTCTACGCGCGGCAGTCGGCGGCCGTGCTCGGCATCGACGTCGACGAGGAGCTCATCGCCGAGGCTCGCAAGTCGACGCCGCCCCACCTCTCCGGCCGTGTGCGCTTCGAGGCCGTCGACGTGCGGGACCTGGACGTGCCCCCGGCCGGGTTCGACCTCGCCTTCTTCAGCTGGTCGTTGTGATGAATCGAGCCCGAGGGCGTCGTGCACGCCCTGAGGAGAGTTCATAGGGCACTCGTTCCAGGCGGAATCCTCCACGACATGCACCCTGTTCCGCCGTCGGCGCGCGCCGAGGTCCGCGGCCGGAGCCTCGGCGAGTTCGACGACGCGGAGTTCTTCGCCATCGTCGCTGAGACCGAGGCGCCGCTGGCGAAAGGCGACCTCTTCGTCCAGGAGGCGGAGATCGAGTTCGACTGGCTCGAGCGCTACGACAGCGGCACCGACCTGGTCGAAGACGTGAAGAGCTGGGACGGCTGCCGAATCCCGCGGGCCCTCGCGGACCGCATCCGCGAGGCGCCGCCGCCGATCGACATCTGGGAGCGCGTGGCCCTGCGACGTTTTCGCGCGCGCTGAACCACGGCAGAATGCCTGTCATGGCGACCTGTGCAGCCTGCGGCACGCCGCTCCCGGCCGAGGCGCGATTCTGCCCGTCCTGCGGTGCGCCGGTTGCGACGCAGCCCCCGACCGAGGAGCGCAAGCTCGCCACTGTGCTCTTCGCCGACCTCGTCGGCTCGACGGAGCTCGGCGAGCAGGACCCCGAACGCACGCGCGCTCTGCTCGACCGCTTCTACGACGCGATGGCATCGGAGATCGAAAGCGCCGGCGGGACGGTCGAGAAGTTCATCGGTGACGCTGTCATGGCCGCCTTCGGGGCGCCGCTCGCCCTCGAGGACCACGCCGAGCGCGCCCTCCACGCCGCGCTCTCGATGCAACGAAGGCTGGCGGAGCTCTTCGGTGACCGGCTCGCCCTGCGGATCGGCGTCAACACGGGCGAGGTCGTGGTCGGCCGGGCCAGAAAGGGGAGCTCGTTCGTCACCGGCGACGCGGTGAACGTCGCACAGCGCCTCGAAGCCGGTGCCGGCGCCGGCGAGATCCTCGCCGGCGAGCGGACGGCCTCGGCCGTCCGGGGAGCGTTCGAGCTCGGAGAGCCGGTGTCGGTCGAAGCGAAGGGCAAGCCGGGCGGCCTCGAGGGCCGCCGCGTCCTGCGCGCGCTCACGCTCATGCGGCCGCGCGGGGTCGGCGAGCTCCGGCGAGCGTTCGTCGGCCGCGACGCCGAGCTCGAGCAGCTCCAGACCGGATACCGCCGGGCCGTGGAGCAGGGCGAACCGCAGCTGGTCACGGTCGTGGGCGATGCGGGAGTCGGCAAGACGCGGCTCGTCCGCGAGCTCTGGGGGTGGCTGGGCAACCAGTCCCCCGAGCCCATCCGCCGCACGGGCCGCTGCCTCTCGTACGGTCAGGGGATCACCTACTGGCCGCTGGGCGAGGTTCTGAAGGAGCACCTGGGGCTCCTCGACAGCGACTCGCAAGAGCTCGTGCGCAGGCGGCTCGGAGATCGCGAGATCCTCGGCCTCACCCTCGGGCTCGACGTGGCGGGCGACCTCCACCCACTCGCCGCCCGCGACCGCCTGCACGACTCCTGCGTCGAGTTCCTCGAGGAGCTCGCGCGAGAGCGGCCGCTCGTCATGCTCGTGGAGGATCTGCACTGGGCGGAGCAGGAGCTCTTCGACCTGCTCGACCGAGTCGCCCGTGATGTTCGAGGCCCACTCCTGCTCATCGCCACCGCACGCCCGGAGGTTCTCGACGTGCGCGCCGGCTGGGGAGCGGCGAGACGGAATGCATCGGTCCTCGGGCTCGAGCCGCTTTCCTCGACCGACTCGGAGCGGATGCTCCAGGAGCTGCTCGCCGCAGAGCTTCCCGAGCGCCTGCGCGAGGTCGTCGTCGAGCGCGCCGAAGGAAATCCGTTCTTCGTCGAGGAGCTGATCGAGACGCTGATCGATCGCGAGCTCCTGATCAGGTCGGACGGCGGCTGGACGATGCGCGAACTACCGCCGGACTTCGAGGTGCCGGACTCGGTCCAGGCGGTCCTCGCTGCCCGCATCGATCTCCTCGATCCGGCCGAGAAGGCTGCTCTTCAGGCGGGAGCCGTGATCGGCCGGATCTTCTGGACCGGGCCGGTCTACGAGCTGCTCCACGGTCTCGAGCCGGACTTCCGAGTCCTCGAGGCGCGCGACTTCGTGCGCCGGCGCTCAGGCTCGACGATGGCCGGCGAGCGCGAGTACGCGATCAAGCACGCGCTCACGCGCGAGGTAGCCTACGGGAGCCTGCCCAAGGCAAAGCGAGCCCGCTTGCACGCGGCCTTCGCCGCGTGGCTGGAACGCGTCGGCGAGGCGCGTGACGAGTTCGCCGCCTTCCTCGGTCACCACTACGCGGAGGCCGTGCGGGCCGAGGACGCCGACCTCGCCTGGGCAGGCGACGACCCCGAGCTCGAGCGGCTCCGCGAGAAGGCGGTCGCGTGGCTGGGTCGCGCCGGCAAGCTCGCGATCTCCCGCTACGAGATCGACGACGGCGTCGCGCTGCTCGAGCGCGCGGTCGGGCTCGCCTCCGAGCGAGAGATTCGTGCCGACCTCTGGCGACAGATCGGCGTCGCCCACGCCCTCAAGTACGACGGCGAGCCGTTCTGGCAGGCGATGCAGAGCGCGCTCGAGGTGTCGACCGAGCCCTCGGCGCGCGCGGATACGTACGCCGATCTCGCGCTCCAGACCGCCATGCGCTCGGGGATGTGGCGGGAACGTCCCGACCCAGAGCTCGTCGACGGCTGGATCGACCAGGCGCTAGAGCTGGCCGGGCCCGAGAGCGCAGCCCGGGCAAAGGCTCTCATCGCGCGCTGCTTCTGGCGTCGGGGAGATGTGCGGAAGTTCGGGCAGGAGGCGAGCGCGCTCGCCGAGCGGCTGGGCGACGTCGAGCTGCGCTCGCAGGCCTTCGGCGCCCGCTCGACGGCGGCGTTCGCCGCCGGCGAGTTCGAGGAGTCCCTGACCTGGGCGCGGCGCCGGCTAGAGATCGTCAATGAGATCACCGACCCGGACCATCTCGCTGACACGTACGAGCTCGCGATCCCCGCGTGCTGCGTCACCGGCCACATCAAGGAGGCACGTCGACTCGCCCTCGAGCACGACAAGGTCGTTGAGCCGCTGACGGCCCATCACCGCCTGCACGGGATCGGCGTCCTGCTCGAGGTCGAGGAGCTAAGCGGCGGCTGGGAAGCGATCCTGGCGCTCGCCGACCGTACCGAGGAGGCGGTCGAAGCCAACCTGGCGACCCCCTGCATCCGCAACGCACGCACGCTGCTCGTCACCGCGCTCGCGGCCGCGCAGCTAGGAGACGTGAAGCGCGCTCGCCTCCTCGAGGAGCGCGCGAACCAAGTGGCGACAACTGGCTACGACATGGTGCTCGGCGCGCCCCGGATCCGTCTCGCGCTGCTCTGCGGCGGATCAGTGGATATCGACCTCCTTGCGCCCCCGTTAGAGGCGTACGGAGCGCAGACGTGGTTCGCGCTTCAGGCCTTCACCGCCCGGCTGGACGCACTCGTAGCCTCAGGCGATCGCGATCGGGTCGAGCGCGAGGCGCCGGGGCTCGCCAAGCCGAACACCTACCTCGAGCCTTTCGCGCTGCGCGCTCTCGGGCAGGTGCGAGAGGACGAGGAGCTGGTCGAGCGTGCCGCCCGGCAGTTCGACGCGATGGGGCTCGGCTGGCATGCGGCCGAGACCCGCGCCCTCTTGGCCTAGCCGAAGCTGCTAGCGGCTGCGCCGCAACGCCGGGAGAATGTCGAGCACGATGAAAGGTCTCTTCGTGCCCGGCTGGGGCGCGACCGCCGGTCTGTACGTCGCAGGCCTCCCCGACGGCTGGGAAGCGCTCGAGCTGCCCGCGTTCCGGACGACTCGCGGCGAGCTGCTTGCTTACCGCCGCTGGCTGGGAGCGGAGATAACGCGCCGACGAACGCCGGTCGCGCTCGCCGGCCATTCGATGGGCGGCGCGCTCGCACTTCTGGCTGCCGTCGACCAGCCCCAGATGGTCGAGAAGCTGATTCTCGTGTCGCCGGCCGGGCTGCCGCTCAACAAGCCGCTGTGGGCAAGCATGGCCACCTTCGTCGGCCAAGTCGTGCGCCGGTGCTATCCGGCCGGCGAGCTCTGCCGCTCTGTTGCCGGCACGGCGACCGCGCCCCGGGCCGCGCTGCGAGTGGCGCGAAGCGTGCACGACCTGGACCTCACGCCGGAGCTCGAGCGGATCCGCACGCTTCGCATTCCCTGCACAGTCGTCGGATGCGTGAGCGACGAGCTGACCACCTCCGCGCACTGCCGCCGGCTCGCAACCCTTCTCAACGCCAACTACCGCGAACTAGACGCCTCGGAGGGACACATCTGGATGATCACGGAACCCAAACGGCTCGCGAACGAACTGACACGCTGAACTCACGCGTTTGATCACGGCCGGCATCGAGGGAAGAGGGCCCGCGACCGGGCTCGGCCGCGTGTTCGTCGACCGGTCGACCCCTTTCGAACGTCAACCGAAACCAACCAAGGCGCCGCTTGCGGTGCCGCCCTCAGGACACGCGGGCTCGGCCCGCGTGTTCGTCTGAAATGACCGGTCGACCCGCTTGCGTTAACCGAAACCGAGGATGAACTTCGCGTCGTCCGACATCAGCTCGGGCGTCCAGGGCGGGTCCCAGGTGAGCTCGACCTCGACGCCCTCGACCCCTGGCACCGCGGCCGCGGCGTCGTGAATCCCCTCCTGGATCATCGGCCCCGCGGGGCAGCCCATCGAGGTCAGGCTGTGGACGACCTTCACCTTCGGCCCCTCGACCTCGACGCCGTAGAGAAGGCCGAGCTCGACGATATCCATGCCAAGCTCGGGGTCCTCGACCCCACGCAGCGCCTCGGTAACCTCTTCCTTGGTCGGCACGCTTGCAGTCTAGAGAAGCCGCACTTCCTCCCGCCGTTCCCGGGCGAAGAAGTGGATCCCGTCCACGAACCGCACCCAGTTGCAGCGCGTGCACATCACGAGCGAGTGCGTGAGGGCGCTGTCGGCGAGATAACGGACGCCCCGCAGGAGATCGCCGTTCGAGACACCGGTTGCGGCGACGATCACCTCGCTCGGGGCGAGGTCGTCGATCGTGAAGACGCGCTCGATGTCGTCGATGCCCTGCTTTGTCGCGCTCTCGATCTCCGCCCTGGTCGTCGGCCAGAGCTGCGCCTGCACCTCCCCGCCAAGACAGCGCAGCGCCGCGGCCGTGAGCACGGCCTGGCGAGTGCCGCCGATGCCGATCGCGAGGTGGTCGTTCGTGCCTCGGATGGCGGCGGAGATCGAGGCGGTCACATCGCCGTCCTGGATCAGCTTGATGCGAGCGCCCGCGACCCGGATCTCCTCGATCAGGTCGTGGTGACGGGGCCTGTCGAGGACGATCGTCGTCACGTCGCCCACGTTGCGGCCGAAGGCCTCGGCGATCGCCCGGATGTTCTCGTCGACCGGTCGCTTGAGGTCGATCTTGCCGCGGGCGACCGGCCCGACGGCCATCTTCCGCATGTACATGTCCGGCAGGGTCTGGAACGAGCCGGGGTCGCCGGCGGCGATCATCGCCATCGCGCCGCTGCCGCCGCGGGCGACGATGCCCGTACCTTCGAGCGGGTCGAGCGCTAGGTCGACCGGCTCGCCGCCGACGCCGATCTGCTGCCCGGTTGCGAGGCGGTTCGTCTCGTCGACGGCCCCGATGACGATGCTGCCGTCGATCGGGAGCTGCTCGAGCGCCTCGTTCATCCCGTCGCAGGCCGCTTCCTGCGCCCCGTCCTGGTCGGCCCGGCCGAGCCAGCGTGCGCTCGCCAGCGCCGAGCGTTCGGTCACGCGGGCGTAGCTCTCGCAGAGGCACGGGCGGGCGGTCCCGGCTTCGGTCTCGCGAGTTTCCTGAGCTAGCTCTGACAGAGGGTGCCTCAAACCTTCTGCAACCTATCCGCTGCGGTGAGGACGAGCTCCATGACCGCGCGAATCGCCGTTTCCCGATCCTGGTTCGCGATCACGGGCACGCCTTCCCGTTCCGCCCGCTCGACGATGTAGTCCTGGAGGTAGCGGATGTCGGACAGCCGGTCGAGATACCGGTCGAGCGAGCGCATTCCGTCGGAGGCGAGGTCTCGGATCCAGAAGTGGCTCGCGTGCGCTTCCTCGCTCTCGATCCTGAGCACGCACTGGACGACGAGGGCGTTGCGGGCCGGCGTCGACAGCATTCCGGGGACGAGGTGCACGCCCTCGAGCACCATCGACCACCCCTCCTCGAGCACCCGGTCGATCGAGGCCTTGACGCCGACGAGGACGTGGCGCGTCTGCTCGAGGAAGCCGTGGAGAAGGGGATCGACCTCTTCCTCCTCGGCGCTCCGCAGCCCGCTGCCAGCCTCGAAGCTGGAGTAGTGGATCGAGGGCACGAAGTCGGGGCTGAAGAATGCGCGCATCGTCTGGCGGACGAAGTCGGTCGAGGTGACGCGCGTGATGCCGAGCCTGTACGCGACCTCGGTGGCGACGGTCGACTTGCCCGTGCCGGTCGCGCCGCCGATCAGGACGAGGATCGGCAGGTCGAGCTCCTCCAGCTCGCGGTAGCGCCGGAGGCGCCCGATCGCCAGGCCGGCCTCCGACTCGTCGACGACCTGCGCGGCGAGCTCCTGGGCGCGGTCGAAGTCGACGGTCTGCACGCCGCGCTCGTTCATGTCCTGCTCGATCAGGCGGGCGAGCTCGTACGCTCGCACGACGGGGATGCCCGCGCGCATGAGAGCGCGGGCCATGAGCCCCTTCGAGTAGGGCTCGTCGCCGCCCAGCGGGAAGGGGTCCGTTCGCCGCTTCTCCGTCACGGGGTCGCCACCGGCTCGGCCGCCGCCGCCTCCGCGAGCGCGAGGAGCTCCGCGTCGAGGTCGGGCTCGCTCTCGCCCTCGATCGGCCGCAGCTCGTTGTCGACGAAGACGCACTCGATCCCACGCTGCTCTGCCGCCTCAGCGACGACGTCGATCGCGGCGGCCTTGATCTCGATCAGGTACGTCTCTGCCTCGATGTGCGCCAACTCTTCCCGGAGCGCGTCGCGGCGCGCGAGGTTGCCCGAGACGTGGACGACATCCGCGCCGTGCTCGGTGCGCAGGTGGTCGGCGAGTCGTTCGTGGCAGGACGGCTGCGCGGTGGTGAAGAGCGCGACGCTCCGGCCTGCGACGGGCCCGGCCGGCCGCGGGCGGAGGACTGCGGCGACCACGGGCACATCCTTCACCCCGGCAACGGCCTCGCGCAGGTCGCGGGGCGACCCGGCCTCCGCGTTCGAAAACACGACGAGGTCGGAGACGAGGATCCGGTAGGTGTTGAGATAGCCGGCCAGCAGCTCCGGCTCAGTCGACGCGTCGGCGACGAGCACGCGCCGCCCGGTCGCCACCGGCGGCAGCGCCGCCCCGCTTCCTTCGAAGAGGACGAGATCGGCGCCGCGCTCCGCGGCCATTCTCGCGCCCTCGGCGACGTTGTCGACCATCGTCGTACCGGCCAGGCCGCCCCCGCAACGGCGACAGCCGATCGTCTCCACTCCGGCGAGCGCCGCGTCCTCGAGGTAGTCGGAGGCGGCGTGGCGCCCGTCGCGGGAGAGCTCGAGCAGCCTCGCGAGAGGCGTCCCGGGCTCGGCGAGCTCGGGCTTGGGCGGCCCGCCGCGACCCATGGCGACGACGAGCACGCGCCGGTCGCGCGAGAGGAGCCGTGCGGCGTGGCCCGTTACCGCGGTCTTCCCGACGCGCTTGCCCGTGCCCACGATCCCGATCGAGGGGAGCTCGAACGGCTCGAGGAGGGGCGGGTCGAAGCGGAAGTCCGGGCCGACGTACGGCACGCCCTGCGCGAGCGCGAGGCTCGCGTAGCGGAACCGCTCCCGCGGCCCGAGCACAGGCTCGTCGGAGAGATCGACGATCACCTCCGGCTCGAGCTCGCGAATCGCCTCCTCGAAATCGTCGAGGAGCGGCACGCCGTAGTCCTCACCGCCGCGCAGCTTCTCGGTCCCGCCGGCGAGGTGCGCGCCGACGAACTCGTACGGGAGCACGGCGAGCGCCTCGCGGACGACCTGCGCGTAGTGCTCGCCGTCGATGAGCGCGACCGCCTTCACGAGTGGGTCGTCACCTCCGACTCGATGCGGCCGGTGTACTTCTCGAACGCGAGCGTCTCGGTCGAGAACTGGATGATCTTCTCCTGGCCGTGGAAGGGGTACTTCCGCCAGACGTCCACGTGCGGGCCCGTGATCTCGATCACGTTGTAACAGGGTCGCGTGTTGCCTCGAAGGCGCAGCGAGGAGACGGTGCCGGTGTTGACGACGAAGAGATCCTCGAGTTTCCAGGCGTAGGGGACGTGCTTGTGGCCCGAGAGGACGAGGTCGACTCCTGCCCGCTGGAGGCACTCGATCACGTCGCCCGCGTCGTAGACGATGTTTCGCTCGCGCCCCGTCCCGGGAACGGGCAGCAGGTGGTGGTGGAGGACGAAGATCCGCAGGTCGGCGGGGTCTGCGAACTGTTCCTCGATCCACAGGTACTGGGCGCGCCCGATCTGCCCGTTGTCGAGATCGGGCTCGGTCGAGTCGACGGCGACCACGGTGACGCCGTCCACGCGGAGAACCGAGTTGCGGTCGCCGAAGAGCTGCTCGAAGTGGACGTAGCCGACGTTGCGTGAGTCGTGATTCCCGGGCACGACGACGATCGAGTCGCAATCGATCCGCTGGAGATATGCCTTCGCCTGAGCAAACTCCTGCTTGAAGCCGAACGTCGTCAGGTCGCCCGTGCAGATGACGATGTCCGGCGCGAGGTCGTTGATCTCGCCGATCGCCCGCTCCATGAGGCTCGGCATGAAATGGGGGCCGCCGCAGTGGAGGTCGGAGATGTGGGCGATCTGAAAGGCGCGGTCGCCGGACGGCATGCCCGAAGTGTACGCCCGGCGCGGGCTCTGCCCGGCGTGCCTGGGCTCATCCGAAGCCGCTGCTATCCTGGCTGGAGATGGCCTCAGAAATGCCTGATTTCCAGGCATATTGCGGGCGGGGGGTGCCGCGCTTCGCAAACGATGTAGAGCTCGAGTGCGCCAAGCTGCTCGACTATTACCGCGTCCCCTGGGAGTACGAGCCGACGACCTTCGTGCTCGAGCGGGCCCCCGACGGAACCGTGATCGAGGCGTTCAAGCCGGACTTCTACCTGCCGGAGCAGGATCTCTACCTCGAGGTCACTGTCATGAAGCAGTCGCTCGTGACGAGGAAGAACCGCAAGCTCCGGAAGGTGCGCGAGCTCTACCCAGACCTCCGTGTCAAGCTCTTCTACAAGCGCGACATCCAGCGCCTCGCCGAGCGATACAGACTCGATCTAGCCTCATAGGACACGACGTCGACCAGGTTGGGGAGATCTACCTCTCGGCGGAGGAGATCCAGGTGCGGGTCTCCGAGCTCGGCGCCGAGATCGCCCGCGACTACGCCGGGCGCGAGCCGCTGTTCGTCGCCTCCCTGAAGACCAGCGTCTTCTTCCTCGCCGACCTGTCGCGTGCGACGCCGATCCCGCACGGGCTCGACTTCATCGCGCTGGCGGGATACGGGGGCTCGGCCTCCGGGCGCCGCTCGGGGATCCGCATGCTGAAGGATCTCGACGCGTCGATCGAGGGACGCGACGTCCTCCTCGTGGAGGACGTCGTCGACACCGGTCTGACCTTGAACTATGTCTGCCGCACGCTCGCGCTGAGGGGGCCGGCCTCGCTGGCGGCGGTCACGTTCCTCGACCGGCCCTACCGCCGGCTCGTGGACGACCTACCGGTGCGCTACGTCGGGTTCACCGTACCCGACGAGTTCTTCGTCGGGTACGGCTTCGACCTCGACGAGCGCTACCGCCACCTGCCGGACCTGCGCCTGGCCAAGCTCGGCGCCTAGCTCACCATCGGTACCAGCGAGCGCCTTCCGCGCCGCGCATGACAAAGCCGATCAGCCAGATCGCGAGCAGGGCGAGCGCGACGAACCACAGGAGCTTCAGCGCGAATCCTGCGGCTCCCAGGATGAAAATTAACAACAGGACGAGAAGAATCGCTGCCATTCGAGCCTCCTTTGCCGAGGGTTTGTCGGCATCGGGTTCCCTCTTTCGCGGCTGCGGAAACCTGGTCTCAGAGATAACCGAGCGGGTCGACGGGCGTCCCGTTGACGCGCACCTCGAAGTGCAGGTGCGGGCCGAAGCAGTGGCCCGTGCAGCCCACGTAGCCGATCACCTGGCCCTGCGAGACGCTGCCTCCGCCTACCGCGATGCTCGACTGGTGGGCGTACGCGGTCGCCAACCCACCTCCGTGGTCGACGATGACGAAGTTCCCGTAGCCGCCCATCCAGCCGGCAAAGATGACCGCCCCGCTCGCCGAGGCGTGGATCGGCGTCCCGTAAGGGACGGCGATGTCGATCCCGGTGTGCATCCGGCCCCAGCGCATTCCGAAGGGGCTGACGACCGGGCCGTTCACGGGCCAGATGAGGCCGCTGGCCGAAGGTGTCGAGTCGTAGCTCGTCGACCCGGTCGCCTGGATCTGAGCCGTGACCTGTGAGCTCGCCGCCTCGATCCCGGCGACCTCGTTCAGGTACTCCCTCTTGCTCTCCTCCACCGACGCGAGCTTGGCCCGCTTGTGCCCCCGCGCCGCCGACAAGCCGCGCTTGCTCACAAGCAGCCGCTCGCGCACTGCCCGCACCTGGGCTGTGCGGACGGCGATCGTCCGTGTCACCGTCGCGACCTGCTGGCGCGTCTTCTTCGTCTTCTCGCGCGCGTCGAGCACCTGCACCTTCGCATGGTTCACCTCCGTCGAGATCTTCAGGTCCTGCGAGGTCAGGTCGCGCATGTAGTCGAGCTGCTCGATGACGGCGCCCAGGTCGCGCGCCGAGAGAAGGATGTCGACCGTCGTTGCCTCGTCCGACTCGTAGATCTCGATGAGCCGCCGGTTCAGGCCCTCGAGGGCGATTGCGTACTGCCGCTTGAGGAAGTTCAGGCGCTCCGTCTGGAGCCGGAAGAGCTTCGTGATCCGCGCCAGCTTCTCCTGGTGAAGGGCGAGGTCGCGCTCGAGCGGCTCGAGGCGGGCGGAGACGTCTCCGACCTCTGACTCGAGGGTGCGGATCCGACCTTCGAGCGACCCGATCTCGGAGGAGAGCTCGGCTTCCTGAGCCTGCGCGGCGGCGATCTTGTCTCGCAACGCCTGGAGGCGGTCGCTCGTCGACTGCGCCCGCGCCTGCCCGCCGACCACCGCCGGGGCGGCAAGGATCACTGCGAGGGTCACGGCCAGTACTGCCCTACCGGCGAAGCCGGCAGGACGTTCCTTGGTCGGCGCTGCCAGGTCGGCGCCTTCGAAGAGCCGTCGGGCCATTGGAAAGGGGGTTCGGGAAAGGGACGCACGTCCCTGCCCATCTGAAAAGGTGCTGGATTCTAGCGACTTTCTGCGGAACTACGAGCTATTCCTGAGGCGGACCGCCAGGGACCGGCTCCGGAATCGTCGGCTGCTGGGGGCGGTCGCCCTCGTCCGGCGGCGGGAAGGGCTCGGGAATGCGGGCAGGCTGCGGCGGCTCGCCCTCGTCCGGGGGCGGGAATGGCTCGGGCACGCGGGCCGGCTCGGGCGCCTCGTCCGGCGTCTCCTCACCGCCCGGCGCGACCTGGGTCGGCTGCACCTGGAGCGGCGCCCGCTCGATCCGTTCCTGCGTCTGCTCTGCCACCTTCGTCATCTCGGCCTCTTTCGCCTCGATTCTCGCACTTCCGTGTGCCCTCTAGCCTGCTGCACGCACCCGCTTCTCGCCCTCCTGGGCCTCGGCCCGCGGACCGAGCGCGCGCAGCGCCTCGGCGGCCTGGCGCCGGAGCGGCCCGACGAGCTCGCGGTAGTCGTCGTCCGAGACCTTCCCAGTCCGGTGGTCGAACTCGAGCTCCTTCAGCGCCGCGAGCGCGCGGTCGCGCTCCTCCGCGAGCTCGAGCCGGCGACGCTCGGGGGCGTCCGGCTCGTCGAGCCGATCTGAGCGGGGGGCCGGCTCACGGAGAAAAGGCAACGCCACGTAGAGCGCACAGGCGACGGCGAGAAGGGCGCCGACGGCGAGCGCGAAGGTCGTCAAGCCCGCGCGAGCGCCCGCAGCTCGCGGTAGCGCGCCGCGAGGCGGCGCTGCTCGGCGGCGCTGGGCCACAGCGCGACGAGCGAGCCTGCGAGGAAGAGAACGCCCGAGAGCCAGATCAGGTTCACGAGCGGCTTGACGAGCACCTTGAAGTCGACCGAGCCGTTTCCGTTGATCTGATCGGCGATCACGAACAGGTCCTCGCCCGTGAACGGGTCGCTGCGGATCCCGACCTCGTTCGAGACCTGGCCTTCCGCTCGGTACGAGTTCTTGCCCGACTGGAGCGTGCCGAGCGAACGGCCGTCGCGCCGCACGTCGATGAGCGCGCGCAGCTCTTGGGCGTTCGGCCCCTCGCGCTGCACGAGCGAGCGGAACGTGAGGCGGTAGTCCCCGATCGCCATCGTCTGCCCGGGCCGAAGCTTCTGCTCGCGCACCTTGTCGTACGCGCTCGAGCCCGTGACGCCGATCGCGAGCAGGACGATCGCCGCATGGACGACGTAGCCGCCGTAACGCCGCCGATTGCGCGCGACGAGCTCGCTGAAGGCGGCCGGCCAGGAGCCGCCCGCCAGCGCGCGCCTCGCCCGGGTGCCGCGGGCGAACTCGTAGCCGATCGAGCCGAGGACGAAGGCCGCGAAGGTGTAGGCGACCAGGCCGACCCACGAGGAGCCCGCGCCGAGGAGGAGCAGGAGACCGCCCGCGCCGAGCGCGATCGCCATCGGCCAGAGAAAGCTCCTCCCCAGCGAGCGCAGCGACGCGCGCCGCCAGGCGACGAGCGGCCCGATCCCCATCAGCAGCAGGAGCGGCAGCCCGAAGATGCGAAGGAAGAAGTTGTAGTACGGCGCGCTGACGGTGATCTGCTCCCCGCGCACAGCCTCGGAGAGGATCGGGAAGGCCACGCCCCAGAGGATGGTTAGGCAGAGCGCGACGAGTAGGAGGTTGTTGTAGAGGAAGGTCGCCTCCCGGGAGAGGAGCGACTCCAGCCGAGTGCGCGCACGCAGCAACGGCAGCCGCGAGATGACCAGCGCGAGCGAGCCGGCCGTGATCAGGCAGATGAAGCCGAGAAACCACGGGCCGAGCGGGCTCTGGGTGAACGAGTGGATGGAGCTGACGACGCCCGAGCGAGTGAGGAACGTCCCGAAGAGCGCGAGGCAGAACGCGAGGACGACAAGCAGCATGTTCCAGACCTTCAACATGCCGCGTTTCTCCTGGATCATCACCGAGTGGAGGAAGGCGGTCGCCGCGAGCCAGGGCATGAGCGCCGCGTTCTCGACCGGATCCCAGGCGTAGTAGCCGCCCCAGCCGACCTCGACGTACGCCCAGTGGGCGCCGAGCAGCTGCCCGATGCCGAGAGCCGTCCAGGCGAAGAGCGTCCACCGGCGGGTGGCGACGATCCAGAGCTCGTCCGTCCGCCGCGCGAGCAGGGCGCCCATGGCGAAGGCGAACGGAATCGTGAGGCCGACGAAGCCGAGGTAGAGGAAGGGCGGGTGGATCATCATGTACGGGTTCTGGAGGCTCGGGTTGAGCCCCGCGCCGTCTGCGGGCGCGGCCTGAGTCGCGAACGGGCTCGAGACGGCGACGAGCATGAAGGCGAAGAACGTCGTCACGAGGCCGAGCACCGGCACGACCCACGCGAGCAGGTCGGCGCCCGTGCGGCGGCCCAGCGCGACCGCCGCCGCCGAGAAGCCCGTCAGGATCAGGAGCCAGAGGAGCAGCGAGCCCTCCTGGCCTCCCCAGAAGGCCGAGATCGTGTACGGAGTGGGCAGCTCGAGGCTCGTGTGTTCGGCGACGTAGACGAACGAGAAGTCCTTCCGGAGCAGCGCTGCCAGGAGGACGGCGGCCGCGACGAGAGAGGCACCGAACGCAGCGAGGAGCGCGTTCTGGGCCGAGCGCGCCAGGCGCCGTCGCCGCGCCTTTGCCCCGTAGGCCCCTGCTATGAGCGCGTAGAGGGCGAGGCCGAGGCAGGCGGCGAGCGCCGCGCGCCCGAGCTCAGGCATCTGAGCCCTCCACTAGGCCCTCTTGGCCGGCGTGTACTTCGACGGGCACTTCGTCCGCAGCGAGTCGCGCTTGGCGACGAAGAGGCCGCTCTGCAACCGCCCCTCGACCCGCACCTCGCGGCCGACCCTGAAGAGGTCCGGCACCGAGCCCCGGTAGACGACCGGCACGCTCGTGCTGCCTTCGACGTCGCGGAGGCGGAAGCGGAGGCCCTGAGCGGCGTGCGCGTCGCCGCTCGGCTGTCCGGTTACCTTGCCGACGAGGGCAACCTCACCGCTCCGTCCCTTGAGCTGGCTCGGTTGAATCGAAGGCGTGCCGCCTGCAATGGAGACGTAGAGGAGGAACACGGCGAGCACTGCCGCGACGGAGAGCGCGATCACGAGGCGCGCAGGGCTTTGCGAGCGGGCCACGCGTCGATTCTAGCCCGGGTGAGCCGAGTCCCCGACCGTCGGATAGAGGTTCGCGAGGACGCCGGCGAGGGTCTCGTCGGAGGCAGCTTCCTCCAGGAGGCAGTGCACGACTCCCCGGCCGACCGCCATCGCCGCGTCCTCCACAGCGCGCCGCTCGTCCGCAGTCAGCATGGTCAGGCGACCCCTCGTCCTGGCAAGCCTCGCCCGGGAGACTCCCGTCGCGTGCCTCTGGAGAGCTTCCGCGTCGATTCTCACTGGACGACCGCCGCCGCCTCGAGGCGCGGTTCCGGCCGCTCAACCTCACGCGCCCGTGGCTGGCGGCCGGCGAAGGTGAAGCCGCAGAACATAAGGCCGATCCCGACCAGCTGGCCGAGGTAGACGAGCGAGTAGTCGTCCGCGCGAGAGAGTCCGGTCGCGACGGCCACGACGAGCGCGCCGGTCGCGATCCAGGCGTTCGCGCTCACCCGCCGGCGACGGAGGATCGAGTACAGCGAGCACCCCACGAGGAAGAGCGTTCCCAGCGAGTTGAACGCGACCGCCCAGAGGAAGACGTGCCCGACGAGCGTCCCGTTCGCAGGCGGGCGCCCGCTCGACGTGGCCGCCAGTTGGTGCACGTCCACGGGAGCGAGAGCGACGGCGATGAGGGCGGCGACGGTGCCGACGGCGAGCGCGCCGAGCATCGCGTCTCGTCCACGACGCGGCAGGACGAGCCATGCCGACCCCGCACCCAGGTAGCCGACCGTGAGCACCCCGCCCGTGAGGTAGTAGGAGCGGAAGAGCGCGGGGCTCCAGCCGGTTCGCTGCGCGACCGCCTCGCATGCCGTCGCGGCGGCGAACAGGGCGAAGCCGGCCGCCCAGAGCGCCTTCTGGCCGGCGGGCCTGTTCAGGAACGAGCGAAGGAGCAGGAGCGTGAAGAGCAGCGCGACGAGGGCCGCAGCGACCGGGACGAGAGCGTCCGCGACGGCGGGCGCCGTCTTTCGAGGGTGAGAGCTGATCGTCGTGACGGGCGCTCCTGGGCGAACGACGGTCAGGTAGGCAAAATCGCGACCGCCGAACATTCCCTGGTGCGTTGCAACGAACAGGTAGCGGCCCGGGGCCAGCCTGCGGCTGGGAGCAAGCGCGAGCCGCCTTGCCGAGGCGGCCCGCAGAGCGAGAGGGATGCGCGCGCCGCGATCGAGATCGAAGAGACGGTAGGCGCCCGGCCGATCGACAGCGGCCGCGCGGACGACGAGAGCGCCGACGTCGGCCGCGTGAATGCGCAGCGCATCGACGGGGTACGAGCCCTGCGGGTCGCGCCAGGCGAACAGCTTGACCGGCCCGCGGCGCGTCACCAGGAACTGACCTGTCACCTCCGGCGTGAAGCGTGTCTGGTACGTGTACTTGATCGAGCTTCCGCCGACCCCGGCCACGGCAGGCACGAAGGGCAGCGAGACGAGCAGGAGCGCGATTGCGCCGACGGCGACGCTGACGCGCGTCCGATAGCCACGGCGGCCGCGGGGACGAGGCGGCATCCCGGCGAGACGGAGGCGGCGGTTGCGCTGAGCCCGATAGAGCAGCGCCGCCGAGAGCAACGCGGTGGCCGGGAGCCAGCCGAGCTCGAACTTCCAGCCGATCGAGCCGAGCGGGCCTTCGCCGAAAGGGGAGAAGGCAAGCGGGATGACGGCCCACGTGAGCGAGGGCCCTGCGAGCAGCAACACCGAGGCCGTGAGGGGGAACCCGGCGAAGAGCCAGCCCACTCCCGGGAAGCCGAGCAAGCCCATCGGCAGCTCGTAGCCGGCAAGCGCCGCGGGGCTGCGCCTGAGAACGCGCCTCGGGATCCGTCCGCTATAGACGACGGGCGCGGACGCGAGCGCTCGGAGGCCCGCCTCTCGCTGGCGAACGGTCATCCGCCAGGCGCTCAGGGCGTAGGCGCAGAAGCCGGCGAGGACGGCGAGCGCCGCAGGGACTACCAGCAGCGCCGCCCACGGCTGGAGCCGTGCGACTGCGGCGTGGAAGGTGGCTCCCCCGGATACGTCGTGCGCTTCGATCGCCGAGACCTCCAGGCCGAGCACGTAGTACGTCGCCGTGCCGATCGCGATGCCACCGAGCGCGAGCGCCTCTGCGCGCGGCCGCCGCGTCCCACCCAGCTTCGCGAGGAGGGCGAGCGTCAGGCCGACGAGCATCACGAGCAGGCCGCCGAGCATGTTCAGCTGCGCGTGGAGGTTGACGATCACCTCGCCCGCGGCGCCGCCGCGATCGAGCAACTCGTTCACGGCCGGGTAAGCCTGCACCGGACCCTGGAGCGTCCCCACGGCGAGAGCGGCGCATCCGGCGAGGACGAACCATCGTGCGGGCTCCTGCGCCGTCCAGAACGAGCGCGCCACGAGCACGAGCAGGAGCCAGAAACCGCCGAGCATCGCCACGCCCGCGGCCATCAGCAGAAACGGATGCACGGCCGTTGCCTGCTCCGCCTGCTCGGGAGTCAGACCCCGGTGGACGACGAGCCCGCCTTCGTGGAAGCCTAGGTACATAGTTGCGGAGTAGAAGGCGAGCGAACCACCCAGGACGGCGTAGAAGCACACATCGGCCGCCCGCCGCGAGGGCGCTCTCCCGCCCAGGAGGGGAGCGAGGTAAAAGAGCGCCCCGGCAGCGAGCATCGTCAAGCCGGTAACGAGGTTGACGTGCGCGTGGGCGATCGGGTCGATCCACTCGCCGGCGTGGCCTGCGCGGAACAGCCAGTCCGCGTTCGCCGGTTGCACCTGGACGACCCCCTGCACGGTGCCCACGGTGAGTCCGGCCGCGCCGGCGGCGATGAACTTCCAGAGGTGCCCCGCCGGCTTCGGGACGTGCACGAGCCGCGCCTGGAAGATGGTCAGGAAGACCGTGGAGGCGAAGCACCAGTAGCCGAGGCCCATGACGCCGGCTCCCATGCCGACCGGCATCCGGTACCAGTCGCCCATGTGCGCCTTCGCCGCCTGATACTCCCAGCCGTCGGCCACGAGACGCCCGATCGCGATCCCGTTCGCGACGAAGGCGACGTAGAAGACGGCGAGGCCGACGGCGGTGAACCAGAACGCTCCCTGGGCGAGCGCCTCACTTGCCAGCGGCCGCCCGACGATCCGCGGCAGTGCGTACCAGCAGAGGCCGGTGGCGATCAGCGTCCCGCCGCCGACGATCATCACGTGCGTGTTCGAGAGGTCGCGGACGAGATGACCCGCGTAGCCGGCGCTCGCGAGCCACTCGGCCGCCCACGGCAGGTTCTTCGCGACCATGTGCAGACTGCCGAGCACGAGGAAGCCCCCGCCCACGACGAAGTACTTCGCGAGCTTCCGGTCGTGGGCCCCGAGCTCGTCCTCGGTGTATCTCTCCGTCCGCACCGGCGGCGCCTTGCCCGGGAGGAGACGGCAGAGCGCAGCGATCACGACCCCGAGGAAGGCGACGTAAGTCAGGAGCTGGAGCGAAGAGAGGTGCTTCAGGTACACGGCACGCGCGTCAACGCAGGCCGGGCTCGATGAAGAAGACGGTCAGCGTCCAGGCGAGCCAGAGGACAACCATGAGCGCGAGCAGCACCCAGGAACGCTGTACCGCCCGCCGCGACCAGCGCACGTCCTCGCCGACGTCGCGGTACCCGAAGAGCGGCCGCGCCGGGCGCATGCGCTTCCGGGCCGCCATCAGAACACCTTCTCCATGACGAGGCTGCGCTCGGCGTCGAGACCGCCGAAATCGGCGAGCAGCCGCTCGAAGGTGTAGCCGCGCTCCAGGAACGCCTCGAGCTGTTCGGGCGTGTCCCACGTCGTGTAGCAGTGCACGCGCACGTCCCCGTTGCTCTCGGCCCGGACGAAGACGTCGAAGCGCTGGCAGCCCGGGTACTCCTGGACGTGACCCTTCAGCGCCTGAAGCGAGGCGTACAGGTCGGCCCAGTCCGCGGCGGGAACGAGCGCCTCGCTCAGCGCGGAGTACGAGACGAACGGCAGGACCGAGACCATCAGAACTTCTGCCCCCAGACAAGGTGGCCGACGATGATCACCGCGTCGAACGCGACGAGGAAGGCGGTCAGCAAGACGAAGAACACGGTCGCAGGAGCGGCCGCCTCGCTCGTTCCGCCTCCGAAGATGTCGGGTTGATAGATGCCCGGGCGCTGCCGGCTCGTCCGGTACTGCCTGACCCACAGGAGCAGGGCCACGGTGATCACGGCCACGAAGCCCCACAGCCAGCCGAGGGCGAACCAGTCGACGTGCCAGGTGGCGACCCGTCCGTCGTTGATGTGGTGGCCCTGGAGGTAGAGGTAGTAGTCGTGAACCTCTTGCGGCGAATCACCGGTCGGCATCGGCCCACTCCTCCTCGTCGCGTGCCCAGTCGGGCGTGTAGTAGTCCTCTTCCTCGATCTGGAGCGGCACGCGGGCGGCTTCCTCGAGGTTGTGGAAGTGCCCGGCCTTCCACGCCCAGATGAACCCGATCAGGGCGATCCCCGCGAAGACGAAGAACGTGTCGATCATCCAGTCGGCCATCGTCCACCGGGATTGGTCGTTTTCCGGCGCGTCGTGCGCGAGGGCTGCCGCCGGCGCCGCCAGGGCAAGCGCGAGCGCAACTGCGAGGGTCGAGAGCCGGCGCCTCATTGCTGCCCCGGCACGGTCGGTGGAAGGGCCTTCTGCGCCTCGTCCGGAAGCTTGTCGCCGCGGGCGCGCGCATCAGACCAGGCGCGCTCGAGGAGATCCTCGTAGATCGTCCTGATGCCAGCGGCGGCGTCGGTCAGGGTGAGCGGCGTCTCCAGCTCCTTGACGACCATCCGATCGCCCGGTGCGAGACCCGGGAAGACGCGCATCGCCTCCTTGAGGAACGGGTCGGAGAGCGCCTTCTTGGAGAAGGACGGATTCTGCTCGAGGTGCTGGCGGTCCTTGATCCACGCGAGCAGCTCCTTGGACGGCGTCCACGTCACGTAGTCCTCGGGCTCCGGGACGACGTTCTTCTTCAGCGTCCCGTTCGGGATCGTCTTCGCGAACATGACCACGCGCCAGATGTCGTCGACGGTCAGCCGCTCGCCGAAGTTCTCCATGGCCGTACCGGGCCAGCCGCGGAGGACACGGTAGTAGAAGTCGCCGGGCGACGTGTCGCCGCCGCAGCACTGGTCGTCGGCGTCGTCGAAGGGCAGGGGTGTGGGCGAGAGGAAGCGGGCCGCCGGGCCCTTGCCGTCGCCGGCGAGACCGTGACAGCCGACGCAGCGCTGCTGGAAGATCTGCTTGCCGCGGAGCAGGTTCCCCTCCGTAACCGGAAGCGCATTCGACGAGAGCCAGTAGCTGCGGTCGATCTGCGCGAGGTTCGGCGCCTCCTCGAGTTGGTTCTCCGGCGGCTCGATCTCCCTGGCCTCGAGCGGCTTATTGTGAGCGCCCTGGAAGCCCCTGTAGGGCTCGGGGAAGCCCTGGATGGTCAGGACGACATGCTTCGCGTACAGCTGCCCGGCGTAGCGCAGCAGCCCGGACTTGCCGCTGCGCTCCTCCGTGAACGCGACGAGCTGCTCGACCTGGTTGTCCGAGAAGAGCGACTTGAGTGAGGGCATGAGCGACAGCGGATCGATGAAGCGCGGGTTCCAGAAGTGCGCGCGATGCCAATCGTCCGGGTGCCAGCCGGCGTCCTGCGAGAGGTCGGGCCCGGTGCGCTCGGTCCCGAGCAGGTTCGGCGACTGGTCGCTGCCGTAGAAATCGCCGGGCTCGGAGACCTTCGGGTACAGGAAGTAGAGGGCGTAGCGAACGTCCTGCGGCCGCGAGTACCCGGAGTGGCAGACATAGCAGCCGTTCTCGGCGAAGAGCTCGCGCCCCTCCTTGGCCTGGCTGGAGAGCGGCGCCCAGTCGCTCGAGACAGGCGGGTCGAAGGTGTGGATCGGCAGCCAGACGACGACGAAGACGACCGCGAAGAACGCGATCAGCCCGCCGAGACCGGCGAGGAGCGGCGTCATCAGCATCCGCTCCCGCGGATGCGCAGCCCATCCACGCGGAACCCGCGGCTGAGTCTCGTCGGCGCGCCGCTCGTCCATCGCCTATCCCGTCAGCGGAGGAGCCACCGCCTCCGCAACTCGGAAGGTCTCGCGCCGGCGACGCTCGTGCGTGTCCGTGAAGATCGTCATGCCGACGTTGACGATCTGCACGATCCCGGAGATCACGATCATCGCCCCGAACATGCCGCGCGCGATGAAGTACGCATGGAGCTGCGGCAGCACGTTCACCTCGGGAATGCCCTGCGCCCAGCTGAACCCCTGCTGGAACCCCGCGAGCGTGAGGACGCTGAAGAACCCGGTGAAGCCCACGGTCACGAGCCAGAACTGCCACTCGGTGAGGCTGCGGCTCCAGAGCGGGCGCGCGTAGACCTGGGCGACGATGTAGTCGATCACGCCCATGCCGAGGATCGTGAAGGCGCCCAGCAGGGCGAGGTGCGCATGCGCGACGACGAAGTTCGTGAAGTGCGTGAGCCGGTTGAAGGGTTGGAGCGCCTCGAACGCGCCCTGGATGTTCACCAGCCAGTAGAAGAAGAACGCGGTCAGCGTGAAGCGGAGGGGCAGGTTCGTGAAGAACTTGTCCCAGTTGCCCTTCATCGTTCCCAGGATGTTGATCGTGAACGCGAAGACGGGGATCAGGAGCGACCACGAAGAGACCGTTGCGATCGTCTTCAGCCAGGCCGGGGTCGGCGACTGGAGCAGGTGGTGGTGGCCGACGCCCGTGTAGAAGAACGCGATCCCCCAGAAGCTGACGAGCGAGAGCGAGTAGCTGTAGAGCGGCGTGTTCGTGATCCGTGGGACGAGATAGAGCGTGATGGCGACCAGCATCGGCGTGAGCCAGAGGCCGAAGAGGTTGTGGGAGTACCACCAGTTGAGGATCGCGTCCGACAGACTGTTCTCGAGCGCGCCAGAGGGGGCGCCCCAGATGTCCCCAGGCCGCCAGATGACGTTCCCGATCGCGTAGTCGACGGCGAGCCAGATCGGGCTGGCGATGAACCACCAGACGGTGACGTAGATCGGCCGGATCGTCCGCAGCTGGACGGTGGCCAGGATATTGAAGATGTTCGCGCACCAGATGACGAGCAGGACGATGTCGAGCGGCCAGATCAGCTCTCCGTACTCGCGGCCCTGGCTGTGCCCGGTGAGCAGCCCGATCGTGCCGAGCACCATCAAGAGGTTCCACGCCCAGGCGCACCAGACGCCGAGCCGCTCGCTCCACATGCCCCGCGTCCCGCAGAGCCGCGGCAGCATGTAGAAGAGCGCGCCGAAGTACATCATCGACAGCCAGGCGAGGATCACGCCGTCCACGTGGCTCTGCCTGACGCGGCTGAACGAGAGCCACGAAATGCCGCCGAAGGCGTCGGGGCTGACGAACTCGGTCGAGAGGACGAGCCCGAAGAGATCGACGACCGTCAGCCAGATGACCGAAGAGATGAGCCAGTGCTTGGCGGCCCGATCCGGAAACGGCGACGCTCGCGTCGCCCGCTCCGTCAGGGGTGCGGGGGCTTCCCCCGGCTCGCGCTCGAACGTGCGCTCGCCCATGCCGCGCCGACCGTACGCCGTCTCGCAGACGAAGTCTCGATAGATGACAAAACTGTCATTTGCCTGTCATTTGCAGGTCATCCGGGTTAGGGTCCCGTGGGCGCCGATGCAGATCCTCGTCATCGAGGACGAGCCCCGAATCCTGGCTTTCCTCGCTCGCGGCCTGGAGGCGGAGGGATTCCGCGTCGATTGCGCTGGGAGCGGCCCGGATGGGCTCCAACAGGCCCTCTCGCACAAGTACGACGCCGTCTTGCTGGATCTCCTCCTGCCGGGCCTCGACGGCCTGAGCGTCCTACGCGAGTTTCAGCGGCGGTGGCCAGAGCTGCCCGTCGTCATCGTCTCGGCCCGTTCGGACCTGCCCACGAAGCTGCGGGGCTTCGGGCTGGGCGCCTGCGACTATCTGGCGAAGCCCTTCTCGTTCGACGAGCTCGTCGCGCGATTGCGCGTACAGCTGCGCCGGCGAGGCGGCAGGACCGATGACGGCGTGATGCGGGTCGGCGCCTTGACGCTCGACCTCGCGCGGCGGCAGGCGCAGCTCGGAGGGCTCGTGACAGACCTCTCCGACCGCGAGTTCCGGCTGCTCCACCACCTCGTCGAGCATGCGGGCGAGGTCGTCAGCCGGGAGCGACTCCTTTCCGAGGTGTGGGGATACCACTTCGACCCCGGCTCGAACGTCGTCGACGTCTGTGTCCGCCGGCTGCGCAAGAAGCTGGGCGCGCAGGCCCCGATCGAGACCGTCCGACATGCGGGTTATCGAGTCGCGGCCTAGGGGCGGTTGGTAATGAGGTCAATCGGTTCGACCCGTCGTTTCAGGGCGATCGAGGTCGCCTGGTTCGCGTTCGCTCTCGCGAACGTCGCCGCGATGGCTGTCTGGCCGACCTGGGAGACGATCCCGTTCCACTTCATCTGGGTCAGCCTGACTCTGCTCTACGGGTTTCGCATCTGGCGGCCGGCGGCGACGTCGATCGTCCTCGTGCTCGTTGCCGCGGCCACCGGCTTTCTGATCCTCGCCGACGCCGCTAAGGGGACACAGCCGTGGGGCGAGCTCTTCGAGGTGCCGCTCATGTCGGCCATGTTCCTTGCCATGGTCTGGCACGCGCGTCGCCGGCAGGAGGCCCTGCGCGCAATCGAGCGCCAAGCCGAGGAGCGTGCCTCACTGCTCGAGCGCCAGGAGCATTTCCTCCACGACGTCTCGCACGAGCTGCGCACACCGGTCACGATCGCGCGCGGGCATCTGGAGCTGCTGCGCCGCGGGGCCTCCGTGCCCACACCGGAGATCGAGGTCGCCTTCGACGAGCTCGGCCGGATCGAGCGCATCGTCGAACGGCTGCTCCTGCTCGCCAAGACCGATCACCCAGGGTTCGTCGTGCCTGCCGAGATCGACGTCGAACCCTTTCTCGAGGAGGTCTTCATGCGGTGGTCGGAGGTCGCCCCGCGCGCCTGGCGGCTCGGTCACGTCCCGGCCGGTGTGCTTCGCGCCGACCCGGAGGCGCTACGCATCGCACTCGATGCGCTCCTCGAGAACGCCGTCAAGCACACGAGGGGCGCGGAGGGCATCGAGCTCCGTGCGCAGGGCCGCGGCAGGCACCTCCTGATCGAGGTGGCCGACAAGGGTTGCGGCGTCCCCCCTGAGGCTCTCACTCGCATTTTCGAGCGCTTCGCGCGCGCGGACGCCGCACGCACGCGCTCGCAGGGCGGAGTCGGGCTCGGTCTCGCCATCGTCGACGCCATCGCGAAGGCGCACGGAGGCACGTGCACCGTCAGGGCTGCGCGCAACGGCTCGACGTTCTCCCTCAGGCTGCCGGGGTTTTCGGCGGCACGCCAACCCGCGCTCGAGCCGGCCCGCGAAGAAGCAACCGCCCCGGGGCGCTAGGCGGCTCGGGGAGCAGACACGGCACGCCGGGGTGGGATCCGGTAGCCGTGGTCCTCGCAGAGGCTTCCGGGCGACTCCTCGGTCAGCGCGTCGCAGTACCCCTTGCCGTACGCCGCGCGCATGAAGGCCGCGACGACGTCGAGGTTCCATTCCTGGACGTCGGCCGCCTCACGCCAGAGGTCGGTCAGGCGCAGGTCGATGTCGAGCTCCAGAAGGTCGATTCGGGACGGGCGCTTTCCCATGGCGATAAGCGTAGGACCCGCGTCGGACAACACCTCAAATCTGACTTTGCAACAGACTGTTGCAAAGTCACTCGGAGGCCGCCGCGATAGCGTTGGGCCGGTGGGAACGCTGCGCTTCGGCCCGGCCCGAGTACCCTCGCGAGAATCGCCGGAGGCCGCCGTCGCACTCCTGGTCGAGCGTGGGTACAGCGCCTGCGAGATCGACTTCGAGAGCGGTTTCTGGATGGACTACCCCTGGGCGGAGCAGTTCGGGAAGCTCGCGCGGCGGCGACGGATCGCGCTCTCGCTGCACGCCCCGATCGCGGGATTCATGGGGCATGTCGAGCGCGACAAGAAGTACCGCATGGCCGTGGGCATGCTCGACCACTCGGCCGGCATCGCTGCCGCGTGTGGCGCGGAGCTCGTCGTCTTCCACCCGGGGTTCCTGCTCGGCCGCACGCGCAAGCGCGCGCTCGCCCAGGTCGTCCAGCAGCTCGCCGACCTGCGGGCGCGGCTCGAGGCCAAGGGCCGCGCAGTCCCCTTTGGAGTCGAGATCATGGGCCGAGTCCGCGAGCTCGGGAGCGCCGAGGACGTGTTCGCGATCTCCGCGCAGCTGCCGTGGGTCCGGCCGGTGATCGACTTCGCGCACCTCCATGCCGTAACCGACGGCGGGTTCACGACGACGAAGGCCTTCCGCGGCGTCCTCTCGCTCGCGAACGGGCTGCTACCGCGCGGCGTGCCCTTCCACGTCCATTTCTCCGACATCGCCTTCGCCAACCGCAACGAGACGAAGCACCTGCCCTACGGAGAGGGCACGCTACGGGCCGAGCCGCTCGGGAAGGCGCTCGCCCACTTTGCCCGCCCGGCGACGGTGATCACCGAGTCGCCGGATGAGGCGTCACATCAGGCTGTTCGAGCGGCGCTCTTCGGGGCGGCGGGGAAGAGCTCGGCGCGCCGCTCATCGACGCGGTCGGCCTCGTCCTCGCGCCCGCGCTCGCGCAGGAACTGAGCGAGCGGCTGCAGCACCTCGTACTCGTGCTCGCGGAAGTCCGTGCCGGATACCGTGTCGACAGCCGCGCGGAGGAGCTCCTCGGCTTCCCCGTCGCGGCCCTGCGCCGCGCGAACCATGCCGAGTGAAGCTGCAGTCGTCGCGCGCGATGTGACGTCCAGCGGACCGACCGTCTCGCGGGAGTCGAGGGCGAAACGCTCTGCCTCCTCGACTCTGCCGCGCTCGAGCAGCAGCTCCGCCAGGCCGCGCTGACTCTCGCAGAGCGCCGCCCGGTCCCCGAGTGGCTTGAGCAGACGGATCGACTCCCGGAAGCGCTTCTCGGCCTTCACCAGATCGCCGCTCCACCGGGAGGCCCACGCACCGAGGTTCAGTGCGCGAGCGACAGCCCAGACGGCACCGGCCTCCGAGAACAGCCGCTCGGCTTCCGCGGCGGCCTCCTCGGCCTGCTCCAGACGCCCCCGCAGGAGGTAGATGCGGGTCCACGTGAGGAAGACGCGGCCGCGGCTGGCGATCGCACCACTCTGCTCGGCCAGTTCGAGCGCCTCCGCAAGCAGCGCCTCGGCCTCGTCGAGCTCCAGCCTCGCCCGGTGCGTCTCGGCTTGCGTGAGGACGGCAGTGCTCTCGAGATCCTTTCGCCCGGCTGCGCGCGCCGCAGCCAGCTCCTCGCTCAGGTAGTGCTCGGCGTCGGTCAGGTCGCCCACCCAGTAGGCGGCGTTCCAGGCCACCCGAAGGGCGTCGAAGCGGGCGGCTGCATCGGTCGCGTCGAGCGCGGAGAGCGCCTGCCCGGCGAGCTCGCGGGCGCGCTGCGGATCGGCCTCCCGTATGAGAACCGTGTCGGCAAGGGCCGTCAAGGCCCGGCCTTCGAGCCCTCGGTGGTCTGCACGCACGGCCTCGTCGCGCACGGCCTCCATCTCGCGGGCGACCGCGGGCAGATCGTCGAGGCGCCAGGCGGCCTTCGCGGCGAGGTAGCGGCGCTCGAGCGTCGGCTCGAGCTCCACGGCTCGCAGGAACGAGTGGCGCGCCGCCTGGTTCGCCTCGCGGGCGAGGGCGCGCCGACCCGCCTCCTGCAGCGTGGCGGCGGCTTCCTGTGCGAGCTGAGCTGGAGGCGCGCCGTCGAGCTCGGCCAGCAGCGACGCCGCCTGTTCGAGGTGGTAGGCCCGGATCTCGAGCAGCTCCTCCCCAGCTCGTTCGCCCAGCCACCCGGCGAAGCGCGCGTGGTGGGTAGCCCGCGCCGACTTCGAGAGACTCGAGTAGGCGACGTCCCGGATGAGGACGTGCTTGAAGCGATACGCAGTCTCGTTCGAGAGCGAGGAGCGCGACTCGCCGACGACGAGGTCGCGTAGCAGCAGGTCCTCGACGGCCCCCTTCACATCGTCGCTCACAGAGAGGTGCTCGAGCGCACCGGCCCAGAAGCTACGGCCGATCACCGAGGCCCGTTGGAGGACGGCCTTCGACGGAGCCTCGAGCCGGTCGATGCGTGCGGCGATCAGAGCCTGAAGCGTGTCCGGAATCCCCGCGGCTGCCTCCTCCTCGCCGCACTCCGCCAGGTTGAGCATGACCTCCTCGAGGAAGAGCGGATTGCCTTCGGTCTTTTCGAGGAGCGCGCGCCGCGTCTCCGGCGAGATGCTCCCGTCCTGGCTGAGCGCGTCGATCAGCTGCTCGCTGTCCTCCTCCCCGAGCGGCTCGAGCTCGATCGACGTCGCACGCAGGCGGCCACCGCCCCAATCGGAGCGCACGTCGAGGAGCTCCGGCCGAGCGAGGCAGAGAATCAAGAGCGAGCCGTCGCGCACCCCGGCGGTCATGTGCTCGATCAGCTCGAGGAGCGGCTCCTCAGCCCAGTGAATGTCCTCGAAGACGAGGATCAGGGGCTGAGTCTGGGCCATCAGCTGCGCCCATTCGCGCGCTGCCCACGAGATCTCTTGCTGGCTGCGCTCGCCGTGGACGGCTTCGAGGACGCCCGTCGCCAGGCCGAGCAGGTCGGCGACGGCGTCCGCAGGGCAGCACTCGCGGAGCTTCTCGATGGCCACGTCGAGCGGATCGTCGTCGGCGATGTCGGCAGCGCCCTTGACCATCTCGGCGAGCGGCCAATAGGTGATGCTCTCCCCGTAGGGGAGGCAGCGGCCCGCGAGGATGGTCGTTCCCTCGAGCGTGGCGAGGAACTCGTTGGTGAGGCGGCTCTTGCCGACTCCCGGCTCCCCGTAGACCGTGAAGAGATGGGCGCGGCGGTCTCGCACAGCGCGGGCGAAGGTGTTCTCGAGCAGCTCGAGCTCGTGATCGCGTCCGACGAGCGGCGTGACCGCGACGCGGGCGGGTGAACGCCCGTCCGCGCTGACTGCCGCCCACGCCCAAACAGGCTCGTCGCGTCCACGCACGTCGACCGGGCCGACCTCGTCGACTTCGACGTGGCCGAGCGTCAGCCTATGCGCCGCGGGGCCCACCAGGATCTGCCCCGGCTCGGCCGCCTGCTGCAGGCGGGCCGCGAGATTGACGGCGTCGCCGGTGGCGAAGGTCGAGGCCGTGTCCTCGGTGACGACCTCGCCGGACTCGATCCCCATCCGCATCTGCAACTCGGTGTCGGTCGCAGTTCCGCGCACCGCGAGGGCGGCGCGGATCGCACGCTCGGCGTCGTCCTCGTGCGCCGTTGGGACGCCGAAGGCGGCCATGACCGCGTCGCCCGCGAACTTCTCCACGGTGCCGCCGTGCTTCTCGATGCAGTCCGAGACGTGATCGAAGAACTGCGTTACACGCCGTCGCACGACCTCCGGGTCGCTCGCAGCGACAAGCGACGTCGAGTCGACGAGATCGACGAACAGGACCGTGGCGAGCTTGCGTTCCAAGGGTCCAATTGTAGAAACGCAGCAAGGGGCCACATGCTTCCTGCGGCTCGACTGACTCGTCAATCAGGTTTCGGCAGGTTTCGTCTCGGGAATGCGTCGCTCGACCCCCGTCCTCTTGGAGAGAAGGAGGTGAATCTGCGGCCAATCGCTGTCGGAATGACGTGGGGCATTGGTGCCTCGAGGCACCCAACCTTAGGGAGCTGAAATGAAGAAGCGATTGCTCATTGCCCTGCTTGCGGTTTCCGTCGCGAGCCTAGTCATCGGAGGCGGCCAGGCGCTGGGCGATGCCCCGCCAGGCCCCTACTTCAACGGCTTCGAGACCAACACCTCGGGCTGGTTCAACAACAGCGGCGCGACGATCACGCGAGTGCCGTCGGGTTACCCGAGCGGCTACGCGAACGGGATTTCCTCAGCTTCGGGGAGCTATCACGCCCGGCTGGGAATTGACCCGAGCCCCGACTCCTGTGTCTTCGGAGGTGGGGTGGCGTCGATCTTCTACGGCCCGTACACGAACTGGGGTGGCTATAGCTCGATCTTCCCCACGGGCGGATACATGACGCGCGTCGACATCTACCTCGATGTCCCGTATGCACTAGTACATCCCGACACACGCTTCGACTGGTCGTCGGCGATCAACACTCCGAGCGGCAGTCATCGACGCGACTTCGTCTTCAACGTCGGCACCGACCCGCTCGGCTTTGTGATGTCCGGTGGGAACAACGCTAACCGCTGTGGTGCGAATCCAGCCGACCCAGGACATGCGCCGATCCACATCTCGACTTCCGGCTGGTACACCTTCGAGCACGCGTTCACCGGGGTCGCGGGTGGCCCGCTTGTCGTCTTCATGTCGGTAATCGACAAGTCGACGAACGCCGTCCTCGGCACGTGGATGCGCAGCGACCCTTCCGACATCATCGGCGTCACGGTTGGCGGGAATCGTTACGGCTGGTTCGTCCAGAACGAGTTCGACGAGCTCGCGATCGACAACAGCCAACGAACGGGCATCGTCAGCACACCCGGCTGCGAGATCACGATCAACAACGGCGGCAGGATCACCGCGCTCAATACGGACACGGCGACCTTCGGCGGCATCGCGAGGGTCTCGAGCTCGGGAGCGACCTCCGGCAACGAGGAGTATCAGGATCACGGCCCGTTCCAACCGTTGAGCGTGCACGCCCTGACCGTGCAGGCAGTCATCTGCAGCGATGACCGGACCTCGGCCGAGATCTACGGCCAGGCGAGCGTCGACGGCACGGGCCAGTACGAGTACCGGATCAGCGTGCAGGACGGGGGCGAGCCGGGGACCAGCGATACGTACGGGATCATCGTCCCGGGCGTCGGCTATGCCTCAGGCGATCAGCAACTCGAAGGAGGCAACGTCCAGATCCGCTAGGCGAATTGTCCCGAAAAGCAGTAAGCGGGGGCCGGGCCGGAGCTTCCGACCCGGCCCCCATTCGAAGCCGTTAAGGGATCCCAAGGTCGCTGCGCGCGACGGTTGCCAGCACCTGCTGTTGGTAGTAGATCCGTCCCTGGTTGCCGTCGCCGTACACGTTCGACGGGTAGTGGGTCGAGACCATCAGCGCGTAGACGTTCTCCCCGGACATCGCGAAGCCGAAGTAGTCGCCGATGAACGCGTTCCTTACGCACGGGTCCGAGTGACCCGCGCACGCCATCTGATCGATGCCCCCGATCGTCTGATCGGGCTGCTCAGGATCCCACGTGAACCGGGAGATCCGGACGTTGTCCCCGATCCTCTGCACGGTGGCGCCGTCGTCTCGATATGCCTGAAGCGACGTGTCGATGCAGAAATTCGTCCGGCCAACGTCCTGCGGGCGGATCGACGGGCCGCCCGGGCACGCCGCGCGCCGGTCGTAGAACGCGACCGCGACCGCCCCGCCGGGTCCCTGTGCGACCGACGGCTGGAATTGGTCATTCGCGAGGTAGTCGGTGTTGTCGTTCACCCGAACCGGCGTTGACCAGTGGAAGCCGTAGTCGGTGGAGTAGGTGAACTTGACGTCGAACTGGCTGCCGTCCCAGTCCTCGTACGTCAGGTAGAGGTGGCCGGGGTACGTCTGGCTCGCAACGAAATGCTCCGCGATCCCGTCCCTGAACGTTGTGTTCGGTAGGCAGCAGGTGGGGATGATCCCGACCGGAGCGACCGGGATGAACGGGCCGAAGCTCTCGCCGTCGTCGATCGAGCGCGCCACGTAGATCGTCCCCGAGGAGACGATCGAGACGTAGACGTAGCCCGCGGCGTCCACGGCCGGGTAGACGTACTCGTTCAGCGGCCCCGTTTGGTTCGGGTCGGTGATCGTGGCCGCCCTGGCGAACGTCTGACCCCGGTCACGCGACACGGCGAAGCGGATCTTCGCCGTGTTTCCGTTGTAGATCGTCCAGGCCGCGTAGACGTGATCCTGGTTGACGTTGCCGAAGACGTGGTTGACCGCCACCCACTGCTTGTCCTGGACATGGCCGAACTGCTTGGCCGAAGGGTTCCCCGAGTTCTCGAGGTGCCGGCCGCCGTTGCCCTTGATCCAGGTCTGCCCCATATTGTCCGAGTAGACGACGTCGATCGCGCCGTCGGGGTGGAGCTTCGTCCCATCCCAGAACGCGTTGAACGGGAGCATCGTCTGGTAGACGCGGCCCCTCGTGTCGAAATCGACGTTCGGGTCGGTCGTGTTCGTCCAGCTCGGCGGCATCTCCTGCGTCCCCGTCGAGACGCAGTCGTAGCCCTCGATCTGCTTGTTGTCGGCAGGCGTGCCGTTCGGGATCCGGTACGAGCCCAGATAGAACATGTAGAAGGTGCAGCTTGCGACCTCGTTCGTGAAGGGCACGGTCGACGTCCAACTTCCCGCAGAGGCGCTCGCCGCGCAGGCGAGCGCGATTGCCGCAGTCAATGCAGCGCTGACTGTCTTCACGCTTTCCCCCCTTCCTTTCGAAACGGCGCTCTTCCTATCACATCGTTCGCCGCCCGACCGAGAGCGCTGTTGCGACCGGGGTAGCATCCGCGCGGTGCTCGACCCGAAGGTCTTCAAGGCGTACGACGTACGTGGCATCTATCCCACTGAGTTGGACGAGGAGGGCGGCTATGCGATAGGCCGGGCCTACGTCGAGCAGTTCGAGCCGCGGAAGATTGCCGTCGGGCGGGACATGCGCCTCTCGGGGCCGACCATGTCGAAGGCGGTCACCGAGGGAGCGGCGGACGGCGGCGCCGAGGTGCTCGACCTCGGGCTCATCGGCACGGAGATGCTCTACTTCGCGGTCGGCGAGCTGGGCCTCGACGGCGGCATCGTCGTCACCGCCTCGCACAACCCGAAGGAGTACACCGGCATGAAGATCGTGCGCCGCGGCGCCCTGCCGGTCGGCGGCGAATCGGGCCTGCTGGAGATCCGCGACCGGGCCCTGGCCGGTTTCGACACGTCTGGGGGTCAGACCCCGGGACAGGTCCAGGAGGAAGATGTCTGGCCGGCTTACGTCGAGCGGGTCTTGTCCTTCATCGACCCGGCCGCGGTGAAGCCGCTCCGCGTGGTGATCGACGCGGCGAACGGGATGGCCGGCGTCATGCTGCCGCCGGTCCTCGAGCGACTGCCGATCGACGCCGTCCGCTATTTCTTCGAGCCCGACGGGAGCTTCCCGAACCACGAGCCGAACCCGCTGCTCCCCGAGAATCGGGAGTACATCGTCGGCAAGGTGCTCGAGGACGGTTCTGAGCTCGGAGTCGCCTTCGACGGCGACGCCGACCGATGCTTCTTCGTCGACGACACGGGCGAGTTCGTCCCCGGCGACTTCGTGACCGCGCTCCTCGCGGAGCTGATGCTCGAGAGGCATCCGGGCGCGAAGATCATCTACGACGTGCGCGCCAGCTGGGCGGTGCCGGACACGATCGAGCGCCTGGGCGGCATCCCGCTCGTGAACCGCGTCGGCCACGCCTTCATCAAGCACCGTATGCGCCAGGAGGACGCCGTCTTCGCCGGCGAAGTCTCCGGGCACTACTACTTCCGCGACTTCTCGCAGGCTGACTCGGGCGTGATCCCTTTCCTGCTCGTGCTCGGGCTCGTCTCGAAGCGCGGCGAGAAGCTCTCGCAGATCCTCCGGCCCTTCCGCGAGCGCTACTTCCTCACGGGCGAGCTGAACATGCCCGTCCCCGACGTGGCCGTGAAGCTCCAGGAGCTGAAGGAACGCTTCGGCGGGGAGGGCTCGGTCTCCCATCTCGACGGGATCTCGGTCGAGGCCGCCGACTGGCACATGAACGTGCGACCCTCGAACACCGAGCCGCTGCTGCGGCTCAATCTCGAGGCGCGCTCGCGCGAGCTGATGGAGCGCAAGCGCGACGAGGTGCTCGGAGTGATCCGCGAATGATCGAGCTCGGCCACGCGACTGACCGGAAGCCGCCCTTCAAGTACGCGGCCTTCACGCGCGTCGGCTTCTCGGACACGGACGCGCAGGGCATCGTCTACTACGGGCGCTACCTCCCCTACTTCGACAGCGCGCGCGTCGAGTACCACCGCCACCTCGGGCTGCTGCCCGAGCACGCCGGCGAGCAGCAGTTCGTCATGCGCGCTTCGACCGTCGAGTACTTCGCGCCCGCGCGTTTCGACGATCTGATCGAGGTCTTCATCCGCCTGAAACGGATCGGCCGCACAAGCGCAATCTACGAGTGCGCCGCCTACCGCGTCTCAGACGACGTGTTGATGGTGACGGCCGAGCAGGCGCTTGTCCTCGTCGACCTCGAGAGGCGACGCGCGAGTCCCATCCCTGACTGGTACCGCGAAGCTATCCGAGCGTTCGAGGGCGAGGAGATCGAGACGTGAGCGACTACCGCGGCGCGCTCGAGGCAGTCGACCGGATCCTCAACCGCGGCGGTGAGGCCGACGACGTCCTGCGGGCAGTCGTCGAGCTCCTGCACGACCGCTTCGAGCACTACTCCTGGGTCGGGATCTACCTCGTCGACGGAGAAGAGCTCGTCCTCGGGCCATGGAGCGGCCCAGAAGCGACCGAGCACGTGCGGATCCCGATCGGCGCCGGGATCTGCGGCGCAGCCGCCGCGAGTGGGCGAACGGAGGTCGTCGACGACGTGAATGCCGACTCGCGCTATCTCGCCTGCTTCGTGTCCACGCGCTCGGAGATCGTCGCCCCGATCTCGTACAGGGGACGCGTCGTGGGCGAGATCGACATCGACTCGGATGAGCCGGCCGCGTTCGCCGAGGCCGACAGCGAGTTCCTCGAAAGGGTGGCGCTGCTGATCTCGCCTCACTGCCTCGTCGCCTGGGACACGGGCGGCGAGCGCTGGGCGCCCTAAGAGTTTCAGACGAACGCGAGGGGAAGAGCCGCGGCGCCCCGGTCGCTCGTCCTCGGAGCGACCGGGCGCCGCAGGCTTGCCCTCCCCCCTTTCTCGTTGTAGGCGGACCCCCCGGAATGTCTATCCCTCGTTCGAGTTACCTCGCGCGTTCGGGGGATGATCCCTCGTCCGAGGGATTCCTCGCGTTTAGGCTGTGCACCCTGTGCGCGTCCACGTGATCAGCGACATGGAGGGCATCGGAGGCATCGTCAAGGGAGAGCAGACGAACGCCGGGAAGCCGATGTTCGAGGAAGGCCGGAAGCTCTACACCGAGGAAATCAACGCAGCCGTCCGGGGGGCGAAGGCGGCGGGGGCTACCGAGATCGTCGTCATGGACTGCCACGGCGCGGGCGAGGGCTATACGTTCAACTCGCTGATCCCGGAGGATCTCGACCCGGCCTGCGAATACGTCGTCCAGGAGGAGTGGACCGGCTACACAGAGTTCCTGGAGCAGGGTTGCGACGCGGCGCTCTTCGTCGGCATGCACGCGATGGCGGGAACGCGCGGAGGCGTCCTCAACCACACCGTGTCGGGCTCCGAGTGGCAGAACCTCTGGTTCAACGGAACACGAGTCGGCGAGACGGGGATCAACGCGGCCTTGTGCGGGACTTGGGGCTGCCCGGTTCTGCTCGTGACCGGGGACAACGCGGTCTGCAGGGAAGCCGCTGAGCTGCTCGGAAGCGGCCTCAGGACCGTCGCCGTCAAGCAGGGGCTCGGAGGGCGGAGCGCGCGCATGCTCCCGCCTGCCCGCGCGCGTGAGTTGATCGAGGACGGAGCGCAGAAGGCACTGGCCGACCTGAGCGCCGTCGCGCCCTATGACCCCGGAAAGCCCTGCGAGATCAAGGTCGAGTACATAACGACGACGCCGCCGCAGAAGCTGCGCTTTCAGTCAGAGATCGAGCTTCTCGACGATCGGACGATCGTCTCCCGCGCCGACGACTGGTGGACGGCGTGGAAGCAGTTCTTCTTCGCCGCCTGAGCTAACGGCGAACGGCAAGGATCGCGGCTGTCGTCGGCGTGGTAAGCAGCTCGACCGCGACGAGATCGGCGTTGTCGAGCCAGAACTCGCGGGCCGGGTCGGGACGGCCCCTCCACTCCTCCGGCCAGAGCGCTTCAGGCGTGAGGTCGTCGATCACGACCGTGCCGCCAGGCGCGACGAGCTCCAGCGCCCGCGAGCCCTCTGCTCCTACCTCCTCCGCAGGGAGGCGCTTCCAGGCGCCCCCGTCGAAGAAGAGAAGGTCGAAGGGCGCCTCGGGCGGCAGGAGGTCATGCCAGTCGCCCTCGAGCACGCGCACGTTCGGATGCTCCGCGAAGAGCCGAGCCGCAGCAGCGGCACGGTCGGCATCGAGCTCGACAGTGACGAAGGACGCTTCGGGCCCGAGCGCATCGACGACCCAGGCCGAGCCGACACCGACCCCGGTGCCGATCTCGGCGAAGCGCCCCCGCGGCCGCTCCGCGACGAGGACGGCCAGCAACCGGCCGATCTCGGGGATCGAAGACGGCTCGAAGCGCATCGCCGTCGCGAGCGCCTGAGCGCGGTGGACGAGCGCCGGGGCCTCTACGAGGGCGTGACTCGGTAGGCGTCGAACACGGCCTCGACGTTGCGCAAGGAGGTGAGCAGCGTCCGTAGCGACTTCACGTCGCCGAGCTCGGCCGTGTACCAGTTCTTCGCCAGCTGGTCCTCGACGGTGCCCCCGTAGGAGACGATGTTCGCGCCGTGCTCGGCGAAGGTGCGCGCGACGTCCTCGAGGAGTCGCGGCCGGTCCCAGGCGTCCACGGCGATCTGAACGCGGAAGCTCTTCGTCGAGCCGCCGTCCCAGGCGACCTCGGTGAAGCGCTCGGGATTTCGCATCAGCGTCTTCACGTTCGGGCAGTCCTGGCGGTGGATCGTGATCCCCTTGCCGAGCGAGATGTAGCCGACGACCTCGTCGCTCGGCACCGGCGTGCAGCACTTGGCGAGCCGGACGAGCACGTCCTCCACGCCCTGGACGGTGATGCCGACATCCCCGCTCGAGGTGGTGAGGGTCTTCGGCTTGAGCGGAACAGCCTCTTCCTCGGCGACCTCCGACGTCTTCAGCCGCGTCAGGACCTTCTTGACGATCTGGCCCGCCTGAAGCTTCCCCGAGCCGAGCGCGAGGTAGAAGTCCTCGGCCTTCTTGAAGCCGGTCTCGCGGATCACCTGCGCGAGCACGGCCGAGCCGGCGACCTTGCGGTACGGCAGCTTCTGCGCCTTCAGCGCCTGCTCGAGCGCCTCACGGCCCTTCTGCTCGGTGTCCTCGCGTGTCTCGCGCGAGAACCACTGGCGGATCTTGTTCCGGGCCCGCGAGGAGCGCGCCACCGTCATCCAGTCGCGCGAAGGCCCGCGGCCGCCCTTCGACGTCAGGATCTCGACGAAGTCGCCGCTGCGCAGCGTGTAGTGGAGCGGGACGATGCGCCCGTTCACCTTGGCCCCGACGGTGCGGTGCCCGACGTCGGTGTGCACGGCGTAGGCGAAGTCGATCGGCGTCGAGCCGGCCGGCAGCGTCTTCACCTCTCCCTTGGGCGTGAAGAGATAGACCTCGTCGTCGAACAGGTCGGTGCGGAAGCTCTTCAGGAACTCGCGCGGATCGGTCTCGTCCTGGCCCCATTCCATGAGCTGCTTGACCCAGGCGAGCCAGTCCTCGTCCGCGGGCCGCTTGCCGTCGCCGCGCTTGTAGAGCCAGTGCGCCGCGATGCCCAGCTCGGCCTCGCGGTGCATGTCGCGGGTGCGGATCTGGATCTCGAGCGGGCTGCCCTGAGGCCCGATCACGGTCGTGTGCAGGGCCCGGTACCCGTTGAACTTGGGCATCGCGACGTAGTCCTTGAAGCGGCCCGGCATCGGCTTCCAGAGCGAGTGGATGAGACCGAGCGCGCCGTAGCAGTCGCGAGTCCCCTCGTCGGCCGAGCGCTCGACGATGACGCGCATGGCCGTCAAGTCGTAGATCTCGTTGAACTCGCGGCCCTTCTTGGCCATCTTGTCGTAGATCGCGTACGAGTGCTTCGCGCGACCGGAGATCTCGGCCGGGATGGCGACCTTGTCGAGCTCCTTCTGGAGGACGAGCTTCGCTTCGTTCACGTGCTCTTCGCGGTCGGCGCGCCGCTCGGCGACCATCGCTTCGATCTCGGCGTACTTGCGCGGATGGAGAGCCTGGAAGGAAAGATCCTCGAGCTCCCACTTGAGCTTGTGGATCCCGAGGCGGTGCGCGAGCGGCGCGTAGACGTCGAGTGTCTCGCGGGCCTTCTGCACCTGCTTCTGGCGCCCGAGGTACTCGAGCGTGCGCATGTTGTGGAGCCGGTCGGCGAGCTTGATGAGGATGACCCGCACGTCGTGGGCCATCGCCACGATCATCTTCCGGTAGTTCTCGGCCTCGGCGTGCTCGCGGCTCTGGAACTGGATCCGCGTCAGCTTCGTGACGCCCTCGACGAGCTGTGCGATCTCTTCCCCGAACTCAGCGCGGACCTCGTCGATTACGACCTCGGTGTCCTCGACGACGTCGTGCAGGAGCGCTGCGGCGATCGTCTCGTCGTCGAGGCGCAGCTCGGCGCAGATCTTCGCCGCGCCGAAGGGGTGATGGATGAAATCCTCGCCCGAGCGGCGCTCCTGGCCCTCGTGCGCCCGCGACGCGAAGGAGAAAGCGCGGGCGAGCAGCTCGCGGTCGACCTGCGCGTTGTACGACGAGACCTCGGCGAGGAGCTCCTCGAAGAGATCTTCGTGGCGTTCGGGGGCTTCGACGAGGGTCATATTGAAATTGTAGTTAGGGGTCTCCTCTGCCGGCTTTACCCGCACCTCAAGGAGAGGACTCACCGTTCCGATACAGAACAGATGCCGGCTGTGCTCAAACGACGCCTCCGACAACGCCGTGCACTGGCGGGCCTTACGCGCCTACTCTTCGCGCTGACCGCCACCCGCTCGCTGAGAAGCCAGGCTGGGCTCCACACGAGCCGCCTGCGGCTCGGATAGCAAAAAGCCCCCTGAAACGGGCTCTAAGCCGCGCGCGGTAGCGCAGGCTCTTCGAGCAGCGTCCGGAACGCTTCCGACTCGAGCAGCGGCCTCCTGCCCCTGGTCTCGGCGCCGAGCCCAAGGTCGGCGAACACCTTCTGCGCCTCCGCCAGTCGTTCTGCAGGCTCGAGCTTCCACTGCTGGGCGAGCCACTCGCGCAGGCTCTCGTAGCCCTTGGGCGCGTCCAGGACCCGGCGCACGACGAGCTGCGGGGCGACCGTGCCGTTCCAGTGATTCTCCTCGAGCCGGAAGAGGACGTCGTAGCGGCCCTCTCGCCGGTACCGATCGACCTGCGCTCCGAGCCCGAAGGCGATCGCGCTCCCCGCGTCGCGGCCGCCCTCGTGGACGCGGAAGCGCAGGTGCTTGCCGTTGCCGACGGGCGCGAGGTCGCCCAGCTCGCACGACGGGAGCAGGAGAGTGACGCCGGGGTTGCCGAGGCCGAACGGGGCCAGGCGGCGCAGCTCCGAGCAGAGCTCCAGCGTCAGCTCGCGACCCGAGACGACCGCGTCGACCCTGGTCACCGCGCGGAGGTCGTCGTCGGTGAGCGCAGAATCCGCGTGGGCCGCAAAGGCCTCGGCAAAGGCCTCCACCTTGTCCGGCCGGATGGAGAGACCGGCCGCCGCTCGGTGCCCGCCGAAGCGCTCGAGGTGCGCTGCGCAGGCGGCAAGGCCGCCGTGCAGGTCGAAGGCTCCGGTCGAGCGGCCCGAGCCCTTCCACTCCTCCCCCGCGCCGGCAATCAGCACTACCGGCCGGTGGAAGCGCTCGACGAGCCGCGACGCGACGATCCCGATCACACCCTCGTGCCAGCCCTGGTCGGCGAGCACGTAGCCGCGCCGACGCTGCTGTGCCTCCGGCCAGCCCTCGACCTTTGCGAGCGCCTCCCGCAGGATCCGGTCCTCGACGCCCTGCCGCTCGCGATTCAGCTCTTCGAGCTGGTGCGCAAGGCGCCCGGCCTCGTCGGCGTCCTCCGTGAGCAGGAGCTCGAGCGCCGCGGCGGGGCGGGAAAGGCGGCCGGCAGCGTTTATGCGCGGCGCGAGCCGGAAGCCCACCGCACCCTCGTCGACCCGGGCGGGGTCGACACGCGCGGCCTTCATCAGCGCGCGTAGCCCCAGCTTCTGAGTCCGTGCGAGGCCGCGCAGGCCGGCCAGCGCGAGCGCACGGTTCTCGTCCACGAGCGGGACGACGTCGGAGATCGTGGCCAGAGCGACGAGGTCGAGATTGCGGGCGAGAGCATCGCTCCCCGGGCCGAGCAGCGCCTCGCCCAGCTTGTAGACGACCCCGGTCCCGCTGAGCTCGGGAAACGGATAGTTCGAGGGCCGCGTCGCAACCACCGGACAGTCGGGCAGCGCCTCACCGGGCCGGTGGTGGTCGGTGACAACGATCTCGAGCCCCTGCGCCCGGGCCTCGGCAACCTCCTCGACGGCGGTGATCCCGCAGTCGACGGTCAGGACGAGGCCACACCCTTCCTGCGCCAGGCGCGCAAGGGTCTCGCGCTGCACCCCATAGCCCTCCTCGAAGCGGCTCGGTAGATGCCACTCGACCTCGGCGCCCAGCTCGCGCAGGATCAGGACCGCCAGCGCCGTCGCGCAGATGCCGTCGGCGTCGTAGTCCCCGTGGACGCAGATGCGCTTGCCGGCGGCGATCGCCCCTTTGATCGCCTGTACGGCGCCGGCCATGTCTCCGAGCAGGAAGGGGTCGTGGCCCGGCAGCTCGCCGGCGAGGAAGGCCTGCGCCTCCTCGAGCCCGGCGTACCCGCGTCGGAGGAGGACGCGGGCGGTCGTCTCGCTGACGCCAAGGGCCTGTGCCAGCGCGCCCGCCTCGCCGTGCGGGCAGGGAGTAATTGTCCAATTGGACTCGAGCAAAGCCGAGCCAAGGTACGGAGAGGGTCGGACGGCGCGGGGCTATCCTTGGCCGGTGACAGTCGAGGCGAACTACTCCTCCGGCGAGGACTACATGGTCGAGTTCCTCGGCTATCGGTTCGCGTTCAACGCCGACGACTTCGAGCAGCGCGTGACCGCCTCGGCGGTAAGGCTCGGGCTGGTCCCGGGCAATGACCTCGACGAGGACGAGACGGCCGATCTCGTCGAGCTCGCGGCCGACGGGCGCATCGACGAGCCGCGCAGCTCGCTCGGCCGATATCTCGTGCGCCACTGGGAGCTGCTCTCGCTCGTGAAGGGCGAGTCGCTCGTCTACTGGCTACGGAAGCTCGTCTTCCGCGGCGCCTGGCTCGACCACCGCGTCAAGGAGGGCCTGTTGGACGTGGACTGGGACGAGCAGAACGGCGACTTCGGCTACCGCGACCCGCGCGGCGACCGCGCGCTCCTCGAGCTCGCGCCCGTTCCCTCCTGGCACGAGCTTCAGTTCAGGCGCTAGGGCCTCCCGCGGTGCTACCTTCTGGGTCCAGCCCAAGAAGGAAGAAACATGTCAGAGGGGGTCCTCTTGACGGCTGCGGTGGTGGTGCGCGAGGCGCGCGGCCTCGTGGTGACCGGCTGGTCCCAGGGTGCGCAGGCACGCGACGGCATGGGAGACGAGGTCGCCGCCTGGAGCGAGGACGCCCGTTCGTGGTCCGTGCTCGGCGCGCTCCTCGCCAGCTGGCACCACCACAACTTCGAGGGCCTGGACGCGGACGTCGTTGCGCATCTTGCCGACGCACGTGCGCTCGGGGACGCAACGGCGGCCCTCGGCGAGGTGCTTGGGACGGCTTCACTCGGGCAGTGGAACGACCAGCCGGGCCGCAGTCAGGCCGAGGCGATCGCCGCGTTCGACAGCGCACTGCTCCTCCTCGCGGACGACTAGCTCAGAGAGAACTCGACCCAGAGCGGATAGTGGTCGGAGATATGCCACGACAGGTCCTCGAGGCTGTGGTGGCCCTGGAGCTCCGGCACGAAGTCGAAGGTACCTGCGGCTGAGCAGGTCAAGGACAGCACGGGCCGATTCGCCGCGCCCTTCTCGAACCAGGCGATCTGGTCGTAGAAGTGACCCTTCCCCGGCTCGTCGAAGATCGTCCGGGACACGTCGTTCAGCTGCGGGGCCGGCGTCAGGCCGGTCGACGTGAACGCGTCGTAGAGGGGATCGCCGCTGCGGTCGATGTTGAAGTCGCCGAGTGCGATCAGGTTGTGGTTCCACTCTTCCTCCTGCTCGGCCCAGTTGGCCATCCAGTCGGCGATCGCGCCGAGCTCGGGAATGCGGTCCGCGGCCTGTTTGCCGTAGTCGACGTGGAGGGTGACGAGGATGAAGGTCTTCCCGCTCAGGGTGAAGCTGACGGCGTACGGAGTCCGCGCGAACTGCCGGTTGAAGGCGCCGGGCTTGATCTTCTCCGGATCGGTCTCGACAGGGACCACCAGCTCGCAGGCGAGGCCCGACACCTGGACTCGCCTGGTATCGAAGAGAAAGGCCAGGCGCTCGTCGTTGCCCTTCGAGCCCTTGGTGACGTCGGTCATGACGAACGCCCAGTGGTCGCCGAGGGCCTTAAAAACGTGGCGTAGCGCGCGCAGATCGCCTCGCACCTCCTGAACGGCGACGACGTCGAAGCGCGAGATGATCGTCGCGATGTGCGCGACGTCGGCGAAGTTTCGTTTCGGCGAGGCGCCCTCCGCTGTCTCCCACGCCTTCGTCAAGCCGCCGAGCGCCCGGAGGTTCCAGGTGCCGATCAGCAGGTTGTTGCCGGTCGCCTTGGCCGGCACTACCTCATCGAGCACAGAGTTCAACCGCGCGGTCTCGGCGACTACTCCAGGCGGCGGATCCGTGATATCCGGCTCGGACGGCGGCACAGCTTCGTTCCCGGCCGAAGCTTAGCTTTCCCCCCTCAGAAGAGCGCCTCCTCCTCCTGGGCGGCGCCCATGTGCGCGCGGCCGAGCCTCGTGACTACGCGCCCCCGCGGCGTGCGCTGGAGGAACCCGAGCTGGAGCAGGTACGGCTCGTAGACGTCCGCGACCGTGTCCGGCTCCTCGCCGAGGGCGACGGCCAGGGTGGAAAGGCCCACCGGGCCGCCGTCGAAGCGCTCCACGACAGCCCGCAGCAGCTCGCGGTCGGTGCGCTCGAGGCCGTGACCGTCTACATCGAGCAGCGTGAGCGCCTCGGTCGCCACATCGGCCGTGATCACGCCCTCGTGGCGCACCTCGGCGACGTCGCGCACGCGTCGCAGGATCCGGTTCGCGACGCGCGGGGTGCCACGCGAGCGTGAAGCGATCTCGTCTGCCGCCTCGTCGGCGATCTCGACTCCGAGGATCTGAGCCGAGCGGCGCACGATCAGGCCGAGCTCGGCGGGCTCGTAGTACTCGAGCCGGAACGTCATCCCGAAGCGGTCGCGGAGCGGCGACGTCAGCAGGCCCGTGCGCGTCGTTGCGCCGACGAGCGTGAACGGCGGGATGTCGAGGGTGAGCGTGCGCGCCGCGTGGCCCTGCCCAACGACGATGTCGAGCCTGAAGTCCTCGAGCGCCGGGTAGAGCACCTCCTCGACGGCACTGCTCAGGCGGTGAATCTCGTCGACAAAGAGGATGTCGCGCGGCTCGAGCCCCGTCAGGATCGCCGCCATGTCGCCCTTCCGCTCGAGTGCGGGTCCGGCGACGCAGCGGATGCCGACGGCGAGCTCCTCACGGATGATGTACGCGAGGCTCGTCTTGCCGAGGCCCGGCGGGCCCACGAGCAGCACGTGGTCGAGGGCCTCTTCACGGGCCCGCGCCGCCTGGAGCACGACCTCGAGCTGCTCTTTAACCCGCTCCTGGCCGACGAACTCGTCGAGCCGGCGGGGCCGAAGCGAGCGGTCGAGCTCGTCCTCGTCGGGACGAAGAGCAGGTGCCAGGAACTGTTCGGTCATGCGGCCTTCAACGCCTGCCGCACACGCTCCTCCGGCGGAAGCTCGGGGTCGGTCGTGGCGAGCGCCCGCTCGGCCTCCGGCACGGAGTAGCCCAACTCGATCAGCGCGTCGCGCGCGACGAGGTCGATGGCGCCCCCGGCTTCGACCTGCTCCAGGCCGAGCTTCTCCTTCAGCTCGAGCACCACGCGCTGTGCCGTCTTCTTGCCGATCCCGGGGATGGCAAGGAAACGCGTCATGTCCTCGAGCGCGATCGCGCGGCGCAGGTCGGACGGCGTCGAGCCCGAGACGATGGCGAGCGCGACCTTCGGCCCCACTCCCTGCACCGAGAGCAGCTGCTCGAAGAGCTCGCGCTCCGCCGGCTCGGCGAAGCCGTAGAGCTGGAGCGCGTCCTCTCGAACGTGCAAGTAGGTGTCGAGCGTCACCTCGCGGCCCTCCTCGGCCTTCCGCAGCGCTCGCAGCGTCAGGCGCAGCAGGTAGCCGATCCCGCCGACGTCGAGCACGACCCCGTCGAGCGTGCGCGCGACGGGCTTGCCAGTGAGCCTGGCGATCACGCCGAGGCGACCTTGAGCAGCGGCGGCGCTAGCGCGTGGCAGATCGCGACCGCGAGCGCGTCGGCCGCGTGGTGCGGCGTCGGCGGAGCGTCGAGTCGGAGGATGGCCTGCACCATCCGCTGCATCTGCGCCTTCTCCGCGCGGCCGTAGCCGCAGACAGCCTGCTTCACGCGCGCGGGCGAGTACTCATCGCACTCGACGCCGGCGAGCGCGCCGGCGACGAGGACGGCGCCGCGGGCCTGCCCGACCGAGAGCGCGGTGCGGGCGTCGACGCCGACGAAGGACTCCTCGAGCACGACGGCATCGGGCGCCGCCTGCTCGATGAGAGCGGTGACCCCGTCGAAGATCGTCCTCAGGCGCGCCTCGGGGCGGTCGGACGCGGGTGTCTTCCACCACCCGTAGTCGAGCGCCTCGAGGCGCCGTCCGCTTTCTTGGACGATGCCGTACCCGCACGCAGCCGTGCCCGGATCGATTCCGAGAACCTTCACGGCTCGAGGTTATGCGCCGCACCGGACGTTCCTGCCGGCCCGAGCGAAATCCGCCGACGCCTCTTTTCCGTATGAGCCGAATGGACTACCCTCACGTCGAGGGAGGAGGGGAGCCGGTCGTGAGAAACGTCGTCCGTTTCACGCTTGCCGCAGTCGTCTGCGCGCTGGTCGTGCTGCCGGTGGCAGGGCAGGGTCGGACGGCCGCGTTCGTGGATGCGTCAGCCACGTCGGGGAACCCCGTCCTCACGGCCCACGTCGAAGACGACTACACCATCGAGCTCAGGGATCCGGACGGCATCAATCTCGACCAACGAACTCTTCCGGCCGGCACGTACACGGTCGAGGTCGACGACAACTCGACCTTCCACAACTTTCATCTCCTTGGGCCAGCCGTCGTCTCCTGCGAGCCGACGCCACCTCCGCCCGCACTGCCCTGCCAAACCGACATCGCCAATACGGGGCACGAGACGTGGACGGTGACCTTCCAGCCCGAAGCGGCGACGTACCAGTGCGACCCGCATGTTGGGATCATGGAAGGGCATTTCACGGTCATCGGACCGCCGCCTCCGCCTCCGCCCCCACCGCCGCCGCCACCCCCGGTGTGCCCGAGCGGTGCGACTCTCGTCGACATCCAGGACTTCTCGTTCAGGCCCGCGACCGTGAACGTCACCCCAGGCACGACGGTCTGCTGGACGAACCGCGACCCCATCGCGCACACGGTGACCTCCAGCGCGGGAGCGTTCGACTCAGGCTTGATCGATCCAGGCGGCATCTACTCATTCACGTTCGCCCAGGCCGGGAACTATGCGTACCACTGCACGCCGCACCCGTACATGACGGGCACGGTCGCCGTCAGCTCCGGCCCGCCTCCGCCGCCCCCTCCCCCGCCCCCGCCTCCTCCGCCGGCCCCGCCGGGTGTGCTCGTCGCCACGGTCGGCGTCAACGACGGCCCGAACATCTCGCTGACCCGGAACGGGCGGGCGGTCTCCGAGATCCCGGCCGGCACATACACGATCCAGGTGCGAGACCGCTCGCGGTTCCACAATTTCCACCTCAGGGGGCCCGGGGTCAACAAGTCCACGGGTGTCGACTTCGTGGGCACCGTGACCTGGACGGTCACGCTCTCGAAAGGCATCTACACCTTCGTCTGCGACCCGCACTCGGCGACGATGCACGGCACTTTCGGCGTCGGGCGAGCGCCCCCGCCGCCCTGCAAGGTGCCCAAGGTCGTCGGCAAGACTCTCGTCACCGCCCGCCGGCTGATCGTCCGGGCGCGCTGCAGGGTGGGACGGGTGCGCCGGGCTCGCTCGGCCAGGGCGCGCGGGCGTGTGGTCTCGCAGAGCCCACGGCCCGGCGTCAGGCGAGCACGCGGCGCCCGCGTCAACCTCGTCGTCAGCCGCGGCCGCAGGACGTAGCACGGACCTTCACGCGCCCGCGTCGCCGTGAGCTAGCGTGTAGTTCCTGATGCGGCGGCGCGCCCTTCTCGTCGGCCTGGTTTCGGGGCTCGCCGCGGTCGCCGCGTCGGGCCAGCTCGCGGACGCGCAGACGGTCGAGCGGATCCGGATCGCCGATCCCGCCCGGCAGGCTCACGGCCTGCCCGCCGGGCTGGCGGTCGAGCTGAACTCGCCCGTCGACTACAACCGCCTGTCCGTCTCGGGCGACTCGGGCCGGTGGACGGGGCCTCGCTTCGAGGCGATCGGCAACCCGGGGAGCTCGGGCTTCGCCTCGATCGACTGGTCCGTGAGCTTCGACGAGCGGCAGGGCGAGGCGTCCGCGGTCGCCCTCGCCCACCTCGCGCACCCCAATTGGCAGCGCGACCAGCGGGACGGATTGTCCGTGCCACACGTCGTCGGCGGGCGAGCAGTCGGCACGGTGCTCGGCTACTACTACCTGATGACGCCGTCGCTGGGCGGCGGCGAGGCTCGCTTCGAGGCCGCTCTTGCATTCCCGCTCGATGTCGGGCTCTACGCAATCGTCCATTTCGACCTGCTTGAACCGCCGGACAACTCGTTCGTCGTCACGGGCTCGGTCTCCGCGTCGACCTGGAACAGGGGGCAGGCGCTGCTTGCGCTATCGGGCGTGCGGCTCCAGGGCAACCTGCCGCCGAAGATCGTCTCCGCGCGCGCCTACGAACGCGGCCGCACGGTGAAAGGGAAGGTCGTCGACCGCTTCCTCGACGCCGTCCTCGGCGCACCGGTCTCGCTCGAGCGCCTGGCGGGCGGAGGCTGGCAAACCATCCGACGCGGAAGGACGAGCCAGCGGGGCTTCTACTCACTGGGCGCCGGGAGGCGCGGCACCTACCGCGTGACGGCGCGCCTGGCCGGCTTCACGGCCCGGAGCAGAGAGATTCGAGCCGGGTCCTAAGAGGCTCCAACATAATGACGCTTCGTCGCCGGGGCGCGATGGTCGTTCCGAGGCAAGGACGCAGGGAGCGCCCAGGCTGGTCAGCCTGGGCCCGAGAGAGGACACAGCCTCGGGGCGAGGAGCGCGGCCCGGCGGCACAAGGCTCGTTGTGTTGGAGCCTCTTAGAGACGAGTCGCTTGGGGCCCGATGGAGCTCGACCACGTGCTGATCAGGGTGCCGGACCTGACCGCCTCCGCAGCGGAGTTCGAAAGACGCCACGGGCTCGCCTCGATCGAAGGTGGCCGCCACGCCGGTTGGGGCACGGCGAACAGGATCGTTCCGCTGGGCGACACCTATCTCGAGCTGGTCGCGGTTGTGGACGACGACGAGGCGGCGGGCAGCGTTTTCGGCCGCTGGGTCGTGAGCAGCACGGTCGGGGCGCCGCTTGGTTGTGCAGTCCGTACTGACCTCCTGGACGCCCTCGCCGAGCGACTCGACCTGACCGTGTCTCCCGGCTCGAGGCCGGCCGCAGACGGAACGCTGCTCCGCTGGCGGAGCGCCGGAACAGGCCACTGCCGAGCCCGCGCTCCCCCTTCTTCGTCGAGTGGGCTTCCGGGTCGCGGTTCCCCGGCCAAGCCGCTGCTCACCACCCGGCCGCCCCGGGGGGAATCCGAGATTGATGCTCGACGGAGATCCCGGCCGGCTCTCAGCCTGGCTCGGTGATCACGCGCTCCCGGTCGTCGTCCGCGCCGGCAACTCGCGCGTCGCGGGCGTCATCATCTCGACCGCCGCGGGAGAGCTCGTCGTCGGCTCGGAACCCGGCTGAGCCTCGAGCTCGGTACCTCAGGAGGCGACTGCCTCGAGCACGCGCTCGGGGATGTCGAAGTTCGAGTGGACTGCCTGGACGTCGTCGTTCTCCTCGAGCGCGTCCATCAGCCGGACGACCTTGCGGGCCATGTCCTCGTCCTCGATCGAGACGAGCGTCTTCGGCACCATCGTCGACTCCGCCGACTCCACCGGCATGCCGGCTTGCTCGAGCGCCGCCCGGACAGTATGCAGGTCCTCCGGAGCGGATGTGACTCGGTAGCTCGAGCCCTCGGGATCGACGTCGTCGGCACCCGAGTCGGCCGCGGCGAGCATGAGCTCGTCCTCGTCGACCTCGCCGTCGACGAGAATGACGCCCTTGCGCTCGAAGAGCCAGGCGACCGACCCCGACTCGCCGAGGTTGCCGTCGTTCTTGCTGAACACATGGCGCACGTCGGCGGCGGTGCGGTTGCGGTTGTCGGTCAACGCTTCGATGAAGAGCGCGATGCCGCCTGGGCCGTAGCCCTCGTACGTGACGGTCTCATAAGAGGCCGCATCGGTGCCGGTGCCCGAACCGCGCGCGATCGCGCGCTCGATGTTGTCCTTCGGCATCGCAGCTTCACGCGCCTTCTCGATCGCGTTCTGGAGCGCGAGGTTCCCGCCGGGGTCGGGGCCCCCGTCGCGCGCAGCGACGATGATCGCCCGTGCGAGCTTCGAGAAGAGCTGGCCGCGCTTCGCATCGGTCGCGCCCTTCTTCCGCTTGATCTGCGCCCACTTACTGTGACCCGACATATGCCTCCTTCCGGACGGCCTCGAGGAAAAGCTCGTGGACGCGCGTGTCGTCCGTCAACTCGGGGTGGAAGGTAGCGACCAGGAGGCGGCCCTGCCGCAGGAGCACGGGCTCGCCGTCGAGCTCGGCGAGCACCTCGACATCGTCTCCGGCGCGCTTCACCCGCGGCGCGCGGATGAAGACTCCGCGCAGAGGCTCGTCCTCACCTGCGAGCTGGAGGTCGGCCTCGAAGCTCGCGACCTGGCGCCCGTAGGCGTTCCGGCGGACGTCGACGTCGAGGAGCCCGAGGTGCTCCTTGTCCAAGACGATGAGGCCGGCGCAGGTGCCGAGGATCGGGCGCTCGAAGCTTCGGACCGCCTCCTCCAGCCCGTAAAGCCGCATGAGGCGCATGAACGTCGTCGACTCGCCGCCGGGAATCACGAGCCCGTCGAGCCCTTGCAACTGCTCCGGCTTGCGAACCTCGACCGGGTCCGCGCCGAGCCGCTGCAGCATGGCCGCGTGCTCGCGGAAGTTCCCCTGGACAGCCAGGACTCCGATCTTCGGAACCGACTTCACGCGGAAATCGTAACGGCGAGCTTGACTAGCGCTTCTCGCCGTTCCCGCCCGTCCTGGTCTCCGGAATCCCGAGGTTCGGTGGAGGAGGTGGCGGGGGTGCAGGTGCGGGTCGATTGGCCATCAGGCGATGATCTCCACTATCCAAAGTACCACTTGGGCGAGGACTCCGACCGTGGCCCAACGGAAGCATGTGAACAGTCTCTGGATGACTACCTAGAGCTCGTAGGCGAGCTCTCGCAGCGCACCGTTCGGCCCTCGCGCGTTGTCCATTTCGACAACGATAATCTCCATGCCGGACGTTCAATACAACGCGGCAGACTCGCTGGCCTGCACGGGTGAAGAAGCGGCTGCTACCAGCCGCGCGTTTCGAGCAGCTCTTCGGGCGCGAGCGCCGCGGCGGAGAGGCCGCTCATGGCGTCGCCGAGGCCCTGTGAGACTCGGGCGAGCACGTCTGCGTCCTGGAAGTGCGTCGTCGCCTCGACGATCGCCTTCGCTCGCTCGGACGGATTCCCGGACTTGAAGATCCCCGAGCCGACGAAGACGCCGTCGGCCCCGAGCTGCATGCAGAGCGCCGCGTCGGCCGGCGTCGCGATGCCGCCCGCGGTGAAGGTCACGACAGGAAGCCTCCCGTGCTCGGCGACCCACTTCACGAGCTCGACGGGCGCCCGCAGCTCCTTCGCCTCCGAATAGAGCTCGCCGGCGTCCGTCGCGCCGAGCCTTCTGATCGCGCCGAAGACGGCGCGCATGTGAGTGACCGCGTTGACGATGTCGCCGGTGCCGGCCTCGCCCTTGGTGCGGATCATCGCGGCGCCTTCCGAGATCCGCCGCAGCGCCTCGCCGAGATTCGTGCAGCCGCATACGAACGGAACCGTGAAGGGCCACTTGTCGATGTGGTGGGCGGTGTCGGCCGGCGTCAGCACCTCGCTCTCGTCGATGTAGTCGACCTCGAGCGCCTCGAGGATCTGCGCCTCGGCGAAGTGGCCGATGCGCGCCTTGGCCATGACTGGAATCGTCACGGCCTCCTGGATCTCGCGGATCTTGTCCGGATCGGCCATGCGCGCGACACCGCCCTGCGCGCGGATGTCGGCCGGCACTCGCTCGAGCGCCATCACCGCCACCGCGCCCGCGTCCTCGGCGATCCGGGCTGCCTCGGCGTCGGTCACGTCCATGATCACGCCGCCCTTCAGCATCTCGGCGAGGCCGCTCTTGACGCGCATCGTGCCGATCTCGGGCATCGCCTCGATTCTAGCCGCGGACCGGCGCTACGGCCCCACGATGAAGTGGTCGATGACGCGGCCTCCCATGCTGATCGCGTAGCCGTCCAGCCGTTCGGAACCGACGATCAGGTAGAGGAACCCGTGCGCCGAAATCGCGCGCAGCCGCCTCGGGTAGGGATAGGGGCACGCGACGATGGCGTACAGGTGCGCTCCGCCGCCGCCGTCGACAACGTACGTCACCCTCCGGCGCGGCAGGAACCGCTGGTAGTTGTGGTCGTGCCCGGAGAGGACGAGTTGGACGTGGTAGCGGGCGAAGAGGGGCGTCCAGCGCCGCACAATGTCCTTACGGCCCGTGTAGCCGCCGCAGGTGTACGCGGGATGGTGAAAGGCGGCGATCTTCCAGGACGCGCGCGACGAGGCGAGCGCTCGTCGGAGCCAGCGGGTCTGCGCGTCTCCGGTCTCGTTGGAGTCGAGCGCGAAGAGCTGGACGTCGCCGAAGCGGCGGGTGTAGTAGCGACGAGGCATGTTCAGCGCTGCGAGCTCGTAGCTGCCGCCCTCGAACATCACGTCGTGGTTGCCGAGCACGCCCGCGACCCCCACGCCCGCGCGCCGGAGCCAGCCGAAGCTCTCGTTCCAGCTCTCGCTGAACGACGCCCCTGCCGTGTAGTCGTTGTCGCCGAGCGCGAGCAGGAGGCTGGCCGGATTCCGCCTCTCGAAGCGACTGAGCGCCTCACCGGTCGTCCGCTCCGCCGGGAGGCCGATACCGAAGTCGCCGACAGCAAGCACGCGCAGCTCCCCGGGAACGACGGGCCCGCCGAGCGGCGGCGGAGGCGGAATCGAGGCGCTCGAGGCGCCGCCGAGAGTCAGCGCACAGAGGGCGACGAAGACGAAGCGCACGCGGGCTACTGCTGTGCTGTTTTCGTCAGGACGAGGAGCGCGCGTCCGTTCGGCAACGACTGGAATTCGGATCGGAAGAAGCGAGCGGCGGTCAATCGCTCAGATGCCTGCGCGTCCGGCAACCGGTCGGTTGCGAAAGGCCCGCTGGCCGGGAGCGTCATCAGGAGCGGCCTCTTCAGCTGCTCGCGAACGGAGCTTCGCCGGAGGTAGACCGCCGGAATCGTCCGGCCGCTCGGCGGCAGCAGGGTCACGACCGCCTTGATGTCGTCCAGGTACTTGAACGTGTAGAGCGCGAGCTCGAGCGACTCCCGCCGGAGGAGCCATCCGCGCTCGAGGGTTGGGCTCCCCGGAACCGCGCACCGCGTCCCGTAGCCGCAGAAGACGTAGACGATCGTGCTATCGGCCGGCTCGACCCTTTCGTAGCCACCGCCGACGCCGGCGCTCGGCGCGCGGGCAATCGCGATCGCGTCGACGAGAGTGTTCTGGACGATCGGCGGCTGGGCCTCGATGGCTGCGATCATCTGGCCGCGGTCCAGATACCGCCGGCCGACATGGTTCGCGATGTTCTGCGCGCGATCGATCCCATCGCCGGCTGGACGGTACGTCGACCACGTCTGGGACTCGGAGGTGCGCGAGACGAGGAATGCGAACAGGGCGATCACGCCGCCGAAGACAACGACCAGCAGGACGTGCGCGAGCACGAACCGCGCGCCGTAGACGGTGCTCCGCCGGCGGGCCGGGGCGGGCGGCGAGACAACAGTCTCCGCCTCGCTGCGCTCGTCTACAGCGTCGGCCATGATGCCTCCTCGAGCAGATCGATCTTCGGCGCCTTGAGCTCAGCCTGGTTAAGGAGGTCCAGCAGCTCGTCGCCGTAGATCTCCCGCCGGGCGACGACCTCGTCGGCGATGTGCTCGATGCCCTTGCGGTTGTGTGTCATCAGGTTGTGCGCGGTGACGTAGGCCTGGCCGATGATCTGCGCCGCGGTCACACGCTTGAAGCGGTCGGAGAGGACGCTCGCGATCGGATCGAGCGCGAACGCCCCGCCACCGCTCGTCCGGGACATGATCTGGCTCCCGATCTCTTCGAATCGCTTCAGTACGCGGTCTTCCTCCTTCGCGTCGAGGCCCTCGTCGAGGTCGAGCGGCTCCGGCCCCATCGCCGCCGATCCGACCATGAGAGCCGCGAGCCCGGTCACACTGGCGACGTCGCCGCCGACGCCGGTCGAGGTCTGCCCGTAGAAGACGCGCTCGGCGGCCATCGCGCCGAGGCCCCAGATCAGGATCGCCATCTGGTCCGAGCGCCACTGGCTGAAGCGCTCGACCTGCTCGGCGGCCTGATGGTGGCCCAGCGCTTCTCCGCGCATACGGATCGAGATGCGCGTCGACTCGGAGTCCTTCATGTAGACGTGGCTGGCGGCGGCGTGACCTGCCTCGTGAATCGCCACCGCCCTCGTCTGGTCGGGCGGATATTCGATGTTGACGGCGGTGCCGGACTCGACGGTGGTCATCGCCTCGAAGATGTCCCCGTAGTCGAACCGCTCCCGCCCGTCGGAATGGGCATACGTGAGCGCCATCGAGCAGACCTGCTCGATCATTGCCGGTGAGTAGCCGGACGTGATGCGCGCGAGCTCGTCGCGCCGCTTCTCCGAGTCCAGGTCCGGCTCATGCGCGACTTTCGTGATGTAGAGGTCGAAGATGTCCTTGCGGTCGTGCTTCGTGGGCGTCCGCAACCACACGTGCCGCCCCATGCGCCCGGGCCGCGTCAGCGCCGGGTCGAGGACGTTGATCGGGACGTTCGTCGCGCCGATGAAGTAGATCTGGTCCTTACGCGGGCGAGGCCGCGGGACACGGAGCCGCAGGCGGCCGATTCGACGCGGAATCACGTAGGTCGCATCGAGGAACGTGTTCACCCAGTTGGTGAAGAGCCGGCGGAAGAACGGTGGGTTGTCGATGCCGTCCATGACGACGAGGAGTTGGTTGAGCGCCAGCTGCCCCATCCCGCCGCCCATCGCGCCCGGGAAGACTCCCTGGTTGACGGTCGCGGCCGCACGCCCGACCAGCGTCGGCGGAGTCTTCGCCTCCCGCTCGGCGAACAGACGCTCGCGCCAGGCGCGCGTCTCGAGGATCATGTCCTCGCTCGGGTTCAGAGCGCCGTGCGGTCCGTAGAACAGGAAATCCTCGAAATTGCGCCCCGAGTGCGCGCCGGCGGCTCCGCCGAGCGCGGAGCGCCGCATGCCGACCGCGTCGATCTCGTCGATGAAGACGATGCACTGGCCGCCCCACTTTCGCGCGAGCTTCTTCGCCTTGCGCGCAAGCCAGCGAACGATGACTGCGTCCATACCCATGAAGGTCTGCTGGAAGCCCGAGCCCGGCATGGAGATGAACGGGCAATTGAAGTTCGTGGCGATCGCCTTGGCGAGCATCGTCTTGCCCGTGCCCGGCGCACCGAGGAAGAGGAGACCCCGTTCGCGCCTGCCCCCAGCCTCCTCGAACGCCTCACCGGACTGCCAGAGCGAGACGACGCGGCCGACTTCCTCCTTGGCCTCGTCCTGGCCGCGCACATCCTCCAAGCGGACGCCCCAGTCCGCGTCGCCGGGCTCGTAGCCGCGAATCTGGGTGACGCCGATCAGCATCAGCGGGCCGAAGAGGATGAGGAAGTTGAAGAGGAAGAAGATCGGGAAGATGGCCAGACCGGCGATCGCTTGCGGGTTCGCCACGTACGTCTTCAGGCCGTGCCAGATCGCGGTCGAGCTGTGCAACCAGCTGTCGGAGCCCCCCGGGACGAGGACGCGGAAAAGCCAGATGACGGTCAGCAGCCCGAAGAAGAAGACGGCGACTCGCAACCACATTCGCCAGAACGAGGCGCGGCGCCGGTTGACGACGTCTTCTTCCTTCAGATCGGCGTCGTCGGTGCCGTAGAGGCTCGGCCAGGGGATGAAGCGCCGGATGGTGATGTCGACGAGCCCCCGGAACGCGATGACGGTCACGAAGGTCATGAAGAGCGACCAGCCGACCCCCCAGCCGACCGCCGAGTGGAACCAGGCGAAGGCCGCGGGGCTCGTGACGACGGCGATCGCCGTCGCGCTCCGGCTTAGGCGGCGCCATTGCTCGCCGAACTCGGACGAAGCCGTCGCCCGAGTGAGGAGGCGCGGTTCGGCGTGGTTACTCGCCACTTTCCTAGGTTAGACGTGATGCCGAGGGTTCTGATGGAACACTTCGGCGCGGTGAGCGGATCGGTTTACCCCTTCAGCCCGGAAGAGGTCGAGCGATCGAGGCGCTACCACCGGCCGCTCTACGCCGCCCGCCTCGCCGACATCGCTCTCGGGCTCGGGATTCCCGCGCTCCTCGCCTTCACGGAGCTCGGCGATCGCCTCTACCGCCCCGTTGCGGGCTTGTCGTGGGCCCTCGCGACCTTGTGCTTCTCCGCACTTGTCCTGACGGTGACGACGCTGGCGGGCCTGCCGCTCTCGCTCTGGCGGCATCGCTACGAGCGCCGCTACGGCTTCTCGACGCAGAGGCTGCCGGCCTGGCTCGGCGACCGGGCGAAAGGACTCGCGATCGCCGTCGCGCTGACCGGAGGTGCCTTCCTCGGGCTCGTCGCCTCGGCTCGGTTGTTCGCGACCTGGTGGCCGGCCGTCGCGGCTGCCGGCGGCGCACTGCTCGTTCTCCTCCTCGGCTTCGTCGCCCCGGTCGTGCTCGAGCCGGTCTTCAACCGCTTCCGCCCTCTCGCGGACGAGGAGCTGGCCGGTGAGCTTCGCGCGCTCGCGGAGCGGGCGGGCGTCCCTGTGCGCGACGTGCTGGTAGCCGACGCGAGCCGGCGCACGCGCAAGCACAACGCGTACGTCTCCGGGCTAGGACGGACGCGCCGCGTCGTCGTCTGGGACACCCTGCTCGGCGACGCGAGGCCGGCGGAGCTGCGCCTCGTCGTCGCCCACGAGCTCGCGCACCGCCGGTTCCGCCACCTCGCCTGGGGCACAGTGCTGGCGATGGCAGGCACGGCGGCATTCGTGCTGGTGCTGTGGGCCGCGCTGCGCCCGGACGGGCTGCGCGCCGCGCTCGACGTCGACGGCGCCGGCGACCCGCGGGTCGTGCCCTTCGTCCTCCTGCTCGCTGCCGTCCTCGAGCTTCCCTCCCTGCCCTTCCAGGCTGCGCTCTCGCGCCGCTTCGAGCGGGCCGCCGACCGCTTCTCGCTCGACCTGACCCGAGACCATGACGCGTACGAGTCGACGCACCGTGGACTGGCCGTGGCGAACATGTCCGACCTTGACCCCCCGCGTACGTACTACCTCATCTTCCACGGCCATCCGACGGCGCCGGAGCGGCTCGCCGCCGGCCGCGCCTGGGCCCGCGCGCACGACAAGCCCTTCGCGGTCTCCCCGAGCAGGTAAAGCGAGGGGGCGGCCGCAGCCGGCCGCCCCCTCGCCTTCATCTAGGGACTGACGACGAGCTTGTCCTCGTAGATGTTCTGATTACGGTTGCCGATGCTGTTCGACGGCGGCCCCGGGTCGTCCGAGAGGTCGCACTGCGGAGTCGGGACGTCCCGGTTGTCCGCCCAGGCCACGTGAACGACGTGGTTCGCCCCCGTCCAGCGGGCCGCGAGCTCGATGTAGTCCCCGTGGAAGGCCACCGTCCCGCCGCCGAACATCCGGCATTCGGGGTTGTGCGAGATGTCTGTGACGCGGGTCGACTCGCTGAACGTCGGCCAGTTGAAGCCGGCGCAGTTCGTGCACGCGTAGTAGACGTCGAGCGCCTCGTTCGAGGACGTCGTCGAGTTGCGGAAGTCGTACCAGGCGACGTGCAACGCGTGGTTCGACACCTCGATCGTCGGGAAGACCTGGTGCCGTGCGCCCGGGTCGTCGTTCGCCTGCACTGCCGGGCCCCACGTCGAGCCGCCGTTCGTCGAGCGCTGGATGTAGATGTCGTAGTCGCCCGCCAGGCTCTGATAGGCGACGTAGACGGTGTTCGGATTCGTCGTGTCGGTGGCGACGAAGGCGAACGTCGGGGTCCGGAAGGCGACGCCCGGTGCGTGTGGGGAGTTGATCGTGCCCACGACCACCGGGTTCGTCCAGTGTCTGCCGCAGTCGGTCGACTTGACGAGGTTGATGGTGTCGGCGCCCTGCTGGCTGAACGCCTCGAACGCGACGTGGATCGTCCCGTTCGAAGCGACCGCGATGTCGGCGCCCTGATCGTGCGAAGCACCGGCTTGCCCGCCGCTCGAGATCGTCCGCGGCGACGACCACGTCCTGCCACCGTCGGTCGAGCGGCTGAACACGACCGGTGACGAGCCGAAGACGCCGTGGTAGTTCGTGTCGGCCAAGTAGACGTTCCCCGCGCACGGACTCGCCGAGTTGAGGTCGACCTCCATCCAAGGCTTGTCCGTGAAGTTGCCCGCGAAGCCGAACCGCTGGCCCGGCACCGCGAAGCCAACGGCCCCGCGGTCGACGATCGCCGTGCCCTGGTAGGTGAAGTGAGGCGGCGAGCCGGCCGAGGTCGTCGTGCTCGCCGTCGCCGCGCTGCCCGGCGTGAAGTTGTAGCGCGAGACGAACGAGACCGTGTCGAGCGGGCGATCGGGCTGGTCGAAGTTTCGGTTGAACGCGATTCCCCCAACGAGCAGGTTGCCGCTCGCGTCGAACCGGATCACCGGATCTCCTGCTCCGTCGAGCCCGTGCAGCGGAGAAGCGATGCCCGCAGCCGAGGTGTCGGTGGGGAACCCCGGAACCATCGTGTTGTAGCCGCTCGGGAACGGCGGCGCTCCGAACCAGGTCGTCCCGCCGTTGAACGAGAGGTAGATCGGCATCCACGTGTCCCCGAAGTGGGGCGCCATCCGGTAGTCGTTCGCCGCCGTCGCGACGATGTCACCCACATTTCCCGTGACCGGCGAGGCGATCGGACTGATGGAGATCGTGGTCTCGTTCGCCTGGCGGTTGCTCGCGTCCTTGCTGGGCGTCGTGTTGCCCAGGCCGCCGTCGATGTTGAGGTTGTCGTCGGTGACCTTGACGTCTGCTCCACCGACCGCATGCGTAGCGAAGACGCTCGGGACAAACGCGAGGCTTCCGGCTATCAGGGCGAGTGCCAGAAGCCTGAGTTGCCGACGAGAGTGTGACTGCATTCCCTGTCCTCCGTTCGACCCCCTGGTTGGCCGTGATCTTATGCCCCTGGGCGCGCACGGAAGACCGAGCCGCTCGTCTCCGTCAAGAAGGAGGGGCCGGGTCGGCTCCTGCGGCAAAGCCTCCCCGGCCCCACGCCGTATGCCGCAAGAAATGGGCCCGCCTGGCTTCGAACCAGGGTCTTACGGATTATGCGTTGCCCTCGAGCCTCTCGGCCGGTCTAGGTAGGTAGGGAAACCTCTGCTAGTTCCAGCAATCCGCCGTTGTTCCTCTGCGCTTTCGAGATCAGATGCGCCAACTGGGCGCGCTCACGGGGCTCGAGGCGCGCAGCACTCGGTCTGGGCTCGTCGATCGCGCCTTCGAGACTCATCGCCTTCCGGTACGGCCGCATCTGAGTCATTGCGCAGATTGCGTCCGCAGCGGTCACGATCCTCGCCTCGAGCGGAATTGCGTCACCCGCGAGTCGATCTGGATAGCCGGTTCCGTCGACACGCTCGTGGGTGGCGCGAACCATCTTCGCCACCTCCCGGAGGGCCGGTGCCGCCGAGACGATCCGCTCGCCGACGACCGTGTGCTCGTGAATCAGCTGCCACTCATCGTCGGTGAGTGGGCCGGGCTTGTCGAGCACGGCGTCGGGAATCGACATCTTGCCGATGTCGTGCAGCTCGGCTGTCTGCCGCAGGGTGTGAAGTCTGTGCTCGGGGAGCCCCATCAGTTCGCCGACGGCCTCGGCGAGTGCGGCGACCTCGGACACGTGCGGTCCGAGCAGCGGCGAGCGCTCGAGCTGGACGCGCACGAGAGCATCGGTCGTCTGGCGCGCCGCGGAGGGCCGGCCCTTCTGCTTGTAGGCGTACATGCGGAGGTCTGCCGTGGCGAGCACGTCAGACGGCACACGTGCCTCGTCAGGGAGAACGACGGCGCCGTAGGAGGCGCCGATCGCGAAGCCCTCGCCGGCCTCACTCAGGGCCTCGGAACCGAGGGCGCAGATGCCGTCCACGGGCTCCCGACCGCGGAGTGGGGCCAGGAGGCAGAACTCGTCGCCGCCGAGCCGGTACGCCTTGCCCCAGCCCGCGACCGCTTCGGCGAGCTTCAGCCCGAGCCGCCGAAGGAGGGCGTCGCCGGGAAGGTGGCCGAAGCTGTCGTTGTAGCTCTTGAAGCCGTCCAGGTCGAAGAGGACGAGCGCGTTGCGGCCCGCGCCGCCGCAGGCGTCCTCGAGGTCGAGCATCAGCTCCCGGCGGTTCCGAAGGCCGGTGAGTGCGTCCGTGTGGGCGGCGGCATGCAGCGCTCGGCGTGACGTCCGGAAGCTGATGCCGGCGAGCAGCAGGAGCATGAGCCCTGCGCCGGCCATTCCCAGCGGGGCGCCTCCGACATCGCCGAGAAGCGATCCTGCCCGGTGCGGATCGACCGCGACAACGATCCAATCGTTCTCGTTGTGCTGGCTGCGCTGGATGCGCCTGAAGGCGCTGCGATGCCCCGCGAGCGTGGTCGTGCCTGCATCGTTGCCGTCGTCGATCAGCGAGACGAAGCGCTTGTCGCCGGGCCGGCCGAGCGGCGCGCCGACTCGCTGCCGGTAGCGGCTGTCGACCACGACCCTCCCGCTCTCGGCGTCGACGATCCCCACGTCGAAGCGGCCGGCGACCGAGGCGGCTTCGCGGCGGAACGACTCCAGCCTGATCTCGTAGTGCACGATCGCACGCGCGGGGAAGCCCGTTCCCGGCACAGGCGTAGAGTTGGAAATGACCCATTCGTGCGTATCCGGAGAGATGTACGGCTTCGCCTGAAACACCTGACCCGCCCTGAGCGCGAACGTCGGCCGGAAGAACGGGTTGCCGCTCTCGTCCGGGGACAGGTCCTCGAGCGCAGCGCGCCGGCCGTGGACGTAGCGCGCATTCTCCGGACCCGTGCGGTCGATGAAGCAGGCCTCGCCGATGCTCTTGGGGTAGAGCTGCTCGAGATAGACCAGCGCAGCTTCCGACTTGCGGATCGCCGGGCCGCCAGCCTTCACCTTCGCGAGCCTGGCGCCCGAAGCCGAGAGGTAGAAGTCCTGGAAGGCAGGGTTGTGGGCCGTGATGAGCATGATCGAGCGCGCCCGGTCGAAGTACGCCTCGAGCCGGCTTGCGTCGTCGTCGACCTTGTTCGTCAGGTTGTGGTCGAGTGCGATCCGCTTCTGACTGCGCTCCCGCACGCCGAGCCCCGCCCCACCCGCGAGAAGCAGAACGCCCATGAAAAGGGCTAGAAACGACGCCGCACGCACTCGAAGGCTGTCTATCGGCAAGGGCGGGCGCGTTCGCTCAGGAACCTCACTCGTTCTAGGTCAGCCGTGACCGACGTTCAGATAAGAGAAAACCCCGCTTTTACGGGGCTTTCTTTCTTTGGGCCCGGAAGGATTCGAGCCCTCGGCCAACGGATTATGAGTTGGCCGCAGCCACCTCGGCCGGTTCGCTAGGGCGCTGCACCTGGACGGCGTTCCAGCCGCGCCGGAAGAGCCGCGTCGCGGCCGTGTGCCGGAAGGTGTGGAAGCCCGGCCAGTCGCCGATCCCGGCCTTCCTGGCGGCCGGCTTCAGCACCCTGGAACTCAGGTTCGACTGGCCGACGCGGAGGCCGGCGTGCGAGGTCCAGACGAGCTCGTCGTCGGATGCGTGCCGTTCCTTTCTGAGCGTCCAGAGCGCCTGCGCCAGCTCGCGTGAGAGCGGCACGGAGCGCCGCTTGCGGCCCTTCGGCAGCGCGACCCGGCCCCGGTAGTAGCGCCGGTTCACCCGCAGCCAGGAGCCCTCGACGTCGCGCCAGCGGAGCTCGATCGCCTCGCCGATCCGCAGCCCCGTCTGCGCGAGGAAGTCAAAGAACGGCCACCACTCGGCGGGCAGCGCCGCGAGGAACGAGGCCAACTCCTCCCGAGGAGCACTCCGCCCACGATGCCGAGGATGACGAACGGCGTCTGGCGCCGAGTGGACGCTCAAGAGTGCCAGTGCTGGGTGAAGGGCAGGGCCTGCATCGCGGGCGAACACCGCTTTGGCGGGATCGTCGTCCAGACGGTCGACGACTGAGCAGCGCGGCCAGCGTCAGGTCTCGCGCCGGCGGCCTCTGCGAAGCGACCCTCGACCCGGCCTCATCCGCTCGACGCCGAGAGCTTGAGGGTGTACACCTTGCCGGCGAACGAGCTGTCGTAGCCGGCGCACCACACCTGAAGGCTCGGGTGACCGGGGCCGGGGTCCGAGTGGTCGCAGGCGTCCAGCTCGGCCCCTGCGTTGAGGTCGAGACTCCACGTCTGTCCGCCGTCCCCCGAGAAGTAGAGGCCACCGCCGCCCGAATAGATGTTTCCGCCGGCTGCCCATCCGAAGTTGCTCGTCACGAAGCGGATCTCTCGGATGGGCCAGGAGGCCTCTAGGGTCCGTCCAGACCAGGTCTCGCCGCCGTCGGCCGTCCGGTGCACCCACCCTTCGACCGTGGGAGAGATGCTCCCGCCGCCGACCCATCCGAAGAGATCGTCATGGAAGAACGTGGCGCCGTCGTAGACCTCGTCGATTCCGAACGGAATGCAGCTCCAGGACGCGCCGCCGTCGAGGCTGTCGCAGTAGTGGATTCCCGAGACGCGCGCCCGGAGGTTGGGCAGAAGGCTGAACTGGTTTCCGAACCAGCCGGTCCACGGGGCGATCGTCGTCGCGGTCCAGTCGGCGGCCGTCTGGCCGCCGGTCGTCGTGTAGTGGGCGTCGCGCCTGTCCTGAGCGATCAGGTTGATCACCAAACCGTGCTGATCGTCGGCGAACCGGACCCGATTCGACCAGCCCTGCGTGGTGAGTACCACGTCTGAGCTCCACGTCTGGCCTCCGTCGTGGCTCCACCGAAGGAGCCCCCGCCAGTTGGAGTTGTCGAACCCGGAGATGACGACATCCTTCTCGGAGAGCGCGTCGACGCCGTACCAGTAGTAGGGGTAGCCCAGGTTCATGATCCGGGTCCAGGTGTTGCCGCCGTCCGTTGTCTTCCACACCCTGCCGAGCTCCGCGGCGATGTAGCCGACGGTCGGGCTGGCGAACGAGATGTCCTTGATCACCGCCCCGGGAAGCGTGGCCTGGAGCCGCCAGTGGCTCGTCTCCGGCTGCTCGTAGAGGTGGGAGGTCCGCACCCCGGAGGCACCCGTCTTGTCGGCGGGGAGCAGGGTCGGCATCTTGGCGTAGACTCGGTCGCCGGCGGCGAGCGTGGCGCTGTACGAGCCATCCGGCTCCTGCGTCACGCTGTAGGAGGCAACGGGCCCACCTCCAGCGGCGAGCCCACTCGAATGCTCAGCCAAGCCGGCCGCCCCACCGGGGACGACCACTGCCAACGTGGCGACCGTGATCAGGCTCAGGCGCGCGCGCCGTTCCCTCACGTCTCCTCCTCCGCCATCCGGCTACGCAGTGAACATAGCAAACAGGGTTCTCAGCCTGTCGGCAACGATTGAATTGCGCCGGCTATCCATTTCCTTTCCACGGGGACCGAGGTGAAGCCTTGCGTAGAGCTTGGTCGTGCTGTCCGAGCCGAGTGCCGTGACGCCGACCTGGCAGTGGGTCCCGCGCCGGTCTCGAAGAAGTAGCGGACCGCCCGAGTCGCCACGGTTGATGGTCGACCTGAACCTGGTGCCCCCTCGTGCAGATGTTCGTGCGCGCGTAGTAGGTCGGTCGAGTCCAAAACACAGCCCTGCCGCACCCGCAGCTGCAGTGACTCTCCGGGTGGTGGCTTCCCTGGTCTTTAGCGCCGGCCGACGACGAGGCGGACCGGGAAGTCGCGCGGGCGCACGGCGCCAGGGCGAGGGTTCTGCGCGATCACGCGCCCGACCCGGCGTGAGCGGGTCCGCCGGATGCGCCCAACCGAGCAGTGCCTCGCCCGGATCTTCGCCTTCGCGCGGCGGAGCGTGAGTCCGATCACCCGCGGCACCCTGCACTTCACCGCTGGAGGCGGCGGTGGCGGCGGAGGTGGAGGTGGCGGAGGTGGAGGCGGAGGCGGAGGCGGAGGTGGCGGAGGTGGCGGTGGCGGAGGTGGCGGCGGAGGAGGCGGAGGCGGAGGCGGAGGCGGAGGCGGAGGATTGAACATCGTCACCTGAAACGCGCCAATGCGGGTCAAGTCCTGCGGGCTCCAGGGGTAGACGCCGTCAGCGTCATAGAAGGCGCGTTTGACGAAGTAGCCGCTCGTATCGGTGGCCTCCCCCCACACAAGCACCTGTGTGCAAGTGGCGTCCTGTAGGTAGCCGGCCGAAGGGTTCGAGAAACGGATGATCAGACCGCCGCCCGGAAAGCTGAACGGCGCCTCGACTGTCCAACCGAGCTCGAAGTCGCCGACAGTCGTGTTGCCTCGCGGGTTGGCCGGCGTCTGCGTGTTATGCGCCACAGTTACGAATGGCTCCGCCTCTTGGTCACCGCCATTCGTGGTCGTACGCGCCATGGCGATGTCGAGCTCAATGTCGGCGTCGTTGACCCTGCCCAAGTCAAACGCGAGGATGTCCTTTGTATTCGGATCGAGGACGAACGAAGGAACGTCCTTGTAGATGAAGGCGGCGTACGGCCGCCAAAAATCCGGGTTGGGATCTCCCGTTCCAAACGGGATGCAGTTGTCGAGCCCTGGGTTGTCAGGAAAGATCGTCACGTTCCCCGTTCCCAGTGGCTTTGTGCGCTCAGAGCGCGCCTGGCTTGCGAGGACACCGGCCGCGACCGTCACGCTGACGAGGACTACGAACAGTGCGTGCCGGCCCTTGATCCCCATATCTCATGCTCCTCCATCGCACTCGGCGCCGTCCTCAGCGCCCTCTGCTGCGCTAAGGCCCGCGTCGCAAGTCGAGGGGGGCTTCGGGGATGCCCCGGCGGCTCCGGCGCCAGGTCAAGGCGCGTGCTCGAGTATCACAGGTTGTGCCGTTAGCCGCAAGGTCACGTCGCTTGCAGCAGCGCCAAGCCGCTCGGGTTTCTCAGACCGGGGCGCCCCTGAACTCGCGCCCCGCGCAGTCCGGGCAGTAGATCGCCACCTCGCGGATATCGGTGAAATAGACGCGCCACCCCTCCTCGTCGGCGGTCTGTCGGTAGCGACGGCACTCGTCCTCCCGCGCGATCCCAGGCGACTGCCTCATGGCCGGAAATGGAAACGGGGATCCCGTCGTACTCGTACAGCCCATCGAAGGGACCCTCGTCGGCGATGGTCGCCTGAACGAGCGTGTCGGTGATCTCGTCGACCCTGGCAGTGACCCGCCAGACGCGCAACTGAGCCGAGCGGCCGGAACCGGCAGACCTCCAAAACCGGGCGTTGCAGGTTCGAATCGTGCGGTCCCTGTTGGTCAAACTTCTGGTGACCACGATCCCGGCGACGAATAGCGTGGTCGGCCCTAAAGGACGCGCAGCTACCACTGACCGGCGGCGAAGGCGAATGGACGCTCGCGCGCGCTCGAGTGTTGACTTTCCGTTGTCACCCCGCCCCTCGCGTTGCCGAGCCCGGAAACGAGGAAGCCCCCTGTGCGGGGGCTTCCTCTTGGGCCCGCCTGGATTCGAACCAGGGACCAACGGATTATGAGTCCGCTCCTGGCGGTCACGCGGTGCCAGGGCCTGCACCTGCCTGCACGTAAACCGCTGCTAGTGCGCCGCTTCTACCCTGCATCTAGTAGAGCCGAGATGCAGGCTGTGGCGGCGAGTTCGTACGCGCACGGTACGCGCGCTCGCTTCCGCTGGGTCAGGGCGTGAACACGGTTTCGCAGGATCTGATCGTGGCTTTCCGCTCGCAGCCTTCCTCTATGCCCTCGGCCGCTCCTCGACGAGCAGGCCGTCCGCCGCCCGCGGCTCGTGAATTCATGGCACAAAGGCTGGACGGTATGCAAATCACGCCCTTTTCTCGATGGCAGGGCGCTGCGCAAGTTCTGCCGCCTCCTTCACTCGCGGGAGCAGATCGAGATCGGCGAGCGTGAGGTGTTCCGCGATGGTGCGCGCGATCTCGGCCTTGATCTCCCTCCGCGTCGCGTAGTTTCCCTGCGCTATCTGGCGCAGCAGGTCCTCGCGATCGAGCCCGCCGCGGGCGTACAGGTCCTCAGGAATCTCCTCCTCGAGCGACTGATGGTCGAGCTCGACCAGGCGCTCGTCGAGGTCCTGTCGGAGCCGCTCGACCTTGTGCACGTCCTGCTCGCGAGGAGCGTCGATCATCGCAACGACGCGCTGGGCGTAAGGTGAGTCGCCGACGATCAACGGCCGGAGAGCGAGGCTGACGGCGGTAAGCGTGTCGCGTACGGTGTCGATCCCGCCGGCGGACAGAACCTTCACCGCGCCTCGAGGCGCTCCAAGCAGCTCGAGCGCACGCTCAACGATCGTCTGGTCAGAGCCGCCTTCGACGACGAGGTAGTTGCCGGGGAAGAAGAGGTCTTCAGTGCTGTTCCCGAGGAGTCGAAAGGTGACGTCGAACAGGTCCTCGTCGGTGGCGGCCGCTCGAGCGACAACTTCAGCGCCCTCGCGAGAGACGATGTAGTTGGAGGCGAGCCGGTCGCGGTTCGTGAACAGGTGCGACTGCGTCGAAACAACGATCGCCTTGCCGCTGTCCACCGGCGCATGCTCGAGGAGAAGGTTCTTGAGCGCCTTCTGCAGAGTCGGGTCGAGCGAGATCTCAGGCTCGTCGATCAGGATCACGCGCAGCTCGGGATCAGTCAACGCAGCGAGGATCGGGAACACGTTGCGCAGACCCGATCCTTGGAAGAAGCCTTGGATCTCGTCGAAATGCACCGCCTGGTTGGCGCGGAGCGCCAACCGCGGCAACCCGAGGCGATCGAGCAGGCCCTCGAGCGTGTTCAGTTGGTGGTGGAAGTTCGTGTGGTTCAGGAGCAGTCGCGCGAGCTCCTCGCGCTGCGGCTGCGAATACGTCGAGTACGGGAGAAGGCCGCTGCCGGTGAGCTGGCCGAGAAGGTCGTTGTTGTAGGCAGCGAGCTGCCGCCCTCCAGTCTCTGTCGTCGTTGCGAGGTGGGGCCGGTCGGCGAGGATCAGGCAGACCCGATCCGGCCCGAACGCCGCATCGCCCATGAGCGAGCGAAATATGAACTGCAGGATTGCCGACTTGCCGGCGTTGTTCGCTCCGACGAGCGCGGAATAACCGTCCTCCAGCTCGAAGTTGAAATTCGACTGCAACGGTCCGAACGCACCAGGGGTCACGATTGTCGTGAGCTGCGCCACTACCACCGGACCCTAACGGCGACTAGACGGCGGACGCCTCGCCGGGGCCCCTCCGCGTCGAGCTGGTCGGTCCTGGTCGATTCTCGCCGCCATTGCGCTGCCTCAGTGGGTTCGCGAGAAGCTCCTACGTTTCGAGGAGCGCTCGGAATGAACTCACGCGCATACACGAAATAACTCGCGGCCACAACTTCGCGAGGTGGGAAAAGAACCTGTGACCAGCAAGCGAAGTTCTTAGATGCCGAACACCCCGAGCATCTTCTCGGCCTCTTGCTTCGCCGCCGCGCGCGACCAGTGGCCGTAGATATCGACGGTCACCTTGAGCGATGAGTGACCAAGATGCTTGCTCAGCCAGGTGATCTCACGCCCGGTCTCAAGCGCTCGCTTCGCGTAGGTGTGCCGCAACGAATGGAAGGTGCGCTTCTGTCCGGTCGGCCCCTCGCGCTCGACGCCTGCGCGCTTCATCGCCGGGTAGAGCACCTGCCGCGTCAGAACCCAATGCGGCACGTAGCCGCCACTCCTCTCGCGCGGGAACACGAGCTCGTCCTCCTCGCGGCTGCCGCTTTGCCCCCACCACTCGCCGAGCAGCTCGACGAGGTCCTCGGTCAAGCTGACCGCGCGCCGCTCGCGATTCTTCGTCTCGCCCAGTCGGCCGGCCGTGTAGCTCTTGCGGACGTGAATCTGATTCTCGGTGAGATCGACATCGCCCCAGGTCAGCGCGACGAGCTCCCCTTCGCGCATCCCGGTCTTGAGCGCGAGTTCGAGCAGGACGCGATGGACGCCATCGGCGAGCTCGGCGAAGAGACGCGGCAGCTCCTCGTTCTCGAAGTAGGCGGATTCCTTCCGCTCTGGCCGCGGCTTTGCCTCGGGCCGAAGCTGCCGGACGGGGTTGCGCAGCGCCTTGCCGTCGATCACGGCCGCTTCCAGGCAGGCGCCGAGCACACGCAGATGCTTCGCGCGCGTCGAGTCCGAGATCTTTTGCTCGCGCATCAGCGTCAGGAAGGCGACCACATCGCTCGGACTGAGCTTCCGCACCACCTTCCGCCCGAACGCCTGTGTTGCGTAGGCGACTGACGGCCGGTACGAGTTCACGGTGTTCTCGCTCGGGCGCTCGAGCCCGTCGAGCCAGTCGAGGCCCCACTTCTCAAAGCGGACGTTGGGGACGGGTTGATACGAGCCGTCGTCCTCTGCGGCCTGGATCTTCGTCAGCGCCCGCTCTGCCTCGCGACGGCTCTTGCCGACGCGCTCGCGACTAAGCTTCGGCCCCTCGCGGACGACGACGTAGAACGTCGGCCCGCAGTTGCAGCCGTCGAGCGCTGCAAGCGGCGTCCACGGCTTCCTGCTGGTGCAGGTGCGGCTGTGTCTCGCTTGAACGCTTGCCATGGTGGCTCCTTTCGTGGGTGGAAGAAACCTGTAGAGGTAGTCTACCGCAATAGCTGTAGAGATGGTCTACGCTTTTCCTATGCCGAGCGAGGAAGAGCTTGTCGGGATCACCGAGATAGCGCAGCGCTTCGGTGTGGCCACGAACACTGCGTGGCGATGGAGCAGACGCGACGCGTTTCCCCAGCCTGTCGCCCGGCTTGCGGCAGGACCCGTTTGGCACCGCCGCGATATCGAAGCCTGGGGGCGAGAGCATCTGCCGCTCAGGACGGGGAGGCCGCCGAAGCAAGTGGACGGTTAGTTCGTCGACCAGCCACCCAGCTCGACCTGTACGACGCCGAGCTCGCCTCCCCACTCCGGCTCATCCGCGAGCACCTCCCGCAGGGCCTCCTGGGCTGCTCACGCGAGGCGTAGAACTCGACGACTTCGCCGAGTTCGCTGTCAGCGAGGCGGAAGTCGGTGAGGGCGTAGAAGGTCATCGTTCCGCTTCAACAACCATGAGAACCCTCACCTGTTCCGCGACACGATCTTGAAGCTCTGTCGCGTCGAAGGACTAAGACGGGTCACGGAAGCTCTTCCAGGATCGCCTCGCGCATCTCTCTGGCGCGCTTCGCTAGGTCGGCCATCGTTTTGCATTCTTCCTCGCTGAGCTCTGACGTTTCCTTCCTGTTGAGCGAGGCAGAGAAGTGCAAGAACACGATGTGGTTGAAAGAGTTCATTTCGTTGTAAAGCGTCGAGAGTGTCTGGAACACCGACGTAAACGGGCGGTGTCTCGACAGGCGAGAAGAGCCGTTGTTATACGCCGTGGCGTCCAGGGGTCGATTCTTGGAGTTCCAAATCTTCCCGCGAGCAAGCTTCTCTTCTAAAAGGATCGCGTTGCTTTCAAGCTCGACCGTGATCTTTGCGAGGTCCTCCCGCAAGAGATCTTCCGCTGACGGCCCAGATGGAGCTACGACTACTGCCGCTGTGCTGCTTCCAAGCCCATCAACCTTCTCAACAAGTTTTCCGACCTTGACTTTGAGAGACACAACCTCCTCTTCAAGCATTCTGCGGGGCGCTCGGAGATAGTTCAGCCCTAGCTCAACGGTTGGGTACAGCGCAAAGCCGAGAACTAGCGCGACCACAAGAACGACCAGCTCATCTTGCGGTCCGGAATCTGACCCAAACAGCAAGAGAGCTAGATACGTAGAACCGCCAAGAATCACCGCAGCAACCAGCCGCCGTCGCCAGGCGAAGAAGCTTGGGCTATCAGCTCTTGCGCGTTGCAAGCGGGCACCCATGGTCTGAAGCCGAGTCTAGGAGTAGGACCAGCCGTCAGCCGTGTCTCAGAGGGACAATCCCGGCTCATTCCTCGCCCCTGTTCGCCCGCACCCAGCACCGCAGTCTGCTCGGGGAGGCCGCTGGGTTCGCGGCTCTTGGCGGACGCACGAGTTCACCCGTTCTGACTCGAGCAGCCGAACAACGGACCGGCGCTCATTGGGGGCAGAGCTCGTTACGACCTGATCGTCCACGTCCGCCAAGCCTTACGCCTCCTTTCCTGGCTCCTCGAGGGCCCGGAGCGACGCTTCCGCCAGGTCGACCTCCGCCTGCTTCTGTCGCCGCGCGAGCTCGATACGACGCTGCTCGATTTCGCGGTCGAACTCGGTCAGCTTCGCCTCGTAGTCGACCCGCGTCCCCTCCGCGAACGCCGCGGCCGGCGTCGCCTCGACCCCGGCGAGCAGGGCCTCCTCGAACTGCGAGCTCCCGGCGAGGTGGAGGCGCAGGAGGCGGTCGACGGAGGCATTGTCGATCGTCGCGGGGATGCCCGTCGGCGCCACGTTGGCGACGAGCGCCGCGAACTGGTCCCGTGCCGAGAGGACGAGCGCCTCGGCGCTGGCGACCGCGTCCTCGCGAAAGCGGCCGGTTCTGCGGGCGAGCGCCCGCTTCTCCTCCCGCAGTTTGGCGATCTCGGCCTCGATCGCCTCGTCCGACTTCGTGCCAAAGCGCTTGGCGATCTCGCGGAGCTTCATGGCTGCCCCCCCTCGTGGCCGCCCTCGGCGTGGGCGGCCATGTATTCGCTCGCCGAGTAATCGAGCTTGCCAGCCTCGGCGAGCTTGATCTCGGCGGCGGCGTGCAACGCCCAGCCGCGCTCCTCCTCGGCCGTCAGCTTCGGCAGCTCGAGGACGAGGTCGTGCAGGACGCGGACAACCGCAGCCCGGAATTCCTCCGGGGTGTAGCTCTTCTTGCCTTGCTCAGCGAGCCAGGCGAGCGCGCGCTTCGCTATGCCCTTCGGGCCGGCCTTCGCGACTGGGACCGGGAGCGGATACCCGAGGCGGTCGAGCTCCTCGATGATGATCGGGGCCTGGTCGAAAGCGGGCTTTGCTTCAGGTGTCATTTCGTCTCCTTCGTGCGTTGGTCGGATGAGGGGTCGGGGGCGACGGGGGACGGCTTCAGGCAGCGGCGGCCTCCCTCTTCAGTAGGGAGCGAAACGGGCTATGAGGGTTGGGGACGAGGAGCGTGCGGACGTGGAGGACGTAGGCCGGGTTCAAGGTCAGCAGGTACACGCGCTCGCGGCCCGGCGGCCAGGCGTAGGTGGCACTCTTGCTTTCCTTCGGCTTCGGACCGTGCAGCCAGGACGGCTTTCGGCGCGAGGTGCGGCCCGCGTCGAAGGCGTGAACGATCTCGAGCTTGATCTCGGCCGGCGAGCGTTGCTCGGCGCAGCGTTCGGCCTGTGCGTCGAGCGCGTGGGGGGTGACGACGATGCGCGTCCAATGCACCGCTCAGAACCTCCGCCGCCAGAGTCCGCCCAGCAGGTTCTCCGCTGCCGTCCGCATCAGAACTGCTGCTCCCCGGGGTCGCGGTCGTACCACTTGGGCTTTCGCGTCACGTCGCGCTCGGGGCCGAAGCCCGGGCCCCGGTCGAGAATTCCGGCCGAGATCGCCCTGCCGTACGGCCCCGGGTCGGGGCGCGGGCGCTTGAGCCAGGCGCTGTCGCCGCCAAGGCCGTGCCGGTCGTGCGCCCAGACCGCGGCCACGAGCGCCACCGCTATGTCGCAGTGCGAGCTGCCGACGCGCGGAATCTCCACACGCGAGGTCTGCGCCCGGAAGTTGGTCCGAATCCGCGACAGCTCGAGCCGCAACTGCTCGTCGTCGGGCAGCTTGATCTTGCCCTGCGAGATGCGCGCGCGCAGATTCTGGAAAGCGTTCGTCTGCGTCTCGGTCGACCAGGACTCGATCGTGGGCGAGACGCCGTGCTTGCGAAGCTTCTCGATCACCGTCCCGCCCAGGTACTGGTCCGAAACGACTCGGGCCTGGAAACGCTGAGCAAGAGCAGCGATCTCGGCCATCGTCGCGTCGATCCAGGACTCGATCGCCGAGCCCGGCTTCCAGCGCCTGCGCTCGGGAATCCAGCGCCGGACGAGGCCACAGACAATGTCCGACGAGCCCCAGGGGTCGCGTCCGACGAGCGCGATCGCGGTCGGGTCGCGGGCCGAGGAGGGGTCGATCGCCAGCAGCCAGCCTTTGGCGTCCGTTGGCAGGAGCTCTTTCCAGGGCTGGCTGACTGACCGCACTTCCTCCTCGTCGAAGAAGGCGCCGCCGCCGGCGATGAACTCGGCGCCGAACTCGCGCCGGAAGTCGTCGGGGCCGAGCGCCGCCTCCTCCGCGGCTAAAAAATCCTGGTCGACGAGCGGGTTGTCCGAGGTGGGCGCCTGGAAGGCCCCGCCGCCCTTGATCTGCCCGGTGTGCGCCTTCTGCCAGAGCTCGGCGAACTTGCCGTCGCTGCCCATCGGGGTCGAGATGAGGACAGTCCGCCCGAGCGCGCCGAACTGCGCGACCGAGGGTCGCAGCGCCGCCCAGATGCGCCCCGCAACCGCCGGTCCGCCCTCCTCGATGTCGAAGAAGTGGGCGAACTCGTCGAGGCAGACGAAGGAGGCCGCGTAGCCGCGGGCGCCCTTGCTCGTACACGGGAAGGCGCCGAGCACGCGGTTGCCGCGGAAGACGAGCTCGTTCGTCGTCGCGCTCACGAGCTCGTCCTTCAGCGTCGGTGAGCCTTTGACGAGCGAGAGCGCGTGCTCGAGGAAGATACGTGCCTGCGCCTGGTTATTGGCGACGCTCATCGCGTAGCGGCGTTCGCCCGGACCGAGCGTTGTGTGCCGGTCGAGCTCGGGAACGAGGAGGAGATTGTGCAGGGCGGCAGCGGCAGCGGCCTTGGTCTTGCCGAAGCGGCGCCCGCAGGCGGCAACGACGATCCGGTTGGCGTCGATCAGCCCGAGCAGTTCGCGCTGCTTCGGGTGCGCCTTGAAGTTCAGCAGGCGCGGGTCGGCGGCGGCCTGGAGGAGGCTAGCCACCATCGACCTCCTCGTACTCGGCCAAGATCTCCTCGATCGTGTCCCGGGGCGGCCGCTGGCGAATGTGCTCCTCGAGGCTGCGTAGCGCCAGTCGCTCTGAGTTCAACATCGAGACGTACAGACGCGCGAAGCCGCGCGGCTCGCCATCGGACTTGAGCCAGCCGTGCTCGGCTGCGTGCGCGTCGAGCACCGAGAGCGCCGCGGCGGCGCGGGCCCAGTTGAGGAGAAGCGCCCGCCCGACCGAGGTGAGGTCAGATTGTCGGAGGCCGATTTGGCGCAGTAGCCGGCGCTTCTCGACCGTCGCTCGACGTGCGATTTGGACGGAATTGGTCGCGCCGTGAGTGGTGCCTGCCGATGGCTTGTCAGCGCTCACCTAGAACCCCCGATCTCGTACGCGTTTGGTACTCGCAGGCCAAAAAAACCTGCAAAGCGACCACTTCTGAGAGCGCAGGGGATTGTCTGTCCCTTGACGAGTGCCATCGGCGTCCGAGTACGAGGCGTCGAGACTGTCCCGGAGTACGGCAGAAAGCCGACCGAACACTCGTTCGCACTGCAGTAGCGTGGGGCGCGAAACCGTGGGCGGTTGGCTCTTAGTGGCGCTAGGAGGAGCTTGGCTCTCGTTCTGGCTGTTCGGACTGATCGGGCGCGCGGTCGCCGAGGCATGGTTCAACGTCGAGATTCCGAGGGCCGTCATCGCTGCGGCCGTTGTCATCGGCACGGCGACCGCATTGGGCCTCTACGGTTTCGGGGTTTTGTCGGACTCAGGGGGGGCGCCGGTGAAGCGCTCTCCGAGGGCATCGTTCTGCGACACCCACGCGTGCATCCCGAACTTCTACAACGGCGGCGGGTACATCGTTCAGTGCGCCGATGGAATGTGGAGCCACTCAGGCGGCGAGCCAGGCGCGTGCTCGTACCACGGTGGCGAAGGGGGGTAGCTGCTCCGTGAACCGCTGGTCGTTCCTCGCGGTGCTTGCGGTCGTGATCGGCGCAGTCGCAGCCTTCGCCATCTACACGTGGGGATGGCGCGACGATAGCCGCAAGTACGACAACGAGCGGACCCGGGCCGAGATCGCCGCCCAGCAGGTCGCCCAGCTTTGCAGGAACAACGGTGGCGGTCCCTGTGTCCCGAGAGGCTTGGAACGACTTGCCACGGGGCTCTGGCGCTCGCGTGAAACCGACGAGGAGGGAAACACCTTTTGTCTCGCGATCGACCTCGAACACTTCCGCGTCGCCTCGAACGGAAAGACGACTCACGGAGTCGGCCTCGTGCGCTGCCCGAAATAGCACCAGGCCCTTTCACCGCAAACCACCACTGGTAATTCGGGGCAAGGCACATCGAGTGCGCCCCTGACTCCCCCTATAGGGGAGGAGATCAGCGGGCGCACCCCGATCATGACGCCGACGCCCACCTACTCGCCCCGGTTCGCCCCGGTCGGAAGGGCGAGGTTCAGACCGGAATGGTCAGCGGGGTAGTAGTACCTCCCGCCCGACTGAGCCCCCGGCCCAAGGGCGAGCGTCTGAGAATCAACGGGTTCGCCCGAGGCGTGGGGCGCAGTTGTCAGTCTCGTCAACGAGTCCCGAATACGCTCCCGCCTTCCCTCGACTTCGTCCTCGATCCGCCTCTGCGAGGCGCCCGGGTTCGCGCAGACGTACTCGTAGATCCGGTGATCGAATCATCTTCGGCGAGCTGCTGCCGGTCGACGGTCCGAAACTCGAGCGAGTTCTCGTCCCAGAGAAAGAGCTTGCGATGGAAGCCGGCGACGTTGTTTCCGCGCGCCTCGATCCAGACTTCGCCGCTTCCTTTCTTCCGCTCCATGTAGACGCCCCAGCGGATCGCTGCCGCCTTGAAGACGGAGCCGTAGCCGCGCACTTGCCCACGGTTCGCGTCGCTGGGCCAGGGCGAGTGGTCGATGATCGCGACGGCGCAGCCAGTCGGGTCGCAGACCTGACTCTTGAGCGCGTCGAGGACCTGCGCGACCTCCTCGTCCTTGAGCTTGATCTGAGCGGAAAGGAAGTTGTAGAGAGAGTCGAGAACGACGAGAACCTGCCCCTCGCGCTCGATCTCTGACCGCAGGGCGTCGAGGTGGTCGGGCAGCCGCAGGTTCTCGTTCAGATGCCAGCGGATCGGCAGGTCGTGCGTGTAGCCGTGTCGACAGGCGTAGGTCTTCAGCCGCTCGAGCTCGGCCTCCTTGGAATCGTCCTGCCAGAAGTAGCCGACGGGGCCGTGCGTCTCGACGTCGAGGCCGAGGACGCTCTCGCCGCCGCCGGCGACCTTCAGCGCGATCTCCATGGCCAGGAAGCTTTTGAAGGATTCAGGCAGGCCGGTGAAGGTTCCGACCGAGCCGCGCTGCGCCGCGCCGCGGATGAGGTGTTGCACCGGTGGCAGTTCGAGCTCGATCGCCTCACGGTGCGTGAGTCCCGGAAATGGAACCGCGACCTGCCTGACCTCTGGGAGGGGGAAGACGTTGCTTGGCTTCCCACTCGGGTCGACAATCGCGATGCTCGTTGCCGTCACCGCAGCCCCGCCTCGCGCAGGACCCGCTCGAGGTCGCCAATCAACTCCACCTGAACGAGACGTTCCTCCTCGTGCTCGGACCCCTCCGGGACAGGCGGCCGATCGGTGTTCCAGTCAAGGCGCGCGATTGCCCCACCGATCACGCTCGCGACGTGGTGCGCGTCGAGGGGGGCTGCGCTCGGCGAGAAGACGTGGAGGTCGATCGCGGTGCCGGTGCCGCCGGGAGTCGCCCGAACTTCGATTCCGCTCGCAATATCGGACGGCAGTCCCGGTCCGGAAAGGCGGAAGATGAGGTCGCCACTCACGATTCGCCCTCGCGGTGTCGGCGCATGAAGCGGAGAAGGTCACTCTCAGCGACCAAGACCCGCCGGCCGATGCGGGTCGGGACTAGCTGTCCCTCGGAGATCAGGTCGCGCACGAGTCGGGGCGAGCAGTTGAGTCGGCGCGCCACCTCGGTGACGTCATTCAGCCACTCGACTGGTGCCGCGTTGTGTGTGGTCTGTCGGGTACTCACCGCCGCTGGACGCTAGCCAGCGGTGCTGCTCACTACCCCGTTGCGCGAGAGCGCGTTTCCACCGCTTTGCAGGGGATTCGAGGCTCCGTCAGGATGCCCGTTTGTGGCAGAAATCTGCGCAGAAAACTTCTCCTCCAACACGCGATGAGCGTTCTTGACGCCGGCGCGGAATCTTGCCGGATCAACGAGCGACAGCTTGTAAACCGCCTCGAGCGTTGTTCGCGCGCGGGTATTCGTTCGCAGCACCTGCGCCGCCTTCGCGACTGCGTTCGCTGATACGCCCCGAGCTGCGGCGATGTCGGCCTGCTCGGCACCGGCGGCCAGAAGGAATGCGAGGGCGTAGTCCGCCTTGCTCGGCTCCCCGCGGGGGGCCTTCCACGGCTTGCGACCGACGTTCTCGGTTTTCGTTCGGACCACCGGCGACCTCCGGCCGGCGGGGTCCTCCCTGGGCGGAGGATAGCTGCCGATGGGGACCTGTCCCAGGGACGACACGTCGGAATTGATGCCGTCTCGAAGAGCCAATTTCAAGACCGCCGCGCCGACGGAAAAAAGTGGCCGATTTGCAGGCTGAGGGAATGCACGTTCGGCCGATTCTCCCCAGCCTGTCGGACTTCGTCCCCAGCGCGCCCCAAAATCACAGGGCGCCTGATTTCCCCTTCTTTGCGGGATCTTCGTGTAGCTGTCCACAGCCGGTGCGCGGGCCTGTGAGTCGGTGATGAGCCCCCACTCGATACGCGAGCGCAGCCGCTCCCTCGAGTGCCTCGATCTTGCGCCGGTCGACGCGCACCTCGTACTACCACGGTACGCGCGGCGACCCAAACCCGACCTCCCCCAAAGAGAAAACCCCGTCTGAGCGGGGCTTTCCTAGTGGGCCCGGAAGGATTCGAACCTTCGGCCAACGGATTATGAGTCCGCTGCTCTGACCAGCTGAGCTACGGGCCCGACGCGCCCCGAGCGTAGCGCGATTGTCGGCCCACGGGAACCGTTGTCGCCTAGACCTCGAGCGTTCGCTCGGTACATGTCTGGTGCCTGGCACCGGCCATGTCCTGGGGAATCGCGTCCTTCGGGTACCGGCGCACCCTGCTTCGCCCAGCGCTAGCATGAGCGACGGTGAAGGTGTTCCAGCACGAGCGGCGGCTGAGGACGGCCGGGGGGCTCTCGGTGCGGGACATCACCGACCAGGTGAGCGAGGCGGTGCGCGAGAGCGGCGTTCGCGACGGGATCGTCTGCGTGTACTCGCCGCACACGACCTGCTGCGTCCGCGTCAACGAATTCGAGGACGGGTTCCTCGAGGACTTCACGGGCCTCCTCCGCCGGCTGGTTCCCAGCGAGGGGTACTACGCACACGACGACTGGGGCCGCCGCACCGAGAACATCTGCGACGAGGACATGAAGCTCGGCAACGGCCACGCGCACTGCATGTCGATGCTCCTCGGCAGTGCGGGCGAGTCGATCCCGGTCCGCGACGGGGAGCTCTGCCTGGGCACCTGGCAGCGAGTGCTCTTCCTCGAGCTCGACCGCGAGCGCGACCGCCGCTGGATCGTGCAAGTCGTCGGGACCTAGCCGCTTCTTCCTGAGACTGCGATAATTGTCCAAGGGAGGCTGCTACGGCTTCGCCATCGATCTGGACTCCGTCGCGCCCGTCGAGGCGCGTAGGTGATCGGGCTTGCTCCGGACTCGTTGCCCGGCTCATTCTCGGATGCGCGCTTCTCGTCGGGCTGAACGGCACCGGCCCCGCTCGAGCCTCGCCGCCGCCACTGGGGTATCAGCAGTTCTCGAACCCGACCCCGATCTCGATCCCGGAGTCTGGGCCGGCAACGCCGTACCCGTCGAACATCGCCGTCTCCGGCGTGAGCGGCGTCATCCAGGACGTCAACGTCCGGCTGAACGGCCTGAGCCACACCTTCCCGGACGACATAGACGTTCTGCTCGTCGGGCCGACGGGCGCGAATGCGATCCTCATGTCCGACGCCGGCGGCTCCTCCGACGCGACCGACGTGACGCTGACCCTGGACGACTACGGCCCCTTCGTTCTTCCCGACGAAGCACAGCTATCCACCGGGACGTACAGGACGGCGAACTACGCGCCGGCCGACAACTGGCCGCCACCGGCGCCGACGCCGAGCGGCAACATATGGCTGTCCGCTTTCAATGGGACGGTCGCGAACGGCACCTGGAGCCTGTACGTCGTCGACGACGAAGCGCCCGACGCCGGCCAGTTCGCCGGCGGCTGGACGCTCTTCGTAGCGGCCGCTCCACCTCCACCTCCTCCGCCTCCTCCGCCGCCGCCGCCACCGCCGCCGCCGCCCGATCCGGTGCTGTACGACCAGTACGACAACCAAGGCGCGAGCTCGATCAGCTCACAGGACTTCGAGACGGAGTTCGACGAGTACGACGGGGAGCTTGCCGACGACTTCCCGGTGCCGGCCGGCCAGGGCTGGAACATCAGCGGCGTCGACGTCCGTGGCGCCTATTTCAGTGGGCCGGGGCCGGCGGAATCGGTCCACGTCCGCCTCTACACGAACTCGACCGACAGGCTTCCCGACACGCTCGTCTGCGAGCGGCTTAGGCAGTCGTACACCGGCGGAAGCGACTTCGCAATCACGGTCAACCCGGTCTGCGGCCTCGCCGACGGGGCCGGATACTGGGTCTCGGTGCAGGCGCGGATGGACTTCACTCCGTACGGTCAGTGGGGCTGGACGGTCAGGTCGGTGCAGTCGCACGGGACCATTGGGCCGCCGCCGCCACCGCCCCCGCCACCACCTCCACCTCCGCCGCCCCCACCACCTCCACCTCCGCCTCCACCTCCGCCGCCCCCACCACCTCCGCCGCCCCCACCACCTCCACCTCCACCTCCACCTCCACCTCAGCCTCCGCCGCCCCCGCCTCCTCCACCGCCCCAGCCCCCGCCCCCGCCACCGCCTCCTCCGCCGCGGCAGTGCCTTGTGCCGCGGGTGATCGGCATGCGGCTGGCGGTCGCGCGCACGAGAATCCGCCGCGCGCACTGCTCTGTCGGCCGGGTCCGCCGAGCGCGCTCGAGGCGCGTGGGCCGGGTGATCGTGCAGACCCCGCGGCCAGGCTCACGGCGAGCGGGCGGCGCGAGGGTCAACCTGGTAGTCGGGCGCAGATAGCGGCTAACTCGAGCGCACGCCCGAGCGGTCGAGCTCGAACGTCCAGAAGTCGCGGCCGATCACGGGCAGCGCGACGTTGTAGACCGGCACCGCGCCGATGAAGCCCTCGAAGGTGCCGAGGTGGCCGTGTCCGTGGAGGACGAGGTCGGGCCGGTGCTCCGCGATCGGCGCCGCCAGCCGGTCGGAGCCGAGGAACGCCCAGAGCACGCGCGGCTCGCCCTCGAGCGTCGTCGTCGTCGGCGCGTAGTGGAGGAGCACGATCCGGAGCGGGCACGACGCGATCGCCTCGAGCCCCCGCGCAAGCGCCTTGACCTCCTCGGTCGTCTCGGCGTACACGCGGCGCAGCGAAGGCTCGCCGAAGTCGGTCAGCTCCGAGTCCGGGAAGCCGCCGACGAAGCCCTTCACGCCTACGATGCCCACCTCCGTCCCGGCCACGTCGAAAACGGCCCACTCGCGGTCGAGCAGCCGGATACCGCCGGCGGTGAGGGCCGCGACGACCTCGTCGCGGCGGTTCGCGTGCCAGTCGTGGTTGCCGAGGACGGCGGCGATCGGCGTTTCGAGCCCGCGGACGGCCGCGGCGAGCGAGGCCGCCTCCTCCGGCTCGCCGTGCAGAGTGAGATCGCCGGCCAGGAGGATGAGATCGGAGTCGCGGCCCGCCTCGGCGAAGGCCGCCCCCAGCCGCTCGTCGCCGGGCCCGCCCGCGTGTACGTCGCCTGCGGCGGCAATCCTGATCACGCGCTGGCTCACGACCGAACTGTTCCACGCAAGCGAGCGGCGGGCGTACGCCCGCGCGTTCTTCTACCTCGCCGAGGAGGTTCGTATCCTCGACGAGCGGCGGGCTAGCCCCGGAAGATCGCGAGCATCGCGCTGAAGACCGAGGTGTCCGGAGGCAGCTTGTTCGGCGTCCGGGTGAATTCGAATGCTGTGCAGAGCCCGTAGTCGTTCACTGGAACCTGCGGCCCGAACCAGGTCCGCGGTGGCGGCGCCCGGCCGGAGACCTCGTCGATCACGCCCCAGGTTCCCTGGAACGCGTCGGCGGTCACGGCGATGGAGCAGCCGCTGTAGGCAATCCCGCCCAGCGCGAGCAGCCGCGCGTCGCGCACCTGCTTCTTGAGCGTCTTGACCTGCTTCTGGAGCGTCTTGATCTGGCGCGCCAACTGCCCGTTCGTCGGCGCCCCCGATTGCGCCGGGGCAGCGAAGACGAGGGCGGCAGCGGCGAGCATGGCTACCGGAAAGAGCCGGTTCATTTCGACCTCCTGGTCGGATTTGTCTGAGTCCTTGCGGGAGATGCTCTCACTTGTCACGCTTGCTTGGTGAGCTGGCGATTTCAGCGGAGGCGAAAGCTCCTACCAGGCGTGAGGCTCAACCTGAGCAGGCGCGGCGCCGGCATCAGCATCGGGCCGCGCGGCGCGCGCGCGAGCATCGGGCCGCGCGGGCTCGCGGCAACGTTCACGCTCCTCGGCACCGGGCTCTCGTACGTCGGGCGCCGCCGACAGAGCTAGGAGGAGCGGAACCTCTTCGTTCCGGGCTCCTTCTGGAGCCTCCAGCCGAGCGTGATCGTCAGCAGCGCGGAAATCGTCGACCCGGCCAACCCGAGTGCGAGGTCGCCGAGCGTGTCCGTGTAGGCCGTCCGCTCCTCAGGGCCGCCGCGGATGAACGTGAAGTACTCGCCGAACTCCCACAGGAGAGCGGTCACCCCTCCGAAGCCGACGAGGAGCGCCGCGGTGTTGACGCGGCCGAGCGGATAGCGGACGACGAGCTGCCCGCAGGCGGCGACCAGGATCCCCCAGTTGACGAAGTGGTTCGCATCGTCCCACCAGTCGATCGAGTCGTAGAGGTCGAGCGCGTTCCCGAGGACGTCGATCAGGAACGGCAGGACGAGGAAGATGTCGAGCCCGTACGGGTACTGGCCCGTCTTGCGGCGGCCCCATAGCCACCATCCCACCGGAACGACGATCGCCGCCAGCGGGTAGGTGAGCGCGCGTCCGCCCATCGCCTTCCCCTGGAACTGCGGCAGGTCGGGTCGCAAGACGGCGAAGAGGAGCAGACCGACGAGCGCACCCTTGACCGCGACGTCGAGCCAGAAGACGCCGGACAACCGCCTCACGCGGCGAGCGTACAGCCGACTAGCGCTCTTGCCTCGCAGCCTCGACGAGTTTCGGCGGCGCGACCTCGGCATAGGCGTCTTCGGCGATGCCGGCGAGCTCCTCCCAGTCGAGGTCGCGGTCGAGCCGGAAGCCGAGCCAGCCGCGGTGTCCAACGTACGGCGGCACGAAGAACCGCTCCGGGTCGGCCTCGACGAGCGCTCCCTGGAGACCGGCCGGCGCGGCGCACCAGATAGCGAAGCGACCGTCCCCGTGGTGATCTGTCAGCACCATCAGGAACTGCCTCTTGCCGCGAACGAAGAACGACGGCGCGCCGTGACTGAGCCGCTCGCTCGTCTCCGGCAGCGCCAGGCAGATCTTCCGGATCTGCCCCAGGATGCGCTGCCGCTCGGCCGGATCAACCATCGAGGAACTCCGTGAGCAGCGCGGTGAAGCGGGCGGGGTTGTCGAGGTTGGCGACGTGGCTGGCTCTTTCCACAACGCGGAGCGTAGCGTTCGGCAGGGCCTCCGCCAGGGCGCGCGCGAGCGGGAGATTCGCCACGTCGCGGTCGCCGCAAAGAACGAGCGTCGGGGCGAGGATCCTGTGTGGGTCGACCTGAGCGCCGGCCGCTTCGCGCATCATGCGGGCGAGCCGCCGCGGCCGGAGCGCACCGATCTCGGCGCGCGCGAGCGACCGGTGTAGCTCGGGGAGGTCGGCAACGAGCTGCCGGTGGAGGAGCCGCTGCGGCGCGAATCGGGCCGCCACGGCCATCGCGCGAACACCTCGGCGGATTCCGGCCGGCAGCGTCGCGAAGCCGGCGCAGACAGCGAGCCGGGACCACATGCGGCCGGGCGGCGGCCACGTGCAAGGCTGCAAGCGCTCCCAGAGAGAGCCCGCAAAGATCAACAGGCCCGCGGGCGGCGGCGAGGTCGGTCACTTCCTGCACGGTGGCCGCCCACCCGCGGCCGTAGGCGGAGACGAGATTCGGCGTCAGGACCTCCCGACTCGGAGCCAGAGCGTCGGCCTGCGGTCGCCACGCTCCAGGCCCAGTGCCGATGCCGTGGAGAAGGATGAGCGGCGTCAAGATGGAAGCGAGCCTAGGATCGCAGCCCCATGAGCCAGCGCGAATTGATGCTGTAGTGTCGGCCCGCCCGTCGAGCAAGTGAACAGGAGGACCATCGTGGCCGAGCAAAGCGCGCGCGAGTTCTTCACCACCCTGCCGGAGCACGTCGACGCCGCCAAGGCAGCCGAGGTCAACCACAGCTACGCCTTCGACATCGAAGACGTCGGCCAGTGGACCGTCGAGGTCGGCGAGGCGGGCGTCTCGGTCACCGAGGGCCTCGGGGAGGCCGACTGCACGATCTCCACCTCGGAGGAGATCCTCATGAGGATCGTCAGCGGCGAGCAGAACCCGACGACCGCGTACATGACCGGGAAGATGAAGATGAAGGGCGACATCGGCGCGGCGATGAAGCTCTCGAAGCTCTTCTAGCCCGGCTGAAGAGCCGAGGGCTAGTCGAGTCTCGTGCGTTGACACGGGCCCGGCTCCGTAGTAGCTTCGAAACGTAAGTAGCAAAAGCAGCGAAGCGAGGAGTGCGACGAATGAGCGCACGATCCTTGAGTTGCTGCGGTGCGCGGGCCCGTGGCCCGCCTGACCTCTCCATCGTCCCTTCAAGCCCTACATGAGGAGAGAGAGTCATGGCACACAACGAACTCGAGGGCAACGTCATCGGCGAGGTCTGGCGGGCGCAGGAACGGGACAAGGAGCTTGTCTACTTCCGCGTTCAGGGTCAGTCAAAGTGGTTCCGGATCGAGTACACGGGTTCGGAAATGCTCGAGCGGGCGGACTACATGGTTCAGAAGCTCAAGGCGGCTGCAGGGTCGGGCAGCGGGATCGAGGTCGGCGTCGACTACGACGAGCTAATAGTCGGCGAGCCGCCGTACACGCCCGCGACGACCTTCAACCTCGTGCGGTACATCCAGATCCGGGCATAGGCGTGCTCGGCAGGCATCCCGGCGCCCAGCGGCCCAGGCGTCGGGCTGCCGTCACTAGGTTCCGCTGTCGAGGGGAGCCAGAGCGCAGCGAAGGCAAACGACCTCTACGAGCGTGACCCCGTCGCTCGCGGAAAGGAGGCGCTGCGAGTAGCGGTCCCCGTCCTCGAACGGACTGCGGCAGTCCGAACAGATGCAGCCCGGCGGGAAGGTTTCGGCATCGTAGGCGAACTCGTCTGGGTCGGTCATCAGCTCTTCTATCGGCAGGATGGCAGGCCGCCCGGATGCTCAAACGCGGGTCGTCAGGCTGCCCCGCTTTGGGCCTCTCCCAAAGGTTTAGGCTCGGCGCGTGGAGCTCTGGCACGAGATCGCAGGTGAGGGGGCGCCCGTCCTCCTGATCCACGAGGGCATCTGCGACAGCCGCATGTGGGAGCCGCAGTGGCGGACGTTCCCGCAGGCCCATCGCACCGTCAGGTGCGACCTGCGCGGGTTCGGCCGGACGCCGCTTCCCGCGGAGCGCTACTCCAACGCGCGCGACGTCGCCGAGCTGCTCGACCGGCTGGAGTTGGGCGCGGCTGCACTCGTCGGCGTGTCGCTCGGCGGGCGCGTCGCGCTCGAGGTGGCGCTGGCCCGGCCGGAGCTCGTCGACCGGCTCGTGCTCGTCGGGGCCGGCCTCCCGGACCACGCGTGGTCGGACGCCGTGCGCCGCTACGGCGAGGAGGAGGAGGCCGCGCTCGCGCGAAGCGATCTCGAGGCTGCCGTCGAGGCGAACCTGCGCATGTGGGTCGACGGGCCGCGCCGCCGGCCGCACGAGGTCGACCCGGCCGTGCGTCGCCTCGTCGCTGAGATGCAGCGATGTGCGTTCGAGCTGCAGCTTCCGGTGTGGGACGAGGCGGAGGAGGAGCTGCTCGTGCCGGATGTGGGGAGCCGCTACGTCGAGCTCCGCGTCCCGACGCTCGTCCTCGTAGGAGGCGAGGACGTCTCCGACATGCACACGCTCGCCGAGCGGCTCGCATCCGGGATCCCCGGCGCGCGCAAAGAGGAGATCCCCGGAGCCGCGCACGTGCCGAGTCTCGAGCGCCCTGAGGAGTTCGACCGGCTCGTCCTGACATTCCTCGGCGCGCAGTAACGAGACCGCATCCATGCGTCACGATGCGCCAGCCGTGCACGAGCGCACCCTTAGCGAGCTCGCGCAGCACGCCCTCGCCGCCGGCGCGTCCGGCGCCGTCCTTGCCGTCAGGGAGGACGCCGCGACGGCGGTTGGCACGGCCGGCGAGGGAATGAACACCTCCACGCGGTTCCGTTTCGGGAGCATCGGCAAGACGTTCGTCGCAGCACTCGTTCTCGGGCTCGTCGACGAGGGGCGCCTCGAGCTCGACGCACCACTCGCGCTCTACCTCCCGAACGCGGTCGCCAACGCCGACGCGATCCGAATCCGCCACCTCCTCCAACACACGAGCGGCCTGCGCGACTTCCTCCAAGAGGAGTCATTCCTGACGTTCGCTCTCTCGCAGCCAGACCGCCCGCTGGAGCCCGCGGCGGTACTCGAGCTGGTCGCCGGCGATCCCCTCTTCCCGCCCGGCGCAGCCTGGGCCTACGCGAGCACGAACTACCTCGTGCTCTCGCTGGTCGTCGAGGCCGTCGCGCAGGTGCCGCTACGCGAGGCGCTGCGCGCGCGCCTGGCAGAGCCGCTCGGATTGACGGAGACAGAGCTGCCGCCGCTCGCGGGGCCGCCGGCCGCGGCCGGGGACATGCCCCCGAACAACCCGCTCTTGCCGGAACAGACGGACCCGACGCCGCTGATACGGACGCTCGCCTACGGCGCCGACGCCCTCGTCTCGACGCCGAGCGACGTCACGCGTTTTCTGGAGGCGCTGCTCGGAGGCGAGCTTCTCCGGCCCGCGTCGGCTGCGGAGCTCCTACGGGCCGTGCCGGCTGACGGCGTCGAGTTCGAGGCCTACGGGCTCGGAATCGGGAAGCTCTCGTCGCTGCTCGGAGTCGCGCCCTCTCCGTGCGGCAGCGCGTGGGGGCATCTCGGCCTCGGTCTCGGCCACACGACCGTAGCGCTCTCGCGCCGCGACGCATCGCGACAGGCCGTGCTCGCCGTCAATCAAGGGCTGCTGCCGCCGGCCGCCTGGGCGCCGCTCGGCGACGTGGTCTGGCGCACCTTCTGCGGTTGACCACTTTCCCGATCGACTCCCCGCAGCGCGAATTTCCCTTGTCTCCGGAGGCTCGGCGATGCGAGCCTTAGGGGAACGTGAGAGACGAAGACGTGACCGGTCATGGCGGTGGAAATCGATCGTCGAGGCGTACACGACGGGTGATCGACCGCTTGTTGCGGGAGCGTACTGCCGTGGCGCGATTGGACGGCACCTTCCACAGCCTGTTCCCGGTTGCTGTCAATGCCGCCGAGGGCGAAGCCCTGCGGGAGTGGGTGGAACGCGAAAACGCGAGCCGCACCATCGAGATCGGCCTCGGATATGGCATCGCGGCGCTCTTCGCGTGCGAAGGCTTGCTCGCGAACGGCGATGCCACCGCACGTCACGTTGTCCTCGATCCGCACCAGGCAACGAGGTTCGCCAACTGCGGCCTTCAGTTCCTCGACGAGGCAGGGGTCGCAGAGCTCGTGGAGTACCACCCGGAGGAATCGGAGATCGTACTCCCGCGCTTCCTCACCGAAGGTCGCAGCTTCGACCTTGCTTTCGTCGACGGCAATCACCGGTTCGACGGCGTTTTCCTCGACCTCATCTACCTCGGCCGGCTCGTGCGCGCGGGGGGAATCGTCTTCGTCGACGACTACCAGCTACCGTCGGTTGCGCGCGCGGTTTCTTTCTGCACGACCAACCTCGGGTGGAAGGTCGAAGAAGTGTCCACCGACGACGATCTCCATCATTGGACGGTTCTCCGGACGGCGCACGTCCCGCCTCAGCGACGGTTCGACCACTACGTCGACTTCTGAGTCGGGGTGCTCGGGCGTCAAGGGACGGTCCGAGAAGGTCAGCGCCGCAGCCGAGGCAGGCGCCAGACGCCGCCGGCTTCTCGGAAGGCAAACACCGCTGCCACGACCATCAGAAGCGGGAAGGCGCCTAGCGATACAAGCCACCAAGCCGGATGGCAGGCCTTGTCGGACTTCGCCGGATTGACGCAGTGGTCTGAAAGCGCGGCCTTGTCGAAGGGGAGATGGACGAGCAGAAACACGAACGCACTGAGCCCGAGCCAGACAGTCCCTGAACTCCCCGCTCGCCGTGCACGCACGAGCCCAACCAGGAGCAAGATCGGGAACACGACCCATGAGGGCGTCACGCCCTCCACGATCCATGAGGTCACGGCGAACATCAGACCGAGGAGTGCGAGCGCGATCAATAGTCGCTTTTCCACGAGCCTTCAATCGAGCCAGAGGATGCTCATCGACCTGCTCGAGGCTAGCTTCCAGAGTCCGATACGGCATGCTCGAGCGCGTCAGCCTTGTCTGGGAGCGGGATCAGGCCGCCTTACGACGGCGTGAGCGAACGTCGAGATCTCAAGCGCGTTCACCCACATCCCCGTCACCCACGGGCGCCGCCACAACAGGCGGTCGCCGTACGCGATCGGCACCACGGCCGCTTGCTCGCCGATCCAGATCCGCTCAAAGTCCCGGTACATGCGGAGGCGCTCGTCCTGGTCTCGGAGCGAGGCCGCTCGGGCCATCAACTCCTCGAGCTCCTCGTCGCGATAAAGGCATGGTTCCGAGCGTAGGACCAGATCGAGGAAGCCGCCGCCCGCATCGCGGTACTCCCCGATCCAGGCCCAGAGGAAGGCGTGGGCGTGCTCCTCGATCGCGGCCGCCAGCTGGACGTCGGAGGCGAGGGACAGAAGTCGAGCTCGAACGCCGATCACCGCGAGCTGCGCGGCCACGTCGGACGCCGCGTCCTCCCATAAATCGAGGCAGGCCAGCACGATCTCGCCGAGGGCACGTCCGTCTGCGTAGCCCGCCTCGCCCAGGAGGGCGCGGGCACGATCCGGGTCGCTTGCCGGGGCGACACGGTGCGAATGGCCCGGGATCGTCGGCGGAACCAAGCCGCCCGTTCCGGTCGCGGTTCCTCTGAGGGGCTCCGCGGGCCCGTGACGGTCAACCGCATGCGCGAGGGCGCGGCGAACACGGGCGTCGTCAAGCGGCGCCCGCCTCGCGTTGAAGCCGAGATACCACGTAAACATCCCCGGCGAGCGCTGCACGACGGTCTCGTCGTCGGCCACGGCGCGGAACGTGAGCACCTCGTCGAGGACGTCGTGCTCGCCGCTTCGCCACCGGTCGCCGGCTACCGCGTGCGAACCTTCGAGCTCGATCGTCACCTCGCCGACGTTTCCGCGTGCCCCGTGCCAGCTCGGAGCGGCCCCGAGCACGACGCGGTTCTCATCTCGGCTCCTGAGGACAAACGGGCCGTTCCCGACGAGCGGGACCGCACGGTGCCAGTCTCGGCCCTCCCGCTCATAGACGTGCCGCGGCCAGGCGAAGAACGGCGGCGTGGCGAGGAGATAGAGGAAGTGGTTTCGCGGCTCGCGAAGCTGGATCTCGAGCGTGCGCTCGTCGACGGCGTCCGCGCTCACCCCGTCCAGCCGGTACGCGGTGGCCACGTCGTCCTCGGCCATCTGGGCGAAGGTGAACGCGAAATCGTCCGCCGTGACCGGTGCGCCGTCGCTCCAGAGCGCGTCCCGGCGAAGCGTGAACCGGTACAACCGTCCGTCGTCCGAGACGTTGAAGCGCTCGGCGAGATCGGGGTCGATCTCGAAGTCGCGTCCGATCGCGACGAGCCCGCGGAAGAGATTGCGCGCGACCTCGAACGCGGGCTTGGTATCGCTGTGACCGGGTGCCATCACTCTGTCCCAGGCCGCCGGCACCGCCCAGGTGATCCGCTTGCTCGGCTCTAGGCGTTGAGGCGTGGGCGCGGGTCGAGCGAACGCTTCGTCGAACGCCTCGTTCGCAGCGTGGTAGTCGAAGGCGAGGTGGTGGGTGAGCGCGATCTTGAGCAGCGTCTCGCGGGGAGAAGCCTCGTCGCCGGTCCGCTCCATGAAGCCCAGCGCCCGGCGGTACAGCTCGATCGCCTCCTCCTCCGCATAGACCGCCCGGGCCGCGTCGCCCGCCTTCAGCAGGTACTCGGCGGCACGCTCGGGCTCGTCCGCCTCAGCGAAGTGATGGGCGAGCAGTCCGTACGCCTCGGCTGGGGAGCCGCGGTGGAGCTCCACGAGTGCTTCGCCCACCCGCAGGTGGAGCTCGCGCCGCCGCGCCTCGACGAGCGTGCCGTAGGCGACCTCTTGCACGAGCCCGTGACGGAAGCGATACTCGGGCGCGGCTCCGGTCCGTTCCTCGACGACGAGCTGGAGCCACTGGAGCTCGGAGAGGGTCGGCAGCAGTCGCGCCTGGGGGAGAAGCCGCTCGAGCAGGGGCAGGCCGAAGGAATGCCCGATCACGGCGGCGGTTGTGACGAGCTCGCGCGCCTCGGCGTCGAGCCGGTCGAGCCGCGCCTGCAGCGTTTCCTGGAGGGCGGTCGGGATCGAGGCTTCCCCGACGAGCGCGAGGCGGCCGTTCTCCCGCTCGAGGACCCCGCGCTCGCGCAGATCTCGGAGCGCCTCGCCGATGAAGTACGGATTCCCACCCGCTCGTTCGGCCAGAACGTGCGCGAACCCCTCGGCCAGCTCGCCTCCCGCTTCCGCCTCGGCGAGCGCGTACGTCTCTGGGGCCGTGAGCGGCTCGAGCTCCAGTTCGACGAACGAGCGGCGGAAGCGCCTGCGGGCACGATCGACGAGCTGCCAGGCGGGGTGATCGGGGTCACTGCGATGGAGAAGCAGGAAGCCGACCGCCGACCGTTCAGTCGCAGGAAGGAGCTCGTCGAGCAGCGAGAGCGTGGCCTCGTCCGACCAGTGGAGATCCTCGAGCACCACACACAGCGGGCGTTCTCGTGCGAGCGCGGAGACGAGCTGATAGAGCCAGTCGAAGGTCTGGTGCTGGACAGCCTCGGGGGCAAGATCGCTGATCCGCTGCTCGTTCTCCGGTTCGAGCGCCAAGCCGAGCAGGCTGGCGAGAAAGGGATAGGCCTCGTCGCCGTCGTCGGCGAGTGAGCGGGCGAGCTCGGCCCGTAGCTCGAGGCGGACGCGCGCCTCGGGATCGGACACGCCCAGGTCGAGCCAGTTTCGAAGTAGCTCGCGCACGGGCCAGTGGGCGATCGTCTCGGCGTAGGCGACGGCGTGACCGGTGAGAAACCGCACTCGCCCGGCGAAGCGCTCCTCGACCTCGGCGACGAGGCGCGACTTGCCGATTCCCGGCTCGCCGGTGATGGAGACGATTGCGCCCTTTCCGTCGAGCAGCCCGTCGAGGGCCTCCCTCAGCGCCGCGAGCTCCTGCTCGCGTCCGACGAGCGGCGGTTCTGGGTGTGCGGCAGCCTCGGCGCGGATCCCGGCCACGCGGAAGGCGGCGACCGTCTCGCTCTTACCCTTCAGCTCGAGATCTCCGAGCTCGTCGAGCTCGAACAGCTCGTCGACCTGGTGCGCGGTCGCCGGTCCCACCACGAGATCGCCAACCGCTTGCAGGCGCGCGGCCACGTTGACGGTGTCGCCGAGCGCGTTGTAGAGGACGTGCGGCGGCGCGTCACCGGCCGGAACCACGACCGGGCCTGTGTTGACGGCGACGCGCGCGCGAAGCTTGATCCCGTAGGCGGGCGCGACTTCCGCGGCGTAGTCGCCGAGCGCTTCGCGGATCGCGAGCGCGGCACGGACGGCGCGCTCGGAGTCGTCTTCGTGCGCGATAGGCGCGCCGAAGAGGGCCAGGATGCCGTCGCCGGTCAGCTGCGCGACGGTACCGCCGAAACGCTCGACCTCTTCGCGCATCAGCCGCACGACGTCGTCGAAGAGGAACTTCGACCGCTCAGGGCCAAGCTTCTCGGCGATGGACGTCGAGCTTGCGACGTCGGCGACGAGTACCGAGACGATCCGCCGCTCTCCGGCGGTCACAGACATTGGGGGAGTTATACGCCGCGGGATGGGGCGCTCGTCGGCGACGCCGGTCTCGTGGTCGATCCGCTGACCGCTCTCGACATCGAGCTCGTGAACAACTGGCCCGGCGCCGCTGAGCCACCTCCACGGAGCGTTGTGCGCACTCCCGCATCTCGTCTCCAGCTCGGCCTTGCCTAGTGCGCTTGGTTGCGCCCGTGATGCGCTGGGCGGACACTACGGCCATGGATGCGCCGGAGGTCCGGTACGCCAAGAGCGGCGACGTCAGCATCGCGTACTCCGTCGTGGGGTGACGGGGCCCTTCGACGTCATATTCGTGAGCGGGTGGGTTTTCTCGGCCCTGGAGTACGCATGGGAGGGTCCGCCTGCAGACTTCTTTCGCAGGCTCGCCTTGTTCTCAAGGCTCATCGTGTTCGACAAGCTAGGGACGGGCCCGCAATGGAAAGAAGGGTCCCGACGGCGGCGGCGAGTCGCAGACGCTCCTGCCGCTGAAGGACGGCGAGCAGCAGGGTCGCGAGCGGGACGAGCGCGAGAAGCGTTTGCCCGAGGCCGGCGTGAATGCGCACGAGCGCGTAGTAGGCGAAGCTGAACGCGCCCCCGAAGATGAGCGTGCCGTAGAGCAGCACGCCCAGCAGCGCGCGGCTGCGCGGGAGCGTGAGCCTCATGACGGCCATGAAGGCTCCGAGAAGGCAAGCCGCGAGCAGGAAGCGCAGCCCGGCGCCCCAGAGCGGATCGAGCTCACGGTTGCTGACCCTCACGCCGACGGCGTTTCCGCCCGCGAGCACGGTCCCGACGATGAACGCCGCGAGCGCCGTGCCGTCCCGGTCGAGTTTCACGAGCGAACCCTACGAAGCGCAGCGTGCCGAGCGGCCTCGCGCGCGACCGGCCCGAGGATCGGCCCCGCTACGGAGCGGGCGGTCGAGATTTTTCACGATGAGATCCGCGGTCTCGGCCGGCGGCAGATCCGCCACGTCGATACTCAGGCTCGAGCGACCCGGAATCGGTGTGTAGACGTGCGTCGTACACTCCAGCACTCGCTGGAGTTCCGAGGCGTCAGCGAGCTTTGCGCAAGGTTCCGACCAACGGGCTCAGCCGACGTGTGACGTTGCGTCGGGTTTGAACGATTGAGCTTAGAGTCGCAACTACAGGAGATACACGGATGACGCCTGACCCAGATCAATGGCTTGATTTCGCCCAGCGCTATACCGAGGCCTGGTGCAGCCAGGACCCGGCGAGCGTGGCCAAGCACTACGCGCCTGAGGGCTCGCTCACGATCAACGGCGGCCCACCCTCAGTGGGGCGGGCCGCCATCACGAAGGCAGCGCGGTCATTCATGATCGCGTTCCCGGACATGCGGGTGCTTATGGACGACCTACGCGTTCAGGACAGCGGCATCGAGTACCACTGGACCCTCATCGGCGCCAACACCGGGCCGGGCGGGACCGGGAACCGCGTTCGGATCACCGGGTTCGAGGAGTGGACGATGGGTGACGACAGACTCATCGCCGAGTCGCAAGGCCACTACGACCAGGCCGAATACGACCGCCAGCTTGAGCACGGGGTTGAAGAGCCCCGTTAGGCAAGGGATCGAACCCGCGCAAGGTTCCCACCAATAAGAGGTGCTCTCCCAAGTCAAGTCGGATCAGGCGTCAGCACGCTCGACCAATCCACCTCTGCCACCCTCGACGTCAAGAAATCGGGTGCATCAGTGCCGCGACTTCAGCCGACGGCCTCCTATCCGGGCCCGCACCCTGGCGCCAGATCAGCCGAGGCGGTTGACGGCGGTTACGATCGACGATTAGCAACGACCCGCGCAACTCGGAGGTGAATACGGATGAACGACAACCCGACGTGGCAGGTCGCGCACCTGGACGACATCGAGCGGCGCGGCAGAGATATTCCGGTGCGCGAGCACCTCGGGATCCACGCATTCGGCATCAACGCCTACACACCCGGCGAGGACGGCACGCTGATCAACGAGCACGACGAGTCCGGGTCGGGCCAGGAGGAGCTGTACATCGTGCTCGACGGGAAGGCGACCTTCGAGGTCGACGGCGAGACGGTCGACGCGCCCGCAGGGACACTCGTGTTCGTCGGGCCGGAGTCGCGGCGGAAGGCGACCGGGGACGGAACCGTCCTCGCTGTCGGCGCCACACCCGGCGAGGCGTACCAGGGGATCGACTGGGGTGAGGCGTGGCCGTTCCACAGAGAGTCCATGACGGCCTACGGCGAACAGCGGTACGCCGACGCGCTCGAAGCGGTCCGCGGTGCCCTCGAGCACATGCCGGACCACGCGGGCTTGCATTACAACTACGCGTGCTTCGCAACGCTCGCGGGCGACACCGGTGACGACACGTTCGCCCACCTCCGACGGTCCGTGGAGCTGCTCCCGCGGTTTCGCGAGGACGCGCGCAGAGACGACGACTTCGCCGCCGTACGCGACGACCCGCGGTTCGAGGAGGCTCTTCGCTGAGCGCGTAGGTCTCGACCCTCGACGAGCTGAGCCTAGTCGGGTGACATTCCCGCACGCTGGCCCAGGCGAGCCGCGCGTTGTCTCATGAGCCCGATTCGCTTGCTTCCGGGCTGGGGTTAAACAGCTTCCAGTGCCCCTCGGAGACGACTTCGACGGTGCCGTCGGTCACTTTGATGGCGGTCTGATCGTCAATCGCGTACGCCGGCACCTGCATGCCGGCGGCCCACTTTTCTGCGTCGGCCATCGTGTTCTCCGGCAGGTCCTCGTGATCCAGGTGCGGAAACATCGAAAAGCCGACCACCCCCAGCGTTTCATCGCCACCGGTGGGCGGCTTCCACCTGACGAAGTCCTCTCCGATGTTGGGGGCCATCACGATGCTCCCGGCGCTCAGTCCCACGTAGACCGCGCGCAGCGACGGCAAGAGGTCCGCCAGTCCGGACTGCCGCATCCAGTAGCACAGATACAAGGGATCGCCGCCATTCACCAGCAGGACGTCCGTCTCCTGGACCATGGGGACCCACTGCTCTTCATCGATGCTGGGCAGCGGTGAGCACCCCCAACGACTTCCAACCCAACTCGCACATGGGTGTTCTGGGCTCTTGTCCGCTGATGAACCTCCATGCCAGTTCGGGTTGCCCGAGGGCGTGCGTCGCGGTCGGAATGCAGAGGGCATCGGACTCGGGAATCGGTTTGCCCAGAAGGTCGACCAGCGCGTCGTGGATGCTCGCGTTCTTGATGCCAGCGGAAGTGAGAAGAAACCTCATGGGTGCTCCTTCGCTCGCGGTGTAGGCGTGGTGCCTCCCTCAGAGAGACTCAGCAGAGCCGCACAAATCATCGTTCGCCGCGGCCGTCGGGGGACATTCCCGAACACTGGCCCAGGTCGCGGTCCTAGTTCGCTTCGTATTCCAGATCCTCCGGGTCGAATTCGCCGGACGGACTCTGCTGCGACCGATGAGATCGGCGCCGCGGTCCAGTCGAATCAAACGACGACACAAACCACCGAGAAGGGAGCTGCGACCATGAAACTGACCACCATGACGCAAGTCACCGTCGATGGAGTGATGCAGGGAAACGGCGGCGCGTCGGATGAGGACCGCAGGGGCGGATTCGAGCGCGGCGGATGGGCCATGGGGGTGTTCGACAACGAGACCATGACGTTCATCAACCAGACCTACCAGCGCG